>Ga0315282_10000017_pt1 | contig 441714 bp, 455 predicted proteins | sample YL17G07_20_MG_FD_203693 | JGI IMG/M metagenome (GOLD analysis project Ga0315282, IMG submission 203693) | Sediment microbial communities from Yellowstone Lake, YNP, Wyoming, USA - YL17G07_20 | ecosystem: Environmental > Aquatic > Freshwater > Lake > Sediment | place: USA: Wyoming | collected...
GGCACAGGAACAGGAGCAAGCACTATCTCATTCCAAACAGGAACTACTCTTACTACTGGCAAAACATTACAAACAATGTCTACCAAGATGACAATATTAGGTAATGGCAACGTCGGGATTGGAGACACTGCTCCATCTAACAAATTAAGCATTTCAAGCACGACTCATGCATATGAGTCCATCACAAGTAGCAATGGCGATGCTGGGTTAGGACTCGACTCAACGGGAACTGGAAACAGAAGCGCCGTGTTTTTCGAAAAAGGAGGTGCAAATAAAGCTTCCATTTATGTTTCTGATGATAATATATTTAGAATTGCGAATATGGGTGGTTCCTTTGGGGATAGATTAACCATTAACACTTCGGGCTTGGTTAGCATCACGAGTAGTTTAGGGATTGGGTTAACTCCCACCGCCCGTCTTCACCTTGCGGCTGGCACAACCGCTGCCAGTACTGCTCCACTCAAATTTACCACCGGTACTAATATGACCAACGCCGAAGCCGGAGCAGTTGAATGGGATGGGACTAATCTCTTTGTCACCCAAACAACCGGTCCGACCAGAAAGACAGTTGCCTATACCGATTCCTTCACCTCAACTTATGCGCCGATTGGAGCGACTTATATCACCCAAACAGCCGATGCTAATCTGACTAACGAACAAGCTTTATCAACTTTGGCAACAGGCTTAATGCAGGTAACTACAGGCACCGGTGTCATTTCCAGTGTTACCACTTCGGCTGGGATTTCCAGCCTTATCTCTGATGAAACCGGTTCCGGCGCTTTGGTCTTTGGGACTACTCCTGTCTTCACTACCAATATTACCTCGCCTTTGGTTTATGGCAGTTCATCAGCCAGCGGTAATTTGACCCTGGAAAGTACCAGTGACTCGACTAAGGGCTATGTCCTCTTGAATCCTAATGGTGGCAACGTCGGCATCGGAGTCACTGCTCCCACCGGTCGTCTTCACTCCTATATCTCCAATGCTGCTGTCACTACTTCACAATACACTGGTTACTTTGAAAACCTTGCTACTAATACTACAACCGATGCTATCAATAAATATGGAATGTATATTACTTCAACCGGTGACTTTACTGGCTCTTCTGGAACAGCCACCAATAACTATGGTCTTTACGTCAATACCCCAACTGGTGCTGATAATAACTATGCGATTTATTCGGTGAGTGGTCAAAACTACTTTGGTGGTCAGATCCAAGGAGCGGCAGCTAATGGAGCGGGTGCATTTTATGCTTCTGGCTATTCTGGTAGCACCGGTTATGCACAATTTGTAGGCAATTGGGCTAGCACTGGACGATGGGGAATTGGACCAGCCACCGGCGCGGCCGATAGTACATTACTCATCGCTAGAGCCAATAGCGATGGAACTTGGAATGCCAGTCCACACATAAGATTACAAATTGATACGGAAGGTGGTGGGGTGGTCGTGGTAGATAAAGGTGCTGTTACGGGAGACCCAACACTCAAATTTTATCGCTGGACAGGTGTAACAAGCTATTATCCATACTATATATCCAATATATCAGGCGATTTGGCATTTCAATCGGGCACCAGTGCGTTAATTGGTTCCGAAACTGTAACAACAAAGATGATTTTACTAGCTGGAGGCAATGTTGGAATAGGGACGGCGAGTCCGAACTATAACTTACAAGTCAGCAACCCAACTGCTTCAACGCGCGTAGTAACTCAATATACAAACGGTACTTCGGGTACTACTTCAACTGATGGGCTGCTCGTGGGGGTGGATAGCGACAATATTAATATGATATGGGGTTATGATAGCAATGCACTTAAAATTGGGACTAGTAACACTGAGAGAATGCGGGTTGATTATCTAGGCAACGTCGGCATCGGAGTAACCTCTCCTGTACAAAAACTTGATATTTTCGGTAATATTAACCTCAATACTATCACTAAGCCGACTGCTCCAACTGTAGCTATTTCAGCGGGTGGTTCAGTCAACGATGGCAATCACTACTATAAAATTACCTACGTCAATGCTTATGGAGAGACGGAGCTTGGTGATATCTCAGCGGTTGCTACCTGTGGCGGTGGCAACAATACCGTCAACCTTACTAATATACCTGTTTCTACACAACAAGGTGTAACCTCAAGAAAGATATACCGCACAAAGGCAGGCGGGAGCTCCTACTACTACGTGAATGTTATCGCTAATAACTCTACCACTACCTACGATGACTCAGTTGCTGATGGTAGTTTGGTTGCTGGAACTCATACTCTAAGAGGGAATACCACTGGCGGTCAAATTTATTTGGATGGTGTCTGGGCAGGTCTTATAAGCACAATGCCTGCTGTCGGTGGTGGCTCAAATATGGCATTCGGTGTCTATGCCCTCGATGCAATCACTAGCGGAAGGTTCAATGTCGCCTATGGTTACCAGGCTGGCACTATGGTTGATACTGGTATTGGAAATGTGGCTATCGGTCATCAGGCACTCGCAACTGCTACAAGTGGCAGTAATAATATGGCTCTAGGCTATAATTCTCTTAATCTTGCCACAGGCGGATATAATGTCGGAGTTGGTTCAAATACTGGGAGCACAATTAGTTCTGGTACTTATAACCTCGCTATGGGCTACAACTCTGGAACAGGTATCACCACTGGTAATTATAATATTGTTATGGGCTCAAATGCAGGTGGAGGTGTTGGTGCGGGGGGATACAATATTTTAATCGGGGATACTGCTGGACGACTGATAAGCAGTAGCAATAATATAATGATTGGAGATACGACTGGGTTTGGTTTAACAACTGGTTCTGACAATATCTTTATCGGTCACAAGGCGGGTTACTACGAAACAGGTTCTAGTAAGTTATTTATTGATAATCAGCCAAGAGCGAGTGAGGCTGATGCCAGAACAAAAGCTCTTATTTATGGAGTTTTTGATGCAACGCCATCCAGTCAAAGCGTCACTATAAATGGTCAGCATATTTCTGGAATAAATGGCACAGCCGCTGCACCCGCCTATACTTTTGCGAATGCCCTAACGACTGGAATATTTTGTAATTATGGTGATACTAATAGGTTAGATTTTACCACAAATGGAGTATTACGACTTGAGATAACTGGATCAGGAACATTTGATTTTATGGGGAATGCCCTATTAACCACAGGAGGTTTCGGCAGTCCAAACACAAACTCAAGATTAACATTTGATACACCTTCTTCTGGAGATATTAAATTTAGAACACCAGCAAATGATAGTGTCCTTACATTAAAAGATGACGGCTCAGTAATAATAAATGAAACAGGGGTATCAACGGCCGATGTCCGAATAGAGGGAGATACTGATGCTAACCTACTATTTACTGACGCAAGCGCCGACAGTGTTGGTGTTGGTACGAATACACCCGGATATAAATTCCAAGTAAAGATTGATTCTAGCAACGAGGGTCATGTTGATGCGACAGGCGCTTGGGCCAGAAGTTCAGATGCTCGGTTAAAGACTAATGTTACCAATCTGGAAAATTCATTAAATAGTCTGTTGCAGTTAAGAAGTGTCCGGTATGACTCTATTGGCGATATTGATATTGTGACTGGCGAAGGAGCAAAGATAGGTTTCATTGCTCAGGAAGTTGAAACACTTTTCCCGGAATTTGTCGGTACGGATAAAAACGGCTATAAGTCAATCGCTTATGAATCATTTGTACCGGTTATTGTCAAGGGCATTCAGGAACAGCAAAAGCAATTATCTGGATATGGCTCATCGATTAATACCTTAAATTCAACAACAACAGGCTTGGAATCTTTAATTAAGAATTCTAATTCAGAGATATTTAGTTCGACTCAAGATTTAAATATTAGTGAAGTCGTTTCTCTAAAATCAAACGCCAAAAATGAAATTATTAAATCCGAGCTCGATGACGATCCGGCGATTATTGGCGTGGTGACGGAAATATTATCGGATAGTCAATATCGAGTTACTTATACCGGTCGAGTCAAAGCAAAGGTCTCAGTTTCAAAGGGAGAGATACTTTCTGGTAGCTTATTAACAACATCAAAAGAGACTCCGGGTACGGCTGTAAAATCTACCGATGGTTCCAAGGGAACCCTAGGAGTTGCTTTAGATTTAACAAATCAGGACAGTGAAATCGAAATTTTAGTTCGTCCAAATTATACTCCGCCAGCAATTAGTACGGGTGGGTTAACGCCCGAACAATCAGCTGCCTTGGCCATGCTTAATATCGCCAGTGATGGTCATTTGGTTATTAATGGCAACCTTGAAGTCAAGGGTAGTCTGAAACTTGGTAATGATAGCCGAGGCATTGATCTGGCGGTAACTGAAGGAGTCACTTTTGTTGAAGTTCCATTTAATAAAATTCGAGATAATAACAAATATGCTGTGACAGTTTTGCCAAGCTGGTTGACCAATGTTGCGGTGACTCAGAAACTGAATGATAAATTTCGAGTCGAATTTTCGTCCCCGGCCCCGATTAGTGCGAAGGTTGACTGGATCATAATAGAGTAGAAAACAAAAATAAAGATAGTAAAAAGCGGTCGAAAAGACCGCTTTTTACATTGAGGGTTATTTTTAGACAAATTGGAAAAATCAGACAAGTGCTATAATTGTTAGGCAATGAATAGGCTGGCTTCAGAATTAATAAATAGAGGTGTGATTGTCCGCCAGGAAAGCGCTCTGGTTGGTCGGGTCCAAGAAGTTGTTATTAATCCGGAAAATGGCCAATTTTTAGGATTTATTATCAGAGAGGGTTTTGGTAAAGGAAGATTAAAGGCTTTAGCCGAAAAAGATGTTTTAGGTTTTAATAAGCAGTTTATTTTGATACCTAACTATAACACTCTGGGAGAAATTGACGAAATCGTTCGGATTAAAAATGCCCTTGATCAAAAAATTCCTATTATCAAGAATAAGGTTTATACCATTAGCGGGGTTTATCTGGGCAAAGTCGTTGACTTTGCTCTTGATTTTAGCCAAGCTAGATTAACTCGGCTTTATGTTGAATCACATTCGATAAAGCGGTTTACCAATCAACTGATGATAAACTCAGCTTGTATCGTTTCGATAAAGAAAGATAAAATCACTGTTGATGATACCTGTATTAAGAACACAGAAAAGGTAGCTATGAAACTAGCCTCAACAGAGAAAGATCTAGTCACAAACTAGATGACTAATAACATAGAATAGGAATATAAGCCTTGATTTGGATTGACTTAAAGAATAATTATTGTTAAAATCCTACTTGCAATTGATTTAGTTTTCACCCTTTATCACTCCGATGACTATCGGAGTCCCTGGATAGGGTCCGCGAGAAAGGATTTTTTTTATGCTCAAAAGTTATGAGTTGCTCTATATCGTTCACCCGGATTTGGAAGGCACGACAGATAAGGTAATGGAAAAAGTAGCCGGATTTGTAACTAAAACTGATGGGAAAATCATTTCTCAAGAAGATTGGGGCAAGCGAAAATTGGCCTATAAGATAGCTAAAAATGATTTTGGTGTCTATGTTTTAGTTCAATTTTCGACGGAATCGACTAAACTGAGAGAGATTGAGAGAGGCTTGCGCTTGAGCGAAGAAATTATGCGCTCGATGATTATTACTTTACCGGAGGAAAAAGAAGTCAAAAAGCAGACAAAGAAAGCAATTAAACCGTCGGCGACCGAAAAAGAAAAAATTACTCAAAAAGTTGTTGAAGACAAAATAGAAATCGAAAAAGCAAATGAGAGCCCTGACGATTCTGTCGGTCCGATGACTCCGACCGAAAGCGTCGAGGAAAAAACTCCAACCAAAACGGTTAAAAAGGACACCAAAGGAAAATCACCAGTGGTAAAAGACCGTATCGAAATTGCCAAAAAGACCATTAAAAAAACCGAGAAACCGAAAAAAGAAACTAAAGCAGAAGATGAAAAAAGCCGGCTGAAGAAATTAGACGAGAAGCTCGAAGAATTACTAAAATAAAACAGTTTAATAGTTCAATAGTAAGTAGTTAAATAGAAAAAGCCACACAACTGGTGTGGTGAGAAACAAGGAGGACATTATGAAAAGTGTAAATATGGCCGTTTTGATGGGTAATATGACTCGTGATGCCGAACTTCGCTACACGCCAAACGGCAAGGCCGTCGCTTCCTTTGGTTTGGCGGTAAATAGGGTTTTTAAAGATGCTAGCGGGGAAAGACAGAGCTCAGTTGATTTTTTTGATATTGTTGCTTGGAGCAAGCTGGCTGAGATTATTAGCCAGTATGGCAAGAAGGGCCAAGGGGTTCATGTTATTGGCCGATTACAAAATCGAAGCTGGGAAGCCCAAGATGGTTCAAAAAGAAATAAAACCGAAGTTGTAGCAACGGATATATCGCTAGTTGGTGCCAAGGGCGAAGTTGCAGATGTACCAGTTACTGATGAAGGGGTAGATGAGCCGGCTCCGGAAGAACTGCCAGCCAAAGATAAAGAGACTGAAGAGAAAGGTCCGAAAAAAGAAGGAAAGGCAAAAGAGGAAGAAATCAATATTGACGACATTCCATTTTAGAGAGTAAGTATGGCTTATCAGAAAATACAACCACAATTTAGTAAAAAAACTTGCCGTTTTTGCGAGCAGAGGATTGATTATATTGATTATAAAGACGTGAAATTACTCCAAAAGTATGTTAACAGTATTGCTAAAATTGACCAACGAAAGCGAACTGGTAATTGCCCGAAACATCAACGAGCTCTGGCTCAAGCGATTAAACGAGCTCGTATTATGGCCTTGATGCCGTTTGTGAATAGATAGGAGCTGCTAGCTACTGGCTATTAGCTATTAAAGACATGTCTTCAATAAATGATTTAAAAACTGGTACTACTTTTGAATATGAAGGGACGCCTTTTGTCGTTCTTGAACATCAGCATTCTAAGATAGGCCGGGGTGGGGCGATGCTTCGGACGAAATTAAAGAATTTGATTACTGGTAGTGTCGTTCAAAAAACTTTTCAAGGTAGTGATAAATTTTCCGAGATTAGAATTGAGCGACATAAAGTTCAGTATTTATATCATCATGATGGCCGATACTATTTTATGAGTCAGAATGATTACTCCCAATTTGATTTATCGAAGGAAGATTTGGGTTCAAATGTTAATTATCTTAAAGATGGGGAAATTGTTCAGTTTCAGTATTATAAGAGCAAGCCAATCAATATTGATCTGCCGATCAAAATGGTTTTTGAAGTGATTGAAGCCAATGAAGGTTTGAAGGGAGACACTGTATCAACCTCAACCAAACCAGCCAAAATTGAGACGGGTTTGACCGTAAGTGTGCCACTTTTTATCAAAAAAGGCGACAAAATTCGCGTTGATACCCGGACGGGCGAATATGTTGAGAGAGCGTAATAGGCTATTTGCTTTTCGCTATTGGTTAATAGCTAATGGCGAGAAGCGAGCAGCAAAAAGACATGAAAAAAAGATTAGATATTTTGTTAGTAAAGAGTAGATTGGCTGATAATCAGACTCAGGCTCGGGCCTTGATTATGACCGGTCGAGTTTCAATCGAAGACAAAGTAGTAGACAAACCCGGCACTTTAGTTTCAGAAAAAGCGGAAATCAAAATTAAAGAAAGTTTTCCTTATGTTTCCAGGGGTGCGCTGAAGCTTGAAAAAGCTTACCAGGAATTCAATTTAGATTTTAAAGATAAAATTATCTGCGATATCGGTTCTTCAACTGGCGGATTTACCGATTTTGCTCTGCAACAAGGAGCAAAAAAAGTTTATGCCATTGATGTCGGTCGAAGACAACTTGATCAGAAATTACGCCATGACAAAAGAGTTATTGTGATGGAAAAAACGGATTTTCGAGACGTCAAAAAATTGCCAGATAAAATTGATTGCTTTCTCTGTGATGTTTCTTTTATTTCTTTAAAACAAATTTTACCTCAGATTTTGAAGCTAATAGCGAGTAGTGAACTACAAAAGGCTGACGTTGTTGCTCTTATCAAGCCCCAATTTGAAGCAGAGGTAAAAGAAGTGACTCAAGGAAAAGGGGTCATAAAAAGTGAACAAACACGACTTAAAATTGTCGAAGATATCAAAAATTTTGCTAAAAAATTAGACTCTCGAATTGTAGGAGTGACCGAATCACCAATCCAAGGAGCTAAAGGTAATGTGGAATATTTGTTATATTTAAGTTTATATTATATTAAGAACGTACAATAATAATGCTATAGCATTATTATTGTACAAATTAGTTTAAATCAAAGTGCTTTTTTAATTTAGATTCACCTTCAACGCTAGAAGCAATAACAATTTTGACAAATGGTCTTAAATTATAAATAGATCGGATCATTTCTATCTCATCCTCACATGGGTATGGGAAAACATATACACTTTTTTGAATTTGTTTGAAACCAAGTTCATCAAGCTTATCCTTGAAAACATTACGGGCGGTTTTGTATTTTTCCGGTATGTCAAAAAGGGCTAATCTCCATTTATGATCCCATTTGCTAGGTTTTATAATGGTCAGTTGTTCGAGGTTATATTTTAAGGCTTTAGTTTTTCCTTTATTTTTTAAAACTAAGGTTGTCTGGTTACGGTTTTCTTTAATGCCGATTAACCCGTTGTCTTTCATATATTTCAAAGTTTTATTTAATTTTCTTTTGTCTACCCTGTTATTATTTAAAAAAGGTTTGAGTAGTGTCGGGGCAGCTCCTGGAGCAACAAAAGTGATCGTTAAAACCCCGCCAACTTTTATTATTCCTAAAAGAATGTTTTTACAATTGTCTCTTTGATATTTTTGCATTTATATTAATAATTTTATCAGTAAACCATAAAAGGTACAATAATAATGCTATAGCATTTATATTGTACATAATAATAACGCATAGGGTTTAATGGTAATTAATATTGATATTGGTTAAGAGTTAATGATATTTAATCGGGATCCAATTTGCTTAGCCTGCCTAGTTTTTTATTGTTAGCTTGTTGGTAAACCGAGGGGTAAAAAGAAAAAACTCTTGAATTATTAAATAATATATGATATAGTTTGCTTCCGAAGAGAGGGAGCACCTCGAAAACTGAACGACTATCAGACTAGGAGGTCTGAAAATGAGAACGAGGCACTACAGCTTCATGTTCGTGGCTCTGGCAATCATCGCCAGCATCCTCATCATCGGCTGTGGCGGAGGTGGTAGCACCAATGCCACCCCGAACACGACGGCAAGTCCGTCACCGACGGTCGACCCAGTGGCGCAGATCAAAGAGCTGGTAGATGGTAAGGCAACTGAGCTTACCATCAAGAATGACAGCACGCTCAGTGGTTACTTCGCCAAGACAATCGAACCCTTGGATTTTACGATCGAGGAATTCGACAGTGCTGTGGCGGAGATGAACAAGGCTTGGTTCGGCCTAGACACAGAGTACACGAAGAACATGATCGTGCTCGTGCCCAACCCACTTAAGGGCAAGACGACGAAGAAGGTGGCGACTAAGAACGTTCTGCGCTTGGTCGCTGCAAGAACGCACAATGAGCCGTACCCCGAGCCCAAGAAGATGTACAACAGCTTGATGTGTGAATACCAATACGTAGGAAAGTACACTGAAGGCGAGATCAAGTGGGCGTTGTACATCGTGAACAAGGGCAAGATCCCCTGGGCCGGCTATGAGAAGATGCCGCTCGAGTTCTTCGTCTACTATCCGAAGGCTGTGCGCTGACGCTTCGTGGACAAGAACATGGTTCGGCTGGGTGCGGGATTTCTCCCGCGCCCAGCCTTCTTCTTTTTTAGAGCTCGTTTGAACGAAATTCAATTAATAATTGACTTGGACCTTGGATTTTAAACCCTTTTGATTTCTCGATCGAAAAAGTTGTCAGTATCCTATCTTGAAATAATTTATAATATTTAGATAAATCTTTGACCCGGAAAGCAATATGCTCAACATAACAATCTATTTGCCAAAAAACTTCACCGGGGTGAGGCTCGATTAGTTCCATTTTGTCGTTTAATTCTTCACCAAGTCGAAACTTACCGAGCCGTCGATTGTGATAGACAACTTCACCATCAAATTTACCTCTTTCAATAAAATAATCTTTTAAATCCTTGTACTCCTCACTAGAAAGTACCTGCAAGCCAAAATGGTCCAGTAACAATTCTTTTTCATCCACGCCGTATTCAACCAAATATTTCCTGGCGGCTATTTCATAATTTTTGATTTCGGTTGGAGTTATTTTCATGATTTCGCTTCTCGCTTTTCGACATTAGCCTTTAGCCGATTGATAAAAGATTTGATTTGAGCACCCAAATGCTCTGATTTATCAAAAAAAATTGAGGCTTCTTCTTCCTTTAAATAATTTAATTCTATAGCTATTTTCAATGCAGCAACAGTTTCATGCAAGGATCTTAAAGAAAAGTATAAAAATTTACTAAATTCTTTATCAGATTGACCACCCTTTCCTTCTGCAATGTTCAGTGCAACCGAAACAATTGCTCGTTGGATTTGTGAAGATAGACTAAATTTTTCTTGAGTTGGAAATTTATCGGTAATTTTATAAGTAATCTTTATCAAATCTACAGATTTTTGCCAAATTTCTAACTTTTCGAACTGATACATATTGTCTTTCTAATAGCTAACAGCTAACAGCTTATTACGCATTAAATTTGAAGAGCATTGTGTCCCCTTCTTGAACTATATATTCTTTTCCTTCGAGGCGGGCTTTTCCGCCAGTCCGGGCTCCATTCCAGCCCCCAAGCTCTATCAAGTCCTTATAATTTACGATTTCAGCCTTGATAAAACCTTTTTCAAAATCAGTGTGAATCGCGCCGGCAGCCTGGAGAGCAGTCGACCCTTTCTTGATGGTCCAAGCTCGAATCTGATTTTCGTTAGTAGTGAAAAATGTTAGTAAACCGAGGAGATTAAGACTTTTTTTCACCAGAGTATTTAAACCTGGTTCATCTTGTCCAAGTTCTTTCAAATATTCTTTTTTATCCTTGTCAGGCAATTCACTTAATTCCTCCTCCGTCTTGGCCGAAATAATGACTGATTCTTCTTCCTTCAGCCTAATAGTTGCCAGGCTAAAAATTTTCAGTTGTTCTTCGTTGCTATTGACGATATAAAGACGAGGTTTAGCGGTAAGTAGATTAAGATCACGGATAGTTAGCTTTTCTTTTTCTGAAAGGTTTAATTCTCGAACTGAGATATTTTTATCTAAGCCGGCCTCGACTTTTTCGACAACTTCTATAATTTCTCTGGTTTTTGGATTTCCTTTTAATTCCTTTGTCAATTTTTCCAGCCGTCTCTTTGTTGTCTCTAAATCAGCCAGGATTAACTCTGTTTTTATAGTCTCAATATCGCTTGAAGGGTTTATGCTCCCCTCGACGTGCAGAACATTTTTGTCTGTGAAAACGCGGATTACCTCGGCAATAGCATCACAGGAACGGATATGAGCGAGAAATTGATTACCTAAACCTTCTCCTTGAGCGGCACCCTTAACTAATCCAGCAATGTCGATAAACTCCACTACCGCTGGAACAATTTCTTGAGATGAAATAACTTCAGCTAGCTGATCTAGTCTTTTGTCAGGAACTGGCACGATACCAACGTTCGGGTTGATAGTACAAAAAGGATAATTGTGTGTGTCAACCTTGCTTTTGGTTAAAGCATTAAAAAGAGTTGATTTTCCGACATTTGGTAGTCCGACGATGCCGATGGATAGGTTTGTATGTGACATTTTTCTCCTTAATAGTTATCGGAATATAGCCTGTAACCAAAACCGCTTCTTGGTTTCCAACAACTTGATTTACTAATTTTCTCACAATTTCTAGCTTATCTGCAAAGTTTAATTCACTTATTGTTTTCTTTGCTCTGTCTGCTAGCTCTTCTATCGTTAAACTTGGGATGTCCTGTCTTCTGTTAGTCTCCGACTCCTTCTCCTTCAACTTAGCCAGTAAATTTTCTCTTCGCTTGTTCAAATCCTTATTATTGTGCTCATAAACATCAATGTTTACTAAACCTTGACCGAATACCTTGAGATAACGCTCCTCCTCTGTATCAAGAGAAGTCAGTCCTGCCTTAATCTGTTCAATCTCAGTATCATTATTAACCACTTGGTTTCTAGTACTAAGCCATCTTTTAGCTTGTTGTTTGAGCAGTCCCTTATCCCTCAGCAATTTTGATATTTTTCCCCAAACTATACCATCCAAGACATCAGCGTTTATTCCCTTTTCTTTACATACTGGTTTGAGCGGATAATTATATATTCTTTCGCTACAACGATAATAAAATTGTGTACCACTAGGCTGTCCGACTCTACTATGACCACAGTTGCACCTGATGATACCGTTTACGAGATAATCATGCTTTTTGTTCCGGCTTGCAAACTTTGAGTTTTTTTCTAACTGAGCCTGAACTTTATTGAATAGTCTCTCATCTAGAATTGCGGGGACTTCACACTTAATCCACTCTTCTACTGGTTTTAGTTTACGACTACATCTTTTAACTTTTTTGTATTTGCTATCGGTTAGGGTTCTCTTAGGCACCACGGCTTCGGTTTTATTATAATGGTGCTCTCCTATATATGTTCTATTCCTAACTAAGCGGTCAATTACACTTTTAACCCAGTATTCCTTCTTGCCTTTTTGAGGGGGTATTCCTTCTTCATATAGAGTTTTGATGACTTTCCGAATAGTATATCCTTCGTTACCAATCCAATAAAAGATTTTCCTAGCAATCTCAGCCTCTTCCTCGTTTATCACGAAATATCCATTTATTGTGCCAGACTTTAAGACGTAGGTATAGCCGTAGGGAGCATTATATCCGAGTAGCTTGCCATCCCTTGTTTTGAACAGTTTTCCCCTCCGGAATCTCTCGGCTATCTTCACCCTCTCATATTCGTGGAATACGCCCTGCATAGACTGTAGAACATGTTCTTCTTGGGTGACTGCGTTTATATCGTGGAGAGACAGAAACTCAACACCTGCATCAGTCAGCTCGTCTATGATCAGCTCTTGATAAGCAAATTTTCTAGAGACTCTACCTCTGTCATAAGCGTATAGTATATCAAAGTCTTTTCGTCTTGCTGCGTCTCTCATCATGTCGCAGGCAGGTCTGGCTAGCATCTCTCCCGTCCAACCGTCATCAACAAACCTGTTCTGGGGTAATAAGATGTTACCATCTTTTGCTATCCTTCTTTCAAGTTCGTCAATCTGGGACTCCTTCGTAGCCTCTTTTTCTTGCCTGCCCGTGCTTACTCTGACATAATAGCCAGCTTTTTTCATCTCAATCCTTACTTTTTGTTATATCTTGTTTCTATAAATTCCAATAAGTCTTCTTTGTTTATCTTATATCCCTTACCAATCTTAGCGGCTCTTAATTGTTTTGTCCGGATATAGGTCAAAGTAGATTGCCAGTGAACCTTTAAGATTTCAGACACTTCTTCAACTGTTAGAAACTCTATTTTTTCACTCATTTCTTGCCTCCAATCATATTATCATCATAACTCATTGATTGTAAGTGTGCAAGTTCAACCTTAGGAAATATATAATCAAAAACCTCATCCAATTTAGTATGGGCTAAACCCTCCTCACCAACAGTAGGTTGGAAAGAGCATTGAGGTGTTTTAAGTTTATATTTCCTAACATTAGCCATTTTAAATTACTCTGTAGGAGTTCCTCCTAAAGTTTTCTTGTCGGCTAGTTGCTTCCGTATCCGATCTATGGCAAGACTGTTGGAAGCACCACTCCTTGTTTCATATCTCCGGTTTTCGTTTTCTAAATTATGATTACTCGTTTCTGGTTTCTGATTTATAGAGGTATCGTCATTAGCCGATAGAGTACTGATAGGGTATTGATAGGGTATTTTCTCAAGAATATCCCTAAACTCAACTGGTATTTGTCTAATTTCTTTTTGTCCCGCTACCGCGTTCATAGAACCCGTGTAGATCTGGTATTTGGCAATGTTAACTATAGCCACCCAATTTTCATAAAAGTAGAACTTGCCATCATCTTGAAATTTCTTTTTGATTGCTTTTAATATGACTTCTATCAATTGGGTATCAAACATTATTTCCCGATTCGTAATCTCATAAACACCAGATATGTTTACCCTCTCGTTTGTTATCAGGTATATAAAAAGCAACTTCTCTGCTTCTACTAATCCGGCGAAATACTCATCTTTCCATACCTTTGTGTAAAGTATTCTAGTTTTCATCTTCATCTCCCTTCTTAATGTTTTTATCTAGTCGTCATTACGCTTATCGTTCGTTAAAAATGCGGGTCTTAAGTGCGGCAGCGTTTTCAAAAAAAGTCCTGGCATCTACCTGCAATTTCTTCCCCCAGTAATCATTGATCATTGTTTCCAGCTCAAATGAGTACTCAAAAACAAAGATGACTTTTTTGTAGTCAGTCCTATCCAATGACAGTAGATTTGCCCCAGCACTTATTACTGCCCCGGCACAACCGAGGTCTGATATTTGATATGTTTGTTTATTTGGCATGTTTATACTCCTAGTTTGTAAAAAAATTATAGCTAGATATGTCCATGTCAAATATCTGACCCCGCAATATCACTAAAAAACCCGCATAAGTGCGGGTATTAGTCAGATTTATTCAGTTAAGCTATGATTGCTTAATAAGTATAGATTTTTCTACAACCTTAAGGCTTATAGGGATGTGGTTTTTACTAAGCATTTTGTTCATATTATATATGGAATCAATTATGTTCTTTTGATTTTTGGTCATTGGAGAGGCATCAGTAAGAGTTATCTTAAATGAATACTTCCCATTTTTATTTTTGGCTTTGTGTCTATAGATTGAATACAGTATTTCTTTTGTTCGCATATCTCTGGGATAGTATTTACTTTTACCAAACGAAAAGCCGTCTTTTGTAATCTCAAGTTCTATTTGTTCTTTATCACCATGGCTCTCTATGACTCTAGAAGTCGCCAGTATAGAAGTTAGGGTACTGCTATTAACCTTTGCCCTGAACTCACATACTTTGTCTAGTTTTAGACCTTCTTTGTCACTATCTTTTAATTCAATGCCACCTCGTCTATTCAAAGCTAGGATCGCCATCCTTTGTTGTGACGGCCATATGTCCTTAGTATCTGGTTTAATCCGAAACTCAATCACATTACTACTATTTGAGTATTCAAACTGACTCATTACCGCATCTGCCGCCCAACCAACCAAGTCTTCTTCTGTTATGATCTTGTTTTTCATTTTCATCTCAATTTAATCAAATCAATTATCATTCTATCATAACAGCTTGTATACTGATTTATTCGTAAAATATATCTATAATATATGTAGTTTTATTAGTAATTATTAGGAATTATGCGAGAAAATTTACAAACTTACCCAAGATACAACAGCAAGTGTATTAATTTCGCTGAAACAATCAGCTGTAGAATTATTTTGAGTATTTTCCTAAGCGATCTTCGGAACAGAGGAGATAAGCAACTTAACTCTAAACTCAGAATTACAAGCGAAGGCGAGGCAGAGCGTATAAAGCAAATGATGAATACCCCAGGTGATACCTTCTATATTTTACAAGGGATACAAAGCCAACATTATAATTGGCAAAGATTTGACTACATACCTTCAAATCTTGGTAAAGGCTATATCTTTTACTTTATCTGTGACCAATGTGAGCGAAGAGTTGAATTTTTATATATGCCGGAATGGTCAGGTAGATATTTGTGTAGGACTTGTCACAACCTTAGATACCCATCAAAGCCAAGACGAAAGTTAAAGTCCTTTCAATAAATCGCTGATGTCTATATTCATCGCCTTAGCTAGACGCCAGACTGTATAAACACTAGGAGAATACCTTCCTGTTTCAAGATGGCCTATGTAAGCACTATCATACCCAGCAGCTTCAGCAAGTTTTTCTTGCGTAAATCCATGGGTCTTTCTAATATCTCTTATTCTATTGCCAATCAAAGAAGCAAACTTTTTTTTCTGTTTTGCCTTTTCTGTTATGTTTAAGTCTTCAAAATCCATAATAAGATTATCGGTGTATTCGTAGATAAATCTTATGGCGTAGACATAGACATTACCTCAAAAAAGGTGTATATTTTGCCTACAAAGAGGTAATTATGGGAAAAGAAACTAGTAAAAAGAAGATAAGCATCTCAAAAATTGTGATTTATGTAATCTTGTTTTTGGCAATAATTATAAGTTTGGGAGCGATTACTCTTAGTATATATACTTATAAAACAATTTTACCAAATGAAGTTAAAAGATATGTAGAAACACACAAAGCTGAGCTAAAAGGCGAAAAAGGTGAACAAGGAGATATGGGACAAATGGGGCTTACTGGTGCAAGCGGAGCATCTGGCTCAAGCTCAATGAATTGTTATACCTGGTACGATTTGGCAGGTAACGCACATACAAGCTGTAACTGATTTACAAATGTATAAGGAGTGGTATGGAAAGTCAGGCTGAATTAACTGGAGTGATAATCGGAAAATTAATACTTTTTCTTATACCATTAGTATATTTATTCGTGACTTTTATTGAATCTCGCAAAAAACAAATTAATTCTTATCGTTGGATTATGGGTATAGGATTGTTTTTTTGGTTAATACCATCGGTTCTCCTGACTGGCTACATTAGTACAGGACTATCAACTGCCGGGTTTGTGGCTTTTATTGTTGGCTTAATCATGAAATTTAGCAATAAAAAGAAAAGTTAAATGGATAATATACAATTAGTTAGTATAGCAAAGGTTGTATTAATAATTTGGCAGGGGTCATTTTTCATATTAATGATTATAATTGCTTCGTATCTGACATCTAAATTTGATAAAAAACATAAATTACTCAACAGTAGTATTTTTGTTTGGATGGGTTATGGAGTGATGTTTCTTATTTGGTTTTTGTCATACTCATTAGTTGAGCAATACTTAGATTACCTTGGAAGTATTTGCCCCTAGGATATAAAAACTGTGAACAATAAGATGAAAAATAAAATTAAATTAAAAGATAAAGATAGTATTTTCAGTGAAAACATTAAACTGGATATAGATAAACCCAAGAAATGGATACCAGTGATAGGAGTGTTTATTAGCGTTCTGTTTTTATTTGGTATTGTCTATGGCGGATATAGTTTAGTACTGGGTACAAAGGATAAAAATAAGATTGATCCAAAATCTAAAATAGAATCAATTCCCAACACAGAAAATAGTGATCAATCCAACCCTGGAGGCACTAGTTTGTTTACGCCTTCGCTAAACTCCTCAAGTAATATACCAAATAGTACTATTGCTCCAACTGTTTCACCTCCAAGTGGTATCTATATGCCTTCTACGGGCTACACAAGCCCCTCAGGGACAAGCCAAACCTATCAACCTTCAACTGGAAGTTCTTATGACCCTGCTTACTGTACAGGTCTCTGGAACGCCAGAACACAAGCAATCGCACCAAAACAGGCTGAGATTACCGCAAAACAAAATGAGATGTACAACTTAATGAGTAGCATAAGGGGTAGAACTTCAGGTTCTTTCGTAACTGAAAGCCAGATACAAGCCTTGTATGCTCAGGAATACGCCGTGCTAAATAGTCAGCTTTGTAGACTAAAAAGTGAGCTTGATACAATTAAGGCTCAATACCCAGTATGTTAAGTAAACATTCATGAAATATATTAATTATACAATTTTAAGTTTCTTTGTTTTGTCACCACTACTGTTTTATTTTAAAACCTACTTTAATGGGCTTAAGTTATACCGTGTTTTAATAACATTCAGTGCCTGTTTGGCAATCTGGTCTTTAGCCTACAAAGTAAATTATTTGACTATAACTTTATCAGCTATCGGCTTTGCGATTGCTATTGTTAGTCTTAAAAAACGAGAAAAGATTTTAGATAAAATAAATGAAGAATATGTCAAAGAAAAAGAAAAGGCTTATGAAAAAGCGGAGAAAAATAAAGACAAAAGTGAGATTCAACTCATATCAATCTTTAGAAGAGGAGACCAACGAAATGAAATAATTGAAGGTGAAGAAAGAAAAGCAGTGATAGTGTTTATTTTAGCTTTTTATATATCTTTGGTTATCCCTCTCGTAGGATTACTACCGGCTATGTGGATTATATTAACTAGTAACTGGAAGCCAAAGTTTATTTGACCTGGTGTAAATAATATGAAAAAAACAACTGAAAACTTTCATTTTAAGTACCTGCTTAATAAGGTCTATCTTGTCTTGTCCGAGTATATTGAAGTACATAATAAATTATTTGCAGGTAGTGTCTTTATTTATCTAAAACCTTCTTTTGATTTCGGAGAATATAAAGGCTTTGGAAAAGATTTACTTAATCAATTAGAAGAAGTTAAGCAACAACTAAACTTATCTTCAAAAGAAGATGGTATTGATGAGGCTGTTCTTAGGTCATTTTCGGCATATTTATTAGCGTTAGAAAAAGCTATTCAGAAATTCACTGAGATCATGTCTAACTGTGATTCTAAGTCACAGGGCAACAATAAGAATTATTCTTGGTTGAAACATAGAAAAGAATATAGGGAATACAATAAATTATGTAAATTATATGCTTCTAAAGGCAAAATCTTACAGGATCATATTGTTGAATTAGGAGATTCTAATGTTTAGAAATAATAAATTCATAGATAAAACCAAAGAAGAACAAATTGCTGATGTAAAGCAATGGTATCAGGGCAAAGAAGATTTCGTAGATAATATATTAAAAGGCATGGATTGTGACAAATTACCAGATGGTATTGGTGAATTTGGAAGATCACAAACAAACCCTATCCCTGTTAATGGTTCAGGCGGGCAGCTAATGTATCTTCATAGATTGAGATGTAGATGTGGGTGCGGATTATTCTTTCATCGGCTTGGGTCTGTAAGAGTTAGTAAGACAGGAGCAGTCGTTGATATTTATGAAACGGTGTGTATAAGAGGGAAACACTGGGATATTTTATATCTGGACTTATATCACCCCAGAAGATCTTCCATTGTTCCAAATGGGTATAAACCTTCTCGTTTTGACAAAGTTATGTGTATGACTCCAATAACTTTTGGGACAGATACTTTTATTACCAAGTTTCCTGAAGATCTTCCAAGGGTTTTGTCTATTGTTTATGCTGATTTTCCTGGTGAGCCATTGGCAAGGAAAGCTCAAGAATTATTAAACGAAAACAATTACAAAAGAACAAATGATCAAGTTGATAAACTTAAAAATATAAGAGTTGATAATATAGCTAGCCCCGCTTAACCTACACAGAGCTTTTTAGTATTTGTCCTATCTTATTTCTCTCCAATATAGTTCTAGATTTCTTTGGCAAAGGCATTTTGATCCTTATCTCAAACGGCATTAGATAAGACATTGCGTCCCTACTATGCCAATTGAGAGTCCCATAGTTTTCTCTAACTAGTTGATGGTTTAATAGTTTTTAGTTTAAAAAATAACATTCAGCTGTTTAACTAGTGAACTTCTTACTATTAAACTGCTTTGCTTACAAAGCAGATTTTAGCATAAACCTAATTTTCTTGATACCGGAAAATGGTTACTATGAAAAACTTGTTGACATGAGAAAAATGTTATATCATTGAGTTAACCTTAAGCACTTGGGGGGAAAGTGACAAAGGAAACAAAAACCAAAAATTCTAAAAAAGGCTTAGTCGATTTTCTAAATACGAACTCGAAGAAATTTATTATTGTGGCTGTAATCCTAGCTGGATTAGCTTTAGCTGGCCTGGCTGGTTTATGGTGGATAAATAGAGATGTTATTGCCAGAGTTGGGGATACGAAAATAACTCAAGCAGATTTTGATCGAGCAAAAGAAATTGGTAAGAACCAAGCTAATTCTACAAAAAATAAGAAGTATAGTGATAATGAGTATATTAAAAAAGAGCTTATCGAGAGAAAGCTAGTTGATAAAATTGCCCTAGATAATAATATTAATGTCAGCGACAAAGAGATACAAGAAGTACTCCAGGACTTAAAAGAATATGCCCTAACTTATGGCATGAACGACAAAGAACTTAACAGTTATGCTAGATATATAGCCTTGCGTTATAAAATTATTCAAGTATTGACTGATAATAGAACAGGACGTTTTATCGATGTCTATTACAGACAGGGAAATGGAATCGAAAAAGTAGCCGGAGTAACGACAGAAAATTTAAAATCCTGGGCTAATGCTAAGGCAGAATCAATTAGACAAAATATTGGTGGGAATACGGCAAAGTATACAGAGGTGTTTAATGCAGTAAAAGAGAACAAGCCACCCTATGATCCAAAAGTTTACTATGCCGGTCAGTTTGGAAACATCACACGAGAAGATCAAATCTTTAGCCGAGGAATAAGGGATACTATCTTCAGTCTAAACGGGGGCGAGATAAGTAAGGTATTAGATAATGATAATGAAAAAACTTTTACAATTATCTATTTGGTTGCAAAGAATCAAGGAAGGTATTCTTCTTATCAAGATATTCTAGATGAATATCAAAAATATGTTTCATTTAATTTTAATAATTCTCCAAAGATAAACATTTCTTCTGTTTTTGAAGATCTATTTATTAGAAAAGCCTACGCCGCCTGCAAGTATCCCGGCCCATGTAACGGACAGGGGGCATGTTGTTATATGATATGTGGCCCCCAGACACAAAATAAGTGTTCATTGCAAATAGCGTCTGTTGCATCTGGTTGGGGTTATCATGGCGATAACTGCAGTACAATTGGTGCTAAATGTGGCGGTGGCGGGCCAGGACCCATTATTATTCCACCCCCACCACCCCCAAAACCAGTAAATGGAAAATGTGGTTCTGCCGATGGTAATGCTTATAAAATAACTGACCCTCCATCTGGCAACAGATGTAGTGTTGGAAGTGTCAGTAACTGGAGAAAAGCGGCTGATGATGAATCTTGGAAGTGGAATTGTAACGGGAAAAATGGGGGAACAAATGCTTCTTGCGAGGCCTGGATAAAATATCCGGTTACAGCCCATACCCTAGGATGTGCCAGCGGAAGGGTTATTGACCCACCCAATAATAACAATGGTGCAAATGATCATGATATTTATTGCCAGCAAGGAGATCCGGTTAATAGTGCAAGATGTACCGGTTGGTATAAGCTTAATCATCAATTGACTATGTGGCTCTATCGTAAAATTGATCCAGATAAAAGTGTTTTTATCGGTTGGTATAAAAGAAATAATCAAGGAAACCTCGTTGGTTATAATTCAAACGTTACTGCTGCTTGTAATGATGGGGTTGGTTGTGAAATAGAGAGAGAAAAAACCAAAGAAGGCGAAAACGTTTGGGCGAAAATCGGCTTTAAAGAAAAAGTCGAACTTTCTGGGTCTGGTACCGGAACCGTGACCGGTAAAAATGCTTGGGGAGTTGCCAATATAAATTGTAGTAATGTCCCCGGCAGTAGTGCAACAACGTGCAGCGACGTTCTGGCAGACAACGGGGATTCAAATACAGGGAAAATTACCCTGACTGCTACCGAAAACACGACTGACGGATCTACTTTTATTGGCTGGAAGAACTGTCCAAAGGCAAATGGCAAAACCTGTACTTATCCAAAGGGCGATGATTATTGCAAAAACCGTACTATAACGGCTGTTTTTAACAACGGGGTTAATAGCCCACCGATTATAACTTTATTACAACCACCGGATCGCACAGAGTATACAACATCTCCACAAACTGTTCACTTGACGGCAAAAATTACTGACCCCGATAACGACACAGTAAAAATTAGACTGATTTATCAAAAAGCACCACCAGCAGGAAGCCCACCAAATCCAAATTGGACTGTAGCAACTGCATGTACTCCGTCGATAAGTGATGATGAAGGATATACAGCATTAAAGTTACAACCAGTAACGATGACTTGTAGTACTAATATAGCATTAGGAGAAGGTGTCTATTATTGGAATGCACAAGGAGAAGACAAAGACGGACTGCCAGCATCTGCTCCTCTTTCTTGGTGGTTTAAAATTTATAATTCTACTACTCCAAGATGTCTGGTAACGCCATCAGAAGGAACAGTTCCTCTTGCTGTGAATGTCAAGCTCTTTAACGTTCCACCTAATCTGACTATAAACATGGGAGACGGTAGTAGTCCATTCACGCCAGCGAGTAATCCCTTTTGGTACACCTATACAAAACCATCTCCTCCCGGTGACTATTGGCATATTAAAGCTAGCAGTTTTGACTGTACGGTTAAGGTAAAGAAACCAAGCTCCAGCAGTGGTACTGAAATCGCGCCATAAAATAATTAGAAAAAAGGAAAAAATGGAAAAAAATCAAAATTATAAAAAGTATATATGGCTAGTGCTTGGATTGCTGATTGTTTTTGTTATATCAGGAGTAGCCTGGTACTATGTAAGTGGATCTAATAAGGCAGCACCAAAAGAGGGGAGCAAACCAGTTACGACTCAACAAACAAAGAAAGAAATAATATTACCAGCAGGCAAAGGACCAACTCCAGCAACTCAATCGCCTATACCTTCAGGCGTAGCTCCTCCAGCACCACTACCGGAGCAATAAAAAAATAAAAAAAATGGATAAAATAAAGTATTTTTTTCGGAAAAATTATCGCATCATGATCTTCGGGTCGCTCTTGACAGCAACGATTATTATTGCTTGCTTTTTGTTTTATCTTTATGTTTATTCACCACAGCACCAAACAAAAAAACCTGCTCCCCGCAATATTACCGGCCAGGACCTGGTTGCTTACAATGATGTCAAAGAAGGCACAGCGCCCTTTAAACCGATTCTAACTGCGGAAATTTCCGGTGATTATCAACCGAGCGAACATTTATGCCAGTGGTTTGTTAATGGTGCAGAATCCTACTACAAAACCAAACCAGTTGACGGAAAATGCGTTCTAAGTCATATAAGCTTAGAAGATAAGGGTGTCTATGAAATAAGTTATAAAATAGTTGGCACTAATTTTACCAGTAAAGAATTCATGGTGGAGGTAAAATAAATGTTGCGAAGGAAAAAAATAATGAGAAAATTAGTCCAATACTTTTTATTAACTACTCTTGGCTTTGCGGTTGGCTTTCTTTGTCCTGCTTTTGTAAGTAAGGTCTTTGCGGCTGATAGTTGTACCAGAGTTTATCGGGGGGTAAATCAGCTTGGTGGCTGCGGAGAGGCTTCCGGTGATGTTTATGATTGTGGCTTGGCAGAACTAAGGCCAGCTCCGGGTGACACCACCGGCTATAGCTGGAGTGGTTTCTGGCACACAGGTATCCCTACGTTTGGTACCGGACAAAATAACAACAGATGTGATAGTAATATTGAAACTCTTGGGTATGTCTTTCCTAATAACGAGGGAGTTCATAAAGCCAAATTTACATTATGGCAATGTCGCAATAATGATAACGGTAATAAAGTTCCTTGTACGGTGTATAACATACCTTATTGTGGTTCATTTGCATATGACTCTACAAAAGTTAATAATGTAAATCATTATTTAAGTGAATTTAATGATCCGGAAAATATTGGCGAGCATATTCAATGTTCTCCAGGGGATGTTACAGGGATTTGGTATGATCATGATCCTACAACCGGTGTTGAGACAGTTAGACATTGGACGTGCACCAACAATATAATTGACAGTTTATCTAATATTTATGGGACTGGAAGAACCTGTGATACATTTCCAAGTGAGGCTAATCATTTAGGAAATAGTTGTTTATACAGCACTGCTTTTACAACAAAAGCAGCATTACAAGCCGATTGGCGAGCAAGAAGACCCAGCTGTAAAGCTTTTTTAAAGATAAATGGGGTGTGCGGGGTGTGTGACTTAGATGGTGTAGGAACATGCTTGTCAGGGATTCCGGGGACAGTGCAAGGGCAACCGGATGATCCAATTTGGCAGTGCAGTGGGATTAATGGTGGTTTGAATAATCTAGAAAAAGCCACAGATACAACATCTCAACCACATTGCAAGTGCAAAAAAAATGGAGCAAAGCCGAGTATTAGTTGTACGATAAGACCTATTTATGGGGCAGCAGCTTTATCTGTTGAAGCTACGGTAGGAGTTCTTTTTCCGGGGTTTAAGGAAACTGTACTAATACCTCACTATGGTTTCCAAATCGACTTTAATTATGGACAGACACCAACTGTAAAAGCATATTTGTCAAATAATGATGCAGATGATCTGTCATATACATTCCCGCGCTTTACCTATACAAAATCGGGGAAATATCAAGTCTACTATAATATCCAGGATAGCATGGGCAAATACGCTCCCTGTCTTGACCACACACCTAGTCCACTAGGTGATGGCTGGTGTCGTTGTGGTGAGGTGGAAGTAAGAAAGCAAACTAGTGGAAGTTCAAGCGAGGTCGCCCCATAATACTTGCCAGATTTTGCATCCTAGTAATATAATAGATAACAGATATTTAAGGAGGGATGTTGGGTTTATTTGCGAAAGAAGAATTAGTCGGCGTTGACGTGGGAAGCACAGCCGTTCGATTGGTTCAGCTGAAAAAAGGAGTAGGGAGTCAGAGATCTCTAGTTTCTTTCGGTAGTGCCCAAACACCAGAAAAAATAGCTCAGAGCGATAGTAAAGTTGATCGTCAAAAAGTTGCTCAGATTATTAAACAATTAGTCAAGACATCGCATATTTCTTCAGATAAAGTCGTAGCTGCCTTACCAGCATCCGATGTTTTTACTACTGTCATAAAAATGCCGCCGATGTCTGCTGGCGAATTAGCCAAAGCAGCGCATTACCAAGCCGAACAAAATATTCCGTTGAAAATTGAGGACGTCAAGATTGACTGGCAAGTGGTGAGAGAAAATCCAGCCACCAAAGAAACAGCGATAATGATAATTGCTGCTCCAAAGACAAAAATCGAAAAGGCGATGGAGTTAATGGATATGGCTGATTTGGACTTAACATATCTAGAAACAACACCAATTGCTGTCGCTCGAGCTCTGTCGAAGATAAACGACCCATTAATAATGGTGGTGGATATGGGTGGAGCTAGTACAGAAATCTCGGTTATAGAAAACGGAATTGTTTCTCATGTCAGAAGCTTACCGGCTGCCGGATTTTCTATAACTGGAGTTATTGCTAAAAACCTTGGTCTAGATACGGCTCAAGCGGAACAATTCAAGAGGAAATTTGGTTTATCTCAGGATAAACTAGAGGGTCAGGTTTTTAAAACAATGAAACCAGTATTGGATACAATCATCGATGAAATCAATCGGTCGGCACATTATTATCAAGAACAGTATGGAAGTAATGTCCAAAAAATTGTTGTTACCGGAGGAAGCGCTCATTTAATCGAATTGTTTAGCTATTTGAAAACGGCTTTTGATAGAGAAGTTGTTTTTGGTAATGCTTGGAGTAATATTTCATATCAACCCAATATTGCCGAGAAGCTTAATCAAAGTGCTCTGGAGTTTGCTTGTGCCGTTGGCTTAGCAATGAGGGAGGGCTAAAGTGTCAAAGATAAATTTAATTCCGGAAATTAAACAGCAGCAAATTCGGGCCAGAAAGATAAATACACTTGTGACTAGTACAGCCATAATAATTGCCATAATTTTGGGAGTCGTAATATTTCTTTTAAGCGCTTATGTCTTAGCCAGGGCTCAGCAAATGTCTAGCACAGAAAAAAATATCAAAAAGGTTGAACAAGAACTAGAACCGTACAAAGAGTTAGAAGAAAACGTTCTTGCTCTGGAAACAAATTTAGCAGAAATTAATAACATTTTGGCCGGTGGAGCAAAATGGACTAAATTTTTTACAGAATTGGAGAAAGTGACACCAGCAGATATTCAAGTAAAGACCCTAGATATAAAAGGATCAGATGTCAACATGAGTTTGAGGGGAAAAGAGGTTAAATCAATTGATCGATTTATCAAGTCATTTAGTAGCTACAAGGTTAATGACAAGAATTTATTTACAGACATTTCAGTTACTGGCTACTCTGAAGATAAAGGTAATGTAACCTTTGAGGCGAAATTAAAGATGACAGCAGGTATTTTATGGTAGCAAAAGATAAACCAAACGAAATTCTCAAAAAAGGAAATAAACAATATTTGTTTGCTATAACAATTAGTTTATTAATAGTTCTTGCAATTATTGCGGTTTTCTTTTTAGCGATAAAACCGCTCTATCTAAAGTCGCAGAAATTAAGTGCAGAGCTGAAGGTTAAGCAAGAGCAACTGCAGGAACTAAGAGACAAAAAAGTCAAACTTGAAACTCTGAAAGACAAGGAAGACCAGCTTAAAAAAGATGCCGAAAAGGTGAAAAATGCTCTACCAAGCGATAGCGATGTCGGTCGTCTTTTTATCCAACTTGATGATATTATCAAAACGTCTAGCGGTTCAACTAAATCTATCTCTGGCTCAAGCGGAACGACAACTACAGCTGGAACACCAACGGAGACCACAACAAATTCAGTGGGCATTACCACTACTTCATACAACACGACCGTAGACTTTCCATCGTATTTTGAATTTATTAGTTTCGTAAACAAGATGGAAAACGCTTTACGCTTAGTAACGATTAACAATATCAACGCTAGTGCCAACGAATCAGGAGTAATGAGTACAACCTTGGATCTAGTAACTTATACGAGGAAATAAATGAAGAAAAAAGATATAATCACAATTGTAATCTCAATGATATTTATTATCGGAGCAGCATTTTTTGGTTATAAGTTACTATTTCCCAAAAAGGCTAGTAATACCAGTCAGGATCAAAAACAAAAACAACAGCAGGAGCAGAAATTTACTGGTAATATTAATGAAACAATGTTAGAAAAAGTTAATTCACTTCAAGATTATGGTGAAGCGTCTTTAGATAATATCGGCAGAGCCAATCCTTTTGGTCCTCTTTAAAATTGGACTATTTGAGTTATGCAGACGAGGGAAGATAAAAAACTAGAGGAAGTTCTTGTCCAGCTTAAATTAGTGACTCAAGAACAATTAGATTTAGCTCGAAATAGTAGTGTCAGATCGGGCAAGAGCACCGAACAGGCTATTATGGACATGGGTTTAGTCAGTCGAGAAAATTTAACTAAAGCCAAAGCAGTTAGTATTGATGTTCCTTATGTTGATTTGACGAGTTATCATATTGATCTAAATATCTTGCAGAATTTATCCAAAGAATTAGCAAAAAAATATTCAGCGGTTCCCTTTAGCTATAGTGGTGGTTCGTTGAATGTCGCTATGCTTGATCCTAATGAAGTTCAGGTGATTGAATTTATTGAAAAGAAAAGCGGTATGTCGGTTACTCCTTATCTAGCCTCAGCAGAAGGCATTAATAATGCTATCAATCAGTATCAGGATGCCTCGGGCGAGGTTAGAGAAGCCTTGAAGGAGATGGAAACGGCTCTTCAGCCAAGTATCGAGATAAGCAAAATTGCTGAGGTTGAGGAAGCTGGCGAACTGGCCCAGGACGCACCAGTTACTAGGGCTCTTAATACGATATTAGAGTATGCGGTCAAAGCAAAGGCATCTGATATTCATATTGAGTCGAGAGAGAAATCGATCAAGGTCAGGTATCGAGTTGATGGAGTTTTGCATGAAACGATGAATTTACCGATTCACATCCAAGCGGCGTTGATTTCTCGGATCAAGATCTTATCTAGTCTAAAAATTGATGAACACCGTATTCCTCAAGACGGTCGTTTTGGCATAAAAGTTGAAGATAGAGAAGTTGATATTCGTGTCGCTATCTCGCCGACAGTCTTTGGTGAAAAAGCCGTTTTGAGGCTACTGGATAAATCTCTAGGCTTGATAACGCTGGAAGATATGGGTATTCGGGGTCAAGCCTATCGTTTGATTGATACCGGAGCGAAAAGACCCCATGGTATGGTTCTTTCGACAGGGCCAACTGGTTCAGGTAAGTCAACGACTCTGTATGCTCTTTTGAATAAAATGAATAGCACTGAAGTTAATATTATTACTTTGGAAGATCCGGTTGAGTATCAAATTAATGGTATTAATCAGATTCAAATAAACACGGCTGTTGGCTTAACTTTTGCTTCAGGCTTGCGTTCAATTTTACGTCAAGATCCGGACATTATCATGGTTGGTGAGATCCGTGATGCTGAGACGGCTGAACTGGCAATTCAATCAGCCCTAACTGGCCATACGGTTCTCTCGACGCTCCACACCAATAACTCGGCTGGAGTTTTGCCCAGATTACTGGACATGAAAATAGAGCCGTTTTTAATCTCTTCAACGGTTAATACGGTTATCGGTCAAAGACTAGTCAGGAGAACCTGTCTTAAATGTAAAAAACCATATGAGGCGTCGCCATCTTTGGTGGCTGCTATCAAAAAATCAGTTGGTAAATATTTACCGAGCAAGAAAGATCCCAAAAAAATTGATGTCAAAGGACTCGGTTATGAAAGTCTACCCTTTGAAGAAGATGAGAAAATTACTCTTTATAGGGGTGAAGGATGTGATGATTGTCGAGGGACGGGCTATCAAGGTCGAATTGGTATCTTTGAGGTTTTTCAGGTTACGGCTGTCATGGAAAAGCTGCTTTTAACTCATGCTACTTCGACGGAAATTCAAGATGCCGCTGTCGGGGAAGGGATGATCACTATGCGTGAGGACGGTTTTTTGAAAGCTCTTGAGGGTACAACGACTGTGGATGAGGTAATCTCAAGAATTGCCGAATATTAAGATAAACATTTGTTTGTAAGTTTTTATATGCTAGAATAATTTTAAGAATTTGTCTTAGACGGATCCTGCCATGATGGTGGAGTTTTTCCACCCTTGGCAGATAGGACGGGAGGGAAAAGTGGAATTGAAAATAGAAGCACTTTTAGAAGAAGTGGTGAAACAGGATGCCTCGGATCTTCATTTGACAGTTGAGGCACCACCAACCTTAAGAGTTGATGGTTTTTTAAAATCAGTATCAGATACACCAAAATTAACAGAGGCAGAAATTGAGAAACTAATTAACTCGGTTCTTAATGATGAACAGAAAGAAATCTTAGCTAAGGATAAAGAAGTAGATTTCTCTTTTTCCTTTGGTGACTTAGCTCGTTTCCGAGCCAATGCTTTTCATCAAAGGGGAAACTTGGGTCTGGCTCTTCGTTTAATTCCGGTTAAGATCCGAACAGTTGAAGAGCTAGGATTACCAACGATTATTAATAACTTTACGGAAATTCCCCGGGGCCTTGTTTTGTGTACCGGGCCAACCGGTTCAGGTAAATCGACCACCTTAGCAGCTATGGTGGATAAGATAAACCGGGAGAAAAAAGTCCATATTATTACGATTGAGGATCCGATTGAATATACCCATGAACACAAAAAGGCGATGATTGATCAGCGGGAAATCCACTATGATACCAAATCTTTTGCCGCTGCTCTCCGGAGTGCTCTGCGCGAGGATCCAGATGTCGTCTTGGTTGGTGAAATGCGTGACCTAGAAACGATTGCCTCGGCTATCACTATCGCTGAAACCGGTCATCTGGTTCTGGCAACCCTGCACACAAACAATGCGGCCCAGTCGATGGATCGGATTATTGATGTCTTTCCGCCTTATCAACAGCCGCAGATAAAGGTTCAGCTATCAAATATTTTGCAGGGAATTATCTCACAGAGATTAATTCCGGCCATCGGCAGTGGCCGGGTAGCTGTGGCGGAGATCCTTATCGCTACTCCGGCAGTCAGAAATATTATTCGTGAAGGCAAGACTCACCAACTGGATGCGGTGATACAGACAGGAGCCGATCAAGGAATGATTACGATGGACAAAGCCTTAGCTGATTTGGTTAGGCAGGGTAAGATTACCAATGATGACGCCCGGGGTTATGCGATTGATGTTGATGAATTTGATCGATTAGTACATGGTTAAACGGAGAAGCCAATAGCCAATAGCCAATAGCTAAAAGCAAAAGAATGATTGAATATAATTATATTGCCAAAAACAAAGACGGGGATATCCAAAAAGGTGTCGTAGAGGCTGAGAGTAAAATATCAGCAGCTAAGGTTTTGACAGCGCGTGATTTGTTTCCCATCACTATTATACTGAAAGGAAAAGGCGGATTCGGTCTTGGTTTTCTGAATCGGGTTGGTCGCAAGGATAAGGTCTTTCTAATTCGTCAATTGGCAACAGCTATCAATGCTGGTTTACCGATTACTCAATCTTTGAATGTACTAGGAAGTCAGACTAGCAAGAAAAGTCTGAAAGAGATGATCAACCAGCTTTCTCGTGATGTTGAAGGCGGTATGTCACTGGCAGCATCTTTTGCTCGATTCCCGAAGGTTTTTTCTCAGATTGATCTAACCTTGATTGAGACCGGCGAGGCAACCGGCACCCTAGATAAAACTCTTAAACGCTTAGCTGATAATATCGAAAATGATTATAAAATCATCAAAAAGATAAGAAGCGCCATGGTTTATCCGGTCTTTGTTCTGGTTGTCGCCGTTGTCGTTCTGATCGCCATGAGTGTCTATGTCTTGCCTCAGATGAAAGGTCTCTATGCCAGTTTTGGCGGAGCGAAGCTACCCCTCCTAACCCGGTTGCTTTTAGGGGTTAGCTATGCAATGACTCATTATAGTCTAATCATCTTGATTGTTTTAGTGGCCCTGGTCTTTATCTTACGAGCATTCATAAAAACCAAAAAGGGCAGATATATGATGGATACCATCAAGATAAGTATCCCGGCCGTTAAAAAATTAATTATAGCTATCTATTTAAGCCGATTTTCCCGAACAATGGCAACTTTGGTTGGATCTGGAGTGTCAATACTCGATTCCTTAAGTATCGTTTCCCGAGCAGTCAATAATGTCTTGTATGAAAATTCAATAAAAGAAGCAGCTATGCAAGTAAAGGGGGGCAAGCCCTTGTCTGAGCCGTTGAGCAAAAGTGAGCTTTTCCCCCCGATTGTCACTCAAATGATAAGCGTTGGTGAGCAGACCGGTGAAATGGATCAAATGCTAACCAATCTTGCGGATTATTATGATGACGAAGTTGATAATATGGTCAAAAGTTTGACCAGCATCGTTGAGCCAGTTTTAATTGTTTTCGTTGGTGGAATGATCGGTTTGATGTTAATCGGAGTCATGCTGCCGATCTATTCTATTGGTAAAATTTTATAAAAAGTTGTTGACAAGGGTTATTACTAATTTATACTTTAGTTAGGGAAAAGGATAAAAATAAAATTCATCTAAGTTAAAATGCTTTGGTGAAAAAGGAGGTGAAAAATGAAAAACAAAAAAGCATTTACTCTAATCGAGCTTATGGTGGTGATGGCTATTATCGCCGTTTTGGCAGTTCTTATTATTGGAGCAATAATTTTAGCTCGACGAACTTCGACCGAGACCACGCATCGATCGAATGCTAAAAGCACACAGACTGCCTTGGAGGGTTATTATGCAAGTAATAAAAAGTATCCGTTTAATACTAATGTCAGTGAATCTTGTCAAGTTGCATATGCGAGGGGCGGATCCGCAGGTACATTGACAGGGTCATCTTGTGCAGCTGCAGGGGCTGACGATGGTGGGTGTCATGTTACTTACACCACGATTGGTTATACTATTTTTCCAATGAATTTTAATTGTAGCAATCCATTAGGAGAGACAGACTGGCTATCAGTTAAGTAAATAATAAAATGCCTAAAAAGGCTTTTACGCTGATCGAGCTTATGGTCGTCATGGCCATTATTGCTGTATTGGTAGTTCTTATCATTGGAGCTATAACGATCGCTTGAAGAACTGCAGAAGAAACCATACACCGCAACAATGCTAAAACCATATAAACCGGTTTGGAAAGGTACTTTAGCTTATATAGAAGCTATTGCCAGCCTCTGGGCAGCACCACTCCCGGTATTACTTGTTACAGTGGAAGTCATTCTTTTCAATGGATCGCAGCTTCATTAACCGACTTAAATCAAGAGATAAACGTTAATCTTAGTTCAACAAACTGCGATACGGGAGAAGCAACATATAACAATCTGCTTGTCAATAAGGCATTCGCGAAGGGAGGAGGTAATAACCTATATAGTGGTGGTTATGTGAAAGATTTAAGTGCTAACGGTCTAACAATTATGCCAGTTGCCTATGATTGCAGTACAGCTTTGGACAGCGAAAAGATTGTATTACCTTAGAAAGAATAAATTTTTATAAAACTGGATTGTTAAAATCCAGTTTTATAGTTCAGTAAATATCAAGAATTGTTTATAATAAAGCTAAGCATGTTTTTAAAAATTATACTTTTTGTTTTTGGTCTTTGTTTGGGTAGTTTTATTAATGCTCTTCAATATCGCATCCAAATCGGTAAAAAAAATACCGGCCGGTCTTTTTGTCCTAAATGCAAACATCAGTTGGCTTGGTATGAAAATGTACCGCTTTTAAGCTGGATTATGCTGGGGGCCAGGTGCCGTTATTGTCACAAGCCGATATCGATCCAATATCCTTTGATCGAGCTAGGTGTCGGCCTGATTTTTGTCGGAGTTGGTTTAAAGACCGGCTTTATCCAAATGGCAAATGACTATATTTTGGGGATTAATAATTTTTCCTTCATTTCTTTTGTAAGCTTTTTACTCTTAGCGGTTATCTCCACCTGCTTGATTCTCACTGCTCTCCATGATGCCAAAACAAAATATGTTTTATCTCCCATAGTCTACACGACGGCCTTTCTGGCACTTTGCTGGTTAGTGGTAAATTATCTAGGGTCTTGGACCATTGCTGAACTTGGTAATTATTTGTTATCAAATATATCAGCCATGATTTTCTTTGGACTTATTTTCTTTTTGATTTATTTTGTTTCAAGGGGTAAATGGATGGGAGCCGGGGATATTGAAATTGCTGCTATGATCGGTTTATTTCTCGGCTGGCCAAATAGCTTGGTCGCTTTTTACTTTGCTTTCATCATCGGTGCCGTCTTCGGTCTAGTTAAGATTCTGGCAAAAAAAGCCCGGATGAAATCGGAAATACCTTTTGGCCCCTTTTTGATTGCCGGGACTTTTTTTGCTCTTTTTTTTGGTGAGCAATTGTTTTCTTTTTATGCTAAACTATTCTTAGGTTAATAATTATTATAAATGAGGGTGTTTAAGGCAAGAATTGGATATACCCTGGTTGAGATGATGGTCGTAATGGGTATCATTGCTGTTTTAGCGTTGCTTGGTGCCGGTGCCTTATTATCAGCTCGTGATAGTAGCTATTTGGATGACTCAACGGAATTAGTTTTATCTACAATTAGAGAAACGCAGAACAAAGCCATGGCTATTGTTGATGCACCAGATTTAAGTCAAAACCAAAATACTAAGGTCTGGGGAATCAAATTATCACAATCATCTTTGGATGTCTTGGAGACAGTGAGCTATGACAAAAAGAATGAATCGGGAAAGCTGTCTTCTACAGAACATCCACTTGATGATAACAATTACTTGAGCAGATTAAGTAGTATAGAATTTGGCTATATTGATGGAAGTGAACTTAAACATCCTCTTTCTGATATTTCTGATAAACTGTACATTAGTTTCAGTACTCCTTTTGCTCGACCCTCAGCCATTCAAACATACACTTGTACTGAAGGGGCAAAGAAGAAATGTGCTTGGAAGCAAAGTGACGATCCTAGCGAGCAATGGGAAATTGGGGATGTAAATACAACTTATGCTATTAGTCTTTTTGATAAAAATAATGGGGGTGATCCTGGAAATAAAGTGTACATTGATCTAACCTTTAAAAATAAAACCGATCGAATAATCATTAAGTCAAACGGAGAGAGCTATATTGAACATAAATAAACAATCCTATCATCAGAAAAAAGGTTTTACTATCGTCGAAACCATAGTTGCTTTGAGTATATTGATTATCGTTTTCTCTGCGGCCGTAACACTAGTTATAACAGCAGTCAACTTGGTCGTCTCAACCAGAAATAAAACAGAAGCAGTTACCCTGGCCCAAGAGGGCTTGGCTGATATTGTCCAGCATGCTATCGGTCGGTGTGCAGTTTCCGATGCTGTTCCATTACCATGTCCATCCGATTATCCTAGTTGTACAAGGCCTGTACTCCAAGGTGGTGTGAATTTTGAGATTACGGTCAATTTGTCTAAGGCGACGAATACTATCACAGCTCCTGAGGGTTTTGTTGACATAGATAAGTTTCAGCGAGCTACCGCCACGGTAACATGGAATGAACGAGGAGCTGGTAATTCCTATCAACTAACTCAATTAATAAAGGTAGATTAAATTGTATAGATTGAAAAATAAAAAGAAAAAAGGGATGACTCTGGTCGAACTGATGGTCTCGATGGCTATTTTTACCGTGGTTACCTCTCTGGCAATCGGCGCCTTTGTCACAATTTTGAATATGCGGGTTATGGCTGGCAATATGAAGAACACTCAACAAAAAGTCAGGGTAGCAGTAGAAACGATAACCAGAATAGCTAAACAAGCTGAAAAAGTTGAAAAAACCGGACCCAGTAAATATCAAACCTTAACTTTATACTTTAATCTAAGTGACGCTCCGACTGCAGTACGATTTAGTACTAAGTGGGTTATTGATCATGAAGATGTTCTGTATTCTAGATGTGATAATATAATACTAGACCCAATATCTGGCTATATATGTGGTACTAGTGATGCCAATTGGGAAGTGCCCTTAGACCTCTTTGAGGGGGAAGACGCTATCAAAGTCACAGATGCTGAATTTGATATCGAAAATACATATCCGCCAAAACTGATGTTTACATTAACAGGTGAAATTTTACCGCATAATATCTCAAAGGCCTACTATAATGATGAAATCAATATCGAAACTAAAATAATTTTGGAAAATATTAAATAATGAAAAAAATATCAAAAAAGGGAGTAGCGTTGATCTGGGCCTTGGTTACAAGTACGGTCATTTTGATTATTGCTACGACGATAGCTACGGCGGTAATCAAGGAATCACAGATGAGTGTTAGAATTGATGCTTCGACCCAGGCCTATGCTCTAGCGAAGTCGGGAATTGACTTGGGCAATGCTTGCCTTGAAGAAGAAAAATGTCTACCCACAGATATGGTTAGCGATAAACCTTATATATTACCAACTCTTAGTGTGCCATTGACTGGAGCTGAAGAAGGAGAAAGTTTAGAGGGTATTATAAACATTACCATAACTAAAAATGCAGCAGACGATTTTAAAATCGAGAGCACGGGGACGGTCAATGGTGTCAAAAGGAAGCTAAAACATCACGCCAAGGAGGAAGTCGGCACCGTACTTGAAAACCCAACAATATTGCCAAAAGTAACAACTAAGGAAAAACCCACTGGTACCGGAGAGAATATTGTAAACACGGAAAGCTATACTCAGAAGTTTGATTTTTGGATGAATAGTGGAGGCGACGACGCCACAGTTGGTTTATCTGACGCTAGTGGGAATAATGCAATCTATACGAAATATGTAGTTGGTTCAGGATTTAGGGTATATGTTAAAAATGGCACTAACACTTTTTATAGTGATTATATTAATCCAACAATTGACGCTACGGAATATGGTTATCGAGCAGAGATCAAGGTTATTCGGGGTTATGCAGCGCAATTAAGAATCTTACAAAGTGGCGTTAATGATGATATGCGAACCTTTTCTTGCCTAGGCGCTACTTATGTAAGTTTAAAAGATACAGATATAAACGGTATTGATTTAAATAAATTATATCCCTTTACTGGTGTGTCTTATGGACTAGGAGGTGATGACAACATAGTTACGATAGGGGGCTTAATAATTGATAACATGACTCTGTATAATATTAAGAGAGCTCCAGGCGCAGAGCCATATATAATTAGCTTTAGTAGTACAACAGAAGGTAGACCAGCTGGCATAAAAGTCACTTTTAAGTATTCTATATCCAGTCCTCAATATCTTAAAATTGAATATAGTAACGGGGGCTTTGATAAAACAGATTTTAAAAAGGATGGGTCTGAGGCTGCGGATTTCTTTATTCATTACTATCCGCATACTGATCTTAATAAGTCTGCAACTCTAAGAGTTTGTACAGATATTAATTGTACTAGCTTTTTTTCAGAGCCGGTAACAATATCAGATTTTTAGTAAATATTTACCTTCTCTTACCATGAAAGGCCTTATGGACTTCGCGGAGCTGTTTATCAGTGATGTGAGTGTAAATTTGGGTTGTCGTAATTGATGAATGACCGAGCATTGATTGAACCGAGCGAATATCAGCGCCATTTATTAGGAGATCGGTCGCGAAAGAGTGGCGGAGGATATGGGGAGTAACTTCTTTGATAATACCAACCATTTTGGCATATTTTTTTATCATCCGCTGGACACTTCTTGCCGTTAGGCGCATATATTCGCCGTCTTCATATTTATCTTGTACCCCGCCGACATGGATAAAAAGCGGCTGATAACTGTCTTTTCGTTTCTTTGTATATTCTGAGACTGCATCTTTAGCTGAATCGGAGAGAAAAACAATTCTTTCTTTATCTCCTTTGCCCCGAATCATAAACTCACCTCTTTCCAGATTGACTTGTCTTCGATCCAGATTGATAAGCTCGCTAACCCTTAAGCCGGTCGAGAACAGAGTTTCCAGAATGGCTTTATCCCGCAAAGTAATTAAAGGATTTTGGTTAGGAAATTTTTCCGGGGCCCGAAGTAAGTTCTCAACCTCGGTAATTTCTAGGAAAGTAAGAGATTTTTTGGTTGCGTCAGAGAGTTCGACTTTTTCAGCTGCCAGAGTGGGAATGTCCTTTTTGGCTAAATATTTGAGAAAAGCCCGCAGGGCAATAATATGATAATTTTGAGTTATTTTTTTGATGGCTTCGCCATGACCGGCATCAAGTCGATTTAAATACAAACGATATTTACGGACTAATTCTAGAGTAATATCACTCGGCTTCAGATTCTCTTTTCGCCTTTCCTTATGGGCGTATTCTAAAAATCGATTTAAATAATGATCATAGTTCCTGATAGTAAGGTCGCTATGGCCTTTTTCAATTTCACAATATTCGAGAAATTCGCCGATCAGTTCTTCTAAATTCATGGCATTTTAAACCAGTCACTATTTTCAGCCAGGGGCTGATTCGCCTTTGGCGGAAACTGCCTTATATTGTACGACATGATAATACTATTTTAGCACAAATTAAATGCGATAAGTCCGTTTGAGGTTTTTGATATGCCTTCGGATATACCAAATTATGCCTAAAATTATTAGGAGGCTGATTAGAATATCAAATTTATGAAAATAGCCGCCGATTGTTTGCCAGTTTTCACCCATTTTATAGCCAACCCAAGCAAGGCCGATAGACCAAGGTAAAGCGCCGGCGAAAGTGTAAAGGCAAAAAGTCGTTAGCCTCATTTCGCTAATGCCGGCCGGAAAGGAAATAAAAGTTCGAACGATTGGCAAAAGACGTGAGAAGAAAACAGTACTACGACCATATTTATTGAACCACTTTTCGGCTATATTTAGATCATGATGGGAGATTAATATCCATTTGCCATACTTTTCAATCAGTGGTCGCCCGCCTTTTAAGCCAACCCAGTAGGCAATTAACGAACCAGCTAAATTACCACAGGCACCGATAATCCCCACCAGCCAGATATTGAATTCACCCCTGAAAACCAGATAACCTGAAAAAGGCATAATTATCTCCGAAGGCAGAGGAATACAAGCTGACTCGATAGTCATAGCGATAAAAACACCAAAATAGCCCAGACTTGAGATCAGACCGATCACTATATTGGCTAAAAACTCGATTAGACCAGAAACCATCCTATCTCCATAAATATAAAATAATAATAAGAACAGCTAAACCGAAACGATAGTAAGCAAAAATATTTAATTTATGACTTTTAATGAAATTCATCAGGAATTTAACCGAGAGAAAACTGGCAACAACGGCTGAGATAAGACCAGCCCAAAAAACAAGGGTGGTATATTCATGGACAGGAATTTTTCTGATTTCCACTAAACCAGCCCCGGCAATAATCGGAACGGAGATGAGGAAAGAAAATTTAGCCGTTGCTTCACGGCTGAAACCCTGAAACATCCCGGCCGAAATAGTGATACCAGACCGAGAAACACCAGGAATGATAGCTATTGCTTGAGCCAAACCGGTCAAAAATGAGGATTTATAGGTATTGTTTTCGATTTTTTTCGTTTTTTTATAACTTTCAGCCCAAATTAGAACCAGGCCAAAGAAAAATGTCGTTGAAGCGATTAATAATGGGTTCCTGAAAACACTCTCGGCCGTGTTATTGAGAAAATAGCCAGCTAGAATACCCGGAATAGTCGCCAGCAAGATAAAATAAGGCAGACGATCGTTGAAATCCTTGATTTGACGCGTTTTGAGCGTCTCTAGGAAGCTTTTTACGATTGCCAGTAAGTCCGGCCAGAAATAAGCAATAATCGCTAGGAGCGTGCCTAAATGGAGGGCGACATCGAAAGCCAAGCCAGGATCGTTAAAACTAAAAAACCAAGGCAGAAGAACTAGATGACCGCTTGAACTAATCGGCAAAACTTCGGTAATACCTTGAACTAAACCTAAAAAGATAGCGTCAAAGATGTTCACCGTTATATTTTAGCAGAAATAAGCCTTTTTTGGTTCAAAAAAATTTCCTGACCTGATAAAATAAATTGACTGGAGGTAAAATGAAAGTAACCAGACAGACGCTTAAAAATGGTATAAGAACGATCATTATTGAATTGCCGGATAGCGAAGTTGTTTCAACATCAGTTTTTGTCGGTGCTGGCGGGCGATACGAGACACCGGAAACTTTTGGTATTTCCCACTTCTTGGAACATATGGCATTTAAGGGCACCAAGAAATATCCAGTGCCACAGATTTTAAACGGCATAATTGAATCTGTCGGGGGTATACATAATGCTGAGACAGAAACTGATTATACACGTTTCTATAATATTGTCCCAAAAGAAAAAATTTCAACTTCTCTCGATGTCCTTTCGGATCAAGTTTCAAACTTATTGTTGCCGAAGAAAGAAATGGATAAAGAAAGAGGCGTTATAACCGAAGAAATAAATATGATTTATGACAGTCCAATGGAACTCCCCCTGTTTAAATTGGGCGGAGTTTTGTGGCCGGGGCAGCCGATGAGCAGTGATCTTTTAGGCACAAAGGAGATAATTAATAGGCTTCAACCTCGGGATCTTAGATCATATATGGACACCTATTATAAGACCGAGAATCTAGTCCTATCAGTTGCAGGAGGTATAAAAACAGAGGAAATTTTACCAAAGCTAGAAAAAACTTTTTCTAAGGTCTCGCAGGGGAGAAAGAAACAGCCTGAAAAGGTAATTGAAAAACAGAAGGAAAGAAAAATTAAGATATTTTTCAAAGATACCGACCAAGCCCATACGGTTCTTGCCTATAGAGCATTTCCTTATTTCGACAAAAGAAAATATGCTTTAGATGTTTTTTCAGCAATTTTTGGGACCGGCCTTGGTTCAGTGTTGCATCATGAAATCAGAGAAAAAAGAGGATTAGCTTATTATGTCTATTCACTAAATAGTTTTGCAACAGATTGTGGTATATTTTTTGTTCATGCAGGGTTTAACAGAGATAAGGCTGAAGAGGCACTAAAGATTGTTAAAGAGGAATTAAATAAGGCAAAAAAGAAAGTATTTTCTAGCGAGCAAATAAATCGAGGTAAGGAACTCATCAAGGGCGGATTTAAAATCAAACTCGAAGGAGCTGAAAGTTTATCAAGCTGGTATGGTAGAAAGGAATTAGTTTTTCCTGGTTCCCCGGAGCCAGAAGAAATTTCGAGGTTTATAGATGCCGTCACGCCAGACGATATTAAATCGGTCGCGAACGATATCATTCATGATGATTTAGAAAATTTAGTCATTGTCGGACCACACAAAGATAAAAACAGATTTGAGAAGGCGTTAAAAAGCTAATAGCTACTTGCCTTTAGCTACTAGAACTTCCAATAGCTAATTGCTAGAACTGAAACCTTATTTTGTGCTAAAATGGCGAAGCCTTTAGCCTGCCCCCATAGTTCAATGGATAGAACAAGAGACTCCTAAGCTCTAGATCCAAGTTCGACTCTTGGTGGGGGCACCAAATAGAACAGATATTTAATAAGTTGACTTCGGTCAGCTTATTCTATTGATGACGCGGATCTGGCTGGAATAAAAGCACTTTTTGTGTCAAAATCTATTTTAGGATTCTAGCCCTGACCGAATTGACACATTGGAAGGAAAGCCATGTCTTGTGGTGTTAGCTCTAACCGGGAATGTTTCTTCAACCAGAGGCTTAGCCTCTGGTTTGTGCCTCTGCACGAGAAAGAAGTGGCGCTCAGGCGGATAGAGCAAGAAATGAGAACGAGAATGGAAAATGTTGAGCCTCCTCTAGGAATGCCGGCTCATCTGCACTTCCTTTCCGAATGAGAGATCGCAGAGCGCCGACGTCGAGTGGAACTACTTGTAGGAAAGGAGGGATAAGCCATGAACCTCGAAGACATTGCTACGGTTCTATTCGCTCTCGGGGTCGCGGGACTTGTCTGGTGCGGCTTGTTCATCGCCTATCAGCTGGGTCGGGCATCCGTTCATCTCGAGAACCTTCAGAACGTGATCTCAAGGACCAAAACTGGGACTTGAGAACATCTGCAACATGCCCATTGAAGGAGACTCACCGTCTCTGACGGTGGGCTTCTTCAATTCTGGTTCCAGGACATCTCGGCTCGCCATTTTTAATTATTTATTGTTATAATGAATTTATGGCCAGTGTTATTACCCCCAAAGAGGGGGAAAAAGTTCTTCTGACTCTGCGAAAAAATCCGAATAAGTTTAGCAAAGAGATTGCTAAAGGATTATTGTTGGTTATCTTGGCCATTTTAAGTTTTCTCTTTTTCTCTAATAGTATTATTATCACCATCGCGATTGTCATTTTGGCCCTAGCTTTTGTCTATGGCCTATATTATTTTATTATCTGGTTCTACGATGTTTACATTATTACCAATATGCGCATTATTTGCGTCAATCAGAAGAGTCTTTTTTCTAGAGAGTTTATCGAAACGGACATCGAGAAAATTCAAGATGTGACTTATGCAATGAAGGGTGTTTTTGCCACCATTTTTAAATATGGAGTCGTCACCGTCCGGACAAACACCGGTTTAAATATAGAACTGACAGACCTATCTGACCCCGATGAAGTCCAGGAAATGATCAGAAATTTGGCTGAGGTCGTCCATAAAAAACAAAAGAAAGATATGTCAGCCCAAGAACTGATTGACTTTATCACCCAAAACAACAAAAAATAACTTGTGCAATTTTTTAAATCCAAGTATCATTATTAGTATCGAGTAAGCTAGAGGAGAGGTGTGAAGTTTCCAACTCCGCGAAAAATGTTTAAGTCTGGTCAGAAAGACTCGGCCCCAAAAAGCGAAGTAAGTAAAAAGGCAGCCAAAGAGGAGAGAAGGAGCGAGAAAGCTCCGGCGAAAAATATCGGGGAAAGAAAACTCTTTGGACTTTTTCGTATTAAGAACAATAAACAATTGGTTATTATTGGAGTGATTGCTGGTATTATTTTGTTTTTAACCATTAATGCCATTGGTCTCTATACTTATCGTTGGGAAAATAAATATTCTCTCTATCTGACTAAATTTGTGCCTTATCCGGTGGTTGTTGTTAATGGAAGATTGGTTAGTTACTATTCTTATCTAGAAAATTTGGACATTATCAAGAATTATCAATCCAAATTTAAGAAAGTTGATTTTAAGTCGGATCAGGGCAAAAAAATCCTGATAGAGATCCGTAAGGATACTTTAAATCATCTGATTGAGAGTAAGTTGATTAAGGCCGAGGCCAAAAAAATAAATATTAAATTATCGCGCAAAGAATTAGATGATTCTTATGCTCAGTTGATCAAAAATAATGGTGGGGATAAAACTTTTGCTGAAGTTTTGAATAAATATTATGGATTAACGGTTTCGGAATATAAAGAAGATATTTACAAAGATCGCTTATTGCGCCAGAAGGTGATCGAGAAATTTTCCGGTGACGAGAGCATCAATCAGGATGCCAAGAAAAAGGCTGAGGAAGTTCTGGCCAAAGCCAAAGCCGGGGAAGATTTCCAAGCCCTGGCCAAAAAGTACAGTCAGGATGCAACGGCGGCCAATGGTGGTGATCTGGGGCTTTTTGGCAAGGGCAAAATGGTGCCTGAGTTTGAAGCCGCTGCCTTTGCTCTTAAGGCAGGGGAAATCAGTGGCTTGGTCAAAACGGTTTTTGGCTATCATATTATCAAAGTGACCGAAGTGAAAGGCGACCAAATTCATGCTTATCATATTTTGATTAAAACCAAGGATTTTCAAACCTGGCTGGACGAATCAGTAAAAAAAGCTAAAACTCATTATTTAATTAAGATATAATAAATTTATAAAACAAAAGTTTTCATAGAGAGGGCGCCTAGGAGTCCTCTCCTTTTAATTGACGCTAAGGGTTTTTTTTGTTATAATTTGCAGGCTAAAGTTGTATATTTAGTACAGATAAAATGTTTTGTTTACGGCCCGGTAGTTTCCCGATGTTGCAAAGAAATCGGGATCCCGACATTGCTAACAGCAATCGTCGGGGCAGTTGGTTAGATGAGTCATTATGTTTACATATTGGTGAGCCAAAAAAATGGAAGGTACTATATCGGGAGCTCAGACAACCCACACCAGAGACTCATTGACCATAATTCTGGCAGATCTGCTTACACAAAAAGAAATCGACCATTTAAGTTAGAATTTATTCAGAAGTTTGATACAGTTAGTGAGGCAAGGAAAATTGAAACAAAAATAAAAAAATGGAAACGGCGAGATTTTATTGAGAAAGTTATAAAGGATGGGTATATAAGATCTGCCTAAATTATGGCCCGGTAGTTCAGTTGGTTAGAACGCCACACTGTCACTGTGGAGGTCGGCGGTTCGAGTCCGCTCCGGGTCGCCAAATTAAAATCGAAAGACCGGTTCTTAGTACTTAACCGGAGTAGTTCGCCATATTAAAATCGTACTAAAGACCGGTATCTGTACTGAACCGGGGTAGCTCGCAATGAAAGACTAGGGGCTTAACAAAGCCTTTTTTATTTATCGCCACTGACAGAATTAGAACTTTTTGTGTTAAAATATAGATAAATAAGAGAATAAATTGGCCTATATTGCGTTATTTCAATCGGCCTTATTTTCCAGACGAAGCGTGTCCCTTGTTCAATTTTAATAGTGCATATCCAACAAGCTTCTCAAAATCCTTATCTTTCACCCAGTAATCTTTCAATAATTTTCTAAATTTTTCATGAATCTCATAACCAGGATCTTCTTCAGAAATTAATGGAAAGAAATCCTTATCCAAGATAACCGTTAAGGATTCCTTTAAATCTTCAAACTGCTCTTTAGTTAATTTTGATACAGGCGAATCAAGATTTTCTCTCCAATAATGGATAAACTGCATATGACAGAGTTCGTGCAAAAAAGTATTAATCGGATTAACCCAGTCATATTTTAGCCAGATAAAGCCCTTCTCTTTATTGATTGGAATACTAGGAAAGGTGGTCAGATAAAAATTAAAATCATTACGATAAAGAGGTTTGCCCATCACTTTTATTAATTTATCACACGCTGGTTCGAACTTAAGCTCTAATTGTTTTTTAATTCGCCGATAATTTTCAGTTAATTCAGCATGATCGTTTTCATACTTTTCTCTTAAATATTGTTTTAAAAATAAATAGGCATCTTGGCGTTTTTTGCCTTTAATTTCTTTAGCTATATTTAGATCGATCTTTTTTGACCAATCCATACCAAAATTAATGGCATTACAAGCATCCCACCAATTCCAGATATCTTGATTAATATCTCGATGTAATTTGTATATATATTTCATCTTTATACTATTATATCTCCCTTAAGGTTAAAAGAAAAATGGGAGAGGGGTTTTGCCAACCCCTCTCCCACGAGGCGTCATCAGATGTTGACGACGCAGCGGCAGTGACCGCACTCGCAGCGGCTGAACTGACCGGGACGCTCTCTCTTCTTGGCGACTCCCTTGGGTTTCTTCTTGGGAACATCGCCCTGCAGCTTGAGCATCTGGATGAATTTGCTCATATGTTTCACCTCCCCTCAACCGGCTGGACGTATTGCTCTGGATCGAAGACAGACCAGAGAAGAGGACACCCGCCACCGCACTTATTGTACCAAGAACACTCTTGACAACGGTTGGATGGGTAGCGGGACATTTGGTCATAATAGCCGTTTACCACTGGCTCGTTTAAGAGGTCGATTAGTGTTTCGGCGTCGGTAAAATCGACACCATAACGGCCAATCGAATAGTCGAAGAGTTCGTTGCACATGCAGAGCGAGCCATCGCTGGTAACGACAATACCTTCTCTCTTGACCATGTGGCAGACACTCTCGATCCGGTCTTCAGCTTCTAGCTCCTCGATGAAGCTTTTCGGCCAGAAGCAAAACGGGATTGACATGATGAACGACAGTTCAGTCGTCAGCTTAACAATCTCCGGGTAATCGCGAATGATTCCAGAGACCAGCTGATAAGGCTCCATTACGCATTGAGCCAAAGGCTGGTTCTCGACGAAAACTGGCGAACAGAAGTCAATCTTGATGCTATGCGCGTGACATTCTTCTACCGAGAAACGGCAGATATCAACCAGGTTGTCGGCCAGATGCGAGTTGTAGACGATACCGACCCCAGACTTGAAGTGATCCATGGCCCGGCGAACGCCTTTGGTCACGAGATCAAATCGCCGAATCTTGACGGTCTCGTAGAGCTGCTTCGGATTTCCAGCTTTCAGGGAAACACCAACATAGGTGTTTGGGCTTTCGATGTATCTCTCCCAAAACTCGTCTTTACCGAAGTGCATGGCGTTGGTCACGATGGTGTTGTCCAGACCGATATCGTGACAATGGGAATTGAACTTTAGCAGTGGGCTCCAAAGCGTCGGCTCGCCACCTGTCACGAACAGATGGGTGATTCCCACAGCCAATAGCATGTCGGTTAGTTCGACGGCTTTCTTAAGCGTCATTTCTTGCCCTTTATCAAAATACGCCCCTTGGGCGTAGCACCACTCGCAACGAAAGTTGCAGTTGCGGTTGACGGTCAGCCAAGCATATGAAGGCTTGACAACGGCTGATTCAGAGGCGCTCATCGCGTTTCCTCACTTTCTAAAGGTTCAGGATTTACTGGTTGTAGGTAAAATAACACACAATTAGTTAAAAGTCAATTATATCTTTTAGCCAAAGCTTTTTTTGAGATCATCCGAGTCAATCAATTATTTTACTAACCATGGTTCCTGCGCTATTCGCTTCGCCATAACGGACGCATAAAAATAAACCGATTTTTCTCGACTTTTTAGGCCGTCAAAATTATGTTAGAATAAAATGTAATCGATATGGAAATAAAAGTAGTCGAGAAAGAAATATCTCTTGCAGAAATTAAAGAAATAGCTATTCATCAATTCGGTGATTTAGTTAAATTTGTGATAGATATTGAAAAAGAAATTATTGCTATCGGCGGTGACTTGCATGCCGACGAAGAAGCGATTTTAATTCAATCAGGTTCGGAACAGAAAGATTTATGGGGTATCAATTTTTATCCTGAAAAAGAGAAGATCGGGAAAATTGAATTTGATTCGGTGATAAATTTGCGGCCATCTTCAGGCAATCGATCTCGTGATGTCGAAGACCCTAAAATTCGGGAGAAAATTGTAAATATAGTAGATAAGTTGGTGGTAAAATGAGTGTACTCCATTCAAATTTAGCGTCAGGAAGATGGTTTGAGCTTACTCTTTATGAACAAATGGGCAATATTGGGTCAGAGGTTGGCCGAGTTATCAGGGCACAAAAGCAGAATGACAAGGTTGCCTTTGATAATGCTGTGGAAAGATCTTTAGAACTATTTGATTTAACTATTTCCGATCCCAGAAGAAAAAATCAGCTTAAAGAAATTGCTCGGGCTCGAGAAGTTTTTGTTGATGCGCTATTAGAAAAAACGACTTTAAATTCTAGTCTCGCAGATTCTGATAAATATCTAATGCAATTTGCGATAGCAGCTAAGATTAACTCCTAGTTCGTGATTCCAGCGCTTCTCGATTAGCCGGTATGCACTATCTAGAATCAAGTTCCCAAACAAAAAAAGACATTCCGTAATTTTCTACTAAAGATAGAAACCCATCACTTAAAAAGTGTATAATATAGATACCCATTAGGGGTAAATTTGAGTGGATATAAAAATAGACGGTAAGGTTTGCATGGACAAATGTCTTGATACGGTCAGGCAAAAACCAAAATCGCAGATCTCAATTACTACTTATCACGCACAGGAAAAGTCGACTTTTTTTTCGAAAAAAATGTTCCTTAGCTTGTTCTTTATAGTTGGTTTTTCTATTGCGGCAAGTCTATTTCATTTTGTTAATTCCAATTCAGATAGTATCTACGCCAAAGAAGACTTGACAAGCAATAGCCAGGAATTAGCCGCTATGATAGCAAAAAAAGAAGCTGCTAAGCGGGTTGAGACCGAAGAGGAAAAAAAGAGATTAGCAGACACTATAAAAAGAATTGCTGACGAAAGAGCTCAAATTAAAGCTCAGGAAATTAAAGCCAAAGCAGATGAAGAAGCACAGATTGCTCAAGAAATAGCCGCTCAAGCAGCTGCCAGAAGAGTCGTTGTCACAAAACGTGGTGGTTACGATAGTATCTACGCTGAGGCCGAAAAAAAGTACGGTGTTTCTCGTTATCTAATAGCGGCTGTCCATTATGTTGAAACCGGTCAAAGCGGTGATACAACTCGTACTAGCTATGCTGGGGCGCAAGGACCGCTGCAGTTTATGCCTAATACTTTTAGAGCTTACGCTCAAGATGGTGACGGCGATGGACAAGCCTTAATCAACGATGCCCACGACGCAATTTTTTCGGCTGCTAAGTATCTAGCTGCTAATGGCGCGGCTGCTGGCAATGTCAGTAATGCTCTATATCGCTATAATCACAGCTATGCCTATGTCAATCGCGTATTATCCCTAGCTCGTTCGTTCGGTTTCACTGGCAATTAAAATAATTTATCGAACCTAGCATATCCTTGGTGATAAACATCTAAAAAGGAAAGTTTATTATAATATTAAAATTTAATCAGATAATAAATTTTTTTAAAAGAAAGATTTCTACATTTTTAAGAATTTTAGTAATTCGTAGACCAAGAAAGCAGGCCAAACAAGAGCCTTCAAGAAACCTAGTACATAATCCCAGAAAGTGGTTGCCTGCTGGAAGTAATAGACCAGTGCTCCTATCAAAGCCAAGCCGTAGATACCACCGGAGGCACTATTGTTTTTTACTACCTTCTTTGTTTTTCTGGTAGTAGTTTTTGATGAATTTTTATCGTCGGGCATTTTTCTCCTTACTAAAATTATAGATATATTTTACTAATATCTCTGCCAAAATGATAGCTGCTTAGAATCAAAATTTCAGTGCTTTCCAACTAGCCGGGGAAGATTTAAACCTTTCCTTTTATATCAAAAAGTTCGAAAACCGTTCCACTTGTTTACCCATACTCGGCAAAAAATCTTTATATCAATAAATATCTGGTGTAACATTAGAGTAATCATAAAAACAAAAAGGAGGGGCAATGAAAATATTTCATGAGCCAAGAAAAGCAAAAGTGCTTTTTGTCGTAACTTTAATCTTCGTTATCATCTTCCTTATTAGCTCGGGTGTTCTGGGCTATTTTTATTATCAAAAGACAAATGATAACAAGAATTTACAGAAACAGAAAAAAGAGCTGGAAAGTACTATCCAGACCATCAAGGGGGAGTTTGAAAAGCAAGTTGGAGATCTGAAGAAAGAAAATGAGACGCTGAAGACCGATAAGGCAAACCTGGGAAAGCAAATTGCTGAAAAAGACGCCGGAGTAAAAGTTGCTAAAACCTATACTGAGTTTTTGAGGTATCTGACCGGTGTGATTGAAGCTCATGGGGGGATGGATGGCTGGAGCGAGTCCGAGTACCAAGTAGGTCGCTCAAAGGCTCAAGCGACAGGCAACCAAACTTTTGTTAATAAAGTTGATTGGGCTTGGCATAGGAAAGATATAAACCAGATCACAAGGATTGTGGCCATCTACTACTTAATTGTTGACGGTGTTAATAATTCCTTAAAATAGTTACCTTTTCAAAACTAGTCTTATAAATAAACTGATTTGCTGGATGGAGCTGGAAGCTTAGCTTGTTTTTATTGTGCTTGAATTTTAACGAGAATTCGGCGAGAATAATAAGGTTAAAATTATGTTTTCTTCGATTAAAAAAATCCATTTTGTCGGCATCGGTGGTATTGGCATGAGCGGAATTGCGGAAATTCTGCTTGATCAGGACTTTGAAATTAGCGGTTCCGATCAAGTTAAAAGTGCTATTACCGATCATTTAGAAAAACTTGGGGCAAAAATTCATGAGGGGCACACGGCTAAGAATCTGCCAAAAGATGCAGATATCTTGGTTTATTCATCGGCGGTGCCCTTGGATAATCCGGAAATTAAAGAAGCTGAAAAAAGAGAAATTCCCGTTGTCCGCCGGGCGGAAATGTTGGCGGAAGTGATGCGTCTTAAATATGGAATAGGCGTGGCTGGTACTCATGGCAAAACAACAACAACTTCAATGATCAGCTTGGTTTTGACGGAAGGTGAATTGGACCCGACGACGATTGTTGGTGGTAAATTAAGTAGCTTAGGTGGCACCAATGCTCGACTTGGCCGGGGTGATTTTATTGTTGTCGAAGCGGATGAATATGACCGGACTTTTTTGTCTTTGACACCAACTATTGCCGTTCTGACAGCCTTGGAAATCGACCACTTGGATTGTTACAAAAACTTGAGAGAGATTAAGAATGCCTTCATCCAATTTGCTAACAAAGTTCCTTTTTATGGCTTTGTGGTCTTATGCCTCGATGAACCGGTTTTGCGAAATATAAAACCGGATCTCCAAAAGAAAAAAGTGGTTACTTATGGTTTGAGTGCAGGAGCTGAGCTAAGAGCAATCAAGATTAAACAGGTGAAAAATGTCAGCCGGTTTATAGTTACTAGAGATAAGAGAAATTTAGGTAATATTACTCTTCAAATCCCCGGTGATCATAACATCAAAAATGCTTTAGCGGCTATAGCTGTGGGCTTAGAATTAGGCATTTCATTTTCAAAAATTAAAAAAGGTATTGAGAAATTCACTGGTGTTTATCGTCGCTGGGAGAAAAAAGGAGAAGCCAGGGGCATTACTGTCTATGATGATTACGCTCATCATCCGACTGAGTGCCGGGCTTCTCTGGCTGGGGTCAAATCTGGTTGGGATAATCGGGTCGTCTGTGTCTTCCAGCCCCACCTGTATTCCAGAACGAGAGATTTTTATCAAGGCTTTGCCAAAGCCTTAAATCTGGCCGATGTTATAGTGATAACTGATGTTTATCCAGCCAGGGAGAAACCGATTAAAGGAGTGACTGGGGAAATGATTGTTAAAGAAGTTAAAAAATTGGGCCGCAAAGAGGTTTATTATGTTCAAAACAAGACGAAGATATCGAGTTTTTTAAAAAAAATAACTGAGCCTAACGATATAGTGATTACGATGGGAGCTGGTGATATTTGGAAATCTGGGGAAGAATTTTTGGCTCTTTTAAAGAAAGAGCCTGGGTTCTCCAAAGGGTAGAACTTCGGAAAACCCAGGACTAGGTAGCTGTCGGGGATGATTGGCGACGACTTGCTTTCTGAGCCCGGTAGTCTTTTCCCTGACAGTTATGGCTACAATACTCTTTTTTGGGGTTAGTGGTGGAGAACACTTCCCGACATAACCTGAACTTGCAGCGACGAAGGATCATTTCTCTCTGTGGTCGAGTCTCGCGGCTGGCCTCATCCCAACCGCCATGTTGGGCACAGAAATCAGAGGGATTATAAGCCGAGAGAAAAGTAGTACAGCCAGGAGAATGACAGACTTCGGTTTGGGGTTCTCGGTAGCGTCCTATCTTTCCTCCTACTAGTATTCTTGATCCCCGATGTAATCTTTTCACTTTCGGCAAGAGACACCTCCACTAGGACGACAGCTAGATTGATATTATACGACAATTAAATGTTAATATCAATAATAAATGCAAATGAGAAAAGCCACGACAGACAATCAATCGTGGCTTTTGCTCTCGACATCCACCTCCTTTTTGAGTGGTTGAGTCCAGTTTTTGATCTTGATGACTGCTAGCAGCCACCAGGAATACTGATGCCGCCATAACCTAGTCAAGGTCCAGAGGCAGTCGCTGGCCAGGAGACCAAGCAGGACTTTGAACCAGGTTGGTGTTGCTCCCCAGGTGAGGGCTAGAATTGACATGAGGAACACGAGAACGCTAAGGCCAAGACCTTTAGCGAAAAGGTCGTTGATCCAGCATTTTCCCGTAAAGTCCGTATCTTTCATGTCAAGCCAGGCGGCGTAGTGCCTGCTTCTTTTTCTTTCTTGAAACGAATTAACCTGGGCTACGACACAACCGATGAAGCAGTATACTAGTGCCAGGCATGCTAGGTAGAAAGCGAGCGCTAGTATTTTACAGACAAGGGCCCCAAAGGGGCCTGTCCATAAACCATCGAGGTCCAGCTCTATAGTCATGACTCCTCCTCCGGGGTATGTAGGTGTCGGAGAACTTGAGTCATATTAACATAAAACATTATTCAAAACAATAAAAAGATTACATTGTCACTTTGATTAAATTGAATTAGGTTTGAGTTTGTGCTAGAATAGTCGTGCTTCACGAGTCAGGCAAACCCTTTCTTGGTTGTAAGTGTAGAACAATAGTTAAGTATATCTGCTTCTTCTACTCCCCATTGATGAGTAGAATTAGTATAGTTCTGCCAGGGGCGGATAAAGTTCATACTCGTCCCTCATCTTTATTAGTGATTCAAGCGAGTGTAGTACAATGGTAGTATATCTGCTTCCCAAGCAGAAGGCGGCGGTTCAATTCCGCTCACTCGCTCCACTTCAGCTGATTTTGCATCAGCTCCAATGTAAACTTAGTAAAGTGGGTTTATGCTGAGGAGAATAACGACAAAGTGCCGATGTAGCTCAGCGGTAGAGCAGTCCCTTCGTAAGGGAAAGGTCGGAGGTCCAAATCCTCTCATCGGCTCCAAGGTTACTTATATGAAAGTAAAAGAAATTTGTCAGAATGTCAAAAATAAATTGGTTCAGCTTTTTGGACGAATGTTTTTTCATGATCTACCCTCGATCATTCTGATTGTCCTTGCTCTATTAATTTTATTGTTTCTATTTTTGATATTATTTTTTCGACTCAGGAGTACAGACTATCTGGTACCGTTATCCTACAATAGCATTTATGGTGTTACAGCTTCAGTCGTCTGGTATAAACTTTACTTTTTGCCAGCCTCATATTTAATCATTTTAATTTTGAATATTTTAATTGCCTGGGCCTTCTTTGAAAAGGAACGCTTGATTACTTATCTAGTTTTGTTTATAAGTGTTCTTTTGGGTGTCCTGATGATCATTATGGAATATAACTTAACGGTTTTGATTAGGGGTTAGATGGGAAAGTTGGTAGATAAAGTTTGGTTTACTCGCTTCCTGGAGATTATCCCGGGGTTTTTAGCCTGGTCAATGTTAATCTTTCCCTTTGTTTTAGCTCCATTCCATCCGGAAATTATTGCTTATTATGTTTTAACTTTTAGTCTGTATTGGTTTGTCAAAGCCTTAAACATGATGCGGAATTTATTACGTGGATTTCCTCACCTCTGGCGGAATATGAAGATTAATTGGCTGGAAAGATGTCAGCTTGCCAGTAATAACCCAAAGAAGTTACTTGAGAGCTTAAAAAACGAGTATCAGAAAAGCCGCAAGAGACGAGATTTATATGATTTTGAGGAATTAGCTAATCTAAAAGGTCACTTCAACTTGATTAAAGATTGGCGAGAAATTTATCAAGTCGTTTTTATTACAAACTACCGGGAGGAACTTTATATCACTGAACCTTCTTTTGAAGCAATCAAAAATAGTAATTATCCGAATGACAAGATAATTGTTGTTTCTTGTGGCGAAAAACGAGACAAGGAGAACTATTTGAAAGTTAAAAAGGGACTTGAAAAAAAATACAAAGGTGTATTTTTAGACATGCTCTTCTTTATGCACGAAGATAAAGATGGGGAAGTAAAAGGAAAAGGTTCAAATATTTATTCAGCCGGCCATAAATTTATAGGTTATATGAGGAAGAATCATCCGGAAATAAAGCCGGAGAATGTTTTGGTAACAAATCTTGATGGCGATCACATAGTCCATCGAGAATATTTTGCTCGCCTGACTTATAAATATACTATTGATCCGAATCGGGATCGAAAAACATACCAACCGGTACCGGTATTATTTAACAATATTTGGGATGCCCCGGCCCCTAATCGGGTTTGTGCCATGAGCTCAAGTTTCTTTCAGATTGTTGAAGCTGTTAGGCCATTTCGTTTAAAAACTTTTGCTTCTCATTCACAAAGCCTGCAGACCCTGTTAATTACTGATTTTTGGTCTAATAAAACAATTGTTGAAGACGGACATCAATTTTGGCGCACTTATTTTGCCTATAATGGTGATCATGAAATGGTAGCCCTTTTTATCCCTATTTATCAAGATTGTGTTTTGGCTGAGACTTATTATGCTACCTTTAAAAACCAATATTTGCAGATGAGACGATGGGCCTGGGGGATCTCGGATTTCCCCTTTGTGATTAAAGGATACATCAAGCATCCGGAAATATCTTTGGGGGAAAAGTTTTTGCAAGTTTTTCGGTTTTTTTCAGGTCATTTTTCCTGGTCAACAGCTTCCTTTATGTTAGCTTTTGCTTGGATTCCTTTATTGTTTAATCAGGATTTTCAAGATACGGTTTTAGCTCATAATGTAACGGTTGTGAGTTCAACAATTATGAATTTAGCCTGGGTTACTCTTTTCGCTAATATTTGGGTTTTCTTTACCTTATTGCCGCCAAAACCGAGACATCGTCGCAAAACTCGCTATCTCGGCTTGGTTTTACAATGGATATTGGTTCCGGTTGTCGCTCTCTTTTTTTCAGCTATTCCAGCCTTGGAATCGCAAACTAGATTGATGCTAGGTAAATATTTAGATGTTTTTTGGTCAACACCAAAGATAAGAAAAACGAAGGTAGAACATAATTACTAACAGTCGTTTTTATTTATAATGCTTGTCATTGGTGGTAAAATGATAAAAAGAATTTAGTTTTTTGGAAACCCAGTGGATAGAAACAATCTTTTAAACATCTTAAAAACGTTGACTGAAATGATGCACTGCCCAACTTGTGGAGAGACATACACAATTGAGGAAGTTCAGTATATCAGTCAAGTTGAGGGTTATTGTTTACTCCAAGTCTCCTGTAAAAAATGCCACATACCAGTTTGGGTTAATTTTTTTGTGGAAAATGGTCAAAATAAGTCGGAGAAAAGATTTAGCGTCCAAAAATTAGAGCAAGAGAAATCCGAGCCGATTTCCGTAAATGAAGTAATTGATTTTCATCAGCAGATTTCTTCTTTTGATGGCAATTTTAAAAAAACTTTTAAGGCTTAATATAATTGACTCAAATTCAAAATTTTGTTAAAATATCCTTTGTTTAGTAAGGATATGTTGTGGTTGAAAAACTTAAAATTACTGCTCTCGAGCGTGATCTAAAACAGAAAGCAAGACAACTACGCCGAGATGGTTTAATTCCGTCAGTTGTTTATAGTAAAGGTAATAAAACAATACCTCTCTTAGTTAATGCTCACAGTTTTGATTTGTGCTATCGTGAAGCGGGTGGAAATACCATTATTGCCCTTGATATCGAGAAGCTTGACGGTGCTACTGAAAAGAGAAATGCTCTTATTCATGAAGTTGCTTTAGATCCAGTTACTGATCAGGTTTTACATGCAGATTTTTTGCAGATTCGCATGGATGAAAAAATTACAGCCGCCGTGCCCCTGAAATTTATTGGTGATTCAATCGCCGTGATTGAGCTAGGTGGCAGCCTTTTAACTCATAAAGGCGAAGTGGAAGTTGAATCTCTCCCAGCTGACCTGCCTCACGAAATTGAAGTTGACATCGCTCCCTTGGTCGATTTTGAAGCGGTTATTCATGTATCTGATCTAAAGATGGCGGAAAATGTTACTATTCTGGATGATCAAGAGGAAGTAGTTGCTTATGTCGAGCCACCGAGAAGCGAGGAAGAGCTGGCTGAGTTAGAGGAAACTCCAACTGAAGAGGAGATTCCGCCTTCAGAATATGGTGAGGGCGAAGAAGGAAAAGAAGAAGGAGAAGGAGAGGAAACTGAGTCAAGAGAACCAACTTCTGAAGAGAGTGAAAAAGAGGAGCCAAAAAAATAAATTATATACCCCGATAGACATCGGGGTATATTTTTAGCTATAATTCATAAGGTGATCATCAATATTCGTAAAATAAAAAGTTTTGTCAGGCGGCACAGAGTCTCACTGGGGTTAATCTCGGTGGCTTTTATGGTAGCAATCGGCTTGATTGCTTATAACTATTATTTACTGGGCAATATTCATTTCAAAGCACCGAAATTAGTTTTGAAGGAGAAACCGAAGGAAACCCGGGTAACTGCTCCCTATACGGGATTGTTAGTTAGTGCAGATATGGCTAAGAGAAAACCGCTAGCAGTGGTAATTGAAAATCATCCAGATGCTCGGCCCCAATCTGGATATCCGAAGGCCGATCTGGTTTATGAAACCTTAGCCGAGGGTGGCATTACCCGGACCTTAGCTATTTTTCAGTCTCAGGAAGCGGGCGAGATTGGTCCAGTTAGATCAGCTCGTTACTACTTTATTGATTGGCTGACGGAGCTAGGAGCAGTTTTTGTTCATGTCGGTGGCAATATCGATGCCCTAGATGATATCGCCGCTAAAAAGATTCCAGATATAAATCAGTTCTATTTTGGGGGTTATTTCTGGCGGTCAACAGATCGCTATTCCCCCCATAATGTTTATACAACAACGGCCAAGCTTTGTGCTGCCTTAAATCGTGCCGGCATCCCGACCACAGCGGAACTAGTCCCCCTTAAATTTAAAAAGGATCTGGCAGCGAAAGATCGTCCCTCGGCTCAGAATGTGACAGTTGAATTTTCCGGCCCTTTATTTACGGCCACTTATGCTTACGACCCAAAGACCAACATCTATTTGAGATCAATAAGTGGCCTGCCGCATAAAGATAAAGTCACTGGGGAGCAAATACATCCGAAAAATATAGTCGTTCAGTACGAATCAATGACACCTGGCATTACTCGTCTTGGTCAGCAAAAAATGAACATAGCGACCATTAGTAGGGGAAAGGCAATTGTTTTCCAGGATGGTAAGGCAATCAGTGCCTTCTGGGAGAAAACTGGTCGGAATGATCGGACAAAACTGACTAATGGATTAGGCCAGGAAATTCAATTCAATCCGGGCCAGACTTGGTTTGAAATTGTACCGCAAACTGCTGCTGTAAAATACTAAAAATGAAAATATATACTCTTAAAGAAATTGAAAGAGAATTTAGGCTGTCGCCAAAAAAAATATATTTTTTAGTTAAAAAAGATTTAATCGAACCGGTTATCGAAAATGGTAGAATTTTTATTCCGGAAGAAGAGATAAGAAGATACTTGAATTTGCCAGAAATAGACCGCAAGAAACATCATACTTCATTTCTAAAGACACTGGGCCCGGGCGTAATAACTGGTGCCTCAGATGATGACCCTTCTGGAATTGGTACATATTCGACGGTTGGTGCTAGATATGGGTTAGCATTAACTTGGCTGGCTCTCTACTTACTTCCAATGATGACAGCAGTTCAAGAAACATGTGCCAGAATCGGTATTGTCACTGAAAAAGGTTTAGCGGGCTCTATTAATAAAAGATTCGGGAAAAAAGTTATTGTTGTCTTAGTCATTCTTTTAGTTATAGCTAATACCATAAATATTGGTGCTGATATCGGAGCGATGGTTGCCTCTTTCCAACTGTTGGCACCGATAAATTTTGCATTTGGTGCGATTCTTTTAACACTGATTATTCTCTTCTTAGAAATAAAAGTTTCATATCATCGCTACGCTAAAGTTCTAAAGTGGCTAACAATATCCTTACTCTCATACATATTAGTAGCCATCATTATTCAGCCGAACTGGCTTGATGTCCTAAAGAGTTTATCAATACCAAAAATTCAATTTAATCGAGGATATATAGCAGCTATGGTGGCGGTGATGGGGACAACGATATCACCCTATTTATTTTTTTGGCAAACATCAGAAGAAGTCGAAGAAGAGCGAGATAAAAAAATCTTAGCTGATCATCATAAAATAGCTATTAGGCATGAGATATCGGATATGCGCAAAGATACACTAATCGGTATGTCTTATGCAAATATTGTCTTTCTGTTTATCGTGATTGCGACTGCTTTTGTTTTATTTAATAACGATATCCACAACATTGAAAGTGCTGAACAAGCAGCTCTAGCCCTCAAACCCTTAGCCGGAAATGCTGCTTATCTGCTTTTTACGATTGGTATTTTTGGCGTTGGTTTGCTGGCCGTACCCGTCCTGGCTGGTTCGAGTGCTTATGCAATTGCCGAAGTTTTTAAGTGGCATGAAGGTCTATACAAAAAATATAGCCACGCCAAAGGATTTTATGGTGTTATTATGGTCTCACTTTTAATTGGTCTAGCGATGAACTTTCTTGGCATTAATCCGATTAAAGCGCTTTATTTTGCGGCAATTGTCAATGGCGTTACAGCTCCGATTCTGTTATATTACATTTTTAAGATCGGTCGGGATAAAAAAATCATGGGTGAATTCGTTAATCCGCGCTGGGTTAATTTATGGGGAACAATAACCGTTTTATTGATGGGGGGAGCATCAATTGTTCTCCTCTTAATGACTTTTGGCTTGTTCTAAGTGAATAAAATTTATCAACAATTAAAAAATAAAAAAATCGGTATCCTTGGTTTTGGTGTTGAAGGCAAGGCGACTTTTAACTACTTACGAAAATTTGATTCCAAGCTGATGATTTTTGATCAAGCCCAGGAAGAAGAGTTTTTAGCCAGAAACCCAGAAATCAAGAAAGAAGAAGTTGCTCTTTATTTGGGTAGGAGTTATTTAGAAAATTTAAATCGGGCTGAAATAATCTTTAAAAGCCCGGGGATACCACTATTATTACCGGAGATTCAAGCGGCAATCAAGGAGGGAATAATTTTTACCAGTCAGATTGAATTCTTTTTTGATTGCTGCCCAGCCAAGATTATTGGCGTCACCGGGACTAAAGGCAAGGGGACAACGGCGACCTTAATTTATGAAATTTTGAAAGCCAGCGACAAGGATGTTTATTTAGGTGGCAACATTGGTCTTCCAACGATTAGTTTTTTAGATAAATTGAACGAACGATCGGTCGTTGTTTTAGAGCTTTCTAGCTTTCAGTTACAATCTTTAAAAGAAAGTCCTCATATAGCGGTGGTTTTGAATGTGACTAAGGACCATCTGGACTATCATTCAAGCGCTAGAGAGTATCAGGAAGCGAAAAAATCAATTGTGAGATATCAGACCAAAGACAATTTTGCTGTCATTAATGCTGACTATTCTATTTCAAAAGGATTTGCTCGGGAAACAAAGGGTCAGAAATATTTTTTTAGTCGAAAAACAAGAACAAATGGTTGTTATGTCGACGGTAAAGACAACATCATTCTGGAAACTACTCAGGGTATTGTTCAAATCATTGCGGCAAAGGATTTACTTTTAAGAGGAAGACACAACTTAGAAAATGTTACCGCGGCAGTTTTAGCTTCTTATTTAGCGAAAGTTAGTATAAAAGTGATAACTGAAACAGTTAAAAATTTTCACGGTTTGGAACACCGTCTGGAGCTGGTTCGAGAGATAAGCAGAGTTAGATACTTTAATGATTCCTTTTCAACGGTGCCGGAGACAGCTATAGCAGCTGTGAAATCGTTTACGGAACCAATTGTTCTAATTCTCGGAGGGAGCTATAAAGGATCTGATTATAGAAAACTGGGAAAAACAATTGAAAATTCTGGAGTCAAATCGATTATTTTTATTGGCGAGACGGCGAAAGAAATTTCCCGGAAAATTGGCTCGGGCTATGAGGGAGAGAGAATCTTTGGTTTAACAAAAATGACGGAGATAGTAAAGAAAGCCTCTTCTTTAGCAAAACCCGAAGATGTTGTTTTATTATCACCAGCCTGTGCCTCTTTTGGTCTCTTTCAGAACTACAAAGACCGTGGCGGTCAATTCAAAAAAGCCGTTGAAAAACTTTAACTGTTTAAAATATTTATACAATTTAGCCACAAAGAGCTAGACAAAATTGAAAAGTTTGTTATAATGAGGCTGGATAAAGGAAGGAGCCTCAAATGTACGAGACGCTTTTTGGTTCAAAGACAAGAGTTAAGCTTTTATCGTTATTTTTGACAAATACAGGACGATCTTTTTATGTCCGAGAAATAACCCGGACAATTAATGAGCAAATTAATTCAGTCAGGCGCGAACTATTGAATTTAAAAGCACTTGGCTTAGTTAAGTCGGTCGAGAAAAAAGGTAAAATTTATTATGAGGCTGATACTCGGTTTGAATTATATTCCGAATTAAAGAAAATTTTCGAAAAAACAGGCAAGACGCCAACCGGTGAAGATAAAACTACTTTTGGTATTAGAAAATCAGGAGATATCTCTTACGCTGCTTTAATGGGGGCTTTTGTTGGAGACACGGCTAGTCAGGTTGATTTTTTTGTGGTCGGAGAGGTTGATAAACGGAAGATGAAATCGGTTTTAGCCCATCTGGAAAAAGAACTGGGACGAGAAGCAAATTACTGCCTGATGACAACTAATGAATACGAGGATCGGAAAATGCTTTTCGATCGATTTCTAACAGAGATAATGACCAGCCCAAAAAAAGTACTGATTGATAATATCCATGAGGAAGAGCGAAAAGAAGAAAAGGATGAATGAGAAAAAGGTCATAATTGATTTTTCCCCCAAGACCATTATCTGGGTTATTGCGTCGGTGGTTGCTTTGTGGTTGATTTTGGTTATTCGCGAAGTTTTAGTCGTTATTTTTCTCTCTTATATCTTTGCAGCTGCTCTTGATCCGCTCGTTGACAAATTACAGAGAAAGAAACTACCGAGAGCTCTAGCTATTCTTTTGCTTTATTTGGGAATCATAGCTTTTCTAGCTTTATTTATTGGTCTCATCGTGCCGCCAGCTGTTTCTCAGATAAATGAGTTTGTCCAAAACAGTGGGAGTTACATTGATAAAATTACTAGTTATTTTCAACATCTTAATCCCTCAGTTCGGATTACAGTAGTAGAAGCTCTCTCAAATGCTGGCAATGCTTTAAGTGGTATTAATGCTGGGGCAGTAGTTGGCAAAGTTTTTGGTGTTTTTAGCGGAGCGGTTGGTTTTATTGCTGTTTTTGTGATTGCCTTTTACCTTCTTTTACAGAAGGATGGGGTTGAGAAAGCTATTACGGCTATTCTACCAGAAAAATATCACCGAAAAGCTTTTACTGTCTCGAGAAGAATTTCCCTTAAGATGAGCTCATGGGTTCGAGGACAACTTTTTTTAGCCTTCATTATTTTTGTGGTTAATTTTATCGGGCTGAGTATTTTGAAAGTTGATATGGCCTTAACTCTGGCTCTGATTTCCGGTCTTTTAGAACTTCTACCGATTATTGGACCGATTGTCGCTGGGGTTCTAGCTACTTTAATTGCCTTGACCTCGTCTCCCTTACTGGCTTTAATTGTGGCTGTTTGGTATATTTTAGTTCAGCAATTGGAGAACCATATACTGGTACCTCAAATTATGAAAAAATCGGTTGGCCTGAATCCCATTTTGGTGATAGTGGCGATTCTGATCGGAGGTAAGGTAATGGGATTTTGGGGCGTTTTGATTGCCGTGCCTGTTTTTGCCTGCATCGCTGTCATCATTGAAGAGTTAAGGAAAAAAGACTAAGGAAGGATTATGGAAATTTATTATTTGGGACATTCTTGCTTTAAAATCATCGGGAAAGATATTTCCGTTTTGTCTGACCCGTTTGATCCCGAAAAAGTCGGTCTTAAACTGGCTAAACAAGACGCCGACGTGGTAACCATTAGTCATAATCATTTTGATCATAATTATCGAGAGATTATGAGAAGTGAATATTTATTGCTGGATTCTCCTGGTGAGTATGAGGTGAAGGGCTCAGAGATTCAAGGCATCTTTGCTGATCATGATACAGTCGGTGGTCAAGAAAGAGGACGAGTGACTATTTTTGCTTTTGATGTTGATGGTATCAAGGTTTGTCACCTTGGTGATCTGGGAACAGAACTGACTAGTGAGCAATTGGACAAAGTTGACGGGGTGGATGTTTTGATGATTCCGGTTGGTGGGAAAGCAACGATTGATGCCAAAACAGCCGTCAAGGTTATCAGTCAAGTTGAGCCCAAGATGGTCATCCCGATGCACTATGCTAATGGTAAAATGACTGATTTTGCCCCGCTATCAGTCTTCCTGCAAGAAATGGGAGTTAACCCGATGCCCCTAGATCGACTGAAAATTAACGTCAAAGACTTGCCGGAAGAGCTGGAGGTAGTTGTTTTGAAGATAGTTTAAGTTTAAAATCAAGGATTAAAAAACGGCTTGAAGGCCGTTTTATTTTTTTATCTTAGCAGTAGTTTTAATACACTTAGCGCAAGCCTTAACTCGTTGGCCAGAATTTAAGGTGAGCCATTGTAAATTTGGCGCCCAGCGGCGCTTGGTTTTCCGATGTGAATGACTGACATTATGACCAGTAATTGGTTTTTTACCGCAAATTTTGCACTCAACACTCATAATCTTTGGCTCCGGATTGAAATACAACGAGGTAAATGTTATCATAGTTTGAGCTTTGGGTCAAGGAAAGTTATGATTGAAGTTTTTAAGATATTAGGGTTTTTAATTGGCTTAATCGTCCATGAGTTTATGCATGCCTGGACGGCTAATTATTTAGGTGATTCGACGGCTAGATATGCTGGTCGGATTAGCCTCAGCCCCATTCCTCACATTGATCCTCTGGGAACAATTATTTTACCGTTATTGCTTTTGGTAACAGGATCTCCAATTATCTTTGGCTGGGCCAAGCCGGTGCCTATAAATCCTAATAATTTTCAAAACCCAAGATTGGGTGAAGCTTTAACTTCAATTGCCGGGCCGATGGCTAATTTTATCCTGGCTGGAATCTTGGCGGCTGTTTTGAAATTTCCTGGTATCCAAGGTACAGCTTGGGAGGTTTTTCTAGTTTCGGTTATTGGGATTAATCTTATTTTAATGATCTTTAACTTAATCCCTATCCCGCCGCTCGATGGGTCGAAATTATTAGCGATTGTTTTTCCAAAGCTAGAGAATCCCAAGGTAGAATTATACGGCTTTTTTGTTTTGTTGGCCTTTTTGTTGCTTGGCGGTTTTAGTCTTGTTGTCGCCCCAATTTTTGTTTTTTTGGCAAATAATGTTTTAGACATAAGTCCGTTAGTTTTACAGACAGTATTTTAACGGGGCGTAGCTTAGTTGGCCTAAAGCGCAGGGCTGGGGGTCCTGAGATCGGAGGTTCAAATCCTCTCGCCCCGACCATTTCAGACATTTTGAAAATTGAGAAGTGTTTGATTGCTAGGAATTAAAATATTTGGTATCATTATATTGAAAGTATAGCATAACACTAACATACTATCAAATTTGTGAAACTATGGCAACAGAAATCAACATAGGCGAAAATGTAAAGAAGTACAGAACAAAGCAAGGTTTATCGCAAGAGGACTTTGCCAAGAAATCCGGTGTTAAGTACACCACTTTGACGAAAATTGAGAGTAATGTAATCAAAAAGCCGTCTGTGCTTATTATGGCAAAATTAGCCAAAGCATTAAGCGTTTCAATTGAGGATTTGATAAAATAAATTATGCAACAAACAAAGCAACTTCTGACAATTAAAGAAGCAAGCCATTGGGCAAGCGATTTTCTAAAGCGTGCTGTTAGTGAATCAAATATTTCATATTTGATTCACTATGGAAAAGTTAGAAAGCAAAATGGTGGCAATTCTGTTTTTGTTGATGTGGACGACCTCAAAAATTACTACGACTCATATCAAGGCCAGCGAGAAATAAATTGGAAAAAACGACTTGGCAATGACTTAAACTGGGCATTGTCCTTTGATAATTTGAGAGAGAAAGACACAACCAAACATGTCCACCGGCTTCACCCGTACAAAGGCAAGTTTATTCCGCAACTTGTTCAGTACTTCATTGATAACCATACTGACGATTTTAAAAAAGATGTTTATTTTAAATCAGGCGACATTATTCTTGATCCGTTTTCCGGTTCAGGAACAACGCTTGTGCAAGCACACGAAATGGGGATAAATGCTATTGGTATTGATATATCTCACTTTAATTGCATGATAACGGAAACAAAATTGCTCGATTATGACTTTCCAGCTCTTGAGAGTGAAGTTAAAAAAATAAGACAAGCAATTACAAACTATGAAGCCGACATCAAGCTTGCTGATTTTGAAAATGAATTATTAACGCACATAGCGGATTTTAATAATAAATATTTTCCTAGCCCAGAATTTAAATATAAAGTTCAAAGAGGACAGATAGATGAAAAAAAATATTCAACAGAAAAAGAAAAGGAATTTTTGAAAATCTATAATAATCTTGTTAAGAAATATGATATTGAATTAAATCATTTTTCTGCCCCAAACTTTTTAGACAAATGGTATATTAAGAATATACGCAAAGAAATTGATTTTGCATTTGAACAAATTAAGAAAGTAAAAGATGTAAAAAATAAAAAGATTTTGGCAGTGATTTTAAGCCGAACAATTAGATCATGTCGAGCAACAACTCACTCCGATTTGGCCACCCTCAAAGAACCACAGGTAACGACTTATTATTGTTGGAAACATAAAAAAATTTGCAAACCACTTTTTTCTATAAAATCATGGTTTGATCGCTACGCGATTGATACATTGTACAGGCTTAAAACTTTTTCAAAATTAAAGACAACCTCGCATTATGCCGTGCTTCCCACAGATTCTCGAACAGTGGATATTTTTAAAGAAGTAGAAAAAAGAAATAAAAAATTATACGAGATTTTAAAGAAGCAAAAAATCAATGGCATTTTCACTTCGCCACCTTATGTCGGCCAAATTGATTATCACGAACAACACGCTTACGCATATGATCTTCTCGGATTTGAGCGTAGAGATGAGTCAGAAATAGGGCCGCTTTACAAAGGGCAAGGTGCTGAAGCGCGCACATTTTATGTTGAAGAAATTTCAAAAGTTTTACTCAACTGCAAGAATTTTTTAATTGACGATTTTGATGTATTTATCGTTGCTAACGATAAATATAATCTTTATCCTACAATTGCCAAACAAGCAGGAATGAAAATCATAAATCAATTCAAACGACCGGTATTAAATAGAACCGAACGGGATAAGTCGCCCTATTCGGAAATAATCTTTCATCTTAAAAAGGAAAAATAATATGGCATTAACAACACAACAAAGCAAACAAATTAAGGAGTATTTGGTGGAGAAAATTCGTCAGAAGTTGGCTACCTATAATCCTGAAACAAACTCTATGCCGTTTCATTTTCGCTTGCTCGGCAAGGATAGAATGGTGTTATTTTCTTTCATTCAATCAGTGAACACAATGCTTGGCACTTCAATCTTCGAGCAAGTCGGTAAAATGATTGCCGAGCCCAGAGCTAAACGCGCAATCGGACAATATAAAGAATTTGAAGGATTTATTAGTAGTGAAGCGGTTTTAAAAATTGATAGTATAATGCGTGATTTACGCTCTGTTTCGCGAACGCCAGATAAAGAAAAAGAAACAAAAGAAGTGCTGGCCGTTGCTGACAAGGGTGATATGGGGAAAAAGCTAAAAAAGCGAGTCGATCTTTTTGTAGAGATGAAAGATGAAACAGAGTATTATTTTGAAATTAAAACCGCGAAACCGAACATAAACGAATTTACGGGAATTAAAAAACAAATGCTTGATTGGATTGCAATGCGCGGTAGCGAGAAACCGAAGGCAAACATTAAAACCATCGTCGCTATTCCCTATAATCCTTATGAGCCTAAACCATATGAGCGGTGGACATTGCAGGGCTTGTTTGACTTGCACCAAGAAGTTTTAGTCGGACCGGAATTTTGGGATTTACTCGGAGGCAAAAATACTTATGAGGACTTACTGAAAGTTTTTGAGGAAGCTGGATTGGAACTTTATGACGAAATAGATAAAAAGATGAAAAATTTGAATAACAAAAATGATTAAATATGAATTTCAAATTTGTAGCAACACAGTTTGGCGAATCAATAAAATATGATACGACAATAAACGAAGTTGGTCGGGTATTTTCCGCCTTGTCCGATATGAAGCTAAAAAATTACCCTAACGATTCCATAACTTCGTCGCGTTCGCAGTTGATTTATAGTTGGATTATGACGATAGGCAACTCGTCCTTAGCCGAAACCAACAAGGCGGAACTTATCCGACAAGCAATTGTTTCACTCGTAGCGAATAAAGATGTTAAAGAAAAATTATTTTCGTTTATTGACGCAAAGCTAGCAATAAAAACGAGCGCAAAAACATATACTCACGAGGCAAGAATTGCCGAGTTGAAGTCAATAAAAAACAGCGATTTTGATTTATCTCGTTTGATTAAGTATTGCGAAGAATTAAACACCGCATTTTCCTGCGAGTGTTATTTATCAACTGCAATGCTCGTTCGGGCTATTATTGATCATATTCCGCCAATTTTTGGCAAAAATACTTTTATAGATGTAGCAAATAATCACGGAAGTAAAAGTTTCAAGGATTCAATGAAAAACTTGGACAATTCATCGCGAAAAATATCCGATTCGCATTTGCACACGCAAATCCGAAAGAAAGAAGTTTTGCCAAATTCCAATCAAGTGGATTTTTCAAATGATCTTGATGTTTTATTGGCAGAAATTTATCGGGTTTTGAAGTAAATTAGTTTATGAATAACGATTTGATAACAGTACTTAGTTTAATGATTGGAATACTTGGTTTAGTTGCAACTCTGATCGGAACATATTTTGCTTATATCTCGTTTATAAATCCAATGGTAAGGTTTAAGAGATATTTGAAAAATCCTGAAAATTGGGAAAAATTCCAAGGCATAGAAGATCATCTTTCTTTTTATCGCCATAAAAAATATCCCAATTTTCAAATTGTGATTGATTGGGACAAAGAACTTGTGGAAAATTTCCATGAGGAATGGATAAATGATGGTCTATATCCTGACAAAACGAATAACGCGTCTTATTATGTGAGATTGGAAGCAAACGCAATGTTGTTAGACAAAGAATTGTTTGTTTCTTTGGACGGACACCGATATTTTGTGCCTGTGCCGAGAGTTAGTGTTTCAAATTCCAAAACTGGCGAAAGAGATTTTTATTATGATACCCGCCAAATTCAATTAGCAAATATCATTGGCGTGTATCATTTTAGGGATAAAAATATTTACGATTTTGCAAAAGCACAGAAAAAACCAATTTTGATAAAAGAATAGTTTTAGATATAATAAATTTAAAAGGTGGCGCGCCAATGAAATTGGCACGGCCTCCAATTCTGCCGAAAAAACGGGCAGTCCGAGCGAGGGCATGGCGGAGCGGAGCTATTCAAACATTTTTCGTTCAAAAAAGGTTCGAGCCTCGTTCAGTAATTGCGACCAGTTCCAGCCCAGCTAATGAATGTTAGTTAAATAAATCGTCAAGTGATTATGAACAGTCAACAGCTTATAGATAAATTAGTCTTTAGAAGAACCTTAAAAACACGGGAGGTAATTGAAGCTTTTAAAAAGATTGATCGGATTAGCTTTGTGCCTCAGAACTTAAAATCAGAAGCGTATGGCGATTATCCCTTGCCAATTGGTGATGGTCAGACAATTTCTCAACCGACAACAGTCGCTTTTATGTTGGAAGCACTAGGGGTTAAAAAAGGTAACAAAATTTTGGAGATCGGGGCTGGTTCTGGTTGGGTTACCGCTTTGCTGGCAGGATTGGTTGGCGAGAATGGCTTTGTTTACGCCTATGAGATTAATCAGAGAGTTGGTCAGTTTGGTTTGTCTAATTTATCAAAGACGGGTTACCAAAACTACTCGTACAAAATTGAGGATGCGAAGGAATGTTGGCAGAAAAACGCTCCATATGATCGAATTATTTCAGGAGCAGCTTTCTCGGAAATCCCCAAAGAGTTAGGGAGTTTGATTAAGAAGGACGGCATTATTGTCGTTCCGACTCAAGGTATGGATATTCAGAAGATTACTAAAATTTCAGAGATGAAATTTGAAAAAGAGGTCTATCCCGGCTTTGTCTTTGTACCCTTGAAGTAAAAATTCATTGACATAAAGTAAAAAATCGCTATAATTATGATGACAACTTAAGTATTTGTGAAAAGAAAGAGTTGGGTTTTATTAACTAAAGGTCCCAGATGGGACAAAAAGGACACGAGTGGAACAAGAGAAGAACAAACTCTATGTTGGTAATCTCTCTTATGGCACAAACGATGAATCTTTGGGTCAGCTTTTTGCTGAATTTGGAGAAGTCGTTGAGGCAAAAGTGATTACTGACAAATTTTCTGGTCGTTCAAAAGGCTTCGGCTTCGTCACTATGAAGGACGAAGAGACTGCCAAAAAGGCAATCGATGCCGTGAATGGCAAGGAAATTGAGGGAAGAAGCATTGTTGTCAATGTTTCTCGCCCTAAAGAACCAAGATAAGCAATCGAAACTTATAATAGTTTAGAATCGCTATCATTGACAAAAACGCTCCAAACGGGGCGTTTTTGCGTCTCGGGGTCAGCTGTTGCAGATATTAGAAATAAAAGAATTATTATTGATTAGCAGGGGTAAATCAGGTATGATATTTTGGTATTTGTTTAAGGAGAAAAATGCTTGAAATATTAAGAAATATGTTCCGTCGAAAAACAAGAACTATCTTGACAATATCCGGGATAACTATTGGTATATTTGCTTTTGTTGTTATGGGTTCGATGGCAGAGAAAATAAACGTTTTAGTAAGTGGTGGAACAAAATATTATAAAGATAAGGTGATTGTCAGCGATAAATCTGGAGGTACCTTTATGACCTCACCGCTTTCAATCAATAAAGCTAAAGACATCGAAAAAGTTATTGGAGTTCAAGCCGTTCAAGCAGATGTGACTGTACTTTTAGATAACGCTGATAGTATGAGTTTTGGAATCCCGCCGATGATTATTGGGAGTGATGGTAAAGGGGAGCCATATGAGAGCTTCAAGATTGATATGGCAAAAGGAGAGAAAGTAACCCCAACTGATAATGGTAAGGTTATGATTGGTTCTGATCTGGTTAAGAAGCTAAACGCTGAAGTTGGTAAAAAAATTAAAATAAAGGGCAAAGAATTTGAAGTCAAAGGCATAATGGCCAAAACCCTGACAGCACCGGATAATGAAGTCTATACGACTTTGAGGGATACTCAAGAAATCTATCACGACACATTGCCAATAGTTATCCAGTCACAAGTAAAACCAGAGGTGCTGGTAACCGACTTTACTGTTTATGCAAAAAAGGGGGTTGATCCGGATGCTTTAGCAACAAAAATTGATAAAGAAGTTACAAATGTAAAATCACAGGGACCGAAATCTTTCCAAGACCAAATTGCTAGCGCTACTGGTATTTTGAATTCAATCCTTTTTGGAATCGCGGCCATTTCGCTTCTAGTAGGTGGTCTTTCAATTATTAACACCATGACCATGTCCATTGCAGAGAGAACTAAGGAAATTGGAATTAAGAAAGCCGTGGGAGCTAAGACAAGAAATATTATGACAGAGTATTTGACAGAAGCGGGCTTAATTGGTCTGTTTGGGGGAGTAATTGGTTGGATTCTAGGGGCCTTAGTAGTGTTCTTTATAAACAGAGCAATGGAGGCTAGCGGTAATACAATTTTCCTGTTAAGCACTAGGCTATCAGTTTTTGCTATAGTTTTTTCAGTTATTCTAGGCATTGTTGCTGGAATTTACCCTGCCTATCATGCGGTAAGGATCAATATCGTTAAGGCTTTGAGGGAGGAATAATTGTGACAGAAACAGTACTTAAATTAAGAAATATTTCAAAAACCTATATCGTTGGAACTCGTAGGAATGCCCTAAAAGCTCAGAAAGCAATTCAAAAATTGCACAAAAATTACGAAGATGCCTGCGAGAAGGAAGACAAAGATTGTATCCGTAGGAATGAAAAAATTTTAGATAAAGCTCAAGATCTTTTTTCTAAAGAAAAATATGAAGAGAGTTATAAAGTAATTGCAGGTAAAAGCATAAAGCCTAGGCCAAAAGATCGTGGGGCAGTTGTCCATGCTTTAGACAACGTTACTTTAGAAATCAAAAAAGGTGACTTGATTGCGGTTGTTGGTCCTTCTGGCAGTGGGAAATCTACTCTACTAAACATGCTTGGTCTTTTGGACGAACCAACCGCAGGACAGATTTTTTTGAATAACAAAAATGTAACTGGTATAAAAAAGAAAAGATTACCAACAATTCGCTCAAATGACCTGGGCTTTGTTTTTCAATCATTTAACCTGGTTCCTTCTCTAACCGCACTAGAAAATACAATGTTACCGTTAAAATATGCTGGTATTTCTATGGCCAAGAGGAAGAAAATGGCAAAAGAAGCTCTAACTCTTGTTGGGTTAGGAGATCGTTTGAATCATAGTCCAAACGAACTTTCAGGAGGTCAAAGTCAAAGGGTAGCTATTGCTCGGTCGATTGTTAGCGAGCCTGCTATTGTTTTTGGTGATGAGCTAACCGGCGAACTTGATACGAAAATGACTCATGAGGTGATGGAATTGATTGGAAAACTGAATAATAAAGGTCAAACCTTTATTATTGTGACTCATAATCCCGAAGTGGCCAAGGTCTGCAAGCAAATTATTTATATGAAAGATGGTAAAATAGAAAAAGAAGAACGCAATAAGGAAAAAAGATGAGCAAGGAAAAACGCTTTATGATTGAGGAGGCAAAGAAAATTGGCAAGGCTTTAGGTATTAATTGGAACAAATGGGATGTCGAACAGTTTAGAAGGGGCATGGATGTGGAACTGGAACATGGCACTAGAGATCCTCGGGTTAATGTGACTGACGATAACCCGATGATTACTGGTAAAATAGCTTTAGCTCATTTAAATGAATATCCAGATTATTATTCCCGCTTGGATAAACTTGAGGCAGAAGCCGAGGATTACTGGTCAAAAAGGTGAAAAGAGCTCTGACTATAATTTTAGTGATAATTGTTGTCGGGATCGTTTTAGTCGGTTTGATCCGCTTATTTAGCGGTGAGGATGATTGGATTTGTCAGGATGGGAAATGGGTCAAGCATGGTCATCCAGTCACAGCCCAACCGACAACTGAATGTAAATAAAAATGTTTCAAGCCCTTGTTTTCGGTGCAATTAGTGGTTTTTCGCTTCTAGCTGGTGCTTTGACTGGCACAGTTTTTAATTTGAAGCAAAGAACGATTGCTCGCTTTATGGCTTTTGGTTCGGGAGTTCTGATCTGTGCTTTAACTTTTGGCCTAATGGAAGAGGCTTTTAATCATGGCGGCTTTGATGCTGTCATTATTGGTTTTCTACTAGGCGGATTAGTCTTCATCTCTGGAGACTATTTAGTCCATATTAAAGGCGGACGACAATATAAACGGAAACGATTAATTGAGGCGAAGACAAACTCCAATGGTCAGATTATTACCATTGGGGCTCTTCTCGATGGCATACCGGAATCAATTGCCCTCGGAATCTCGATTTTTAATGGTCAAGGTCGAGGGTTTTTAATGTTAGTTGCTATAGTCCTGTCAAATTTTCCAGAAGGCATCTCCTCAATTACTGGTTTGGAAAAAGAAGGATTTAAAAGAAGAACTATTTATTTGATTTGGACGGTAGTTGCTTTAGTGGCAGCCGGGTTTACCCTACTTAGTTTTTCCTTTTTGAGTGGCATTAATCCGAACACGATTGGAATTATTGAAGCCTTTGCGGCCGGAGCTATTTTGGCTATGCTGGCTGACAGCATGATGCCGGAAGCTTTTGAAGAAGGCGGTTTTAGTATGGGTTTGTTAACAGTTTTTGGCTTTTTAGTCGCTTTCATTATATCTAGATATTAAATTATAAAGGAACCCAGACTTATGCCGGATGAAAATTTAGAGAAATTATCTAAAGAAACATATCTGAAAATGATTAAGAATAGTATTGGTTCGAAAATATTTAATTCGCTCTTTGTTAAGAACAAGACTACTGGTAAGATCTCTGATGTTTTGGAAGACGGGATGTATTCATGTGCCTTTTTTGTTAGTGGGATACTGACGATTTTTGGTTTGATTGATAGGCCACATGCGATGGTTGACACGACCGTGAAAAAATTGAAAGAAAAAAGCTACCAGGAAGTAAATAAAAACTATCAGCCCGGTGATATTCTGGTTTGGGAAGAAATAACATTTGAGGACGGTTCCACAAATGAACACTTGGGGTTTTATCTCGATGAAAACACGGCTGTCTCGACTAGTTATAAGGAAAAAAAGGTTGTTTCTCATCATCCGACGTTCGGATTAGATGATCATAAAAATCCAATTAGAAAGATAAAAATGACTTTTCGAGTATTTTAGGCTGTCCAGAGAGGAAGATTAGATGATTAAGAAATTAGTAATCAATACTGATGGAGGGGCCAGAGGAAACCCGGGACCGGCGGGAATCGGCATGGTTTTTTTTGATGATAAAAATAGAGTGATTGCTAAATTTAAGAAATTTATTGGTGAAGCGACTAATAATTCAGCCGAGTACCAAGCTTTAATTATGGCCCTGGAGAAAGCCAAAGATTTTGAATATGATCAAGTTGAATATCGATTGGATAGTGAGCTGGTAATTAAACAGCTAAAGGGCGAATATAGGGTTAAAGATAAAAACTTAAAGGAACTTTTTGCCAAGGTTCAGGAACTATCATTTTTTAAGCCAGTCTCATTTAAGCATATTAGGCGAGAACAAAACAAAATAGCTGATAAGCTAGTTAATGAAGCGATTGATGAAGCTGGTTTTTGATCTTGATTTTTTTATTCTTTAATGATATAATGAAGATTGCTTAGTTAGCTGGGCAATCGCCCCGCACCTTTTAGCTTTTTGGAGCATAATTTAATCATGTATTATGTTTATGTACTCAAAGGATTAAACACGGGCAAGTGTTATGTTGGGACTACGTCCGATTTAATCACACGCCTCAAAGTACATAATTCTGGGGAAAATATATCCACCAGACATGATAAATGGAAACTTGTATATTACGAAGCCTACCAAAATAAGTCACTTGCTTTAAAGAGAGAATCGAGACTGAAGAATCATGGCAAAGGACTACAAGAGCTAAAACTCAGGATAGGCTTCGAAAGCTAAAAAGTGCGGGGAGGAAAGTCCGGGCACCTTGAGATTAGGATAGTCGCTAACGGCGACCGGCCGCGAGGCTAGGGAAAGTGCCACAGAAACAATACCGCTGTTTGCCGGAGGCAAACACGAAATAACAAAATAACCAAAGAACATAAAATATTATTCAGTTATTAGGTTATTGGGTTGTTAAGTGCTTGTCTTCGACAAGCAGTAAGGGTGAAAAGAGTGAGCCCGACTTCGTTCGGGATAGCCCGTTGAACTACGACGGGTAAAGTAAGAGCTCACAGTTCCGATTAGTGATGATCGGAAATGGTAAACCCTATCCGGTGCAAGACAGGTGGGTCCAGCACATTTACGAATACATCTTTAGGAAGCTTAATAGGTTTAATAAGGACTCAAGATTCGTCAAGGTGTTGATCTTACATAAAAGTGCAGGATCCTGTCGCTTAGATAGATGATTGCCACCCTTAGAGGGAGACAGAACCCGGCTTATAGGCTAACTGAGCAAATAAAAAACACCATTTTCATGGTGTTTTTTATTTGCAAGTTGAAATTATTTTCTAGTTGCAGCTAGAACAACCATTACAGCCAGAACAACCATAATTATCGACGTCTGTTTCTTCAATGACATTGATTCTCTTTCCACTGCAAGCCGGGCAAACCATTTCTTTTTGATCATTTGTTAGCGCTAGGCTCTCGAATTTAGCCTTACAACCAAGGCATTGATAAACAGATTTTTTTATCATTATTTCACCTTTTCGACTATTTTGGTAAAAACGCGAGGTTCAATGATAGCTAACTCGGCTAGAATTTTCCGATCAATCTCGATGTTTTTTGCCTTTAGGCCAGCGGTAAACCTAGAATAAGACAAGCCATTTTCTTTGGCGGCATTGCCAATCCGGATAATCCATAAGCGTCGGAAATCTCTTTTTTTGTTTCGGCGATCACGATATTGATATGACCAAGCCTTAAGTAACGCTTCGCGGGCTTTTTTTATACTACTACGGCGGATTTTCATCATGCCCCTAGTCTGAGCTTTGACTTTCTTGTGCTTGGCGTGACTAGTAACTCCTCGTTTTACTCTCATTATCCAACTCCCAACATTTTTTTAACGTTTTTCTTATCTCCCTTAGCAACATCAAAGTCACCTTTGTAGTTCCGTTTTTGATCCCTTGACTTGTGTTCTAGGAGATGATTTGCGTGTGCTCCTTGGCGTTTAACCTTGCCAGTCGGGGTTATCTTGAACCTTTTAGCGGCTCCGCTATGAGTTTTGATCTTCGGCATAATTTTCCTTCCCTTTATTGTCTTGATTCTCTCTCTTTTTATTATTTGCTTTTGAGGCTAAGACCATAATCATATCTCTACCGGTAAATTCTGGTGGCTGTTCGACTTTAGCAACTTCTGATAGTCTCTCAATAACACCTTGGAGAAGTTTTTCCCCAAGTTCTCGATGGACAACTTCCCGGCCCTTGAATCGAAGCTGAAACCTGACCTTGTCCTTTCTACTTAAAAACTTTTTAGCTAAAGCCAGTTTAGTCTCGAGGTCATGCTGACCAATTTTGATACCTAATCTAATGCCCTTGACCTCTACCTTCTGCTGTTTTGACTTTTGTTTTTGCTGCTCGTAACGAAATTTTCCCCAGTCTAATACCTTAGCTACTGGAGGAGCAGCGTTGGGAGAAATTTCAATTAAATCTAGTCCCTCTTCTTTCGCTATCTCTAGCGCTTGTAAGGTAGGCATAACGCCAAGTTGTTGACCATCAGCAGAGATAACCCTGACTTCAGGAACGCGGATTTGCTTGTTGATACGAATGCGTTTTTCTATTCCTACCTCTTTAATATCGAGTAAATTTTAGCAAAACAAAGCTTTTTTGTCAATTTTAAAAGTGTCTTTTGCGGGAGACAATGACTTTAAGTTTTTTGTCGGAGATTGAAATAATAACCGGCGTTCGAGTAACAATTTGTCCGTCGGCACTAACTGGCATTGGCTCCTTAGTTTTAATAGTCATTTTTTGAGTATGGAAAACAGAAACTTGATGCTTATCCTCTTTGGAGAAATTGATTTTTTTCTGGCCATAAAGGAGCATCTCTTTGAAGCTCATTTTGTTAATTAGGATGGCATCTAAGATATTATCTTGTGGTTTGGAAACAGCGGAAACATAATCAATAAAGAGACCGTTGGAAATAGAAAGATTGTAGCATTCAGTAGAAACACTATATTTGTTATCAAACTCCAGATTAACCTGAAAGGGTTTAAAGCTTCTGGCTGCTCTGGTTAAGTTGACCAAGTATAGTCCCTTGGCCAGCGGTGTTGATTTTTGATATTTTTTGAGTTCAAAGATAACATTATCGAAACCAACTGCAGCTGAGGTGACGAAGACATTGTTATTTATGCTGCCGAGATCGACTTTTTCGATTTTTCGAGCGGCTAGAATAGTGCAGGCTGAGTGCCAGTCATAAATACCAAGTAAATTTGCCAACTCGTTAGTATTGCCGGTTGGAATTATGCCTAGAGCGATATTTTGCTTGCTGTCTAGGGTATTGATAACCTCGTTGATTGTTCCGTCACCACCAACGGCGACGATGGTCTTGAAACCTTTACTGATAGCCAACTTGGTTAGTTTTGGAATGTCAGCTGGACCGGTACTTTTTTCAAATTCACCAGCAATGCCAAGATCGCCTAAGCGTTCCTTAAGCTTTTCTTGGATTTTATTAATTTTGCCGCCACCGGCAGCAGGGTTGATAATGTAATAGTACATTGACAAAAAATTATTTTTTAGTCTCTTTTTCTTTTGGGCGCTCGGCCTGGTTTACGTCGGCTTTAATCTCTTCTTTTTCGGCGACTGGTTCAATTTCTGGCTCTTTAATTTTTTCTAGCATAGTTGATTTACCGGAAAAAATCGCTCCAGCAGAGATTGAAAGAATATTAGCGACGATGTCGCCGTAGACGCGACCGGTTTCGGCGATGGTTAAACGCTCGCCGGCTTCAATATTACCCTGGACAGTGCCAGCGATAATTATCTTCTTCGCTTTTACGTTAGCAATGACGTGAGCATTAGGACCAATTGTGACCACTCCTTTGGTTTTGATTTCACCATTAACGTTGCCATCAACGGTGATGTCGCCATCGCTTTTTAAGTTACCTTTGAGTTTGACCGATGTACCGACGATCGTTTCAGCCACACCGGAAGAAACCTGACCTTCCTTTTTTTCGAACATGCTTACTCCTTTTTATTCCGATCTTAACAATCGGAGTTTATTCAACAGCTTTTTTAATTGCTTCTATTTCCTCGGCACTCAAATTGTGCTGGGATTTGCCACCCTGGATTGATTTAGCATAAACCCGATCGGCTTGGCGGCCATGGATGCTAGTGATAACAATGCCATTGTCTTCTAGGTTGAGCAGGGCTAGGCTGAAGCTCATATCTCCGCCAGTATCGCGGAAAGGATTATAGCGGACAACGCCGATTTTCTGAAAGCTCCGTTTCATTATCTCAGCGATTTCATCCAGGCCCTGTTCAACTTTTTCCGATCTTTTATTGAATTTTTTATTGTCAGTAACAACTGATTCTAAAAGATCATAAACATTATCCTTGTCGGTCTCAAAAAAGTGATCGTTTTTTCGTTTTATTTTTAGCAAATAGACAGTTAAAACGATATTCCAGAGACCAAGGATTAAAGCTAAAGAGAGCAAAAAAAGTAAAGTGTTATCCATTTAAACTCCAAAAAGCTTTTCTATTATTAATCATTTCTATATTTTTTTCAAGGATTAAGCTGACAAACAGATAACTTTAAGCTATAATCGAGCAAGAAAAGGAAGAAAAATGTCTAAGAAAAAGAGAAAGACAAGAAAAGAAAAAGAAACGATTGTTCATAAATTCAGCCATGCCAAAACTGAAGTTGTGGCTAAGGTTGCTGAAAATATCAATGAGGAAACCGGAGAAAAAAAGCCGACTGTTTCAAAGTCAAATGTCGCCCCTTATGTTATGAAAGATTTAAAAAAAGTTTTGATAGTGACCGGATCAATTATTGCTTTTGTTATGGTTGTCTGGATTTTGGTTTATCAAACCAATTTGTTAAACGGGATTTTTGACAAACTTAATATAAAATATTAGTTTCTTGGCCGATATTGCAGTGCTTCGGCGATGTGTTCTAATTTAATTTCATCAACATCGGCCAGGTCGGCAATAGTGCGGGATAATTTTAAGATTCGGTGATAGGAGCGGGCGGATAAACCGAGTTGTTTGCTGGCGCTTAAAAGTAAGTTTTTACAGTCATTATTTAAACTACAGAACTGTTTAAGCTGTTTCAAATTCATTTCAGCGTTGGCGATAGTTTTGGTGCCGGCGAAGCGATTTTCTTGCCGCTTTCTCGCTCCCACTACTCTCTGGCGGATGTTATTTGATTTTTCACCATGAACATTTTCGGTTAATTTTTCATATTTGACTCGAGGAACTTCCAGGTGGATGTCCATCCGGTCGATCAGGGGGCCAGAGATTTTTTTCTGGTAGCGGATAATCTGAGCGGCGTTGCAGGTGCATTGTTTTTCGGGGTCACTGGCGTAACCGCAAGGGCAGGGGTTTTGAGCGGCCACTAGAATAAATTGAGCTGGAAAAGTCAGTGTCCCGTTGGCTCGAGAGATAGTAATGAAGCCTTCCTCTAGAGGCTGTCTCAAGACCTCTAGGACATGGCGGGGAAATTCTGGCAATTCATCTAAAAACAAGACGCCTCGGTGAGCTAAGCTAATTTCGCCTGGTCTCGGCCATTTTCCGCCGCCGATTAAGGCGATGTCGCTAGCCGTGTGGTGAGGGTTGCGATAAGGTCGAACTTGAATCAAAGAACTTTTTTGCCTGAGTTCTCCGACGATGGAATAAATCTTGGTCACTTCCAGTGCCTCTGGGTAAGTGAGGGGTGGCAGAATTGAAACTAAAGCCTTGGCTAGCAAAGTTTTGCCTGACCCAGGGGGACCATTCATTAAAATATTATGGCCGCCGCTAGCGGAAATCTCTAAAGCTCTTTTAGCATGTTCTTGGCCAATAATTTGTGAGAAATCGATTTCGTAGATTTGTTCTGAACTTTCAGTGAATTCTTTGTGTAATATTGGCTCAATAATTTTTTCTTGTCGAAAGTGTTGGATAATTTCTTTTAAGTTTTTTGCTCCTAGAATTGAAATATTATCAATAATGGAGGCCTCCTCGGCATTTTTTTCAGGGATAAGAACAGTTTCAAATCCGATCTCTTTAGCCGACATAACCGAGGGTAAAATACCGTTGGTATGACGGATATCCCCGTTTAAAGATAGTTCACCGACGAAAACAATTTTGCTGCTGTCAAAAAAAATTTGCTCACTGGCTAAGAGTATACCAATGGCAATCGGTAAATCGTAGGACGGACCTTCCTTACGGAGATCAGCAGGAGCTAAATTAACGGTAATTCTTTTTTGGGGAAAGAGACAGCCGCTATTTTTAATGGCACTCCTGACCCTTTCTTTGGATTCTTCGACGGCTTTATCAGGCAACCCGACAATATTAAAAGCAGGCAAGCCGTGAGAGAGATCTACTTCTACTTCAACTTTTTCACCACCAAGACCGATAACGGCGATTGAATTTATTTTTGCCAGCAAATTATTTCCTTATTATTTCTAGGGTTTAAATTAAGTAAAAATGATTTTCAGGAATTTTACAAGTAGACAGACTAGATAGAGACAGTTTTAGCTGTTTTGCTGCGGATTGTAGCCGCGTTGTGAGCGTTAATTTCAATTGTATCGTCTAAAGCCTGGAGTTTTTGGACGCTGCCGTAACGTCGGAATAAAGCCATTAAAATTAGATGATCAGCTAACCAGGGATTCTTTGGCAGTAAACTACCATGGAGATAAGTACCAAAAGCATTTTTATAAACACCGCCTTCGTAACCACCATCACCTTTATTGCCAAATCCGCGGATGACATAGCCAAGCGGTTTACATTTAGGACCAAGAATTGTTTGCCCACTGTGGTTTTCGAAACCAACTAAAGTGGTGTGAGCAGATTCGAAAGTTGGGAAATTAAGCTCGGTTTGCCATTCAGTTGAAGTGTGAGCGATATCGACAATAACATTACCGATTAATCTTTTCTTGCCGGCCAAGGTATAGGCGTCAAAGATCTCAATTCCTGGTATCCGATCTCCTTCAGCGGTTTGAAAATACTGGCCAAAAAGCTGGAAACCTCCACAAATAGTCAGAGCGACCATGCCTTTATCGATTTCTTTTTTGATAACTTCTTTTCGGTTCGATAAGTCTTGGGCAATTGTTCTTTGGCCTCGATCTTGACCACCACCCAAAAAAACAAGATCAGCATCAGAAAAGTCGGTTTTATCGTCAATATGAACATTTATAACCTCAGCTAGAATATCACGCCACTGGCAACGTTTGACCAAAGTAATAATATTGCCTAAATCGCCGTAGAGATTCATGGCGTCAGGATAAAGATGATAAATGCGGATTTTTTGTTTCATTATTCCATTAATCCCTTGACCAGCCCCCGATTTTTTAATAGTCGTCTTATTTCCAGCATGGCAGTATAGGTCGGCAAAATATATAGAGTTTCACCATCTTTTATATTACCTAAGCCCCTGTCTAAAGCTTTGGCCAGATCTTTTTCCAGAGTAATCTTATTGAGGTTAAATTCAGCATATTTTAAACGGAGGAGGAGATCTTCAGCTCGGATACCACTGACAATTACCGAGCCGATAATGTCTTTGATAATCTCTGCTTCAACATCCCAAATCCAAGAAATATCTGTTCCATCAGCGAAATTATCATTAAGAATCATAAGCAAATTTTTTAGTTTCCGATCATAGCTTAGAGTTTCAATGCCCTGGGTGAAACCAGTCGGATTTTTGACCAAAAGAATGAAAATGTTTTTGTTACCGACGGGAATTTTTTCCATGCGGCCGAAAGCAGCCGAGACATTATTTAAAGCGTAAGAAATTTGATTTATGGGAATATCAACTTCCGAGGCAATTGAGGCAGCTGCCAAGGCATTATAGATATTGTATAAGCCTGGAATTTGGACGGAGATTTTTTGTTTTTCATCCTTACGGTTGAAACAGGCTTCGGAAGAACCAATCTCTAGCTTCAGATCTGATAAGAAATATTGTGGTTTTGGTCGTACGAAATTACATTTGGAACACTTGTAAATACCTAAATGACCGAAGTAACGAGGACTGTACTTTAATTCATGACCGCATTTTAGGCAGTCTTTGGAATCAATAGCCCTTTTTGATTTAGTGGAAATTTTATCCTCGATGCCGAAGTATTTAACATTCTTGTTGTATTTGACTAAGCTAGCGACTAAAGGATCATCAGCATTTAGTAATATTTGAGCATTAGGCGAAGCCTGCAAGGCTGAGCCAATAATAGCAGCGGTCTTATCTAATTCCCCGTAGCGGTCTAACTGATCGCGGAAAAGATTGGTTACTAAAATGTAACGAGGCGGGATTTTGGCAGCAATTTCCGGCAGAGTTGCTTCGTCAACCTCGAAGATACCCATTTGTCCTTTGATTTTTGTTCCCCAAAAATTGGCATGTTCTGTCAGAAGCGAGGAAATACCGCGAGAGAGATTACTGCCGGCAAAATTGTAAACAACTTTATGGCCGGCTTTGTTTAATATAGCAGCCAGCATCTTGGCCGTGGTTGTTTTGCCGTTTGTTCCGGTGATTAAGACTATTCCTTTGGGAAATTTTCGGGCTAGCTTGGAAATAATGTTTGGATCGATTTTTTCAGCCAAAAGTCCCGGCAAGGTAGAGCCGCTACCTTGACCGGTCGCTCGACTGGTTTTGCGAACGATTCTGGCCACTAAAACCGCTAAAAACTTACGCATAGGTTAAGTATAACAAAATCTATGGGTAAATTTCAGGTTATTTTAAGAACTTTTTGATATTTTCTTCAGCTTCCCCTTCGTTATTAACCCAGACAACATCTTTGTTTGATTTAAACCAGGTCAGTTGTCTTTTGGCGTAATTTCGAGTTCGCTTTTTCATTGTCTCAGCTGCTTCTTCGAGAGAAATTTTGTTATTCAGATATTTCAAGATTTCTTGGTAGCCGATGGCTGACAAAGCTGGCAAGTCAAATGAATATTTTGAAGCAAGGTATTTTGTTTCTTCAATTAAACCTGTTTTTAACCATTGATCAATCCGCTGGTTGATTTTTTGGTAGAGCATTTCTCTCTCAACATCTAAGGCTAAATAAAGAATATTCTCTGGTTTCGTTTCTCTTTTCTGACTGATGATAAAAGATTTTTTTGTAGATAAAGCAACTTCCAGAGCACGAATTAAGCGTCTTTTATTTTTCAAATCAATTGTTTCAAATGATTCGGGATCAATACCCTTCAATTTCTCCGCTAATTCTTTAATCGTGTCCTTTTCTAGTTTTTTTCTTAATTTTAAATCTGGTTTCGTTTCCGTTAGATTGAAATTGTAAACCACGGCATCGATATATAAACCTGTGCCCCCAACTAAAAAGGGAGTTTTATCTCGGCTTTGGACTTCCTTTATTTTTTCTAGAGCTAATTTTTGATAGTCAGACAAAGTAAAAACTTCATCTGGATTCACAATATTTATTAGATGATGTGGGATAACTTTCGTTTCTTCTATGGACGGTTTACTGGTGGCAATATCCATTTCGCGATAAATACTGCGCGAATCAGCATTGATAATTTCGCCATTAAATCTTTTGGCTAGCTTTATAGCCAAAGCAGTTTTACCGCTGGCGGTCGGACCAGTAATAACTATAATTGGTTTTTTCTTGAACATTTTTTGATTATAGCAAAAGTTGGTTTATAATATTAGTAAGTATTAATTAAAAGATAAGGAGAATTAATGGGTATAGAATCAGATCCAACCCCTCAACCAGGTGAAGGTGGGGATGTAGTTCAGTTTCCGGGTGGGCAAAAGGAAAAGCCAGTTGAAGATCAGATTAGAGAAGCTACTCATGATAGATTGGCAGAAGGGAACGAAGAAGTTCCACCATGGGTTACAGATAGTAAGGGAAATTCACCTCAATTTGAGCATAGAACAAACGCCAAAGGAGAAACCCAAGCAGAAGTTGATGAAAGAATGAAAGCTGATTTAGCTAAAGATCAAGAGTTTGTTGATTATGCAAAAAAAATAGACCGAAAACAGTTTGAAAAGTAATATTAATTAATAAATATTACCAATCAACTTCCAAGCTGTCACAGACTTAATGTTAACTTTGACAAAATCACTGATTCTTATAGTTGGTGATTTTTTTATTTCCACAACCTTGTAACCTTCAGTTCGGCCGTACAACTTGTCTTTCTTAGCTTCGTCAATCAGGACTTTAATAGTTTTGCCAACTAATTTTTGGTTTTGTTCTAAAGCTGTGTCGGCGAGGGTTTTTTGCAATATTTTTTCCCGATTTTGTTTTTCTTCTTTTGAGATATCATCTTTAATTTTTGCCGAAACTGTGCCTGGGCGGGGAGAATATTGAGAGATGTAAGCCATATCAAACTTAACTTTCTTCATTACCTTTACCGTATCCTCAAATTGTTTTTTTGTTTCATTTGGGAACCCAACAATAATATCGGTGGTCAAAGTAACATCTGGCATCGCTTGTCGTATTTTCTTTACCAGAGCTAAATACTGCTTTTTAGTATAGTGACGATTCATTGCCTGTATGATCTGGTTACTCCCAGACTGTAACGGCAAATGAACATAATGAGGAAAATGTTTTAGTTTTGAGAGAGCTTCGATTAATTCATCGCTCATATCTTTTGGATGGTTCGAATAAAAATAAACGTGGTAGTGGCCGGGGATCTTATCGATTTTTTGTATAAGTTCTATGAAATGATTATTGTCATTGCAAGGAGCTTGTGACAGCCTGCCCGACTTCTGGCGGGAAGCAATCCCTTTGAGATCGACACGCATAGCTCGCGATGACGCAGAAATGTCCTGACCATAAGAATTGACATTTTGTCCCAAAAGAGTAATTTCTTTATAATCATTTTTAATTAAATTTTTGATTTCATTGATAATATCACTCATCGGCCGGGATTTTTCTCGGCCGCGAGTATGAGGGACGGCACAATAAGTACAAAAGTTATCACAACCGGTTGAAATAGGCACAAAAGCCCGAAATTCAGAATCGTAAGTCGGAATAATCGATAAATATTCTTCATAATTTTCTGGTTTTTGTTCAATTTTAAACTTATTCTTGATAAAATCAGCTAGTTTGTTAATATCTTTGATTTCAAAAATCAAATCAAAGGCTTTAACTAATTTCGGCTGGTCTTTTTCGAGGACGCACCCCGAAAGAATAGTGGTTAATCTTGGTTTGCCTTGCCACTTTTTCACCTTGCCAAAAATCCGATCAACTGCATGTTGTCTGACAGAACAAGCAATGACACAAATAATGTCGGCCTCTGTTTCCTTTTCAGTTTTTTGGAATCCAAAAGAATCTAAAACAGTCGAAACTCTCTCGGCATCCGAATAGTTCATGGCACAACCTAGAATCCAAAAATAGTACTTCATAACTGAGTTATTTTAGCACGATTTTTAATTATTTAGAATAAAAAATGGAAGCTGCGGCGCCAATTAAAGAGGCGTCTTCGCCAAAAAGAGCTGGTTTAAAAAGAGATTTCTCAAGCAAAAATTTATTGAAAAGTTCTAAGTTGTGAAGGTAAACACTACCACCAATAATGATTAGTTTCGGATGATAACTCCTGATCAAATAATTTATGCCCTGTAAATTTATTTCTATGACTTGTTCAAAAAATTTAACAGCTGCCTCGTTCTTATTTTTTATGGCATCGAAAATAGTGAAAACGTCAGATCCATCAAAATCTATTTTTATTTTATTTTTTTCTGCCCAGACCTTTAAGAAGTTGGGAAGGTTAATGCCGGAAGCGTATGATTCCCAATGATTTTTACCATCGCAACCGCAAGGAAGATTATAATTACTTTCGATTTGAGTATGTCCGGGTTCAATCCCGTTACCATTCTTATCTAAGACTATTTTATTATCAATAAAAGCAGCACCGCCAATCCCGCTTGATATAGTCAAGTACAAAAAGTTATTTATATTTTTCGCTTGACCCCAATATTTTTCACCAATCGCAGCGGCATTAGCATCATTGTTTAAGATTACCTTCTTCTTAAAATAATCTTCGAGCGGCTTAACAATTTCTAAATTTTTAAAAGGCAGATTGGGAGAAGTTTTTAGAATGCCTTGCTCTTGATCAATAAAACCGGCAATACTAACTCCGACTCCGATTGTCTTTTTAATCTCATTTGCAGTTAATAGTTTCTGGATTTTTTCTTGGATATTCTGAGCAAGATCACCTTGAAGGAGGGTGGTGCCTTGTTCCTTTTTGAGAATTCGTCCCGACTTATCAATTAAGGCGAGACGGGTATTAGTTGCGCCGGTGTCAATAGCAATTACTTTGTCAGGGCTCATTATTTTCGTTCTTTGATTTCTTTTTGCAGTCGAATAATGAATTTATCGACTTTTTCAGATATGATTTTTTTGTCATGAAGAGTACGAATAGCAACCGATTTTGATTTGACTTCTTTATCACCAATAACCAACATATAAGGAATTTTGGCAAGTTCAGCCTCGCGGATTTTTTTGCCAACGGTTTCATTCTCGTCCTTGAGTTCTGAACGAATCCTCGTTGTTATTAGTTTTTGATTAACTTCGCGAGCAAACTTTTTAGCGGACGTGCCAACAGTAATGACGTTAGCTTGAACCGGGGCAAGCCAGACAGGGAAAGCCCCAGCATAATTCTCAATTAGAATACCGATAAACCTTTCCATTGAGCCTAGAACAGTGCGATGGACCATAACTGGGCGAACCTTAGCCCCTTTCTCGTCGATGTAATTGATGTCAAATTTTTCCGGGAAGTTGAAATCGACTTGAATAGTTGGCCCCTGCCATTCCCGGCCCAAGGCATCCTCGATTTTGATATCAATCTTGGGTCCGTAGAAGACACCTTCGCCAGGATCAACTTTATATAAGGTTTGGGATTTTTTGAGGGCGTTCTCAAGCGCCTTGGTAGACGCCTTCCAGATTTTATCTGAGCCGATGGCCTTATCTGGCTTGGTTGAGAGATAGGCTTTGTATTTGAAGCCAAAGGTTTTCATCATAAAGTCAGCCAGCTTAATGACACCTAAAATTTCTGATTCTAACTGATCCTCACGGCAGAAAATGTGAGCATCATCTTGGGTGAAGCCCCGTACTCTGATCAGACCGTGGAGAACGCCGCTTCGCTCGTAGCGATAAACGGTGCCGAGTTCACAATAACGGATTGGTAGTTCTTTATAGCTTCGCAGCTGACTTTGATAGATGGTAATGTGGAAAGGGCAATTCATCGGCTTGATCAGATATTCTTGCTTATCGATCTTCATTGGGGCATAAAGATTCTCGCGATAGAACTCCAAGTGGCCGCTTTTCTTCCAAAGGTTAATATTACCGATGTGGGGAGTGTAAACATATTCATAACCATGTTCCTTGTGAGTTTCTTTCCAGAAATTTTCGATTTGCTCACGGAGAATAGCTCCCTTCGGGTGCCAGACTGGAAGTCCACCGCCAATCTCTTCTGGTAGGCTAAATAGATCGAGAGCTTGACCGACCTGGCGATGATCACGCTTTTCTGATTCCTCCAAAACTTTTAAGTAATTATCAAGCTCTTTTTGGGTTGCAAAGGCGACGCCGTAAATACGCTGAAGCATCTTGTTCTTCTCGTCACCACGCCAGTAAGCTCCGGCAATTGAAGTTAACTTAAAAACGCCGATTTCTTTGGTTGATTTGAGATGAGGGCCAGCACAGAGATCGGTAAAATTACCGCTCCGATAAAAAGTAACTTTTTTCTCCCCGTTCTTTTTTAATTCTTCGATCAGATCTTCTTTATAGATTTGGCCATTTTTTCGGGCCTCTTTTCGGGCTTCTTCTATAGGGATTTCAGCTTTCTCGAACTTTAAGTTTTGCTTGATTAATCTTCTCATTTTTTCTTCGATCAGGAGCAAATCTTCGGGAATTAAAGTTCTAGGAAGATCGAAATCATAATAAAAACCGTTTTCGATAGCTGGACCGATAGCCAGTTTGGCTTCGGGAAACATCTCTAAAACAGCTGTTGCCATAATATGGCTTAAGCTATGACGCATTGTTTCAAGATTTTTTTCTGCCATTTCTTTCTAGAGTTTAGCTTAACTTTGCTTCTTTTTCAATCACACCTTCTATTTTGTGATAAAGTTCTCCCAGTGTCCCGCTATTGTCAATTTGAATTTCGGCTTTTTCTTTGCAATAGCCGAGATTTTGAGAACCTTGGCCAGACATTTCAATTTCTTCCTGCCTTTTAAATTCTTCTAAAGTAATTTTTTCTTCGCCTTCTCTCTTTCTTTTTAATATCCGTTCATAGCGCATTTCAATTAAGGCATCGACAAAAATAAATTTAAAATCGGGATTTTTCTTCAAAAAGTCTATTTCAGCTAGTTTTCGGATACTTGAAATAACTAATTTTCTCTTGTTGCCATATTCTTTTATGGCTATTTTTGCTAAAGAGCCAGCTCCCCATTCTTCTTCCAGCAAATTTCCAGTTTCAATCATATTCTCTCGGTTTATTTCAATACCTCGTTTTCGCATCTCATCTCGCAAAATATCAGAAAGAGAAACAACGGCAAAACCAGCGCCTTGCAGGTATTCTGCTACGGTATCTTTGCCTGATGAATTTGTGCCGGAAAGACCTATAATCATTATGATTTTTCCTTTTTCTGTCTAACTCCGCTAAAGCTTCCGACTACGTTGAAACTTCGACGGACAAGTCGCTGGACAAACTTCGCTTTTATTAAAGTGGCTCACCAAGCGTAACCTCGAAGGAGCGAGGTTTGGTGGGTGATACTGGATTTGAACCAGTGACTTCTTCGATGTGAACGAAGCACTCTACCGCTGAGTTAATCACCCTTAATTAAATTTCTGCATTTGGCTTGCCAGTCTAGGCAGATAGCGGAAAATTGCCCTCCTTGCTAGAAGCTTCAGACGGGTAGTTTTCGTTTTGTTACAATAATTTAATGTTCAAAAACTGGTGCCCTCGACTGGACTCGAACTAGCACGACCTTGCGACCACTAGTATCTGAAGCTGCGCCTGCCCCGCACTTTTTGGTGGGGATGGGGAGATTTGAACTCCCACGGGTTTGATCCCACTACGACCTGAACGTAGCGTGTATACCAATTTCACCACATCCCCAAGCAGTAATAAAGTGCGGGGTGAATATACCAATTTCACCACGAGGGCTAACTATTAAATAGCTTGTCAATTACGGACTGCCCATTCTTCACTAAGGTTTCCGACTACGTTGAAACTTCGACAGACAAGTCACTGGATAAACTTCGCGAAAAATGGCTTGCTAAGTGAAGCTCCGGAAGGAGCGAAATTTGGTGGGCTCGTGCAGGATCGAACTGCAGACCTCCGCGATGTCAACGCGACGCTCTAACCAGCTGAGCTACGAGCCCTTGATTCATATGCTTGTTTAAAGTTTCGGGAACGGGAAAATCATAGCAAAAAAAGACGGCAAAATCAAGGAAAGATTGTCCAGTTAAAACTCTTGACATTCGTTTTGACAGGCTTCTTGATATTGTGCTAATCTAGGTAGTAGGAAGCAAGGAGGGTTGCTTCCAAATCTCAAAAGGGAAGGGAGGTGAGAAGAATGGTATCAGATTGGACTGAAACAACAACCACAGCGGTTAGAGACTCTTTGTCAAATGCTGTCTCCTATATCCCTGAAGTCATTGCAGCCCTAATTGTTCTCTTAATAGGTGTTATTGTCGGTTGGGCGATAAAGACTATTATTGTTCGTGTCCTTGGCTTTCTCAAGCTTAAAAAGTATACGGATGCAGTTGGCCTAGATAAAGTATTTCCTCAGAAAATAGAGTTTTCCGAGCTTTTAGGTGATTTGGCCAAATGGACTGTTATCATCATCTTTCTAATTCCAGCGCTGGAGATACTTAAGCTCAATCAAGTTAATGATGTCTTGAAAAACATCATTAACTATATCCCGAATGTTATTGTGGCAGTCGTCGTCGTTATGGTTGGTTTAGTTGTAGCTGATTTGGCAGCGAGAGTTATCAGATCAACGGCCGCGACGATTGGAACACGTACAGCTGATTTACTGGCTGATATTGCCAGGTGGGCAGTAGTTATCTTTGCTGTCTTTGCTGCTCTAATTCAGCTCGGCATTGCTCAAGAAATGCTTTTGTCTTTGTGGCAAGGCGTGATTTATTTCTTTGTCTTGGCTGGAGCTATTGCCTTTGGTCTCGGAGGCAAAGATGCAGCAGCTGACTTGATAGCTAGAGTTAGGAAAAATTTGCCAAAGAAATAGTATTTTTGTTTAAACAAAAATAAAATAAAAGTACCCTGGGTATAAGATGTGAGGGTACTTTTATTTTTGAAAGCTTAAAGCCCTGATTCAACAATCGATATTTTCAAATCTTTATCCTGCTTAATTCTTTTTGAACCAGAAATTTTTGATTGTCTATCACTGATTGACTAGTCGTCTCGGTAGAATTTAGCTGCATCTTCCGGCGGAACAGAATTTATTATGACACCAGTACCCAATTCTAAGCCGGCCCAAATATTTGGTCTTGGCTCAAGTTTTAAGTGCATGTGATAATCTTCGCTGGTGACAGAGTTGTGAAAAAAGTAGTTATAAGCAATATCGATATCGTCCAGTTTGGCTAAAGTAATTTTTAAAAATCTAGCCAAGGATTGTTTTTCCAGGCTGGTCATCTCATCCATGGTTTTAAAATGTCGTTTTGGTAAAAACCAAGCACCATAAGGGAATTGGCTGGCAAAAGGAGACAAGATAAAAAAGTGCTCGTCCTCATGAATAATTCGGCTTTTATTATTTTCCTTTTCTATAACGTCACAATAAGGGCACTTGCCAGTTTCAACTCGATATCGGCTGTAATCTTCATATTCTTTTTTTACTTCCGGAGGGATAAGCGGAAGAGCAATAATCTGCGAGTGAGCATGAGCGATTGAGGCTCCGGCCTTACCCCCCTCGTTTTTGAAAACAATAACGTATTTTATGCCTTTGAGTTTTCTTAAATAGTCAAATCTTTCAATATAAACATCGATAATTTTTACGATATGTTCTACCGATAATTCATGAATTTCTTTATTGTGATCAGGGGTTTCGATGATGATTTCTTGCTGACCAAAAGCCCGTGGATTGTTTTCGGTCAAAGCTGGATATTTATTAAGAATAGTTAAAACATCCCACCTTTCCTCTTGGCTGGAAGACTTTGAGACGACTAATTCATCTTCAATTTGGTCAGGGCAGAGATAGCAAACTTGAAGTTGATCTTCTTCTTTTCTTAAGATTTTATGAGGCCTTTTCGCCCTTTTAGGCGCAATGATAACATATTTATCTTGAAAATAATCCTTGCGAATTTCTGATTGCTCCAATTCCCCTCCTTTAACAATCTTAATTTAGTTATAGACAAAGTTCAATAAAAACAAAAAACTACCACAAAATGTGATAGGTTTTTGGTGGAGCTGGTGGGATTTGAACCCACGTCCGAAAGCAAAACCAAAATAATTTTAGCAATTGTACTTAGAATTATGGTTTCGGTTTAGCAGTATAAATTCCAAGAAAATCTGTTAAACCTAGTTTCTTGTGTCTTTTTTCCGATTAAGAAACATTAGCGGAAAGCATCTCGATTTATATAACACTCTTTCTTCACGACTCGAGCTACATGAAGAAGAATGGCTGTTGCAATTAAGCAATAGCTGGCGCAAAAGCGTTTATGCGAAAAGCATTTGCGATTTTGCTAGATAGTGTTTTTGCACTTATCAATTGATTTTTTTGGTAACGCGCGAAAATCAAGCGCGAACTGCATCATTTTGATTTTAATGTACTTCCGTCGAAGCCTTACAGCCCCGCGTCAGAATCCGCTGGATGTTTTCGCAAATTTTCGTTTGCTTCAACTTCTCGCGGTTCTTCCTTTTCCGACAAAATTAGAAACATTTTGTCGACTCTTATTTTACTGATGAATTATAGCACAAGTGTACAAATAAATCAAGTCAAAAATGGTCTATTTGCTGGAAAAGGTTTTTAGCCTTTTGAGAAAGGCAAAACCAAGTCCTAGCGGAATCCAGAAATTAAAGCCACGGAAGACGATAGAAATAGCCGTTGCTCGAATTGGCGGAACCCCGAAAGAAGCGAAAAGAACAGCCATAACAGCTTCGACAACACCAACTCCTTCTGGATGTGGTGAAATGACGCGGGCAACCTCCCCAAAGGCATAACCGGCGATTAAGGCACCGTAGTGGATTCTGAAATCAAAGGCGACAAAGATTACAAATAGTGAAATTATATTAGTTGCGTGAGCAACTAGAGCGTAGGCCAAAGTAACAAGGAGATGTTTTTTATTTTTAGAGACCAAAAAAGCAGCCCCAGCTAAATCATCTGAGATTTTTTTTGGCCAGTCAGCAGTGAGCTTAGCTGGTCTTTTTATTAATTTTGAAACCTTAATAATAAGCTGATAGATCCAGTTTAAAAATTTATTAGTTAAACGGGGATATTTATAAGAAGTGAAAATAAGAATGCCAGGAATGATCGTCGGGAAGATAAAAATAATTGAACCGATTACCTCGTAGTTGTTTAGCAGATTAACCCTCTTGAGGTAGAAGAGAGAAAAAATTAAGATGAAAGAAAAAGCGCTATAACTGATAATAGTGGCAATGATGTTAGCAATAATCGCTTTTGGCGAAGACTCCTTTCTTTTAACAGCATCGTCAGCGTAGAGGATTGTGCCTGTTTGTCCGGCTGTCGGCGCCAAAACATTGACGAAAATAGCTCCGAAGACAAGTGGGAGCAAGTCGAGGAATTTTCGACGCAGATGAACGGTTCTGAAAGCTGCCTGGGTCATGAGGGCAAAGATACAAAAGTAGGCAACCTGAATCAAGGCTGCCAAAATCAGCCACCGCCAACTGCCCTGCATCAGAGCGTTAACGAATTTGTTAAATTCTGCATGATGGCTAAAAATATACCAGATGAATATGACAATAATGGCAAGAAAAATAAGGCGCCTAATTAATGAGGATTTACGCTTCATCTAAACTTTGCTTGGCTATTAAGTTGTTTTTATACTTCTTATTTAAATAGGCCATAGTTAAAAATTGACCGATAATTTTATGGGGAGGTAGAACTTTCAACATCATAAAAGTCATCTTAAATTCACCGAGCCAACCTTTGATAAAGCCGATCTTTTCTGTCTTGGGTGTACAAAAAACATTTGGCAAATAGACTGAGTAAAAGGTTGCTTTTTTATCAAGAAGAGATTTGTTCATCAACGTTTCAAGACTATAGCTGATCTTTGGTTTTGACCAGATTAAAGGATCTGCCAGTAGCTCTCTCGGTATCACTCTTTCCCCACTGATCCAGTCTATTTTTAATAGTTTCATGTACCAAAGTGAATTGCCTCTTAAGCTTAAAGTCCAATCAACCTTCTCATTCATTACTGGCTCAATTAGCTTGGTGACAGCTTCCGAATCTAGCCTCTTAAGATCGGCATCCAGTAGTAAAATTAGGTCATTTTTTGCGCTTTCAATGCCCTTCTTTATAGCCAAGGTCTTTCCTAAGTTATCTTTGTTTTCAATCAGTTTGACTTTGTATCTCTTGGCTACTTCAGAAGTGTTATCAGTAGAACCATCGTCTATGACAATCGTTTCGTCAACCAGAGGATGATTTTTGATAACCTTTAAAACATTGGAAATCCGGGGCTCCTCATTATAGGCAGCGATAACAACACTGACTTTTTTATTTGTGTCTTTTTCCATAAATCTAACTCTTGTCCTAATATGTATTATAATATAAAAGATGAAAGAGATACGACCAAAAAGACTGAAAATCGCTATTTTTACAGATACTTATATGCCGGAGGTGAACGGCGTAGCTCATAGTATTGATCGGTTCTCGAAACTAACAGCTGATGACGGGCACAAAGTAATGATTTTCTGCCCCAAACACGGTCGCTATAGAGATAAAAGTTATCCGCGTATAACAGTTAAGAGATATTCTTCCATAACCGCTCCAACCTATAGAGATATAAAGATTGCCCTGCCCTTTGTTTTGAGTGTTAGAAACGATTTAAAAAAGTTTAAGCCAGACCTTGTTCATATCCAGACCCCGATGGGCATTGGCTGGATGGGCATTTGGGCTACAAAGTTATTAAAGCTCAAAAATGTTCAAACTTATCATACCTATATACCGGACTTTTTGGTTTATTTGAAGCCAAAAACTTTTTTAGGACTTCATTTGTTTGTAAATTATTTAAACAGTTCGAAAATTATAAAAGCTTTCCTGGAAACCGATGTCTCGGATGAAGATAAAAGCTCAAACAAGTTAAAAACATCTTTATCCGAAAAGCTTGATGAAGTGGTTCGTAAAGCTCAAGCTGACAAAACTAGTCGTATGACGGAACGATTTGCCCGCGATTTGACCAGAGCTGTTTATAATCGGGCTGATTTGGTTTTGACACCGTCTCGTATCTTGAAAAGAATTCTTAAAAAAAATGGCGTGAAATCAGAAGTCGAGGTTTTGAGTAATGGTATTGAATTTAAACTTTTTGAAAAGAAAAGTAATTATTCAATTCAAAATAAGCTAATTCATGTCGGCCGTCTCGGCCATGAAAAACATTTGGAAGTGGTTATAAGAGCTTTGAAGATCGCCCTAGAAACGAATGACAGAATTACCCTTGACGTTATTGGCGAAGGCCCAGCCAAGAAACCAATGCAACATTTGGTAAAACAACTCAAACTAAGCAATCATGTCAGATTTCTTGGTTTCAAAAGGAAAGAAGATTTAGTTAAACTCTTTTGTCAATATGATGCTTTTGTTACGGCTAGTACAATCGAAACTCAGGGTATTGTTATTTTAGAGGCTATGGCCGCTGGCTTGCCCATAATTGGGGTGAAAAAGCTGGCTGTCCCGGAAATTGTTAAGGATAAGAAGAACGGCTATTTATCAAAACCGTTTAATGAGGAAGAAATGGCTAAAAATATTTTATTACTTCTATCTGATGAGAGGCGGTTAGAAAGATTTGGTAAAAAATCATTGTCAATTGCTAAGTCGCATGAGATTGTGAAATGTAAGGAGAAATTAGAAAACTATTACTACAGAGTAGCTAGCTTGAAATGAAATTATTTCTGTTTTAACTCTCTTGAAATCTCGCGATTTAAATCGCGAGATTTTATTACTTCTCTTTTATCCTGGCTCTTTTTGCCGCGAGCTAAGGCAATTTCGACTTTGATTAAACCGTGAGATAAGTAGATTTTTGTTGGAACAAGGGTAAAACCTTCAGCTTGAACCTTACCAATGAGGTGATCAATCTCGTTTTTTTTAAGGATTAATTTTCTGGGTCGAGTTGGCTCAGGATTGTTAAAACTAGCGGGCTTGTAAGGTGAAACATGGGCATTGGTCAGCCAAATTTCACCGTTTCTTACGGTAGCAAAAGATTCTTTAATACTAATATGACCGGACTTGATGGATTTTACCTCTGGTCCGGCAAGTTCAATGCCTGCTTCATAGGTTTCGAGAAAATCATAGTTGAAACGGGCTTTACGATTATCATTTAATATTTTTATATTAGCCATATCAAAGCTAATTATACTATTAAACAAGCTAAAAAACGAATATAATAACCGTATGATTGAGGACAAAATAAAAAATGAAATTATCTCAAGGTTAGAAATTTTGTTCCCTGGCATAAATATTTCTGCAAAAGAAATTGATGTTTCTCGTTCTGACAACCCGGACTTTGGAGATTATTCGACTAATATTGCCTTTAAAATAGCAAAACAATTAAAAACTAATCCTGAAAAAATTGCTATTTCTTTGGCACAAGATTTAGCCGGGTGGAACAGGGCTATAAAGGCTGAAGCCAAAAGCGGGTTTGTAAATATTTTCCTTGAAAAAGAGTTGTTCCACGAAATTTTGAAACAAATCCTTGATGAAAAGGATCACTATGGAAATAGCGATTTATTAAAGGGTCAAAAAATTCAAATAGAGTTTATTTCAGCTAATCCAACCGGCCCTCTGACTTTAGCGAATGGCCGAGGTGGTTTTGGCGGGGATGTCCTAGCCAATGTTTTAGCTAAAAATGGAGCGAAAATCGAACGGGAATATCTAGTAAATGATGGAGGCAATCAGGTTAAAATACTCGGCGATTCGATTCTGGCCGCCTGTGGCTTAGCTGGGAAAAATGATGAACTCTACCAAGGTGAATATATTGAAGAATGGGCTAAAAACCATACCGAAGAATGTCAGAAGAATAAAACCGAACCTCAAAAGCTGGGCTATCTTGCCGCCAAAGATATTTTAGAATCAATGATAAAACCTTCGATTGAAAAAATGAAAATTGAGTTTGATAACTGGTTTTCAGAAAAAGAATTGAAAGAAAGTAGCGAAATCGAACAGGCGATTGAATCTCTAACGAAAAAAGGCTTAACCTACGAAAGAGATAATGCGCTTTGGTTAAAGACGACTCAATTCGGTGATGACAAAGACAGAGTAATTATAAAAAGCGATGGGTCTTATACCTATTTAGCCCCCGATATCGCCTATCATTGGGATAAACTCTATAAACGAAAATTCGATAAAGTTATTAATCTCTGGGGAGCTGACCATCATGGTTATGTTGGTAGAATGATGGCGGCAACTGAAGCCATGGGCTTTAAAGACCAGCTCGACGTAATTATTATGCAAATGGTACGCCTTATTCAAAAGGGCAAAGAAATTAGAATGTCAAAACGAAAAGGCACTTATATAACCATGGATGATCTTTTGGGAATGATTGGTGGAGTTGACTCTAGCGATGTGGCAAGGTTCTTTTTCTTATCGCGCTCTTTTAATACCCATATGGATTTTGATCTTGACGCGGCAAAAGAAAAATCTGAAAAGAATCCGGTATTTTATGTTAAGTATGCTTTCGCTCGGTTATCAGGTATTTTAAAAAATGCGCAAGGCCTAAGCTTGCCGGAAGCTAATCTTTCAAAATTGATAGCGCCCGAAGAGATAGAATTGATTGATGAACTTTCTCAGTTAGAATCAGTTATTAGAAGTATTATTATGTTTGGTGATTATCCTGTCCATTTTTTGACTTTTTATGTTCAAGATATTGCTACAAAGTTTCATGCTTTTTATGACAAATGCCGAGTCATAGATGAAAATAATCTTGAATTATCGGTAGCCAGACTGGAACTAGTTAAAGCAACTCAGATAGTTCTTAGAATCGTTATGGAGGACTTGATCGGCATTGAAGCTCCTGAAAGAATGTAGCAGAGAAGGCGATGAAAAGAACAAAGAAAAATTTTTTGAAGAGAAATAAAACCGCAATAGTCTTTATGGCGGCTTTTTCTTTAGTCGTCTTTCTACTTGCTTTTGGCCTGGATTATTATCGAAATTCAAATAGTTCAAAAAGTGAGACAGGAAATAAGGCCAAGGAATATGAATTTGTCCAATATTATATACCGGTTGTTCATTACACTGATTCGATTGAGACGATTTCTATCGCTGATTTGAAGAATAAATTTGCCAGTGGTGGAGCGGAAGAGTTATTTATCAGTAGTGCTGATAGCAATAATGTCAAAAAATTGTTAAAGCTAAGTGACTTCAGTTCCAAGGTTCAAGCCCTGAATAGTTCGGACATAATTAATAAAGTTGCCGAGAAGGGAAATCGCCTGGCTATTGTTCCTTTTTCACAAGTAACTTTTCGGGTTAAATCACTGAAAGTAGAGGGAGAATTTCTATGGGATAAAACGGCAACTAATTATCCTCTCAAAACTAAAATTAAAACAAGAAGCGAAAGAGAGGCCAAAAACACTTTCAATCCGGCTAAGGTTACTTTGCTTACCAATATTGGTGATGTCATTTTGGGACGCCATGTCGCTTATAAAATGCGAACTTATAATGATTACAACCATCCCTGGCTTAAAATGGCTGGCTTAATTAAGAAAGGAGACGTCGCTTTTGCTGACCTGGAAACACCTTTATCGGATCGGATTGCTCCGCCGGATGAAGGTATGGCTTTTATTGCCCCGCAAAAAGCTGTTTCTGGCCTTAAGCTAGCCGGAATTGATGTCGTCGCTTTAGCTAATAATCACAGTACGAATTTTGGTACAAATGTTTTTAGCGAGACATTAGATCTTCTAAAGAAAGAAAAAATCAAGTATGTCGGTGGTGGGATCAATTCGGCGGAAGCTTATAAACCCTTAATTGTTGAAAAAAATGGTTTAAAGTTTGCTTTTCTAGATTTTAACTCGATTATCGGAGCAATTAAGGCTACTGAGAATACTCCTGGGGTGGCGAAATTTGCAATCAAGCCCTGGTCGGAAGTAGACAACCAGAGTGATATTCAAGTGATTAAGACAAATATTGTGGCTGCTAGAAAACAAGCCGATATTATTATTGTTGAATTTCATTGGGGTGTCGAATACTCACCAAATCCGATTCAGTCACAGATAAATGTTGCTCATGCGGCTATTGATTCTGGAGCGGATGTAATTATTGGTACTCATCCCCATGTCGTTCAGGCTCTCGAAAGCTACAAAAACAGACCGGTTTTTTACTCCTTAGGCAATTTTATTTTTGATCAGGAATGGTCGATTGAAACTAAGCAAGGCATTGTAGCGGAGACGTATTTTTATAATAAAAAGTTAATTAGTGTCCTGATCTATCCTTATCAAATTGAAGACTATAATCAGCCACACCTGGCTACTCTGGAACAGGAAAGACAAATTTTTAGCCGTATTTTTACAGCCTCACTCTCGCCGGATTTTAGATATTAGAAATTAAAGACTGATTTTATAAACTTTACCGTTGGCACTAATGTAACCGGTTTTGCCAGAAACAAAAAGACCGGAAAGATTATTAAATTTGCTGGAAATTTGTTGATTGATAAACTTACCTTTATCGTCGAAAATAACTACCCGATTTTTACTCGGATCAGTTACATAGATATCTTTGAGATTTTCATTAGCAAAAATAGTCGTTGGTCTTTCTAAGTTGAAAGGGAGATCGCTAAGAGTAAAATTTTGTTTTCTGCCAGCCAGATATTTGATAATTTCTCCATTTTTCTTAAGGACATAGATACTACTGTCGGAAGCGAGGCCAACCTCCCCCTTAACAGTGCTGCCATCAGTTATGTATTCAATCCTCTTACCGTATCCGGTGCTGGTTTTAAGTCTTTTGTAAATTTTGCCATTGACGTTATCTAAGGTGTAAATATTGGTCGAGAAACTAGTCATAGCGACTGCCTTTTCAATATCACCGAAAACGTCTTCTTTATTAAGTTTAGCTTCCTTAGTATCGAACTCATAAATAGTCCCCTTGTCTGTCAGAATAACTAAGACACTTCTTTTTAATACTACCGTTGAGGCTAATATTTTTTCGTTGATGGTCGGATCGTCTAAAACATTGGAAACTTCACCACTCTTGGTACTAATAGAAGCAATTGAACCATTGCTCTGATTAATTAAATACAAACTGTTGCCGACAAGGTATGGACCAAGAGGTTTATTACCAGCAATTTTTTGGGCATCGGCGAAAACCTCAGGATTAAGCCGAACGACGGCCTCAGCCTGGTCTAAAGAGAGATTTATTCTTTCAAGTAAAGGCTTGGCCTCCTTATCGACATATTTATTTTTGCTTAAGCTTTCAGCAATTTTTTGGGCTTCCCTTAAAATATCAGCTGCGCTCTTCTTCTGGCCACTGGCGAGAGCACCTTGACCAGCCTCATATTTACTTTGAGCCTCAGTCAGAGATATTTTTGCTGTTTTTTTCTGCTCTTGATTTTCTTTATTTTTCCAGGTTAGGAAAATGCCCCCGCCCAGTAGAAGGATGATGACGATAGCAATAATTAAAACATTATTTCTTTTGGCTGCTAGTTTATGACTACTTTTTTTAAATTTGCTAAAAATATTTTGAACCACTGAAAAGTTAACTTTTTCTAATTTGAGCCATTTTGGTTTGTGGCTGGATTCTTTGATATAAATTTCTTGGCCAGTTGATTTCTTGGCCAGCTCGCTTTTTGCTCCCTCAGTTTCCGCTTCTTCGGATTCGTCAACAGTTAAATCATCTAGATTTTCTTTTGTTGGCGAGATAGATTCGTCCGTTTCAACAAGGATTTTTTCTTTTCCTTTGGGTTTTGCTTTTGCTCCAGGACCACCAAAGCCCTGAATTACATTTCCAGCTTTACTGAAAACAGTCTTGAATAGGGGAATGATTTGTTCTTGAACTAAGGCAACAATTCCTAACCAAGAAGCGACTAAAACTAACCAAACCTTCTTCAAAAAGGGGGCTGAGGCATCGGTAACTGATTTTATTGGTTTTTTAGGTTCACTAATCCAAACTTCATCGGGTTGTTCTTCAATTGTTTCGTTAGAAGCAGCTTCTGGAGTAATGGCTTCCAAAATTAAAATAGCGTTAGGATTTATTTCGTTGGAAGTTCCTTCTAGAAGATCAGCTAAATGGCTGATAGCAACTCTAGGTTGAAATTCCTGGACATATTTTTGCAGCTCATCTTTGGAAATATGGAAAAAGACACTTGGGGATGCAATAGCAATTTTATCTCCCTCCAGCAAATCGCCGCTGGCAATATTGATAAAGGTACGTAGGGGGTTAACAGTATCCCCGGCCAAATCATCACTAATATGGCTGGATTTATCACCACGATAAAGATAAGCTTCGGCTGATCCGGCTTTGGTAATATGAAGTGTAGTTTCGCTTAAGACAGCTAAAATAGCATTCAGATTTTTTAACCAACTAGTATTACCCGCATGAGTTGCTTCGCCAAGTTCTTCATTGACTTTGGATAAAGCTGTTTCAAAACTAGTTAGGGGATCGCGATTTAAGTCTTGATAATATTCGCCATGAAAAGCATCAGTAATTAGTTCGGTGATTTCTTCAGCCTCGCCTGTCGGAGCGTTAACATTTATAACAGCATAGATTGAACCGTGGTTCCTCTCATCGACATCGCGAGGGATATGTTCATAGGTAACAGCAACTCCCTTATCTCGATGTCCGCGCCTTGATTCAGTCAAAAGCTTTGCTGTTCTGGCAATTAATTTTTTAGGCATTTTTTTGATAATTTAAAGACTAAAACTAGTCCAAACTATAACATTTTTTTATAAAATCAACAACTTTTGCCCTGAGGAGAAGTGAATCTCAGTTAATACTCCCGGGTCTTACATCGGAACGAAAAATGGTATCATAGTAATTAGGATGAAAGCAAGCAGAAGTATTTATTCGATGGAGGAAACAGAAGAAAAGCCGAAAAAGCGATATTGCCTGAAAGCTTTTCTTGGCCTCACCTTAACCATTATTTTATTGTTAGTAGTTGGGTATGTTGTTTTCTGGCAGTTCAATAAATTTCCTGAGCCAACTGGGCCGATAGCGAAAGAATATTCTTGGCAATATAAAAATAAAACTTACAATCTTAGAGAAACTTTGTATCAAAGCATCGATAGCTATTATAGTAAAAAGATTAAGGGAATTTTTAATAACTTTGAAGATATTTCAGTTGGCAGATATTTAAATACTCCCGAAGGGGATAAGACTATTCCGGAGGTAACACAAAAAATTCGCGAGCTAGCTAGTAAAAATCAGCTAACAGACGATCAGACAATTGATTTGACTCTGAGTTTAGTTCAATCATTGCCTTATGATGAGGCTCGAGCCAAAACTGACTTAACTCATCCTCGCTATCCTTATGAAACCCTCTTTGAAAGCAAGGGAATTTGTTCTGACAAAACGTTACTTGCGGTGGCTATTTTACGTCAACTTGGTTATGGAACAGCCATTTTTACATATGGACAGGATCAACACATGGCTGCAGCAGTTCAGTGCCCGTCTCAATATTCTAATTACAATTCGGGTTATTGCATTGCTGAAACAACGGCCAGCGGTGTTAAAATCGGCATCATTCCGGAGTTAAACCAAAGTAACTTACAGGCGGTTCAAAGAAGTGAGGCTCAGGCATTTAATGGTAAAACAGATAATCAAAGCCAAAATAAAAAACTATCTAACCCCGAGATATTTTCAAAAACAAACGGGAAAATATATCAAGGCATTGCTCAGACATTAACTAACGAAAAAGAAATTGCTGGGATTTCAGCTTATTTAGACCAGCAAAAACCGATCATTGAAAAAAATGAGTCAGAGTTAAGTCGCTTGAAAACACAGCTAGATCAATATTATGTCCAAGAAAATATTCAGCAATATAACAATTTAGTTCCCATTTATAATGATTTGGTTCGAACTACCAAGAGACAGATTGATGAGTATAATCAAAAGGTTGTCAGGTATAACGCGCTGATAAAAGAGTAAAATTGCTATCACTTATGGTATTGGAGTTCGGAGTTATTACCGAGAGCTCGGCTATAGATTGGTTGGCAAATATATAGTAAAATATTTATAGAAAGGAAAAATTATGAAAGATTCATTACAAAAGATTTTAGATGAACAGTTTTATGAGCCGATAAAATATAAAGATATTCCCAATAAAAAATTATTGGTCGGTTTTTCTTCACTACCCCTAGCTGGAAGAACAATTTTGGCTGATAAAATTGTAGAAAAATTTAAGGCTGTTCATTTCAATAAAGATACTGCCAGAACTCTTATTTATCAAAACGAAAAGATAAATGATGTTCAGGAAGTTGAAGATGTTTTAGACGAATATATGGAAATAGTTTTTGATCGCTTACGAAATTTACCGAATGGTTTGGTTATTGTGGATGCCAGCATTGACAGAAATTATGACAAATACAAAGAGTGGGCAGGTAAAAATGGCTACAGTATGTACATTATTGGCTTAGAAACGGATAGAAATATTATTGAGGAAAGAATCAGGAAAAATAAAGATCTGGAAACAGCCAAGTGGTTTCTAGTCCAGATGGATCGCTGGGAGAATGATAATAAAAAATTCAACTCTCAACACAAATGTGATTTTTATATAAAAAATAATGATGAAAAAAAATCAGAGGAACTATTAATCGATTTGGAAAATCATATTTAACCAATTTTATATCTTTACAAGATAATTTTTCGGGACTAGAATAGCGGCAGGTGGATGTCCCGCAAGGGACTTTTTCATAAAATAAAGTGTTCATGGCTAAAGAAACAAAATACATTTTTGTTACCGGTGGAGTTCTTTCCGGCCTCGGCAAGGGTATCTTTGCTGCCTCTCTGGGCAACATCCTAAAAAGCCGGGGTTTTTCTGTTAATTTACAGAAATGTGATCCCTATCTCAATGTTGATGCCGGGACACTAAACCCGGGCGAACACGGCGAAGTTTTTGTGACCGACGATGGAGCCGAAACCGATTTAGACATCGGCCATTATGAAAGATTTATTGATCGTAATCTGACGAAAGCCAGTTCGGTCATGAGTGGACGAATTTATACCGAGGTTCTAGAAGATGAACGAAGCGGGAAGTATCTTGGTAAAACTGTTCAAGTTATTCCTCACATCACAAATAAAATTCAAAATATTATTATGGAAGCCGGCAAGGGCTTTGACATTCATATTGTGGAAATCGGCGGTACGGTCGGTGACTATGAAGGGCTACATTTTATCGAAGCAATCCGTCAAATGCGACGAAAGGTCGGAAGGGAAAATGTTCTTTATGCCCACCTGGTTTATCTGCCATTTTTGGAAACCTCAAAAGAGTTGAAAACCAAGCCGGCTCAATCCAGCACCCGTGATTTACTAGCCCTGGGTATCCATGCCCAGATTATTGGCTGCCGAGCTGAACATTCAATTCAACCGGAGCACCTGAAGAAAATTGCTGTCTTCTGTGATGTTGATGAACAGGCGGTAGTGCCCTTACTAACCATTAGGAGCGTTTATGAAGTTCCTAATAATTTGGAGAGAGTTGGTTTGGGTGATTATGTTTGTGAAAAGCTAAATTTGCCCAAAAAAGCGAGGAAAAGTAACGGTTGGGAAAGATATCTGGATAATCTCTATCATCCAGACGGTGAAATTAAGATAGGGTTAGTCGCTAAATATATGTCTCATGAAGATACCTATAAAAGTGTCAATGAAGCAGTTCAGTCAGCAGCCATGGCGCATAAAAAATTAGTCAAGATTGTTTGGATTGATGCTGAAAAAATAGAAAAAGCGGGTACAAAGGTTTTGGAAAACTTGGACGGTATTATTATCCCCGGTGGCTTTGGCAACCGAGGAACCGAAGGAAAAATCACAGCTGCTAAATATGCCCGAGAAAATAAAATCCCTTATCTCGGTTTATGTCTGGGCATGCAAATTGCTGTTGTCGAATTTGCCCGAGACGTCTTAGGGTGGTCTGACGCTAATAGTGGGGAATTTGATCCGAAATCTAAGCATGAGGTGATCCATATTATGCCGGAGCAAAGGAAAAATATGGCTGAAGAAAATTATGGTGCCTCGATGAGATTAGGTGCTTATCCGTGTGTTTTGAATAAAAAATCAAAATCATATTTTCTCTATAAGAGAGAAAGAGTTAGTGAGCGCCACCGCCATCGATATGAATTTAATAATAAGTATCGAGAAAGTTTTACAAGGGCGGGAATGTTAATGACTGGTCTTTCGCCTGATAATTATTTAGTTGAAATTGTGGAAATTTCCGATCATCCGTTTTTTATTGGTGTTCAGTTTCATCCAGAGTTTAAATCTCGACCAAACCGACCTCACCTCCTGTTTGATGGTTTCATCAAAGCTTGCCTCAAAGAATAACTTATATTTATGCGTGACGATAAATGGTTATTCTCGAAATTAGACGAAGTTTGGGATAGTATGTTTCCTGACGTACCTCAGGACAATGAGGTCAGAATCGTCTGGGGGAGGAAAGCTAGAAACAGACTTGGTTCGATAAGAGCCGGCGAGAATGATAATTCTAAGCATCCGGAGACAGTCATTACTATTAATAGTTTGTTTCGGGATGATAAAATTCCTGAGTTTGTGGTTATTGGCACAATTGCTCATGAGTTGGCTCACTATACTCATGGTTTTCATTCCCCCTTAGAAAAAAGGTTTGAGACACCTCATGCCGGTGGGGTGGTCAGAAGAGAATTGAAAAATCGGGGGCTAGAAGAGATTTTGAAGAGGCAAAAGAAATGGCTCAAAGAAAATTGGGAGAATTATTTAGCAGAAAAATTTCCCCGGAAAAGAAGAATGAGGAAACGGGTCATTATTAAATGGATATAGTTCAGCTATTAGCTAGAAAGAAAAAACGATAAATCATGGCTATAAAAATTGAAAAAGTTGTTGTTGGCTCGATCGAAACCAATTGTTATATTGTTTCAGCTAAAAATGATCATACTGCAGTGATTGATCCTGGCGATGAAGCTGGAAAGATTATGGCTGAAATAAAAAAGATAAGAGATTTAAGGCTGGATTACATTTTGCTTACTCATGCTCATTTTGATCATGTTTTGGCCGTTGATGAGCTGAAGCGAAAATTTCCGGAAGCAAAGATTTTTATTGGGCAAAATGACCAAGAAATTTTGGCTAATCTATCAAAACAAAGTTATTTTCTAAGCCAAAAAGTAAAAGATCTGGTTTCGCCAACTGAAACAGTGCAAGATGGAGATGTCTTAAATTTTGCTAAAGATAAAATAAAAGTCATTGAAACTCCGGGTCATACACCTGGTGGAGTCTGCTATCTGATTGATGGCTGTCTTTTTTCCGGTGACACTCTTTTTTACCACTCTCATGGTCGAACTGATTTACCAACCAGTAATAATGATAAAATGAGTAAGAGCCTTGAGAAATTAGCTAAATTATCGGAAAATATTAGAGTTTTCCCTGGTCATGGACCAGAAACGACCATTAAAGAAGAAAAACTACTAGGATTTTTAAGTTGATTAATGGGGCTTAGATCTAGACGGGTGGCCGTAGGCCCGCAGTCGGTTCACAACGATAATGTCGGGGATTAGCGCAGTTTGGTAGCGCGCAGCGTTCGGGACGCTGAGGTCGCCGGTTCAAATCCGGCATCCCCGACCAGATAGATAAATGTATGTGCGGGAAGGTCGCTCGCTCTTCTCGTGCGCGGGCAACGACAAGAAACCCCCATATTTTGTAAATTCCAATTTGGCATATTACACTATGGAATATATCATATAAACAAAGGCTATACAAGTATGACTAAAGCTATTTATTCAAAAGATCATAAATTTCTAGTTGATCAATTAAAAAAAGTCCGCCTTGAGGCTGGATTGGATCAAGAAAAGATCGCCGATCTTTTGGGTAAGACGCAGTCCTATATTTCAAAAGTCGAATCTGGACAGAGGCGGATTGACATTGTTCAGTTAAAAGAGTTTGCTAGGATCTACAAAAAAGATTTAGATTTTTTTATTAAAAAATAAATTTTAATTATGGATAAAATTTTAACCAAAAAAGAAGCAATCAAATTTCTCGGTCTTGACGATAAAGCTTTTGATAATTATTTCCAAAATGCAGATGAGTTTAAGTGTCTTGAAAGACAAAACGACAGGGGCAGATATTTATTTGATCAAAAAGTCTTGCAAAAATGGCTTGATGACTTCAAATGGCGGACTGTGGAATTAAATTTTAAGGACTATGCTCTTTGCTTGGATTTTGCTTTGGCTCAACATTTTCGAGGGTATGTTTTGTCGGATTGGGGGACTGCAAGACAAAGAGAGTTTGGACAAAAAATTACAAACTGGGTAAAAGGACAGCTTGCTGAAGTAGCAGTCAAAAAATTTTTAAAAAAAGAGTTTAATGTTGATGTTGAACTTGATTTTAGGATATATGATGAAATTGTTCCGCAGGATATTATCGGAGTTATTGAAAACGGGAAAACCAGACCACCTAAAATAGGAATTGGTATAAAATCGTCAAAACCAAAAAGCGCCTATCTTGTTTTAGGAGAAAATGAAATAACAATAAAAGAGAGAAGGTCTGATTATTATATTTTTTGCCGTCCCGATATCCCTGACGATCATTTATTGAGGCTGACAAAGGATAAAATAATTGAGGCAGTAAAAAATCAACAGCACTTCCCGAAATACAAAGACGAAATGCCGGATTTTCAAAATATGTATTGTGAGATTTCTGGCTGGTGCAAGATTGACGAATTAAAAAAAGTAACCAGTATCCCCAAACTGGAATTTACAGGTGTACGTTATGTTAAAAAATCAGGGCTTCTACATAAAGACAAAGCGGATTGGCAGAAGCTTTTAAAAAAGTTTTAAACTAAAAACTAAAAATCAAAAAGACAATTTTGTCCATTGCCGTTTCCATTTCCGTTCCCATTGGTTAATTTCGGATAAATCCAATCATAAGGAATACCGGCAAAAGTTTTCAAGATGGCCTCAACAATAACCCTTGCTCCTTTGGGTGGCACAGCCATTCCTATTTGCCTTCTCACGCTTTCCTTTGAACCTTCAAATATAAAATTATCAGGAAAGGTTTGTATTCTTGCCCTCTCTCTGTTTGTAAGAGCGCGGTTTTCACTCCAATGATAGCCGTGCGTGCCGCCCCCGCCACTTCCAGTAATTGTGTATGACGGCTTGTCTGGGTGTAGTCTTCTATAAATTTGACTCATCCTTGCACCCTGTACATTTAGTCTTAAATGCTCCGGCACTCCTTCATACCAAACATTTTCGCCAGGCGGTATATACTTTAATCTTTCAATAACTATTTTAGATTGCACCGTAACTTCGTGATTAGGTGCATTTTTTGGTATTGGTGGATTTTCGATAGCCTCTTTTGCTGAAATATATTTGCCTGATGTTGTAGGCGCCGGCACTTTAAATTCCAATCCTAAGTCTTTCCTAATGCCGATGATAACTACCCTGTGGCGCGTTTGCGGCACCCCGTATTCCTCGAACTTATATAAATGCGTGGTTATCTGATAGCCTCGACCCGCATTTTCTAAATCCTCAAGAATTTTAGTAAATGCTTCTCCATTATTTGCGCTTTGTAGGCCACTGACATTTTCAGCAATAAACCATTTTGGATTATGAATATTAATTGCCTTTACCCCATAGGTATATAAGGGGCCGTATTTGCCGTTGAATCCCTTTTGTTTTCCCACAACACTGAAGTCGTTGCAGGGAAATCCGAACGCCAAAACATCGAAAGCGGGCGCTTTCTCAAAATCTATTGTTTCAACTGGCGTGCAAACAACATTTATTAAATCGCTACCATGAATATTGCGGGCATAAGTTTTGCATGTATCCTCATCAAGATCATTGGCCCAAGCAGGCTTTATTCTGTATGTTTTGCCCCTTGAATCGCTTACAACGGCGGACATTGCACCAAAAGATAAGCCACCTGGCCCGCAAAACAATTCCGCTAATTTAAATGTCTCATCTTGCTTCATAGTATTTTAATATTTTTTGAGTTAACTTGTTTTCATCTTTTGTCTGGCATTCCCAAATTTTATAGACTTTCCAACCTTGTTTTTTTAAAATTTTTATATCCCATTCCTGCTTTTTAATATTTCTTTGTAATTTTGGCTCCCAATATTTTTTATTGGCTTTTGGCATTGTCCGCTTTCTGCAGTTTTTATGCTGATGCCAAAAACAGCCGTTGATAAAAATTATTTTTTTCGTTTTTGCAATTACTATATCAGGTTTCCCAGCCAACATTGAATTATGCAGTCTGTATCTTATACCAAGTTTTGACAAAATTTTTCTGACAATAATTTCCGGCTTAGTATTTTTTCCTTTAATTTTTGTCATGCATAATTTTCTTTGCTCTCTTGTTAAATTATCCATATTAAGAAACCTTGTTTGTTATTATCCCTCTGGCCTCGCCTTCAATTTTAAAATCTTGAGTGGCCAAGAAAGGCTGATATTTTGGATTTAAAGAAATAAGAATTATACTTTCCCCTTCTTTTTTAATTTTTTTAATCAAGGCTTCGCCGTCATTGACGCAAACAACAATACTGCCGCTGTCTGCGTCGTTGGTTTTCCTTGCAATAACAAGATCGCCCTCGTTGATTTTCGGCTCCATTGAATCTCCTCTGGCTTTAACCATGAAAGCCTCAACAGACGGAAAGGAAATTAGTCTTGTTGATATAGGCATCCTTTCTACTGGGTTGCCGTCTAAGATAGAGCCATTTGGCCCGCAATGCGCCAAGCCATATAAATTTAAATAAGTTATTTGTTTTTCCGGTGCATCTTTTAAAATTTGATAATCTTTGGGATTTGCAGGATTCTTTTTCAGATAGCCTTTTTTCTCAAGCTGGGTTAAATGATGAGCGACTACGCTTGTCGAGGAAGCATTTAAAATATCCTGCATTTCTCGGATTGTAAGCGGTTCATTGATATTTTTGATTAACAAATCCAAAAGCTTTTTTTGCATTGGGTGAAGATTGTTTTTCATGATTTATCTATAACTATATATCTATTTCCAGTATGGGCTATTTAAAAAATGAAGTCAAGAACATATTGACTTGTTCTAATTCTTGTTCTATACTGGAGGTAGTTATTGCGGGGTCGACAATGACGGATAAATATAATTTAAGGAAATTGTTATGGCAAAACCGAACGAAACAATCATTGCAGAAATTAAGGCCTTTATGGCAAAATGGGGCGGAAGCTACTCTTATTGGTATGTTGGGATTGCATCGGATCCAAGACAGCGTCTTTTTAATGATCATAATGTGGACGAAAAAAAAGATGCTTGGATTTACCACGAGGCAATGAATGCAGAATCCGCTAGAACAGTTGAGGAATATTTCATTAATACATTGGGAACAGATGGCGATACCGGCGGCGGTGATTACACGACAAAATTTATCTATGCTTACAAAAAAGCTTCTCACACTACCGAGTAGTAATTCAAGGTCGGCGATTGGTAATTATAAATTAAAATAATTGATAATTATGAAAAAAACGGATGAGAGCTTTGTTAGAAATAATATCAAAGATTTAATCAATAAGAGTTTCAGTAATGCTGAAAGACATTTTGAAATAGCAAAAATACTAAGAAGCAAACAAAATTTTTGTTCGTCTCTATTTCATTCAATATCGGCACTTGAAGAATTGGCTAAGTGGCATTTTTTGAATCAAGATAATGTTGATTTTACTAGGTTAGAAAAAATAACCAATCATAATTTTAAGACAGATGAAATTCTTGAAATCTTTAAAGAAATTAGTAATGATCCTCAATTCAAAAAAGAGAATTCGGCTTGGTTAAAAAATAACAGAATAAAAGAAATGAGAGAAGATGTTTTATATGTAAGATTGAGAGAGCGAAATGGCGATAAAAAATACCCTATTTTTCCAGATGAAAAATACTGGCAGAAAAGAGCAAAAGCAATAATTAATTTGCTCGAGGTAGTATTCGGACATTTCAAAGATAGATAATTGTGTTTGGTGGTAGCGCGCCAACTTCGTTGGCACGAAAAATTGCGGTGGCGAAAGCGAGGGTGGAGCGGGGCTATTCGGGCATTTTTTGTTTCCTCTCGAAGGAATATTTCAATAAAAACGAGAGCAGATCTATCCTAAAGGGTTGATGTAAAGTTGTAATTTTTATAAAATATAGTTTGTATCTTAGGTTAAATATCAAACGAGGCAGAGATTAAGGTAGTAAAAAAGTATTTCGATAAAATTAATAGCTTTAGAAATAAACTTTTCCGTGGTAGTAATTTATATTTTTTTGTCTTTATCTACTTTACCATTTTGATGATTGTGATGGTTAGTTATGGTCTGTGGTTATCGCCGGACCGCTTTATTCTTTTTGGTTTAGTTTTAGCCATTATTGTTGCTAACCCTCTTAATTTTATTAAGGACTGGTCTCCTTTTCTTCTTTTACTTCTAAGTTACGAATATTTAAGAGGGTTGGTACCTCATTTTAATACTCATGTTCATATCTATCCCTTAATAAATGCTGATAAACTTTTGTTTGGCGGCCATATACCAACTATTGATCTCCAAAGATGGTTGTATATTCCTGGCCGCTTGCATTTTTATGATTTTATTTTTGCTGTTTTTTATATGCTGCATTTTGCTCTCCCGCTGATTTTTGGCTATGTCTTGTGGATCAGAAGAAGAGATAAGTTTCGCCATTTTGCTATAGCGATATTGGTTTTATCATATATTGGTTTTGCCACTTATTATCTTTATCCAGCTATGCCGCCATGGATGGCGGCTGAGAAAGGCATCATCCCACCGGTTTACAACATTTTTAATGAAGCAGCAGCCCATTTTTTCAGAAGTGGCAGTTTGCCGAGTGTTTACTGGCTCTTTAACCCAAATCCGGTTGCGGCTATGCCCTCCCTTCATGCTGCCTATCCAATGTTGGTTTTTCTTTATCTTCTAAAATATTTTGGCAAAAAAAGTTGGCCTTTCTTTATCTATGTTTTTGGCGTCTGGTTCTCCATCGTTTATCTCGGTCACCATTACGTTATTGATGTGGTAGCCGGAGCTCTTTATGCTGCTATTGTTTTTTATGGCATAGAATATTTCTTTGCCTGGCGGGAGAAAAAACGTAAAGTTACCAAAAAAATCGAGCAACCAGCCTAGTCTGACTACTTGTTAATTTCTTTTTTTAGCTTAAAATTAAGATATGAATACGAATGATTTTATAATTATTGCGGTAATAGTTATTGCTGGTTTTGCGGCAGTAATATATTTTTTAAATCAAAAATTGACGAGTCTAAAAAGTGAAAAACCGGATGAAAAAGCCTTGCTTTTGATTCAACAGCAATTAAACGATGTTTCTAAACAATTAAATTCGGGAATTTTGGAATCATCGAAGATTATGCAGAAACAATTTGAATCCAGTACAAACATCATAAAAGGAGTGACGGAAAAGCTGTCAAATCTAGAAAATACCAATAAACAAGTCATGGGTATTGCTGATCAACTCCAGGGTTTGGAAAATGTTTTGAAGAATCCTAAACAGAGGGGTATTTTGGGCGAATATTATCTGGAAACACTACTAAAAAATCTTTTTCAGCCAAGCCAATACAAAATGCAGTATAAGTTCAAAGACGGCAGTATTGCTGATGCCGTTATTTTTGTCAGCGATAAAATTATTCCGATTGACTCAAAATTCTCCCTGGAGAACTATAACAAAATCTTAGAAGAAAAAGAAACTGGCAGAAAAGAACAGTTAGAAAAAGCCTTTAAATCAGATCTTAAAAACCGCATAGATGAGACATCAAAATATATCAAGCCAAAGGAAAATACCTATGACTTTGCCTTTATGTTCATTCCTTCAGAAGGCGTCTATTATGATCTTCTAGTTAATCAAGTTGGAGCCGTCAAGGTTAATACCAGAGATTTGATTGAATATGCCTTTAAAGAAAAAAGAGTCATTATTGTTTCGCCAACTTCTTTTGCTGCTTATTTGCAAACTGTTTTACAAGGATTAAAAGCTTTAGCGGTTGAGGAATCGATTAAAGAAATTGTTGATAATATCAGTAAGCTTGGAAATCATCTTAGCTCTTATCAATCTTATTTTCAGAAGCTCGGTTCAAATTTAGGCACGACGGTAAATATGTACAATAGCGCTTCCAAAGAATTTGGTAAAATCGATAAGGATATTACAAAGATATCCGGTGAATCAATTGACTCTGAAATATTACAGATCGAAAAGCCCAAAGACGATAATTAAACCTTCTTAAATTTGTATTTGTCGCAAGGGTAAAAACTTGTTATAATTTTCCTATGCAGAAACAATTCACCAAGATCATGGTTTTTGGATTTATTTTATTTGGGGTAATCTTTGCTTTTACTTTATTAAAACTGAATCCGGGACAAGGTCTTTTTGCTATTATTACCTTTTATGTCTCCTTGACCTTAACGGTTACTTGTCTAGCTAGCTTAGTCTCCTTTTCTGCTCGTCGGAAAGTAACAAATAACGAACTTTATTTTGCCAATATCAAGGTTTCCTTTAGGCAGGCTTTACTTCTAGCAATCTTTATTGACATGACCTTATTTATTGCTTCTATAAACCTTTTGACTTGGTGGGATATTGTACTTTTAGCTCTCTCACTTATTCTTTTGGAATTATATTTTGAATCGAATAAAATTAAAACAATAGATAATTCAAGCCAGGGCTTGTAAGTTGATGATTGAGAAAATAAACAAAATTTTAGCCACAGCCAAAAAAGAAATTAGTGGGGCAACAGAGAAGACAATTAGCGAGTTGCAGCATAAGTATTTGGGTAGAAAAAGTGAACTAAATAGTATTTTGCATTCGATTGGCGGACTTGATGTTAAAGAAAGAAAAAAAATTGGTTCCCTGGCTAATAAAGTCAAGAAAGAGTTAGAAAATTTATTCGAAGAAGAGAAAAAAGAATTGAAGAAATCTGCCAAGACCGAGGTAATTGATATCACTGCTCCAGGACGATTATATGAAGTTGGCCATATTCATCCGGTCAATCAGGTTTTACAAGAAATTTTGGAGGTTTTTAAGAGTCTCGGTTATGAAATTGCCGAGGGGCCAGAGGTTGAAGACGATTGGCACAATTTTGAAGCCCTAAACATTCCCAAGGATCATCCAGCCCGTGATATGCAGGATACTTTTTATTTAAAGGATGGCCATGTTTTAAGAACTCATACCTCGCCGATGCAGATTCGCTATATGGAAAGACATAAACCCCCGGTAAAAATTGTTTCTCCGGGCAAAGTTTACCGAAACGAAGATGAAGATGCTTCGCATAGCTGGTCATTCCATCAGGTTGAAGGCCTCGTCATTGATAAGAATATTACTCTAGCTGATCTCAAGGGTACTCTGGAAGTTTTTGCTAAATCTATTTTTGGGCCGAGAGTCAAAACTCGTTTTCGCCCCAGCTTTTTCCCTTATACTGAACCAAGTGCTGAATTAGATGCTTCTTGCCCTCACTGTGTGGGAAAAGGATGTCGTTCATGTGGCTATTCGGGCTGGGTTGAACTTTTGGGCTCTGGCATGGTTCATCCGAAAGTCTTAAAAACAATGGGGGTAGATCCAAATGAATACTCAGGCTTTGCTTTCGGACTCGGACCGGAAAGAATCGCCATGATTAAATATGAAATTCCTGACATCCGCTATTTTTGGCATCCGGACGAGAGATTTTTAGAGCAATTTTAATTAAGTTCATAAGTTATCAGTTTGTAAGTTAGAAAGTTAAGAGAGTGTGTCGAGGATGGCAACAGGTTTAGAGAATTTGAAGGTTTATGAAATGGCAGAAGAGCTTGAATTATTTGTACATAATTTAACAACCATGTTTCCTCCTGATGAGAAGTATAGAAGTGTTGACCAGTTAAGAAGATCATCTTGTTCTGTGACAAATAATATTGCAGAAGGCTACAATCGTTTCTCGAAGAAAGAAAAAATTCGAAGTTTAATTATTGCAAAAGGGGAAGCCGAAGAAACAAAGATGAATATTATAAGGTCTGCTAAGAAGGGATTTTTAGGAAAAGAAACAGCAGAGGAGACATCAGAAAAATATACTGAACTTCTTAAGGCTATAAGCGGTTATATTAAATTTATTAAATCTGAACTTACTAACTTGGAAACTAGGAAACTGAGGAACTAGCATGAAATTACCATACAGTTGGATAAAAGAATTAGTCAAAACCGCCTGGTCAGCCGAAAGAATTGCTGATAAATTAACCATGATCGGACTTGAAGTTGAATCGGCTGAAGGCGGGGTAAGTTTTGACAAGGTTGTTATTGGCGAAGTCCTAGAGGTAAAACCTCATCCAAATGCTGATAAACTTCACCTTGCAAAAGTTAATGTTGGGATAAAAGATCCACTGGAAATTGTCTGTGGCGCTAATAATTTATCGGTTGGAATTAAAGTCCCGGTTGTTTTAATTGGTGGTCATGTTGCTGGCTTTGAAATTAAAAAAGCTAATCTTCGCGGCGTGGAATCACGGGGCATGATAGCAAGTGAGAAAGAATTAGGATTAGGCGAGGATCATACGGGAATTATGATTTTGGATAAAAACGCCAAGATTGGCAAAGATTTTGCCAGTTATGTTAGTCCGGATAGAGTAATTGATGTAAATATCCCAGCTAATCGCCCTGATTGTATGGGTGTTCTGGGATTGGCGCGAGAAATTGCCGCTGGTTTGAATGAGAAACTATATGAGCCAAAGATTGAAATCAAAGAAAATCAAAAAGAAAAAAGTGAAGATCTGATTGATATAAAAGTTTTAAATCCGGAGCTTTGTCCTCGCTATATTGGCCGAGCGGTTAGGAATGTTAGTGTTGGGCCTTCTCCAAAATGGTTAGCGCAAAAGCTTTTAGCATCAGGGATTAGACCAATTAATAATATTGTCGATATTTCCAATTATGTCATGTTAGAAACTGGCCAACCGTTACACTTTTTCGATCTGGCAAAATTAGGTAAAGATAAAAGCAAGGTTTCAGTTATTGTCAGGCGGGCCCGCAAAGGGGAAAAGGCAGTGACTTTGGACGGAGTGAGACGCGAACTGGATGAGGATATGCTGGTTATCGCTGATCCAAAGGGAGTAATAGCCATAGCCGGCATTATGGGTGGAGCTAATTCTGAAGTTGACGAAAAAACAAAAAATATCTTGATTGAAGCGGCTGTTTTTGATCGGGAAACAATCCGAAAAGGGTCGCGTAAGTTGGGCTTACACAGCGAAGCGGTAGCTCGCTTTGAAAAAGGAGCACCTCTAGCCTTACCAGAAATTGCGGCTGATAGAGCAGCTCAACTTTTGGCTGAGGTGGCGGGCGGTAAAGCAGCTAGTGGTCGCGTTGATAAATTAAGTAAGTGGATTTGGATCCAACACCTGGGCCTGTCGACTTTGAAAATTAAAAAATTTCTTGGAGCTGAGATTAGCGGAAAAGAGATGATCGATATTTTAGATCGACTCGGTTTTGTTGCTGAAAAGTTTGATATTGTCAAAGAAGCAAAGAAACATCTTGGCAAATCCTATCTATATGGGGCGAATTTCAAACAAAATGGAACTGATGTCTTTGATTGTTCCTATCTTACGGATTACATTTATAGTTTAATTGATGTTAAAATCGGCCATACTTCTCTTGCCCAGCTTCACCATGGCTGGAAAGTAGAAGAAAAAGACCTGCAACCCGGCGACATCTTGTTTTATAAGGGTTATATTGAAAATTCTGCCACTGATAAATATTACATCAAAGACGAAAATGGGAGTCATAAAAAAGTAAAAACCGACAAATATCCGAATGGTGTTGGGCATAACGGTATCTATATCGGCTATAATCAAGTTATTCATGTGGCTGCTTATGAATATAAAAACGGAAAATGGCTTAAAAAAGAGAAAAAGGATCAAAAAGTAGAAATTGTGCCACTGGAGTCTTTTACAAAAAACCCAGAATTTTTAGGTGCCAGGCGCTATGTTGAAAATCTTGATGACTTGATTACGGTTACGGTTCCTTGGTGGCGGGAAGACGTCCGGACAGAAGCTGATTTGTATGAAGAAATAGCTAGAATCTGGGGCTATGATAAAATTCCCTCGACTCTACCAGATATGCAGGATTTGCTGCCAAGGGAGAATAAAATTTACGGTTTTGAGTTTCGGCTCCGCTCTCTTCTAGCAGATATCGGACTGACTGAAATCTTAACCTACCCCTTCACAAGCGGAAAAGAACTAAAAGCAATTGGTGAAGATATTGATAAAGCACCACGAATCGCTAATCCTTTGGTCAGGGAGCAAGAATTGCTTCGAACTAGTTTGATACCATCAATGCTCAAAGCTCTGAAAGAAAATCAATTCAATCAAGAAATAATTCGGTTTTTTGAAATTGGTCGGGCCTTTAGATTAACTAAAAAAGGTCAACTACCAAAAGAAACGAAATATTTGTGCGTCGGGATTAAAAATGATGCTGGGGAGAAGGAGAGTTTCTATTTAGCTAAAGGAATTATAGATCGGATACAAGCTGAATTTAAAGTTTCTGAAGAAGGACTTCGGGCTATTAGTCAGGTCGACATAATAGCCGACGGGATTGCCAGTAAATTTGGCTTGAAGAAAAAAGTGACAATTTTAACTTTCGAACTCGAGTCTCTTCAAAAACTATCAGGAAAGAAGACCATATTCAACCGGATTAGTAAATTCCCCAGTGTTAATCGGGATATCTCTGTCTTATTTGATTCGAAGATTACGGTTAGATCAATTCTTGATGCGATCAGTAAGATAGATCCTTTAATTAAAAAAGTGGAAGTGACAGATGTCTACGAAGGCAAGCCCTTGGGAGTGGACAAAAAAAGTATTTCCTTCCGACTGTTTTTGTGGAGTTATGAGCGAACTTTGACCGATAATGAAATTGAAAAAATTGTCTCTCGGTGTCAGAATAAAATTAAAGAACTTGGAGGGGAAATTAGAAGTGGTCGAGGATAGTAATAAACAAAAAGTTGATACTATTAATCCAACCCCGATAAAGCCGGACCATAACCAGGCTGAATCGAGAAAACCTCTTGCGTCTGTAATTAAGCCAGATATGGTTTCTAAAACGACTGAAATTCAAAGGAAAGAGGAGCAACCGAAAAAGAAAAGTTTTCTTTTCCGTGATATTTTTGGGATTGAAAAGGAGAGGAATCGAACAAAAAGTGAGAGAATTCAGAGCCCCAAAAAAAAGTTGCAAATTCCTCATATTTTTAAAAAGTCAGAGCCGAGTGATGAAAAACCGACCAAAAAATCAATTATCAAGCCACACCATAAAAAAATTGCTCTGGGGACAGTTGTTTTTGGAGTTTTGGTTTCATTGATAATTTTGGTCATTGGCGCCCTTTACGCTCACCAATCAATTTACGCTAATAAAGTCTATCCTGGAGTTATGGTTTGGGGTGAAGATGTTGGCGGTAAGTCAATGACGGAAGTCCAGCAATTAGTGACTGAAAAAATCAAGAGTTATAAGATTAGCTTAGCGGGTCCTGATCAAAATTATGTGGCAGTGGCCAATGATCTTGGTTTGATTTTTAATTCAGAAACGATGGCCTTAAGCGCTTTTTCTAAGGGTCGGACGGGATCGTTTTGGAATAATTATTGGACTAGAGCCAGGTTATTGGGAACAAGAATTAATTGGGAACCATCAAAGAGATTTTTTAGGTCAAATGAGCTGGAGATATTGCCAAGCTATCAAGTCGACGAAAAGAAACTTGATGAGTACATCAATAAGATATCCGGCAATATTAATATTCCGGCTAAAGACTCAGAAGTAAAAATCGTTAGTGGTAATACTGAACTGATACCGGCAATTTATGGCCGAGAGGTGACCAAGGAGTCGCTTAAGAAAAATTTGAAAGAAAAAATTGGCGGTTTTCGCTCTGGTGAGGTCAAAATAGAGACCAAACAAGTAAAGCCAAACATTGTTGATAATTCAGCTCAAGAAGTCCTGGTTCGAGCCCGAAGCGTCATGTCTCGCCCAGTTACCTTAACGTACCAGGGCCAGATCTTTAAGCCGAATAAAGAAACAATTGCTTCTTGGATTGTTTTTATTAAGCCTAGCGGGGCTCAAAATTACAATTTGGTTATAGATCCGGCTCGGATGAAAAATTATTTTGCTTTTTTGGGGACAAAGATAAATATATATCCGGTCAGTCGGAAAGTTCAGATTGAAAATGGAGCCAAAGAAACAGTTTTACAAGAAGGAAAAGACGGACTACTAATCGATGAAACAGCTTTGGGGCGGAATATAGCTGCCCAATTGCCAAACCAATCAGCGGTGAGTTTAACTATCCCAACCTATGTCGCTAAGTATAAAACAGAATTTAACCATGTTTTAATTGCCAATTGGAGCAAGTATCTTGGATTAAACCTCTCAACCCAAACCCTAACTGCCTATCTGCAAGGCGGGCAGGTTGTTGGTAGCTGGAAGGTAACGACCGGTAATCGTTATCACCCTACCCCAACCGGAACCAGGATAATTCAAGGCAAGTCAGCCATTACTAGAATGACTGGGGGGACACGAGGGATAGATTATTATGATTTACCGAATGTTCACTGGGTTAGCTGGCTTGGGGGTGGTTATTCTATTCATGAAGCCTATTGGCGTTCAAGTTTCGGGGGAATGGATTATGTTTGGAATGGCTCTCACGGCTGTATCAATGCTCCCCTAAGCGTAGCAAGGTTTATTTATGATTGGGCGTCGATTGGCACGCCAGTCATTATTCATTATTAGAAAGGAGAAATATGAATATTGCTGATAATGCAGATCAAAATCTAGTTCCAGCCGGCCAGCCTTCTCAGTCAGAAACTCCAGAAGAGACTAAAGAAAGAGAGGAGCAAAAAAAAGAGAAACAAGAGGCTGAAGAAAAGTTAGCTGAGTATAAAACAACTCAAGAGCAGGTCAGTAAAAATGCTCCAGCCCAAGTAGCTAGCGATCAACAGCAAGTATCGTCTCTAAGACAGGATATTCAGTTAACCCAAGGTTCAACTTCAATAGATGAAGACGAACAAGCCGAGGAACCACTAACGGAAACCGGCGAAGTGCCCCGGAAAGATCTTCCCTATGTTAAAAGAGCTGAGAAAATCATCAGAGAAGACAGAAAAGATCCCTATAAAGAGGAAAAAGATGAAGAAAAACTGCAAAAAGAGTATATGGATAAAGAACTTAATCTGGATGTTGACATTAATGATGACAAAGAATGAGTAAAGTTATTTGGCTATTGTTAATAGTTGTAGTTTTAGTGACTGTCCTTGTCGTTATATTTTTATTATATCGGCGAAGTAAGTATTGGAAAAAACAAGTCGAACGGTCTCTAAAAATGGTCCCCTTTTTGGTTACTGTGCCTCGGGATAGTGGCTCAAAAGACGAGCAGGCTAGAAGCCGAGATCAGCGAGATATGCTCAAAGAATTAATTTCTGTAGCTGAAACTTTTTACTCAAACTTAAGTGTTTTGGGTAGCGGGTCGAGGATAAGAAGAAAATTTTTTGGACCGCCTCACCTAGCTGCAGAAATTGTGGCTAAGGATAAAGAAATATTTTTTTACTTAGTTGCCCCCTATAAATTTAGAGAGATTCTGCAAAATGGTATTAGTGCTCAATATCCGGATGCTTCTGTAGAAGAGGTAGAAGAACACAATATATTTAATCCAAGCTGGGGCATTGATTGTGTTGCTGGTGGCGAGCTAAGAGCAAAAAATAGTTATTATTATCCCTTCAAGACCTACCAAGAATTGGACTCCGAACCCCTAGAGAACATTACTAATTCCCTCGGAAAATTGGAATTAGGTGAAGGAGCAGCGATCCAGATTCTTTTTCGGCCAGCCGATAAAAAACTGATGAAGAAGTCCTACAAAGTAGCCAAGTCAATGCATTCCGGAGAAAGTAAGCAGGGCACGATTGGTCAGATGTACGATCTGGCTATGGCCAAGGAGAAAATGTCGGAGGAGGTACCGAGATTGACGCCAATGGAAGAAGAAAAAATTAAGGCTATTGAGAGAAAGGCAGCCAAACCGGCTTTTGAAACAATTATCAGAATAGTTGTTTCTACTGGCTCTAAGGCTCGTTCTGATATGGTTTTAAAAGAAACGGAATCATCTTTTGTTCAATTTGGTAACCAAAGTTTAAATAGCTTTAAGCTTAAAAAAGCCAAAAATCCAGAAACCTTGGTCACCGACTACATTTTTCGTTTCTTCTTAAAAAGGATATTTGGTATGGGTGGTTTTATCGCTAACCATGGTTCTTCTGATTTAGTCTTAAATACAGAGGAATTAGCCACAATATATCATTTACCAAATTTTTTAGTTGATACTCCAGGTATTCGCTGGTTAGCTTCCAAAAAAGCTGAACCGCCAACCTTTATATCGGAAAATGGTGTTATTTTGGGTTATAGCGATTATCGAGGAGAAAAGAAAGTAATTCGTTTAGCAGAAAATGATCGCCGTCGGCATGTTTATATGGTTGGTCAAACGGGGACCGGTAAAACAACCACGATGATTAATTCTATTATTTCGGATATGAAAGAAGGAAAGGGTCTTTGCTATATTGATCCTCATGGCCAGGACTTAGAAGAACATGTTTTACCATACATACCGAAAGAGAGAGCAGAGGATGTAATTCTTTTTGATGCCAGCGATACGGAAAGGCCGATGGGCCTGAATCTTTTTTCAGCTAAAACACAGGAAGAAAAAGACTTTGTCATCCAGGAAGCCATTGCGATGTTGTATCGTCTTTACGACCCGGGGCATACTGGCATTATGGGACCGAGATTTGAGCATTGGTTTAGAAATGCGGCCCTAGCCCTGATGGCCGATCCGTCTGGCGGGACATTTATTGAAGTTCCTAGAATTTTTACTGATGATCAGTTTTTAGCCGAAAAATTGCGTTATGTTACTGACCCGGTTGTCAAAAACTTCTGGGTTAATGAAATGGGTCAGACAAGTGATTATCATAAGAGTGAGATGTTAGGCTGGTTTGTTGGTAAATTTGGTGCTTTTATGACCAATATGACTATGCGGAACATTTTAGGACAGGTAGAATCGTCAATTGATTTTCGACAAATCATGGATGAGGGAAAAATTTTATTAGTTAATTTATCCAAAGGTCAAGTTGGTGAAATAAATATCCAACTTTTAGGTATGATTTTAGTCGCCAAAATTTTTATGGGAGCAATGAATCGGGTTGACACTCCCGAAGAACAGCGTCGGGATTTTTATCTTTATGTGGATGAATTTCAAAATTTTGCCACTGACTCTTTTGCAGATATTTTATCAGAAGCCCGAAAATTTAAGCTGAATTTATTTGTGACGAATCAATACATCGGTCAGTTGCGAGAGGAGATCAGGGATTCAGTTTTTGGTAATGTTGGTAGTTTAATCTCTTTTAGAGTTGGAAATGATGATGCAGAATATTTGGCAAAACAATTTGCCCCTGTATTCAATCAGCAGGATTTAATTAATTTGGAAAACTTTACTAGTGTTACTAAGATAATGATAGAAAATAAGCCAACAAGAGCCTTTAATATGCATGGGTATCCTTATCCCCCTGAGGCAAATAAAGAAGTTGGAGAAGCAATTAAACAACTAGCTCGTTTGAAGCATGGTCGGCCGAGAGAGGTCGTCGATCACGAAATACAAGAAAGAATGGCTATAAACAATAATGCTATGCCTGTAGTGGAGAGTGGCAATGTCCCTAGGGAATTATAGAGAAATAATTGAAGAAGGAGTTACAGAGAAAACAGAGCATTCTGTTGAGGGGATTGCCGTTGAAGATATTTGGTCAAGCTTAGAAAAATCATTAATCGATAATGACCCAGTTATTATTGAAGCTAGAGAGTATCAGAAAAAAGTTTCAAGTGAAATGCCGGGAAAAGTGGGAGCAGAACATCTGGAGGCAGTATCGCAAAATAAGCCGGGAATGGCTGATAAGCTGGATCCTCTCAAAGAAAAACTTGGTGAAATGACTAAGCTTAGTGTTGTAATTAAAAATACCGTTGAAGCGAAAAAGATAAAGGTAGAAAAATTAGTGCACCCGGTGGCAAAAACCTTTGAAGAAAGTGAGAAAATAAAACCTACCGAATTCTGTCTAGATGAAGAAGAGGACGACCATGTAATGAAACTAGTTGATCTTTATGGTGAGATTGATTCTATATCAAAGACAAAATTATTCCAAGAAATAGAATTAGATCAAGTTTTAGCTGAAGAGCATCATATAGAATCAGACAAAAAATATAATCCGTTGCCGTCTCAGTCCAAGGCGGTTGAAAGTGTCTCTGAAGAACAGAAAGAACAAATCGAACTAGCTCTCACGAAAACAGCCAAAGCAATAATAGGTGAAAAAGATTTTCACGAGATTGCGGAGAAGTCACCAGAACTAAGAGAACTGTTAAAAGAAAATTTGGAAAGTATGATTACCCAACAAGGAAGTCAAGACCTTCTCGGTCAACTAAAAAAAGAAAAAAGATACTCAATAGATGAGATCAAATCAATGGTGTATGGTCTGATAATTGCATATATCGCAAAGCATGATTTATTAAATGAATTCCTTGAAAGGTTTATTGAGGTTAAAAAGCAGAAAAGTATCGGCTTGGTCCAGACGAAGAAGGAGAAAGCCGGAGAAGAAATTCCTATAATTTTTAAGACTGATCGTGACGGAGCAGTCGAGGTATTATCTTCTGATAATTTTTCAAAAATATCTTCTGCCCTCGAAGCTGTTACAGGTGAAACTAGAGCAGAGGAAAGAAGAAACGATCAAGCAAGTAAAATACTAGAAGCGATAAAGAGTGGGAAATGAAAAGTAGTTTAACTGAAGTTCAATTAAGAAAATTATTTTATCTGGGTGTTATTACCGAGAAAGAGTATATCCGACTGGTAAAAAAATATAAACGAGAAGGTCTTTCTCATGGCTTAAAAATTGAAGCGATTGATCTCTTGGAAAGAAATCTCAGACAAAGTGAAACGAAGATAGAGAAACTGAAAAAGAAAGAAAAATTTCTAAAGAAACACCTGGATGAACTTAACAGGTTTCAATATCTTCAACTGGAAAAAAGAGGCAGAAAGAAGGCCGAGGATAATCTGAAAAGATTTTTTGATATTAGAAATAAGCAAAATAAGGAATTTATGGATTTAAAAATTGAACTATCTCAGCTAGACCAAGGAATTAAAGCCCAAAAAAGAAAGAATCAGTCAATGGAAGATCAAAAAAAGATTGCCGATATCCGCCGAAAAATCTGCTAATTTTCTTTATTTATTTTGAACCCAAAATAACTTGCTTTTGAGCTCAAAATCAGTTACAATTATAGTTGGAATTATGGTGTTTTTTTATTTGTGTTTTAACTAAATTAAAAAACATTTGCGCGAAAGTTAGTTTGTGTTAAAATGGCTTCTTGTGGCCAAAAAAGATCGAGAGATGGTTAATAAAGAGGAAAAAACTAGATATGATGCCTCGTCAATCCAGGTTCTAGAGGGCCTTCAAGCGGTTCGCAAGCGTCCGGCCATGTATGTTGGCGGGACGGGCGTAACCGGTTTACATCATTTGATTTGGGAAGTGATTGACAATGCTATTGATGAGGCCATGGCTGGCTATTGTGACAACATTGAGGTTATCTTGCACCCGGATAACAGTGTTTCTGTTTCTGATAATGGTCGGGGTATTCCGGTTGAGAAACATAAACAGACTGGCCGGAGTGCCCTGGAAACGGTTTTAACCGTTTTGCATGCCGGTGGTAAATTTGGCGGGACTGGCTATAAAGTCTCTGGTGGTCTTCACGGTGTTGGCGTCTCGGTGGTTAATGCTCTCTCAACTTATCTTAAGGCGGAAGTCTACCGTGACGGCAAGCAATATGTCCAAGAGTTTAAAGACGGAGGACATCCACTGGGACAGATTAAGGCAGTTGGTCCGGCTGATAAAACCGGGACAGTCATTACTTTTGTGCCTGACAAAGAAATTTTTGAAACTATTGAATTTAGTTTTAATACTGTTCTGGATCGTCTGCGCCAGCAATCTTATTTGACTAAAGGGGTAAAGGTTAAGTTAATTGATGAGAAAACAGGAAGAATTTACGCTTTTTATTTTGAGGGAGGCATCAAGTCTTATGTTGATCATCTGAATCACAACAAGCAGAAAATTAATGAGCCGATTTTTTATGTTGAGAAAAATGCTGACAATGTCAATGTCGAGTTGGCCATTCAATATACAGACGGCTATAACGACAATGTTCAGACTTTTGCCAATAATATTCATACGCCTGAGGGAGGCACTCACCTGACCGGATTTCGAACCTCCTTAACTAGGGTGCTGAATGATTATGCTCGGAAATATAACTTGATTAAAGATAACGATGGCAACTTATCTGGTGATGACGTTCGAGAAGGCTTAACAGCGGTTATCTCGGTAAAGTTACCGTCTCCCCAATTTGAGGGTCAGACCAAAGCCAAGCTGGGTAATCCGGAAATCACCAATATTGTTTCCGGTGTTTTGAATGAATACCTTAGTTATTATTTGGAGGAAAACCCGAACGAAGCCAAAAAGATTCTCGGTAAATGTGCTTTATCGGCTCGAGCCAGGATTGCCGCTCGAGCCGCTCGAGATACGGTTATCCGTAAGGGAGCCCTCGAAGGGATGACTTTACCGGGCAAACTTGCTGATTGTTCCAGTAAGGATGCAGAAATAAGCGAACTTTATATTGTTGAAGGGGATTCGGCCGGGGGTTCTGCCAAACAGGCCCGGGATCGGATTTTCCAAGCAATTTTGCCTTTGCGGGGAAAAATATTGAATGTCGAACGAGCTCGAATGGATCGGATGCTTTCTAGCGACGAAATCAAGGCTTTGATCATTGCTTTAGGCACTGGCATTGGTGAGCAGTATGATTTGTCAAAGTTGCGTTATCATCGCATTATTATTATGACTGATGCTGATGTTGACGGGGCTCATATTCGAACGCTACTTTTAACCTTCTTTTACCGCCAATTCCCAGATTTGATTGAAAACGGCTATATTTATATTGCCCAACCACCACTTTATAAAATTCAAAGAGGGAAAGAGAAACATTATGCTTACAATGATGCCGAGAAGGAAGAAATCTTACAAGAAATACAAAATACGAAGAACAAAAAACAAAAATTGGAGAAGGGCAAATTAGAGTTTTCGGTTAAAACAATTGGCGGGAGCGAGGAAGCTGAAGAAGAAGTTGATGAAAATGAATTTGAGGAAGGAGAAACTGAAACTCCGACAAAAGCCAGTGGCGCCTCCATCCAGCGCTACAAGGGTCTGGGTGAGATGAACCCAACTCAGCTATGGGAGACAACAATGGATCCGGAAAATCGAATTCTTCTACAAGTCAGCGTTTCTGATGCCGAGAAAGCCGATGAAGTTTTTAGCGTTTTAATGGGTGATGATGTTGAACCGCGCAAGCGTTTCATCCAAACTCACGCAGTAAATGTCAAGAATTTGGATATATAAATGCGCTATTTGCTCTGAGCTGTTAGCTATTAGAAAAAAGGAACCAAAGACTAAAAGCTAGTAGCTAAGAGCTTCGACCGAAGGAAGAAATAATATGGCCAAAGAAAAACCAGAGAAAATAGAAAAAAGAGCTGGACAAGAGATCGGTTATATCAAAGACCGGAATCTTAATGAGGAAATGCAAGAAAGCTATCTTGATTATGCTATGAGTGTCATTGTGGCTCGAGCTCTGCCTGACGTTCGAGATGGTTTGAAACCGGTTCACCGGCGAATTCTTTATGCCATGAATTTGCTTGGGATTCGTTCGAATGCCAAGTATCGAAAAAGTGCTATGGTCGTCGGTGAAGTTTTAGGTAAATATCATCCCCATGGTGATTTAGCTGTCTATAACTCAATGGTTCGTATGGCCCAGCCCTGGGCGCTAAGATATTTACAAATTGATGGTCAGGGCAACTTTGGTTCAATGGACGGAGATGGCCCAGCGGCGATGCGTTATACAGAAGCTCGCATGGCCAAATACTCGGAAGAGATGCTCGCTGATATTGACAAAGAGACCGTTGATTTTGTCCCTAACTATGACGGATCGCAAAAAGAACCGGTCGTTTTGCCTTCGAAAATGCCCAATCTTTTGTTAAATGGTCAATTGGGTATTGCCGTCGGCATGGCTACTAACATTCCACCGCATAATTTAAGCGAAGTCGTCGATGGTGTCATTTCTTTAATTGATAACCCGGACGTAACGGTTGAGGATTTGATGAAACAGATTAAGGGCCCGGACTTTCCAACCGGTGCTGTTATTTATGATAAAAATGAAATAAAACAGGCTTATGCTACTGGCAAGGGCAAAATTATTATGCGGGCAGTGGCCGAGATCGAAGAGGGCAAAAAAGGTGACCAGCAAATTATCATTTCTGAACTGCCCTATCAAGTCAACAAAGCTGATTTAATTGCCAAGATTGCTGATCTGGTTAAAAACAAAAAAATTGTTGGCATCGTTGATATTCGGGACGAGTCTGATCGGAAGAAATCAGTCCGCGTTGTCATCGAGCTGAAAAAAGATGCTTATGCCAGTAAGATTTTAAACCAGCTTTATAAGTTGACACCGATGCAAAGTTCGTTTGGTGTTAATATGATTGCTCTTATCAATGGCATCCAGCCGAGAGTATTGACCCTAAAAGCTATTTTGGAAGAATTTATCAAGCATCGCCAGGAAGTTATTACCAGACGAAGCCAGTATGAATTGGCTAAGGCCAAGGACAGGGCTCACATTTTAGAGGGATTGATCAAAGCCTTAGAAAATATTGATGCTGTCATTGAGACGATAAAAAAGAGCGCTAATCAAGATGAGGCGAGAAAAAATTTAATTAAAAGGTTCAATCTAACCGAACCACAAGCTCTGGCCATTCTGGCAATGCAGCTTCGAACCCTAGCCGGATTAGAGCGAAAGAAAATTGATGATGAGTATAAAGAGCTAAAAAAAATTATTGCTTATCTGGAAGACCTTTTGGCTCACAAAGAAAAGATTTTAAAGGTAATTAAAGACGAATTGGCTGAACTAAAGAATAAGTATGGCGACGAGAGAAGAACAAAAATAATCCCCCATGGCTTAGGTCGATTTGATGAGGAAGATTTAATACCTAATGAGAGTGTCATCGTTACTCTGACCAACGGTGGTTATATCAAACGAATACTTTGTTCAACCTATCGTGCTCAAGGTCGTGGCGGCAAAGGAGTATCCGGAACTTCTTTGAAAGAAGAAGATGTCGTTAAACAATTAATTCCGACAACTAATCACGACAACCTCTTACTTTTTACTAATAAAGGACGAGTTTTTGTTATTAAGGTCTGGGAGGTACCAATGGCTTCGAGGATTGCTAAAGGTACCCCAGTTATTAATTTGATCCAGCTTGCGCCGGAAGAAGAGGTGGCCAACTTGATAAATTTGAGTAAATTTGATGAAGAAAAATTCCTCATCATGTGTACTAAACAGGGAACGATCAAAAAGACACCGATCTCAGCTTTTGCTAATATCCGAAAGACCGGTATCATTGCTATTGGCTTAGATAAGAGCGATGAACTTAAGTGGGTCAAGGAAACTTGTGGCAAAGATGAGATTATTATGGCCACGGCTTTGTCTCAGGCCATTCGTTTCAAAGAAACTGACGTTCGACCGATGGGGCGGGGTGCTCGGGGAGTCAGGGCCATGCGGCTAAAGAAAGATGATGAGGTTGTGGGAATGGATATTGTTTTACCAGGCGGCCAGCTTTTAGTCTTAACTGAGCATGGATATGGCAAACGGACGGAATTAAAACAATTTGCCACTCATCATCGTGGCGGCGTCGGTATTAAAGTTGGCGTGGTTACCAAAAAGACTGGTAAGACAGTCGATGTTCGGGTTATTACTTCAACCAAGGATGATGCGGTTGTGGTTTCGGGCAAGGGGCAGGTTATTAGAGTTCCCTTAGAATCGATTTCCAAGATTGGTCGGGCGACTCAAGGGGTAAGAATTATGCGTCTTGGCGAAGAGGATACGGTTGTTTCAGTCGCTTGCATCAATGAACAAGAAGCGGAAGAGAGTATTGTTTCCACAGCCGGGCAACTGGGAAAAACTCCAGTGGATTAAGTCTTGACAGTATGATATAATGTCCGAGCAAGGAAGTAGATCTTTGCGAAAATTAACAAACAAAATTTTTATATAAAATTCTCATAACAATTAAATAGATTGTTAAAAACGGGGTGGCAACATACACTCGCGTCCCGGAGCTCTAAAAAATTAAAGAAATTCTCTGCCAGATGCAGTTTAACGGACTGTTCTTTTTGCCACCCCGCGAAAGACAAAAAGATCTCTTTTGACAACTCTATATTTAGAAAATTGGGCGTAAAAAAAATTAAAAAAAGGGGGTGGATCATGTTGAGGAAACTAGAATTTCTGCCACGGGAACATCTCATTCAAAAATTTTCTGACGTGACGGGGATGAGTTATGAGGCAGCTGGTAGGTTAGCTGATCGCGAAGGCATTGAAGTGATTACCGATTACCTTGAGGCATATCTTTCAATGTCGTCTAGACAGTTTCGTAACAGAAACATATTTGCACGCAAATATTAAGGCTAGTAACGAATAGCTTTTCGCTAATGGCCAAGATAAGGAGGTGGATGATGAAGTTAGAGTCATTGCGCAAGAAACCGCGAAAAGAAGTCATGCGGATGGGTCCATATGAATTTGAAAAGAGAGTAAGGGCAATTAGGCAAAAGAACTTCGAGATGAAAAAATGGATTCGGGCCTATTATGATCGAATGGAAGTCGAAAATAAGTAAAAAATTAAATCCGACTACGCCCGATGGAGTAGTTCGGGGAAAAGGAGGAGTAAGAGAGTGAAAGAAAACTTATATAGCACAAAGTTAAAAAATAAAGAAATTTGAACCGATAGAACAATCTCCGGTTCAAATTTCTTTATTTTTCTAGTTTTTTCTTGACAATGATAGAGTTAGGGTTAAAATAAATAATGAGCTATTCATGAAAATATATATGAATAGCTCAAGTAAATAAAAGGACAACCCCGATGTCTTTATCGGAATAAATTGGTCAGGAAAAATCGAAACTGCTTGTATCATTCTTTTACTTTAGGGAAAATGAAAAAAGTAATTTTTTTTACCCTGCTTTTTGGTCTCCTTTTTCCTTTTCAGCTGATTAACGCTCAGGGATCCTTTGAGAGCAGTAATTTTTTCTCTCAGTCCGGGAATAAGCTTAAGAATAATTTTTTAGAGTCAAAAGCTAAAGAAAAAGTCAAAAGCGAAAAGCCGAAACCGACAAATCAGCAAAAAGAGGTGAAAGGCATCTTGCTTCAGAAGCTGACCAGTAAAGAATGCTCTCTCTGGTGGCAAATAGCTTTAGGTTTAGCAATTTTATTGCTCGGTTTTGCTGTTTTTGTCAAGAAGAAGCCAGAGTATTTTGTTAAATGGAGTAGTCTGCACTTGTTGCTTATACCTATAATCGGAGGCTTTATTGCCTGGCAAATCCACTATCAATTTCATTACCAAATAAAAAAATATGACAACGCTTTTCTTTGTCACAACTATTGGGTGGTTATAGGGTTTGAAATAATCTATTTCATGATGATCTATCTTTTGCTTTTTGGCCTCAGGAGTGTCAAAACGAAAAGCAAGAGAAGGAAATCCACAAGAAAAAAGTCCAAAAGTATTTGACAAAAAAAGAAGTATGTAATATATTGTTCATACTTCTTTGGAAACAAGGAAGTTGGAAATAAAAATCCCGGCCAGAGGCGTCGGGAAAATACAAAAAGCTCCGATTGTTAAGCTCGGAGAAAGACAAAACTTTAATTTAAAAGAGAACATAAGGAAGTGATTGCTTTGACTTATGGGTGCGCTGCCAGGTTTAGAAAACTCGGTTGATCACAAGTGCCTATGAGAAATAGCAAATGGTGAAACCGGTCACGTTTCCTCGAGGTTTGTTTTTATTGAAAAATCAACTTGGAGGGAGGGTGATCGGTTTTAGTGTGTTTAAAAATTATTAATTAAACTTAGCTAAATAACATAACTCGGAAATAATTAACAGGAGGGGATCCTACGTCGCCCTAGCGGAGTTTATCCGGCTCTGGCGGAAAGGACAAAGAAGGAAAAAATGTTTAAACGTATTTCTAAAAAAATATCCATAATTACGGTCGCTTTAATGGCGATCCAGCTGATGTCTCTTGGGCTAGGCATTGGCACAAAAGGTGCACTGGCTGGAGCAATAGTGGACACAACACCACCGGTAGGTGGTCAGCTAACTTGGTCTACAACTAATCATCCAGGACTTAACACAATTGCAGGCCCAGACACAAACGGGATTTATAATTTAGCTACTCCGTTAATGCAAAGTGATGTTTTCCAAGCATTAGATGTTATTGTAACAGACGATAACGCAATGGACACTGCTGATGTGTCGGTTTATATTGACGGATCATCTACACAAAACGGCGTAATGCACTATTCTGGTAGTGGAGATATATGGAACTATTCTGGTCCTAATATCCCTGTACTTTTTGCTCAAGGGACACATGAAATATCTGCTACTTTTTCTGATACAGCAACACCACCCAATACTATTCAACTAAAAACCGCTTTTATAACTGATGGTATTAACCCTGCCGTAACTCAGTTGGATAATAAAACGATTGAAAAAGGTCCGATAGTACCACAAATTAAAGTAACCGGTACTGACGAAACGCAGGTTGGTGATTTGTGGTTTAGGATTACGAGTGGTCCGAGCAGCTTAACTACTGGTTGGGATAATATTTTCCCAATAACTTCACCGGCCCTTGTCTCCGAATGGGATTTAGCGGCGATTCTTGCTAATAAAACGGGAAATCCAAACCTGCTGAGTGTAACCAGCGGAGACTATGTATTTGAATATTATGTCAAAGATGCAGCGGGCAATCAAAGTGATATCAAGACAGTAAAATATACAATTGTTGATGCTGCTGCTCCGGCTGGTGTGACAAATCTTTCAGCAAAGGTAAACGATACTAATCATGTTGTCTTGAATTGGACTAATCCGGCGGCTGGAATCTATGCTGGCTTGAAAATACTGCGGGACGGGGCTTTCCTGGTTACTCTTGATAAATCAGCGACAACTTTTACTGACCTGACGGTCGAGAGGGGCCAGACTTATTCATATGAGGTGGTTGCGTTTGATGAAGCCGGCAATGAAACTGGAACAATACCAGTGTCAATAACCATAACTGTACCGGAACCAGTCAGTAATCTCGTTGCTTCAGCGGCCATTAGTGATTCTGGTGAACAGTTAGTTAGTAGTGAGCCAAAAGAAATCAAATCAAATGAAACTATTGATCTAAATAACAAAGATAAAGAAAAAGAGAAAGAAAACAAGAAAGGTTTGCCGTTCTGGGGTATTTTGCTGTTAATTATTCTGGCTCTAGTAGGTGGCTATCTTCTCTATACTCAAAAACCGAATCTTCCGGCTCGAAAAATGGAACCAGTGCCGATTAAGAAAATACGGGCACCAAAAAGCACTCGCAGGAAATTATAAAGAGCTATTAGTCATTTGCTATTCGCTTTTAGCTACTAGAGAATTTTTTTCTAAAGGATCAATGGCTAATAGCCACTAGCTTTAGCTTTAACTCTATCTTTTCTTTGTCTACTTGCCGAGATTCTGACAAATTGGTATATTTATGTCAGGAGAAAAAATGGCCAAAAAGCGATCGACTAGTCCAGGCAAGTCAAAGAAGGGGAAAACTGAAAAGAGAAGCGCCAAAGACTCTGTCGGAAAAGAGCTGGATGAAGGAGTAGAGCTTTGTCCAGATTGTGGCAGTCGTCTGGTTTGGGAGGACGGCGAAAAAGTCTGCCCTAACTGTGATACGAAGATAGATTTCTTCGGTGACGAAGACGAGAGAAAGCATGCTTGATTTCTTTTCTCGCTTTAACTTAGATTATTTTTTCAAAGTCCCAGCCGAATCAAAGGTGGTTTATTTTTGGTTAGGCTTATATCTTTTAGTTTTAGTAGTTGATTTGGTTCTGTATTTTATTTATCGCAAAAAAAGTAGAGCAGAGAAGCCGTATCGTAGTTTTGCTAATAAAATGATATGGACAGAGGTTCCTATTTCTGTTTTGGGATTATTTTTCGTTTTTGCTCGCTATGAAAACTTACGAACTTTTTCCTGGCGCTTTTGGCAATATCTGACCGCTTTGGCGCTGATCGCTGTTGATGTCTGGCTGCACCTTGAAAGAAGAAAGTTAAAGCGAGACTTGGTTCACTATAAATCAGAAATACGGAAACAAAAGTGGTTAAAGAAGAAAAGGCGAAAGAGATAACAATTAACATAAAACAGACCATCCCATACTTGCCCTTGGCTTCACTCAAGTCCCTCGTGAGTTGAATGACGAAAAAGATTTGCGATTGATAATATTGCTTAAACTTTACAAAATTTGGACTATTCTGTTGACAGTTAGTATCTAAATTTGATATTATAAAACGAGTTTTAAGAACGCATAAAAAATAAAAACCTGAGAATCAGGCCGAATAATAACTCGACCGTGTGGTTTTTGTGCGTCGTAATCGTCCTTTGACAGCAGAATAATAGCAGAACTTAGCAAGTAAAAAAACTTGTCAATTTGACAAAGAAAAGATAGAGTCGAGACTAAAGCTAGTGGCTATTAGCCATTGGCTCTTAGAAAAGATTCTCTAAATAGCTAAAAGCGAATAGCGAAAAGCTAACAGCTTATAGCACTTTTTGGAGAGTTTGATCCTGGCTCAGGATAAACGCTGGCGGCATGCCTAACACATGCAAGTCGAACGGTCGCCCTTCGGGCAAACTGAGGACTAAATAACCTAATAACTAAATAACAGCCTTGTTGTTCAGTCGTTAAGTTGTTCGGTTGTTCGGTTCTCCCGATGGGCGACAGTGGCGAACGGGTGAGTAATACATTGGTATCTGCCTCGAAGTGGGGTATAGCCTACCGAAAGGTGGGGTAATCCCCCATACTCTTAGCAATAAGGAAAGCTTCGGCGCTTCGAGAGGAACCTCTGTCCTATCAGCTTGTTGGTGAGGTAATGGCTTACCAAGGCAATGACGGGTAGCTGGATTGAGAGATTGATCAGCCACACTGGGACTGAGACACGGCCCAGACTCCTACGGGAGGCAGCAGTGAGGAATTTTCCACAATGGGCGCAAGCCTGATGGAGCAATGCCGCGTGAGGGATGACAGCTTTCGGGTTGTAAACCTCTTTTAAATAGGAAGATTATGACGGTACTATTTGAATAAGCATCGGCTAACTACGTGCCAGCAGCCGCGGTAATACGTAGGATGCAAGCGTTATCCGGAATTACTGGGCGTAAAGCGTGTGTAGGTGGTTCGTTAAGTTAAATGTTAAATCTATGGGCTCAACTCATAGTCCGCATTTAATACTGGCGAACTCGAGGGTGGTAGAGGTAAGTGGAATTAGCGGTGTAGCAGTGAAATGCGTAGATATCGCTAGGAACACCAATGGCGAAGGCAGCTTACTGGAACATTCCTGACACTGAGACACGAAAGCGTGGGGAGCGAACGGGATTAGATACCCCGGTAGTCCACGCCGTAAACGATGGTCACTAGCTGTTAGGGGATCGACCCCTTTAGTAGCGAAGCTAACGCGTTAAGTGACCCGCCTGGGGAGTACGGTCGCAAGGCTAAAACTCAAAGGAATTGACGGGGACCCGCACAAGCGGTGGAACGCGAGGTTTAATTCGTCTCTAAGCGAAAAACCTTACCGAGGCTTGACATCTTCCGAAGGTCCTAGAAACAGGACTGTGCCCGAAAGGGAACGGAATGACAGGTGCTGCATGGCTGTCGTCAGCTCGTGTTGTGAAATGTTCGGTTAAGTCCGTTAACGAGCGCAACCCTTGCCGTATGTTGTATTTTTCATACGGGACTATCCTGGTCAACAGGGAGGAAGGTGGGGATGACGTCAAGTCAGCATGGCTCTTACGCCTCGGGCTACACTCACGTTACAATGGCTAGTACAATGGGCTGCCAACCCGCAAGGGGGAGCCAATCCCATCAAAACTGGCCCCAGTTCGGATTGAGGGCTGCAATTCGCCCTCATGAATGTCGGAATCGCTAGTAACCGCGAATCAGCATGTCGCGGTGAATACGTTCCCGGGTCTTGTACACACTGCCCGTCACACCACGAAAGTTAGTAATGCCCGAAGTTCCCCATTTGGGGGCCTAAGGTAGGATTAGCGATTGGGGTGAAGTCGTAACAAGGTATCCGTACCGGAAGGTGCGGATGGATCACCTCCTTTCTAGGGAGCTTAGATGATTAAATTCATCTGTGAAGATTTGGTTTTTGAGAGAATTTGCTCTGGGTAAAATCAAAGAGCTTCCAGGTCGATTCCCTTCACGGGGAAACTTGTTAAGCTTTCTGCTATTGTTCGGCTGCCAAAGCCGAAAAAAATTCCGCCTCGAAAATAGACGGAATTTTTTAATTGTTAAAATATTTATCTATGTAGTAGGGGGAGCTTGTAAGCCCCCCCATGTTGTACAAGAATACGTCAGTCTTCCCCCTTTTCTTTCCGTGGGGGAGTAATTGCCACTGACAGCAGAAGTCCAAGTGCCCCGAGCAGCCAGAGTAGCAATAGGATCCTCATATCCGTGACGTTTGCTGAGAAAAGAAGCAAAATCACAGAGATGAGGACGATGAGAGCTGCGAGGACTCTCTTGGCTCTGTCAGATATCAATGCTATATCTTTCAAAGATCCTTTCTTTTCTCCAGCGAAAAAACGCCTGTATAGGCGGTTGGAAAAGGCACATCCGAGAAGTGCAATCGAATACGGCAGGAAAGCACAAATGGACAAGGCTAGCGCAGTCCGGTTATCTCTTGTTTTGTAACCAAGCAAGAGAGCGATGAACAGAATGAAAAGACCCAAGATAGTGAGACCTATTCTTGTAGCCAAGGTACTCCTCCTAATTTCTCTTTGACAAGAAAAAAGTGCCCTTCATTAATATAACAAAAAAAGATCTTAGTCAATAAAATTATTTGCAAGATCAAGACAAATGTTATTGAAAAGAGAGCTTATTTTTGATAAAATTTCCTTTGCTGAAATAATTATTTTCCGGGCGATTAGCTCTCCGACGACTTGACAGTGTCGGAGTCCCGATTGTAACATCGGGGCAGATGGTTACCTGCCCGAACGGCTGAACCCGTTCAGTCGGGCTGGGAGCGCGTCAGTGACGCGTAGCATTTATGCCTTGACAAGTTTTTAACAACAAGAAGTATAAGGGCGATTAGCTCAGATGGTTAGAGCGCGTCACTGATAATGACGAGGTCACAGGTTCAATTCCTGTATCGCCCACCAAAAACAGTTGATAGTTAAATAGTAAATCGTTCAATAGTTATTAGAAAGCTAGCAACTATATACTATTAAACAGTTAAACACTCGACGAATGGAGAGTTATGTTAGGTAGAATCATTTTTGGCATTATTGGCATCCCAGTAGGGATTGTTATGATGGTTTATGCCCATAAAATTGTTGATAATTTTACGGGGTCAATTGGTTTTGCTGAGAGATACTTTGGCGGAGGAGGAACTTATACCTTTATTCGTTTTAGCGGGGCCCTGATTGCTATTATTTCTATGCTAATTATGTTTGGCATCGCTGGATTTATTTACGATAGTATTGTCACGACACTAAGTGGAATTGCTGGGCAATAATAATTAAGAATTTGGAAATATGAATTGATATGGGCCCATAGCTCATCTGGTAGAGCGCCTCGTTTGCACCGAGGAGGTGGCAGGTTCGAGTCCTGTTGGGTCCACCAAGAAAAAAAAGACTTTCTCTAAAGTTTTTTATTGTTGTCAAAATTTTTCAGTACTATACAATAGAATAAGTAGATTATCCACGGGAGGGTATGGGTAAACACTTTCATCTAAAATTAATTTTGATTATTGGCACAATTTTTATTGTTTTTGCTGTCATGACTTATTATATTTCTGAATTTGCCATTATGACCGGTTTTCAGAAAGTAGAAAAACAAGACTATGAGACTAGAATGACGGTTCTAGATAATGCCATAAAATCAGAAAAAGAGTACCTGAAGGGTCAAAATTTAGATTGGTCTGTTTGGGACGATCCGTATAACTTTATGACTGAAAAAAATCAGGATTTTATTGATGTTAATGTCGCTAAAGAGATGCTAGCGAATTTAGGTATTGATTTTTATGTGATGCTAGACAAGGAATATAATATAGTTTTTATTCAGGCTCATGATAAGGAGGGAAAAGAAATCAGAGAAGGGGTTGATCAAGCTCTTCAAGATAAAATCAAAGAAGTCGCCAAAAATCTTGGAGAATACAAAGAGAACGAAACGGATACTAAAGAAATTTTCTTTGAAGAAAATGGTGAAATGGCCTTAACATCAATTGCTTATATTTTAAAGAGTGACGGTAGCGGACCGCCGAATGGCTATATGATGATGGGGGAATATTTTAATGATGAAAAACTAAAAGCTTTATCAGAAAAAAATAGTTTAAACTTGAACATAACTACTTTTCCTGCCTTTATCAAAGACCATAATCAAATAGCAGAAGGACTAAAGAAAGATCCGAACACTTTTGAATACGAAAACAAAAACAAGGCTAAAGGATATTACCTAATATCCGATGCTAACAATCAGCCGATTAGTGTGATCGAGTCAACTTTTAATCGAAAGGTTAATCAGACGGCTCTAACTTCTAGAAATTATTACTTAATTGAAATCTATGTTGTTACCCTGATTGCCTTGGCCGTAACGGTCTTAATTTTTAATAAATTAGTTACCTCAAGACGAAAACAATTTGAGGGAGAAACCAAATATGAACTTCTTTTTAACGAAAATACTTTGCCGATGTTTTTAATTAAGCTAGGTGAAAATTACGATTTACGAGAAATTATAGAAAACAATAAAGCAGCCAGTGAGTTATTTTCTATAAATACAAGGGAATTAAATAAGTTTGAGCCAGCCCGGATTTTCCATGGTTTAGATCGCTTAACAGTTAGAGGCTTTATGGATGGAGTAATTCATAATGGTATTGCCAATACCCAAGGTAATTTGTTGATAAGCCCTGAGAAATCAGTCACGGCGGAAATTAACGCTAGGATTTTTAAAGTCGAGAATAGTAATTATATGCTTTTGTCAATTAGGGATTTAGCCGAAAGAATTCGATACGAGAAAAAGTTAAAAGATTATGCTGATGATCTTGAGAAAGTTAATAAACTGATGGTTGGTCGGGAGCTGGCCATGGTTGAATTAAAAAAGCAGTTAGAAGAAAAAAGCAATGAAAAGAATAACTAGCAGAACTTTTATTGTCATAATTATTTTTGCTACCCTAGCTGTTTTAGGGGCGGTCGGAGCAGCCTACTTTTTATCAACTCATACAATGCCAAAAGCTTGGCTCTGGCCAGGATTAGTCTTTATTAGCGTCTTTATCTATATTATGGCCATGCTAGCCGCTTATCTTGTTAGTCGCAATATCACTAAGCCCCTTTCGGAGATTAATAAATCAATTAGTAGCTATAAAAAAGGTGTTTTTGCGGGCAAGATTGAAGTTAAGTCGAAAAATGAGCTGGGGGAATTAGCTGGGTCATTAAATGAAATGATCTTGGAAATAGAGGGCTTAAATCGAGGACTAGAACAGAGGGTCGGAGAAAAAACAAAAGAACTTGCACAAGAAGTTATCAAAGCTGAGGAAAAAAGTCGACTTTTGGAAGAAACTAAAGCAGCGATGGTTAATGTTTTAGAAGATGTCGAGGAAGAAAGAGACAAGTCAATTGTTTTAGCTAATGACTTGAAAAAATTTCAATTAGCAGTGGAAAATGCTTCCGACCAAATTATTATTACTGATTCGGACGGTGTGGTTATTTATATGAATAAATCTGTTGAAAGGACAACCGGCTTTAGCCCAGATTATACTGTGGGCAAGAAGGCGGGAACGAAGAAACTCTGGGGCGGAATGATGGAGAAAAGTTTCTATGATAAATTTTGGCATATAATCAAAGATGAAAAACAGGCCTTTATTGGTGAAATCAAAAACAAGCGTATTAATGGCACCGTGTATGATGCGGCTATTAGCGTAACTCCGATTTTGGATGAGACAAAAAATATACGCTTCTTTGTTGCCCTTGAGAGAGACATTACCAAAGCCAAAGAAATTGACCGAACTAAAACTGAGTTTGTTTCTCTGGCCTCACATCAGTTAAGGACACCCCTATCAGCTATTAATTGGTTTACAGAAATGCTGCTGTCGGAAGACGCTGGCAAAATTAATGCTATCCAGAAGGAATATTTGAATGAGGTTTATCGAGGAAATAAACGAATGGTTGATTTGGTCAATGCTCTTTTAAATGTCTCCAGAGTTGATCTGGGTACTTTTGAAGTAGAGCCAGAGCCAGTTGATGTTGTCAGTATTTCTAAGGATGTTATTGCTGAGATGAAGAAGATGGTGGCCGAGAGAAATATCGATGTCATTGAAAATTATGATGAGGTCCCGATGATCATGCTTGATCCAAAACTAATTCGAATTATTTTCCAAAATCTAATTTCCAATGCGGTCAAATATACACCCTCGAGGGGTAAGGTGGAAGTCACTGTTAAAAATATCGGGGACAATTTGGAAATTGTTGTTTCTGATACAGGCTATGGTATCCCGGCTAACCAGCAGGACAAGGTCTTTACTAAATTGTTCAGAGCTGATAATATTCAAGCGATGGATACAGAAGGAACGGGCCTGGGTTTGTATATCATCAAGTCAGTCCTGGATGAATCTGGTGGGAAAATTTCCTTCGTCTCCAAAGAAAATAAAGGCACGACCTTTACAGTTGTTTTGCCGATGACGGGGATGAAGGTAAAAACTGGTTCCAAGAAGCTAAGTTAAGAGATATTATATTTTAGGTAAAAGGAGAAAAAATAATGGGTAGAAAAATTTTAGTCGTTGAAGATGAAGCCTCTTTACGAAAAGCAGTCAGTATTAGTTTAAAGAAAAATGGTTATGAGGTATTGATGGCTACCTCTTCCCAGGAAGCCCTAGACGCTTTAAACGCTGCTGGCCAAGTGGATGCAATTTGGCTAGATCATTATCTTTTGAATAAAGAAACTGGCCTGGACTTCTTGAAATTGATGAAAAAAAATGAGAAGTGGAAAAGCTTGCCAATCTTTGTTGTGACCAACTCAGTTGATGATAATAAGGTTCGATCTTATTTTCTTATGGGCATTGAAAAGTATTATGTCAAGGCGGAGAATAGTCTGGATACAATAATCGAAGACATCGATTGCCACTTTCAAGAGGGTAGTAAAAATGGATAAAAAAGTGATTTTGGTTGTCGAGGATGAAGTCTCTTTACGAAGTGCTCTAAACGATAAATTGAATAATGAAGGCTTTGAAGTTGTTGCGGCTCAAAATGGCCTTGAAGGTATCCAGGAAATTAAAAAGAATAAACCGGACTTGATCTTACTTGATGTGGTTATGCCAATTATGGATGGCTTGAGTATGCTTAGAGAGATCAAGAATGATGATAAAACCAAAGACATCCCAGTGGTAATTTTGTCGAACCTGGGAGACCAAAGAGATATCTTGAAGGCGATGGAACACGAAACCTTTGATTATCTGGTAAAGTCAGATGTGACTTTGGAAGCAATTGTTGCTAAGATAAAAAGTAAGTTGAATATGACCTAAATCGTTATTATTCTTGTCTTTTTAAAATACGCCCTGCGGGGCGTATTTTTTGATCATTTTTTACCTTTAATTTATCTTCAGAAAATAGTATAATTGAGTTAATTGAATAATAGGCAAAAAAGAGAGGGTTTTTGCTGAAAAAAACAAAAAGGATTTTTAGAGAAATAATTCAGCGAATACGTAAAGCTTTTGTTTTTGCGTGGGGAAGTTTATTCTCTAAAAAGAAAAAACAACCAGACTATCAAATTTTAGAACATTTTTCTGATAACGAGCCGCAGAAGGTGAATATCGATGCCGTTAAACGAACAGAAAAACACCGAGAAATTCGGATTCAGGCTTTTCATGATCCCAAGCTGATCAAAACTATAGAGTATGGCTCAATTGCACTGGCTATCACTGGTGTGATTGCTTTTATTTTCCTAGTGATTTTCCCGTATTTTATGCCAAAACCGACATTGTCAGCGACGACGAATAAATCTGATTTTAGTGCCAATCAAAACCCGACTTTTACATTAGATACTGATAGTATGGTAAAAACTGAAAACATTAAAACAGGCAGCGGCGAAGTCCAAGCGGGAAAATCTAAGATTACGGCAACAGTAAATCAGGATGGAAAACCAGTCGATGTCAAGCCGGTCATCACTAGTGATGGTTCTAGCACCGATAAATTTAATGTTTCAGTCCCGGAAGCAGATCAAATTAAACCGGGCAAATACCAGCTCAAAGTTGATATTAAAAAGGACCGGAAAACCTTATTTTTTAATTTTGGCAAAATTGAACAAAGAATTACCCAAGATTTTACTTGGGGAGTTTTGGCTATAAATCCAGATAAGGCTGTCTATAACCCAGGAGAAGAGGCCTTTATTGCCATGGCAGTTTTGGATGATAAGGGGAAAATGGATTGTGCGGCCAAAGTTATTCTAGAAATAGTTGGTCCTGATGAAAAAACAGACATTCTCTCAACAGAAAATAAAAAGATATTAATTTCCAAAACCTGTGCGACCTATAATGGGGTAATTACCGTTCCAGATTATTATGCTTCTTACAAACCAAGGCAAAATGGACAATACAAATTAAAATTATACGCAGAGACGAGAAACGGCAAGCATAGCATAGAAGACGGCTTTTTGGTCAAAGAAGATCCGGCTTTTGAAATCCAAAGAAATGCTCAGACTAGAATTTACCCGGTGGTGAAGAATAAAATGCAAGTTATAATTGTGCCGAATACCAGCTTTAGTGGTTTAATTCAAGAATCTGTCCCTACTTCTTTTGAAATTACTCCAGGAGATTTTACGGTTCAAAAGATTGATAACCATAAAGTTATTACTTGGAACAAATCGGTAAAAATCCATGAACCACTCTATCTTGAATATGAATACAAGGCACCGGAAATTAGTCCAGAGTTTTATGTTTTAGGGCCGCTAAAATTTGTTGATTCAACTAGTTCGAGTGCGTTGGACAACGAAAAAATTGTTTATCAAGAGCCCCGCCAATGGCAAATCGCGGCAGATCAAGTGGCTAATATGATACTCTGGTTTGTTGGTTCGACACCGGCTGACTGGACAAATGTCTCTGCCTCAGGTCAAGCTTTTTATCAGAAATTTATTGAAGGAGCTGCAACCTACAATGCGTCACCAGCAACTGGTGCAGATACCCACACCCATACCACCCCTGGAACACTGACTCTAAATACTACTGGAACCGGTGGTTATGGGGGGACGGTTTCTGGAGGTACAAGCACCCCAGATAATGCGACTCATACACACACAGGATCGCCTGTTACTGGTGGTCTAACAGCGTCGAATATGCCGGACTATCGAAATTTAAAAGTTATTAAATACAACTATGGTATCCCGAGTGACCTACCAACCGGAGCAGTAGTGATGTTTGATAGCAGTTATAGTGGGACGACTTATCCTTCTGGTTGGGCAGATCTATTTGGTGGCTCAAACTATGCTTATCTTCGCGGAGCTGATGTTACTTCGTTAGGTACCTTTACGGCTGCTGCCAGTCAAGTCCACACTTTAACATTTGGTGCTTCCGTCAACATTGCCGGGACAACCGCGAAAGGGAAAAATGCCGGTTACACTATTGCCAGTTCTACTCATACTCATGGATTACCCAACCTGACGGTCACGCCGACAACACAGCAACCACCCTATATTAATACCAAATTCGGACAAAAAAGTTCCGGCTCCGGTCTGCCGGCTAATATGATTGCGATGTTTGATAATGCTCCACCAACCTCTCCGGCTGATTGGACAACACTGTCGGGGAGTAGTGGCGTCTATGAAAATAAATATCCAAAGGGGGCATCATCTTATAACGGAGCTGGTGGAGGAGCCTCGACGCACGATCACACTGGTTTGACCCAAACAACAAATAGTTTAACCGGAACGGCAGTTACATCAGCCTCAGGTACTACGTTTTCGACTAATGCCCATACCCATATCACAGCCGCTTTCTCTCTCGATGCTCAAACGAATCAACCAGCTCATGTGGAAGTGATTATTGCCAAGCTAGGCTCGGCCGCCTCGGCTGCGGCCTTTGACGAGACTCATGTCCGCTGGCGAAATGATGATGGTACAAATGAGACAGATGCAACTAATCCGGTCGCTGAAGATATTAAATACACTACCTATCCTAACAATGGCCAACAAAGATTAAGAATGCAAATTAAAAATACTGGTGGAGTAGCAAGTAATGCTACTTATACCCTACAATATGCCCAGACCGCTACCTGTGCTTCTGGCAGTTATACTAATGTCGGTACTGGCGCCGATTCTTATTGGAATATGGCCCTGACTAGCAAATATGCTGATGCTGATAGTTCGACCAATGTCGCCGGTTTAATATCTGATCCGACCGGTGATTATTTTGGGGCAGCTACATATACTAACAACGCTTTGAAAGAATCATCACCGACTGTTTCACCAACATCCAAAATGCCCCAAACGACCTTTGTCGAAATGGAATTTTCGATCAAACCGGCTAGTACCTCTGTTTCTGGTGATTATTGCTTCCGTATAAATCCCAGCGCCGGTACACCAACTTATACGAATTACGCCGCCGCCACAGTTACTGCGGTATTCACAATTTCCGGCACTTCTGATTCCGGTATGCACAACGGGGATACAATTAAAGTTGCCATTAATGGTGCGGTTGATGGTGCCCATACCGGAACAATTAATACCTCGACAAATACCTGGTCGATTACTGAAACAACAGTTGCGTCGGGTAATTCAGTGATCGTTTTTGTTGTTGACGCTACTGCAGCTTATCAGTCCACGGCTATCTCGGTCTATGGCGGATCAGGATCAATGACAGGTATGGTCTTAAATGCCAACATACTCTCTATTGGTAGTGCCAACAGCAGCGCCATTGCCTATACAAATGCGGACGATTTTGTCTATTCGGGAAGTGGTGATAATCAATATGTGATGCATACTGCCACCACTTCAGCCTTAACCGTTGATGCAAACAATCGGTATAACGAAAAGTTAGATGTTCTAGCCTCAAATACCTTAAACATTCCTAACTCCGGGACATTAACTACTTATGATTTATCTATAAATGGAACTTTATCTTCCGGAACTTCTACGACGATTAGCGTAGCCCATAACTTTACCAACAACAGTACATTTACTCAAAGTACAAGCACTGTTGATATGAACGGATCTACGGCTCAAATCATAAACGGTTCGGCGACAACGACATTTAATAATTTAACCGTTTCCAATACCGGAGCAGCTATTACGGTCAATCCGGCGACAACCAATAGTATGGTCGTGTCAGGCACTTTTACAGTGAATGCTAGCGCCATTGTCACCCCGAACGCGGCGACGATTATTTCGGGGGCTGGTACTTTGACTGGTTCGGGTACGGTTCAAGTCAGCCGGACCGCCTCAACGGCTGACTTTGGCAGTCAATATTCTATTACAAATAAAACATTAACAAGCTTAACGGTCGAATACACTGGTGTCAGTCAAGCTCTAACCAGTACAACTTATGGTAATTTAAAAATTTCGGCTAATTCGATTTCAACTGGAGCTGGCACAGCCACTGTTGGCGGTGTCTTTACTGTCGGAGCTTCTGGTGTCTTTACTCCTAGCTCCGGCACGACAACCTTTAATACTGGCGCTTCGATTGTAAACTCTGGCACCCTGACTTTTCAAGGTATTACAATTGCTAATTCGGCAACGGTGACAACCTCAAGTAATTTTTCAATTGCCGCTGCTTTGACAGTCGGTACTTCTGGTGTTTTTGCTCCAGCTGGTACCACCACCTTCACCGGTGGCTCCATTGCCAATTCCGGTACCTTAACCTTTACTGGTGTTACTTTTAATGGAACAACGACAAATTCGACTAATTCAACTATTACAATTGGTGGAGCGTTGACGGTCGGCGCTAGCGGTAATTATTCACCTTCGAATGGCACGACCACTTTCTCCGGTGGCTCAATTGCCAATTCTGGTACTTTAGCTTTTAACAATGTTACCTTTAATGGGACAACGACTAATACAACCAACTCGACTATTACGGTAAATGGTGCGTTCTCGGTTGGTGGCAGCGGTAACTACTCGCCAACTACTGGTACGACCGTCATGGCGACAAACAGCTGGAGCATTGCTAATGCTGGCGGTACTTTGGCTTTGAGAACTCTGACTATCAACGAAACACCTTCCAGTCAGTCAAATGCTAATTTCTCTGTCCTTGGGATGCTAACAGTAGCGGCGTCAAAAACTCTGGCGCCAACTGGTGGGACAATTACTATGTCCGGGACTGGTTGGGGAATTACTAATAATAATGTCTTAACTTTCCAAGGGCTAAAGATATCCGGAACACCGAGTGCCCAAACCGGAGCAAGCTTTTCTATTGCTGCTACCCTAACTGTCGACAATACTTTTACCTTTGCCCCGACTGGCGGGACGATTACTTGTAACAATGGCGCCACAATTATAAACAACGGGACGCTAACCTTTCAGGGCTTGACGATAGCCGACTCAGCCACTGTTGGTACAAGCGGAAGTTTCAGTGCGGTCGGCAATTTGACTATTGGAAGTTCCTCAATCTTCAATCCAGATCCGGCCACAGTAGTTAGTGGCTCTGGGACATTGACCGGTACCGGTACAGCGCGAGTTTCGAGAATAGCATCAACGGCTGATTTTAACAGTCAATATTCTATTTCCAATAAAACCTTGACGAATCTGACGGTCGAATATTATGGAACGGACTCCCAGACTATTAGTGCCTTAACTTACAACAATCTAAAAATAACTCCCCAAGCTAATTCCAAAACTTGGACCTTTGCAGCTGGCTCTCCTAGAGTCACTGGTACTTTTACAATGAGTAATGGCACGAGCACTAGTACAATCGTCACCGCCGCGCCTAATTCTACAATCCTAGATGTTGATAATGATTTTACTATCCCGGATAACACGACTTTTGTCGCCAACGCTTCAAACAATTTAACCATTGGCGGTAATTTTACTGAAACAGGAACGGGGGCATTTACTCACAGCTCTGGTACGGTCGTTTTTGATGCTGGCGATACCGGCAATACAATTAATAGTGGTTCAGATTTTAATTCCGTTATCTTTAATAATGCAAATGGTGGTTGGTCTTTTTCAGCCACCACTACTATAGCTGGTAATTTAACGGTAACTACCTCTGAAACAGCTGGCAATGGAGTGAATCTAAATAATCAGACTATTGGGGTAACGGGGAATGTGGCCGTAAATGGCGGAAAATTGACCGCAGGATCCGCAGCTATCAACGTCGCTGGCAACTGGACCAATGCTGCCACTTTTACGGCCAGCACTTCCACCGTTACTTTCAACGGCTCTGTAAATCAAGTAATAACTCCGGGAGGACAGTCATTTAACAACTTGACTTTAAATAACACCGGCACTACTCCGGGGACCAATGACAAATTAATAGTCTCCGGGAATCTCACGGCTAATGCAGATTTTACCCTGACTGATGGTACTTTTGATCTGGACACAAACGACCCAGTTATTCAGCTTGGTAATGATTCAGGAACCGGGAACATCACTTTTAATGGTGGAAATATAATTAATAGCTCGGCTGGTTCTAATTTTATCTTAAACGACAATCCGACTGAATTTGATGACAAGGTCGGCATAACTCTGGGTAATGTCGTTATTGGTCAATCACCGGCTACTACCAATTTAAAATCCGATATGTCAGCTAGTTCTCTGACCGTATCAGCTGGGGATAATTATAATACTAGGGGCTGGGAAGTCGATATTGGCACCGGTAGTATCTCTATCGCCGGCAATTTTAACACCACCGATACCGGTGGAGCCAATTATGATACTTCCGACGGTTCAATTGTTACTACCGAAGGCAATTTTACTATCTCCGGCTCTGGTACTTTTACTAAAGACTCCGGTACATATAAAAGTTTAGTTAAACCTGATGGAGGAGCGACCAAAACATTTACCTCTCTCTCCCAAGATATGGGAGATGTCCAAATATCGGTTGCTTCCACCCATATTGATCTTCAAAATGATTTGAATGCTGACAGCGTTACTATCGATACCTCTACCACCCTGGACTCTAATGGCTATGACATTACTTGTGGTGGCAACTGGGCTAAGTCCGGAACCTTTACTCAAGGTGTCAAAAAAGTTACTTTTGATGGCACTGACAATTCGACGGGACAAACAGTTTCTGGTAATACTACTTTTTATGACTTAACCATAGATCCGACAGGAAGCGTTCCAACGACATACAAATTTACCGCTGGCTCAACTACGACCATCTCTCATACCTGGACAGTGACCGGGGCAGATTCAAATCTTGTCGCTATGACCTCGACCAATACTTCGGAATGGAATGTCCAGCCAGCGGCCGCGACGGTTGATTATGCTAATGTTGATTACTCTAATTCGAATCTTTATATTTGTGCCACCCACTCGACCGACGGGGGACATAATAATGTCAATGGTAATTGGCAATTTACGTTAGGGACAAGTTGTAATGCGGCGCCAAATGATCCAACCGATCTAGCGCAGAAAAAGACTACCGATGTAGTTATTGCCACTGGTGGCTGGACTAACGAAACAACTGTGCCAGCGAGGAGTGTTAAATTTACGGCCACTGTTTCTGACACTGATTCTGACCAAGTTAAAATATGTGTTGAAAAACAGCCGATTGCGACTGCTTTCACTGGCACAGAAGATGGCTGTGGGAGCTTAGTTGCTTCTGGGGGCATAGCAACGTATACCATTTCAGGACATACCGATGCAACTGAATATCATTGGCAAGTAAAAGCAGTTGATGAACATAGCGCATCTTCAAACTGGGTTTCATATGGAGCTAATACGGAAAATCCGCCAACCAACCCGGCCGCTCGTGATTATGGTATTGATACGACTGCTCCAACCGGCTTAACTGTTTATGATGGGACAGAAACGGGTGTCCAGCATGATTATAATGACGGTAGCATTGTCCAACTTTCGGCTAACTGGACCGCAGCAGATTTTGGTGCTTCAGGGTCTTTGACACCAAATCGTTACAAATATTCAATTGGAACGACTGTCGGCGGGATAGACATCAAAGCCCTGACCGATATCGATACCACTTCGGTCACTGCTGGCAGTATATCAATCCATACAGGTCAAATTTATTATTTCACCGTCAAGGCCTACGACAACGCTGGCAATATCACGACTATTTCTTCAACTGGTCAGCAAGTTTTACCGACTTTTACGGTTAGTTTGGATAGTTATGACGTTGATATTGGAACATGGGAAGACCCGACTTTCCTCGGAGCGGGAAGCAACACAATCACAACGACAACCAATGCCTATCATGGCTATTTGGTCTATTTGTATAAAACTGATGACTATCTCCATCTGGAGACTGACATTGCTACGACAATTGCTAATATTGTCGCTGATTGGACTTCTCCGGCCGCCTGGCCCGGATCAGGCTTTGGTTACACCTCAAATGATACCTCTGTTCAAGGTAGTAACCGCTTTAATAACGGCACTTATTATGCTTATATCCCAACCAGAGATGGCACAACTAATCCCGGCGATATTGTCGCTGATGAAACGACGCCACAAACCAGCGGTCAAGAATTTATGATTACTTATAAAGTCCAGACCAGTGCTACTCAAGCGGCCGGTCGTTATACCACAAACCTTGTTTATACAGTGGTACCGGAGTATTAATGATGAAAAAAATTATCTATCTATTTTTGTTTGTAGGATTGTTTATACCGTTTTTTACTTTTGCTGATGAAAGTGATTTGACCCTGGCTTTAAGCCCAATAATTATGGAGGTTAAGGTAGATCCCAGTTCTTCCAAACCTCAGAAAATAACAGTTATCAATAAGAGCAAAAAAGCTCAGGGAATCAGGATTTATGCTCAAAACTTTTTTGCTAGTGATGAATTTGGAGGCATGACCTTTAACAATAGCTCAAGCTCTAGCTATACGGCTAAAGATTGGTTAAATTTTCAAAAAACTAATCTAGTATTGGCCCCGCAAGGGCAGGAGAATTTGATATTTACGATTCAACCGCCGAAGGAGGCTGAACCAGGCGGTCATTATGCAGTGATATTTTTTGAACCGATTAAATCATCTGAATTCGGTCAAAACTCTAGTTTAGGAATAACTGGTCGAGTCGGAGCATTACTATTCATTACTGTTAACGGTCAGATTTTGGAAAAGGGAAGGGTCTTGGGAGCTCAGTCTAGTGACAAATGTTCTGGTGTCTCTTGCTCATTCAAGACAAAGAAATTCCGAGAATGGGGCCCAGTCCCTTTTGAGTTTCGTTTTGAAAATACCGGCAATATTCATGTCAAAGTAAAAGGAAAAATCGAAATATACAATCTTTTCCGACAAAAAATAGCGGAAATACCGGTAGATGAAAAGACAGTTTTACCGAAAAAGACTAGATATTTTGACGCCAAATGGCTTCGTGAACCGTTGCTCGGCTATTATAAGGCAAAATTAACAATAAATTATGGCAGCTTATCTGTTGCAGATCATGCCCAAACTAGTTTTTGGGCAATACCATGGAGGATATTGCTGGTGTTTGTAGGAATTTGCTTAATCTCAGCAGTATTCATTAAAATGAGAAAGTCCCGACGCTTCCGGTCGGTCCGATGACTCCGACAGCCGTCGTATCGGACTCGTCGGAGGACCTCGATAGCATCATCGGGAAAAAAATAAGCACAAAATGAACAAAAATGGTATTCAAAAACTTAAAAAGAAGGTAAAAATTAAAAAAGTACTTGACAAGTATAAATCGAATAATAGATAATAAAATAGATAATAAAGTTGTGATTTAATTGGGCTTAAAGCACAGCAGTTTATGTATATATAAGAGAATAAAAACAAATAAATAACAAAATATAATCTAGGGAGGGTTATGAAAATAAAAAGAACAATTAAATTAGCAACTACGCTTCTTGCGACAATTTCTCTTGTCTTTATGACTTATGTCAATGTCGCTTCTGCTGCTGGAGTGATGACTAGCCAATATATGGAGCCTTCGACTACAACACCGGGGGCAACATCGGTTACTCACACGATTCACTTTAAGCCGTCGGCGGTGACTGGAATAAAACAAATCGGTTTGAAGTATTGTACCGCAGCCGGTGCTTATGCCGCTGCTTGTTCAGCCCCTACGGGGCTTGTTCTACCTGCTAGTAACGGCGTAACGCTAACAGGATTTGGTAGCACAGTCGTTACTTCCGCTGCCTTTGCTACACCCGAGGAAACCATCGTAAAGACAGCTACTACAGCTGAAGTCACAGGAACTGATCACCAAATAGCTATTACTGGTATTACAAACTCTAACGCCGGAGTATTCTATATCAGGATGCAAACATATTCTGATACAGGTTCTACGGTAATTGATAATGGAGCTACAGCTTCAGCTACGATTGCTCAAGTAACATTATCGGGTACCCAGAGAGAGACCTTAGCAGTCACGGTTGCAGGAGAAAATAATGTCAGCATCTGCGGTGATACCACACAAAACACCACAGCCAATACAGCTACAACGGTAAACTTTAATGATTTTAACGGGACAACAGCAATAAACTCAGGACAATCTATTACGGTTGGGACAAACGCTTCCGCTGGTTACACAGCATCAATTATTGCAGATCACGGCTTATTAAACGGCTCAATCTATGTTAACGACGCGCCACAAATTGCTGATCTTTCCCAAGGGACAATATCTACCGACTGGTCATCATACAAAGGTCTAGGTATTTGTGCCGCAGGAACAGATGCTAATACCACTATGTATGGAGCTCCTTCAACCTATTATTATCACGCAATAGCAAATGGAGCTGCTGGCGTTTCCAAGACATTGGCTTCAAAGAATGCACCAGCCTCAAGTATTAAGACTTCAATAAATTTCAAGGTAAACGTTGATTCAGCCATGATGGCCGGTCTTTATACCAACTTAGTAAATTATACCGTTACGCCTAAATACTAAAAGATTAGTAGATAAAAACAAAAACGTAATTATAAAGGGAGCAAAAAATTTGCTCCCTTTTTTATTGACAACGAAAATAAAATTTACTAGTATTAATGTAATATTACAATTTTTTAAAAAGCATATTTAAAAAAAGAAATCATCTGGGGAGAAGGATGAAAATAAAAAGACTTAGTTTTATGTTTTTGCTAATTTTATTAGCATTATTTGTATCTTTTACTCTTAAAACATATGCTGCTGACAAAACAAATATTTCAATATCGCCTTTAATCTTTGATCTCTCGACAAATCCGGGAGATAGTACAACAAATGAACTTCTAATCAGAAACAGCGGGAAAGAACCAATGATGATTAGCGTCGAAGCTCAAGATTTTGTGGCCAAAGGGGAGGAAGGCGACATTTCCTTAACTGAAAAAAGCACTTATTCTCTAGCATCCTGGGTCCAAACTGACAGTCAAAAGTTTGTTTTGGATGGGGGCCAAAACAAAAGAGTCAAATTTATTATCAGAGTTCCCTATAATGCTGAGCCGGGTGGCCACTATGCTTCCGTTTATGCTCATATTAGTCCAACTCTGAATAATGCTCAGAGTGGTACCGGTATAGGCCAAAAAATTGGTGCTCTAGTACTATTGAAGGTAGCAGGGCCGGTTAAAGAAAACGCTATAGTGGAAACCTTCAAGACAACCAAGGGTAACTATTCAAAGGGTCCGGTAGATTTTGATATTAGGATAAAAAATACTGGTTCGGTTCATCTGAAACCAAAAGGCGTGATTGCTATTACTAATATCTTTGGCAAAAAAGTTGCTGATGTCCAGACAGAACAAAAAAATGTTTTGCCCGGGGCGATTCGACATATGAAGTCGGAGTGGAAGAATACGCCTAGATTCGGCAAATATACCGCCACACTTTTATCTTATTACGGCACGGATAATAAACAATTGACTGCGGCCACAACTTTTTGGATTATTCCCTGGAAGACAATTCTAATATGGGCAATTATAGTCTTGGTCTTTATTGTTCTTATATATTTTGGCAGAGACAGAATCAAGAATGCCAGTAAAGCACTTATAAAGAAGAAATAAGGGGACAACTTTGTTGTCTTTATTCTACAAACTTGTTTTAGGAGGATTTCTTTTCACAATCCTTGGTGTTAATGTTGCCTATACTGACGCACCACCTTTTAGTCATAACGTCACGGTATCCGGAACGGTTCGAGATACGATTGTTACTTTTTTGGGTTATTCGTCACCAAATGCCTTTCTGACCATACAAGAGGATGGAGCTGTTGTCGGCACAACATCGGCCAATTCCTCGGGGGGCTTTAATAAATCTTTGTATGCCAGGGTTCCGGGCACCCACGCCTATGGTATTTTTGCTGAGGATAGCCAGGCCCGGGTCACCCCGACCTATGGTTTTATTTTAAATTTGGCACCGCAGACCGAAACGGTTATCAGTAACCTTTTATTACCGACAACTATTGATGTTAACGCTGGTGTAAATATTAATATTCTTGGGGAAACATCACCGAATTCAACCGTAACAATTTTTGTTCATTCCGGCTCATTTACGGAGATGGAAGAAGTCGGCAGTGGGGGCGACTGGGACCACCTGATCGCTACCTACATGGATCCGGGGTTCCATAATGCTTATGCTCGAGTAACTAAATCTGGCGGTCTTCAGAGCATAGATTCAAATATGGTTAACTTCGATGTTACTTGTAAAATTGCTGATTTGAATTGTGACGGCCGAGTAGATTTAATTGACTTTTCGATCATGATGTATTATTGGGGGACGAGTAATCCGACTGCAGACATTAATCATGATGGTATTGTAGATTTGATCGATTTTAGTATCATGATGTACTACTGGGAAGGATAACTTCAAAACGAAGGAAAGAGTGTCTATAATGAATATAAGGAAGGAACAGACAAAAAAAATGAAAAAAATACTTACATCCTTAGTAATAATTTTATTAACTATTGTCTATATCCCGAATAGTACGCACGCTGCTGCCGCCAGTTTTTATTTATCACCGGCTTCATTAAGCCGACAAATTGGTAGCAATTTCACTATTTTTGTGGGTATGAATTCTGGTGGAAATCCAGTCAATGCCTTTGAAGCGACCATTAATATTCCCACAAATATCTTAACAATTACTGGTGCTGGTACCGGCGGTTCTTTGTGTTCTCTCTGGATTCAAACGCCGGCCATTGCCGGCCCCAGTGTTAGCTTTAAGTGTGGCGTTACCGGAGGAACAACGGCTAGTGGCAATATGATAAGTATTTCTTTAAAGGGTAAAGCGGTTGGTACTGGCATGGCCAGCATCTCAGGTGCTCGTATTCTGGCTGGACCTGGTCAAAATGTGACAGGAGGGACTTCTGGAGGAACCTATACCATTACTGCACCACCGCCCCCGCCACCGGCCGCAACTGCCGCCCCAGCGGTTTCTAGCAGTACTCATCCTGATCAAAATGCTTGGTATACCAATAATAATCCGGCCTTTTCTTGGACTCGAGGTGGCGGAACAAAAGGTTTTAGTTACGCCTTTGACCAAAATCCAGGGACAGTTCCTGCGTCAGCGGTAAATACAAATGCCAATTCAATTTCTTTCCAAAACAAAGCTGATGGCATTTGGTATTTCCATATTCGGGCTAGTGGTAACAACGGTTGGAGTAACACGACTCATTTCCGAGTCCAGATTGACAGAACCGCTCCAACCAATCTGGTGATAGTTACCGATCCCAAAGGTGAGGCTGATCGCCGACCAATGGTTGCCTTTAATGCTGTTGATGCGGCTAGTGGCATTGCTCGATATGAATTGAAAATGGATCGGGGCGAATTCAAGGTTGTAACCTCACCGTATGTACCGAATTCGATTTCTTCAGGCGATCATACCTTTGTAGTCAGGGCCTATGATAAAGCTGGCAATATGATTGAAGGCTTGGTTAAGATCAAGATCAAAGAAATTCCCAGACCGAAAATTACTGCGCCGAGAAATAATAGCACCCTTAAGTTAGCTCAAAAATTGGAGATAAAGGGTAAAGCTGATCCCAAAACAGTCGTGGATATTTATTTCGACGGAGTCAATATTGCTAGGGGAGTTAAAGTAAATAGCAATGGTGACTGGAGTTTTGTTTATGAAAACTTTATCATGCCTGGTAAACATAAGATATTTGCTGTTGCTATCAAAGATGGTATTGAGAGTAAACCAAGCGATAAAATTGGTATTAGGATAGATCCGTCAGCTATCTCTATTTTTGGTATTATCATTCCTAGTACCATTGCTTTCATAATCTTATTAATTATTATTGCCATTTTATTAGCTTTGGTTATTTGGCTATTTTTCTTTGGTAAGAGAAAGTATGATCGGATCAGGGATAAAATTCGAAAAAGAAATCAGGAGGCACAAAAAAGAGTTGAGAAAAGTTTTAACGAGGTTGAAAAAAGAATTGGAAGGGATGTTCAAGCAACTTTTGAAACTGATAAGACCACGAGTAAAATTGAGCACGAGCTTGAGCGAAAAGTCGAAAAAGATATTGAAAAAACCCAGGAGAGCGTTGAGAAAGCAATTGAAGATGAAACAAAAGATTTGTAAGACAAGTAATGGAAACAAAAGAGAGCTCTAAAAAAGATGAAAAAGAGTCTAAACGTGGATCAACTGACTTATTGGATGGGCTTGGCCGCTACGCTGGTTATTGTAGCTTATATGATTCGGTTCGGTTTTAATTGTCAGCTTATTTTCATTTTTATGGTTTGGTTTTTATTTTCTCTGTTGGTAAATCGTTTGGTAAAAATTTCTTGGAAACTCTCAATTGTTATTTTTGCTCTTATATTGCTTTCTAATCTGCTCCTGTTATTTAAGGTTATTCCAGGTCTATAGATTTTATCTGATTTATAATAACAATTTAAAACCCTTGCAACCTCTTTACGAGCTTGTTATAATAAACAACAGCCTATTAAATCGGGCAAAATAATGAAAAAACAATATATAACTAAAAGGTGCGGAAAAAGCTAATTCCTAGTTAGGATTGTGTCTAAGAATATCCCGCACCTGGCGGGATTTTTTTAAACCCAGAAAAAATCATCTTTAGAATTGAGTTCATCATATTTGGTGAATTTATCATGAAGATGAAAGAGAACTTTGACAATTGAATATCAATTAACATTTTCCCAATCATGAATGTTAATTGTAGAAATAGGGTAAATAAGATTTGGTAGTTATAAACTACCAGTCGACATTAATTGCTAATTGCAAGAAATGACAAATTAAGTCAACAAAGGGCATATGATGGATGCCTTGGAGATTCAAGCCGAAGAAGGACGTAGTAGGTTGCGATAAGCCTCGGGGAGCTGCCAAACAAGCTTTGAGCCGGGGATGTCCGAATGGAGCAATCCCTCCGATGTCATGATCGGAGAACATTAACTGAAACAAATAGGTTAATGTAGGGTACGCGGTGAACTGAAACATCTAAGTAGCCGCAGGAAAAAATATCAACCGATATACCGTGAGTAGTGGCGAGCGAAAGCGGCAGAGCCTAAACTTTTTACGTGTAAGCTTACGGGCGTTGCGTGAAGAGGGTTGTAAGGTAAACACACTCGGAATTAGTTTTCCGAGCATGGAGCTGACCATAGTTGATAGGTTAATTAACCAGTAGGTTGGTAAGTTTGACTTAACAACCTACAAACTTCAATACTTAAAAACTAGTGTCTGTTCTGTGATCGAGAGCCGTAAATCTCGAGTGAGGTGACAAAATAAAGAGTTAGTGGAACGTCCCTGGAAAGGACGGCCATAGAGGGTGATAGCCCCGTACGTTAAAATTCTTTGTCCTTATGTGTTTATACTTGAGTACGACGGAACCCGTGAAATTCTGTCGGAATCTGGGTGGACCACCATCCAAGGCTAAATACTTGAATCTACCGATAGTGAACTAGTACTGTGAAGGAAAGGTGAAAAGAACCCCGGTGAGGGGAGTGAAATAGAACCTGAAATCATATGCTTACAATGAGTCGGAGCCCAGCACATTTCAGCCCTTATTTCAAATCTGATATACTTGGAATATGTTCTATGTATATCTAATAAAAAGTAATGTAACGAATAAATATTATATCGGTTTTACCACAGATTTGAAACACAGGCTTGAAAGTCATAACAAAGGTCTAAACAAAGCAACAAAATCAGGAATTCCTTGGACCCTTGTTTATTATGAATCATACAAAGATGAACACATTGCTCGAGATAGAGAAAGAAAACTTAAGCAATACGGTAATGCACTAGCATTATTAAAAAGAAGATTAAGTCTTTGAGGGTTGAAATGTGCTGGGTGACGGCGTGCTTTTTGTAGAACGAGCCAACGAGTTAACCTATACAGCTGGTTAAGCCCAGGGGGCGGAGCCATAGTGAAAGCGAGGATTAACAGTCCGAATTTTAATAGTTGTATGGGTTAGACCCGAAACCAGGTGACCTAACCATGGGCAGGCTGAAGCGACTGTAAAAAGTCGTGGAGGGCCGAACCCACCGATGTTGAAAAATCGGGGGATGACCTGTGGTTAGCGGAGAAATTCCAATCGAACCTGGAGATAGCTGGTTCTCTCCGAAATAGCTTTAGGGCTAGCCTCGTATATTAACCTTTGGGGGTAGAGCACTGAATAGGCTAGGGGGCGTAAGCTTACCAAACCTAAATAAACTCCGAATACCAAAGGCTATTACTACGGGAGTCAGAACGCGGGGGCTAAGCTTCGCGCTCAAAAGGGAAACAGCCCAGATCGTCGTCTAAGGTCCCTAAATCTATGCTAAGTGGCAAAGGATGTGAGATTGCATAAACAACCAGGATGTTGGCTTAGAAGCAGCCATGCATTTAAAGAGTGCGTAATAGCTCACTGGTCTATTGTGGTCTTGCGCCGAAAATATAACGGGGCTAAGCATAGTACCGAAGACACGAATTTCGTACTAAGTACGGAGTGGTAGGAGAGCGTTCTATACGGCAGTGAAGCTGAACTGGAAAGTTCGGTGGAGTGTATAGAAGTGAGAATGTTGGCATGAGTAACGATAAGGCGGATGAAAAATCCGCCCACCGTAAACCCAAGGTTTCCTGGGCAACGTTAATCGTCCCAGGGTTAGTCGGGCCTAAGCCGAGGCCGAAAGGCGTAGGCGATGGACAACAGGTTGATATTCCTGTACCGCTAAAATTGTTCCCTGCATGACGCTGGGCATAAGGTCAAGCAGATTGATGGCTATATCTGTTTAACCCCGATGTGAATCGGGGGAATAAAACTATCGCAAGGTAGAATTCGACTGAAGACACAGACTAGAAAAGCTGCAGGTTAATAGATTTTGGCGTCCGTACCGCAAACCGACACAGGTAGGTGAGTAGAGTATACTAAGGTGCTCGGGAGAACCCTCGTTAAGGAACTCGGCAATATAACGGGCGTAACTTCGGGATATGCCCTGCCAGGCTGTCCTTTGGACAGCCTGGCCGCAGCGAAAGAACCCAGGCGACTGTTTATCAAAAACACAGGTCTCTGCAAACTCGTAAGAGGATGTATAGGGGCTGACGCCTGCCCAGTGCTGGAAGGTTAAGGGAAAGGGTGCAAGCCTTGAACTGAAGCCCCAGTGAACGGCGGCCGTAACTATAACGGTCCTAAGGTAGCGAAATTCCTTGTCGGGTAAGTTCCGACCCGCACGAATGGCGGAACGGTCTGGGTACTGTCTCAACGAGGGACCCGGTGAAATTGCAATAGCGGTAAAGATGCCGTTTACCCGCGACAAGACGGAAAGACCCCGTGGAGCTTTACTATAGCTTGGCATTGGATTAGGTCTTATCTCATGTAGCATAGGTGGGAGGCTTTGAAGCCCCGACGCTAGTCGGGGTGGAGTCGTCAGTGAAATACCACTTCTGATAAGATTTGATTCTAACCTGCGCCACAATCTGGGAAGAAGATGGAGTATGGAGTTAAAAGTTTAGGTGTTTAAATATCTAACGATTAGCAATTCTAGATTCTAATTTCTTGTTCCTGGGTTCTGGTGCGGGAACAGTGTCTGGTGGGTAGTTTGACTGGGGCGGTCGCCTCCTAAAGAGTAACGGAGGCGTTCAAAGGTAGGCTAAATCCGGATGGAAATCGGATCGGTAGTGCAAACGCATAAGCCTGCTTGACTGCAAGGCTGACAAGCCGCGCAGAGACGAAAGTCGGAGTTAGTGATCCGCTGCACTTCAGGTGGAAGATGCAGCGCTCAACGGATAAAAGCTACCCCGGGGATAACAGGCTGATTGGGTCCAAGAGTCCACATCGACGACCCAGTTTGGCACCTCGATGTCGGCTCGTCGCATCCTGGGGCTGAAGCAGGTCCCAAGGGTTTGGCTGTTCGCCAATTAAAGCGGTACGCGAGCTGGGTTCAGAACGTCGTGAGACAGTTCGGTCCCTATCTGTCGTGGGCGTGGAAATTTGAGAGGAGTTGCTCCCAGTACGAGAGGACCGGAGCGAACGAACCTATGGTGTATCGGTTGTCGAGCCTTCGGCATTGCCGAGTAGCTAAGTTCGGCAAGGATAAGCGCTGAAAGCATATAAGCGCGAAGCCTACCTCAAGATTAGATTTCATCATAGACCCCTTATAGACTATGAGGTTGATAGGCTCTAGGTGTAAGTGCGGTAACGTATTTAGCTGAGGAGTACTAATAGGTCGATGACTTAATTTGTTTTCTGGTTTTGGTTTCGAAGCAAGTTCGGGACAAAATCAGTTGTCGACTGGCAATTTATAACTAGCAATAGTTATATGACTTGTGACTTTAGTCGCTAGTCACCCAGCTCTTTGTAAGTATAATCGAGTAAATTTGTTTGATACTAGAATTAGTATCGATGCATTTTGCCAGTAAAGTGGACAAAGAGCGAGGTGTCTGGTGGCTATAGCGAAGTGGCAACACCTGTTCCCATCTCGAACACAGAAGTTAAGCGCTTCAGCGGCGATGATACTCGGGTCATCAAGCCCTGGAAAAGTAGCACGCTGCCAGTTTATGAAAAAGGACACCGCAAGGTGTCCTTTTTCTGTTTTATAATTTTCCTTCTTAGCAAAGAATTAATTGGGTAATTTTTTGATAATTTTATAAAGGCTTTTTGATCTTCTTTGCCAGGATTAATCTCGATTATCTTTTTATTATTCATACTAAATCACCGCCAGGTAATATTAGCTCGGGCTTATCATCCATAAAAGATCTTTCCAATTTTAGGGAATATTATTCGTGTAAAAAAGTTTTGCTTTTGTTTATTCTTGATATATTATAACTACAGATAATATGCAATAATAGGTCGAATTATTGTAAACAATGCGTATAGAAATGAGTTGTACGTAATTGCCACTACGTACAACTCGGGCTATCCGGTTCGCGAGCAAACTATTTAACGTATAATGCATCCAAAGACTAAAAAAATTATTGCTTATAGCTTAAACCTCATAATGGTTGGGGCTGGCTTTATAATCTACAATCATATATTAGCTGGTATTGTGTGGCTTTTTGTGTTTATATTGGCATATTTGAGTAATTTAATTTGGGGAATAAAGGTAAGCATTATATTAAGGTTAATTGTCATCGTTATTTCATACGTACATCTTTACAAAATAATTGAGAAAACAAGATGATAATAATTGGAATTATATTAATCGTTTTTGGTGCAATATGGTTGTTGGGTAATTTATTAAATCAGCCAAAACGAATGGAGCTCCTGCACTCTAAAATCGAAAGCATGGGCGCATTCAGGGCAATATCAAGACAAATACTAATTGAGCTATTATTAGGACTTGGTCTAGGAATATTTTTGATAATTTTTGGAATTATACTTGTTATTAAATAGTATTTCTTCTTTGCTCGCTCGCCCAAATTGCTTCGCTTTGCTGCGCAACTTCGGATAGCTCGAAACGCTATATGGTATGCCGCTAAATTTCTTACCATGAAAAACAATAAATATTTTTTTGATTTTTTTAAGAAATACGACGATGATTTCGGCTGTGATCCTATTAGGAAAGCAGAAATCAACAAGTGGTTAGAGCTTATATGTGGTCTCAACAAAAAGTTTTACGATAATGGGAAGACAGATATTGCCACGCCTGAAAAAAGGGACGCTTTCTTAGGTGAAATAAAAGCAGTCTACTATTGTCACAAATTTCTTAAGGGAGAAGAATTTGAAATAGAACCAAATACTAAAATAGATTTCACATACAAAAAAGAAGGCGTAAAATTTTTTGTTGAGGTCAAAAGCCCAAGTTGGCATGGGGAAATATATAAGGATGATAGCCTCACATTAGATCAAAAGAAAAGCAGAAAAAGAATGCCCCAGTATATCAATGGAGAATGGCGTTCATTTTCACCAAAAGACGCGATTGAGGATTCAATAAAAAACTCCTTGGACAAATTCAAAAAAAATCAAAAAAATGTTCTTATAATAACTCCGAACATGTTTGTTCCTTTGCACAATTCACCAAGTTGGTATGTTTCGAGCATTATAAAAGAAGAATTAAAAAAGCAAGACACTCAAAATCTAATTACTACAGTTGCAATCCTCGAAACAGAACTACTGGCTGGAGATAACAAAATTAAATATATTTACGACGAATACCAACGGGAAATTTAGTGACATACCATATGACTATGACATGGCATATATGACTACAGTTTGCTACGCAAGCCCCCGCTCATATTTTGCTCCGCTACGCAAAACTTCAGATATACACAAATGTTAAGTGAGACTCGTTAATACTTTATTATAACTTTATCCACAGGTTGAATAAAAAATACTTGACAAATATAATGCTATATGATAATATTATACATGTAATCGTCAAGATTACCTTGAAAATTTAACGAATTTAGTTGGAGGGGTTGACTAGGCTTTTGCCATAAGGCTACTGGAAGGACGCGTACCGCGTCAAAAAAAGCGGGATATATCAAATTATTTTGATCCCATAGCTTCTTCTGAAGTACATGAGCACTGTTTGGTCACCCTCTTTTCGTTTAGGGAGATTTGACGATTTAAAAAAGGACGCAAGTCGTCTGTGTTATGGGATTTGTACCCATAATATGGATCTGGCGTCTTTTTTATTGCAAAAGTTGCGAAAAGTGCTACAATGAAGGCCTAAAAAGGAGAAAGTGTATGGGAAATCAAACCTCTATGTCAATTTGGAAACAGCTTTTAGTGCCAGTTGTCCTTTTGATTATCTTTTCACTGGCTATTTGGGGGATAGTCCGCTTACAGAAAAACTTTCAAGAGCAACCAACTTTAGATGTCTCCTTGCCAGACATCTCAACCAGTACCGAGGAAAATATTAATATTACGGGCAAGGTTACCTCTAAAGCGGAGCTAATGGTTAATAACAAAAAAATTCTTGTGGATAAAGATGGGAACTTTTCTTACTTATTAGCCTTAAATCAAGGTGAAAATAAAGTTGTCTTTAAGGCCAAACAAGGCCAAAGCGATCCGGTAATAGTAGAAAAGATTATTACTCGAGAAGCGAAAGCCGTTAAAGCTCCTGCTGCTGGTGCACCCAGTGAGACCGTAAAGGCTGAATCTTTGGCTGCGTCTGGCCCGGCTGAGAATATGGGCATCGTTGGTCTAGCTGGTCTATTATTAAGTTATCTGATCTATCGGAAAACAGCCAAGGGCAGATTTAATTTAGTTAGTCGTAAACTCTTTACACAAAAGACTTCTTAAAGTATAATCTCTGATTAGTGAGTGTCTTACAAGAGGCACGAAAATGTGTCTATTTGTTGAATTTGTTTAGCAAATAAATTTTTACACGCAGGAATTTTAGGAGATGGTGAAAAACGCTTTAACGATGGAAGAACTGTTGGCAACCGAAGAGGCCTCTTTCAAGACTCTATCAGTTGGTGATACGGTGGAAGGTCAAATTGTTTCTATTAATAAAAATGGTATTTGGCTTGACTTAGGTAAATTTGGTGGAGGATTAGTTGTTGGCCCGGAAATTAAAGATAAAAATATTATCTCGGGTCTTGGGGTTGGTGAGACTATTACAGCCAGTGTTTTAGAGACTGAGTATGAAGATGGGAATGCCTTGTTATCGCTTAAAAAGGCATCCAGAGAAAAAATCTGGACAAGGTTGGCAAAGATGGCTGAGAGTAAAGAATTGATTATAGTCAGGCCAATTGATGCTAATAAAGGTGGTTTGTTGATTGAGATTGAAGGAGTACAGGGATTTTTACCTGTTTCTCAGCTTTCAACCGAAAATTACCCTCGAGTTAGTGATAAAGATGAAATTCAGATCCGCCTGACTAGTCTAATTAATAAGCCGATGGAGGTTATAGTTTTAGACGCTGATGAGAAAGAAAATAAATTAATCTTTTCGGAGAAGGAAGCAAAGAAGGGGGAAATGTCGGAGGTTGTTAATAAGTTTGCCATCGGCGACAAAATTAAAGGTATAATTACGGGAATTGTTGATTTTGGTGTTTTTGTTAACGTTGAAGGGGTTGAAGGCCTGGTTCATATCTCAGAGATTGCCTGGGATCGAGTTGAGGATCCAGCCAAGGTGGTGAAAATTGGCGACGAGGTCGAAGCTTTAATTATTGGAATCGAGAATGATCGGTTCTCGCTTTCCTTGAAACGATTGACCGAAGATCCTTGGGCTAAAACGGCGAGACAATTTAAGATTGGTGAGATTGTTGAGGGAGAAATAACCAGAATTACTCCCTTCGGTGCTTTTGCTCGTCTTCACGAGACAATTGAAGCTTTAGTTCATATTTCAGAATTGGCTGAGGGTCATATTAAAGACCCTGGCGAGGTGGTAGAAGTAGCCAAAAAGTACAAGTTTATGATTTTAAATATTGATACAGAAAATCATAAAATTGCCTTATCATTAAAAGCGGTTAAAGGAAAAAAGAAGGAAAAAGAAAAGGTTGGGAGCAAAAAAGAAGAAACCAGAGTCAAGAAAAGTGCAAGCAAAAAGGCAACAAAAGAGGAAAAATAAAGATGTGATTCCTTTCCTCTTATTAGTTTAATTTTTAAGTAAACCCCTTGTTGCCTAGAAACTGGGGTTTTATATTAAAAGAGAATTATGAGTCAAGAGAAGAAAAAAATTCCAAAGATTATTACCGTCGGAGAACTAGCCAAAAGACTTGGGGTCTCCACTGCTTCTGTTGTGGCTGAATTAATGAAAAATGGAGTCATGGCCACGATTAATGAAAACATTGATTTTGAGACAGCGGCGATTGTTTCAGAGTACTTGGGCATTGAAGTTGAACTGGAGGAAGAGCAAACAAAAAAAATCGCCAGAACAAAAGAGATTAAAGCTAAGCCAGCGGCGAAATTAAAGACACGATCGCCGGTAGTCTCTGTTTTGGGTCACGTTGATCACGGAAAAACTAAACTACTGGATGCAATTCGCAATACCAATGTTGTAGCTGGAGAAGCAGGAGGTATCACCCAACACATTGGTTCTTACCAGGTCGAGCGAAAAGGGAAGAAAATTACCTTCATTGACACTCCGGGCCATTCGGCCTTTGAGGAAATGCGGGCCCACGGTGCTCAAATTACAGATATTGCTATTGTGGTTATTGCCGCTGATGATGGTATCAAAGCCCAAACCCTAGAAGCAATTAATCATATTAAGAAAGCCAAGACATCTTTAATTATTGCTATTAATAAAGTTGATAAACCGGAAGCTGACTCACAGCGAGTCTTGCAACAGCTGACAGAGATCAATCTTGTACCGGAAGAATGGGGTGGCCATACTTTATGCACTCAGGTTTCAGCGACAAGCGGTGAAGGGATTGATGCTCTTCTTGACCTTGTTTTGTTGCTCGCAGAGCTAAAAAACCTTAAAGCAGAGGAAAAAACACCAGCAACCGGTGTTGTAATTGAGTCTCATATGGATAGCGGAAAAGGCCCAGTGGCAACGATTCTAATTCAGAACGGTACTTTAAAAGTTGGTGATTGTATCCAAATTGGTAACACCTTTGGTCGAATTCGCTCAATGACTAACGATCAGAAGAAAAAAATAAAAGAGGCTTTACCAAGCATGCCCGTAAGAATCGCCGGCATTAAACAGGTGGCCACTGTTGGCGAACCCTTTACTGTTTTTGGCGATGAAAAGGAAGCCAGGTATGCCTGTGATGATTTTAAAAAAGCCTGTGTCGTTAAAAGTTTTAGTGAGGTGAAGAAAATTAATTTAGAGTCAATTACTAATTCTATTGCTCAGAGTGGAATTAAGGAATTATCAGTTGTGGTTAAAGCAGATGTCAAAGGTTCTCTCGACGCAATTGTCCAGGCTCTGGGTAAATTTAGTACCCCGGAAGTTAAAGTTAAGATAGTTCAGGCCGAAGTTGGTGAAGTGAATGAATCTGATGTGATGATGGCGGCAACAACGGCCAGTAAGTTAGTTGTTGCTTTTAATGTTGCGGTTCCAATAGCAATAAAGCAGATTGCTAAAGGTGAAGAGGTAAAGATTTCTAGCTATCGGATTATTTATGAACTTCTGGATGATATTAAAGAAGCCCTTGAAGATTTATTACCACCAAGGATCATTGAGATTATTATTGGTAAATTGGAAGTATTGCAGGTTTTCTCTCTGACTAAAAAATTGGCGATAATTGGGGGGAAAGTTATTGATGGTAAGATGAGGAAAGGAACAAAGGCAAAAATTATCAGGAATGATGAAGAAATTAGCCAGATCAAGATTATTTCTGTCCGACGGGGTAAAGATGAAGTCAAAGAAGCTCAGATTGGTATGGAATGTGGTTTAGGGCTCGAAGGCGCGGGTGATATCCAGCCAAAAGATATAGTTGTTTCAGTCGCTTTTGAGGAACAAAAGCAAACAATTGATGTGAAAATTTAATGTCTAATCGAATCTATAAAGTTAATGAACTAATTAAGGAAGAAATTGGTCAGATACTACTCAAAGAACTGGACCAGGGTAATAATATTATCACTGTAACGGCTGTTGAGACTACCCCCGATTTACACCAAACCACAGTCTGGGTTAGTTATATTGGTGAGGGAGATATTCATTTTTTAGATAAACTTGAAGACAAAAAAGGGTTAGTTCAAAAGATTTTGAATAAACGCTTACATTTAAAGTATGTTCCCAAAATTGCTTTTAAAATTGATCACTCAGGTGAATTTGCGAATAAACTAGAAACAGTTTTTAGGAAGATCAAAAGCGATAATGGCTAAAATTGATATAACCAATAGCTTGAGGTTGATAAAAAGGAAGAGTAAAAATAATTTAAAAAGCTTGACTTATGGTTTAAATGATTTTATGTTTATTTTAATAAAGGGAGGAAGAATATGTCTCCAGTATCGGCAAAAGTTTTAATCATTGAGGATGACCGCTATATCTCGAAGATGTATCAGCTGAAATTAAGTCTGGATGGCATGGATGTCCAGGTGGCAGATAATGGCCGAATTGGCGTTGAAAAAGTTAAAGAATTTAAACCGGATATCATTTTGCTCGACATTTTAATGCCGGAATTGGATGGTTATGAAGTTCTAAAAATTGTTAAGGGGGAACCAGAAACAAAAGATATTCCTGTCTTGGTCTTAAGTAATTTGGGTCAAGAGGACCATATTCAAAAAGGTATGCAACTAGGAGCCATTGGTTATATTGTCAAGAGTCAATATACTCCATCGAGAGTAGTTGATAAAATAAAAGAAGTTTTAAGTGGTAAAATTAGCCCCGAACCGGAAAAGAAACTAACCGCAGAGCAAAAGTAGTAATTAAAACTTATAGTGGGGCTTCCTGGAAAGCCTTCTTTTTTGAAGTTTTTATGATAAAGTAGTGCCGTCTAAATCTCTATAGCCGTTTAGAAAATCTTTAGAAGTCATTTCGTTTTTGCCCTCGAGTTGCAGTTTAATTATTTCTAGAGAATCTTTCCCGCAACCGATATAGAAAGTTTTATCTAGAACGATAACATATCCTGGTTCAAGAACTTTTTTGACCACTTTTGCTTCCAGGATTTTTAATATCTTGCCATTCCAATTAGTGTAAGCATGAGGCCAGGGGATAAAAGCTCGAGTAGTTCTTTCAATATTGATAGCCGAATGATGCCAATTAATTAAACCGTTCCCCTTTTTAATTATTGAGCAATAAGTTGCTTGGTTATGGTCTTGTTCATGGGGATGAATATCCCCACTAATATAAAGGGGAATTACTCTGACAATTTCTTCAGCACCGACCTCTGCCAGTTTTTGATATAAAGACTCAGTTGTATCGCTAGTTTCAATTTTAATTTTTGCCTGAGAAATAATTGGACCAGCATCTAATTTTTCAGTCATCTTCATAATGGTGATGCCGGTTTCGTGATCACCATTTAAAATAGTTGCCGGTATCGGCGAAGCGCCCCGATACTTTGGTAATAATGAGCCATGGACATTTAAAGATCCAAACTCAGGTAAATGAACAACATCCGGAGGTAATAATTTACCATAGGAGGCAACGATAATAATATTTGGGTTTAGGTGTTTGGCTATGGTGACCATTTCGTTTAGCGAGACTGGTTGATAAACCAACAAATGATACTTATCAGCCAATTCTTTGACTTGAGAAGAAGTGGATCGTTTCCCCCGGCCGGCCCTTTTTGTTGTTTGGGTTATGACACCACAGATATTAAACCCAGACTTATAAATAGCCTCTAAAATCCTAGAAGCAAAAAGGGGAGTACCAAAAAATAAAACTTGAATATTTTCTCTTTCCATTGAATCTATTATATCGGAAAATTAATCTAGAATAAAATGATATAATTACAGATGAGGAAGGAGAAATAATGACCAAAGCAACAAGTTGGGTGGAAAAATTACATGATTCTAAGGATTTGCCGAAAGTGATTAAGCTTAAAGATGAGGCCGCCAGGCACTGGAAAGGAGGTCTCATGGCTATCCCGGCACCATTAGAGGTTGATGGGATAATGAGGGATATTCCTCAGGGCAGGCTCATAACTATAAATGAGATTAGAGAAAAAGTAGCTAAAAAACATAAGGCGGAAATTGGTTGTCCTTTAACCTGTGGCATTTTTGCTTGGATTGTGGCTAATGCGGCAGAAGAGGAAAGAGATAATGGTAAAACTGACATTACTCCGTATTGGCGCACCCTGAAGAGCGGGGGTTTTTTAAATGAGAAATATCCTGGTGGAATTGAAGCTCAAAAAATCTTTTTAGAAAAGGAAGGACATAGAGTTGTTGAAAAAGGGAAGAAGTACCAAGTTTTGAATTTTGAAAAGTCACTAGTATAAAACAAAAAAAGTAGTTTATAATATGGGTGAACAAAAATAAAACAAGGAGATATTTATGAAAAGAATAAATTATTTTGTTGCATTAGCTCTATCGCTAAGCTTGTCTTTGTTTTTACCAATGATCACTTTGGCCAATGCCTATATCATTGGGCCGTCAGGACTAGTGGGTTACGCAGTACCGGAGACAAGAGATAAGCTCTTAATTGGTGCTCAGGTTTGCAAGATTCAAAACTGTCTTATCAGTGGAGGAGCGGATGACTGGTATAATTATTCAATGACCTCTAGCACAGAGGAAGGTAATAGTGGTCAAGGGAAAACTCTGGTCGCTAAGCCAGGTGACAGCCTAACTTTTCGGGGGATGACTCTACTCGAAGGTGAAGACGAAGTTTCCCTAAACCCAGTTTATAAAATCTCATTTACCAATGGTCAGTATCTGGAGAACTTTGATATTTTTGGCACTGGTTTAGATGATGTCGATGTAGACGGAAATTATTTTGAATATAACCCTGGCAGTGGTGACATTCTCTTAGAGCAAAATGGACTGAGTGATGCCATGGAAACTCAAGTCGGATCAGTTACAGCTAAAATAAAGACAGACACGCCGGATCAAACCCTAATCGAAGGTAAGTTTTATGTTGATAATCCTAATCTCTTTATTACTTTTAATCCTATTTCCAAAGCTTATGCCGCTGATGAATATACCAGATCCACGGTTAGGATCCTAGTTAGTAATCCCTCTGGAAACACCGGAGCTCTTCCGAAAACCGGCGCGGGTTATCAAGATGACAAGTGGGATACAATCACCCCAGTGGCTATTTTAGCTGCCTTATCGATGATAATTGGCGGAGAAATTGTCAGAAGAAAAAGAAAACAAGCATAAATTAGGAAAATTAACTTTAGCCAGAATCTTTGCTGCGATTCTGGCTTTTGTTTTAGTCTTTGTCTCGGTTTATTATTTAGAAGGTTATTATGCAAAGAAATATCGGGGAAAGGAAAAAAATAGTAATACTATTACTCAGAATCAGCAAGTAGTAGAAAACGAAAAACTAGACAAAATTACTCAATTCGAACTCATTATAAGGAAAATTAATGTTTCTGTTCCGGTTATCCCTAATGTCAACGGCCAAAGCAGTGATCTCTATAACGAAGCGCTTAAAAAAGGAGTGGCTCATTATAAAGGAACGGCTTTACCGGCTTCCGGCAGCAATGTTTTAATCTTTGGTCACTCAAGTAGTATTTTTGGCACAGGGACTTATGATAAAATCTTCTCCCGACTGAACGAATTGCAAAAAAGCGATTTGGTTATAATTAAATTTAATGGTAAGGAGTATAAATATCTAGTTTTTGATAAAAAAATTACTTTATCGGGTGATGTTTCCATAATCACTCCGACCGAAAGAGAACAACTGACTTTGATGACCTGCTGGCCAATCGGGGCAGACAAAGAAAGATTGGTTATCATCACTAAACCACAAAAATAGAAAATATTGATTTATAACAGGGTCTATGTTATAAGATAGTCTTAGTTGGCGTAAAGACGTCAAAATGTACCTCAAACACCCGAACTAGGAGAGAGCTAGTGGCTGCCATGAAACCTGATTGGATTGCCGAACTCCAAGTTTGGGATGGATCGGCCTGGATGTATCTCAGAATTGGTATCAAAGAGAAAGTGAGAGAAGCCATTCACTGGAACTTTGAACTTAGAAGAGGGAGAGTCGGACGAATTCAAAATGAAACTATGCTGAAGGAAGTGGCCTACCAGGTTAAGGCAGCCTACAGGAAAAGGTACAAGAGCGACCTAACCTGGTTTCTTGAGGCGAAAGACATCCTGTTCTTGACTCTGATTGTTCCAATGCAGGAAAGCAAAGTCAGGGGAAAAATCGCTCTTGTTGATATCAGGGAGACCGAATATGGCCAGTTTTACTACAACATTGGCCAGCTACCCGAGATGGGGCCAGGGGCGACTTAAACGCCTCTGGCCCCCCTTCTTTTTGATCACTAAAATTTATTGGTATCTAGCCTTGAATCTCTTCGCCGGGCTTAAGTTCTTTGAGTCTTGACTTATCTTCAACTAAATCAATAAACAAAGTACCATTTAAATGATCTATCTCATGCTGTAAAACCCGGGCCAAAAGCCCGCTAGCATTTAACTGAATCGTCTTGCCTTTTTTATCTAAAGCTGCAACTTTTACCTTTTCCGGTCTAGTTACCGGGCCAAAGACATTTGGTACACTGAAACAACCTTCGTCTATCTCAACCTTTTTTTGGGAAAATTTGATTATTTTTGGATTAATTAAGACCACCAAGGGAATGACTTCGTTTTTCTCACCCTCAATTTCAGGGCTTGGTGTCGGCAAGCCTCTGGATTCGATAGTAATAATTTGAAAATTTTTTCCAATCTGGGGAGCAGCCAAACCTAATCCAGGTTTAGAGTTCAAGGTCTCAATCATATCTTGGATTAGTTTTTTAATTTCTGGAGTGACTTTTTCAATTGGTTGAGATTTCTGCCGTAACTTCTTGTTGGGAATAGTAATAATTTTTAAAATACTCATTAGATAATTCCTGTCGGGTCAACATCGATCGACCATTCATTTTTGGTTAACTCTTCGATTTCCTTGACTAAATTAATAATTTCCTTTTCGTTATGATCTAAGATTTTCAGAATAATTTGCCAGCGATATTTACCCACTAGTTTTGGCAAGAAAGCCGGAGATGGCCCGATTAAACTGACTTTTGATTTATTAATCTTCTTCTTAATCTGATCAGCTAAAGTTTTTGCTTTTTCTTCGGCAATATCTAAAACGGGATTATTATACATTAATTTGATTAAGTGAGTAAAGGGCGGATAATTTAACTCTTGTCGATTTTTAATTTCTTGATTATAAAAACCAATAAAGTCATGTTGACTAGCGAGCTTAATAGTTGAATTATCCGGATTGTAGGTTTGTAAGATAACTTTTCCTGGATGTTCTCCTCTTCCGGTCCGACCAGCCACCTGAGTGAGTAAATTGAAAGTTCTTTCACTGGCATTATAATCAGGAAAATTAGTCATAGTGTCAGCGGAAATAATACCAACTAGACTAACATTAGTTAAATCCCAGCCCTTGGTGATCATTTGAGTTCCGATTAGTATATCAACTTTTTTTTGAGTGAAATCTTGATAAATATTTTCATGGCTGCCTCGTTTTAGTGTTGTATCTCGATCCATTCGGCCGGTTTTATACTGATGATCGATTAGTTTTTTTAGTTCTTGTTCGACTCGCTGGGTTCCGGTACCGAAGTATTTAATGGCCGAACCCTGACACTGAGGGCAAAGGGTCGGGATATTTTCTTGGTATCCACAATGATGGCAGATTAATTTGAACTTGTGGTAATGGAAGGTAAGAGGGATATCACAGTGCGGACACTTGGCTACATAGCCACAGTCTCGACAACTGACAAAGGTAGACATTCCCCGACGGTTGATAAAAAGCAAAACCTGTCTCTTCTCATTTAGAGTTTGTTTTATATTTTTAATTAGACAATCAGAAAAGATACTCTTGTTTCCGGCCTGAAACTCATTTCTCATATCGATAATCTCTACTTTTGGCAAAAAATCTTGAACAATTCTTTTATTCAAAAGATGAAGCTGGTAAAGATTGTTTTGAGTGGCATAAAAACTGTTAATCGAAGGAGTGGCGCTACCAAGGATCAGTTTGGCTTGGTTAAATTCAATAATTTTTTCGGCTACTTTTACGGCTTGGTATCTCGGAGTTTGGTCTTGCTTGTAACTACTATCGTGTTCTTCGTCGATAATAATTAACCCTAGGCTAGAAAAGGGAGCGAATAAAGCACTCCGTGAACCAACGACAATCGATTTTTTACCTTCAAAAATATCTTTCCAGTTAGCAAAACGCTCGGTTTCTTTTAAATAGCTGTGCAAAATAGTTACTTGATTACTGAAGCGAGCAACAAAGCGAATCAGGGCCTGAGGAGTTAGGGAAACCTCAGGGACCAGCATTATTGCCTGTTGGTTTTTTTTCAGACTATCCTCAATTAGCCGTAAATAAACCTCTGTTTTGCCGGATCCGGTCACACCGAAAATTAGATGTTTCTGATGTTTTTTATCAGCGAGGATCTTATTAACAATTTTTTCTTGCTCGGGAGTTAATTTTGGCGGTTTATCTGAGGGGATTTTATATTTAGTGGAATTTATTACCCTTCTTTTTTTGGTAATTCCGCTGGGAATCATGGTTTGAAGAACGCTGACTAAGGAGGCGGAATAGTAATTGGAGATCCAGAAAGCCGTCTTTAATAGAGCCTCATTTAGGATTGGCTTAACAAATATTTTTTCTTGTATTTCTTTTGTTTCAAAACGAGGTTGGTTGGTTTTATCTAAAACAATGCCAATAACTTGCTTCTGGCGCAGGGAAATCAAAACGGCTTGACCGGGCAAAAAACCTTCACTCGAGTGGTAGGTTAAGACGGAAGTATCTTGACCAAAGTAAACTAGAGGAGCGACCTTGTAATAGTTCATAATTTCATTTTACTTGTGCTGGAAACATTTGTGAATGCTTCTTTACGCTTAGGGAAAAATCGTTTATCATAACTAAAGTAAAAACTAAGGAAAATGAAGAAAAAGAACCGAGTTTGGTGGCGTTTAATTTTTTTACTTTTGTTGATAGCAACAGCTTTGGCTATTGATTGGCCAAAAGAGATTAAAATTCAGATGCCAAAACCAAAAGTTAACTTGGAAAAGAAATCTCCTTTTATCAAGTTTAAAAAGAACGGGGATTTAGTTAATTTTAAGATAAATTATAAGATCAAGGAGGGCCTAGACTTACAGGGCGGAAGCTACTTGGTTTATGTTGCCGATCTTTCTAAAATCTCCGATAAGGACAAAAGTAACGCCGTGGATTCACTTAAAAAAGTGATTGAGGACCGGGTCAATGCCTTTGGCTTAACCGAGCCGGTTGTCCGAACCTCGAAAAGTGGCAGTGAGCATAGAATAATTGTTGAACTGCCGGGAATAAAAAAAACTGATGAAGCCCTTGATTTAATCGGCAAAACAGCTCAGCTGGAATTTAAGGAATTTAAAAACAGTGATTTTTATTCAACCGGCTTAACTGGCAAAGATCTTAAGCACGCTGGCGTTACTTTTGACCAAAACACTAATGAACCTCAAGTTTCAATCCAGTTTAATTCGGGAGGGGCTAAAAAATTTGCAGAGATCACCGGTCGAAATGTTGGTCAACCAATCGCTATTTATTTGGATAACAAGGTTGTCTCAAAACCAAGAGTAAATGAGCAAATTAATGGAGGAAATGCTCAAATAACAGGTAAATTTGATTTTCAAGAAGCGAAAACTTTAGCCATTCAGCTTAATGCCGGAGCATTGCCAGCACCAATTAATATTGCTGAACAAAGAACAATTGGAGCAACACTTGGTCAAGAGTCAATCAATAAAAGCATTGTCGCTGGCATTATCGGTATTATAGCGGTTTGTATTTATATGCTTGTTTACTACCGATTTTTAGGTATTTTTTCAACGGTCGGTCTGGGCTTGTATCTTGTTTTTATGATCGCTTTGTTCAAGTTGTTTGGTGTTACTTTAACCATGGGCGGTATTGCCGGATTGATATTATCTATTGGCATGTCGATGGAGACAGATGTTTTGGTTTTTGAAAGAATTAGGGAAGAATTGCGAAATGGCCATGCTTTTATCTCGGCTGTAAAACTTGGTTTTATCAGAGCTTGGCCGAGTATTCGTGATTCAAATGCAGTTAGCTTGATTATTTGTGCTATTTTATACACAGCTGGCGGCATGATTCGTGGTTTTGCCATTGTCTTAGCCCTGGGTATTGTTATTGGTTTAGTAACAACCTTCTTAGGGACCAGAACCTTGATTGATTTAATAGCAAAAAGGAAATTTGTTAAAAATAACTGGTTGTTCCGAGTTGAAAAGAAGGGGGAAGAATAATGAATCCGATTAATTATCGTAAGTGGTGGTATCTTCTTTCCCTGATAATTATTATTCCAGGTACAATTTCTTTGGTTCTGTTTGGACTCAAGTCCTCCATTGACTTTACCGGAGGAACGCTGATTGAAATTGAGGGAACAAAAGATAAGGGGAAAATTGAGGAGATAACAAAAGAGGCTAAGTTTAATAATGCAAATGTGACCATTACTAATAAAGGCCTGATCATTCGATCAAAACCGATCACCGAAGAAAATCACAAGAAATTTAAAACTGATTTAAATAAAATCAAAAACGTCAAAGAAGTCAGGATTGAAACAGTCGGCCCCTCTATATCGAAAGAAATTACCAGAAGGGCCTTCATTTCTGTAATTTTAGCTTCTGTTTTAATTGTTATTTATCTGGCCATATCTTTTCGACGGGTGCCAAAACCGGCCAATTCCTGGAGCTTTGGGGTAACTGCTGTTTTGGGAATACTGCATGATGCCTTAGTTTTGTTGGGAATTTTTTCTATTTTGGGGCATTTTTTTAATGTTGAGGTAGACCCCCTTTTTATAACAGCGATGCTAACGGTTATTGGCTTTTCGGTTCATGATACGGTGGTTATTTATGATCGGATTAGGGAAAACCTAATAAAGGGTACATCAGAGACGTTTGAAGAAGTGGTTAACCGGAGTGTCGTCGAAATGCTTGACCGAGATATCAGTACTTCCTTTTTAGCCTGGATAATCGTTTTTATTCTTTATCTCTTTGGGGGCTCAACTATAAAGTATTTCTTATTGACAATGGTCATAGGAATTATATCCGGAACATATTCGTCAATATTTAATTCGGCTTCTTTAATGGTAACCTGGCAGAGTCTTAAGGAAAAGAAGAGATAGGTTTTTTATAATTTCGTGTAAGTATATGAAAGCAAGCAGAAGTTTTCAAATTGATAAAAAGTGGAAATTTCTGGATCGAAAGAGTCCAGTTTTTTCTTCAGATAAAATACAGCCGGAAATTATTAAAATTCTTACCAATCGAGGGATAAAAAGTGAAAAAGAAGCCCTAGACTTTTTAAGCCCTAGCTATGAAAAATTAGCTGATCCTTACCAGCTACCTGACATGAAAGAAGCGGTAAAGATGATAATCACGGCGGTGGAAGACAAGAGAAAAATTGCCATATATGGCGACTATGATGTAGATGGCATCGCGGCAACAGCTATCTTGGTGAAATTTTTCCGAAAAATTAATGCAGAAGTGATTTACTACGTACCGTCAAGAGAAGACGAGGGTTATGGTTTACATAAAAAGGCGATAACCCAGCTTAAAAAAGAGAAAGTGAGTTTAATTATCACCGTTGATTGTGGTTCAATGGCCATAGAAGAGGTTGATTATGTTAAAAAATTGGGGCTGGACATAATTGTAACCGATCACCATGCCTTAGGGGTTAGTAGCCAAAAAGTGACTTTACCGAAAACACTTATTATTAACCCAAAAAGATGTCGGAGAAATGACTCTTTTTATAATTTATCAGGAGCCGGAGTTGCTTTTTATCTAGTTCGAGCTTTACAAAAACATTTTTTAGAAGTATTTCCCGCTGGCCAAGAAAAATGGCTTCTTGACCTAGTTGCCTTAGGCACGATCTGCGACGTTGTGCCGCTCCTCTCGGATAATCGAATTTTGGCTAAATTCGGCTTATTGGTTTTGTCAAAAAGCCGGCATATTGGCCTTGGGGTACTGGCCAAAGTGACGGAGATGAATTTAGTTAATGTCGATAGCCATAAGATTGGTTTTATTTTTGGGCCTCGTCTTAATGCTTCTGGTCGATTGGAAAATGCTCAAAAGAGCCTGGAATTACTCCTAACGGAAGATCAGGATAAAGCTTTTAAAATTGCCAAAAATTTGAACGAACTGAACATGAAAAGACAGGAAATCACTGAAAAGATTGTTGCTGAAGCTAAAGAATTTATTGCTCAAAAGAATTATGACAAAGACAGAAAAATTTTGCTTTTGGCTAATAAAAATTGGCCGGCTGGGGTTGTCGGAATCGCTGCTTCAAGATTAGTAGAGGAATATTCAAGGCCAGTCCTAGTCATGGAAGAGGCTGGTCAGGAGTTGAGGGGTTCGGCTCGCTCAATTAGTCGCTTTAATATTATTGAAGCGTTATCAAAATGTAGTGAGTGCTTCATACAATTTGGCGGTCATGCTCAGGCAGCCGGTTTTAAGCTCAAGAAGAAACACCTTCTGTTACTAGACGAAAAACTATTGGCTATTACTGAAAAGGAAATTAAAGCAAGCGATTTACAGCCAGAAATTTTTGTTATTGGTGAGATAATGATCAAAAACATTGATCGGGAACTAGTAAAAGAATTACAGAAACTGGAACCCTACGGGACAGATAACTATAAACCAGTTTTTGTTAAAAGGGGAGCGAAGATCGAGGAAGCTGATCTTGTTGGCAGCGGAAAAAATCATCTCAGACTAATTCTTAGTGAGGAAGGTACTGCCATTGGCGGTATTGCTTTTAAGTTTGGCAAAGAATACAAACTTAAAACTGGTGATATAATTGATTTAGCTTTTACGATAGAAATAAACGAGTGGAAAAATCGGCAAAAAATTGATCTTCATATTATTGATGTAAAAAAGAATAAATAATTTATACAAAAGATGTCAATCGAGAAAATACTAACCAGATTAAAGGAGAATTATCCTCAAACAGACGATAAGATTGTTCGAAAGGCTTTTGATTTTGCCAAGATAAAGCATAAAGATCAAAGAAGGCTGTCTGGAGATGATTACATCACTCACCCCTTAGCAGTAACAAAAATTCTAGCGGATCTAGGTCTGGACGACATTACTATTACCGCTGCTTTATTGCATGACACCATTGAAGACAGTGATGTGACTAAAGATGAAATTGAGAAAACATTTGGCCAGAAGGTTTCTGAACTTGTTGAAGGAGTAACCACCTTAGGCGAAATTGATTTTTCTAATTTGCCTGATCAGGATATTCAAGAAGCTAAATTTCGGGCTGAAATTGAAAATTTGAGAAAGTTTTTTTTGGCTATGGCTAAAGATATTCGGGTAGTTATGATTAAATTAGCTGATCGCTTGCATAATATGCGGACTCTTGATTCATTAACTCTAGCGGATCAGAAGAGAATTTCCAGGGAAACCCTGGAAATTTTTGCTCCCTTGGCCGATCGGTTAGGCATGGGCCAGATGAAGGCGGAATTGGAAGATTTAGCCTTCAAATATTCTTATCCGGAGGCTTATAGGCAGATTTTGAAGACGATGACTGGAGGCGAACGTGAACGAAATAATTATCTAGGACAAATAAAAAGGATTATTTTAGCAGAACTTGGAAAGGCGGGGATTCGAGTTCGAGTTGACGGTCGGGTCAAGCACCTCTATTCTATTTACAAAAAACTGAATAAAGTTGATCAAGACTTTAGTAAAATTTATGATCTTATGGCAGTCAGGGTGATGGTAGACACTGTCGAAAATTGTTATAAAACAATGGGGATTATTCATGTCCGCTTCAAGCCTATTATTTATAGAATAAAAGATTATATTGCTGTCCCCAAGCCAAATGGTTATCAGTCTCTACACACAACTGTATTTGGTATTAAGGGTAAAATTACTGAAATACAGATCCGAACAGAGCAAATGCATAAGGAAGCCGAACAAGGAGTAGCTGCTCACTGGCATTATGACGAGAACAAGTTGAATGTTTATAAGAAGGGTAAAAATACCTTTGCTTCTGAGGAGAAGCTGAGTTGGATTAATAAGTTGCCTAGCTGGCAGAAAAACATTTCGTCGGTTCGAGAATTAGCTGAAGACTTACAGATTGATCTTTTTAATGATCGGATCTTTGTTTTTAGCCCGCAGGGCAATATTTTTGATCTGCCCGAAGGAGCAACACCAGTTGATTTTGCCTATGAAGTCCATTCGGCGATTGGCCAACGCTGTCGTGGCGCCAAGGTTAACGGTAAGATGGTTCCCTTGGATTGTCAGTTGAGTAATCGTGATATTGTAGAGATTATTTTAGCACCTAGAAATGACAAAAATGGTCCACCGAGAGATTGGCTGGAGTTTGTGAAAACGGCTAAAGCCAGACAAAAAATCAGAAGCTGGTTTAAGCATTTAAATCGAAAACAAAACATTGAAGCAGGACAGAAATTAATATTAACGGAATTAAATATCTTTGGCTTGGAAGAAAAGGACATTTCTAATGAACAGAAAAAGAAATTGACCAATGGAGCTGGCTGGAAAGAATGGAATGATTTACTGGCAGCAATTGGCGACGGCTCAGTTACGGCTAAACAGATGGTCAAGAAAATTGTTGGACAAAAACTTTATGCGGATTTGGATTATCAAAATAGAGATTTAGCTACTAAAAAAGCTGAAGCTCTTCCTGAAATGGAAAAAGATTCTTACAACAGCTTATCTGGTATTTTGATTAGATATGCGGATTGTTGCAAACCAAAGAAGGGGAATAAGGTAAAAGGGTTTATTACTCAAGGTCAGGGAATTACTATTCATCGAGCTGATTGTCGCTGTCTTTTAACTAGTTCTCAGGAGCGAATTATTGATGTTGACTTTGACAAGGCAGAGAAAATTACTACAAGCGTTGAGATTATTGGTGAGAATCGAGTTGGCTTAGTTCGCGATATAACGAGCTTAATTGCCACAGAAAATATTACTATCGATGATTTAAAAGCTTATAACACTGAGCCGGAGACTAGTTTGCTTAGTTTGGTTTTTTCGGTTGATAATCCAGACACAGTCACGGATCTTTTGCCGAAGATATATCAGATTGATGGGGTGAAATCGGTCAGAAAAAAATAAGCGCTTGCAGGAGCAAGGTTGTTATGCTAAAACTATTAGGTAATGGCTAAGAAAACATATCAAGCACCACGGGGAACAAGAGATATTTTGCCTGAGGATCAGGTTTATTTTGATTATTTGGAAAAAACTTTCGAATCAATCATTAAAACGGCTGGTTTTCAGAAGATTACCACACCAATTTTTGAAGAAACAGAGCTTTTTATTCAAGGTGTGGGCAAAGGAACAGAGATTGTTGATCGGGAAATGTACACCTTTGATGATAAATCGCGCAATTCGTTGACCTTACGTCCCGAAGGAACCTCCCCAATCGTTAGAGCTTATTTGGAGAACGGCATGCAATCTTGGTCTCAACCGGTGAAGCTTTATTATTATATGCCAATGTATCGTTATGATCGACCGCAGGCTGGACGCTACCGAGAGCATTGGCAATTTGGTTTAGAAATGATTGGGGATGAGGAACCAATCGCTGACGTGACTGTTATATTATCAGCCCAGCGAGTTTATAAAAAACTGGGTTTATGGCCAAGATTAAGTTTGCAGCTAAATAGTATAGGTTGTTCGAGCTGTCGCCCAAAGTACATTAAAGAATTAAGAGAATATTATAAAGACAACTTAAAAAAAGTTTGTTCGGATTGTAAAACTCGTTATAAGGGGAATCTTTTGAGACTCCTGGATTGTAAGGAGAGAAAATGCCAGACCGTTATTGAAGAAGCTCCTCAAATTATTAATTTTCTGTGTCGTGAATGTCATGATCACTTTAAAGAAGTCCTGGAGCTATTGGACGAAATTAATGTTGTTTATGAGATAAATCCTTGTTTAGTTCGGGGCTTGGATTATTATACTAAGACAGTCTTCGAGTTTTGGACAGAAAAAGAAGGAGCGCAGAACTCTCTTGGCGGAGGCGGCCGATATGATGGATTGATTGAGGCCCTTGGGGGAAAACCAACCCCGGGGTTGGGGTTTGCCGGTGGGGTTGATCGAACGGTAGAGTATCTTAAAAATAATCCTGAGGTTGATATTTTATTTAATCATCAGGCCGATGTTTTTGTTGCCCAACTAGGCGATAATGCTCGTAAAAGTTGTTTGAAATTACTATGTGGCCTCTGGGATGAAGAAATTATAGCCGAAGGTTGTCTTGACAAGGGAGGGATCTCGGAGCAGCTGAGTATGGCTAATCGTTTAAAAGTAAAATACACTTTAATTATTGGTCAGAAAGAAGCTTTTGATGAAACTGTTATTATTAAAGAAATGTCTTCTGGCAATCAGGAGATATATCCTCAAAATAATGTTGTTAGAGAAATAAAAAAGAGACTTAAATAATAAAAAGAAGCTCCCTTAAGGAAGCTTCTTTTTATTATTTGTTTTTAATTCTATTAACCAGCGAAACCGAATGAACGAGCAACTGAGAGAACATGATAGACATAGCTATAGCTGTGGTTATAGCGGTATAAAGCAGCTGTTACATTACCACTAGCGGCACCATTAGCTGCTAAATATTTAGCAGCGGTGAAGATGGCGTCGTGAGCGTCGTTTATTGAAGCTATTCCGTCGCCATCTCCGTCCTGGGCATAAGCCCTGAAAGTGCTAGGCATAAACTGCATTGGGCCTTGGGCTCCGGCATAACTAGCAACAGAAGTGTCACCTCGTTGACCACTTTCCACCATGTGGACAGCGGCCAGGAGATATCGAGAAACACTGTAACGTTTCTCAGCTTCTGCGTAGATAGCCTCAAAGTTACCCTTGGCGGTAACAGGACGTTGTGGTCGATACTGAGTAGTTTTTCTTGCTTCCTCAGCGGCTTTTATTTTAGCTTGTTCAGCTTCCTTACGAGCCCTTTCTTCAGCTAAAAGTTTTTGATAAACAATCATTTCGTTTTTAGCTTGTTCCTCGGCCCTTGGAAGACGATTTGTTTTATTTACGTTGTTAATGTTTGCAGCGATATCCGCCTCGCCAATGGCGTTTGTCTCTATTCCCTGGGGTTCTGCTTGGGCGATTTTGACCCCAGTGAACCCAAGTGGGTTCTTCACAGCCATGAAGACAAAGAACATAACCGTGATTAGATTTCTGTTCATTTTATTGAACAAACCATCCTTTCTACCCTCGTAGCCAGGCTTGGTTTAACCTAACTAAAATTCCCAATTCTCATTGGGAATGTAAAATCATAGCATAAATAGTTATTTTTGTCAATAACTTTTTATACTCAGTCAAGCATTCTATAGCAGAATTATCTTTTTGTCAAGCATAAAATAATCCTGAATCCGAAAATTAAATTATTGTTCGAGTGGAGCGAGAACTATTAATAATTTAGACCTCTCAGGCTTCTCACCCTGTAATGGGTTTGAAAAATAATATTCTTTGGCAAGATTGAAATATTGAATGTGAATTTTCGGATTCAGGGTTATAAAGCAAGTTTTGGATCTGGTATAATCTTTGTAGTAAATAAGGGAGGTTTTATGGATTGTCTTTTTTGTCGGATTGTTGGTAGTGAGTTGCCCTCAAACAAATATTATGAGGATGGTAACCTTCTGGCTATTGAAAACATTAATCCAGAAGCACCCTTTCATGCCTTGATTATGCCTAAGAAACATCTAGAATTGCCCAAGATTGAAAAAGAAGATCTGAAAATTTTGGGCGAGCTTTTATCAATAGCTCCGATCATAGCTGAAAAAGAGAATCTAACTGGTGGGTATAGATTAATCATTAATATCGGTGAGGATAGCAACCGAGACTTTGATCATCTACATATTCATTTAGTTGGCGGAAAGAACCTGGGAGCGATTCTGCCAGATAGCCCGAAGTAACCCCAAAAGCTTTGCATAAGGCAAAAATTTCTGATACAATTAAGTACACACTTGATATTTAAGGAGGTGAGTTTAGGTTTGCAGTCAGTTGAAAGAAAACAGGGTGAAGCTTTTGAAAGTTTAGTTCGCCGTTTTAACCGTAAGGTCCAGCAGAGCGGGAATCTAACCATTGCTCGTAAGCGAATGTATTTTGAGAAAGCCTTGTCAAAGCGTGAAGAGCGCGAAATTGCTATCAAAAAGAAAGAACGTAAAGAGCATAAAATACGACAGCAATTAATCAGAGGCTATTAATGTCAAAGCAAGAAAAAATTGACCAGGATATAATTCAGGCAGTTAAAAACAAAGATGAGTTAACTGTCTCGGTTTTGCGTCTGCTAAAAAGCGCAATTAAAAATGCTGAGATTGATAAGGGAGAAAAACTAAAAGAGCCAGAGACTATTAATATCTTGGAGAAGCAGTCTAAGCAGCACAAAGATTCCATTGAGCAATATCAAAGGGGAGGAAGAAAAGATTTAGCTGACAAAGAAAAAACAGAGCTATCAATAATCGAGAAATATTTGCCCGAAAAGATGTCGGAGGAAGAGTTGGAAAAGCTAACTCAGCAAGTCATTTTAGATCTGGGAGCTTCCTCGATTGAAAAAATGGGTCAAGTGATAAAAGAAGTAATGACCAGGAGCCAAGGCCGAGCTGATGGCCAGAAAACCTCTGATATTGTTCGAGAAAAATTAAGATGAAATTTTTGCTTGTAAATAAAAAGGACAAACTGGACACAAACAGGTTAGAGAAAGTAGCGCAAGCTGCTTCTTCTATTTTGGGTCGCAAAAAAGGCGAGATAGAGCTTATTTTTGTCAGTGCCGACAAGATAAAAGAACTTAATAGAAATTATCGACACAGCGATGAAATAACGGATGTTTTAAGCTTCCAGATTGAAGAAGATCCTCTTATCGGGCAAATATTTCTTTGCTATACTAGAGCTAAAGAACGAGCAGAAAAGAGAAAAACAAACCTTGACGAGGAAATAATCAGACTATTAGTTCATGGTATTACTCACCTCTGTGGTTTTGACCACCATGATTCGAAAAGTTCACAAACAATGTTTGAGAGAGAAGACTTAATTCTTAAGAAGGTAAAGAGGTTATGAAAAATATCGTTTTTCTGGGTCCACCGGGATCTGGCAAGGGAACTCAGATCAATGAGTTGGAAAAATATTTAGATTTTACGGTTATTTCCAGCGGCGATATGGTCAGGGAGCTAGCCGAGAAAAACCAGCAAATAAAACAACTATTAGAAAAAGGGGAGCTGGTAAGTGATAATGTTTTATTGTCGGAAGTTGATCGCCAGATTGGAATAATTGATAAAAGTCGAGGCATTTTTTTTGACGGCTTTCCTCGGACCCTGAACCAAGCCAAAAAGATGGATGAAATCCTTATAAATCATGAACGAGTCCTAGACGCGGCTATCTATATTTATTTGGAAGAGGAAGAGGTTGTTAAGCGTCTAGCCCGCCGGAGAGTTTGTCGAAAATGTGGCCGTCCTTTTTTTGATTCTCCCAGGTGTCCTTCTTGCGGTGGCCAGCCGGTGATCAGGAAAGATGATAATGAAGCAACTATTATCAATAGAATGCAAGTTTTCTTAGAACAGACTCTGCCACTAGTGGATTATTATGAGACAAGAAATATTTTGTTACAGATTAACGGCAATCAGTCAATTAAAAACGTTGGCAGAGATATTAAAAAAGGTCTAGGATTGTGATTAATCAGAAGTTTCGAGCTATGAGTGAAGGTGGACAAATCCTGGCCTTAATTTTGGATGAACTAAAAAATCGTACAGTATTAGGGATGCCTACAAAAAACCTGGATGATTATACTCGGAGGCTCTGCTTAAAGTATAAAGCAAAACCTTCATTTTTAGGGTACCAGGGATATCCAGCAGCTGTTTGTGTTTCTATAAATGATGAAATCGTTCATGGTATACCGGGAAAAAGAGTGATCAAGGAAAATGACCTGGTTTCCTTAGACTTGGGTATATTCTATGGAGGCTATCACACGGATGCGACTATTACCTTTGGCCTTGGTAATGTTAGCAAAAAGTCTCAAAAATTAATTGATATAACCAAAACAGCCCTGGAAAGGGGCATAGAGCAAGCCGTAGCAGGAAACCACATCGGTGATATTAGCGAGGCAGTTCAATCTTTTGTTGAAGAAAATGGGTTTAATGTTATTAGAGCGCTAGTTGGCCATTGTGTTGGCGAAAATATTCATGAGGATCCTCTTATTCCCAATTTTGGGACCAGAAGGACTGGTCCGAGAATAAAAAAAGACATGGCTTTAGCTATCGAGCCGATGGTTACCAGCGGTAGTTATGAGGTTTTTCAAGCGGAGGATAATTGGACCTATAAAACCAGTGATCAGTCTTCAGTTGCTCATTTTGAGCATACGGTTTATGTTACTGGCAAAAAACCAATCATCCTGACCAGAAAACGTTGAATAGCAAAGACTTGAAATAACAGCTTCTGGCACCGTATAATAAATTAGTTAGAAGAGGGGAAATGGCAAAAAGAGAAGAATATTATGTTGGACTAGACGTTGGTTCTAGTAAAATTTGCGCGGTAGTGGGACAGCCCGAGGAAGATGAAACCCTGAGAGTCGTCGGTGTTGGCACTTCTCATATCACGGGTCTGAGAAAAGGCGTTGTTAGTGAGATAGAGGAAACAGTTAGTGGTATTTCTGAAGCAATAGAACTAGCGGAAAGAACTTGTGGTTTTCCTATTGATCACGCTAACGTTAACATTAACGGTGGGCATATTAATTCCATAAATTCTAGAGGGGTGGTGGCCGTCGGAAGAGCAGATCAGGAAGTTATCAAAAATGACTTAGTCCGGGCCGAGGAAGCAGCCCAGGCAGTCCAAATACCACCGAATAAAGAGATTATCCATGTCATTCCTCGCTATTTTGTGATAGATAATCAGGAGAGGGTAAAGGATCCGACCGGCATGACTGGAGTAAGACTGGAAGTAGAGGCTCATATTATATCGGTCTCACAGCAAGTTTCTCAAAACTTAAATAAATGTGTCACTCAAGCCGGTATTAGGATGGACGATATTATTGTTTCACCGCTCGCTTCAACTAAATCAGTCTTAGATAAAAGACAAAAAGAGTTAGGCTGTGCCGTGATTGATATTGGAGCTGAAACAACAGGATTAGCTGTATTTGAAGAAGATAGCCTTTTATATACTAATGTTTTTCCAATTGGGGCTAGTTCAGTGACTAATGATATTGCCATTGGTCTGAGAACTTCTGTTGATGTTGCTGAGAAAATCAAGATAAAGTATGGACAGGCATACCATAAGGAGGTTCCAGAGAGGGAAAAAGTAGATCTTTCCGCAATTGATATCAAAGAAGAAGGAAATTTTTCTAAAAGACATATAGCAGAAATTGCTGAGGCCAGGATGGAGGAGATCTTTAAAATCGTCAGGGACGATTTGAGGAGAATTAGCAAAGATACCTTACTGCCGGCCGGTGTTATTCTGACTGGCGGAGGTGCAAAACTAGTTAATATTGATTTGTTAGCCAAAGATTGTTTCAAGTTACCAGTAGAGGTGAAAAAGCCTCATTCCTTAAGCGGTTTAACGGAAAAGGTTTATGATTCTAGTTTGTCCGTAGCAACAGGTTTGATGCTTTACGCTTTTGAAGAGGGGTATAGTTTAGGCGGTTCCTTGCCAGCTGCTAATGTCCTGAGCAGGTTTAAAAGAATTGTTAAAACGTTTCTGCCATAAATTTTAATTATTAGAAACAGCGGATACCTATTAAAATAAAATACTTTCTGAAAAAGAAAGTATTTTATTTTTTATACTAGTATACTTTGAATATAATAAGAATAAATTATTTGTTCAATTATCAAAAAAGTCTTTACATCTGAATAAATAATCTATACAATATTTACGACTTAAACTTATTAAAGAAAATTTAGGGGGCATAAAAGTGGCAGAAGTTAAACCTAGTATGGAAACATTTGCGAGGATCAAAGTTATCGGCATTGGTGGTTCAGGGAATAGTGTTGTCAATAGAATGGTTGAGGCTGGTCTCAGGGGGGTAGAGTTTTTGGCTATTAATACTGATGCTCAGGCGCTTCACGGATCACATGCTGATAAGAAGATACATATTGGTAAATCATTAACTAAGGGACTAGGGGCTGGAAGTGATCCTGAGATCGGCAAAAAATCGGCTGAGGAAGACAGCGAAGCAATTTATAATGATTTAAAAGGCGCCGATATGGTCTTTGTCACTTATGGAGCCGGAGGAGGAACTGGTACGGGTGGTGCTCCAATTATCGCTGGTATCGCTAAGGAAGTTGGAGCCCTGACGGTCGGCGTTGTTACCAAGCCATTTGGGTTTGAGGGTGAGAAGCGCAAAAGAATCGCCGAAGAAGGGATTGATGAATTACATGGAAAAGTTGATGCCCTAATTACTATTCCCAATGATCGCCTTCTTCAGATAGTTGACAAAAAAACCTCCCTCCTAGAGGCTTTTCAGGTCGTTGACGATGTTTTACGCCAAGGCGTCCAGGGAATCTCTGATCTAATTACTGAAAACGGTCTAATTAATGTTGATTTTGCTGACGTGAAAACGGTTATGTCTAATGCTGGTTCAGCTTTATTGGGTATTGGCAAGGGAAGTGGTGAAAATCGGGCTATTGAAGCAGCCAAGCAAGCAATCAACTCACCGCTTCTAGAGCTTTCTATTAATGGAGCCAAGGGAGTTCTCTTTAATGTTACTGGCGGCAGTGATCTGGGCATGCATGAGATTGATGAAGCGGCTAAAGTTATTACTAATGCTATTGATCCGGAAGCAAATATCATCTTTGGAGCAGTTCTGGATCCGAATATGAGTGGGGAAATCCGCATTACGGTCATTGCAACTGGTTTTGAAGGAGTTCATAGTCCGATACAAAGTCACGACCACCTTGACTTTGAGACCAAAAAAAGCGTTGCTAGCCTGGAGGCGGAAGAAGAAGAGGAAAAAGAAGAAGCTGACAAGTGGGAAATCCCAACTTTTATTAGAAAAAGGATGGAATAAATCTTTTTGTAAGTAAAAAACTTAAAAAGGGCTCGAAAGGACTCTTTTTTTGGTGTTGAAAACCAATGTGGAAAGATTACTTTTTGCTTGTCTAGTAGCTAAAATTTTTGTGGAAAAGAAAAGACTTGACACCACACATATAGCGTATTAATATGTATGTTACACGCTATATATTGCGTTTTTGTGCCGGGCATAAATAAGTGAGAGGTAAGAATGAATTGCCCAAATTGTGGGTCAAGCAGTTTAAGGGTCTTAGAAAAAAGAGACATTGAAGGAGAACTAGCCATCAGGCGCCGACGAGAATGTCTGAAATGTGGTTTTCGTTTTACCACTTACGAAAGACCGGAATCACCAATGTTAGCGGTTATTAAAAAGGACGGTCGGAAAGAGATATATTCTAGAGAAAAAATGGCCAAAGGAGTAGAAAAAGCGCTTGAAAAAAGGCCAATTACCGAACCGCAGATGGAGATTATTTTGACTGACATTGAAAAAGAGATTTATGCTGCCGGCGAAAAAGAGGTAACAAGCGGGGTAATTGGTGATCTTATCCTGAGCAAATTAAAAGAAATTGATCAAGTTGCTTATATGCGCTTTGCCAGTGTTTATAAATCTTTTGATGATATTTCCAGGTTTAAGACAGAGGCGGAGAAACTGAAGAAGGTTTCTCCCAAAGACAGATCAGCCTCAGGCTAAAAATTTATAAAATAAAACAAAGACAAAAGGAGAGAAATGGCTGTCGAGAAAAAAATTCAGCAAGAACAACTATCACTTAGTCATAAACATCTGCAGAAAAAACCTTTCATACGGGTAAAAAAACGCGATGGTAGTATTGTCAAGTTTGAACGTGGTCGAATCGTTAGAGCGATTGAAAAAGCGGGGAAAGCAACCGGCGAATTTGATCGGGAAATTGCTGAAAAACTAACCGATCAAGTCGTTAATTATCTCCATAAGCAGTTTGATGCTGACCACTTACCGGACGTTGAAAAAATCCAGGATGTTGTTGAACACGTCTTGATGGACTCAGTCTTTGAAAAGACGGCCAAAGCCTACATAGTTTATCGCAAACAGCACGAAGAGCTTAGGAAAATTAAACTAGTTGATGCCGAATCCTTGATGGATAATTATATTGGCGAAGATACCTGGTATGTCAAAGAAAACGCCAATATGAGCTATAGTTTACAGGGCCTGAGAAACTACATCTCCGATCATATAACCGAAAAGTACTGGTTAAACAAGCTTTATCCAAATGAAATCAAGGAGGCTCACGAAAATGCCGACCTTCATATCCATGACCTCGGCTTTTTAGCTGTTTATTGTTGTGGCTGGGATTTGAAGGATCTTTTAATCCGCGGTTTCGGTGGTGTACCGGGCAAAATACAAAGCAAACCGGCTAAACACTTGAAAGCACTCTTAAATCAAATTGTTAATTTTATGTACACGGTTCAAGGAGAAAGTGCCGGAGCCGTCGCTTTCTCCAATTTTGATACCTTTGTCGCCCCCTTTGTTAGATATGATAATTTGGACTATAAACAGATCAAACAGGCCATGCAGGAGTTTGTTTTTGGCATGAATATCCCGACCCGGGTTGGCTTTCAGACACCCTTTACCAATATTACGATGGATTTGAATCCAGCTGGCCAACTAGCAGATGAACAAATTATTGTTGGCGGTCAACTACAAAAGGAAACCTATAAAGAGTTCCAAGATGAAATGGACATGGTAAATCGAGCTTTTGCTGAAGTCATGCTTGAAGGCGATGCTAGCGGTCGTATTTTTTCTTTTCCAATCCCGACCTACAACATTACCAAGGACTTTGACTGGAACAATAAAAAGCTTGACCCGGTTTGGGAAATGACCGCTAAATATGGCATACCCTACTTTTCTAATTTTATTAATTCTGACATGTCTCCAGATGATGCTCGGAGTATGTGTTGTCGCTTGCGCCTTGATAATCGAGAATTGCGCAAACGGGGCGGCGGTCTTTTTGGTTCAAATCCCCTAACTGGTAGCATCGGGGTAGTAACTATCAATGTGTCTCGTCTCGGCTACCTGGCTAAAAGCGAAAAGGAGTATTTTGAACGATTAAGCCACTTAATGAATCTAGCCAGAGAGTCGTTGGAAATTAAACGCAAAGTAATTGAACGGTTTATGGATCAGGGCTTATATCCCTTTGCTAAGTTTTACTTAGAGGGGGTTAAGAAACGCTTTGGCGCTTATTGGGCTAACCATTTTTCGACGATCGGCCTTTTGGGTATGAATGAATCAATAAAGAATTTTTTTGGGACAAAAGAAGATATTACGACTAAGAAAGGACATGACTTTGCAGTTAAAGTAATGGAATTTATGCGAAACCGGATTATAGATTACCAAAATGAAACAAACCATATATATAACCTGGAAGCAACTCCTGGCGAGGGAACAACTTTTCGATTTGCTAAACGGGACACCGATCAATATCCTGACATTATTGTGGCTAACGATATGGCCAGAAAAAATCTTGGGGCAAAGCCGTATTATACAAACTCAACTCAGTTACCGGTTAATTATACAGAGGATGTTTTTGAAGCTCTTGATTTGCAGGACAATCTTCAGACAAAGTATAACGGGGGAACGGTTTTGCATATTTTTATCGGAGAAAGGATAGACGATATCGAAATGGTTAAGAAACTAGTTAAAAAAATCTCCGAAAATTATCATTTACCTTATTTTACTATTACGCCGACCTTTTCTGTCTGTCCTAAGCACGGCTATATCAAGGGTGAACATCGGTTTTGTCCGACTTGTGATGAAGAGATAGGTTATAAAGAACAAATCAGAATTAATATAAAGCATGGTTTAGGAGGAAAGATAAGAACGAAAGCCTCGGCGCATAAGTAGAGGAGAAGGAGGAAAAGCAAAATGACACCAGAGGAGTTAAAAACCATTGAAACACAGAGAACCCCATGTGAAGTCTACTCACGGGTAGTTGGCTATATCCGCCCAGTCAATCAGTGGAATGACGGGAAGAAAGCGGAATTTGAAGACCGTCTTGGCTTCGAGGTTAAAAAGGTGTAAGTAATGGAAATTGCTGGTCTTGTTAAAACCAGCTTGATTGATTTCCCCGGCAAGATTACCACGGTGATTTTTACTCAAGGTTGTAATTTTCGTTGCGGTTTTTGTCATAATCCGGACTTGGTTCCAATCAAAAAAGGCAAAATATCAGAAGGGGAAGTTTTAACATTTTTATCTGGTCGGCGGAATAAGATTGAGGGAGTAGTCATAACTGGAGGTGAACCAGTCATCCAGAAAGATTTAGTTTCTTTTCTGGAGAAGATTAAAAAAATGGGTTTTTTGATCAAACTTGATACTAATGGCAGTAAGGTAAAGACTTTAAAAGAACTGATTGATAAAAAGCTGGTTGATTATGTGGCGATGGATGTCAAGGGACCGCTAGAAAAATATCCAGAAATTGCCAAATGCTTGAACACTAAAAGTGTTCAGGAAAGCATAAAATTGCTTAAGAATAGCAAAATTGACCATGAATTTAGAACAACAGTTTTACCCCGTTTGCACCAGATGGATGATTTTAATAAAATTGGAAAATTGCTTCAAGGGGCAAAACTTTATACGATTCAAAACTTTCGTCCAGACGTTACTCTTAATCTAGAATTTTCATCTGAAAAAAGCTTTAGCCCGAAAGAATTAGCCGCTATTGCCAAAATAATGAGGAAAAACGTAAAAAAGATCGTCATTCATAGTAATATCGGCTAATTTGGCCTAGCGGCAATTAATTTGATATAATGGTCGTTGCAAAAAAACTAAGGTAAAGGGTTAGGGAGAAAATTTTATGCCAGCAAAAAACAACGACGAAACAATTGAGGCAGAAATCATCGAAGAAAAATCAACGACTAGAAAAAATAGAGACAACAGAGGCGATCACGGCTTTTTTTGGGGAGTGATTTTAATTATTTTAGGCATTTTGTTCTTTGTCCAAAAGTACTATAACATTGATGTCTGGACTAATTTTTGGCCAGCTGTTTTGATTGTTATTGGTTTATTTTTAATCTACAGAAGCTTTAAAAAATAACCGGCAAAGGCAAAAGAGTGGATTTTAGTCTGCTTTTGTAATTTAAAAGACAGGAGAAAAGTTAATGTGTGGAATTGTCGGTTATGTTGGTAAGAAAAATGCTCAGAAAATCCTCATGGCTAGCCTTCGCCGACTTGAATATCGAGGTTATGATTCAGCCGGCATTTGCCTAACCAATAACGAGCTGGAGATCTATAAAACGAAAGGTAAAATTGCTGATCTTGCCAAAATCTCTAAGCCATCAGCTAAAACCGTGGGCATTGGTCATACCCGCTGGGCCACTCATGGCGTGCCAAGCAATATTAATTCTCATCCCCATCTGGATTGCCAGAGCGAAATTGCCCTTGTTCACAATGGCATCATTGAGAACTTTAGTTCCCTTAAAGGTTATTTAGAGAAAAAAGGTCACCGGTTTGTCTCGGATACTGATACGGAAGTTTTAGCTCATTTGGTTGAGGAATTTTATCATGGCAACTTAGAATCAGCGGTCAGGGAAGCGCTGAAAAAAGTTGTCGGAACCTATGGCATCTGCCTCGTTCATAGGCAAGAGCCGGGGAAGATTATCGCCGCCAGAAAAGGAAGCCCCTTGGTTTTGGGCTTGGGCGAGAATGAATATTTTTTAGCTTCGGACACATCAGCCCTTCTGGCCTATACCAAAAAAGTTATCTACCTTAATGACGAAGAAATTGTCACCGTTACGGGGGACGGTTATGAGATTAGTAATATTCAAAATGGCCAAAATTTAGAGAAAGAAGTCAAAAAAATTGAGTGGTCGCTTGGAGAGATTGAAAAAAGTGGTTTTGACCACTTTATGTTGAAGGAGATTTTCGAACAGCCAGAAGCGGTGACCAAGGCTTTATCTGGTCGGATTTCGAACGATAAGATTGTCTTTGGCGGCCTCAATATTGAAGCTAAGGTTTTAAGGAATCTTGAACGGGTTATCATTGTCGCCTGCGGCACCAGTTGGCACGCTGGCTTAGTCGGTGAATATGTCATTGAAGAACTGACCCGAATTCCGGTCGAGGTCGAATATGCCTCAGAGTTTCGTTACCGTGATCCGATTCTGGATGGGAAAACCCTGGTCATAGCTATCAGTCAGTCTGGTGAAACGGCGGATACTCTGGCTGGCCTTAAAGAAGCGAAGGAAAAAGGGGCCTATACTTTGGGTATCATCAATGTTGTTGGCTCAACTATTGCCCGTGAAGTTAATGGCGGTATCTATACTCACGCCGGGCCGGAAATTGGCGTTGCTTCGACCAAAGCTTTTACGACCCAATTGGCCGTTTTGATTATGCTAGCGGTTTATTTTGCTTCCCTGAAAAACTTACCAGCAAAACAGACAACCCAAATCATAAAAGAGCTTTCTCTAATTCCAAAGAAGATGCAAAAAATTCTTGATCGGGCGGACGATATAAAAAAGACCGCCTTAAAATACGCTAAATATGATAACTGCCTCTATTTGGGCCGGGATCTTAATTATCCGATTGCTCTTGAGGGAGCGCTTAAATTAAAGGAAATTTCTTATGTCCATGCCGAGGGCTATCCGACGGCGGAGATGAAACATGGACCAATTGCTCTGATTGATGACGACTGCCCCTCGATCTTTATTGCCCTGGCTGATGATCTTTATGAAAAAGTGATCAGTAATATGAAAGAGATAAAGGCCAGAAAAGGCAGAATTTTAGTTATTGCCACGGAGGGGAATGAGGAGATAAAAAATATTGCTGATGATGTTATTTATATACCGCAAACCTTGCCGATATTAGCCGGCCTTTTGAGTGCTTTGCCGATGCAGCTGATCGCTTATTACATCGGAGTTTCCCGTGGTTGTGATGTTGATCAGCCACGAAATCTGGCCAAAAGCGTCACTGTTGAATAATTGCAATATTTTCCTTGTTCCGTTATCCTTAAAGCCAGAGGAGAAAGTTATGATTTTAAAAGTTTTTACTAAAGAGGATGGTCCGGGGACCGAAGAAGCCCTGGATTTAGCAAAAGAGATGGAAGAAAATGATTTTCAGGTCGAGTATTATGACTTTGATCAGCCGGAAACTTATAAATTAGCGGAAATTTTTGAGATTTTTAGCGTCCCTTCTTTTGTGGTGACTCAGGCAGATGGGCGAGAAGTATCGGCTTGGCGAGGAGAGATTCCCTCCATTGATGAGATCAAAAACTTTATGAGTCAATGAACAAAGAATTAATTATTAATTTTGTTAACCTTCTGACTAATATTTATATGGTTCTTATTTTTATTCGGGTTATTCTAAGCTGGATACCAAGCGGAGCCAATATTTTAAGAAAATTTATTTTTGACACAACAGAGCCGGTCTTGGCTCCAATTCGTAAAGTTATTCCGCCTCTCGGCGGAGTTGTAGATTTATCGCCAATCATTGCTTATTTACTGCTCTTTTTGATACAAGAATTAGTCAGTCGAATATAAATAATTGAAAGGAAACAAGATGAAAGAACTTTTGGCAAATAAACTAATGCTAGCGATAATCGGCAGTGTTGTTGTCGTCGGCGTCGGGGCTGGAGTTTATTTCGGTGTTTTGGATAAGAACAAAACCGAAACAAGAACAGGTAAAGAACAGACAGAAAATAAGTCATCAAATAATGATTTTATCAGAACGGGGCAGAATTCCTTTGGTTTAGAGGTTTGTAATGAGATGACCAAAGAAAAAGTCGGAGAAGTGATCGGGAAAACAATTGTTAATATCAAGGATTACAGTAATGGCGGTAGTACTGGCTGTGAATATTTTATAACCGACACAAGCTTTGTCATCATCGATGTTGGCTACGGTGATATGGCGAAACAAAAACAAGGGTTAGAATTTCTTGATCGAACTCTAAAAACAGATAACCGCATTAAATTAGAGAACATGCTAGCTTATTCAGAAAAGGGTTTAATCGATGTCTATATGAATGTTGCTCCTGGGCAAAAATATGTCCGAGTTGGTCGTAGTTCAACCACGGCTGTTAATGAAGAAACTTTAATCAAATTAGCTATAGCTACCGAGGCAAAAATCCGAAGTTATAAATAGTTCTCTAAAACGGGCAAGGCCCGCGCTCCTTAGCAGGCGAGAAGGTTCGTAGTCCTCTCGTACTTTGGATTGCGGGCCGTCTACCCCAGTGTGGCGAAGAAGCGGCTCAAGAACGACTAGGCGTTACGCCGCAAGACTTTGCCACTAGAGGTTCCTCTGAGGAACCCTTTCCTTGCTAAGCAGGGGAAAACTGGGATGATTGCGCGACTTACCCCTCGCGCTAGGGAAATCTAGATGGGTAGCACAGACTCTCCTCCCATAGCTCCTGTCGAGATTCAGACCCTGTTGGTAAGCGATCGACTTACAGGGTCTCTTTAGAAATGTCGGGTGTGTTGCTACGGCGGGTGCATTTACTCCCTTAGATAGTGATGGACCGGCCGTCACAAGTGTCCTAAGATAGGGCAGTTAATATATTAACATAAATAATAAAATTAGTCAAGTATTTTTTGTAATGGGCAAACAATTTTTGTACTAGTCCCTCACTTTGCCCGCTCAGAGCAAAGCCTTAGCAAAGTTGGGTCATTCCCGACCAGATTGGAGATATATATCTGTTAAAGGATTAAAGCTAAGAAGAAAAAGTCTTGGCGTTGGGGTTGCCTATCTGCAACTCCAGCGCCAGCGATGGCATGTTTGGTTCTGATCACTGGAAGGGCAATTTGCCCTCGGAGGCGGCAAGCCAGACAAGAAGAGCAATCATGATGATGCCGATGATGATGTTTGTTGTCTTGATGCCACATCAGTAACCTCCGGAAGGAACTTGAGACAGGGCATAGATAGCTAGATTACTGATGATGACAATCAGCCCAACGGCTAGTATGATCGTGGCTTTGAACATTCCCGATAACCTCCTTCAGATCGAGTGCAAGGAACTTTGGTAGAACCAACTGCCTCTGTATTATACTGCCCTAAAGCCAGAAGTCAAAAATTTAATCTCCTCCTAAGTTAGCTGAGGATTCATATAAATAACCTGTAATTTATAATTCTAGCTTCTTGATTCTTTGACACCCTGATATTCTCTCCTTCTATCCCGACAAGCTGGGGCTAAGGGTAGGCAGGGGAGGATATTGGAAGATTGAATTAAAAAAAGTATATAAAAAGTAAAGCTAAATCTGTATAATATAGCCATGTCATTCAAAAAAGTTAATCCAAAAGCTGATTTTACCAAAATTGAACACGAGATAATTGGTTTTTGGAATAAGAACAAAATTTTAAGCAAATATTTAAGTCGTAATAAAGATTCAAAAGAAAAATTTAGTTTTCTTGATGGTCCGATCACGGCCAACAACCCTATGGGTGTTCATCATGCCTGGGGTCGGACACTAAAGGATCTCTGGCAGCGCTATGAGACAATGAAGGGTAAGCGTCAGCGCTATCAAAACGGCTTTGACTGCCAAGGCTTGTGGGTAGAAGTCGAGGTTGAAAAAGAACTTGGTTTTAAAACGAAAAAGGACATTGAGGCTTACGGCATTAACAAATTTGTCGAGAAATGCAAAGAACGGGTCAAGAAATATTCGTTAATTCAAACCGAACAGTCTAAACGCCTCGGTTTTTTTATGGACTGGGACAATTCTTATTACACCATGTCCGATGAAAATAATTATATGATCTGGTATTTTCTTAAAAAATGCTTCGATAAAGGATATCTATACAAAGGGCACGATGTCGTACCTTGGTGTTCGCGCTGCGGGACAGCTATTTCCCAACATGAGATTCTGACCGAGGAATATCAGGAATTGGTTCATAAATCAGTTTATTTGAAATTACCGCTAAAAAATAGCAAAAATAAGTATTTTTTGGTCTGGACGACTACTCCCTGGACCTTAACCTCTAATACAGCCTTGGCTGTTAATCCTGATCTGGAATATGCCAAAATTAAAGTCGGCGATGAATATTATTATCTGTCGGAGGGGACAATTTCTATTATTGAATCTGAATATGACCTAGTGGAAAAAGTTTTGGGTAAAAAATTAGCTGGACTGGAATATACTGGCCCGTTTGACGATCTCGAGGTTCAAAAGGGTGTCATTCATCGGGTTATAACTTGGGCTGATGTTGGCGAAGATGAGGGAACAGGCATCGTTCATATTGCCCCTGGTTGCGGTGAAGAAGACTTTCAACTTGGGAAAGAGTTTGATCTAGCCGTTATTGCTCCGCTTGATGAGGCGGGGGACTTTGTTCAGGGCTTTGGTCAATACGCTGGCAAAAACGCCCAAGAGGTAGCTAAGCCAATTTTTAAGGAATTAGATAGCAAAGGCATTTTATTCAGAACTCATGAATATACTCACCGCTATCCAACTTGCTGGCGTTGTAAGGAAGAATTAATTTTCCGACTGGTTGATGAATGGTATATCGGTATGGACATTAAAGATCCAGAGGACAAGAAAAAACGAACTCTACGTCAGCAAATGATTGAAGTAAATGAAGAAATAAAATGGATTCCCCTTTTTGGTAAGGAGAGAGAATTAGACTGGCTCAATAATATGCATGATTGGTTAATCTCCAAGAAGCGATATTGGGGCCTAGCTCTGCCTATTTATGAGTGTCAATGTGGCCATTTTGAGGTTGTTGGCTCTAAGGAAGAGTTGAAAGGAAAAGCGGTTAAAGGCTGGGATAGATTTAATGGTCATACGCCACACCGACCATGGGTCGATGAGGTTAAAATTAAGTGTCCGAAATGCAGCAAGGAGATTTCTCGTGTTCCTGATGTCGGAAATCCCTGGCTTGATGCTGGTATTGTTCCCTTCTCAACCTATGTTGATCCAAAAACTAAAAAGTTAAGCTATACGACTGATAGAAAATATTGGTCTGAGTGGTATCCAGCTGAATTTATTACTGAGAGCTTTCCCGGTCAATTTAAAAACTGGTTTTATTCTCTAATCGCTATGAGTACAGTTTTGGAAAGAACTAAGCCTTTTCAGATTGTTTTAGGCTACGCCCTAGTAAAGGATGAAATAGGTGAGGAAATGCATAAGTCCAAAGGCAATACAGTTTGGTTTGATGACGCCGCTGAGGAAATTGGTGTTGATGTTATGCGCTGGCTTTACATTAGGCAAAATCCTTTTAATAACCTTTTATTTGGCTATAAATCAGCGGGGGAGATCAGGCGAAAAATTCTAACCCTCTGGAATGTTTACTCCTTCTTTATCACCTATGCCCGAATTGATAATTGGAGGCCGCAAAGAGAATTGTTTAAGGATGTTGATAAAAGGTCGATGCTCGATCGTTGGATTATTTCTGATTTGCAAAGCCTAGTTGATTATGAGACAAAAGAGCTGGATAGATTCCGGTCTCATTTCTTGATGGAGAAAGTTGAGCAATTTATCGACAGTTTATCAACCTGGTATGTTAGACGATCCAGAAGGCGATTTTGGAAAAGCGAAGATGACAGTGATAAAAATTATGCCTATCAAACTCTATATGAGATTCTTTTAACTTTATCACAGATTCTAGCACCGGTTATTCCCTATATTACTGAGGAAATTTATCAAAACTTGACTAAGGGTGGTAAAGATAGGACAGAAAGTGTTCATTTAACCGATTGGCCAAAAGCAGACAAGAAATTGATTGATAAAGAACTGATTAATTCCATGCGGTCGGTTCGCGATATCGTTAGTTTTGGCTTGTCGGCTCGGGCGAAACAAGGCGTCAAAGTAAGACAGCCTTTGAACGAAATTATGGTCCTCAGTAAAAATAAGTTAAGCGGCGAAATGATGGAACTAATTAAAGATGAAGTCAATGTTAAATCGGTTAAAGTTGTCGAAACCAGAGAAAAGATTTTTAATTCTAAATACGAGCTGGGGAACGATACCAAGAAAGAAAATCTACAAAGAGCATCGCTTCTGGCAGCCGTAGATTTGAGCGTTTCTCGTGAACTAAGGGAAGAGGGGATAGCTAGAGAAACTGTTCGAAAGATCCAGGATATGCGTAAAAAAGCCGATTTTGAAGTTTCGGATCGAATTGAAATTTATTTTGAAACCAAAGATACGGAATTGAAAAAGATCATTTTAGAAACAGGGCATAGTTATCTCAAAAAAGAAACCCTGGCCGTAAAAGTCAAGCTCGGAAAAAATAAAGATCTGGACTATAATGAAGAAGCTCTGATCGAAGGCAAGCAAATTTGGGTCGGACTAAAGAGAATTAAATAGCCTTGAAACGTTATCTTCACCTCATCAAAAACTTTGATTGGATTATTCTTTTGGCAACACTTTTATTGCTTGGCTTTAGCGTGGCAATTATCTTTAGCGCCACCTTTAGCCTGACTGGTGGTGGAAAAGAAGCTCTCCAACAGGCTCTCTATGCTGTTTTGGGTTTAGTTATTCTTCTTACCATTGCCCGGACAGATTATCGGTCATTCAAAAATTACTCGGCTATTTTGTATGTTATCACGGTGGCTATGTTGATTGCGGTGAACTATTTAGGCACAACAAGCTTGGGAGCAACTCGTTGGATTAATCTAGGCTTTTTCCAGTTTCAGCCGGCTGAACTGGCAAAAATATTTTTGATTATTGTCATGGCTAAGTTTTTTGCTGAAAGGACAGAGGAAATGAGACAGCTTAAAACTCTCCTTCTCTCCCTCGTTTATGTAGCAATTCCGACGATTTTAGTGGCATTTCAGCCAGACCTGGGGACAGCCTTGACCTTTATGGTTATTTGGGCGGCCATGGTTCTGGTTAGTAATGCCCGGAAGATTTATTTTTTGGGATTAGGTTTAATTAGTATCGTTTCTTTGCCAATCGTTTACCGCTTCCTCCATGATTATCAGAAGAAGAGAATTTTGGCTTTTCTAAATCCGACGGCCGATCCTATGGGAGCAGGCTGGAATGTGAACCAGGCCTTGATTGCTATTGGTTCGGGACAATGGAAAGGACGAGGTTTAGGCCACGGACCCCAGTCACAGCTAAACTTTTTGCCGTTTAAACATACAGATTTTGTTTTTGCTGCCTTGGCAGAAGAAATGGGTTTTCTTGGTGCCGCCGCTGTTTTAATTCTCTTTGCCGTTATTATCTATCGAGGCATTAGAGTAGCTATGATAGCTCGGGATTATTATGGTATGTATTTGGCGACGGGCATTTGTGCCATGCTCTTTTTCCATGTTTTTGTCAATGTTGGCATGAATATCGGTTTAATGCCGGTTACGGGAATACCTTTGCCACTAGTTAGTTCTGGTGGAACTTCCGTTATTATCACCCTGGCTGCAATTGGGATTTTGGAAAGTATCATCATTCGTTATAAAAAGATTGACTTTAAATAAGCTTGATTTTGAAAGTAAAAATTGTTAGAATCTAATACATTGTAAATGTAAGTTTGGCATGGCAGAAAAGAAGACATTGAAAAAAACTGAGGAGAAGAAAGAGAAATTTGCCGTTATTAGAACTGGCGGCAAACAGTATTTGGTTTGTGAGGGCGAAATTTTGGAAGTTGAGAGATTAGAGGTAGGAGACGATCAGAAAATTGTTTTTAATGAAGTTCTCCTTTTTGTCAACGGTGATAAAATTGAGATTGGCAATCCTCTTGTTGATAAAGCAAGAGTTATAGCTAACTTTATCCAAGAAAAAAAAGGCCAGAAGCAAATTATATTCAAATATAAGGCCAAGAAGAACTATCGAGTTAAGACTGGCCATCGTCAAAAATACAGCCAGGTGAGAATAGAGAAATTGCTAGAAGGTAACAAATAATCTCTCAAAAGACTCAAGGGGATTTTTTGTTCTTGGCAGATAGTCTTGATTTTTGATAAACTAATTTCGTGGCAGACATTATTGTAGTGACAAATCAGAAAGGTGGAGTGGGTAAAACAACAACCACCGTCAACCTAGCGGCTTACTTGGCAAAAAGTGGTCAGCGTGTTTTGTTAATCGATCTTGACCCTCAGGGTAACTCAACAAGCGGCTTAGGAATTGACAAAGAAGTGGTCAGAAAGAGCCTGTATGATGTTTTGGTGCGAGGAACGCCAGCACAAGAGATTAGAATAGGGACCGGGGCTGATGGATTGGATCTAATTCCTTCGAGTGTTGTCCTGGCCGCCGCCGAGGTAGAATTAGTAAGTCAAATTGCTCGGGAAAATCGCTTGAAGCAGGCGATTGAGGAAATACAATCTGAGTATGATTACATTATTATTGATTGTCCGCCATCCCTGGGAATTTTGACGGTAAATGGTCTAGTCAGCGCTGATCATGTTTTGATCCCGGTTCAGACGGAATATTATGCTCTGGAAGGTTTGAGCCAGCTTCTCCATACGATTCAAAGGGTTAGGGTTAGCCTCAATCCCCAACTTTCTTTATTGGGAGTCCTTCTGACAATGTATAATAAGCATACCTTATTGTCCCGACAAGTTGAGGAGGAAGTCAAAAAGCATTTTCCTAATAAAGTTTTCGAAACGATTATTCCCCGCAATATTCGCTTGGCCGAAGCCCCGTCTTTTGGCAAGGTGATTTATCAATATGATCGATTTGGTAAAGGAGCCAGCGCTTATAAATCCCTGGCTAAGGAGGTACACGTAAAATGCAAAAAATAGAAGACAATCAGAAAAAAGCATCGGAACACGGACTAGGTCGAGGCCTAGATGCTTTAATTCCGACAGGCTATGATGATGAGGCAGAAAATAAAATCAGAACAGGAAATTTTTTACCAGTTAATCAGATTGACCCTAACCCTCATCAGCCGAGACAAGATTTTGACGAGACAACCTTAGCGGAATTAGCCGCTTCAATTAAAGAACACGGTATCTTGCAACCATTGTTAGTCGCTCCCCACAAGGACCGCTATCAACTGATTGCGGGAGAGAGACGGTTAAGGGCGGCAAAAATAGCCGGGATTGACAAAGTGCCGGTAGTCGCCCGGACCCTTGATGAACAAGCCAAACTAGGATTGGCTTTGATTGAAAATATTCAGCGTGAAAATCTAAACCCTCTTGAAGCCGCCCGCTCTTATAAGAAATTGATTGATGAGTTTAATTTAACTCAAGACGAAGTGGCAAAAAAGATTGGTAAAGCCAGATCGACAGTGACGAACACTTTAAGGTTGCTTAATTTACCGGCAGAGATAAAATTGGCTTTATCGAGGGGTAAAATTACTGAAGGTCATGCCCGAGCTCTATTGAATATTGAGGATAAAAAAACTCAGTTCGATCTCTTTAATCGGATGCTTTTAGGTAAAGTTACGGTTCGGCAAGCTGAAAGCCAGTCAAAGAGAAAAGGGACGATGACCAGCGAGAGAGAAAAAGACCCTCATTTTACGGCGGCTGAGAAACAAATGAGTGAAGCGATGGAAACCAAAGTAACAATTAGGAGCAAGAAAAAGGGCGGCCAAGTTTTAATTGATTTTTATAACTCTGAGGACTTAGAAAGAATATTTAAACGGATCGTGAACCCCTAGTTATATTGGGGTTTTTTGATAAAACCGGCTTCGTCCGGGGGTAAAAGTCTCAACCAACCTCGTCCGACAATATATTTTTTGTTTAGAAGTCCCCATTCCCGGGAATCAGAGCTGGCATTGGGATGACGATTGTCTCCCAAAACGAAATATTCGCTTGATCCAACAGTAAAAGTTTGTTTACCAGAAGTCTGAATGCTTTTCTCGATATATGGTTCGTTTAGAGTTATACCTTGGGGATGATCTGTATTCATAACGATGACTTTTCCGTTCTCGATTTTTACAGTCTCACCCGGTAAACCAATTATTCTTTTGATGTAATTTTGACAGGGCCCCTGGAAAAAATTTCTTAAGACCGGGGAGGTTTCAACGTAAGAAACGCAGGTTTCATCAGGATGTTTAAAAACAATAATGTCGCCCCGTTTTGGCTCAAAAAAGCGATAGGTAACCTCATCGATGAATAAATAGTTGCCATTATGAAACTTCGGCTCCATACTTGAGCCGATAATGTAATAAGGTTGTATAATAAAAAAACGGAAAAAGAAAACCAAAAGGCCGACGATTATAATAGTTTTAATTATTTCCCAGGCAAAGTTTTCTTTCTTCTCTGGTTTCTCTTCCTCAGCTAATTTTTCTGATTCCCCTTTACTCACAATAGCCATATTATAACGAGAAAAAGTCTTGGCTGACAATTGTTTTTTGGTTATAATTTTATTTGTGTAATTGAAGGGGTAGATGAAAAAGAAGCTGACGATTGAAGAAATAGAGAAGAGTGTGAGTAGTATTCCTGAAGAGAAAAACCAGATTTCTCCAAAAACAGCCGTTACCTTTGCTCGAAAAAAGAAGAGGCGAAAAATAAAAAGAATAGTGATTTTAAGCATAGTGGCTTTGATCCTAGTTGGTTTAGGCTGGTTAGGCTGGATTTCCTATCAGTCAATGAAAAATATTTTTGGCGGAGAAAATGCCCCTGGTCTGCTCGGTTTGATTGACAAAAAACAATTAAAAGGAGAGGCTTCGGGGCGAGTTAATGTTTTGATTTTGGGTGTCGGTGATGAAAATCATGCCGGATCAACTTTGTCAGATACGATGATGGTTTTAAGTTATGACACTAAATCGAAAAACATCGCCATGGTTTCGATTCCCCGAGATATGTATGTCAAAATTGACAAGGACGGTTATGCCAAAATTAATGAAGCTCATGCCTATGGAGAAGAACATAAAGTTCAGGGTGGCGGGCCGGAGTTGGCTCGGCAAACTGTCAGCAATGTTTTAGATCTGCCGATCCATTATTATGTTCGGTTTGATTTTACCGGCTTCAAAAAGCTAGTTGATGCTGTCGGGGGGGTTGATGTTAATGTTGAGAAAGATCTTTACGATCCCTATTATCCCGGAGGTAATTTTAGTATAAAAAAGGGCATACGTCATATGGATGGAACATTAGCTCTAAAATATGCACGATCTCGGGAAACAACGAGTGATTTTGACCGAGCCAAAAGGCAGCAACAAGTCATCGTCGCCGTTAAGAATAAAATTCTTTCCTCGCAAACCTTATTTAATCCTAAAAAAATACTTGATATCATCCAAATTATCGGTAATCATGTTAAAACTGACTTTAAAACCAATGAGTTCCAAAGAATTTTAGAGCTAGCAAAGGGCGTTGATAGCAACCGAATTATTAACAAAGTCATCGATAATGGGGCCGACGGTTTATTAATGAACGGTTATGGGATAACTCCTTCATCAGCTGGGTCTACTTTGATTCCCAAGGCTGGTCTTGATAATTATTCAGCTATTCGGAATATGGTTAGAAACGTTTTTACGGGTAATCAAATTAAAGCCGAAGGAGCAAAAATCTCCGTTTTGAATGGAACAGGTCGTTCGGGTTTGGCGACCCAAGTGGCAGATGACTTGAAAAGCCAGGGTTATAATGTTGTTAATTATGGCACAGCCTTAACCGGTAGTCAGAATACGACTGCTATCTATGACTATACTAATGGATCAAAGTCAAATACAATTAAGGCTCTGGAAAAATATTTTAGCGCGAAAGCGGAAAAGAGAAACAATTCCAATAATAGTTATGATATAGAGATTATTATTGGTCGCAGCTATAATGGTTAGGCAATGAATTCTCTTCAAAAAAAGTCACTAATTGTTACTTTTTTACTGGCGGTTCAATATGTCGGTTTATTGAATTTTCCCCCACTTTTGCCGATAATCTTAGTTTCTATCCTGGCCACTATTATTTTTAGTTGGTTTTATCTTCTAGAAGTCAAGTTAGAGAAGGCTAGTCTGTTGGCTGGTTCGAAATTTTTGATTTTGCCCCTACTTTTTAACTATGGCTCGATTTTCTTTGTCAGAGCTAATTATCAAATATACATTTCCTATGTTTTGGTCTCATTAGTTTTAGTCGCTAATTTTTATCTTCTGGTTGCCCTGAAAAGAGTCTTCAATCTTGAAGAACGAGCAGCTATTTTTCAAAGAAATATCATTATTAGTTTAGCCTTCATCTCGATTTTTTTGAGTATTGCTGCCTTATTTAGGTTTTTTGTTAGTTTTAGTATCCGTCCGGAAACTTTCTTTCCTCAGATCTTTTTAGTGGTGGCGGTGGCTCTGATTTTTTATCTGGTTTCTTATTTTTTGGCCTGGGAAAATGGCATAAATTTAAAAAAGTTCAGGCCCTATAATTTTGTCATTTCCTTATTGGGGGCGGAGGCAACCTGGATTGGAACTATTTGGACGGTTAATTATCCGGTTTTTAGCTCTTATGAAAAAGCTGGCCTAGGGGGATCACCTTTGCCGGCCATAATTTTAACGATAATTTTTTATTTTACCTGGGGTGTTATTTCTCATAAAGCTGATCAGAGCTTAACCAGGAGAGTTATGTTTGAGTATATATTTTTGTGTCTGTTGTTTTTATCAGTTTTAGTGGTAACGGCTAGATGGTTGCCACAAATTTAAAGGGAGGTTTAGATGGACGAGGAATTTAAGCAAAAAACGGCGAGAGAGAAAAAAATATTTAAAAATAAAAACAAGAGCATTGGGGCAACAATTGTTTTTATTAATTTCTTGGTTGGTTTATTTGGTGGTGTCTTCGGAGCTTATGCCTATCTTGATTATCAGACAGAGAGAAATCCGAGTATGACAAAAACGGCCAAAATGACCGTTCAGGAGAACTCGGCAGCCATTGATGCTGTTAAAAAAGCCGGACCAGCGGTCGTCAGTATCACCGGTGAAAGTAAGACCTTGGACTTTTTTGGTAATGTCGGTAGTTCTAAAAGTGCCGGAACCGGTTTTATCGTGACAAAAAATGGTTTAATTCTAACGAATAAACATGTTGTCAGCGATCAAAGTGCCACCTACAGTGTCTTCACTAGTCAGGGTAAGCAATATAAAGCTCAAATAAAGGCGACCGATCCCTTGAATGATATTGCCTTTTTAAAAATTAACGCTGACAATTTACCGGTAGCTGAGTTGGGTAATTCGGATGATTTGCAAATCGGACAGAAAGTTATAGCCATCGGAAATGCTTTGGGTCAATATCAAAACACTGTTACAGAAGGAGTAGTCAGTGCCATTGGTCGGGCTGTCCAAGCCGGGGACAATAGCAGTGGAGGTATAGAATCACTAGAGAATGTTATACAGACAGACGCGGCTATTAACCTGGGGAATTCAGGTGGACCACTAATAAATTTAGCTGGCCAAGTAATTGGGGTTAATACAGCCGTTGATCAGCAAGGCCAGTCAATTAGCTTTGCCATCCCGATCAATGTTGCCAAGTCAGCCATCGATAGTGTTATTACCAAAGGCAAGGTTATAAGGCCAGTAATTGGTCTAAGCTACATCCCGATTACCAAAGAGTTTGCCGCTAGTAATAATTTGCCAGTTAACGAAGGCGCTTATGTCTATGGTAGTAGAAATCAGTTAGCGGTTATACCAGGCAGTCCGGCAGACAAAGCTGGCCTTCAAGATGGGGACATCGTTACAAAAATCGATAATAATAAAATTTCCAGTACTCAATCATTATCGAGCATAATATCAAAATATAAGGTCGGAGATCGGGTTAAGCTTACTTATATAAGAGACGGAAAAGAAAGAATAGCTACAATTACCTTGGTGGAATCAAAGTCCTAGATTTTAAAAAAAGAGACAACCGTTGTCTCTTTTTGATAACTATAAGTTATTGTAGATTCTTTAAAGTTTCTTCGCGATCTACTTCCATTAATTTTTTGATCAGATCATCAATATTGCCGCTCATAAAACCTGGTAAGTTATGCAAAGAAAAATTCAGACGGTGGTCGGTAATACGATCCTGGGGAAAGTTATAGGTGCGGATTTTTTCGCTTCGATCTCCGGTGCCGATTTGAGATTTTCTCTCACTTCCACGTTTTTTGGCTTCTTCTTCTTGTTTTAAATTAAATAAACGGGACCTCAAAATGGCCAGGGCCTTATCCCGGTTCTTAATCTGTGACTTTTCATCTTGACAGGAGACGACCATGCCGCTGGACAGGTGAGTAATGCGGACAGCTGAATCAGTCGTGTTAACACTTTGACCGCCAGGTCCGGAAGATCTGAAAACATCAATACGGATTTCATTTGGCTCAATTTTCAAATCTATCTCCTCGGCTTTGGGCAGAACCGCCACGGTGACAGTAGAGGTGTGAATCCGGCCGCCGGATTCAGTTTCGGGCACTCGCTGAACTCGATGAACCCCACTCTCGTATTTTAAGTGTTGGTAGACGTTTTCTCCTTTTATTTCAAAAATAATTTCTTTATAGCCGCCGATTTCGGTTGCATGAGAGCTTAAAATATCGATCTGCCAACGTTTCTTCTCGGCATAACGGCTATAGAGTCGGAATAATTCGGTCGCAAAGAGAGCAGCTTCGTCTCCACCAGCCCCGGCTCGGATCTCAATGATAATGTTTTTTTGGTCATTTTTGTCTTTGGGCAGGAGTTCTAGCTCGATTTTTTTGATAAGTTTTGCCTTGGCTAGTTTTTTTTCTTTGACCTCCTCCTCTGCTAGAGCCACTAATTCAGGGTCATTTTCGACCTTAATCATTTCTTCGGTATCATCTAGAGATTTTTGAACCTCTTGTAATTTTTCAAACAAATTAACCAATTCAACCATTTGAGACCTTTGGCGGTTAAGCTCAGCTAATTTTCGAGGATTATTTAAAGTGGCTGGATCAGCTAAAGCTGATTCGGTCTTTCTCAAGTCTTTTTTGATTTGTTCGTATTTTTGAAACATAATCTAGATATAATTATAGCGCCCTAAATGTAAAAATAAGAAGCGCTATTCTTGGGTAACTTATTTTTCGCTATTTTTTGTCGCCATATCAGTTTTATTATCAGAGTCGTTATTCAACTTGATGGTTTCTTCAGCTAATTCTTCTTTGATTTCTTCAATTGTTTCTTGGCTTTTTTCGGTTTTGGCTGGTTTTTTCCCAACGCTTTCGGTCGGGACTCTGACAGAATCGTCGGAGCTTTCAATTTCTTCTATTTTAATATCGGTTTTTTCTGGCTTAGTTTTAGTCTTTGGTTTAGCTGGTATTTGAATTTTTTGTTCTTGCAGCTTTTTCGGTAGCTTGGTTTTTTGAGATTTGATTTCTTCCATCTTTTGCATTCTTGAGCGGAATTTGTCGACTCGTCCGGCGGTATCAACGAGCTTTTGCTTGCCGGTATAAAACGGATGACAAACAGAGCAGATCTCAACATGAATTTCCGGCACAGTCGATCTGGTTTCAAAAGTATTGCCACAAGAGCAGGTGACAATCGATTTCCCGTAATTTGGATGAATATCTTTTTTCATAATCTTTATAATAAATTATTTAGCGCAACAAAGAAATTTTACTATAAATTTTAATTTTTTTCAAGATTAACTTGGCGAGGCGCGCCTAAATAGAGTACATAAGCTTTTTCAAAGTAAAAAAATACACTAGAAAAAGAAAAAAGCCTGTTTGGTGGCAGAGCCTGAACGAACCCTCTTCCTCAACAGGCCAAGAAAAACCAAGCTCCTAGGAATTCAGGTGGAAAATCATCGCTCATCCAATGGCTTAAAGAGCATATGCTCCTTAAGCCATTGGATGTTGGTTATATAGTACTAATTTTCCTCTTTGTCAAGCCTAAACTTCTTGACTTTTCCCTATTTTTGTAGTATAAGAGATTTAATTTGTACCTTAACAACTTACTCTCAAGGAGATGCATGATGAAAGACTACTATAATATCTTGGGGGTGACGCCTCAGGATACACAAGATCGGATCAAAAAAGTTTATAACCACCTAGTCAAGATTTACCATCCAGATATTGGTGGTGGAAAAAGCGGAGAAGAAAAGATCAAAGAGATCAATGAAGCCTATGAGATACTTTCCGATCCTGGCAAAAGAGCGATCTATAATGTAGATTGGCGGAGAGTATATGGCAGTGACTCAAAGCATACTCGAGCTAATACGAACAGGAAACAAAGACCAACTGCTGATACCGATTTCACTAGTAGCCAAAGACAGCAATATCACCAGGAACCACCCAGACAATCTCAATCAGATTCCAGTCAGGAACGACAGACCAAGGACTATCGTCAAGCAGGACAGGGGTTTGGAGAATACCATAAGAAATATCAAGAGAAAGAAGTATGGGAAGATAGATCAAGTCAAGGACAACAGAAACCAGCGAGTCATGTCACAAGAGATGTGACAGGGGACTTACAAAGTATTTTTGTGTTCGCTGTTTTGTCTTATATTCCTAGTGTCGTCTTGGGTTTCTTTCCTAGCGTTGTGGTCGCGGAGAAATTTACAGGTTTTCATGCTACAATAACCTGTTTATTCCTCTCTATTTTTGTGGGTACATGGCTGACGGGAGTTATTACCTGCTGTATTGTTGTAATAAGTAAAAAACGGTGGCCTGTTTTTGCTTCACCTCTTATCTACTTTATAGTCATGTCAATATTCACTAAATAGTCATGTCAATACTCTATAACAAGAACAAATAAACGGGCTTTACTTGGTTTGATTCCGAGTAAAGCCTTTTTCATTTTAATGTTGGAAGGCCAGGGTTTGTTTTGTTCTGCTTAGCTACTAGAGTTCGTCTTCATTATGCTACGAGTGAGTAAACCTCTTTGAACTAAAGCTCTCATCCTAACCTAAGGTAAATAAAAAAAAGACCACGCTCTGGTAAGCGGACCTGAACTTAATTAATGTCATTAAATTCAAATTGACTCTTATCTTATATTTTGTTAAGATAAACAAACCAAAAAATTAATTCACACGTTTTTTGATGCTTTATGCCTGCCCATAGTGGTCTATAAGGCAGATGAGAAAAGCGGCGGGTCCGAAATTTTCGGACAAAAGGAGATCGATGGAAGCAACAATCAAAGAAATGTTGGAAGCAGGGGTTCATTTTGGCCACCAGAGATCACGCTGGAATCCAAAGATGGGTCCTTTTATTTTTACCGAGCGCGGCAGTGTTCATATTTTTGACCTGACCAAAACGGAGGCAAAGCTAAAGGAAGCCCTGGCATTTCTGGCCGATATTTCCCAAAAGGGTGGAACCATTCTTTTTGTCGGGACAAAAAAACAAGCTCAATCAATTATTAAAGAAGCGGCAGAAAGCTGTGATATGCCTTATGTTAGCGTACGCTGGCTCGGTGGCATGCTAACTAACTTTGAAACATTTTACAAAAGGCTCAAAACCCTGAAGGATTTGAATGAAAGGGTTGAGAAAGAAGCTTATGCGACAAAAAAACAATTGGTGGTTGCTAGAAAGAAGGCAGAGAAGATCTCTGAGAATTTAAGTGGGATAAAAAATTTGGAAAAATTGCCAGATGCGCTGTTTATTATTGACATTGTCAGAGAAAACATTGCCGTTAAGGAGGCTAAAAAGCTGGGTATACCAATCGTCGCCGTGGTCGACTCAAATGCTGATCCGGATAATGTTGATCATGTTATCCCTGGTAATGACGATGCCGTAAAATCGATCAGTCTTTTTGTCCATGAAGTAGCCAGGACAATTAGCGGTCATGTGCCAGCTAAAAAAGAAAAAGAAGAAGAGGTAGAAGAATTAGAGCCCGCCTTATCCGCTAAGGATCAGGCGGAACAAGGAGGTAAAAATGACAATTAGTTTAAAAGATGTTTCTAAATTGCGAGAAATGACTGGTGTTGGCATATTGGACTGTCAGAAGGCCCTCGAAGAGGCAAAAGGTGATTTTGATAAAGCGATTGAACTTTTGCGAAAAAAAGGAGCAACAACAATGGCCAAGAGAGCCGGAAGAGAGGCAAGGCAAGGCTTGATCGTTTCTTATATTCATAACGGCCGAATTGGCGCTCTCTTAGAGCTAAATTCTGAAACTGATTTTGTCGCTAGAAATAAAGATTTTGAAGCCTTGGCAAAGGAGTTGGTGATGCAGGTAGCTGCCGCTAATCCATTGTGTCTATCCAGAAAAGAAGTGCCCAAAGAAGTCATTAAGAAAGAGATGGAGATCGAAAAAGCCAAACTAGCTGGTAATAAAAAGCCGAAAGAAGTAATCGATAAAATTATTGAAGGCAAGCTGGATAAATATTTTTCATCTATCTGCCTTTTGGAACAGCCGTTTATTAAAAATCCCGATATTACAATTCGCGATTTGATTAATGAAAAAACCGCGGCTATAGGTGAAAAAATTGCTGTCAAGCGGTTTGCTCGATTTGAACTAGGTAAATAAGGAGGGTCTATGTTGGTAGAAACTGCGGTCAAAGAAATGGTGCCAAAATTAAAAAAGGCCCTCGAATTTTTGGGGACCGAACTGGCTAATATTCATACTGGTCGAGCGACAACTGGCTTAGTTGATTCAATTTTGGTTGATGTTTATGGAACGAAACAAACTATCAAGCAGTTGGCTAGCATTATAATTCCCGAGCCGAAGCAAATTTTAATTCAACCGTGGGACAAGTCCATTACCAGTCAGATAGAAGTAGCCATTAGAGAATCCAGTCTTGGTTTCAGCCCGGTTAATACCGGAGAAATGATCCGAGTCTCTATTCCCGAGCTAACAGAGGAAAGGCGAAAAGAGTTTATCAGAGTGGCCAGGGAAAAAACCGAGGAGGCGAGAGTTTCCGTTCGAAATACTCGAACAGAAGCTTGGAATGCTATCAAAAAAGCCAAAACTGCGGGGGAAATTGGCGAAGATGAGATGTATCGCGGCGAGCATCAAATTCAAGAAGAAATTGATAAATATAACAAGAAAATTGAAACCCTTCTGGAGAGTAAAGAAAAAGAATTAATGGAAATATAAAAAAGTTGATTTTGATGTTTAAGACAAGAAAGAGTTAATGACCACATTTATCACCTTTGTCATCGTTTTTGGCCTAATCATCTTTGTTCATGAACTGGGGCATTTTTTAGCGGCTAAGTTTTTGGGGGTGGGGGTAAAAACCTTTGCTTTTGGCTTTCCTCCCCGTCTTTGGTCGAAAAAGATTGGGGAAACTGAATATGCTGTTAATTTAATTCCCTTTGGTGGTTATGTCAAACTTGAAGGAGAGACTGAGGAAACCGAGGAGATAGATACTATTATTCTTGAAGAGAAACGGTCGGGAAAGGAAAGAGGGGCTAAAAAAAACAGTCAGAAATCGGGAAAGCTATATGATCAAAAACCATCCGGCTTGCTTTTAATTTTTTCGGCCGGTGTTTTAATGAATATTTTAGCCGCCACAGTTATTATTTGGTTCTGTTTTATAGTCGGTTTTAAACCGATTGAGCTAGGAGAATACAGCCAAAAGGTTTATCCGGGAATTGATGGCTCAGCCGGAGTTATTAGTACTTTGGAAGTAAAAATTGATGAGGTTGAAAAAAACACGCCGGCGGAAAAAGAGGGAGTCAAGTCAGGTGATATAGTTCTGGAGGTTGATGGTAAAAAGGTTTATTTCGGCGGGGAGGTTGTCAAGATAATTCAGTCAAAAGCAACCGATAAGGGAGCAAGGGTTCAATTAAAAATTAAAAGGGGAAATCAGAAACTTGACAAAACTCTCTCCACCTACAAATCGAAAATCAAAGACTCTAAAGGAAAAGAGTTGGAAGTTAACCGAGTTGGATTGGTTCTGGAGACGACAGGGAAACTTAAAGCAGGACCGTTTAGTGCTATCTCGGCCTCAGTAACATCTTCTTGGCATCTGACCAAGTACACGATTATTGGTATCGTTGATTTTTTTGGTAAAATTTTAACTCAACTCAAGCTTTCTGATAAGGTGGTCGGGCCGATTGGCTTAGTGGTTGTGACAAATTATTTTGCTCATCTCGGCTTAGGGGCAATTGTCCAATTTGCCGCTATTTTGAGCTTAAGTGTGGCTTTATTTAATATTTTACCTATCCCGGCTCTCGACGGAGGCTATATTGCCTTTACTCTAGTGGAAGTTTCCAGTAAAAGAAAAATTTCCTTGAAAACGAAAAACATTATTAATCTAATTGGCTTCTCGGCCTTAATTGTTTTAATGCTTTTTGTTACCTTTAGAGATTTTTTTGCTTTTGATGTCTGGGATTTTATATTAAAATTGACTGGAAGATAAACTATGAAATTTAGTCAAAGCTTGATCAAAACCCGAAAAGAGAAGGTTAAAGAGGCAGATAGTATTAATGCCGACCTTTTAATTCGGGCAAGTTATATCGATCAGCTATCAGCTGGCGTCTATTCCTTTCTACCACTAGGTTTGAAGGTGATTGATAATATCAACCAGATTATAAGAGAAGAGATGAATGCTATTGGTGGTCGGGAGCTTTTGCTGCCAGCCTTACATCGGGCTGAGTTATGGAAGAAAACGGAGCGGTATGATACGGCTATTTCTTTTAAAACAAAATCACAAGTAGATCAAGAGTATGTTCTAGGCTGGACTCATGAAGAAGTAATAACCCCGCTGGCTAAAAAATTTATCACTTCTTATCGTGATTTGCCTCTATATTTATATCAAATTCAACTTAAATTTAGAGATGAGTTAAGGGCTAAATCAGGTCTTTTGAGAACCCGAGAATTTTTAATGAAAGATCTTTACTCCTTTCATTCAAGCGAGAAAGACCTAGAAGATTATTATGAAAAAGTTAAAAAAGCATACCTGAAGATATTTGATCGGTGCGGCTTGGGTAAAAAAACTTATTATACTTATGCCACTGGTGGAGACTTTAGCCCATTTTCTAATGAGTTTCAGGTCTTATCTGAATCAGGTGAAGATATTATTTTTATTTGTGAAAAATGTCAGATGGCGGTTAATAAAGAAATTATAAGAAAGCAAAAAGATTGTCCAAAATGTGGCAATAAAAATCTAAAAGAAGCGAGGGCTATTGAGGCTGGTAATATTTTTAAGCTGGGAACTAAATTTAGCCGAGCTTTCGGTTTAAATTATCTGGATAAAAAAGACCGGCAGCAGCTAGTTCATATGGGTTGTTATGGCCTGGGCCCGGCTCGACTGATGGGAGCAATTGTGGAAATTTACCATGATGACAAGGGTATTATTTGGCCAAAGACAGTTGCTCCTTACAAAATTCACTTAATTAGCCTTGGTGAAAAAAGTGCAGTGAGAAAAGAAGCTCAGAGGGTTTATGATAAATTTTTAGAGAATCAAATTTCTATAATTTGGGATGACCGAGATGAAACTGCTGGGGCGAAATTTGCTGATGCCGATCTTTTGGGTATGCCGGTTAGGTTAGTGGCCAGTCAAAAGACCGTTAAAAAGGATTCAATTGAGTTAAAATTAAGACAACAAAAAGAAACAAAACTTATAAAAATAAAAGATTTATTGGAGCAAGCTAATAAAGTTTTAGGAAAATAATGCTTGATAAGTTCTTCGGCTATTTTTCTCACGATATTGGTATCGATTTGGGTACGGCTAATACCTTGGTTTACGTTAAAGGGCGAGGTATTGTTATCAATGAGCCATCGGTAGTGGCTTTAAATACTAAAACCAAACAAATTTTAGCTATTGGGGAAGAAGCCAAAAAAATGGTTGGCAAAACTCCTAGTAATATTGTCGCTAACAGACCACTGATTGCTGGGGTGGTGAGTGACTTTGAGGTAACAGAACAGATGTTAAAGTATTTTATCGAAAAAGTTCACAAGGAAAAATTCTCATTATTCCCTCGCCCACGAGTTATTATTGGTATCCCCTCTGGTGTCACAGAAGTAGAAAAAAGAGCAGTTGAGGATGCGACCATGAACGCTGGTGCCAGACAGGCGTTTTTAATTGAGGAGCCAATGGCGGCAGCGATTGGAGCCAGATTGCCAGTTCAGGATGCGGCTGGTTCTATGGTTGTTGATATTGGTGGTGGAACGACAGAAGTCGCGGTTATTTCACTAGGGGGAATTGTTGCCTCTCGCTCTTTGAGAATTGCTGGAGACGAGCTGAATGAAGATATAATTCAGTCTGCCAAAGATGAATACAACCTGCTTCTAGGAGAACGGACAGCTGAAGATATCAAAATTAACATTGGTTCGGCCTACCCAGTTAAAGAAAGATCAGAAGCAATTATGAGAGGGCGAGATTTGGTTACCGGTCTACCCAAGGCCATTACTGTTGATAGTGATCAAATTCGTCAAGCCTTATCTAAGTCCGTCATGGATATTGTTGACGCAGTTAAAATGACCATTGAAGAAACCCCCCCAGAATTAGTAGCTGACATTATGGATAAGGGTATCGTCATTGCTGGCGGAGGAGCCCTTTTACGTGGTCTGGACAAATTAATCAGTGTTAATACAAAAATGCCTGTTCATGTCGCCGACGATCCTCTCACCAGTGTTGTCCGGGGAACCGGACTAGTTCTTGAGGATATTGACGTTTTAAAAGATATTTTGGTGACGACTCAATACGAAAAATCGCCTCGTATAAGTTAAATATTAATTATGAAAAGAAAGAATATCCTCACCTTTTTCGTTATAAGCTTGATTGTTTTAGGGATAGTTAGTGCCGATCGATTTTTGGGCTTTAAAATAGGTCAGGCGACAGCGAGCTATACGAGACCGGTGGCTGTAGTTTTTTCCAGTCTAGGGTCGAATGTCTCTGGATTTTTTAGGAACATTGTCAAAGTTGGTGATTTACAAAGTGAAAACAGAGATCTTCAGGATAAATTGGACAAAGCCCTGATAGAAACTTCTCGTCTTAGCGCCGCTCAACAGGAAAACGATGACTTGAAAGCTAACTTAAATTTTAAAAAATCAAATAGATTTGATTTGATCGGAGCTAATGTAATTTTTTTTGATCCTAATAATATCCGAGAGACCATTACTTTAGATGTCGGTAAAAATGATGGCATAAATAAGGGGAACGTGGTTCTTTCAAGAGGCTTTTTGGTCGGAAAAGTCAAAGAAGTTACAGCTAGAACAGCCAAGATTCTTTTGATTACGGATCCGGAAAGCGCTATTCCGGCAATGGTTGTTAATACTAATTCCAGCGGCATTGTTAATGGGAAGATTGGTAATAATTTAGTTTTGGATCAGATTCCACAAAGCGAGAAAGTTAGGATTGGTGATCTGGTTTCTACTTCAGGCCTGGGGAATCAATTCCCAAAGGGCTTACTGATCGGTAAAATCGAATCCATTCAACAAATTTCTGGCTCAATTTTTCAGTCGATTGAGGTTCGGCCAATGGTTGATTTGAATATTTTAAGTAAGGTTATGGTTATAAAAGAATAGAATGGTTTTTTTAATTTCTTTATTAGTCACTTTGGGTTTAACTTTCTTGGAAATCTCTGTCAGCCATTATTTCCAATTCTTCAATGCCAGCGCTTTTTTTACTTTGGCTTTCTTGGTTGGCCTGTCAATCAGAAGTCGTAATTATTTCCAGATTATTTTAGCGGGGCTAGCGGGACTTGTATTTGATTTTGCCAGCCTTAATACTGTCCCTATCTTTACGATTATATTTATCTTGACGGTAATTATTGGCCGAGTCTTTTTTTACCGTAAAACTAGCTACAAAATAATCAACCCCTTTGTTTTATTATTGTTAATTTCAACGAGCTTAATTTATCTTTCCTCGTTGCCGATCTTGTTTAGGAGCAATTTTGTTGGTTGGCAAAACTATGTGGTTATCTTTGCCGCTGGGACAGTTTTGACTCTAGTAATTGGCTTGATTGAATATCGTTTATTTGAACCATATTTTAACTGGTTGGATGAGAGAACTGAGAAATAAAATGAAGAATACTAATATATTTAAAAAGTTAATTGGTCTTGAGGGTAAAAGTAAGTGGCGAGTAGCCGCTAGCAAAACAGCTAGCGCTGAAAAATGGATTTATCATATTCTCCCAGCCGATAATGAAATTCCCAGTATTGAAGAATCTAGAAATAACACAAACTTCCTAGTAATTGTGGGATTGGTTCTTTTCGTTTTTGTTTTGATTTTGGGAAAACTCTTCTCAATACAGGTGATTGAGGGAAAAGAGAGTCTGAAGTTAGCGGAAGGTAACCGAGTCCGTGAAAAAGTTATTAGGGCTCCCAGGGGCATAGTCTATGATGCAAAGGGGGTCCAATTGGTGAAAAATGTACCCAGTTATGATTTAACTATTACTCCTAGCAATTTACCTCTCGATAGAAACGAGAGAGAGGGTGTTTTTAGGAGACTTTCTAGTGTTTCTAATCTTCCAGCTGATGAACTGAAAAATAAAGTTGCTGAAAAAGGAATTAGTTATTCTCAGCCGATTCTGGTAGCTAAAAATCTTAGTAAAGATACGGCTATTTTGATTGAAACTCAGATTAAAGACTTAAGTGGAGTTAGGATTGAAGTTAATTCCATACGCGAATATTTAGATGGTGGCTTATTGTCTCATGTATTGGGTTATGTTGGTAGAATTTCCGAAGATGAATTAAAAGCAAATCGCGATTATTCATTAAATGATTATATTGGTAAATCGGGTGTCGAGAAAACTTTTGAAAGGTATCTACGAGGAGTTAATGGTCGAGAAAGAGTGGAGGTTGATTCGAAAGGGAGGAATGAAAAAGTTCTTGGTTCAACCGAACCAATTCCTGGAGATAGTATCAAATTGACAATTGATCTTGATCTACAAAAGAAATTAACTGAAAGCTTACAAAAAGAAATGGCCGCAGCTAAAGTCGGGAAAGCTTCGGCTGTGGCCTTGAGTCCACAGACTGGGGAAGTTTTGGCCATGGTCAGCCTGCCGACTTACGATAATAACCTTTTTGCCAAGGGTATTAGTGACTTTGATTATAATAAACTATTAAAGAATGAAAATCATCCCCTAGTCTTTCGTCCTGTGGCTGGAGAGTATCCGTCTGGCTCAACAATTAAGCCTTTTATTGCAGCTGGGGCATTACAGGAAGGGACTATAAACGAGTGGACGACTGTAAACTCTACTGGCGGCATAAGGATTGGTCAGTTTTTCTTTCCTGACTGGAACCCCAGCGGGCATGGAACAACTAATGTTTTAAAAGCCCTGGCTGAATCGGTTAATACTTTCTTTTATGCTATTGGTGGTGGTTATCAGAATGTTCGGGGGCTTGGGCCAGAAAAAATGAAGAATTATTTAGAAAAGTTTGGTTTTGGTAATTACACAAGTATTGATCTTCTCGGCGAGTCAAAAGGCTCAATCCCTGATCCTGAATGGAAGGAACGGGTTAAAGCCGAGTCCTGGTATCTCGGTGATACTTATTTAATGTCAATTGGTCAAGGCGATGTTCTGGTAACACCGCTTCAGATTGCCGACGCGACCACCGTTATTGCTAATGGCGGGACTTTATATAAGCCCAAACTGGTTAAAAGTATTTTAAATGAGAATGGCCAGGAAAAATCTGTTATAAAATTAGAGATGACCAGAAATCTGGTTGTTTCGGCGAAGGCAACAGAAATTGTTAGAAGGGGGCTGCGCCTGGCTGTTACCGGTGGGAGTGCCCGATCGTTGAATTCTTTGCCGGGCAAGATTTCTGGGAAAACCGGGACAGCTCAGTTTGGTCCGAATAATTCTAAACAACATGCCTGGTTTACTTCTTTTGCTCCTTTCGATAATCCATCAATTGTTGTAACGGTGCTTCTAGAAGGGGCTGGCGGAGGAGATAAATATGCTGTTCCAGTTGCTTATGATTTTTATAAATGGTATTTTTCAAGGTAGGGAGAAAAAATGTCTAAGAAGACAAAAATGAACCTAACTAAAAGTTCAAAGCGAAAGACAGCCAGACCGGGAGTTGACAATTATTTTTTGAAGATGGCCCTGATTGTTTCAGAGCGGGCAACTTGTCGGCGCCACAGCATTGGAGCCGTTTTGACTAAAGACAAAATTGTCTTAGCTACCGGCTATAATGGAGCAGCTCGAGGAGCAAAAGACTGTCTTGAATTAGGCTGTTTGCGTGATGAGATGGGGATTAAAAGCAGTGAACACCATGAAATTTGCCGGGCAATTCATGCTGAGCAGAATGCTATCATCCAAGCTTCCAGCAAGGGAATTGATCTCAACGGCTCTATTATGTATTGTACCCATACACCCTGCAATATTTGCGCCAAAATGATGGCTAATGCCGGCGTTGAAGAATTGGTTGTCTTTGAAGAATATGCTGATGATTCTTTTAAAAAATTATTTGATGAACTAAACATTAAAGTACGATTTCTAAAGAAACCGAAACTAACAATTAACTTTTATGAATAATACACTTGTTGACATAAAGTAAATAATTTGTTATTCTTATAATAATGGTCGATTGAATATAAGAGAAAAAATATTTCCGAAGACAGTAGCAGGCAAAAACCTTAATAGGCTACCGAGGAGCAAAAATAAGTGCTTTTGGAATGTCTTCGGGTTGTCCGAAGGGTTTTTTATTTAAGGAACAAAAAATCACGATTTGTCACTAATAACCAATAACGGTGACCAAGGGAGTAATTATGGCTCTATCAAGGAAGAAAAAAGAAGAATTTATTACTGATATTATCGATAAGTTAAACCGATCTAAGGCGGTGGTTTTTACTGATTATCGGGGATTAGATGTCGAGAGCATTAATGAAGTCCGTAACAAACTTCGTGAGCAGGGAGTTGATTATAAAGTTATAAAAAATAGTCTCTTTAAACGAGCTCTTAATGAAACTAATCTGAAAATTAATGCTGAGGAATTTGAGAATCACCCAATTGCGGCTGCTTTTAGCTACAAAGATGAAATAATTCCAGCTAAGGTAATTTATGACTATTCTAAAAAAAATGAAAATCTGGAAATCCTCAGTGGCATTTTGGAGGGTAAAGAAGTTGACGCTATCACCGTAAAATCCTTAGCTAAACTGCCAAGCCGAAAAGAATTATATGCCAAAATAGTTGGTTCGTTAGTTGCTCCGATGTCTGGCATGGTTAATGTATTGGCTGGCAATATACGCGGTTTAGTTAATGTTTTGAATGCCTATAAAGAGCAAAGAAGCTAAAATTAGCAGAAAGTTTAAAAGTTATAAACTATAAATTCAAAAAATGAAAGGAGACATATGTCTGACAAAGAAGAAAAAGCAAAGGATATCCCGGCTGATAACGTCGGGGAAGAAGTAACTGAGGCTCTCGAAGAAGTGACGGAAACAATCGAGGGAGCCAAGGAAGAGATTCAAGAAGTGGCTGAAACAACCGAAGAGGCCAAAAAAGAAGTTCAAGAGGCGGAAAAAGCAGTTGAAAAGGCCGAGGAAGCAGTAGAAGAGGTAAAAGAAGCCGTTTTTGAGCCAAAAGAGGAAGAAAAACCGGCCGAAGAAAAGAAAGGAGAGCCGGTAAAAGAAAAGACTGAAGAGGTCAAGACCAAACCAGAGAAAAAACCTGAGCCAACCGGTAAATTTAAGGATTTGATCAAAACAATTGAGAGTCTAAGCGTGATTGAACTGGCTGACCTGGTCAAAGCTCTGGAGGATAGATTCGGTGTTAGTAGTGCTGCTCCCGTTGCGGCTGCTAGCACTGCTCCTGCAACCGGCGCTGCTACTCCGGCCGAAGAAGAGAAAAGTACTTATAATGTGGTTTTAACTTCTGCTGGCAACAACAAAATTGCCGTCATTAAGGCAGTTCGGGAAGTTCTACCTGATCTAGGCCTCAAGGAGGCAAAGGATATGGTTGATGGTGCTCCGGCTACAGTCAAAGAAAACATGAAGAAAGAAGAGACAGAGACGGCTAAAGAAAAATTAACAGCCGCTGGCGCCACAATTGAACTTCAGTAAAAAAGACAAAATATTTTTGATAAAAAAAGGGCTTTTATAGGCTCTTTTTTATCGTTTAATGGTATATAATTGTTTAGCATGAAAAAAATGGTCTATAAGGTCTTAAATTATAGTCTCTTTGCTTTATTTTTAATCCTGGCAATATTTAATGTAATTATTTTAGCCTTAGCTAATTTCAGCTACAAGGGCAAATTTGATCTATTGGACTATCCTTTTAGCTATCTTGGTGCAACCAGAACGATTGAGGGTCTGACAAATACTAAGGCTCTTTTGTTCTATGATACCGACATGATTTTAAGCGGCATTATAATGTTTGTTATAGCTTATTATTTTTATAAAAAGGATGAATTAAATAATAATACTTACAAGGCAACAATTTCAGCAATTTGTGGTTTAGGGTTTATCGTTGCTATCTCACCTGATGATGCGATGCATTTGTTTCATATGATTGGTTCAGCCATTTTTGTTGCTTGTTTGTGGGTTTTATCGATGATTTTCCTTTTGGAAATAAAAAAACTAATCTCAAGCCTGAAATATTATTTTCTCTGGGCTGTTTTACAAATTCCTATAATTATCTATGCCATTTCGGTCTTTCTCGACAAACCATATGACGGCTTCTTACAAAAATTTGCTCTCATTGGACTTTTAGTCACGCTTATATATTCAACACACTTACTGTCCAAAAAAAATCGAGCGAAGAATGTTTCTAAATAAATTATTTTAAGGTAAAATGTTTATTCATGCAAAAATTTAAATTTGAATTGATAAAAAGATACGGTAAAGCTCGTTTGGCCAAAATTACAACCCCGCATGGTGATATTGAAACCCCCGTCTTTATGCCCGTGGGGACATTAGGATCGGTAAAAACGGCTTCATCGGAGGAAGTCGAAAACCTTGGTGCTCAAATTATTTTGGCTAACAATTACCATCTCTACTTGCGACCTGGCCTTGACCTAATCAGAAAAGCCGGTGGCATTCATCAATTTATCAATTGGCCGAAACCGATTTTGACTGACTCGGGAGGATTTCAGGTTTTTTCTCTCGGACGTGGCAGTAAAAATGGTCAGAATTTGGTTAAAATTCACGATGGGGGAGTCGAATTTCGCTCTCACTTAGACGGCTCAAAACACTTTTTTACCCCCGAAAATGTTATTGGGATGCAGGAAAAAATCGGCGCTGATATTATTATGTGTTTGGATGAATGCGCTCCTCATGATTCTTCTCATAAATATGCCTTTGATGCCATGAATCGGACTCATAATTGGGCGACCCGTTGTCTAAAGACTCATGACCAAAATAAAAGATTATCAGAGCAAGGCCATTATCAGGCCCTTTTTGGTATTATCCAGGGAGTGATTTATGATGATTTGCGGATCGACTCAGCTAGATTTATAAGTGAACAGGCTTTTGACGGCGTGGCTATTGGTGGCCTCTCTGTTGGTGAATCTAGGAAAGAAATGTATCATATTTTAGGAATAATAGAGCCGATTTTACCGCCAGGCAAACCAAGATATTTGATGGGTGTCGGCTCACCGGAAGATTTGCTAGAAAGTATCGGATACGGCATTGATATGTTTGATTGTGCCTTAGCCACCAGAATCGCTCGAAATGGGACTGTTTGGACAAGAAATGGCAAATTAAATTTAAATAACGCCCAATTCTCAGCTGATCTTCAGCCAATTGAAGTAAATTGTGATTGTTATGCTTGTCAGAATTACTCCCGGGCTTATATCGCTCACCTAATCCGGGAAAAGGAAGTTTTGGGTATTCGTCTAACCACACTTCACAATTTACGATTTCTAATGAAATTGTTGGAAGAGACAAGGAAAGCAATTAAAGAAGAAAGATTTAACAAGTTCAAAAAAGACCTTTTGCAACATTTTGAAAAATAGTTTATAATGGTTGTCCTTATGATAAAATAGATTTAGAAAGCAAAAACAAAAAGGAGAGTAAGATGGACGAAAAGTTAAAGAAAATTCAGAAACTTTTGGATGCGGCAGAAGCCGATTTACATACTGCTCGTAGTCTAATGCGGCAGATTCTCGAACTTGAAAGAAAGGAGACAATTGATACCAAATCGAAGGCCAAAGATTTGACTGTTTTGGAAGAGGGAAAGATTGTCGAAGGTGTCTTCAGTGGTAGTAGCATGGTCGGGGCTGACAGCAAGGAGTATCCAATTCCGGCCAATTATGCCTCCAAGTCAAAATTAGTTGAGGGTGATACCTTGAAGTTGACTATTGGTGATGATGGTAGCTTTATGTACAAGCAGATTGCTCCAATTGAAAGAAGGAAAGTTATTGGTACTTTGAAGCAGGATGACGGTAGTTATTTAGTCAATGCGGAAGGAAAAGACTACAAAGTTTTACAGGCCAGCATCACTTATTACAAAGGTGAGCCAGGTGATCAGGTGACTATTATCTTACCGAAAGATCAGGAATCCAACTGGGCTGCCGTCGAGAATGTTATTAAAAGAAATGTTATAGGTAACAAGGAACTCTCTCCTCCAACTGAAGAGAAAGAAATAACAGCGAAGGCCGAGATTGGAAAGGCTGATAGCCAAAAGTCAACTGGTGGTAATGTTCCCACCATTGAATATCCGGATGAATCGAAATCTAAGGAGACTTTTTCTAAATCGGATCAAAACTTGATTGGTAATCTGAAGCCCAAGATTGATAATCCCGGAGACAAGACGGCGATAAAAAAGGATTCAGAAGAAGATGATAATCAGAAGGTTGATCAGGGTATAAAAGAGCTGGAAATTTAATAGGTTTTACTATATATCCACTGCTTTTCCACTAAAAAGACTTAAATATACCCAGAAATGGCCTAGATTGTTCTTAAAGTGAGCCATTAAAGAAGATATAATGGTAATTAATGTTATAGATTATTTGAGGGGGATGGATGACACAACTAGCCCTGTATCGAACGTATAGGCCAAAAGATTTTAATGAAATTTATGGACAGGACCATATCGCTCGAGTTTTAAGAAATGCTATCAAGGAAGAAACCTTCTCTCATGCTTATCTTTTTTGCGGACCGAGAGGAACCGGTAAAACTTCAGCTGCTCGAATCATAGCCAAAGCAATTAATTGTCTCGAGCTAAAAGAAGGCAATCCCTGCAACGCTTGCACTAACTGCAAACTCATCAATGAAAATAGATCACTGGATATTATTGAGATTGATGCTGCCAGCCACACGCAAGTTGATAATATCCGAGAAGTTATTATCGAGCGAACTCACTTTGCGCCCACTACTCTTAAATACAAAGTTTATATTATTGACGAAGCTCATATGCTCTCCAAATCATCATTTAATGCTCTGCTCAAGACTTTAGAAGAACCGCCCAAGCATGCCATTTTTATCTTAGCGACGACGGAAGTTAACAAAGTACCGGCAACAATTGTCTCTCGTTGCCAGAAGTTTGATTTTAAAAGAATAAATAATGCTGATCTGGAAAAAAGGCTGAAACAGATTGCTGGCAAGGAAAAAATAGAAATAAGCAGTCAAGCGATCAGCTTAATTACTAAATCTAGTGAGGGCGGTTTCCGTGATGCCATTTCCTTTTTAGATCAGATCTCTTCTCTTAAGAAGGAGGAAATCTCCGAAAAAGACGTTGAAGAAATTATCGGAGCTTCAGATATGTCAGGGATTGAAGATTATCTATATGCCTTAATTGAGAAGGATAGCCCTAAAGGAATTGGTATTATCAGAAAAGTTGTTGATGACGGCTATAATATTGACCAATTTTATAAGAATATAATTGATTTTTTGAGAAAATTAATGCTAGCTGATGTGGCAGGGGTAAGTGAGGTAGATTTTTCTCTCGAGTCAAGCAGAAATGCGACAGAAATTTTGAAGAGAATTGAGACAAATAAGATTATTGAAATTATTGATATTTTAACTGAGAATGAACAGCTTTATAAATATTCATCTTTACCCCAACTTGGTTTAGAGGTAGCGACAGTTAAGATTTGTAATTCTAGTGGAGAAACAGAGAAAAAAGTTAAAAAAATTGAAGTTGAAGACAAAAAAGAAGAAAGCATATCAGAAGAAAAAACGACAAAATCAAAGAAAGAACCGACGACAATCCAGTGGCAACAATTACTAATGGAGGTTAAGTCTAGGAATAACTCGATTCACGCTTTTTTAAAGGTTTGCGAACCAGAATTTGAAGGAGATTTAGTTTGTCTTTATTTTCCTTATAAATTTCACAAGGAAAGAATTGAAGAAGCTAAAAATCGCCGAGTTGTTGAAGAAGCTCTAAAGAGAATTTATGGTATTAGCTACAAGGTAAGGTGTGCTTATCGGACGAATAATAATCATAATCATATTGAATTAACCCCCAATGATGATCTTTTAGAAGATGCTCTGGAGATTTTTGGTGGTGAGGTTATTGATTAAATAAGGGGGTAGAAAGAGGAAAAATGGCTGATAACCAAGCAGTTTATATGCCGCCGCAGAATATTGAGGCAGAAGTTTCTTTACTGGGAGCTATTCTTTTGGATAAAGAAGCAATTGTTAAGGTGGCTGACATTATCACACCCAAAGATTTTTACAAGGAAGTACATGGAGATATTTATGATGCCATGCTCCAACTCTATGAACAAAGGGAACCAATTGATGTTGTTACCCTGACCAACAAACTTGAAGAAAACAAAAGATTGGATCAAGTCGGTGGCGGTAGTTATATCACAACCTTAGCCAGTGCCGTTCCTTCAGCAGCCCATGTTTCTAATTATGCCAAAATTGTTTCTGATAAGGCGGTTTTGAGGCGATTGATTCAAGCCTCGGGGGAAATTACTAACCTAGCCATGCAGGAAAACGAGGAAGTTACGAACATTCTCGATAAATCGGAACAGATTGTTTTCAAGGTCTCTCAAAAACAACTAAAGGAAGATTTTATTCCGATCAAAGATGTTTTAACGGAAAGCTTTGATCGAATTGACGAGCTGCACAAGGATAAAGGTTCAATCCGAGGAGTACCAACCGGCTTTAAGGATTTAGATAATCTGTTGGCTGGTTTGCAACCATCAGATTTGAATATTATAGCTTCTCGGCCATCGATGGGCAAAACTAGCTTAGCCTTAAATATAGCTCAACACGTGGCAACGGTAGAAGGCGTACCGGCTCTCGTTTTTTCTTTAGAAATGAGCAAGGAGCAGCTAGTTGATCGATTGATCTGCAATGAGGCTCGTGTTGATTCTTGGAAATTAAGAACAGGGAATCTCAGCGATGATGATTTTCCTAAAATTGGGCAAGCCATGGCCACTCTAGCTGAGGCTCCCTTGTGGATTGATGATTCTAGTGGGGTGAATGTTTTGGAAATGCGGACAAAAGCCCGTCGGCTTCAAGCCGAGCACGGACTGGGTTTAATTGTTGTGGATTATATTCAGTTGATTCAGGGTGGCGGTTCGAGTAATCGGGTTGAAGAAGTGTCAGATATCTCCAGATCCTTAAAGGGGTTAGCTCGTGAGCTGAGCGTTCCAGTTGTTGCCTTGTCGCAACTTTCTCGCGCCGTGGAAAACAGACCCTCTCGCATTCCGCAATTAGCCGATCTGCGCGAGTCTGGTTCGATTGAGCAAGATGCTGATGTGGTCATGTTTATTTATAGAGAGGAATATTATGAGCAGGATACGGAGAGGAAAAATATTGCTGATATCCTTATTCGAAAACACCGCAATGGTCCAACCGGACAAATTGAATTATATTTCAAGCCAGAGCAAATGCGCTTCACCGCTGTGGAGAAAAAAAGAGAAGTACTCTCAATTTAGTTTTGTTTTCAAACAGTTAAAAATCGTTATATAATTGATAAATAAAAAAAGATAAAGAGGAAGATGAAATCAAAAAAAGAAAATATCTTAGCCCCCTTCAAGAATGATCTAGAAGCTTCAATAATAATTGGTCTACTAGCTGGGCTTTTTTCAACAATTGTTTTGGTAAACCTAAACCTTTTTGGCAAAGAAGTTTTTGGGGTCAAGTTATCAATAACTGTCTTATTTGTTATTTTCTTGATTTTTTGCCTGGGGGGCATCTTTATGGCCAGATTAGCCAGCCGGTTCTGGCCAGTTATATATAAATTTGGTAAATTTGGTGAAACTGGGGGACTTAATTGGTTGGTTGATTTGGGAGTTTTAAATTTGTTGATTCTTCTGACCGGATTTAGCACAGGTATATATTTTATAATCTTTAAGGGGATTTCTTTTGTGACAGCTTCGACAAATAGTTATTTTTGGAATAAGTGGTGGGTCTTTCGGGGGGCGGCAAAACAAGATGAGGTTAAAGAAGTTGGTAAATTTTTCGTGGCGACCACCTTGGGTATGATGGTTAATGTTCTATTGGCTAGTACGATTGCTTTTCTGGGGCCACATATAATTGGCGGCATTGATTCAAAAACCTGGGCCAATATAGCTACTGTCTGCGGTTCACTTACAGCCATGATTTTTAACTTTCTCATCTATAAGATTTGGGTGTTCAGAAATTAAAATAGGAAAATTAGTAGAAATATTTTTTAAGTTGTATAAATCATCTTTAGTAAATGATTAATATTCTAGCGAAAAAAAGAGCCCTTAAGGCCCAAATTAAAAAAATAGCTAAGATAGACCAAATCTCCATTATTGTTTTTCTTATTATGATTGTAGCTTTCCTCTGGCGTATCTGGCAGATTAATAGCTTACCAAAGGGATTATCATTGGCTGAAATAGATATCCTAAGCAAAGCCGCTGATTTGACAAAGTCAAGCTGGGTAATTCAGTCCAATGATATTTTTAATGCTTTGTATTTATATCTCATGGCTATAATCGGCAAAATAATTAGCTTTAATATTCTTTGGCTGAAAATAACCCAAGTCTGCCTGGGGACGGCAACCGTTTGTCTCTTTTACTTTTTTGTTAAAGAGTGGTTTAATCGACAGATTGCTCTTTTTTCAACACTTTTTTTAGCGACGGATGCTTTTCATACGGCTATCTCAAGGGAGATTGAGCCAGCTATTTTAACGCCGCTAGCATTAATTGTCATGCTCTATTTTATGACTTTAGCCCTAAGAAGGGGAAAAAATAGGTGGTTTGCCCTGAGCGGGATTGTCGGTGCTTTATCGATATATATAGATAAATTGTTTATTTTTGTGCCGATTGTTTTTATTATTTCAATGATCTATGCCGATTATAAGAACAGTAAGGCCTTTTTGTCTCTTCGGACTAAATATTTGGTCTCTTTGGCGATGTTTTTGATTTTCTCCATTCCGTATCTTTTTGTTTTACCGAAAGTTTTTTCATATTTGATTGATGCCTATAATCCAGGCTCGGTTGGTCAGTACTTTATGAATCTTGGCAGCAATGTTTGGTCACTTGTGTTTCAATCAATTCCCGGGCAGCTATACTATCCTGGGTTGGAACCGATTTTAAGCCCGTTTTTAGCTATCACTTTCATTTGTGGCTTAATTTATATTTTATTGCACGCTGATCGACGCCAATTCTATTTTCTAATAGTCCTTTTTTCAATGATTGTAATCTCCTTCTCCCTTTGTGGTAAGCAGACACCGTTGAACTTTTTGCTCTTATTGCCGTTATTATTCATCTTTTCTTCCATTATTCTAGACTATTTGTTAAGGAACTGGCTTCGGACCTTTCCCTTTAATAAAACAGCTCGGATTTTCTTTACTTTTATGTTGTCGATTTTTGTTTTTTTAACGGTTTATTATAATTATGAGAAATACTTTTTGGCCTGGGGTAAAAATGACGCGATACAAAAACAATTTAATCAGACATTTGAGTATAATAAAGATAGCAAATAAAAATTAAGGTTTATAAATGTGGAGGTAAAATGACAGAAAAGAAATTATTATCAGTAGTTATCCCTTGCAGAAATCAAGGCCAGATATTGGGCACCACATTATCTGAAATAGAGGAATATAACAAGAAACTGGACTACGGCATTGAAATAATAGTCAGTGATGGAAACTCAGACGATAATACCCCTGAAATACTAAAAGAATTTTCTAAAAAGCATTCTAATCTGGAATACTTTGAAGAAAAGCTGACATTAAAGGGCGAACACGGTAAAGGGAACGGATTAAAGCAAGGAATTGCCAAAACCAAAGGTGATCTAGTTATGTTTATGGATGCAGACAATTCTACAAAATTCAGAGAGATACTAAAGTTAATAAAATATATCGATGAATACGATGTCGTGATTGGTACGAGATACTCAGATAAAATAGCCGAACCTGAGCAGAACTGGTTTAAAGCCTTTACTCTTGCCTTCAAAGATGTCTTAGACGTTATTTTATTTGGGAACGCTAAGAGATACAAAGCAATCGGTAAGCAAGGAAAGTGGAGACAATTTGTTTCTCGTGGCGGAAATTTAGCTTTTACCGTACTATTGGGTCAAAGTTTTACTGACAGCCGGTGTGGATTCAAATTATTTAAAGGTGCCCTGGCAAGAGAAATATTTTCTAAAGTCACTATACCAAAATGGGGATTTGATACAGAGGTGCTGGTGATGGCTAAAAAATATAATGTTAGAATAATTGAAGTTCCTGTTGAATGGTATGACGAGACTGAAGCTACGAACGTAAATCTCAAAGAAACTCTACTTTCTTTTGTAGAGATTATTCAAATCAGGATAAATTTAATAAAAGGTCGGTATAGTCGTAAAAAAGTTCTTTAATGAATAAAAACAAAAAAGGAGATTTTATGAACTTTTTAAAAAAACACCTAGTTGGAACAATTATTACAGGTCTTCTGATTATAATGTTTGCTTTAATGTTTTTTTCAGTCAAGGGAGATTCACCGATTGTTGATGAAATTGCTCATATTCCGGCCGGTTTTTCTTATATCACAACGGGAGACTACCGGCTTAATCCGGAACATCCCCCGCTGATTAAAGATTTAGCTGCTGTTCCCCTAGTTATCTGGGGGGCTAAATTCCCTTATGCTTTTTGGCGAGCCGATAATCCGGTTGTCAATAATCAATGGGAAGCAGGCTGGAACTTTATTTATCGCTCTGGTAATAATCCGGACACTTTGACTCTTTTAGCTAAAATTCCCGTGATGCTCTTGTCTCTTCTTTTTGGTTATTTTATTTTCCGGTGGGCTAGAGAGCTTTTTGGATCCAAGGCGGGCATATTTGCTCTGATACTCTATGTCTTTAATGCTAACGTTATTGCTCATTCACGTTTTGTCACAACCGATTTGGGTATTTCTTTGGCTCTATTCCTATCCATGTATTGCCTTTATCTATTTATCAAAAAACCAACTTTCCGAAGATTATTTTTAGCCGGGCTGGCCTTTGGTTTGACTTTAATCACTAAATTTTCAGCAGCTATATTGGGTCCAACTTATGTTATTGTTTTTATCATGCTCTTAATAAGAAGGGGCAAAAAAGAAGAAAGAAGCTTTTTTGCTAAAATCCAGGACATAAGGCTGACAAAAAGATTTTACAGCGGATTTTTGTCTTTTGTCTTGATCGGAGTGATCGGCATAATAGCGATGTGGATTTTTTACATTCCCCACACGATAAATATGCCAGCACAAGTTCAAAAGGACTTGATTGAAGAATCCTTACCGGGTGAAAAAGGCTATATTATGACGATGAAAAATACTCTGAAATCAATGTCAGGCAACGTTTTAACCAAACCATTGGCTCAGTGGTTTCTTGGTTTTACTATGGTCACTGGCCATGTTGAGGGTGGGCATGACGCCTTCCTTTTAGGAAAAGTTTCGAATCAAGGCTGGTGGTATTATTATCCGGTTACTCTGGCGATAAAAACAGCTATACCGATTTTTATCTTCTTCCTCCTGGTGATTATATTTTGGAAAAAACTAGAACATAAAGACTGGTTTATGGAAGCCTATCTTTGGGTTATTCCGGTTGTTTTAATGACTATGGGTATGCAGGGTAAAATTAACCTCGGTGTTCGTTATATGTTGCCTTTGTATGCCTTTGTCTTTCTCTTCCTGGCTAGGCTGGCCAGCCTTGTTAATATCCGGGCCCTGCTAAAGAGAAAATTTACCGTCGTCCCGGTTATAGTTGTAGTTTTGACGGTATGGTATGTGGCCGAAGCAATTATGATATATCCGTATTATCTGGCTTATTATAACGAATTTGTCGGCGGCTATAAGAACGGTTATAAATATTTAACAGATTCTAACACGGACTGGGGCCAAGATATAAAGAGACTAAATAAATGGACTGAGAAAAACAATATTAATAAAATTTATGTTGATGTTTTCCCAAGCGCCTTTGAAGTGAAATATTATCTTGGCGATAAAATGACGGAATGGCATGTTCAAAATGGACGACCACAGGGTTATTTTGCCGTTAGCGCTACTTTTTATCAAAACTCTAGACTCAAAAAGGAAAAAAATGGCGGAATTGACTATTCTTGGCTAGATAAGATTCAGCCGATTAAAAATATTGGCGGTTCGATCCTTGTTTACAAACTCGATTAGCTTGAATTAGTAAATTTAATATAATAAGATAATCTTACTTGTTGAATAAAAAAGGAGATGTTTATGTTTGGTAAAGCCAAAGAACAACTTGATTTTGTCAAAAAAGCCAGAGAAATCCAGAAAAAGTTAAAAAACGAGATTATTACTGTAGAGTCCGGTGCCGTTACCATTGTTATCAATGGCGAGCAAAAAATTCAGAAAGTTTCTATTAACAAAGATGATGTTGATATAGAAAAGCTTGATGTTTTAGAGAAGGATATTAAAACAGTCATAGAAAGTGCCATAAAGAGATCTCAAGAAATTGCTGCTAGCTTAATGAAAGATATGGGTGGCCTGGGCGGACTTCCAGGAATGTAAACTTTGCATGAATATTGTTCCTAAAAGTATCCAAGATTTAATTGATGAATTATCCAAGTTACCGGGGGTTGGAGCAAAAACAGCTCAAAGGTTAACTTTTTATTTGCTTCGGGGCTCTGATCAAAATTTAGATTCCTTAGGTCAGGCAGTTTTAAATTTAAGAAAGGAGATAAAAAACTGCTCGATTTGCTGTAATTTCACGGAAAGTGATCCTTGTCGAGTCTGTAGTGACGGAAGCCGTGATAGATCAATAATCTGCGTCGTTAGCGAGCCATTAGATGTTATTGCCTTTGAAAAGACTGGTTTTAAGGGTTTATACCATGTTCTTGGCGGGGTTATTTCCCCCGTAGAGGGCATTGGTCCGAATGAGTTGTTTATTAAACAATTGGTTGATCGAGCTAAAAAAGAAAAAATTAAGGAAGTGATTTTGGCAACAAATCCGAATCTTGAAGGTGAAACAACGGCTTTATATGTCCAAAGATTAATTAAGCCTCTGGGTATTAGGGTTACTCGTATTGCTCGGGGTTTGCCAGTTGGCGGAGACCTTGAATATGCTGACGAAGTTACTCTTACCCGAGCCTTAGAAGGCAGAAGAGAATACTAATTCTAATTTTAACAACTATAATAAAATTATGAAAATTTATAATACCCTAACCAAGAAAAAAGAAGAATTTAAATCAAAAGACGGCAAATTAGTCAAAATGTATGTTTGCGGGCCGACGGTTTATGATAACGCTCATATTGGTAATTTAAGAACATATATTAATGTTGATTTACTTAGACGCTGGCTAGAATATTCCGGCTATAAAGTTAATGAAGTGATGAACATTACCGACATTGAGGATAAAATTATCAAAAAAGCTAAAGAAGAAAAAGTTTTGTACAAAAATGTTACTCAAAAATATGAAAAATTGTTTTTAGAGGATCTAAAAAAACTAAATATTGAGCTGCCTGAAAAAATGCCTCATGCCACTGACGATGAGGTTATAAAACAGATTATCACAATCATTCAAGACTTGTTGGATAAAGGAATTGCTTATAAATCAGATGATGGCTCGGTTTATTTTTCGGTCAAAAAATTTAAAAATTACGGCAATCTTTCCGGCATTGATTTAAGCGGGATCGAAGAAGGCGCCAGAGTAGCACAAGACGAGTATGAAAAAGAAAATGCTCAAGATTTTGCCTTATGGAAGACATCAAAAGAGGGGGAACCGAGTTGGGAGGCACTGTTTGGTAAGGGTCGTCCTGGTTGGCATATCGAATGCTCGGCCATGAGTACAAAATATCTTGGCGATACTTTGGACATTCATGCCGGCGGTGTTGATTTAATTTTTCCTCATCATGAAAATGAAATTGCCCAGTCAGAAAGCTTTACTGGCAAAAAATTTGTCAATTACTGGTTTCATTGCGAGCACCTGCTAGTTGAAGGGCAAAAAATGTCAAAATCTTTGGGTAATATCTATACTTTAGACGAAATGTGCCAAAAGTATAATGTCGAAGCGTTGGCGCTACGCATACTCGTTCTTACTGCAAATTATAGAGAACGATTAAATTTTACTAAGGAATCAATATTAGCAGCTGACATTACACTTGAAAGATTACATGGAGATGTTGAGTTATTACTTAAGTCTCAACAAAATTCTAGTGGTATAAAGATTAATGGACTATCAAATTTGATTGAGAGTACAAAGAGAAGTTTTATTGAGGTAATGAATGATGATATATCTTCATCAAGAGCAATATCTTCTATCTTTTCATTTCTTAATAAAGTAAACGGTCAGACTAATAGAAATTATGAAAAAAATGATGCAACTGTAATTTATAATTTGTTAATTGAAATTGATAAAGTATTAGGCCTTGGTTTAAATGATGTTTTATCAAACAAACCAATTGTTTTACCAGCAATCGTGCGGGTATTAGTTAAAAAACGAGAACAAGCCAGGCAAGACAAAGATTGGATACTTTCAGATAAGCTGAGAGCTGAGATACAAAACCTGGGCTTTGAAGTCAAAGATACACCCGAAGGACCTAATATCAAGAAATCATGAACACTTACTTCAGTCACCGACAAGCACCCTTCTTTACTCAGATGAAGAATGGGAAAAAAACTATTGAAGGACGACTCAATAAAACCTGGCGACAAAAAGTAGAAGTCGGTGATCATATCATAATTAAGAACGACAACGAGACAGAAGAATTTGAAACTGTGGTTATTGGTGTCCGTCGATACAAAACCTTTCAAGATCTACTAGAAAAGGAGGCTCTTGGCCTGGTTTTACCCGGAACCAAGTCAGTTGAAGAAGGTATAAGGATTTACCGTCAATTTTACTCTAGGGAAAAAGAGAAAGAATTAGGTGTTGTCGCCATCGAGGTTAAGGTTTTATGAAATTTACTTGGTCCTCATACAAAAAACCATATTATTGCTTGGCACCGATGGCGAATATTACCATCATGCCATTTCGTTCTATTTGTAAGGAAATGGGCGCTGATATTGTTTATACGCCGATGCTTTCGAGTAACGCGATTATTCATAATTCAGAAAAAACCCTAAAAATAGCTTCATTTCTATCGCAAGAACAGCCCGTTATACTGCAATTATTCGGTTATAATGGAGATTTACTGGCAAAGGCGGCAAATATTGCTCAAAACGCCTTAAAACCGGCTGGAATTGATATTAATCTAGGCTGTCCGGCACCGAAAATAACCGGTAATGAATGCGGTTCAGCATTATTAAAAGATTTACCAAAAGCCCTTAAAATAGTTTATCAGGTTCGAAAACAATTTAACGATCAATTATCCGTTAAATTGCGTCTCGGTTGGTCCGAATTTAATATCTTGGACTTTACGAAAGATCTAGGAAAAATCGGAGTAAACGCTATTTCTATACATGGTCGAACGGCTAAACAAAGCTATCGAGGCAAGGTTGATTGGGGGGCGATTAATCAAATCGCTAAAGAGGTTAAAATTCCTGTCATCGGCAATGGTGATATTAAAACCTGCCAAGAAGCCTATCAAAAACTAGAAAATTCAAAATTAGCTGGGATTATGATCGGACGGGGAGCTTTAGGTAACCCCTGGATTTTTAGAGAAATCAAAGAGAGGACAAATATAAATGTTAATAGGGAAGAGCTAGTAAGAGTAATTAGGAAACAGGCGGAAAGATACGTTGATTTTGTCGGTGAAAGAAAAGCAGTTTTAGAAATGAGAAAACACCTGGGCTGGTATATCAAAGGATTTGATAAGGCCAAAGAGATAAGAAAAGAGGCCATGGGGGCAACTAGATATAAAGATTTATTAGAGATATTAGAAATGATAAGATTGAGTTAATTATGTTAGAAAAAGTTCCGATAAAACCAAGGTCGATAAAAGATTACAAAGGCATTGTTGATGATTCGTTGCTTGAAGAAATTCATAAATTATCCAACAAAATAACTAACCTGCGAATCTTACATATTAATGCCACAAAATTTGGCGGTGGGGTAGCTGAAATACTTAATAACTATATTCCACTCCTTCAAGATTTATGGGTGGGAACGGTTTGGCAAACAATTGTTGCCGATGAACATTTGTTTGAAGTGACTAAGTCATTTCATAACGGCATCCAGGGGAAAAAATGTCAAATTGGTCATGATGAAAAAAGAATCTATGAAAAATTCAGCGCCTATAATGCCCAACTTTTAGAAGGGGATTGGGATATTGTTGTCGTTCATGATCCTCAACCGTTGGCCATACCTTATTATTTATCAAAGAATAAAACAAAATGGCTTTGGCGCTGTCATATTGATGCCTCTGAAGCTGAACCAGGTATTTGGGAATACCTCGAACCTTTCTTAAAGGAATACGATGCAGCTATTTTTAGTTTGGAGAGTTTTATCCCGGATAATTTTCCAATTAAAAAAAGATATATTGTTCCTCCAGCTATTGACCCCCTAAGTGAAAAGAATAAAAAAATTGAACTAAAATTAGCTGAGTCAATTATTAAATCTCACGGCATAAATATAGAAAAGCCATTTATAACTCAAGTTTCCAGGTTTGACCCGTGGAAAGACCCGCTTGGTGTTATTGAAGCTTTTAAATTAGCCAAAAACAAGATAAAAGATTTGCAACTAGTTTTAATTGGTTCAATAGTCAATGATGACCCTGAGGGTTGGGAAATTTACCAAAAAGTAATTGAGGCAAGTAAAAAAGAAAAAGATGTTTTTGCTTTTACTAATCTGGATGACATTGATATTAATGCTTTTCAAACGGCTTCCGATATCATTTTACAAAAATCCATTAAAGAAGGCTTTGGCTTAACGGTAGCAGAGGCAATGTGGAAAAGAAATCTGGTTATCGGTGGAGATACCGGTGGCATCAAATTACAAATAATAGATGGAGAAACTGGATATTTAGTCAATTCTGTTAATGAATGTGCCGAAAAGATTATCTATGTATTGAACAACCCGAAAGAAAAGAAAAGAATCATTTTGGAGGCAAAGGAACACATAAGACAGAATTTTTTAGTGCCGAGATTATTAAGAGATGAGCTAAAAATTTATGCCGAAATTCTTGAAAAATAGCCGAAATCAAGGTAAAATGTATTAGCGTTTTAGGCTTATTAGTATTTGTTTTATGCTGATTATTTGTTGTTAGTTGGTGGTTATAATGGGGAGTCGCCAAGTGGTAAGGCACCGGTTTTTGGTACCGGCATTCACAGGTTCGAATCCTGTCTCCCCAGCCAGTTAGAGTACCAAAGGTGAGCGAGGTGCCTATGGCACCTCGAGCATACGAAGTGGTATAGTTCGAGTCCGGTCGGGCTCGCCAAATAGCGCAGTATGGAACCAGAGTTTTGACAAACGAGAAATCCATGAGACGATATTAATGTAATAAAAATTACTGGGAGGAAAAAAAATGAAAAGAAGGCTTATTAAGGCCTTTTTGTTTTGCTTATTTTATTATGATATTATTAAACAAATGAAGAATAAATCCTTAATAATTATAGTGGCAATAATTGCCTTTGTTATATTAACAGCGCTTTTATTTATTATGGCAATGAAAGAATGCCAAGGAGTCGGTGGATACAAAAATGGTGCTTATATAGAACGAGCCGATTGTGAAATTCATGGACCATCCGATGTTTTGAGGATAATTAGACACAAATAGTTCTAAAGTCGTACCATACGGCTCGCCAATTTGAAATCGTGTTAAAGACCGGTCTCTGGTACTGAACCGGAGTAGCTCGCCATGAAATAATACATACTTAATAAGCTGACTTTGGTCAGCTTATTTATATTAATGACGCAAAAACTTCTTTTTGCTAAGTACTTTTTATGTTAATATAATCTCGAGATAGGAGGGTCTACCAGGATTGGTATGACCTTTTTCATTTGGCAACTTGAAGGAGGAAAAAACATGGATAGAAAGTGGTACCCATATCATAACGAGATTAGACCGATTACGATGGAAACTCTTATCTATGCCCTTGAGCTTGTTTCGCTTGAGAACTTTGATAAACATGGTGCAGTTGTCAAAGTGATAAAGTACCACAGAAGCTACTTCATTCAGTTTGAAGACGGTTCGTTTTCAACCCCGATTGAGCGCATCAGTTACTGTGGTAACTCGATCTATGTCCAGGAACTTTTCGACCTTGGCATTCTGAAGCAGAAACATCTCAATGAGATAAAAGCCGAAAAGGAGACTATCGAGAAAGCGGAAGCAGAAGAGAGAAGACAATCGCACAAAGAAGGGATCGTCTCTCAGGCTCGCCGTGAAAAGACTAATTCTCTCAGAAACCGTCTGCGCGAGGTTAGGCAAGACGTCACCTTACACTTTCTCAAACTCAAGAAAAAAGAACTGGCTGGCCTTCACACGGAAGCCTGCAACCTTGAGGCTGAGATCAAGCGAATCAACAAAATGTCTCCTGAAGAGCTTCTCACGCCCGCAGAACTTGAGGAATACAACTCACTCTGATCGTTTGTTCACTATCAGACCATACAACACGCCGAGGAGGTGTTGCTAAAGCCTACCGATAACACTGGTGGGCTTTTCTCATTTTTAGTATGGTTCCTGCACTACTCGCTTCGCCAAAGTAAGCATATAAAAAACAGCTAATTTCATTAAAAAATAGCTGTTTTTTATGTGGGTACCGCACTCCGCGTTTGAACTAAAACTATTTTCGATAAAGAACACGCCGTCAACCCCTACTGGGGCCGACGGCGTTGCATTCGTGTCGAAAAGGTTATTGGGTTTCTTCCCGCGCTTCTTGGATGAGTCTCCTGATGGTCGCCTCGTCAACCCCAAGCTTGGCTTGCTCGAGAAGGGACACTATCTCCCAGCGTCGCCACTCGTCGTCGCTCATGCCCTTTGGCTGCAAAACATCCCAGCAAGCACAGGGACTCCCACCCAGGACTGCGCAGTTGTGGTTGGACTCCGTTCCGTCTTCGACGAGATGGTGGAACCGCCGATAGTCCATATCTTCGACGCGGTTATGGCCCACTGCTGTCGTCGGGGTACCGTCGATGTATAGGACCAGGAACGGTAGACCAAATCTGACCGTTATTACCTGAACGTTGATGTCCAAAGTGTTCATCCCCTCTCTGCACTTGGGTGTTCGGTACGAAAAGTACATTATACTATCCCGAGATTAATATTTCAAGCGCTGAGTGGCTCGCCATATAGAAATCGTGTTAAAGACCGGCTCCCGGTACTGAACCGGATTAGCTCGCCAAAAAATTATTTAAACGAGATGACTTTATCTTTAAAAATAATTCGATTCTTTAAGTCGAGTCTTTTGTATGCTAGGGAAAAACTAATTTTTTCGACTCTCATCAATTTCTCGATCGCTTGACAAAGAGTAATCGGAACCTCATATCCTTTTGCATGCATGGCGCTAAACCAACTATTTGCTGTTTCGAATTTTGCTACATCCATATATCTACTATACGCTTAATTTGGGGAATATCCTAACTTATTGCTTCAAACAGTACGGTTGATGTAATGAGTAATAAGGAGACGGTTTGCCATTACACATAATAAGGAATTAGAAAATTAACTTCATTAGAAATAAAATAAGTTCTAGCGTTGTCTACTGTGGCCAGCCATAGCTATCAGCAAATAGTTGGTTTTTAAATTGAGTAAATGGCCTTATTGGTGCTAGAATTTTATATATGAGAATAAGAAAGAGGAAGAAGGAAACGCAAGAACATACAGAAATTAAGCTTTCACATGAATTTGTTGATGAAGTTGATAAACATAAATCTTTAAGAAAAAAACGTCTTAGGAAATATGTTTTTAAGCCTTTAAAGATTTTCTCTGGAGTCATTTTTATCTTTATATTAACGGATGTTCTGACGGTTATTTTCACCGGTCTGGGGTTTTATGTAAAATATTCTCATGAATTTGAAAAAATTAAACCCCAAAGCAACTCAACTCAATTAGTTTTGTATGATCGAGAGCAAAATGAGATATTTCGGGGTTTTGGGGCAGCTGAGCCACAAAGAATACACCTGGCCGAGATTCCGGAAGTAGTTAAGAAATCTACTTTGGCAGCAGAAGATTTGAACTTTTATAAACACGGGCCATTGAATTTTAAAAGCATTGCCAGGGCGGTTTATTTTAACTGGCAGAAAAGCAAAAAACCTGGCTGGCATAAACTTGAAGATTTGCTGAGCGCTAATACCTATACTCAGGGCGGCTCGACAATTACCCAGCAGTTGGTAAAAAATATTTATCTGACGCCAGAGCGGAGTTTTGACCGCAAGGTTAGGGAAATAGTCTATTCTTACAAATTAGAGAGCAAATATAATAAGGATCAAATTCTGGAAATGTATTTAAATGAAATTTATTATGGTGAACAAGCCCTGGGCGTTCAAAATGCCGCTAAAATCTATTTTAATAAAGACGTTCAGGATTTAACCCTAGCCGAAGCAAGTATGTTAGCGGGTCTGCCGGCTGCCCCAACACGCTATTCGCCTCTTGGCGATGACCTGGAAGCCTCAAAAAAAAGGCAAGAATATGTTTTACAGCAAATGCTTTTAGCAGGTTATGTCAGCCTGGAAGAGGCTAAAGAAGCTGCTAATGCCGACCTCGACCTTTATGGTCAGAAGGAAACTTATGATAAATATCCTTATTTTTCGCAATATGTTAAGGAAGAATTACAAAAGCAATTAGGCCCGAATGCCATCGAAAATAAAGGTCTCCGGGTTTATACGACGATGGATTCTCAGAAGCAAGAAATCGCTGAAAGACAAGCAAGAGAAGGATTGAAGAAACTTGCTTATCGGGGAGCGACTAATACAGCAGTGGTAGTCGCGGATCCAAAAAAGAACGAAATTTTAGCTATGGTCGGGGGAATTAATTGGGACAAAAGCAAAGTTAATGTGGCTACTTCTGAAAGACAACCCGGTTCATCTTTTAAGCCAATTGTTTATGTAACAGCTCTGGAAAATGGCTACACGGCAGCGACTATTTTGAATGACAAATATGTTAACTTTGGCGGTAATCCACCTTATGCGCCAAGAAATTATAACGGGGGATTTTCTGGTTACGTTACGGTCAGGAATGCCCTAGCTCGCTCCCTGAATGTTCCAGCGGTAGAAATGGGTAAATTGGTCGGAATTGAAAAAATTGTTGACATGGCTCACGCGCTAGGCATTACAACCATAAATCGCGACCCTCAAAGCTATGGATTGGCTTTATCTCTGGGCGTAGCCGAAGTTAAATTAATTGATATGGTTGGAGCCTTTTCAGCCTTTGCTGACAAGGGAAAAAGATCTCCACAAACAGTTATTACTAAGATCCTGGATGATAAAGGAGAGGAAATAGAACCCTCTAAAAGAAAGGAACAAAAGGTTGTTAGTGAGGAATCGGCTTATATAATTAGTAGTATTTTATCTGATAACAATGCCCGTTCAGCTGTCTTTGGTTCGGTTAGCCCCCTAAAAACCGAGAAAGTGACAGCCGTTAAAACTGGCACAACCGATAATTATGCGGACTCCTGGACTGTTGGCTACTCGCCAGAACTGATAGTCGGTGTTTGGATGGGGAACAATGATCGAGCGCCAATGCGTCGGGTTAGTGGTATTGAAGGCGCAGCTTATATTTGGCACGACATTATAACTGAGTATCTCAAAGATAAGCCCAATAAAAGTTTTGATGAACCCGAAAACATTCAAGAAGCTTGGATTAATTCATATACAGGATCTCTGGCTAAATATACCGGACGACCTAATATATTAGAATACTTTAAATCCGGGACTGTGCCTCAAGGAAAAGTAGATCTTTCTTATTTGAAACAATTCTAATTTATGAAAAGTTATAAAACCTACGGAATAATTCTTAAAAGAATAAATCTCGGCGAAGCTGATCGGATCGTGACTGCTTATACCTATGAATTAGGCAAAATTAAGTTTATAGCCAAGGGTGTTAGAAAAATAAAAAGTAGGCTAGCCGGCTCGATAGAACCTTTTTATTTTTCAGACCTAGTCTTGTCACAGGGTAAAAATCTGGACATCTTAACCTCAGCTAGTATTAGAAAAATAGCAATAAAGGATGAGAAAAATCTGGCTCTGATAAAATTGGCTAGCTTCTTGGCAGAATTGATTGATAAAATGTTGCCGGAGAATAGCCCGAATGTGAAGTTGTTCGACTTGCTTGAGGAAATTCTTGATTATATAAATGAGGAAAAACGCCTGGACCTCCTTCGTTTTTACTTTGAAAGTAAGTTCTATCAACTCTCCGGCGTTTTTCCCGAAACCTTTGTTTGCGTTAAATGTGGGCGAAAACTTGAGGGAGAGGTCTTCTTTAGTGCTCAGGCTGGGGGAGTAACTGACGAATCGTGCCGCCTAAGTTATAATGACTCTAGGAAAATTAACATGAAAGCGGTTAAGGTTTGGCGATTTACCTCAGAACACTCTTTTTTGGAGCTGAAAAAATTAAAAATACCCGATAGTATTAAGGAAGAGATAGTAGAAATATCAAATGGCTACTTGAGTTATGTGACTCAAAGAGATTTTAACTCAGATAAAATTGAGATTTGACCGAAATGTTTTTTAAAAGAGATAATTAAACTATGAAAAAACAGGCTGGAAAAATAAATAAGCCGGAATTAGCCTGGACAAAAGCTGATTATTTGACAGCAAAAATGGATATACCAGATAAACTCTTAAGTGATGATATTCACACAGAGGGAGAATTAATGAGTGAAGAAGAGACAGCCTCTTGGCTGGCTGATACCGAAAAAACTTTCTTTATTATTAAGCAGCAAAACAAAAAGTTATTTGAAAACCTTTATCAACGGTATGTAGTTGATATACACTATTTATGTGAACTAGGGAAAATAACCGAAGAAGATACTGATGAGCTTTTAAGACCAGAGAGGTTTAATCTTTAAATGATAGATCAAAAATTATTTGAGAAAATTCAATCGTTGGCGAAGTCAAAGGGCTTTATCTATCAAAGCTCAGAGATTTATGGTGGATTAGCGGCTGTTTATGACTATGGACCTTATGGTGTGGAATTAGCTAATGCGATAAAGAGGGAATGGTGGAAGTCATTAGTCCAATCTCGTGAAGATATTGTCGGACTGGATGCGGCTATTTTTATGGATTCTCGAGTTTGGGAAGCTTCAGGCCATACAGCCGGCTTCTCTGATCCCCTAATTGAGTGTAAAAAATGTCATTCTCGGCTTCGCGTCGATCACCTTTTGGAAGATATTGGGGTTAAAGCCGATGAAAAAATGTCGGAAGAGGAAATAGAAAAGCTTTTTACTAAGAATAAAAGTAAGATTATTTGTCCGGTTTGTCAGAGAAAGGAATTTACTGATATTAAAAAATTTAACTTACTGGTTAAGTCAAACCTGGGCGATTTTAGTGAAAACGGAGGTAAGGAACCGGTTTATTTAAGAGGTGAAACTTGCCAAGGAATTTATGTCAATTATAAAAATGTTCTAGATTCGGTTAGAGTAAAAATGCCTTTTGGCATTGCCCAGATCGGTAAGGCCTTTCGTAATGAAATTACTGCTCGACAGTTTATTTTTAGGACTCGTGAATTTGAACAGATGGAAATGCAGTATTTTACTCATCCAAAAGAAGCAAAAAAAGCTTTTGAGGAGTTCAAAAAAATACGCTGGCAGTTTTATCTAGGGTTGGGTGTAGATGAGAAGAAATTACGCTGGCACAAACATGAAAAGTTGGTTTTCTATGCCAAGGAAGCCTATGATATTGAGTATAATTTCCCCTTCGGCTATAAAGAGCTTGAAGGAATTCATGCTCGTGGTGATTATGATCTGTCTCAGCATTCTAAGTTTTCTGGCCGGGATCTTTCCTATATAGATCCAGCAACAAAAGAAAAATATATTCCTTATGTGACTGAAACTTCGGCCGGTGTTGGTCGAACTCTCTTAATGTTGCTGTGCGAGGCTTATCATGAAGAAAAAGTTAATGGTGAGAAAAGAATAGTTCTCAAATTTTCTAAGCCCTTGGCCCCGATTAAAGTAGCTGTTTTCCCGTTATTAAAAAATAAACCTGCTTTAGTTAAAAGAGCTCAGGAAATTTTTTGTAGCTTGAAAGATATTTTCATGTGTGAGTTTGACGACAATGGTAATATCGGCAAGCGCTATCGTCGGCAGGATGAGATCGGCACCCCTTACTGTATTACGGTCGATTTTGATACCTTAAAGGATCAAACCGTTACCATACGTGATCGGGATACAATGAGACAAAAAAGAGTAAAAACTGATCAGCTTGTGGATTGGTTGACGAAAAACATTCATGTACATGTATAAGAAAAACACTTGACACTGTTTTTTAGAAATAGTAAAATTTGATAACCAAAAAGACAAAGAACTTAGGCGTCTTCTTTTAAGCACCTATTTTTTATTCTCATCGAAAATAAAGAGATGAAAGGAAAAAAGTTTTATGGAAGCAAAGAAAATTTATCTGACAAAAGCAGGTTTTGAAAAATTAAACAAGGAATATGAGCAGCTTGCCACAGAAGGTCGGAAAGAGGTTGCCGATTTAATTAAACAAGCTAAAGAATATGGAGACTTGAGTGAGAATTCTGAGTATGCGGATGCAAAAGATAAACAAGCTTTTGTTGAGGGCAGAATTGCCGAGCTTGAGCATATTTTAAAAAATGCTGCTCTGATTGATGAAAGTCATAGTGGTTGTGATTTGGTTAATGTTGGTTGTACTGTTCATGTTGAGCTGGAAAACGGTGAGATGAATTATCGGATTGTCGGCTCATATGAAGCCGATCCGGAGAAAGGCTGGATATCGAATGAGTCTCCACTCGGGCAGGCTTTGCTGGGCAAGAAGATAGGAGAAGAAGTAGAAGTCTTGGCACCAGCCGGAACGATCAAGTACAAGATCAAAAAGATTAAATAAGTCAAGTGAAACCCCTTCAAAAGCCCATCGCGGCAACGTCATAAGGGGTTTTTTGATTAAACAAGCACTTTTCATATTTATTTAAGGCTCTCCCTTTGCTATAATTGTTGAACAAGAAGGAAATTATTATGCTTGACATTGCCTATATTAAAAAACACTTAAAAGAGGTAAAAGAAAATATAAAAAATCGTGGACTAGACATAGACCTTGATAACTTTTTAAAGTTAAACGAAGAAAGAATTAATTTAATTCAAGAAGTTGATTCCTTGCGCAGTAAAAAAAATAAAATTAAGGATAAGCCAACAGCCGAGGAATTAAAGAAACTTAAAACAAGCAAAGAGAAAGAGGAAAAAATAAGCTCAAAGTTAGAAAAAATTGAGAATGAGCTTAGAGAGCTAATATTAAAAATTCCCAACATGACACACCCGGATGTAGTTATAAGTAGTAATGAGGAAGATAATCCTGTTTTAGAAACATACAAAAAACCAACTAGGTTTGATTTTCAACCGAGAGACCATCTTGAGTTAGCGGAAAAGTTAGATCTAATTGATTTTGAAAGAGCGGCCAAGATTAGTGGCAATAAATTTTATTATTTAAAGAATGATTTAGCTATTTTAGAGTTTGCTCTAATTCAATATGCTTTAGAAATAGCGATTAAACATGGTTATACCCCTTTTTCAACCCCCGATCTAGCCAGACAGGAAGTTTTAGAGGGTTTAGGCTATAATCCTCGTGGTGAATCAACCCAAGTTTATAATATTGAAAATTCAGATCTGTGCCTGATTGGAACAGCGGAAATCACCATGGGCGGTTATCATATGAATGAAGTCTTAAAAGAGGAAGAACTGCCCAGAAAATATGTTGCAGTCTCTCATTGTTTTAGAACAGAAGCTGGTTCTTACTCCAAGTTTTCTAAGGGTATATTTCGAGTCCATCAGTTTACAAAAGTTGAAATGTTTCAATACACAACCCCAGAGGCCTCCGAAGAAGCTCATCAAGAAATTTTAGAGACTGAAAAAGAGTTATTTAAAAGCCTAGATATTCCCTTTAGAGTCATAGATCATTGTACAGCTGATTTAGGTACCCCAGCTTATCGAACGTTTGATCTAGAAGCCTGGATGCCAGGCAAACCAAACAAAAAGAATAGCCTAGGTGATTGGGCAGAGGTTACTTCAACCTCAAACTGTACTGATTATCAAGCCAGAGGATTAAACATCAAATATCGTAAAAAGAACGGTGAAAAAAGATATGTTCATACTTTGAATGGAACAGCCATTGCCATTGGTAGAACATTGATAGCAATTTTGGAGAATAACCAGCAAAAAGATGGCTCGGTTATTATACCTAGAGTTTTACAGAAATGGATTAGTAAAAGAAAGATTGAAGAAGGAGGAAAATAATGCAGATATCAGTCTTTGGCCACGAGACAATTCTGACAGATGAAACTAAAAAATATGCAAACGAAAAATTAAAAAAATTAATTAAATATCAGAAAGATATTATTGGTATGGAGGTTACTTTAGAAGAGAACCACCATCAGAAAAATAAAGAATTTGCCTTTGTTGCTAAGGCCTTAGTTAAAATTCCTGGCTACGACATCAAAGCTCAGGCAGAGGGAAAAACATTATTTGCTGCTGTTGATGAATTAGAAAAAAAATTAGGCAGTCAGTTAAGAAAAAATAAAGATAGAAAAGTTGACTCGAGTCGAGGTAAAAACTTTTTGAAGAAACTCTTTAGAAGATAAGTTATAAGGAAAATATGTCGATTTTATCCAAATTTTTTGGTGATACTAATAAACGTATTGTTGATAAATACCAGATCTATGTTGATCAGATTAATGATCTTGAGAGTCGCCTGGAGAAATTTTCTGATTCAGAAATAAAAAATCGAGTCAAAGAGATTAGAACTGAAATTACGGCTAGTTTAGATAAAAAGATTATTAAAGAAGATGATTATGAATCTGTCAGAAAAATTGAAAATGATATTTTAAAGGATTATTTACCAGAAATTTTTGCCCTGACTCGGGAAGCGTCTAAAAGAACCCTTAAACAAAGACATTTTGATGTTCAATTGGTTGGTGGTGTTGTTTTACACGAAGGCAAAATTGCTGAGATGCTGACGGGTGAAGGAAAAACTTTAGTGGCCACCCTCTCGGTAACCCTAAATGCCTTGACGGGTAGAGGGGTCCATATTGTCACTGTAAATGATTATTTGGCTCGTCGTGATGCTGGCTGGATGGGGCAGATCTATAATTTTCTGGGATTAAGCGTGGGGTCTATTATTCATGATATTTCCTATCTTTATGATGAAAACTATGTTGACGAAAAAGCTTTAGACGAGAAAACAAAACATTTGAGACCGGTCTCTCGCCGAGAAGCTTATAATGCCGACATTACTTATGGGACGAACAATGAATTTGGCTTTGATTACCTTCGTGACAATATGGTCCAAAATTTTGAGCAAATGGTTCAACGCAAGCTCCACTATGCTATTGTTGACGAGGTTGATTCCATATTGATCGATGAAGCTAGAACACCCTTGATTATTTCGGCGCCAGCGGAAGAAAGTACTGACAAATATGTTCAAATTGATTATTTGGTTAAACAATTAAATAGTGAAAAAGATTATCTGATTGATGAAAAGCAAAATGCGGCTACCCTGACGGATGAGGGCATTGCTCATATGGAGAAACTCTTGGGTGTTCAGAATATTTATGAGGAATATGGTATTGAAAATGTTCATCATCTTGAACAAGCTCTAAAGGCAAATACCTTATTCAAAAAGGACAAGGACTATGTCGTTAAGGATGGAGAAATTGTTATTGTCGATGAATTTACCGGCCGCCTTATGCTTGGTCGTCGATTCTCAGAAGGTTTGCATCAGGCGATTGAAGCAAAAGAAGGTGTGGAGATCAAGCGTGAATCTTTGACTTTAGCAACAATCTCCTTTCAAAATTATTTTAGACTATATATTAAACTAGCCGGTATGACCGGAACAGCTCAAACGGAAGCGGAAGAATTTGCCAAGATCTATAAGCTTGAAGTTTTGTCAATACCACCAAACAAGCCTAATATTCGCCAAGATCACTCTGACGTCATTTATAAAACAGAAAAAGCTAAATTTTTAGCAGTAGTAGAAAAAATAAAAGAGTTGCAAGCAATTGGCCGGCCAGTCTTAGTTGGAACGGTTTCCATTGAGAAGAATGAAATTTTAAGTGATTTATTAAAGAAGAGTGGTGTTAAGCACGAAGTTTTAAATGCTAAAAATCACGAAAAGGAAGCGCTGATTATTGCTAAAGCTGGCCAAAAGAAAGCAGTCACAGTAGCGACAAACATGGCTGGTCGTGGAACGGATATAGTGCTGGAAGAAGGCGTCGTGGAATTGGGTGGCCTTTTCGTTTTGGGAACCGAGAGGCATGAATCACGTCGTATAGATAATCAGTTGCGTGGTCGTACTGGCCGGCAAGGCGACCCTGGCTCAAGCCAATTTTTTGTCTCGTTGGAGGATGACCTTATGCGTATTTTTGGCAGTGAAAGAGTGGGAAACATTATGAGTCGTCTCGGTTTGCCCGATGATCAGCCAATTCAGCATTCGATGATTTCCAAATCTCTGGAATCGGCTCAAAGAAAAGTCGAGGGAAATAATTTTGATATCCGCAAACATCTAGTTGAATACGATGATGTCATGAACAAACAGAGGACCTATATTTATAAAATGCGCTATGATTCAATTACAGCGGAAAGCCTGAAGGAACAAATTTGGGAAATCTTTGACAATGGAGCAGAAAATATTGCTAGTACTCATATAAACGCTCAGACAAATGAGATGGATTCAGAAGTTATAGAAAAGATGGTCAAGGCCATTACTACTTCGGAAGTAGATATAACTAAGGAAATTAAGAATGAATTACCGGAAGTGGTCAAGAATAAAATTTCCAAAGTATTGAAGGAAAAATATGAAGAAAAAGAAAACCGAACTGGCAGTGACTTGATGAGAATACTAGAAAGGGCTTTGTTTTTAAGAACAGTTGATATGCTTTGGATAGACCATCTCGATGCCATGAATCACTTAAGAGAGGGCATTGGCCTTCGGGGTTATGGCCAAAAAGATCCCTTGATTGAATATAAGAACGAATCTTATCGAATGTTTCAAACCCTACTTTCAGCCATTGATTCAGAAATATTGAATATAATCTTTAAGGTAGAAATTCAGCCAAAGATAAGTGAAGAACAAGAAACCCAGCTGACAAAAGCAGCCAAAGAAGCAACGCCTCAAATTAAAGAAACAAGAACAAGAGAACATAAAAGAGTTAAAAAGGAAAAAGTTGGACGTAACGATCCTTGTCCTTGCGGCAGTGGCAAAAAGTATAAAAAATGTCATGGGAAATAATGGATTTACAAGAAGACGCTTTAAAGATAATTAAAAAATATTGCTTATTAGAGAGAATAAATGAGGTAGCTGAGACTTATCTGGTTGGAAATGTTGCTTTAGATGTGACTGTCAAGCCGGATATTGATCTTCAGGTTTTCAGCCAAAATCAGGATCGATTAAAAATTGCTACTCAGATAAAACGAGTTTTGGAAAAAGTAGGATTTAACAATATTGTCGTCAGAGAATTAAAAAAAAGCGATAAGTTTTTGGTCACGACAAAATTTATTTTTAATGACATCAATTGGACGCTGGATGTTTCTGTGGCTGAGAGAAAACCGGATTATTTAAACAATGCTTATAAATTTTATCAAGTTTACGGAGAGAGAATTAATAATAAAAATCGAGAGACGATAATTAAATTGAAAAAACATTTCTTGGAAGAGGAAAAACTAAAAGATAGCATGTCTTATTATATTTATCGGGCAGTTATTGATGATCAGGCAAAAAGACCGGAAGAGGTGATTAGATATAAGAACAAGGAAGAGAAAAATGATTAAAGCGGTTTTTTTTGATGCCATTGATACTCTATTTAAACCATATCCAGATAAGATTGGTATGTATTGCCGGATAATTAAAAAAACTTCTGGCTTAACAATTTCTAGAGAAAGAATGACCGAAGTTTGGCAGGAAGTGATTGAATATACGGAAAAGAGAGCAGCTCAAGAAAGAGATAAAAATGATCCTTTAGCCTGGGACGGTTTTAATCAAAGAATTCTAAAACTTCTTAATTATCAGGGTGATTTGGAAAAAACTGGTGGAAAGTTATTGTATGAAGCTTGGTCTAATCCAGAAAATTTTCGGCTATTTGAAGATGTCCAGCTAACTCTGGAGATGTTAAAACGCCGGCAGATTATTATTAACTGTATCTCGAATGAAGATAAAAATTTGTATAATTTTTTTGTACATTTTCATATTTTGAAATATTTTCAGTTAATTGTTCTGTCAGAAGAAGAAAGGATTGAAAAACCAAATCCCAAAATATTTAAGCTAGCCCTGGAAAGAGCCGGATTAAAGCCAAGTGAGACTATTCATGTTGGTGATAGTCTCTATAGCGATTATAAAGGAGCTTTAAAGGCTGGTTTAGTCGCTCTCCTTATTGACCGAGAAAACAAAGTCGAGGACAATAGTAACATTGTCAAGATTGATAATTTAATTAAGTTAGAAAGATTTTTATAAAGAAAAAATGATTAGCACCTCGTTATTACCAGTTGTTGTTTTCTCCGGGTTTGTTGATAGTTTTAATCCTTGTGCTATTTCCTTGCTTTTAATTTATATTTCGTTAATGTTTACGCTGGAAAAAAGCCGCCGGGAAATATTTGCCTTTGGTCTCTTTTATGTTATCTCGATCTATTTAACTTATCTTTTAATTGGCCTAGGCTTGTTGCGAGCCGGCACAACTTTTACCTTTAATCCTGTCAGTAAAGCGATAGCTATAATTGTGATAATTTTTGGCTTATTTAATATTAAAGAGTACTTTTGGCCGGGATCAAAATTTAGTATTCGCATCCCGATCAAGGTCCGGGCCCTGGTTAGTAAATATGCTTATCAGGCAACCATCCTCTCGGCTATCGTAGTCGGGATATTAATTGGTATTTATGAATTTCCTTGCTCAGGAGCGATTTATCTGGCCATCGTGACCCTGATTTCGTCTAAAGAAACATTCTGGACCGGTTTTCCCTATTTGCTCGTTTATAATTTTATGTTTGTTCTGCCTTTGATTTTAATTTTCGTTCTAGCGACTAATAAAATTACGACTGAAAAATTTATTAATCTTCAAGAGAAACATGGCCGAAAGATGCATTTATTTTTAGCTGTTTGTATGATTATTCTTGGCTTGGCTATTCTGAAGGTTGTTTATTAATATATAATTTTATATTTTTTAGAGCCCAGAGCTTAATTTGAAAAAGGGGATCTACCATATTATTTCGCCGAAGTATCCTTAGTCTTATGTGAATGAGTTTGCTCTCCGCTATAATCATCAAGTTGTTTCGATTTATCTTGTTTTGTTACATTGGGCTGGGAAGAAAGTTTAATTAGTCTGTTAGATTTTTCTTTACTCATTTGGACTTTCTTGATTATTGGTCATAACCTCATGATTGATCTTTAATTACTTCGATAATCTCTCTCAATCTTAATTGTGCTACCTTAATCAATTTATCATTTTTATAATTATCTATATGGCTTCCTATACAAAGCATGGATACTATATTACCTTGTTTATAGATAAATGCTTTAGGCATTTGTTTCTTTTTCAAACCAGAATCTTCTATCGACATATGTAGAAAATAGACTTCATAAGCCCCAAAACCAGTAGCAAGTCCAAAGTGCTTCGGGCCTATTACTGTTTCCTTGTTAAAAAGTTGTGCTTTTAGTAGGTTTTTGTGTTGTTGTATTATGAGTTCACTCGAGGACATTCCTGAACAATGGTTTTGTATAAAATCATCCAGTTCTTTTTTGAAAACCGGATGAGGAATAAATAAAATCTTATCAAAATTATCGTCCATACCAAGCTAATCAGTTAAGTCGGCAGTTTCTCGATAAAAACTATATTCATAAGGTATCACATCTCCAATATCAACGGCTTTATATGGTGCTTGTGAGTGAGATAAATCCTCTAGCTGTTTTCCTGTTTGATTGCCATAAACACGGACTATCCTATCCATCATTTTTTTCTCTTCTTTAGAAAATGCGTATTCTTTAGATTTCTTTGGGATGTAAATGATAGTGTCATTATCGTGTGTTAAAGCCTTTTTCTCTGCTTTTATGTCAATAGTTTTCTCTTCATGTAGATTACTAGCCAAAACATCAAAATAACATGGAGCAGGACCCATTGGGAGAGCTTTATATGTTTCTCCCATGAATGGTTTCTCATATGCTTCAAAGAAATCAAAATCAAGGAAATACATAAGCTTATAAGCTTTTTTCTTTCCCTCAATTTTACCCATACTACTTAACAAATATATAAAAGCTGCTGTGTATTTTTCTACATCAAGCATTATTTTACCCGAAGTCATTCCCGTCTCCTCTCTTTCTCTATTTTATAGCACAATAAATGTAATACAATAGGTTTTTTTGCAGTTATTCTTGAAAAAGTCCTTGACAATTAATATTTATTATGTTAGTATTAAGTATAATTAGAAAAAGTCCTCAAGGGACTTCTTAAATTATTCTTAAAGAAGGATGGAAGATGAAAAAATTGTTTAAAAACAAGTGGTTTAAAAGAATAACTGCCCTAATTGCTTCAGTTGCTATTATAGTTGTTGCTTACGTGCCTTTAGCTCAAGCTTGGCAACCACGTGACTGTGACTCAAACGCTCTTATTTATTGTGGTGCCTACTCTGTCAGTGAACTTAATAATAAGCTGAATCATGGTACGGGTAAACCTTATCAAAGCTCGAATCAATTAAAACATCTTTTTAACACTCAGGGTGTCTATCAAAACCAATTTGACGAACTCTCCAATGGAACTGTCCATAAGGATGGTCGAGTTGTCGTTAATGGTAAAGTTGTTCATCGTAATTCTCACAGTATGGGTCGTCAATGGATGCCTGGATCAGTTAGAGATGATAGATTTCCTTATCCGGTTTACTGGAGACCGACTCAAGTCAGCTTTGCTTCTGAAAGTATTCCGGCCTTTGTTTATGTTAACTATGACGGAACAATGGCTTATGCAATTATCAAATCTTGTGGTAATACCGTCAGAGGAGTTGGTGTAAAAGAAAAACCAAAGCCTAAAACTCATGAATTGACCGTTCGTAAATATAACGATCTAAATGGTGATGGTGTTCATCAAAGCAACGAACACTGGCTTGCCAACTGGTCATTCCAAGTCGTTGGTCCTAATGTTAATAAAACAGTTAGAACCAATAAAGAAGGAACTGCCGTGATCAAAAAACTTCACAACGGGACCTATGCTGTAACAGAGAATCAAAAGGTTAACTGGAGTTCAACTACTGGCTTAAGGCAGAGAGTGGTTATTAAGAATGCCAACGAGAGAATTTTATTCGGCAACCGAAAAGTCAAAGAGAATGAATTCTGTAGTATCGATGTTGTTAAATTCGAAGATGTTAATGGTAATGGACTTCAAGATGAGGAAGAGAACCGAATTCAAAGTTGGAGTATCAGACTAAACGGTAACGGAGTAAACCAAGAGCTATTAACTGATACAAATGGTACGGTTAGCTTTGCTCGTATTCCTTGTGGTACTTATGTGGTTTCGGAAGAAACTAAAAGTGGTTGGCGAAATATTACCCCGTTGGTTCAATCTGTAACTGTTACTTCTGAAGAGCCCGGTTATATCGAATTAGGCAACCAGCAAATTCCTGAAACAGTTGTTACAACCAGCACAACAGTTGTTGAGAGCGGGGAAACTTTACCAGTAAGTGGTCCAATCGAAGCTGTCGCTGGCACCTTAGCCACTATCGGTATCGGAACAGCAGGCTATATGTATCGTAAGAGTCGAATCAAACTCGACAGTGCCTTCAAGAAATTCTAACAGAAAACAGAATGATAAAAGGTCGGATAGAAAGTCCGGCCTTTTTGATATCAAATAAAATTTAAAGTTGATATAATAAAACTCGTGAATGAGCTGAAGGAAAAAATAAAATTTTTGTGCCAAAGACTAGAAAAAGCTTTGGATGTTTTAAGATTAGAAGAGGAGAGAAAAGAACTTAAAAAGCTTGAAAAAGAAATAGCTCAATCGAGTTTTTGGCACAACCAGAGAGCGGCTCAAGAAGTGATGCAAAAAACAACCCAACTTAAAAAGCATATTGAGATTTGGGATAATTTAACCAAGGATATAAATGACCTAGCAGAATTAATTGAAAATACAAGCGAGGATGATCATAAGCTAATCAAGGAGCTAGAGACAAGCATGGAAAAACTGACTAAAGAGTTTGAAAAACAAGAATTTGAATTGCTTCTTTCTGGTGAATATGATCAAAACAATGCTATTTTATCGATTTCTGCTGGCTCTGGTGGAACAGATGCTCAGGATTGGGCGGAAATGTTATCTCGGATGTATCTACGATTTTGCCAGAAGCAGGACTTTCAGGCAAATATTTTAGAACAGTCTGCTGGTGAGGAAGCTGGCCTAAAAAGCATTACAATTAAGATTGTCGGTAACTACGCCTTTGGTTATTTAAAAAGTGAACATGGGGTTCACCGTCTCGTTCGTTTATCGCCCTATGATGCTGACAAGGCTCGGCATACCTCCTTCGCTTTAGTGGAAGTTTTACCGGAGATTGAAGATGAAAAAGTAGTTGTTGATGAAAAAGATTTAAGGATTGATGTTTTCCGTTCCAGCGGTCATGGTGGTCAAAGTGTTAATACAACTGATTCGGCTGTCAGAATTACTCATACTCCAACCGGCCTCGCTGCTACTTCCCAGAATGAACGAAGCCAATTGCAGAATAAAGAAAATGCCTTAAAAGTTCTAAAAGCTAAATTAGTTCATCTAGTTGAAGAGAAAAAAGTTAAAGAAATTTCTGAGCTGAAGGGTAAACCGATTTCAGCTGAATGGGGCAGTCAGATTCGTTCGTATGTTCTGCATCCATATACCATGATCAAAGATAACCGAACAAAGCAGGAAACCAGCGATGTTCAAAATGTCCTAAACGGCTATCTGGATGAATTTGTTGAAGCCTATCTTCGAAAGCAAGCTTCCGAGAACTAAATAACGTATCAACTGAACAACTGATTAACTTTAGTAGTTTATGTTATGCAAATTATTTAATAAAAATACGATAGCATATTTATTAAGTAAAAACTGATTGAAGTTATTTTAAAAAATAACCCAATAACTAATATTTGTCATTCCTACCCCTGTTTTTGTCATTCCCGCGCAGGCGGGAATCCAGTTATAATAAATAAATGAAAAGCTATTATGTCTATATTTTGACAAACAAGCGAAACGGGACTTTATATATTGGTATTACTTCTGATTTAACAAAAAGAATTTATGAGCACAAGAACGATTTTGTTGATGGTTTTAGCAAAAAATATCAAACTCACTCCTTAATTTATTATGAACACCATCAAGATATTAAAGAGGCTATTCTAAGGGAAAAACAACTGAAAAAGTGGAATAGAAAATGGAAGTTAAGAATTATTGAAGAGATGAACCCAAACTGGAAAGACTTATACCAGGATATTAGTAGCTGATATATAAAAGACTAGATTCCCGTCTGCACGGGAATGACAAGAAAATGATAATGTAACATAGCTTTTGCCCCTGTCATTCCCGCATTTATCTGCCTGTCCCCGCCAAAGACGGATAAACTCCAGCGGGAATCTATAAAAATGTCATCGCACCTGCCCGCCCCCTTTTTGTTATTCCTGACTTGCCTGCCTGCCCCCTCCTTGTCATTCCGTGCTAGACACGGAATCTATACAAATAAATCCTGGATCCCAGGTCAACCTACTAGATAATTATTGTATAGCCTGGGATGACGAACAAATAAAGCTTGTCATGCCTGAATCCGAAAATTAAATTATTGTTCGAGCCCCGACTTTTATCGGGGCGAGAACTATTTACTTAAAACTTCTCACCCCGTAATGGGTTCGAAGAATAATATTCTTTGACCAGATTAAAAATATTGGATGTGAATTTTCGGATTCAGGCTGTTATGCTTTGTGGTTTGTCATTCGGTTGTTTTGTGATTATCAATCTAATTTGTTGACCTTAGCTTAAGTATATCTTAGAATGGAAAAGTGGCAGTTAATAGTCGGAGAAAATAACTTTTTGTATTTTTTATTAAGGATTTTATATTAATATGATTTATCTTGATCACGTCACCAAAGTCTATGAACAGAACGAGCAGGAAAATATAGAAGCTCTTAATGACGTGACACTTCACATAAAACCGAAAGAATTTGTTATTGTTGTTGGTCCTTCTGGGGCAGGAAAATCAACCTTAGTTAAATTGATCAATCGCGAAATAAAACCAGATTCTGGTGAAGTTTATGTTGGGGGTATAAACTATAAAGACCTTAAAAAAAAAGATATCCCTTATCTGCGCCGAAAGATTGGTGTTGTTTTTCAGGACTATAAACTCCTGCCCAAAAAGACTGTTTTTGAAAATGTTGCTTATGCTTTAGAGGTTTCGGCCATAAAAACTAAAGATATTAAAGACAGGGTACCTAAGGTATTAGAATTAGTCGGTTTGAGCAAAAAGGCTAAGGGTTTTCCTAAGGAATTATCTGGTGGTGAGCGACAGCGAGTTGCCATTGCTCGGTCTTTGGTTCATAATCCAAGGATTTTGGTCGCTGATGAACCAACCGGTAACCTTGATCCGAGAAATGCTTGGGGGCTTATTGAAATTTTGTTGAAAATAAATACAATGGGTACGACTGTCTTAATGACTACCCATAATCAGGCCATTGTTAATAAATTAAGGAAGCGGGTCATTGTTTTAAAAAACGGCAAAGTGATCAAAGATGAACAGATTGGCAAATACGAGGTTTAGATGACAAAGTTTATCCGTTTAATAAAATCAGGCTTTTCTAACTTCATTCGAAATGGCTGGTTATCAATTGCTTCAATTACCATTATGGTACTAACTCTTCTGACTATGTCTTTGTTTTTCGTTGTTTATATCGTTCTAAATACTGGCATAAAGTCAATTCAGGAAAAAATTGACATCAGCGTTTATCTAAATGACAAAATTCAGCAAAGTGAAGTTATCGATCTTCAGCAAGAGCTTTCAAATATGAAAGAGGTTAAGTCGATTAAATATATTTCCAAAGATGAGGCTCTCAATCGTTACAAAAAGCAAAATGCTAATAATCCTAAATTGTTGGAATCTTTGAAAGATACAGAAAATCCCCTGCCGGCCAGCCTGGAGATAAAAGTCTATGATCCGAACAAGCTTGATAAACTAACGCCTGTTTTTGATGATCAGAAAAATAAATTAGTCATACACAAGGTAAGCTACAAAGAGAATAAAGCCATTATTGACAAGCTCTTTAAGGCAACCCAATTTACCAAGGAGGTTGGCCTGGTTGCTACGGCTATGTTTACTTTGACCGCTTTGGTTATCATCTATAATACAATTAAAATAGCTATTTTCGCTCGCAAAGAAGAAATTGAAATTATGAAACTAGTCGGAGCAACCTCAGATTTTATTAAAGGTCCCTTTCTAATTGAAGGAGCTATTTACGGTATAATCTCGACGATTATATCGTTGATGGTTTTGGCAACCATTCTCTATTTTATGGCCCCGACCCTGGTCCATTACTTTGGCGGAGTGGGCAGTGATGTTTCTGGTTTTGTCCGAAATAATGTTCTTATCCTGGTATCGGCTCAACTCAGTATGGGAGTTTTGATCGGGGTTCTCTCAAGCTGGCTGGCGGTTAGGAAATATGTTAAGTTCGGTTAAAAAGTATTGACAATGAACATTATTTACTGCTATAATTTAGGCCGTTCGGAGGGATAATGCATATTTTCTCAAAAGAGGAAACAAAAAAGAATATATTCCACTGTCATTCTCGCGGAGGCGGGAATCTATACAAAAGATTATTAACCAAGTTGGGGATATTTGCCTGCTTGGTTTTATTTTTTATCGGGACAATGCCGGTCTATGCCTTGACGCAACAGGAAGCACAAAACCAGATTAATCAAATCAACCAACAGATAGCTAATATTAATAAATCTTTAAACGATAATCAAAATCAACAATATACCCTTAAAGGCGAGATAGCTACAATAAACGCTCATATACAAGAAATCCAGTTACAAGTAAATGCTACTCAATACCAAGTCGATATTCTAAATAATCAGATCACAGAGACAAATAATCAAATAACAAGGTCTGAAACAGATTTGGCTACCCAGAAAAATATTTTGAGTGAATATCTAAAAACGATGTACATTGAAGGCCAAACCTCAACCATTGAGCTAATAGCAAGATCTAAAAATTTTTCAGATTTTGTAGACAGAAGTGAATATCTCGGAACAATGCAGCAAAATGTTCAAGAAACAGCGAACAAAATCGTAACCCTACGTAAAGAACTTGAACAAAAGAAAAAAAGCCTAGAAGTAAACAAAGCTAAGGCCGAGCAGGTTAAAGCCTCGCAAGTTGCACAACAGGCCGCTATTATTAGTCAACAAAATTACAAAAATGGGCTATTGGCCAATACAGGCGCTGCGGAAGCCTCATTAAGTAAGCAAAAAAATGATTTATATGCAAGAAAAGCACAACTTTCAGCGTCTTTTGGAGAAACAATAAGTGGTGGTTCTAGTGGTTATCCTTATGGCAACCCTCCAGCAACTAACATAATTGATACGCCAGATGCATATGGATACCTAATAGGTGAATGTACTTCATATGCTGCATGGTGGAGAGCTTTTCATAGTAGACCCATACCAAGAAATCTGGGCAATGCTAACACTTGGGGCACTCGTGCAAAATCACAGGGATACTCGGTTGATAATATTCCAACAAAGGGAAGTGTTATGGTTTTTCCGTATATTGGTGGTTATGGTCATGTAGCGATAGTTGAAGTAGTTTATGGAGATGGAACGGTGGGAATTTCTGAATATAATTGGACGCCTTATAGATATGGAGAAAGAGGGATAATAGGAGTACATGTTAACCCCTACAATTATGGTGCAGTTTTTATTCATTAAAATTGACTGATAAATTTAATGTTGTTAAAATGTTATGTGTCCTTTAGGGGCATTTATTTTATTATATAGAGCAAAAATGAGCGAATTTAGCGAACAACAAAAAATGAAGAAACGAAACTCCAAGATATTAATTGGGGCGGTTATTTTTCTGGTTTTTCTTTTCGGCTGGGCTTGTGGCCATCTCGATGCTCAAAGGCAAATGAAAGGTTATATTCCTGGTATCCCGGTTGAAAAAAATCAAGCCGGCTTTGATATCTTTTGGAATGCTTGGGATAAAATAACTCAAAATTATGATGGCAAAGTAGACTATAATAAGCTGATTTACGGCGCCGTTGACGGCATGGTCAAGGCCGTTGGTGATCCCTACACCATGTTTCTAGATTCAGAACAAGCGAAAAAATTTAATGAAGATCTGGAGGGCAGCATCTCTGGTATTGGCGCTGAAATAGGGATCAAGGATGACCGAGTGATTATAGTTGCTCCGATCGGTGGTTCCCCGGCTCAAAAAGTTGGTTTGATGTCTCAGGACATAATTTTGAAAATTGGCGATACGGACACGAAGGGAATGGATTTAAACACGGCCGTTTCCAAGATTCGGGGCGATGTCGGGACAAAAGTTAAATTAACCATCCAAAGAGGCGATAAAACCCAAACTTATGAAATAACCAGAGAAAAAATTGAAATAAAGAGTGTCAGATGGGATGTTAAAAATGGAAATATTGGATATATCGAAATTTCTCGATTTGACAGTAAAACCAAAAATCTTTTAAAAGAAGCGACTGAAGATTTGAAAAACAGACAGGTTAAGGCTGTTGTTTTGGATCTGCGCAATAACCCTGGCGGTTATCTTGATACTGCCGTTGATGTTGGCAGTGAATTTATCAAAAAGGGCCTGGTGGTAGTAACTGAAAAACGGGAAACTGGTTCGGGCAAGAAAGAGGATTATCGTTCAAGTGGAAAAGGCAAATTAACAGATAATAATATTCCGATGGTCGTTTTGGTCAATGAGGGCTCGGCCTCGGCTTCTGAAATTGTTGCCGGTGCTTTGCAAGATCACCACAGGGCGATTCTGATCGGAGAAAAAACTTTTGGCAAGGGTTCTGTCCAATCAATCGAAAACCTGGGTCAGGGCGCAACCCTGCACATCACAGTTGCTCATTGGTACACACCAAAGGGTAAGAATATTAGCAAGGAGGGTCTCAAGCCGGATATTACCGTAAAATTGACTGAGGAAGATGCTAAAAACAATCGTGACCCGCAGCTAGATCGAGCATTGCTCGAACTGAAAAACCGAATAACTAAATAACTTGATTAACTTAATAATAGAACAACTAAATAACCAAACAACAGAACAACAGAATAACTAAACAACTAAATAACTAAATAACCAAACAACAGAATAACAGAACAACAGAATAACAGAATAACCTATTAACTTAATAACATAACGATAAAAAAACACATTAACTAAACGACCAAGTAATAGAATAACAAAGAAAGCAACTATGAGTAATATTTTCAGATTTAGAAACTTTCCTGTATATAAAGATACTTTAGTTTTTGATAAAGAAATTAGAAAGCTCGCCAAATTTTTCCCGAAAGAAGAAAAGTATGGTTTAATATCTCAATTATGTCGTGCTTCTGATTCTGTACTATTAAATATTGCTGAGGGCTCGGATAGATATTCGGACCAAGATTTTAGTCGGTTTTTGAATCAATCTTTAACCTCACTCAATGAAGTGGTTGCTTGTTTAGATATTGCTTTTGAGAATGAATACATAGAAGAAAAAACAAGGGTAGAATTTATCGAAAAATCTGATAAAATATACAGACAGCTTGCTGCGTTCAGTTCTAGGTTGCGTAAAAAGTAAGTTGTTTTGTTGTTCGGTTAATATGTCATTTAGTTTTTTAACGGAGTTAAAATATGAAAGTTTTATTTTTGCAAAATCTAGAGCATCATCAGGTTGGTGAAGTCAAAAATGTTCCAGACGGTTATGCTCGAAATTATTTAGTACCAAAAGGTATCGCTATTTTGGCAACGGCAGTAGAGGTTCAGAAATTTCAATCAAAGTTAGCTAAAATAAAAGCGGAGGAAGAAAAAATTTCCACAAAATTGGAAGATATTGTTAAAAAAATTGAAGCAAAAACATTTAAGATTAAAGCTCAGGCCGGTGAAGAAGATAGGCTCTTCGGAGCAGTTACCAACAAAGATTTGGCTGAGGCTCTAGTCAAAGAAAAAATTGAAATTGACAAGCATGATATTGAGATTTTGGAGCCGATCCATATATTAGGAGAACACGAAGCCTTAGTTAAGCTTGGCCATGGCATTCATACCACGATGAAAGTAATTGTAGAGAGAGCAAAATAATTAGTAACATAACAACTTAATAACAAAATAACAGATTAACTTATTTTAAAAATTGCCCCAGTAAGGCAATTTTAAATTATATCAAATTTAGTCATTTCGTTGTTTGGTTATTCAGTGCCTCTAGTCAAGGGTTCAACATTGACTATGGTTTTTCTTTTCTTATGATTGGTGAATTTAGTCATTCTTTTTTGCGTAAACTTAACCAAGCCGCTTATTTTGGCATAAATTGTGTAATCTCTACCGACAGCTACGTTTAAGCCGGGTTGCCACTTTGTTCCATGCTGGCGAATGATCACCTCGCCAGCCTTAGCAACTTGATCACCAAAAAGCTTAACGCCTAATCTTTGGGCATTTGAATCACGACCATTTTTGGTTGAGCCACCGGCTTTTGTATGAGCCATTTTATTCCTTAGTAAACAAGAGCTATTATATCTTTTTTGATCTTTGCAGTCAAGAATATTTGCTAAATCAAACTTATTCGTTAAAATGAAGCTATGGAAAGAAATTCAATAGTGGTTGTCTTGAATGATATTCGCAGCACACTAAATGTCGGGGCCATATTAAGAACAGCTGATGCTGTTTTAGTAGAGAAAGTCTATTTGTGTGGTATTACAGCGACGCCAAAACATCCGAAAGTTTCTAAAACTTCCCTGGGGGCAGAAAATTATGTGCCTTGGGAATATGTTGAGGATATAAACAGACTGATTAATATCCTTAAAAAAGATCATTACCAGATTGTCGGCCTAGAATTAGATAAAAAGGCGATCAGTTTCTGGGAAGCAGAATATGAGAAAAAAATGGCCTTAATTGTTGGTAATGAAGTTGAGGGAATACCTAACAAGATAATAAAATTATGTGATTTAGTTATCAAAATACCGATGTTTGGTCAAAAAGAATCTTTAAATGTGGCCACGGCGGTTGGTATTGCCGCCTATGAAATAATTAGAAAGTTAAAAAAATAACTTGCGGCAAAAAAAATAAGAGGTTATGATTATTTTAGAAAACAAAAATATAATTAGAAAGGAGGTGAAAAATGGCCGAAGAAGTAAACAAAGACGAAGAGAAAAAGGAAGAAGTAGTAAGTGAGCCCGTGAAAGCTTCTAATAAAGAAGAAAATGTCGCTATGGCTATCGTTGCTTATTTTATTTTCTTTATTCCTTTATTAACGGATGATAAAAACGATCCATTTGTCAAATATCATGTGAAACAAGGCTTGGTTTTGTTAATTGCCTGGGTAATCCTTTGGGTTGTTTCTTTCGTTTTGGCATTCATTCCAATTATCGGGTGGATTCTGGCCCCATTACTGTATCTAGCAGTTTTCATTCTATGGATAATAGGAATTGTCAATGCTGCTCAAAAGAAGCAAAAGCCGGTTCCGATTATTGGTCAGTTTGGCGAAAAGTTTAATTTTTAATTCTCTTGAATTAGAATTTATAAAAAAGACCTGGTTATTTTTGATGTCCGGGTCTTTTTATTACTGAAAAAATTATGATATGATTTAGTCATGAAATTAGGTATTCATGTCTCAGTAGCCGGTAGTATCGATCAGTCGATTGATCGGGCCGTAGAGCTTGGTTGTAATACTTTTCAAATCTTTATTTCTAACCCTCGCGGCTGGAAGCCGACGATCATAGACGATAAAACGGTAAAATTATTCAGAAAAAAATACATTACAGCTAGAATAGAGAGCGCTGTCAGTCATAGTATATATTTGATTAATTTAGCCTCACCAAAAGACTATTTTCGGGAATTATCAATAGAATCTCTTATATCAGGTCTGATAACGAGCGAAAAGCTTGGTTTAAGCGGTTTAGTCACCCATATCGGCTCTCACCAAGGAGATGGCTTGAAAATTGGCTTAGAGCGGGTTATAGAGGCTCTAAATCAAGTTTTAAGTGGTGCTACTTGTTGTTTGCCATTACTCCTGGAAAATACGGCTGGTGCCGGTAACTTAATTGGTAAAAATTTTACAGAAATAGGAGAAATTATGTACGGGGTTAAATCAAGCCGGCTTGGGCTTTGTTTAGATACGGCTCATGCCTTCGAATACGGCTATGAAATCCATACTGCGAGGGGTTTAGAAAAGTTAATACAAGAGATCGATAAAAATATTGGCCTAAATAAATTAAAGGTCATACATTTAAACGACTCTATGACCGAGCTTGGTAGTAACAAGGATCGTCATGAGGAATTTGGTGACGGCTGTATCGGTAAGGAAAACTTAATCAGAATTATCAATCATCCAAAACTCAAAAACCTGCCCTTTATTATGGAAACCCCGAAACTTAAAGCCGGTGAAAAGGGTAGAGAATTTATCGAAGAAATTAAATCTTATTCAAAATAATGAGGAATATTACTTACCAAACCAAACTACTTTTTCCGAAGTTATTATGGCAAAGGCCGGTTCATTTCTATAAAGCAGAAGCCGGTAAAGTTTTGGTTCTGGCCGGATCAAAGGGGATGAGCGGAGCGGCTATTCTGACCTGTGAAGCAGTTTTCCGAAGCGGTACCGGTATCTTATTGCTTGGCTTTCCAGAAAGTTTAAAGTCAATTTATGCCGAAATATTGCCAGAAGCCATGACCCTACCATTACCCGAAACTCTTAGCCAAAGTCTGGCCAAAAAATCAGAAAAGATGATTATAGAGCAAGCTAGGTCGTGCGATGTTGTAATTATCGGGCCAGGTTTATCTTCAAATGCAGAAACAGTTCATTTGGTTTGGCAACTTATTTTTGAGATAGAAAAACCAATTGTCTTAGACGCTGATGGGTTAACTGCTTTATCTAAAGGGATTGAGATTATGCGCTCAAAGGAAAATACTGCCTTTATGGTCGATTTTTTTAGAAAAAAAATAGGTGAACTGGTATTAACTCCGCATCCCGGAGAAGCTTTCAAAATAATACAGGCTATCAAACCAGAAGAGTTAAGGGATAAAAAAATCAATCCAGACTATATTGAGAAACATAAAACAGAAATTGCTCCTATAATTTCGAACAAATTAAATGCTCATATTATCCTGAAAGGTCACGATATGGTTATCTCCGAGCCGAATGATAAATTGGTTGTCAATAAAATCGGCGGGCCAGAGTTAGCAACTGCTGGAGCTGGTGATGTTTTATCGGGGATTGTTGGTTCTTTTATCGGCCAAAATCCAAAACAAATATTTGAGGCCTGCTGCACAGCCGTTTATCTCCATGGTTTAAGTGGCCAAATAGCCAAAGAAAAAATTGGTGAAAGAAGCGTTATTGCTTCAGATATCATCCGCTATTTGCCAGAGGCGATAAAAACAGCCGAGAAAGGTTTGAGCTAGTATTATAGTTAAATAAGTAGCAATATCTGGTGCTGTCGATAGGACTTCCACCGGGGCGGGATAAACTCTGCTAGGCGAACCAACGAAATTTGACTTTTCCTTACTGGTGCCGAAGGGGGGACTCGAACCCCCATGGATTACTCCACACGATTTTGAGTCGTGCGCGTATACCAATTCCGCCACTTCGGCAAAAGCCTAGATATTTTAACTTAAATTTAGCTTTTTATCAATTATTTGTTATCATTTTAGTATGAAAGATGAACCAAGCATCGAACAACTTGAGAAACTAATCATAGCTTTTCGTCAGCAGGGTGGAAGTGATGCCGAATTATCCTTATTGGCTCAAGATATTCTGCATGAATATTTACCTCAAAGTGTTAAAAAGTTAGAAGAGATTTTTCCGAAAGAAGATCACCCTAGCGTTGCTAAAATTAAGAACTTTAAAAAAAATCCAGAGCACCCTTTTAAGGAGGCGATTAGAACAAATTGGCACAAAAAGAGGGTAAAATACCCAGTGATATTTATTTCTCTTTTTATAATTATATTTATTGTTCTAAACCTGCCCTTATTTATAGCTAAATTTGAGCCGGCTCCGTCAGCACCAACTTATGAAAAGGTCAAAGAAGTTGTTCAGCCAGTGATGGATAAAAGCGCTCCGCTGGAGCCGGGTGAGGCTATACCAAGTGGCAATTTTTTATTAATTCCTAAAATCGGCGTTAATGCCCCAATTATCTTTGCTCAATCAGCTAACGAGAAGGCTATACAAGAAAGCCTGAGAAGCGGTGTTGCCCATTATAAAGACACTGCTCTACCCGGTGAGGCTGGTAACTCTTTTATAACTGGTCATAGCTCAAATTATTGGTGGGATAAAGGAAAGTACAATTATGTTTTTGCTAATTTAAATCGCTTAGCTCTTGGCGACCAAGCCAAAATATATTACAACGGTAATAAATTCCTTTATCAAGTGAAAAAAATTGAGGTTGTTGAGCCAAGCAATGTCAGTGCGCTTCAACAAACAACCAGACCAACCTTAACTCTAATGACTTGCATCCCACCAGGAACAAGCTGGAAAAGATTAATTATCAAGCTTGATCAAGTCTCTCCGCTTTATCAGGCTCCGATAGTTGTCGAGAAATATCAGGAGATTCCTAAATTTAATGAGCTTCCTAAAACAAATTCAAATATATTTCTAGACTGGGTGGCAAAAATATTTAAGTTCTAAAAATTAATACCCAGAATATAAAAAACTTCTTTATCCTGATCTAGTTTTGAATAAAACAAAGAAGTTTGATCAAAAACAAAGGCCCGATTTGTTTCATCGGCGACTAATATCTTATTCAAGCCATCAAAATCCATAATCATTACATTGCCAGTGTTATTTCTGGCTACCAAGTGATATTCGTCTTCGTACCAGGATAAATTCTGAAGCCGGTCATCTAGCTGAATATTACCTTCCTCTAACTTATCCCAGTCATAAAACCTGGCTTCTTTATCGTTATAATAAACAATTCGACTACCATCCTTACTCCAATTCATATCAGATACATTGCGATCAAGAAGAAGAGTACTATTTTGTCCGGAAACTTTATAATAAGCAGTCAAATTTCTTGTTTCCAGGGGAAGAAGAGCTAAAATGTCCTTTTGCTTAGAATAAGTAAACTTATAGGCCTTGCTTTTTTCTACTATCTCTGAAATGGTTGACTTATTAGTACCATCGGTCTGTATCTTACCCAAAAGATAACCTGTTTTTGATTCTTGAACGTAATAAACATAGCCATTGCTTTCGTTAGAGAAATCAATAACATTCTTAGCTATCTGTAACTTATTGACTTGGCCAGATGAACCTAGAGATAACCGATACAAACTATCGGCAGATAAGGCCAATAAATCGTTTGGATTTTTAGCTGTCCAGCTTATTTTTGATAAAGTAAAGTTGGTTTGATCAATTCTGTGGGAATAGACAGTTTCCTGGCCAGATATATCTAGAATATCAAAACTTCTAGAACCACTTCCATCTTTTAGGCTTAGCAGAACTTTTTTGCTATCTGAATTGAAGTCGGCTGATAAAATTTGCGGGTTTTGTAACCAGGATTCGGATGGTAATTGATTACTTGGCCAAATTTTCCGGGTTTTTTTGTTAGAAACATCGTAGGTGTAGAGTTCGTTTTGAAGACTTACATTTGTTTTTAAAAAAAGATAATATCGGCTGTTTTTGCTGACCGTAATAAAACGGTAATCTTGCAACTCACCCATCTTTAAGGGTTTTAGATTCTCGGGAAATAGTAAAATGTAATTTGACCAATTTACTAAACTTGGACGAATCTCGACTGTTTTGCTCCATGACTGATAGCCTGTTTTTTTGATTTCTAGTTTATGTTTGCCCGGTTTGATATTAGCCAATTTTACGGACAGAAAGGGGATTGTTGTTTTATTCCCTGTTTTTTTGTCATCCAAATATATCTCAGCATTAGTCGGCTTAGTGTTAACGATGATCATACCGGTTTTTTTAAAATAGATTTTACCGCCGTTAAAAAAAAATTTATAACCATTGGCAAAAGTTGCGACCCAAAAGAGAAGTAGAAGAAAAAGTAGTCCGACAATGGGATAAATAACAAAACGAGTAAATTTCGAGGGTTTGTTATTTTTAGCAAACATGTAGTTGGATTATAATGCAAAATTTTTAATTTGCCAATAAAATTGGCGGCTGTTAGAATTGGTTGGTATGGAAAAGTTTATTATTGAAGGACCAGCCAACCTCAAGGGAGAAGTAAAAATCAGCGGCTCAAAAAATGCTGCTTTGCCAATTATTGCAGCAACGATTCTAAAGGGTGGTCAATACCAAATTTCAAATGTCCCAGAGATTACAGACATTAAAAATATGTTAGGAATCCTTAATAATCTAGGAGCTAAAACCAAACTCCATCATAATATATGTGAAATTGATACTAGAAAAATTAGCAGCTATACACCAGAAATTAGAAAAGTTCAAAATATCCGAGCCTCAATTCTTCTGGCTGGACCGTTACTATCTCGCTTCGGCAGGGTAATATTAGCTCATCCGGGCGGTTGTCTTATTGGGGCCAGACCAGTCAAAACTCATTTTGACGCTTTTATGGAGCTGGGAGCAACGATTGAGTCAACTGAGGAGTACTATGAAATAGAAGCTAAAAATTTAATTGGTGGAAAAATAATCTTAGGAGAATTCAGCGTCACCGGGACAGAAAATGCTATCATGGTTGCCTTAAGCGCTAAGGGCATAACAGAAATTCACCTTTGTGCTAATGAACCACATGTAACTGATTTTTGTCAGTTTCTAATATCTATGGGAGCAGAAATTGAGGGTTTAGGTACCCACACAATAATTGTTTATGGTCAAAACAGATTGCATGAAACAAGTTATAAAATTATTCCAGACCAGATTGAAGCAGGGACGTTTATCTTAGCGACGGCAGCAACAAGAGGTGAGGTATTAGTCAAAAACTTCATGGTTGAACATCATGACATTCTAATAAAAAAATTATACGATGCCAATATAAATTTCCAAGTTCTTGGCTCGGATAAAATACTGGTAAAGTCGACTACCTCTATTAAGCCGATTAATATTAGAACAGATGTTTATCCCGGTTTTCCAACAGATTTACAAGCTCCTTTTGCCGTTCTTTTAACTCAGGCCGAGGGAAGTAGTGAAATATATGAAACTATGTTTGAGGGTAGGCTAAACTATATTAACGAACTTAACAAAATGGGGGCAAATGGCGTCATTAAAAATTCTCATGAGGCGACTATTACTGGCCCGACTCCTCTTTATGGCACAACTATTAATAGTTTAGACCTGCGCTCCGGAGCAACCTTAATTATGGCTGCCCTGATCGCTGAAGGAAAAAGCGTTATTAAAAAAGCTGATATTATTGATCGCGGTTACGAAAATATTGAAGAAAAATTTAATAAATTAGGTGCTAATATTACCCGAGTTACAGAATAAAGGTTCTTGTGATTTACCCTAAATTTTGCTAAACTGGTCAAGATAAATTAGGAATTTTATGCTAGCAAAAAGAATCGGTATTGACCTTGGTACAGCCAATGTTTTGGTCTATGTGCCAAGGCGAGGCATCGTTATAAATGAACCAGCCGTGGTTGCTGTTTCTGAGGATAATAAGGTTTTGGCCGTCGGTAGCGAAGCCAAAGAAATGCTTGGCCGGACACCAGAGACAATTATTGCCTATAAACCACTTCGTGATGGTGTTATTGCTGATTTTCGGGTAACAGAGGCGTTAATTCACTACTTTATTAATAAAGTTAGCGGTAATATCCGTATTTTTCGGCCAGAGGTAATGGTCAGTGTACCGGCCGGTGTTACCTCAACAGAAAAAAGAGCAGTTATCGATGCGACTAAAGCCGCCGGAGCTAAAAATGTTTATATTATTCCTGAACCAGTTGCCGCCGCTATTGGTGCGGATATCCCGATTGATTCAGCCGCCGGTAATTTAATAATTGATGTTGGCGGAGGAACAACAGAGGTAGCTGTTATTTCTCTTGGTGGCATTGTTGCCTCTAATTCTGTTCGAGTTGGGGGAAACCGCCTGGATCAATCTATTGCTGATTATATTAGGAAGAAATATGGTTTGGCTATCGGCGACCAAACAGCCGAAGAAGCAAAAATCAAAATTGGCAGTGCCTTAGCGAGTGAGAAAGAGAAGACAATGGAAATTCGTGGACGGGATGTAATTGCTGGACTACCCAAAACAATTTCCATCTCCACAAATGAAGTAACTGAAGCAATGCAGAGCGAGATTGATAAAATTGTTCTAGCTATCCGAAATGTTCTAGAGCAGACTCCCCCGGAACTCTCGAGCGATGTTATCGATCGTGGCATGGTCATGACTGGAGGAGGAGCTCTTCTTAAAAATCTGGATAAAATGTTAACAAAAGCAACCGGGGTACCCTGTTATGTTGCTGATGACGCTTTTTATTGTGTTGCCAAAGGAACTGGTTTAGCCCTAGAAAATCTCGATGACTATAAACGAAGTATTCTTTCTAAATAAACTTTTAGCTTATCCTCTCTTTTGTTATACTAGAGCTATTAGGGAGGGATGAATGAAAAGTGTTTTTGTTAAGAACTTAAATGAAGGTATGTCGCTTTTTGGCGAAGCTTTTGCTGTAAAATCCTTCAAAAAAATGACTACCCGACAAGATAAACCCTATATTGACGTTGAGCTATCTGATCGGACAGGTAATGTTCGAGGAAAAATCTGGCCTGATCATATCGAAAAATGTCAAACAATAAAAGAGGGCGATGTTGTTAAGGTTGAAGCTTTGGTTGAGAAATATAACGAGAAGATTCAATTAAAAATTATGGCTTTATCGGAAGAAAAAGAATATAACCTTGAAGATTTTCAGGCTGTTTCCAGACAAAACCAGAAAGAGATGATCACTTTGATCAAGAAATCTATTTCTAAGATAAAAAATAAATATCTAAAAGCTCTTCTCAATAATGTTTTCACTGATGATTTTACTAAAGATTTCAGTGAAGCTTCCGCTAGTTACCGTCTCCATCACGCTTATCGTTCTGGCCTCTTAGAACACACGGCGGAAATGTTAGTTATGTCAGAAGCTATCCTTGATCAATATCCAAAAATGAATAACGATCTTTTAAAGACAGGTATCTTGTTACACGATCTGGGTAAAATAAAGGAATACCAAGTTTCTACAACCATTTCAATCTCAACAGAAGGCAAGCTTTTAGGCCATATTTTTATCGGCGCAGAGCATATTAAAAGCAAAGCGCCAAAAGATATGCCAGCCGATTTATTAAATGAGGTTTTACACCTAGTCCTTTCTCATCACGGTGAATTAGAATTTGGCAGTCCGGTTTTACCAAAGACGGCTGAAGCAATTACTCTAGCTTCTCTAGATAATACTTCTGCTAAGATCAATGCTTCCTATGTAGCTATTCATGAAACCAGCAATGACAGTGAATTCACCTCTTACTACAAACATCTCGGAACAGAGTTATATCGATCGCCCTATTTAGATAACTTAACGAATGAGGATATTCCTTTTTAGGATAGCATATGATTTGCCCATACTGCAGCATTGACATGGAACCCATTGACCTTAATGGCAAGATCTTTTGCTCAAATTGTGGTATGACAATCAAAGAAGACCAGCCAGAAGATGAGGACTTACCAATTATTAGGTCAGGGCAAACTGAGATACAAGATGAACTAGTAGATGAAAAGACGACGAGCACTAGTCAAACGGTTACTAACGGTAAAGGAACTAAGGGGGTAGAAAAAGCTCCGGAACCAGCTAAACCGGTTAAGGAATCGGAAGTTTCTCCTAGACTAATCCCGGAAGAGACAAAAGCTGATTCTGTCGATGAAAGCAATCTAGTTAAGGATGAACTGATGAAGACAATGAGCCAACCCGCAACTGAGAAAACTGAAACTGAAGAAATGAAAGTTGTTAACAGTACATCTAGTCAGCCAACTAGAATTCCGGTTGAAAAATTTGATAATAGCAAAGCAGATATAGAGACAACTCCAGACGGACAAACAAATCTCAAAGTTCCTGGGACAAAACCAGCCCAGACTTTCGATGAACGAGTTAAAGATATTGACACCCTTGGTGCCTCCGGAGTATTAATGGATATTCTAGATGATAAGGCACTCGAAAAACAGCAGGAACAAAAGGTTACATCGCTAGAAGCGGCTGAGGAATTGGTTGATGATATAGATACCTCCAACCAGGAACTGGTTAAGGCTGAGGTTAATATTGATGATGCTAGCATCACTAAGCCAGCCGTAGGCGAAAAGCCTATTATGACACCAACTGAAATTAAAGCCTCCTTAACCAGTAAACCACCCTCTCTAGTTGAAGATAAGCCCAGTGAAATGCCCAGGCCAAGCCAGTTTAAACCAACAGAAAAGGATAAAACCTCAGCTATGATTGAGACAACCGCTGAAGACTTACAGAAAGAACAAGTCTATAACAGTCAGGCTAATAATCAACCAGCTGTACCTGGGCCTTCACCAGTAGCAGAGGACGCTGAAACAAGACATAGTGCTGTAAAAAGATACTTTTCTAATATTTTTGGAAAGAAACCAGATGCAAGATGAGCAGTGGGAAAATTTAATCGATAGTTTAGAAATTAAGTTTGGTAAACTTGAACGTAAACGCAGAACGACTATGACTACTGATGATATTGGCCATGAAATGAAAAATGAGGAAGAATGGCTTGAGTTTGAAACACCTTCTGGAAAGATGAGGTTATCCAGAATAACTCGGCCGATGATTATTGATAAAAAATTTCATTACACCCACACAGCCAAGGCGAAGGGCAAAGTTGAATATGTTTTGTCTGAGACAGAAAAATCACACCGAGTAGTTTTGTCTCAATGGAATAGTTTAAACAATGACTGGCAAGAAGTCCAAGCACCTAGCGAAGATTTAAAATTTTGACCCTACATTGCTCCTCGAGCTATGCAGGGCAGGAAGGAGAAAATTAAATAATGAATATGAAAAACCCAGATCAAAGAATCGCTATTTTTATCGATGTCCAAAACTTATATTATTCAGCCAAAGCTCTTTACAATGCTAAAGTTAACTTTGCTGAAATTGTTAATACGGCTACAGCTGAACGAAAGCTAATCAGAGCTATCGCTTATACTGTTCGGGCAGCAATGCCGGAGGAAAAAAGCTTTTTTGATGCTTTGGAAAAACTGGGGATTGAAGTCCGAACTAAAGATCTTCAAACTTTTGTTGGTGGACAGAAAAAAGCTGATTGGGACGTCGGTATCGCTGTTGATGTCTTAACTATGGCTCCAAAATTAGACGCTATTGTTTTATGTTCCGGTGATGGTGATTTTCAATTGTTATTACATCACGCCAAAAGTGAGGGCTGCCGAGCAGAAATCATCTCTTTTGGCAAAAGTACCTCAAATAAGCTGATTGAGGAATCAGATGACTTTATCGATCTAGATACAGAATCAAGTCGCTATTTACTGAAATATAATAATGGGCAAGGATCAGAGCCGGAGCAGAAAAAGACTCGAAAAATTGCTTTCTTTAGAAAACCCAAATAAAGTTGAGATTACTCTTATTTTAAGCTAAAATATAGCTCATGAAATATATTACCCGTTTTGCCCCTAGCCCGACTGGTAAAGCCCATGTTGGAAATATTCGAACAGCTCTTTTTGATTATTTAGCCTCCAGATCAAGCGGGGGTCAATTTAATTTAAGAATAGAAGATACTGACCGGGAACGCTTTGTGCCCGAGGCGATTGATTATATTCACAAAACGTTAGCTTGGTTGGGCTTAAAACCTGACGGGGAAGTGATTTATCAATCCGATCGGATAAATTTATATCAGAAAAGGGTCAATGAGTTAGTCGGAAAAAACCTAGCTTATAAATGTTTTTGCAGTCATGAGAGATTAGAAAAATTGAAGAAAGATCAGAAGCAAGCTAAAAAGGCGCCAGTTTATGACCGTCATTGTTTGAATTTAACCAAAGAAGAAATTAGTCAAAAACAGAGGAGTAAGAATTCTTTTGTTATTAGATTTAGAATTCCAGACAAACCAAAAGAAATAACCTGGGACGATAAGATCCGTGATAAAGTGACCATTGCCACCGAGACGCTAGAAGATTTTATTATTTTAAAATCAGATGGCTGGCCAACCTATAATCTGGCCAATGTTATAGACGACCACGAACAAAAAATTAATTTAGCTATTCGCGGTGAAGAATTCATTCCCTCAACCCCAAAGCATATTCTTCTTTATCAGGCTTTTGGTTGGCCATCTCCGGAATTTGCCCACATGCCCTTAACTTTAGGCAAAGATAAAACAAAATTATCTAAAAGACACGGCGATACGGCCATTCTAAACTATAAAGATAAAGGCTATTTAGCGGAGGCAATGATTAATTTTCTAGTCCTTTTGGGCTGGAATCCAGGCGGCGGATCAACTGAGGAAATTTTTTCCTTAAAAGAATTAGAAAAGATTTTTAGAGTTGAGAATATTAATAAAGCAGCTGCTGTTTTTAATCTGGAAAGATTAGACTGGATGAACGGTATTTATATTAGAAAATTGTCTGCTAGAGAACTAACCGATAGAATTATCAAATTTAATCCTAAGTTCAACAAGGTTAGAAAAGAATTTTTAGAGAGAATTGTTGCTGTAGAGCAGACTAGATTAAAAACCCTAGCTGATTTTGCTGAAATTAGCGATTTTTACTTCAATTTGCCAAAATATAGTAAGAATACCCTTATATTCAAGAAAAGCTCGCTCACGGCCACGAAAATAGGTCTGGAAGCTTCTTATGGGGCCTTAAAGAACATAAATTGGGCTAAATTTAAGGTTGAAGATTTCGACAAGCTTTTAGCTAGAGTCGTGGCTGAAAACAAACTAAATAATGCTGATATTTTTTGGCCTGTCCGAGTTGCTCTTTCTGGTAAAGAAAAAAGCCCTTCCCCGGCTGAACTTTTGTGGGTTTTTGGCCAAGAAGAGTCATTAAAAAGATTAGAATTTACTCTAAAGAATTTAAAAAACTAAGAAGTTTTGTATAATAATTATTTTGTAGTTTTTGAATACCATTCTTGCTCATTAAATAAAAGGCTTGAATATCTGCCTTAAATCAGTTAAATTATCAAATGACATATTAGGGGAGGGAGACTATGTCCCAAGTGGACTGAGTCTTCTTTTTTTGCCTCTAAAAACGTACCTTACCAAAAAGGAGGAGGGGATGTCCCGAAAAGGAATATTCGTCTCCTTTGAGGGGGGCGAGGGGAGTGGCAAGTCAACCCAGGTCAAAAAGCTGGAATCCTTTCTGAAGGAAAAAGGCTTTGGGGTAGAAGTAACCAGAGAACCCGGTGGTGTTCACATAGCAGAACATATTCGTGATATTCTCCTAGATCAAGAGCACACCGACATGGAGCCACTAGCCGAGTTGCTTTTATACGGTGCGGCTCGGGCTCAGTTTGTACCAAAGGTCTTGCGGCCGGCTCTAGCTGAAAATGACTTTGTACTATCTGATCGCTATACAGATAGTACCGAGGCATATCAAGGCTACGGCCGAAGAATCGATCTAGGCATTGTCCAAGAGGTAATGAGGATTGCCAGGAAAGGGCTTTTACCTCAAGTAACATATCTCTTGGATGTTGACCCGACCATCGGAGTCCAAAGGGCTTCCAAGGTTGCCATCACGAGATTTGAGAAGGAGGCTCTGGATTTCCACCACCGAGTTCGGCGTGGCTTTCTAGCAATCGCTGAGAGAGAACCTGAAAGAGTGATCGTCATCAATGCAGCACCAAGTATGGGTGAAGTCTTCCAGGCCATCCTGAAAGACTTCTATTGCAGATTCTCGTCATTCTAGTCGAAAGGAGTTGCAAGCAATGAAGCAGCCTCGACCTCAAACGCTAGAAGGTGTCACGTCGATGTATCCGGAAGTGGAGATTGTCGGTCTTTCTTTACCTGTCGAGGTGAGTGACGAAGGGAAGATCAGAGTGAGAGACGATCTCGAGGGTTTCCTGGCTGATCGTCTGATCGCCGATGCAGGAAGAACCTGCTATCAGACCAATGAAAAGGCGACGGCTGAGAAGGACCTGCTCCTGATCAAGAACATGGCCAAGAGTGGGCACACCTCGGTCTTCGAGCATGCGAACATCACAATTCGCATTCGTGGTGGTTCACGTTCCTTCACTCATCAGTTGGTTCGTCATCGCCACCAGGCTATCTCTCAAGAATCACAGCGCTACTGTGATGAGGGTAGCTTTGGCTTCGTTATCCCTCCTTCCATTGAGGAGGCAGGCTTGGAGGATCTCTACAAGCAGAAGATACAACAAGCACAACAAGCGTATCTCCTCCTACAAGACAAGCTGAACGAAGCCAAAAAAGCCGGTAAGCTCTCCAAGGATCGAAAGACGAACGAGGATGCCCGCTTCATCCTGCCCAATGCGGTACAATCCGAGATCGTCATCACTCCGAACTTCACTGAGCTCCGGAACATGTTCGTCAAGAGACTCACATCTCATGCACAGTGGGAGATCTTCGGGGTGTTTGAGATCATCCTCAAAAAGGTCGTGAAGATCAGCGACGTCTTCGACGACATCAACGAATATTTCCAGGCCAACGGGAACCTGGACACCTTCAAACTGGTCGCCTGACCAGTCAACATGGGAGGCTTGTGCAACTGCACGGGCCTCCCTTTACTTTTTAGCCTTAAAATAAAAATGAATTTATGTTAAAATATTAGGCGCATTGGGGAGTCGCCAAGCGGTAAGGCACCAGGTTCTGGACCTGGCATTCGGGGGTTCGAATCCCTCCTCCCCAGCCAAAAAAAGTTACTCATTTGTGGGTAACTTTTTTAAACGCCTGTTCTCGCAATGAGGCTAGTCTTTTGGCCACAGTGTAATAATTGATTTGCTCCAACCATAATATATTTGCTATGATGTTTTAGATAAAACAAAAAATAAGAAAGGAGATAAAAAATGCCCAGTAAAGTTAATACAGCTCGAATTTGCCTTTTAGTGCAGGCTTGGATTTCAGCTGTGGTAACCGCTATTATACTTCTAGCTTTCCTCTTAAGTGCTCTCGGGATCGGGCTTTCTGGAGAAACAGGCTCTGGCATAGTTGCTTCTATTTTTGGTATGATCGGTCTAGTCATTGCTATTATTGTCGGTGCCTTGACAGCTTTTATGTTTTTGACAGCAAAGGGAATTTCAGACAAGAAAGATTGGGCTAAAATTGCGGGCATAGTTCTAGGAATACTAGGCTTGACTAATGTTCCGCTTGGAACCATCTTGGGCATTTTCATTCTAATTGGGCTTTTCGATCAAGAAGCTGATACCTGGTTCGAGACTAAATAAAAAATTTGTTTTACCTGAGGAAGAATAGAGACGTGATTAAAACAAAAAAGAAACAAAAATTAGACCTCGGACACTGGTTCATTCCTCATAAACACAATCAATATCGTCCACACGCTTTTCGCCATCGCATGCTGACGCTTTATTCCTTTTTGCTTTTATCCTCTCAGGTTTTGATGGGCGTTACTTATATCTCTGGTCAATCATTAATGGCTGAAAACCTCGAGACAATGAAACAAAATGTTATTAATCTGACAAATCAAGAAAGAGAAAAAGTCAAAACAAAGGCTTTAATTGAAAATCAATCCTTAGATCAAGCTGCTCAGACTAAACTAAATGACATGTTCAATAAAAACTATTGGGATCATACTTCTCCCAGTGGCCAACAAGCCTGGGATTTTATTAACCTGACTTCCTATAAATATGACTATGCCGGTGAAAACTTAGCCCGCGGCTTTGTTGACAGTAAATCTATCGTCAATGCCTGGATGAACAGCTCTTCTCATAAGAAGAATCTTTTAAATAACCATTATCAGGATATTGGGGTAGCCGTCGGGCAAGGTAAGATTAATGGCAAGCCGACTCTTCTAGTCGTCCAAATCTTTGGCTCGCCTCAAACCGTTGTCGCTGCCAGTGAAACCAATAAATTAGCAACAAAGGAAACAGCCGAAGCAAAAACTATCCCTCTCGTAAGTCAAGCTAATATTGTGATTACTGAAAGGTTGCCGTTTTTGGCCTTTTGGATAATTCTATTTGCCTTAATTGTCTTTGACGGTTTGGCTATTAGAAGGCTTGGCTTACATCGTTCTAAAAAACATTTATTTCAATTTCGCTCAGCCTTACTAATAAATATTTTTGTCCTCATTGTTTTGAGCATCAATTACGTCTCAATTGCTTAAAATCAGGTTAGTTCTATGCTAAAATAGCATAGTTACCCATAATCTAATGAGAATAAAAATGTATGATTTAATTATCATTGGTGGTGGCCCAGCTGGTCTATCGGCTGCTGTTTATGCTGCTAGATACAAAATAAACTCTGCCATTATTGCTCCGGTTTGGGGCGGTTTTGTCAATGATGCTCATCTGGTTGAAAACTGGCTTGGCGAAAAAAGCATCACCGGTCGGGAGCTAGCCCAAAGATTTATAGGACATGTCGAAAGCCTAAACATCCCCATGATTACGGCTAATGTTCGAATGATCGTCAAGACCAAAGATGGTTTTGAGGTTTTTACTCCGGATCAAAAATATGAAGCAAAAAAGATTATTCTCGCCTCGGGAACAGAGAGAAATAAGTTAGAAGTAAGGGGAGAAGATAAATTTTTGGGCAAGGGCGTATCTTATTGTACGACCTGCGATGGTTTTTTCTTTCGGGGTAAAACAGTAGCAGTTATTGGCAGCGGAGACAGCGCTTGTACCGGAGCGACCCTTTTAGCTGATCTAGCCAAGAAGGTTTATCTTATTTATCGCAGCAGTAAATTGAAGGCTGAGCCAATCTGGATTGACAAAATAAAAAAAGCCAAAAATGTCGAGTGTCTGCCAGATAAAAAATTGAAAGAAATTGTTGGTCAAAAGATAGTTGAAAAGATAATTCTGGCAGATGGAGAAACAATAAAAGTCGATGGAGTTTTTATCGAGACTGGTTCAACCCCTTTATCCTTTTTAATAGAGAGGCTTGGCTTAAAAGCAGACGAGAAAGGCTATGTTATTACTAATGTTAATCAGAAGACCAATATTAATGGAGTTTATGCCGCTGGGGACATTACTACCAACTCTAGCCAGTTTAAGCAGATGATTGTGGCTGCTTCTGAGGGTGCTGTGGCTGCTTATAATGCCTACATTGACCTCAAAAGCTAAAAATTATTTTAGCTTTATATCAGCAAAAGACTAGTTTTTGAGCTCAGATAATCTTATTTTGTGCTTGACAAATAAAATAACTAGGTTCATTCTTAGTGTAGTGGGCAAAAAAACAAGCACACAATCTCGAAAGGGAGGAGGTGGATTAAATGGCAGTCGATGGTTATTGCGTAAAGTGTAGACAAAAAAGAACTATGAGAGATGATAAAAGGGTTACCATGAAGAATGGCAAACCGGCTACACAGGGAGTCTGCCCTACGTGTGGTACTAAGATGTTTAAGATTGGTAGTTAATAAACTACACTTACTTTAAATAAATAATCCTCCATATGGGGGATTATTTTTATTGAACTTGTTTTTATTTCTTGATAAAATACTTAGGTAGCATTAACTAAATGAAAGGAGAAGGAATGGGAGATGATATGCAACAACCAACAGGTCTAGATGAGGCTTCTACTATTAACGCCCCAACTGATGACCCCGTGGATAATAAACCCGTTGAGCCAATTGAACCAGTTGAAGCAACTGATCCAGCTAGCGGTGTCGAGTCAGTAAAGCCCGTCGAAGAAGCCGGCATCGGCACTGAGGAAACACCAGAAACGCCTACTGAATAAAAACTTAAATAATTACAGCCCGTTAGCGGGCTGTAATTTTATTGCCGTTAAACCTAATTTTTACTATAATCTTTTTGCTACTAGTCTTAGAGGTTAGAACAGATTAATCCCTGACAAAATGTTACTAATTTTGTCGGAAGAGGAAGCGTCACGAAAGTGTGAAGCAAGTAATTCTAATCAACTTGCGCAACATGTCAGTTGGTGCTGATGTGGTCCCATCGTCTAGTGGTCAGGACGCCAGGTTCTCATCCTGGTAACAGGAGTTCGACTCTCCTTGGGACTGCCAGTAAAAATCTGATCATCTTTGACAAGATTTTTACTATGTAGTCAAGGAGTTTAAGAACTCCTGAATGATAAGGTTAAAATTAAAACTGATATTCCCAGTTTTGAAAAGTAAATGGATTTAAAGTAGGGTGTTAAACCATGACAGCAGTGAGGGCATTCATGCTCCTCTCTTTGGGACTGCCAAAGAGTTTTTATCGATCAGATTAAAATATTAAAAATGTTCAATAAGTTTTTAAGGTTCATCAATAAACATAAAAAAATAATTCTAGCTATCATTATAGCTCTAGTTGTGGTCGCCTTTGTTAAAAATTATCTTTCAGAGAAAAAGGTAACTGGCTCTACTATTATTCAATTGAAAAATAGCCATCGGGAGATTGAAGAGAATATCGAAAAATATCAGCCAAAATATGATTGGGTTAAAACCCATCCTTCAAATATTACATTAACAGCTAAATCAGCGATTGTTATTGACCAAAATACTGGCCAGATTTTATTAACAAAAAACGAACACGAAAAACTCCCACCGGCTAGTATTACAAAAATTTTAACTTTAGTAACTGTTCTGGAGGGCCTTAAAATTGACAAACTATGCCCCGTTTCCGAAAAAGCTGCCGTAACTCAGCCAAACAAAATTACTATGAAAGCCGGTGAAAAAATGAAAGTCGAAGATCTTCTTTATGGGTTAATGATGATTTCTGCTAATGATGCGGCTGAGGTTTTAGCTGAATGCTACGATGGCGGTCGAGATAAATTTATTGCTAAAATGAATGAGAAAGTTAAATTACTAGGACTAGAAGACAGTAGTTTCAAAGATCCTCATGGCCTAAATGATGTAGACGAATTATCCAGCGCCTTTGATATGGGAACCATTACTCGTTACGCCCTACTGGAACACCCTGAGACACTAAAATATATCGGGCGCAAAGAAGACTATAATGTCTATCCAACAGATCATAACGGTTCTCATTCTTGGTATCAAATAAGTAACTTATTATTAACCTATCCCGGTATGGAGGGTGCCAAAACTGGCTATACTCACATTGCTAAAAATTCCTATATTGGTGTGGCTAGAAAAAATGACCGGAGAGTTATTATCGTCTATTTGGGAGCAGAAACAACAACTAGTGATGCTACCGCTTTGTTAAATTATGGTTTTTCTGTCAACCCAAATATATAATTGGTTTTATTTATGTTGTACAATTTGTCTGGAGGGTAATTGATGATATTATATCTGACCTTTGGTTTTATTGTATTAGCCTTTTTAATTTTACTGATAATATCCTTGTTTCTCTTTTTTAAATATAAAAAAAATAACCAGGAAATAGTTTCTCTCCGAAATTTAAAAGACTCCTTAACTGCTAATGAAAGTAAAGAAAATACCTTACTTTTAAGTATTGCCGATGGTGTCTACATGGTTGACATGGAAAGAAATCTAACTATATTCAACCCAACCGCTGAGGTAATGACTGGTTGGGGCAGAAAAGAAGCAGTGGGCTTGAAGTGCTGGACCGTTATGAACCTAAAAGATGAACAAGATAACAGTGTTTGTCAAAAAGATTGCCCCGCCCTTAAAGCTTGGCGCAGTAGTAAAAATGTCATACGAGACGATACTTGCTTTATTCGCCATCGAGGATCAAAAAGCATTCAAATTTCTAGCTCTTATGCACCAATTCGTGACAGTTCTGGTAATTATCGGGGGGCTATTTGCGTTTTCCGAGATATTACTCAAAAGAAGGAGATTGAGCGCTCTAAAATTGAATTTGTTTCCACCGCCTCTCATGAACTAAGAACACCAGTTACCGCTCTTGAGGGTTATATCTCTTTGGCTAAAAATGAAAAGATTTGCCAAATTGATACAAAAGCCAAGGAATACTTAGAAAAAGCTCACCAGGTTGCCTTAGGTATGTCTGATCTAATTAAAAACCTATTAACCATAACTAAGATGGAAGAAGCTGAAATCCCACTAAATATTACTAATTTTAGTATTCACGAACTAGCTGGAGAAGCAGTTGAGGCCCTACAACAATCTGCCCAAGATAAAGGAGTTTATTTAAAATTAAACGAGGTCCAAAGTCAAGAAGTAAGGGGAGAGACAACGATTGGCCGATCCCTAAATGTGACGGCTGATAAAGAAAAAGTCCGTGAGGTTTTATACAATTTAATTGAAAATGGCTTAAAATTTACTCAAGAAGGTGGGGTTAGTATTTCTATCACCTACGACAAGGATTTCGCCACTGTTTGCGTTGCTGATACTGGTATAGGTATATCCGCCGATGGACAACAACATATTTTTGAAAAATTCTATCGAGTTGATAACACGGCTACTCGAGAAACTAGGGGAACCGGTCTGGGCTTATTTATCACCCGATCACTGATAGAGGTGTCCGGGGGACAGATTTGGTTAGAAAGCCAAGGTGGAAAAGGAACAAAATTTTACTTCACCTTACCCAGAAGTATTGACTAAACATCAAACTTGCGTTTATTATTTTAAATAGGAAATAAAAAGGAATTAAAAAAAATGGCAAAATTATTACTAGTAGAAGATGATATGGCTTTGCGTGATATTTACTCAACTCGCTTTCTGGCTGAAGGCTATGAAGTGGTAACTGCTTCCGATGGTGAACAAGCCTTGACGGTTGCTGTTAAGGAAAAACCAGATTTGATTTTATTAGATATTATGATGCCAAAAATAAGCGGTTTTGATGTTTTAGATATCCTAAGGACTACCCCGGAGACCAAGAACTGCAAAGTTGTTATTATGACCGCTTTATCTCAACCAGCTGACATCGACAAAGGTAAAATGCTTGGAGCAGACGAATATTTAGTCAAGTCTCAAGTTACTTTGACTGACGTTGTCAATAAGGTAAAGGAAGTTTTGTCTAAATAAAGGTTTTTTGTTAATATTAATCCGTGGCCTTTATCACGGATTTTTATTTACGGAAAAACTAAACTTAACTATAATAAAAATCAACAAGGGAAATAATGAAGCGAGTTTTCACAACTGAAATAGGGAATTATATTGGAAAGGAAGTTACTCTTCTGGGCTGGATCCATAAGCTAAGAAAATTAGGGGGAATTAGCTTTTTAGCTCTTCGCGACAAAAGAGGACTAGCTCAAGCTGTTATCGAAAAAGCTTCTGAAAACATTAAGCTACGAGAATTAACTACCGAAACAGTTATTAAACTTACCGGCAAGGTCGTTAAAGAAGCTCGAGCTTCTCATGGTGCTGAAATACGAGTAAAGGCAGTAGAGATTATCTCAGCCGTTAAGAAAGACATTCCTATTGCTATTAATAAAAAAGAACTAAATATAAATATGGACACCCTGCTAGATAATCGACCGATAACCCTAAGAAATCCCCGGCAAAGAGCTATTTTTAAGGTTCAGTCAGAAATTGTCGCTGAATTCCGTCGTTTCTTAACCGAAAATGATTTTATGGAGATTAATAGCCCGAAGATTGTCTCATCGGGTGTAGAGACCGGGGGAGCAGAAATGTTTCGAGTAGATTACTTTCAGAAAAAAGCTTTTCTTTCCCAAAGTCCTCAAATGTATAAACAAATCATGGTTGGTGTCTATGAACGAGTTTTCGAAACTGCCTTTACTTACCGAGCCGAGAAACACAGCACAGCTAGACATTTAAATGAGTATTACAGTCTAGACCTGGAGATGGGTTTCATTGATTCTTATGAAGATGTCATGGATATCGAGGAAAATTATATTAGTAGCCTCATTGATAGGCTCAAGGAAAACTGCCAGGAAGAATTCCAGATATTGGGAGCTGAAATACCCCAGAGACCAAAAAAAATACCAAGGATAAAATTGAAAGAAGCGCAAAGAATCTTAGAAAAAGAATACCAGGAAAAATGTCTTGGTGCCCCTGATCTAGATCCGAAACAAGAAAAAATAATTTGTGAGTATTCGACCAAAAAATTGGGCAGTGAATTTATTTTTATCACTCATTACCCGAGTAAAAAGAGGCCTTTTTACGCTTATAATAACCCCAGAAACCCCAAAGAAACTCTCAGCTTTGATCTTCTTTTCCGAGGGCTAGAAGTAACTACTGGCGGCCAAAGACTCCATCTCTATAATGACTACATACGAAAAATGAAGGATCGCTACTTAAAGCCAGAAGATTTTGCTGATTATTTAAGTATTTTTAAGTATGGGATGCCGCCCCACGGAGGCCTGGCTATTGGACTAGAGAGATTGACTGCCCGATTATTAAACTTGAACAATGTTCGCGAGGCTAGTCTTTTTCCCCGAGATATAAATCGGCTCAAACCATAATGTACCAGGTTACCCTAGAAAAATTTGAAGGACCACTAGATCTTTTGCTTCAGTTAATTGAAAATAATAAATTAGACATCTGTGAAATTTCTTTATCCCAGATAACCAATGCTTATCTGGGTGAGCTTGGAAAAATTAGCCACAACTCAAATGAACTAGCTGAGTTTATTGTCATTGCCACCAAGCTTTTATATATAAAATCAAAAGAACTCCTACCCAGCATGATTAACAAAGAAGACGAACAGGAAATTGCTGATTTGGAAGCGGCCCTAGCTGAATATCAAAAATACAAAAAAGCAGCTAGACAATTTGAAAATATTTTAGCCAAAGATAAAAGATCTTTTTCTAAACGAATCAAAAAAAGGGAAGTCATCAGTTTTTCTCCGCCAAAAGATCTGGATAAGCAGAACCTCTGGCAAATTTTTACCGATGTTTTAAGTCAAGCCGAGGATAAATACGAAGAAAAAAAGGTCAGTACTGCCCAAATTTCCCTCGAAGACAAGAAAAAAGAAGTCTTAAATCAAGTTAGGAATGGTCAGGTTAACTTCAAGTCCTTATTAAAAAAATCTCGGACAAAGACAGAGATGATCTTAACTTTTCTAGCTATTTTAGATATGATTAAGCAAAGAGAAATAATAGCCAAACAGACAAAGAACTTTGCTGATTTTACCATTCGGGGTGTAAAATAAAGCTATGGAAGCAAAACCTAAAAAAGTTATTGAGAGCATTCTTTTCATCGCTGAGAAGCCAGTTAGCGTTAAGGAAATGGCTAAAATTACCGGTTTTATGGTTACCGATATTCAACAAGCTTTGAAAGAATTGATTGAGGAATATAACACAAAAGGTATTTGCTTGGCAAAAAAAGGCGAATATTTCTCATTTGTATCGGCTCCAGAGTGTGCTAAATATGTCAGCAAATACTTGAACGAAGAACTGAGGCATGACTTATCACAAGCTGCTCTTGAAGCTTTAGCCATCATTACCTATAGGCAACCTATTACCCGAATGGAGATTGAGGAAATTCGTGGTCTAAACTCAGAACAAACCCTAAGAAATTTAATGATTCGAGGCTTAATCAGCGAAGTCGGTCGCAAAGAAACGATCGGCCGACCAATTCTTTATGGGACAACGATGGAGTTTGTTCAATACTTCGGTCTCTTAGATGAAGATAATATTCCCAAACTAGAAGAACTTCAACTTTTCAAAGAAAAAAGTTGAGAAAACTAGCAAATGATTGATTTCTTCTAATTTCAAGTTCTAGGTAATTTTAAAGATGATTCAAAAAAATGTATAAACTAATTCTAGCTCTATTTCTGGTTATCAATTTCTTTGTTCCTGATAAAAATCTAGTTGAATCATACAATCAAAAAGTAAATTCCTGGTTTAAAAACAACCAAAAACCAACTATATCATCTCATAAACAAAAAGAAGCTGACTCCGGTTGGCTGATTAGTATTAATTCTAGGCCAGAAAAAAAGACTAACGAAAACTATCTTCCCCAAGCTAAAGCCAGTTTATCCCAAGACCTAGCTAGCAGCGTCATTCTTACCTCACATGACGAAGATACAAGGTTACCTATAGCCAGCTTGACTAAGTTAATGACTGCTTATCTTGTTTTAAAAGAAAGCTCTCTCGATAAAATCATAATTATACCCCAATTTGAGATTAGAGCCGGTGATAGTCAAGCTGGTTTTTCTCCAGGAGAAAAGGCCAGCGTTGATGCCCTTCTTAAGGGTCTACTCATAAATTCTGGTAGTGATGCTGCCCAATCTTTAGCAACTAGTTTAGCTGGTTCAAAGGAAGCATTTGTTTTAAAAATGAATCAAGCCGCTCAAGATTTAGGCTTATCAAAGACTAATTTTACTAACCCAGTTGGCTGGGATGAGCAAAATAACTATTCAACCGTTAGAGATATGGATATTCTTTCCCGGATTCTACTCAATAATAATTATTTTCGAAAAGTTGTCGCGACCAAAGATGCTTCTATTAGAACTTTGGCTGGTCGAACAATTCCTCTTGCCAATACTAACTTATTACTAGACAATAATTATCTTGGCCTTAAAACAGGTTATACAGCGGGAGCGGGCGAGTGCCTTACTGCTCTAAATAAAACAAATAATCACGAGGTTCTGACGGTTATTATTGGCTCCTATGATCGTTTTAGTCAAACCCGTCTTTTTTCAGACTGGATTAACAATAACTTTCTGTGGTAGAATAAGACGTTATTTGAAAGAAATTTATGTTGCCAATTGTTGCTATTATTGGACGTGCCAATGTCGGCAAATCAACTTTATTCAACCGGTTAATTGGTAAAAGAGAAGCCATCACTGCTGATTGGGCCGGAACAACCCGAGATCGTCTTTATTCCTCCTGTCGCTGGAACGGAAAGGAGTTTTTAATTGTTGATACAGCTGGCTTGGAAGCTCAGTGGGAAGAAGAAGATCTCACTCTAGACATTCAGAGACAGATAAATATAGCTATTGAAGAATCAAGTCTGCTCCTTTTTATGGTTGATATAAAAACCGGTCTGATCGAGCAAGACCTACGAGCTGTTAAAAAAATTCGATTTACCAAAAAACCCTTTATCTTGATCGCCAATAAATGCGATCACCAAAAAGATAATTATCTCATCAATGAATTTTATAAACTCGGTGTTAAAGAGATAATGAGCATATCAGCTTTAAGCGGAAAAGGAACGGGTGATCTCTTAGATGCTATCTCTCAAAGAATCAAAAAGAGCCGGCCTCAAAAACAGCTCCAAACCGAGTCGCAAACTATTAACGTTGCTATTGTCGGCCGACCAAATGTCGGTAAATCATCTTTGTTAAATAAATTAATCGGGCAAAAGAGAACCGTCGTCTCAGAAAAAGCTGGCACGACCAGAGACACAGCTAGATTTTTAACCACTATTAAAAACAAAAAAATTAATTTTATCGATACAGCCGGAATTAGGCGTCGAGGAAAAGTTGGCCAAACAGACAAAGGTGTAAGGCCGGGACAAATTGAAAAATATTCTGTTCTTAGAGCCATGAGAGCAATAGAAGCCTCCGAGGTAGTTTTGCTTCTTGTTGACGTGACCGAGGGGATAACCTCGCAAGACTTACATATTGCCGGTTTTGCCCTTGAGAAAAAGAAAAGCATTATCATTGTTGTTAATAAATGGGATTTGGCTGAAAAAAAACAAGTCTCTGGTTATTTAAGTTACTTAGATAGTAATATTAACTTTTTGCCTTTCGCTCCAGTTATTTTTCTATCAGCTAAAACAGGTCAAAACGTCTCCGGGCTTTTTGACTTAGTTTTTCAGGCATACCAGGCTCGTTTTAAGAGAATCAAAACAGCAGAATTAAATGCTAAACTAAGCGAAGATATCCTCAAAAAACCACCGATAGCTCAAAAAAATATTTTGCCCAACATCAAATATATAACCCAGGCAGAAGTTAATCCGCCAACCTTTGTCTTTTTTACGAATCACCCTCAATCAATTCATTTTTCCTACATCCGATTTCTGGAAAATAGAATCCGTGAGCATTGGGATTTCTCCGGGACACCAATAAGTATTTTATTTAAAAAGAAAAGCGATTAGGATAAAAATATGAAGTTAATTGTTGGTTTAGGTAACCCCAGTAAAGAATACACCAATACAAGACACAACCTTGGTTTTAAAGTGCTTGACAAGTTATCTCAAAAACTAAATGTCAGTTTTAAATTTGAGAAAAAATTTAAGGCAGAAATTGCTGAAAAAGACCTAGGCAACGAAAAGGTTCTACTGGCAAAACCTCAAACTTTTATGAATAATTCCGGCGATTCAGTTTTAAAAATAGTTAACTTTTATAAAATAACAAATCAGAACTTAATTATAGTTTATGACGATATAGATTTGGGCTTAGGAAAAATTAGAGAAACCGGTAAAAGCTCAGCTGGACACAAGGGAGCTGAGTCAATTTTCAATAGGTTAGGAACTAATCAGATTCGCCGATACCGAGTTGGAATCAAAAATCCTAATTTAAAGAAAGGACTTGCAGATATTTTTGTCTTACAAAAATTTTTACCAGAAGAAAAAGAAACTCTAAAGGCGGTGATTCAGGAAGCATCTGACAAGATTCTTAAATTTCTAAATTTTTAAAAAGTATACTATTTTTCGCTAATTATTTATGTAAAAATGATAAAGAGGCCAGAAGATCTGACCCCTTTATCTAAGTTTCAAAAACTCCAGTAACACTGTCGTTTCGACTTAACCTAGCCCTCTTTGGCTGGCGGTTATCTGGAGAACCCTATCAACAAGTAAGCGCTTAAAGGAGGGTGTTCAAGGTCTACTCGTTGATAGGATACCACAGACAACCAATTAAGACTTTAATGGTTGACATGTTATTCTAGCACTAATTTTTATTTTTGTCAAGTATTTTTTGAAGAGATTATGAATAAAAAGACAGATGAAACTAAATATTGGCTCGCCATAAGTAAAAATCCTAAAATTGGGTCAATTGGATTTAAGCAAATTATTAATACAAAAGTACCCATAAAAGATATTTTTAAGGCCAGAGAGCTTGAGCTAAAAAGATTAAAATTAGCCGAGAAGCTAATTAAGGAAATCATTTATTGCCAAAAAGAATATGATCCTGATCAAATTATACTTGATTTAGAAAAAGAGCAAATTTCTACCATAACAATAAACGATCAAGGGTATCCTAAAAATCTCAAAGAAATATATGATCCACCAATAATAATTTATTATAAAGGAAATCTAAGCCTTGATGATTTAATGATTAGTATTGTCGGCAGTCGAAAACCGACTGATTATGGTCGTCATGTTACTTACGATCTAGCTTATAAATTAGCCTCTGCCGGCATAACCATAGTCAGTGGCTTAGCCTTAGGTCTCGACTCGGTTGCTCATCAAGCTGCCTTAGAGGCTAAAGGGAAAACAGTGGCCGTTTTGGGCTGCGGTTTAGATAAAATTTATCCTAGCTCACATGAAAAATTAGCTAGAGAAATCATCGAAAATGATGGAGCTATCTTAAGCGAGTATCCAACCGGTGTCTTACCCTTAAAACAAAATTTTCCGGCTCGAAACCGGATTATTAGCGGCTTGGCCTTAGGCTTAATCGTAACCGAAGCCGCTCGTGGATCCGGTTCACTCATAACAGCTCGAGATGCCTTAGAGCAAAATAGGGAGGTTTTTGCCATTCCTGGCTCAATCTACAACAAAAATAGTTATGGACCCAATAATTTAATTAGAATGGGTGCTCATCTAATTTCTGATGCTCAAGATGTCTTTGATGAATTGGGGTTAATTGCTCCTCGGGAAATAACCAAGTTAAGAAATATCTTACCCCAAAATCCCGAGGAAGAAATTATCTTTGAAGTCTTAAAGGATCAACCTAAGCATATCGATTTTATTATTAAGGAATCCAAATTAGAACAAAATAAAGTAAGCTCACTTTTAACAATGATGGAGGTTGGCGGGAGAATCAAGCATCTGGGAGGGATGGTTTATCGACTTAACAATTGACATTCAATCCATTCAAATTTATTATTAACATTTGATTATATGAGCAAATTAGTTATTGTAGAATCACCGGCTAAGGCCAAAACTATCGAGAAATATCTTGGTCGTGACTATCGGGTCATGGCTACTTATGGTCATGTTCGGGATTTGCCTGAAAATAATCTCGGCATTGATACTGATAATAATTTTAAACCCCAATACATAACCCCAGTTAAAAGCAAGCGAACTATTACTAATCTAAAAAACGCGGCGGAAAAAGCCAGTCTAATTATCCTAGCCACAGATCCAGATCGGGAAGGGGAAGCTATTTCCTGGCACGTTAAGGAAGCTCTAAAACTAAAATTAGTCACTTTCAAAAGAATCGAATTCCATGAAATTACTAAAGAAGCAATTACGGCTGCCCTCAAAAAGCCTCGGGATTTAAACATGAATTTAATAGATGCCCAACAAGCCAGAAGAGTTCTGGATCGTCTCGTCGGCTATTCTCTAAGTCCGCTCTTATGGAAAAAAGTTTTAAGAGGTTTATCGGCCGGACGAGTTCAATCCGTAGCTGTTAGGTTAATCGTTGATCGGGAAAGAGAAATTGAGGCTTTTAAATCAGGCGAATATTGGGAAATGAAGGCTGATCTGAAAAAAATCGAGACCGGAGAAAACTTTCAGACCAGAATTAATAAATACCAAGGCAAAACTCTAGAGGTTAAGGCTAAAAAAGAAGCCGATCAAATTATAAATGAAATAAAAACTGCTATTTACCTGGTTAGCCAGGTTGAAACCAAAGAAGTTAAGCGGAGTCCAGCTCCACCCTTTATCACCTCAACCCTTCAGCAGGAATCGGCCCGCAAGTTATTTTTTAGCGCCAAAAAAACCATGGTTTTAGCTCAACAACTTTATGAAGGAATTAAGATCGAGGATGAAGGTTCTATCGGCTTAATAACCTATATGCGAACTGATTCGACTAATCTCTCGAGTTTAGCTCTGAGCGAAGCCCGGGATTACATTAGAAAAGAATTAGGCGAGGAATTTCTACCGGAAAAGCCAAAAATATATAAAAAAGCTCGAGCAGCTCAAGAGGCTCATGAAGCGATCCGTCCAACCTCCTTTTGGCGTCGGCCGGAAAAGATCCGAGAATTTTTGAACAAAGATCAACTAAAACTTTACGAATTAATTTGGAAGCGAGCCCTGGCCAGCCAGATGAAAGATTGCCTTTATCTCCAAACCGGGGTTGATATTATTGTTGGTGATTATAATTTACATGCGACAGAAAGAGTAATTAAATTTTCCGGTTTTATGAATGTCTATCTAGAATCAACTGAGGAAAAAATACCCGAAGAAGAAAAAAATATTTTACCATCATTAAAAATTGGTGATCAATGTAATCTATTAAAAGTCTCTGGGGAACAAAAATTTACCGAACCGCCAGCCCGCTATTCAGAAGCTTCTTTAATTAAAGAGTTAGAAGCAAATGGCATCGGCCGGCCCTCAACTTATGCCCCCACTCTTTCAACAATTCAAGAACGAAATTACGTTAGACTGGAAAATAGACGATTTATTCCCAATGACATCGGGTTTGTTGTTACTGATCTTTTACGAGATAATTTTCCTTTTGTTGTTAGTGTCGATTTTACCGCTCATATTGAAAAGGAGCTTGATGATGTTGCTCACGGTCAGGAAAAATGGTCCGATATTGTTGCCGAATTTTGGCACCCTTTTAAGGAGGACTTGGATCGGGCTGCAACTAATATTCAAAAAGTCAAGCTAGAAAAAGAAACTGACGAGATCTGTGAAAAATGCGGTAAACCGATGGTTATAAAACACGGTCGTTTTGGCCAATTTCTTGCTTGCTCAGGCTTTCCTGAGTGCAAAAACAGCCGCCCCCTGCCCTTAAAAGAAATTGGTCTTAAATGTCCAGATTGTCAGCAAGGCGAGGTGGTCGAAAGAAGAACAAAAAAAGGCAGGCTCTTCTGGGGCTGTTCCAGATATCCTGAATGTAATTATGCTAGCTGGACCAAACCAAAAAATATTTCTGATAAATTATCTTAAATTAAAAGATGACAAATCTATTTGAACAAAAAAGTTACTCGGATACCCCCTTGGCTGACCGTATGAGGCCAAGAGATTTTAATGAATTTTATGGTCAGGAGCATCTGATCGGTAAAGATAAGCCTTTGCGAAAAATAATTGAAGCCGATAAATTAACCTCGATTATTTTGTGGGGACCACCCGGTACAGGGAAAACAACCATCGCTCGGATTATTGCCGCTAAAACCAATTCCTTTTTTGAAGAGTTTAGCGCCGTTACTAGCGGTATTAATGATCTCCGGCGAGTCGTTGGTGAAGCGAAGGAACGAAAACAACTTTACAATCTAAAGACGGTTCTTTTTGTTGATGAAATTCACCGCTTTAACAAATCTCAACAAGATGGTTTTCTGCCCCACATAGAAAACGGCACTTTAGTTTTAGTCGGAGCAACAACGGAAAATCCCGGTTTTGAGATCAATTCGGCTCTACTTTCCCGTTCATCGCTTTTTGAGCTAAAAAAACTTGAAGATCTAGATCTGAAAAAAGTTATCAAAGATACTCTAAGTGACCAGAAAAGGGGATTAGGAAAATTAAAACTAAAAATCGATCAAGAGGCTTTAAACCATTTAATCAGAGCGGCTAACGGCGATGCTCGGACAGCCATTAATGCCCTGGAAATGGCCGGCTCTATTAAATTGCCCCAAAAAACGATCAACCAAAAAATTATTGCCGGAGCTTTAACTAAAAAGGTTTTAGCTGCTTATAAAAAAGGTGAGGTCCATTATGACGTTATCTCGGCTTTTATCAAATCAATGAGGGGGAGCGACCCAGATGCAGTCGTTTACTGGTTAGCCCGAATGATCGAGGCTGGGGAGGATCCCAAATTTATTGCCCGTCGAATGATTATATTTGCCAGTGAAGATATCGGCAACGCTGCCCCAATGGCTCTTATCTTGGCAACGGCTTGTTTTGAGGCCGTAAATACAGTTGGTTTACCAGAAGCTCGGATTAACCTCTCTCAATGTGCAATTTATTTAGCTTGTGCCCCAAAATCAAATGCTTCTTATCTCGCTATTGATAATGCTTTATCTGACCTTCAGAAAGAAGAGACAGAAGAAGTACCCAAACACCTGAAAAACGCGCCGACTAAATTAGCTAAGGAGCTTGGTTACGGACGAGATTACCAATATCCACACGATTTTAAAGGGAGTTGGATCGAACAAGATTATCTGCCCCAAACGCTAAAAAACAAACATTATTACAGGCCAACTAAAAATGGGGCTGAAGCAGAGATTGCCAAGAGACTTGCTAAGAAAAGAAAGAAAAAATAAAATCAATCTATATGAACTGGACATTTCTATTTGAGGCACTAGCTTCAGCAGCGAGAATTGCTTTAATCATTCTGCCGCTACTTTTTTTAATCGATCTATTAAATCATCATTACGCTAAAAAGATTGAGCAAATAATCAAAAGATCGACTAAGTTTATGCCTTTTTTGGGGGCTGTTTTCGGTCTTTTGCCTGGCTGCAATGTAGCTGTTATTGTGACCCTTTTTTACACCAGGGGTCTAGCTTCCCTGGGTACTTTAATTGCTGCCTTAATCGCCACTTCGGACGAGGCTTTATATGTTTTTTTGCCTCTCGGTTTTAATTTTCTACCATTGCTAGCGGCCAAATTTGTTTTAGCCGTAATTTCAGGCTATCTGATCGATTATTTCATCTCTAACGGTAAAATACCTCAAATAAATAAAAAGGCGGCTAAATCAGTTGATTTTTGCTGTACCGAGCACCCTCATGATAACAAACCAATCAGGATGCTAGCTCATGCTTTAAAACACGGTCTTAGAATCGTTTTGGTTGTCTTTGTCGTCTTGGCCTTTTTAAATTATGCTCAAGACCGTTTTTCGCCTGAATCACTCACGGCTAGTTTTAATAACCTAGGATTTTGGCAACCGATTTTAATCGGCTTAGTTGGTTTGATCCCCGGTTGTGGGACTTCCGTTGGTATCGCTACTCTCTATATCAAGGGAGTTATTACTTTTGGCTCAGCTGTGGCTGGATTATCAACCGCCAGTGGTGAAGCTTTTATTGTTATGTTCGGCCAGGGAGTAAAAAAGCAACATATAATAAAAATCGCTTTTATTTTATTTATTCTCGGCGCTTCCTGCGGTTTCTTTATCCAGATAATTTAGCTAATTTTTCCTCTAAAAAACTTTTTTATTTATATTGACACAAAAATTAACTTGTGATATAATTTAGGTAACAAAATTAAGGTTAAACAAAGGCAAAAAATGGCAGACGCAGTTTCTATTTTTGACCGGATTGTGGAGGTAGAAGAGGCTAAAAAACTTCATGGTCTTGACGTTGAGGCAGAACTAGCTTATCTTTTCGCTTACCCAAAACTAAAGAAAGAGAGAGATAAAGAAGTCTTAATTGCCCGTCATGGTTTAAGCGGAGAACATCCTAAAACTCTAGAAGGAATCGGCCGGGGGTTAAAGGTTACCCGAGAACGAATTAGACAAATAGAGAAATCAGCCGTCAGAAAACTAATTGATTATGCCAAAACAGAAAAAAGAAGTCAAAAAGCTTTCCAGATTATTAAAGACAAAATCGACAAAGAGGGCGGGGCTCTGACCAATTTAGCCCTCTACGACTTATTTTTAGGCGAAGGAAATAAAAGCAGCAAAGTAAAAAATCAGCTGATTTTTTTCATCTCTCTTAATAAAAATTTAACGATGGTTAATGAAACTTCCTTAATTAAACGGGGAGTAGCGACCAACTTTAATCTTCAAGATATCGAGAAAATTGTCGCTGTCGGAACAAGGGTTTTAGACCAGGAAAATAAACCGATGGAAGAGAAAAAATTCTTAACCGCGGTCAAAAATGAGCTAAAAAATAAAACTGACGAAAAGGGGATAAGAGCCGTTATAGCCTTAGCTAAAAATATTATCCGGACTGAAGAAGGTCATCTTGGTTTATCCCACTGGCGGGAAATCAACCCTAAAAGTATTCGAGATAAAACTTATTACATTTTACGCAAACACAGCAAACCTTTACATTTTAATGAGATTGCCGAACATATTGAGAATTTAGATCAAAACAAAAAATCGGTTACTAAGCAGGCTGTTCACAATGAGCTAATCCGCGATGAAAGATTTGTCTTGATCGGTCGAGGTATTTATGCCCTTAAGGAATGGGGCTATAAGGACGGAATTGTCGAAGAGGTAATTGAAGAAATTCTAGTCTCGGCTGATCGTCCTCTCCATAAGGACGAAATTATCAAGGAAGTTAAAAAACGTCGTATCGTCAAAGAAACAACTATACTTTTAAATTTACAAAAGGATCGTTTCTTAAGAGTCGCCCGAGCAACCTACACAATCAAAAATAAGTCGTGAGGATAAATGGAATTAATTCAGGAAATCAGTTTAGCAATTCTTAGGGGTATGTGGTCTTTGATCGTCTGGACCTGGTGGATCATCATTCCCGTTATACTTTATTTTGCCTGGAAAAATCTAAAAAAGGCTAAATATGTCGAGGAGGTAAAGCACATCATTCTCTCAATCAAAATCCCTAAAAATAATGATAAGGGACCGGTGGCCGCTGAAATGATGTTCGCTTCATTGCATGGCATTCTCCAACCGAGGAAAGCTCGAAAAAGAGGTGATGTCGTTCAAGAACATTTGAGTTTTGAGATTATGGCTACAGCTAATTCTATTGAATTTTTTATTTGGACCCCAGGGCATTTGAGAGATTTTGTCGAGGGTCAGGTTTATGCTCAGTATCCGACAGCAGAAATCACTGTTGTTAAGGACTATACTCAAAACCTAGATATCGATAATGACCGGATAAAAGATTCGATTGCCGGGACAGAATTAAGCTTAATTAAGGATAAAATTTATCCGATCAAAACTTTTCAAAATTTCGATGTTGATCCTCTGGCCGGTATTACCGGCATGCTCTCAAAGCTAGAAGGCGGCAGTGAAAGAGTTTGGATTCAAATAATGGCCATACCGGTAGACGATGATTGGCGTCAAAGCGGTTTAGGTTACATTTCCCGGAAAAAAGAGGGTACTGGCGGGACAAGCGCGATTTTTTCTAACCTTCCTTCATCGTTCTTCGGAGCAATTCCAGAAATGATAAGTTCCGCTTTTTTTAATATCATTTCTGAACTGACTGGCGGCTCCGCCGAGGAAAAGAAGAAAAAAGAAGAAACCAAAAAGAAAGAGGAAAAACCAAAGCTTTCTCATGCCGAAGAGGTGGAACTAACAGCCATTGAAGAAAAGGCCAATAAGCTTGGTTTCGGTGTTAAGGTTCGTATAGTTTATCTAGCCAAAAAGACCGAACGAGCCAGAGAGCGCATTCAAGCCGTCGTTGGAGCTTTTAAACAATTTAATACAACTAATTTAAATGGTTTTCAGGGAGATGCTATCTATACCGGCCTTAACTTTCTAAACGCTTACCGGTCGCGTCTAATGACTAAACCGACTTACATTTTAAATATAGAAGAGCTGGCTAGCCTTTACCATTTACCTCATGTTTCTGTAGAGACGCCCAATATCGTCTGGACTTCTTCAAAGAAGGGGGAACCACCGGCTACCTTGCCTTATATTACCGACATTGATAATGTTGACCCTGATATTATTCCTTTGGCTCTAACTACTCACCGGAGTGGTTTAAAACCCTTTGGTATTAGGCGCGAAGACCGTCAACGTCATATGTATATCATCGGCAAGAGCGGCACCGGTAAATCCAGATTGTTAGAATATCTAGCTATTTCTGATATCAAAAGAGGTGAGGGAGTGGCTGTGGTTGATCCTCATGGTGAATTAATCGACCGGGTTATCAAATATATTCCCAAAGAACGAATTAACGATGTTATTTATTTTAATCCGGCTGATCGAGACTATCCGATTGCCTTCAACCCTCTGGAAGCGACTATCGATATGCGCGAGGAGATTGTTAACGGCTTTGTCGCTGTCTTAAAGAAGCTTTTCGGCTATTCCTGGGGTCCCAGATTAGAATACGTTCTGAAGCATTCCGTCTCAGCCTTAGTTGAAGTAGAGGGCTCAACTATGCTCGGTATTGTCAGATTATTGACCGACAGAAATTATCGTAAAAAGATTGTCGGTCAGGTAACCGATCCGGTTGTCCAAATGTTTTGGCTCAAAGAATTTGCTTCTTATAACGATAAAATGGCCACTGAAACAATTTCTCCTATCCTAAACAAGGTCGGGCAATTTACTGCTTCGCCAATTATTCGTAATATTGTCGGCCAACCGAAAAGCCAGATCGACTTCGCTAAGGTTATGAATGAACAAAAAATACTTCTGGTTGATCTTTCCACCGGCAAAATAGGGGAGGCTAATTCAGAGCTTTTAGGTTCAATGATTATTACCAAGTTGCAGCAAGCGGCCATGACTCGGGCTTTTATACCCGAGAGCAAACGAAAAGATTTTTATCTCTATGTTGATGAGTTTCAAAACTTTGCCACAGAATCTTTTGCCGTTATCCTGTCAGAAGCGAGAAAATACCGTCTTTCCTTAACCGTCGCTAATCAATACATCGCTCAGATGGATGAAACCGTCCGTGATGCCGTTTTTGGCAATGTCGGCACCTTAATCACTTTCCGAGTCGGAGCGACTGATGCCGCTTTCCTGGAAAAAGAATTTACGCCTGTCTTTGAGCAAAATGACCTGGTTAATCTCGATAATCGCCACATTTACCTCAATATGCTCATCGATGGTGTTACCAGCGTGCCCTTCAGTGCTATAACTTTAGATTCACCCCAGATTGGAGAGAATTTCTCAGCTATTATTGCCGCTGTATCACGTGAAAAATACGGCACGCCAAAAGAAAAAATTGAAGAAAGCATTCGCGACTGGTACAAGGTTGATTCAGTCATTGCCGGTGTTAATGCCAATGAAAAAGATAATCCGATCGTTGTCCCGACAAAACCAGAGAGAAGGGAAGAGCGAAAAAGAGAAATAGGGCCAGCGGAAAAATCAACTTCAAACAACGAGCTAAAGAAAGCCATTAATGAGGCCTTGGGAGAAAAGGATAGGGCAGAGACTAAAAAGATGGAAACTATTGAAGTTAAAAAAGAACCGGTAAAAGAAATTGAAAGCTCCGACGATTCTGTCGGTCCGATGACTCCGACAGTCGTATCGGACTTGTCGGAGAGTCCGACCAAAAGCGTCGGTAAAGAGAGACCAAGAGAAGAAGCCAAAAGGACCGATGCAGATATTGGCTCAGTCAAAACGCCTAGGGAAAGCGTTTCTGTGGCTGAAGAAAAAAAATATAAAAAAATTGACAAAAAAACTTTAAAAGAAATAATTCGGGAGGTGACTAGACCAGGAGGGGAAAGCAAAAAGTCGTCTTTTATGATCTCTAGACCAAAAAACATACCCGAACATAAGTCTTCCGCAAAAGATGATGAGATAAATTTTCGGGCAAAGGAAATTAAAGAGATCACCCCGGAAGAGTTCCATCAGCTTAAAACGATTCATCCTCATGAAAAAATTAAAATTAAAAAAGAGGTCCAAGAGATCAAGCCCGGTGAGGTGGTTAAATTTTAATTTGTTATTTATTAAATGTTAATTGCTAATTGATAAGATTTTAAATAATAGGCAAGGGGAATAAGAAAAGGCAATCTTTTCTTATTTTTTTCTGATAACTCCTCTGCCTTCCCTATCTCTATTTCCAGCCCAAAACCAGCTCTAGACGAAAAGAGATAAAAGCTGGTTATTTAATTAATTTTATTAAAATAACCAAACAACTAAGGAAGAAGAGTGGGTGGCAAGGGATTATAGTAATTTAACAAAAATATTTTATTGAAAGAGATAATCTTTAAGTGCTTAACTTAAAAGAATAAAGAGTCGCACAATATATCTTGAGCGACCTTTGCCATAATGGAGTTCAAACGGCTAATCAGTCGTCTAGGATTAATCTAAAACATTTACTTTTAGCTTTACGTAAGCCATTATTGGTTTCTTCACTTCTTTGCTTCTTTTGGTCTTATATTTTCTCTGGTTTTGACTCAAATATTAGACCTATCTAATGACAAATTAGTTTAGTCAATTTTATTAAGCAGTTTTTATTTTTTAGACAAAGGGGTACTGGACTTGTGATATGGGAAATATACAATTATTATTTTTGAATTAATTATATGTTTTTTTCTTACCTCTCCCCCCCCTCTACCCTATTAGAATTTTAAACATTATCATAAACGGGTTGCTCCCGCAATCGAGTTACCTCGTCGCGGGAGCAGGTCTGAAATGTCGAAGTTGTTAAGTCGGTCGTCATTTGAGGAGGGTTGCTGTTCAGTCGTCGATTTTGCGAGTCCTCTTGCCGGTTCCCTTGAAACAGCTTAGGAATGGACCGCATGGATCTGGACCACTTTGAGCATCACATTCCCACTGCTTCAGACACCGCTCCACGGGAACCTTCTTACCATGATCATCTGGCTTCTTAGCACTTACTACTGCTTGACCCTGGCTAGCCATTTCTGCTCCCTCCTCTTTTCCAAGGGTTAGCCCAACTTCCCCACTTCCAAATTTATTGTAGTACTAACCTTTAATAAATAAAACAATTTTTTAAAGATACATGTTAACATTTAGATAATCTCGATTGACGAGTGAGGTGTCAAAGGCCCCTGGCGTAAGGAGGGTCGACTTGGCTAAAAAACCCCATATTCAGCCTTATCCGGGGCGCTCCGACGGGATGGACAGTTCAAAGTTCATCCAAACAGTCAAAGAAGTCTGCCCTGGATGCGGTCACCAAGGGCTGAAGTACTTCCGGAGCCCAAAGTATAGAACCTTCAACTGCCCTGTCTGCCATGAGTCATACCTGAAGATCAAGCGACCGGGTCAGACCTGTCTCCATTGTCAACGGTGCCATCGCGGTACTATCACAGCCTGCCAGTTTCGCGACGAGGTCAGTAAAGACTGGCAAAAACACTTTGTCAAGGTCACACCCTGGGTTCTTGATCATCAGCCGGAGATCGCTTGTCTTAACTGCTGGCGTTAGTCACCAGCCAAACACCCATTCACTCTTACATCGAGAGCGCCCCGGTTGTCCAACGGCATTCGGGGCGTTTCCTATTTATAAATTTTTCTTTGGTAAAACTACCTCTGGAATATCGTTTTTAACATTATTAACCAATCTTTCAACGGCAAAACTCTTTACAGATCTATCCGGAAAGGATTTGAGCATACTTTTCGCCGCTTCTAGATTTAAATCAAGATCAAGCCAAGCTTTTTCGTCTTTTGGATTCAAGATAACCGGCATACGCTCATGGATCTTGCCTACTATCCTATTTGCCTCAGTAGTAATAATTGAGAAAGAATTAATAATTTTATCCCCACTTTCCCAGACGTCGTAGATGCCAGCCAAAGCAAAGAGCTCATTATCTTTTAAAACAAAGCGATAAGGATTATGATCTTTATCCCATTCATAAAAACCATCGGCGGGAACAAGACATCTTTTTCTTTTAAATGATTCCCCAAATGATGGTTTTTCATCTAGTGTTTCCGCTCGGGCGTTAAAAAGTTTACTGCCAATTGTCTCATCTTTAGCCCAATGCGGTATCAGTCCCCACTGGAAAAAAGATATTTGCTCAGGTTTATGACTAGAGATAACCGGCATTGATTGCCCCGGTCCGGCATTATAACGAATTTTATAAGTATTTTCTGGAACACGAACATTAAACCTTTTACCAAAGGTTTCGGCAGGTACTGTGATGGAATAGCGTGCACACACGACTATTTTTTAACGACGTATTTTTTTCCTCTCGCACCCTCAAGGTAGACTTTTTTCCAGGCAATTGGGCCAACCACCAGGCCAAAGACCAGGCCTTGAGAGATCAGGATTCCGTAAAGAACAGCCGTCAGTGACAATCGGTCAATCATCCAGTAAGAGAGAAGTTCGATAATGCCACCAGCCAGAAGGGCTACCAACATACCGGTCAGGCCCCAGAGAACGACATAGGCGATCTCTTTAGCACTTATGTCCATTTTACCTCCTTTTATTTTCCCCAAACTATTAATTCATTTTTAATAGAGTAACCCTAGAAACTAAGTTTTGTCTTCATTAATTTATCAGCTTCGGCCTTAATCTCATCGGGATAGCTTTTTAGTTTCGCTCTATTACTTTTGGATAAGATCTCTTCCAAGGCTTTTGACTCACTGGGTGGACTGGTCTGACTTATCTCGCTCATGGCACTTTCAAACTCAGAGGTCAGGTTCCCTATTAAGTTCATTTGATTAGATTTGGCATAACCGATCGCCTTGACGACCGCTTTATCCATCTTGTCCAAAGCTGAGATATACTTTTGATTGAATTCTTTATAGGACGCGGGCGGATTAATAGCCTTGAGCTTGGTCAGGGTAGCTGAAAGTTTATTGTGAATGTCCGTAAACAGAGTCACAAATTCATCAACGCTGCCCGCATTACCACCAAAACCCTTTAAGTTACTAGCCGATTCTTCCAGGGCCTTGGCATAATCAAGAAGGGCCAGGGCATTGGTACTGGCTTCATTGGCCAGCTGGAAATATTCCTTCGACTTTGACTCCAGGTCTTTGTCCTTCCCCGGTGCCTTCAAGCCATTTAATTTCTTTAACTGACTGGCCGAATCTTCTTTGATCACCTTTACTTTGGCAGACATTTCGTCAGTGGTCAGGTTACTCTGATTAATTTCCTCCTGTGACCACTTAGCATTCGATTCGACCATAATGGCTTTGACTCTCTTAGCATAATCACTGACCCTATAACCGTTATAGGCGCCATAGCCAACGACAGCGAGAATAACGATCAAAACGACGGCGACAATACCGATAATTAAACCGGTTTTCTTTTTCGGTTTTTTCTCAGTTTCCTTACTTGTTTCCGGTCCGACACTTCCAGCCGGGGTGCTGATGGCTTCGTCAGCAACTTTAGTTTCTTGAACTGGTTCTTTTGTTTCTTCCATAAAAAGCCCTCCTATTAGCTCTTTTATTAACACTTTTATTCTACAACTAAAAATTTATTTTTAACATAGCAATATAAATATTTCACCTGACCGAGAATATCCTATTCGAACTTGCTTAAGAATTGGTAAAATTTCTCGCCGTAAGGTGATAACGAATGAACGACGGCTCGGCCTTGGTATTTTTTATTTAGAAGTCCGGCCTGAACCAGTCTTTGCGTGTGAACAGAAATGGTTTTCATGTTACAATTTAAGCTTTCGGCGATATCTTCTAAATTAATTTCTTTCTTTCTGGCCACCAAATCTAATATTTCCAGCCTTCGATGATTAGCCAATCCCTTTAAGTGTCTTTCGAGTTGTTTGACTGTCTTCTTCACAAATATATTCTACCACAACATTCTAATATTCTTAAGAATGTTAGAATGTTTGCATTGATAGAATAAATAAGTAGTGTGGTTATTTTACTAGAAGCAGAAGATTTAAAAACTTTACTATTTTACTCATAAAAACCTTGACTTTTATATTATTTTGTGATATTATACTATATTCCGATGAAAGTCCTGTACCTGCCCGAGAGGAGACGATGATGAAGACCCTTAGCATTCAGAGAGACATACGAACCTGCGAAGGTCTGAGATCCGGAACTCACCCCGAGTTCATCCACCGGCCGTGTCCGGCGTGTGGACACGGGACCATGAGGATCACGCGGGTCTTCGGCCTCAAGCTGCACACTTGCACGAAGTGCTCCAAGAGCTACTTCAGGATCATCGAGCTAGCGAAGCGCTGTCTCACCTGCAACCCCACCAAGGCCATCGCCTGCTCTCTCTGGAAAGGAAGAGTAAGGCCCAAGCTGATCGAGGCTGGGACGTGGCTTCTCCGAAGGCTACTGCAGCTCAAGTGCCTCAACGCCCATCACTGCCTGGCCATCTAAGGCCATCCTCACGGGCAATTTCATCGGAGCGCCCCTATTCGCAATTGCGGATCAGGGGCGTTTCCATTTTTATTCATAAAAGTATTAACAAAGGAGAGAGTCCAGAACATTCTAACATTCTTAAGAATGTTAGAATGTTTATATCAAAGGAGATGTGAGGTTATTTTGTTTCCAGTGCTTCTGAGGTTTTGAAAATTGATTCTTTTTTGAAAATAATTTTGTAGGCGTTTTCGATGAAGTCGCCGCCGGCATAGCCGGCTAAGAAAGTATAGAAGATATTAATCTTGGTCGCATCATTAACAATGCCGCCGACGAGCCAACCAGCGGCCAGGCCGCCAATGCCTATTACGAAACCCACCCGAATCAAAAAGAGCAAAAAAATAACCAAGATTTTATGGTTTTGACGAGGGATGAAAATTTCAAAAATTCAGGCTACGGTACGCTGATGCTGAAAGCTGATAATACTAAAAATGTTGCCGCTATCGCCGAAGAGATAAAAAAACACGGTTACGGCGTGACAACAGCTCAGGACATGCTTGACAAAATCGGACAAATTTTCACCATGCTCGGCTTGCTGGCCGGTGTTATCGGTGGTATTTCTCTTTTTGTGGCCGCTATTGGAATCATTAATACCATGATCATGGCAACCTATGAAAGAACACGAGAAATTGGTGTTATGAGGGCCTGCGGCGCCAAAAAATCAACTATCCGTCGTCTTTTCACTTTTGAAGCCGGCTTGCTTGGCTTCTGGGGTGGAGTCATTGGCCTGTTTTTCAGTTTTCTTCTCTCAATTGTCGGTAATATAATTGCTGACCGCATCGCCACTAGCCAAAATTTGCCGATCAAAGGAATTATCACTTTTCCTCTCTGGCTAATCATTGGTGTTATTGCTTTTACCACCATTATTGGACTTTTGGCTGGACTTTATCCGGCCAATCGGGCAGCTCGACTCGATCCGGTTGAAGCCCTCCGCTATGAATAGAATTTATTGTTTTTTGAAACCTAAAAAATTATTTAAATTCGTGTAAAAAAAACAAAAGTCTCTGAATAGCTTTTTTATTCACTTTCTTTCCAGTCCGGCGATATCAGATATAGCCTGATAAAATTGCCTTTCTCGTCATAACCTAATTTCCACGTTTCATGGCATAATCTGGTATAATTAAGAACCCGCTGATCAGTTAAGCCTGGAAACATTCGTATTATATTACTAACCGTTGACCACTTATTTCCCTGCTCGTCCGTATGAATAGGATTTTCGGCATTAATTATTGGGCCTTTTGATTCTTCCGACGACGGTTCGTTAAATATTTCACTCATCATTTTCCTTTTGATAACAGTTTATCTCAACCAATTATAAAAATCTACCAGCAGACAAGCAAAATAGAGTTGGGGCGGGGTGTGCTTCACGCACTCCCCGCCCCACAGTGTCCTCTCTAGAGCACCGTCTTTCCTAGCCAGCTTCATGGCCTTTGGGTACTTCCTTGATGACTTCTCTGAGGACGCCGTTTATGGCGTCGAAGACCATGTACTGGTTATCGGTCGCGATATAGACAAAAGAGCTACCGATCGCGACCAAGAGGTTCCTCAACATCAGTTTGAGTTTTCTTCTTAGCTGTTCTGTTTCGGTTTCGCCTTGTTGCTCGAGCAGAGCGGAGAGTTCCTTTCCCAGCTCAAAGGAGATCTTGCCTGCTTGGGGCAATTCCACCGTGATCCTCAAGACCTTCCTCTGTTTCTCATTTGCGCGGTCGTCTTTTCTGCCTCAGCTTGCCCTCACGGACTCGCTTCGGCGGATGACCAACGGTTACTTTACTCTTGCCGACCGTTCTGGCCCAGGCCATTTTGGCCACCGGTCCGAGATCGGCAAAGCGTTCTTCATTGAGACGATGGATTGTCTTGGTCGTAGCCGGAACCTCAACTACTTCGACCGTCACCAGCCGATCGACGAATCGAGCTCCGAACCGCCGAACCAGTTTCTGCCGGATCTTTCGACCGGCTTCGTCATTCGGAATCTCGTAGGTCGGATCCAATCTCATGAAGTTTCTCGGATTGACCGAATGCTCATCGATTCTATGAAACTCCATGATTCTCTTGGCTATAAGCTTCTCGCCGGCCGCCATAAACAGCGACCGTTTGCCGTTCGTCTCATTCTGCCGGATCCTAGCGCCAAGAAAGTCTAGCCTTTCTTGCCAAGATCTGATGGCTTGAGCTCGAGCCAGTTCTTTCTTGAGTTGCTTCTTCCACCCCACTTTGAGGTCAAAGGCCATTCGAATCACCCCTTAGGTCTGAAGGTACCTGATGTGATTTAGAATTATACACCAAAAATAAGAAAAATCTAGTCTGGGGCATAATCTTTTCTAAATTATATTTAAAGACAAAAAAACCGGGCTGAAACCCGGTTTTTTAGAGTCCTTTTATTTAGAATTTCTTAAAGGAATTTTTTAGTTTTAGACGGCTCTTTCGGTAGGCATAGCCAGCTCCGCCAAGACCAATTATTCCTAAGATTCCAGCCGAAGCATCGATTGGACCGGCTTCTGGCAGACTGGTTGGAGCCGTGGTTTCTGGTGTTACCGGTGTTTCCGGTGTTGTCGGTATCTCTGATGCCACAATCCGGGCTTTGAACATGACCCATTTTTCATATTGCCAGCAACCCTGAAAGTCGCCGATATTTATACCAATAGAGGCAATACCATCAGGCAAAATAGTTTCTAGTTGGTTGTTATGATTATAAAGCCTGGTTGAACCCGGAACATATTGAAGAACGGCCGGTTCGGAAAAAGTATAAGAAACGGTTCCCGAAACCGTGGAAGCATTATCCGCACTTACTGTTGCTCTCGAGGTGTAGCTAGTAACTTGTCCTTGCGGCAAAACTACTTGGACCCGGACATTATTGGCAAATGTTTCTAGAACATTGTTATGAATATGGACCATAAAGTCTAATGTCTGGCCAGGACTGGCGGTTGCCGTTGTCCCCCAAGTTGCCGAATTACTTTGATTTTGAATTTGGAACAAATTTACATCGTCCAAAACCGGGTTTAAAGCAGCTAAAGCTAGTCCAGGGATAAGAGCTAAACTCATAATTCCTGTGATCAGCTTTTTCTTGGTCAATATTTTCATTTTTCATCTCCTTCCTTTTGAGATTTTTTAGTCGAAACTTTTGGATACAATTTTTGTATTCAAGAGAAACATCTAAAAGGTTGGGGTGGGAGCCCTCGAAGGGACTCCCACCGATTGTTCGGTCAATATGTCCGTCAGTTCGGCGGAGGCGGTGGTGGATCGGATGGACCGATCTCGTTGAAAGCCGGCAGAGTGAATTGGGCTTGATGTCCGTCGGCATCGGTTGCCACCAGAGTCACGTTGTAGACCGTCTCGTACGAGAGAACGATGTAGTAGCTGGCCAGATCCGTGTTATGAGACACGCCATTCACGACCCACCGGTAAGTGACAGGGTCGTTGTCAGAGTGCTCAAGGATGACCGCATCCAGCGTTGCGCTGAAGGTCTCCCGATCGAGATGCTCAAGCGGCGTGTAGCTGCCAAAGATACGAAGAACGTGTTGCGGTGGCGGCGGAGCTTGTCGGTTGACGAAGGTCAGAATGACATCGTGTGCCGGCATTGTGCCAGTAAATTCACCGCCAGCCGGTGAGACAATCTCCCAGCCGCCTTGCAGGACTTCGGAGAGATCATAGGCCGTACCTTCGGTGAATATCCCGACCAGTGTCAATTCGTTACCGGAAGTAACGAGGTTGACACCTTCTCCATCAGCCAAGCCGGTGACCTGCCAACCGGCCAGTCTTGGACCGGTCAGGCTGTCTTCCCTCTTCTCAACATAGAGACGATATCTCTCTTCCTCGACTCTTCGATTGACGAAAGTCAGGGTAAGATTGCGTCTCGGCATTCGACCGGCGAAACTACCGCCAACCGGAGAAACGATCTCCCAGCCGTCCTGGAGAACTTCTGAAAGATCAAACCGCGTTCCGCTCAAGTACCGACCGACTAGAGTCGAGGTCTCGCTGGAAGTGACGACGTTGACGTCTTTTCCCTTGGCATGGCCATCAATGGTCCAGCCGGTTAGACGTGCGCCTTCTTCGCTGTTGAGACGTTTCTCGACTCTCAGCTCCCAAAGCCGTTTCCTGACGACCCGTTTATGGAAAATGAAGACGTTGCCGCAAGGCTTCGCCATCGAAACCCAGTAACTAGTCGTCTGCTGGTAGTACTTCCCTGCGATCTTCACCGTCGCGGTTTTCTTGGCCACGATGTAGTAGATTGGCAGCGGGTTGTACTGACCGGCGTAGATGGTGTTTCTGACCACACGAACTGTTGTGCGGCCATAGGACATTGCACCAAGATGCGTGCCCGGTGCGACCAAACCAGTATGGACTTTCCCTTTGGCTACATTATTGTACGCTGATGGCAGAACCCAAGAGGGTTGCCCATTCGCACTCCGAACATAGCCAAGAGCCGTTCTGACTTTGGAGGAATTCAGCATTAGATAGCCGAAATCCCCCCTGTTCCAGACTCCGCCTGGAACCAGCGGGTCGCCCCCGACATGGCTCCAGACAAAAGCCTGGGCACTTGATGCGAACAACATGCTCGCAAAAAGCACCAGGATGATGACAGCCGGTTTCTTCAACTGAATCCCCTCCAGTAGCGTTTTTGCTTCTTGTCTTATTGACCGAGTTAAGGTACTGTTTTGGTTTTTTTGTAAAATCAAAGACTCATTCAGAAAGATCTTCTTGACCCACCCTCAGAGTCTTCGAAAAATTATTGTTTTTTTATAAAACACTTGTTTTTGTATCAGAAGTGCAGTATATCAATTAAAATCAAAGTTGTCAAGAAACTTTTAGTAATGAATCAAGAAAGCTAGCAAATAATTACTGTTAATTATCTTTTGTGTTATTATTTACATGAGTAATAATTTAGGAGAAATTATGGGAGTCGAAGAACAATTTAAACCAAAGCCAATAAACGAACAAATTAATTATCATGAAGGCCTAGAAATCCCTGAGGGCCAAGAAGAAGAATATAACCGTCGCGTCCAAGACCTATTAAGCGAAGGTCTTTCTAACGAAGAGGCCGCGAAAAGAGCACGACAAGAATTAGCCGAAAAGAGCAATCGAACCGAGTAATCTCCGATCTAAAAAATTTTCCAAACCCGGTGGTTTAGTGCTTGGTATGCCAGCCCTTGTCCCGATTAATGTTGGCTCCCCTTTTCTTTAACAAGTCATCATGAAGTTTTAGCGACTGTTCATGCTTTTCAACCTGCCAGTTCTTTTCCTCTTCTTCCGAAAAGCCGAATAAGGGCCGTTTTGGTTTATTTTTATCCATTTTTTTCATTTTATGCTCCTTTTTCTTTATTATACTTCTTTCTAATTCTATAACTAAAAATTTAATCTAGCGAGTATGGAAACCCTCTTAATGTTATAATAAGCCTGTGATGAAAGAAGCCATTCTCTATGAAAAAAGAGAGGGAAAGAAGGTTCGCTGCCATGTTTGTAATCATGGTTGTCTTATAAATGAAGGTCAGCGAGGACTCTGTGCTGTCCGAGAAAATATTTCCGGTCAGCTTTACGCCCTAAACTATGGTAAGGCAATCGCTGTCAGTCTCGACCCGATTGAAAAAAAGCCACTTTATCATTTTTTACCAAAGAGTCTAACATACTCTTTTGCCACTGTTGGCTGTAATTTACGTTGTCGGTGGTGCCAAAACTGGCAGATTTCCCAAGACCACAAAGCTGGCTTAAAAATTAGCGGGGAATCAATTTCTCCCAAAAAACATGTTGAAAATGCTCTCGCTTATCAGTGCCCTTCTATTTCTTATACCTACACCGAACCGACTATCTTTATCGAATATGCCCTGGAAACGATGAAGTTGGCTAAAAAAGCCGGACTTAAAAATATCTGGGTCACTAATGGCTATATGAGCGAGGAGACACTTAAGCTCATTCTCCCCTATCTGGATGCGGCTAATATTGATTTTAAGGCAGCAACAACGGCAAAATATCAAAAATATTGCGGAGCTAAGCTTGAGCCGATCCTCAAAAATATGCAAACAATGCACCAAAAAGGTGTTCATCTAGAAGTAACTAGCCTGATCGTACCGAGGATCAACAGCGAGCGAAAAGACCTGGAATTTATGGTCAACTTTATAGTTAAAAAACTAGACCCTGCTGTTCCCTGGCATATCAGCCGATTTTTTCCCAACTGGCAGATGAAAGATGTCTCGGCAACACCGCTAGAAACCCTGGAAAAAGCTCGACAAATCGGCCAAAAAGCCGGTCTAAAACATATTTACATTGGCAATGTCTAAGGAGCAATTATGTTAGTTTACGGCGTTATTTCCCCCCACCCGCCGATTATCCTGCCAGAAATTGGCAGGAGCGAAACTAAAAAGGTTCAAAAAACTATTTCCGCCTTAGAAAAAGCGGCTCATGAATTAGCTTTGGCTAAGCCAGATAAATTAATCATTATTTCACCTCATCCTCAGCATGGATTTCAAGTCCCTCTCTATTATCTCGGTCAAAACCTAAAGCCGGATATAGAAATTGAAGAAATTTTGGTTACCAATCCCTCCTACTCTTACTACTGTGACCTGGGTCGAGAAAACCAAGGAAAAATCCAGAATTCTAAAGAGAGGGTAGCTATTATTGCCTCCGGTGATATGTCCCATGTTTTAAAAACTGACGGACCTTATGGCTTTAATCCAGCCGGACCAAAGCTGGATAAAATTATTATTGATGGTATAAAAAATAAAGATATTGATTCGTTGCTCAATATCGACGAACGAGTTTTAAATCAGGGCGCCGAATGCGGTCTTCGGTCATTCTTGTTTTTGTTCGGGGTTTTTAAAAGCACTCCATACAAGCCAGAAGTTTTATCATACGAAGGACCTTTCGGCGTCGGCTACTTGGTCGCTGTTTTAAGGCCAGAGGCCGAGAAATGACCTTACCAGAACTAGCTCGTCAGGCGATTTCTATCTATCTGGAGTCGGGGAAAATTATTGTCCCACCAGCTGAAATAGCTGCTCAATACCGGGGTCAGGCCGGTACCTTTGTCAGTCTTCATACAAAAGATGGCCGTCTTCGCGGCTGCATCGGTACATTCTCACCGACAAAAGAAAATATCAGTGAAGAAGTGATCCATAATGCCATTTCGGCTGCGGTTCATGATCCTAGATTTCATCCCCTTCCACTAAGCGAATTAGACGAAACAGAAATTTCCGTTGATGTTTTGTCTCCGCCTGAACCGGTCAAAGATATCAAAGAATTAGACCCCAAAAAGTACGGTATTATTATTTCCACCAGAGATGAGCGCAGAGGTTTACTCCTGCCTGATATTGATGGGGTGGACACAACCGATCAGCAAATTGATATTTGCCAGCAAAAAGGCGGCATCAACTCAGATGAAGATTACGGTATCGAAAAGTTTACCGTGACCAGATATAAATAAAGTCTACTTCAGACAATTTCCATAAAACTATAAATTAAGCGCTATAATAAAGTTAATTTCTTATACTTAAAACTACTTTTCGCTGTCTGGGACCATCAAGCTCGACGGCCATAATCCTTTGCCAAGTACCTAAAACGAGCCGGCCTTCATTAATAATAAAAGTTTGGCTGTGACCTAAAAGGATTGACCGCAAGTGAGCCGTGGCATTATTATCTTGGCCTTCGTTATGAGCATAATGTTTATTATCAGAAATCAAATTAGTTATTGTTTGACGGATATCATCTAGAAGTCTGTTTTCGTTTTCATTGACAATTATGGCCAGGGTTGCATGCAGAGCAGAGACAACTAAATGACCCTCTTTGATTTTGCTCTCGGCGACAAACTGCTCGACCTTATCGGTAATATCGACTATTTCTAGCTTCTTCCTTGTTTGAAATTCGATCACCTTCATACGATCTCCTTTTACCATCATATCTTAGCACTAATTAATCTTTAATTAATAACAATTTTTGGCTTTTTTATAAAGATGGTGTATGATTAGGTTAAATAAAAATAAAGGAGGTGAAAATGTACGAAACAACCTATCCGACGACAACTACTGCCGCTAGCGGAGGTATTATTGCTGCCTTTTTCGGCATCTATATGCTGGTTGTCTTAGCAGTCGCTTTGTTGGTTATCATCGGTCTCTGGAAGACTTTTTCTAAGGCCGGCAAACCGGGCTGGGCAGCCATTATCCCTATCTATAACATTATCGTGATGTTAGAAATTGCTGGTCGACCAATTTGGTGGATTCTTCTTTATCTGGTCCCTCTTGTAAACTTAGTTGTTTACGTTGTCATTTCTGTAGACATAGCCAAAAAATTCGGTAAAAGTGCCGCCTTTGGCATCATTGCTCTATGGCTTTTTGCTCCTATCGGTTTTCTATTGCTTGGTTTCGGCAAGGCTACCTATCAAGCTGGTTCTGCATCAGTAACACCAGCTGAGTCTGCTCCGCCAGCTGAACCGACCCCGCCAGCCGCTTAATTATTTTCCGGAATTATTTAAGGTGCTCCGGTATGTATCGGGGCGCTTTTTTTATCTATTTTTCTCTTCTCTAAAGCCAAGATAAGACAAGTGTTTCTTGACAGTCAACAATACCTTAAACGACATTGACTTCTCCCTTTTTTATGGTACTATTTAGGGCGTATCTGTAGAAACAGACACGCCCTTTTACAACCCACGCATCAAAGAGGAGGCCGATGAGCGGTTACCTACACAGCTTAGGAGCTATCATTCTTGCCTTTACCTGTCTGGCCTGCGTAGCAGTGAGGATACTATTCACTATTCTCAAGCGACAAGACAAGCCTGAGGACCCAACCTTTTCCCTGCGTCCTCGGGAGAAGAAGTAATCCCATACAGTCATCACCTTAACAGGATCGGAGGAAACATGTCGGGTATTCTAGCACTATCTGTTCTTCTAGCTTTCGGTGCCTGGCTAGTCTACAGATCCTGGTACGAGTGGCACTATCACGATCCATTTCTGACCATTGACCTTCGCCCGATTCTGACTTATATCGGCGAGAGAGATCGAGCCAAAGAAAGTGCCCTGGAGGCGCTCAAGCAACACAAACGAGACTCAGAAGATACGGGCACTTCAAGCGACGAGCAGATCCAGGAGACTCCAGCGGTCAAGAAAGCTAGCTGAGCCTGAGATGTACTTCTCGCCCGATTGTCCATCAGCTCAGACCAAGCCCTGCGCTAGATGTGGAGGAATGGGCTATGATCCTAAGGCTAGAGATGGAATCTGTGCCTGTGGTATCGTTTTGATCGAGATCAAAGACATGCAAGAAGAGATAGTTGAAGTCTGTGATCCGACCAAGGCTAGTCCTCGCGTCCTCTCATACTGGGGTGACAGCTATGCACTATGAGAGATTATTGATCCACCCCTTCCTGGTTCTCATCGCCGGCATTGCCACCCTCTTCTTCTGGAGTTGTCACTGGCTTCACAAGAAGCGTAGATAGAAAAAGGGTCGATGAGAGGAAGCCCCTGAGGGTGCTGCGCGCTTGCGCAGTGCCCTCACTTCATTTATAAACTAATAATTCTTATAAAATATTTTATTTTCAACCCTCAAATCAATATACTCCAACTTCTTCTTATTTTTGGTTTCTTCCAAAACCCGGGAAAGATTAATTAGCTCGTTCTTGACTGATCTATTTGTATCAAAATAAGCATACCAAGTTGAATCCGACCGAACCTTCAATTCACTGGAGGTATCAACTACTTCCATTTTTTTAATTTTTCTTCCAGTCATCAAGCTAAAGTCTTTATTTAGGCCAATAACAAAGAGACTAAAATTGGCTGGGACTGGTTTTTTGCCAATTTCTGTTGGTAGATTCTTGTCATCAAAAACGACCGGCAAATCAGGAAACCGATCATCATAATCCGCCCAGATCAAGCCTGTTTCATCAACTAAATATTTATGATCCAAAACCTGCCAGACAAAAGCCGGGGTTCTTTCCTCTACCTGAATAATCAGTCTATCGGGATATCTTTTAATAATATTTACATCCCTAATTCCCGAGTTCTGGTTAATTTCCTTTTTCAAACTACTTCGAGAAAGAGATAATAAATTATTATGCAAAAAAAGGCTGCTTCTGTACTTAGATACTTTCTTCTCAATTTCCTCTTTGTCCTGGTATTTCAAATTATTAATTTCAACGCTTTTAACTTGAAATAAGGGCGAGAAAAAAGCTAGATAAACAATACCAATGATGAGAATAAATAACAAAGTAAGGAGAAAGCTTTTTTTATAATCTCTTCTAACCGGGTCTTGCTGGGTCCGGGTATAAATCGAGGGCTGGCGGTAACCTCGATCTAGGTGTCCCTTTGTCCGGCTCCTATTCCCTATCAGTCTCATCTTGACTCAAATATTCTTTAGCTAGTTTTATAATTTCCCTAGCAACAAGGAGAGCTGCATCCTTTTTGGCAAATTCGTGGATATGTTCAGCCATTTTTTGCCTCTCTTCCGGTTGTTCAAACAAGAGATCGATTTGCCTGATTAGTTTCTCCGTACTCAAATGCTCTTGGAGCATCAGGAGAGCTGCTCCGGTTTGAGACAAAATCTGAGCATTGTTTAACTGGTGATCATTAGCCGAGGTTGAGAGCGGAATCAAAATAGTCGTCTTAGAAAGAGCGGCCAATTCTGCAATGATATTATTGCCGGCCCGTGAAATAATCAGATCGCTCACCGCTAAGGCGTCTTTTAAATCACCGGACAAGAAATTAAAAAGATGATAGTTTTTGCTTAAATCTGGTTCAAGTTTTTGTGATCGATAGAGCAACCAATCGTAATCTCTTTCTCCGGAAACATGGATGACTTGATAATGTTGAAGCAACCCCTTGAGCGAATCAGCAATTAACTGATTAATAACATAAGAGCCTTGACTGCCACCAATCACCATAATAACCGGCATCCTGTCATGAAGATTAAACTCCCTGATCGCTCGGTCTTTTTTGCCGCCGTAAATATCCTCACGAACCGGATTACCGGTGTAAACTAGGTCATTGAGATTCTCATGCTTATAAGTCTCCAGAGGATAAGCAACACAAACCTTGTCGGCCTTCTTGGCCAATATCCGATTAGACAGGCCGAGGATACTATCTGATTCATGAACAATCAGAGGATAGCCCAAGCTGATAGCTGCTTTGCCGACCGGCAAACTGACATAGCCTCCCTTAGTAAAAACAACCTCTGGGTCAAACTCGTAAATAATTTTTTTCGCTTCTGATGTACCCTTAAAATAACGGAAAAAGTCTTGGGTATTTTTAAAAATAGTCGTCGGATCAATTAAGTTTAAAATTTTATTTCCGTGGTAACGCCTGAACTTACCGCAAGGAACAGACCGAAAGTTGATGCCGGTTTGGGGAATAATTTTACTCTCCAAGCCTTCTTCTGAACCAATGTATAATATCTCAACTGAACTATCGTACTTTTGTAATTCGCTAATTACCGCCAAAACCGGGGAAATATGCCCGCCAGTTCCACCGCCCGAAACGATGATACGCACTACCCTCTCCTTTCTGCACATGCTTGCTGATATTAAGTAGTATACCACAAGCCAACATCAGCATAATAATCGATGAACCCCCATAACTAATAAAGGGTAAGGGCACTCCGGTCAGAGGTAATAGCGACAAAATAGCCATGATATTAATCAGAGCTTGACCAACAATCCAGGTTGTAATGCCAACAGCAACTAAACGAGCAAAAACATCTGGTGCGCGACGGGCAACCATCAAACTCCGGTAAGCAAAAGCTATAAATAAAAAAACAGCTAGTAAAGCCCCGATAATTCCCAGCTCTTCAGCAATAATAGCAAAGATCGAGTCGGTTGTTGCTTCTGGTAAATAATTAAACTTCTGTCGGGATTTGCCAAATCCCAGGCCAATTAAACCACCGGATCCGACGGCCAAGAGAGCCTGATTAACATGATAGCCCATTCCGCTACTGTCAGCGGAAGGATTCAAAAAAACCATGAAACGATTCAGGCGATAAGTTTCATATTTAATGAAATACCAGCCAGCTATAAAGGCTAGACCAATCATGCCCATAACATGAAGAAGTCTTGCCCCAGCGACAAAATAGATAACTCCACCGATTAGAGCCAAGACCACGCTAGTACCCATATCTGGTTCAAAGATAACTAATAAGCCAATTAAGCCAAGAATAAAAACAAAGGGGATGGTGCTAGTCCAAAACTTTTTAACTTCGCTGCCTTTATTTTCAAACCAAGCTGCCAAATAAACAATAAGAGATAATTTTGCCAGCTCGGAAGGTTGAAAGTTCATAATGCCTAAATTTATCCAGCGGTGAGCACCGTTTCTTTCCACACCAATACCCGGTAAAAAAACCATTATTAGGGCAATTAAACTCAAAAACATGAGAATAGGGGCAAACTTACGCCAAAGCCGATAATTAATTTTATAACCAATAATGAGCAGGACTAAGCCTAAGCCAACACTTTTGAGCTGAGAGAAGAAATAATAATTAGCATCACCAGTTTCGTTGCGGCTCAAAACCACTGAGGCTGATGAAATCATGACTAAGCCAAAAATAATGAGAAGGGCAATCAAGATAGTTAGGACGTAATCCGGTTTTCCTAATCCGGCTTTGGCCTGGCTTTTTTGTGCGCTTCTTGACAAAGCCATTTTTTAACCTTTTCCTAGAAGCGCTATAACAACACCCAAGAGTGACATGACCCAGCCAATGACCCAAAAACGCATCGTCACCTTAGTTTCGGGCCAACCTTTGGCTTCAAAATGATGGTGAATCGGAGCTGACAGAAAAACCTTTTTTCCTTTTCTTAACCTTTTGGAAATAAGCTGAATAATAACTGATAAAGTTTCAGCGACAAAAACAAAGCCAATTACCGGTAAAATCAAAACTGTGTTAGTCAACATGGCAATGACGCCAAGTGTCGCCCCAAGAGCTGTCGAGCCAACCTGTCCCATGAAAAATCGAGCCGGATAGATATTAAACCAAGTATAGGCAAACATAACTCCGACGAGGGTAACACAGAAAGTAGCCAGCGAAGAAAGCCCGCTCAAATAAGCAATAACAGCATAAGAGCCAAAAGCAAACGATAGGGTTCCTCCGGCTAAACCATCTAGGCCATCAGTAATAGAAACTGACTTGGCTGAGGAGACAACGACTAAAACAAAAAGTGGTATATAAAGCCAGCCGATGGTTAAATCACCCCAGGCTGGAATGTGAATGATATTCCAGCCCAATTTGTAATAGAACCAGAGAGCACAAAGCAGAGAGAGCAAGACGAGGAGCAATAACTGAGTCTTTGCTCTTAGGCCACCGGTTTTATCTGTCTTTTTAAAAACGTTTGAAAGATCATCAATCAACCCTAGGCCGCCGAATAAAATCATTGTTGCTAGCGGCAGCCAGGTTTCCGAGCGGTTCAAATTAAAAATTAAAGTGATAATGGCAACGGTGACAATAACTATTAAGCCAGCCATTGTTGGAATATTTCTTTTGTGCTTTTCCTGGTGTAGCTTTTGGAAAACCACTGCCTTTTTACCAGTGACATCAAGTTGCCTCTGTCTTCGCCACCAGCGATACTTATAAGCAAAGTGGGTAAAAATAGGTGTAATAACCATAGCCAAAACAAAAGACAAAACGCCTAAGATCAATATCCTCGTCAATTGAGGTAAAACGACACTTTCATTAATAATGACCGGATTAGCCATATTTCTCCTTCTTATTTATTAAAACATCTTTTCTTTTTCTTTTGCCAAAAAGCATTTTGCCTAACCAGAAGTTCATCTGCTCTTTCCGGCTCCTTCATAATAATTTTGACCATTTCTTCTGTAAAGACCTTGTTCTGCGAACCCTTAACTAAAATGATATCACCTTTTTTAATTTTTTTCTGAAGATAATGACCAGCTGAATAAGGGTCAAAAAAGCTCTGAACAAATTTTTTATCCAGTTTTTTTAAAGCTTCTGTCGCAATATATTTTTTAGCTGTCTCCCCAACAGTGACAACCAAATCACAACAACCGGCCGCTTTTCGACCAACTTTCAAGTGACTTTCCTTCTCATAATGACCGAGTTCATTCATGCTGCCGAGAACAGCAATTTTCCGACCCTCCAGTTCCAGCAAAACTTCAAGGGCAGCTAGAGTCGATTGTGGATTAGCGTTGTAGCTATCATCAATAATTGTAGAGTCATTCAGGCCAGGAAGAAGATTCATCCGTCCAGCCTGAGGTTTAAAAGACTCTAGCCTGGAGATTAAAATTTCCAAGTCTTCACCCAGATAGAGACAGACCGCCAAAGCAGAGAGAAGCGAGATTAACAGTTGAGGAGCAATAATTTGCAAATTGACCGGATATTCTTTGCCCTTCCAAAAAAGATTAAAAGCTAAGCCATCTAATGATAGTTTGGTCTGACTGGCCCTGAGTTCAGCTTGTTTGCTTTGTCCAACCCAGATTATCTGACTGCCGGTAGCTTTAGACATCTGACGGACCTTTTTGTCATCATAGTTTAGAACAGCCAGATCTTTTTCTGTTAGGGGTATTAGGATGCGACTCTTTTCATCAGCGATGGCCTTGATACTTTTGAAGTTTTCCATATGAACTGGCAAGATTGTCGTTACGACCGAGATATGGGGCTTGACAAACGAGGTTAAATAACTTATATCACCCGGTCGGTCTGCACCCATTTCTAAAACAATTCGATCATACTCCGCTCTAGAAAAAAGGGTTTTCGTGAGCATATGACTTAAAATTTTTAACCAAGCTGGAAGACTAAAAATACTATCGGGGCTTTTTTCTTTAAAAACGACCAGAGGCAAACCGATTTCTGTATTATAATCCTCAACCGGTACATAAGTTTTACGCTCCTGCAACAAATGAGCGATAGCAATTTTTACTGTTGTTTTTCCGGCGCTGCCGGTTATAGCTATAACTTCGACTTTGTTTTTCTTTAAATATAAAGAAGTAAATAAACGAAACAGAAAAATTACAATCTTCTTAAATATATCTTTCATCTCACTCAACTTTCCCAGTCGGTGGAATCTGGTAATATTTTAAAAGAAAATCAAGCATTTTCCCAACTATCGGCGCAACCGAGCTCTCAGCCCAGGGAATGCCTTTGGGTTCATCAATTTTGGCTAGGATGATAAATTTTGGATCATCAGCCGGGGCAAACCCAACAAAGGTACCAATGTTCTTACCGGTTTCATAACCGCCGCCGTTCTTTTTAGGTACTTGAGCCGTACCAGTTTTACCAGCAATTTTGTACCCCTGAACCTTGGCCTGATAACCATGGCCTTTTTCGACTACCGAAACCATCATTTTTGTCATATCTTTAGCTGCTTCTGGTGAAATTACTTGCCTTATTTCTTTTGGCGGGATTATTTTATTTTTGCCATGACTGTTGGTTGTTTTTTCAACCAAATAAGGTTTCATCATCTTGCCGTCATTAGCAACAGCGGCAAAACCGGTAATCAATTGTAACGGCGTGACCGAGATACTTTGCCCAAAACTCATTGTCGCATAACCATGATCATTTAACTCTTTCGGTTCATAAACCCGACCCTGAGCCTCGCCCGGTAATTCAATCCCGGTCAATTCACCAAAACCAAATTTTCTGACATAATCATAGTAGCTATTTTTACCAAGTTTTTGTTGGACCCAGGTTGAGCCGGTATTTAGAGATTGTTCTAAAACATAAGTCATTGTACACAGACCATGAGCTTTTCGATCTGAATTCATAATTGTGTAGCCATTCAGGTCAACATGGCCCGTATCCTCATATTTGGTTTCTGGAGTAATTTTTTTTGCATCTAAACCACTAGCCAAGGTAATGACTTTAAAAACTGAGCCTGGCTCATAAGTGTCACTGACTGCTTTATTTTTAAAAATACTATAATTATTAAGTTTTATTTCCGCATATTTATTCGGATCAAAGGTAGGAGCGTTAGCCAGAGCGAGAATCGCTCCAGTTTGAGGATTCATAACAATCACTTGGCCGTTAGTAGCACCAAATTTCTTAACTGATTCATTCAGTCTTTTTTCCGCTTCTCCTTGAATGTAGCGATCAATGGTTAAATATAAATCATCACCATCTACCGGTGCTTTTGAGACATCATTGCCAAAAGCAATCTTTATTCCGGCATGATCTGCTTCTTCCTTCAAAAGCCCTGGTGTGCCTTTTAATTCCTCGTCAAAATATTCTTCTAAACCATAGCTACCCCTAAATTCACCATTAACAAACCCTAGGGTCGAAGCGGTCAGGGAGCCCTCTGGATAGTAACGCCAGTTTTCAATCGATAACCCGATCCCTTTCATTTTCTGATCACGAATTTTATCACCTTGTTCTTTGGTTAGTTTATGTTTTATGGGTACATAGGTTGGCGAGGTTTTAATTTTATCAAGGATTTCTTTTTTATCCATAGACAAAACTTCAGACAGAAACTGGGCTGCTTTGTCTTTATCTTCAAGTTTATTTGGCTCAACAAAAACTAAATCTAAGGCTTGATTTGTCGCTAATAGGTAAGACTTGCCCGAAAGTGAATCTTTAGCATAGATTTGGCCTCTTTTAGCCGGAATTTCGTCCTTGATCCAATGCTGGGTTGAAGCAATTTTTTGATAATATGAGTGCTTAAAAACTTGTAACTGAAAGAGTCGACCAGTAATTGCACACAATAGAATTCCAAAAAAAAATAGAACTAGCGGGATCCGAGATTTTTGGATAGCTACATTATGATAATCTCTCATCTTAAAAATCGCTTTTTAAAGAAGGCCATGAGCTTATTTTAACCCAAAAAACTATCGATTCAAAGCAACTGTACTGGAAGTGGTAACGTAGTTTATCTTTTTAACTGGCACCATGCCAGAATTTTTAAGTCCTTTCTCTATTTCTTGTATCGATTGAAGGCGTGATGATTCAATTTCTAATCTTTCCTTCTCCGCTAAAAGTTCCTGTTTTTGTTTTTCTAATTCAGCAATATCATAGCCACGAATAGCGATTTTATTAGATTGGGAAAGATAAAGGAGGCTGATCACTAAAATCAGAGCCAGCACGACAAAACCAAAGGAATACTTTCCTAGCTTGAAATGTGGTCGATAATTTCGATTAAATTTTCTGCGTTTTGTTCTATCCTTCATCTTTCCCTTTCTTTCGTCCTTCTTAGCTTTATGCGTCGAGGGACTTTTTTTTTATTTTTGTTTCACCCTCCGAAAAGCGCTACTTGTCTTCTTGTTTATATTTTCTCGGCAACTGTCAATCGAGCACTTCGACTCCGTGGACTCTCAGCAATTTCTTGATCCGTTGCTGAAACTGATTTTTTGGTTAAAATTTTAATCTGCGGTTTCTTACCACAAATACATTCCGGAAAGTCCGGCGGGCACTGGCAGGGCTTGGCTTGATTTCTTAGGAAATTTTTGACCAGAGCATCTTCTCTAGAGTGAAAAGTAATCACCGCTAGTCTTGCTCTTGACTCTAGAAGAACAATTGCTTCAGGTAAAAACTGTCGCAGCTGATTTAGTTCATCATTGACAGCCATTCGAATTGCTTGAAAGGTTTTTGTCGCCGGATGGATATTCTTCGGCCAGAATTTTCTCGGAATTGCTTCCTTTACTACCTCGGCTAGCTCCCCGGTAGTTTTTAGGGTCTTTTTCTTCCTCTCTCGCTCAATTGAGGTGGCTATTCTACTAGCAAATCTTTCATCAGCATAACTTTTCAGAATTTTAGCGATTCTTTCCCGTGGCCATTCATTGACAATTGTTTCTGCTTTTAGTTTTGCGCCTTGGTTCATTCTCATATCCAGCGGTCCGACTCTCATAAAAGAAAATCCTCTCTCCGCTGTCTCCAATTGATATGACGACACTCCCAGGTCAGCAATGATTCCGCCATTTACAGGCATTCTCCCAACTGCTTCAGCAATTGCGGTAAAACTGCCCAAAAACGGCTTAAATCTCCCGCCAAATGGTCTTAAGCGCTCCACAGAAGCCTTTAAAGCTTCTTGGTCTTGATCGATGCCGATAACCATGCCCTTGGGTCCAGTCAGCTCTAAAATTCTTTCTGCATGACCGCCAAACCCGCATGTTACATCAACAAAATTTTGATTCGCCTTTGGCGCTAACAATTCAACTACTTTTTGTAAAAGTACCGGTTTATGCACTTCTTTCATCTTGTCTCCTCGAACAAGTGGCTAGCAGTCAGATGGCCTTTTGGCCAAAATGAGTTCATTTTTATTTTGGTTTTATCTTCTGGCGGCGCCAGATTTCTATAAACAGTGGAAATTTAGTTGGGCTAAATTTGAGGTGGATGTTTGTTCCAAGGTGCTCACTGGCTGCTAGCCACCTATTCAAGGATAGCTGGTGTCATTACGATGACAGTTAGATACCTAATTCTTCAGCGATTTCAACGCTGTCTTTTTCAATGTTCGCGCGATATTCTTCCCAGGTCTTCGTTGACCAAATCTCGATATGGTCGCCGAGCCCAGTTACGATAACCTGATTTTTGATCCCGGCATACCCGCGTAAAGTAGCCGGCAGGTTAATTCTGCCCTGCTTGTCAATCTCGACAGAGAAGGCTCCAGCCAGAATAAATCTGGCATAGGCACGAGACTTGCTCTGAGTTAACGGTAAGCTTTCCATCTTTTCAACCATCTTGTTCCAAGAGCTTTCTGTATACAAAGAAAGGCAGATGTCCAACCCTTTAGTCACAATCGCTCCACTTGCGAGCCGATTACGAAACTTGACTGGGACAGCTAGCCTTCCTTTCTCGTCAATATTGTGAATGTATTCTCCGATGAACATATGACCTTCTCTAGTGGTTAGGGTTGGTTAAGTTATGCTCTATTTTCCCCACTTATCCCCACTTTTTTCCACTTGAGTCCATTATATACCACAAGATTTCACTTTGTCCAGTCTTTTTTTGTCAAGAGAAAAGCAAAAAAGTAGTATACAAAAAATAATGGCTCTTTCGAGCCATTATTTTTATATTTCCCTTATTTTATTTAGCTATCGCTTGTGGTTTTTCCACAAATAATTTTTTATTTCTCACTAACCTTGATGCTTGGCCCCATTGTTGTCGTTAAATAAATACTCTTAATGTATGTTCCCTTGACTCCGCTCGGCTTAACTTTATGAATGGTTTCTAAGAGTTCTTTAAAATTAGCCATTAAGTCTGCGTCAGAAAATGAAATCCGGCCTACAACTGTATGGATTATCCCCTGCTTGTCAGTTCTGTATTCAATCATGCCGGATTTTAAACTTTTAACGACTTTTCCAATATCGTTGGTGACTGTGCCGACTTTTGGATTTGGCATTAAGCCCTTGGTCCCTAAAATCTTACCGATTTTGCCAAGATTCGGCATCATGTCAGGAGTGGCTACCACCACCTCGAAATCAAGCCAACCTTTTTCGATTTTTGTAATTAAATCTTGGTCGCCAACAAAATCCGCCCCTGCGTCTTTGGCTTCTTTGTTTTTATCAGGGCTGACAATGGCACAGACTTTCTTCGTTTTGCCGGTACCGGCCGGTAAAACCAGACTGCCACGGACTTGCTGTTCACTATTGGCTAGGTCAACGTTTAAACGAATATGAACATCAACCGAAGCATCAAACTTGGTCATGGAAGTTTTTTTAACCAGTCCGATTGCCTCTTCAAGTTCGTACCTCCTATCTTTTTCAATCAGTTCAGCGGCTTGGCGATATTTTTTTGAGTGTTTTTTCTCGCTTTTTTTGAGTTTATTCTTTTTAGAAGCTTTCGGTTGAGATTCAATTTTCTTTTCAACCTTTTTTGCTTCTTGTTTTTTTTCGGATTTTTTCAGGTCAGCCTTGATTGTTTCTTCTGTTATTTCCGATTTTTCTTCCTCTTTTGGTTTCTCAACTTTTTTGACTGTCTTTTTCTTCGCCACAATCTTCTTAGCTATCTTCTTCTCTACCATCTTACTCCTTTTTACCCGTCCGTAGCCTGGTTGGCATAGGCGGGTCGTGGTTCAAGCCTCCGATGGCCATCGGAGTCCCACGATGCTTAATTTGCTTATTTAAATTGTTTACTAGTCACTAATTAACTACTAATTATGAACTACGGCTTCGCCGCCTATTTTTCTACTTCGATCCCCATTGAGCGAGCTGTACCGGCAATGATTTTTTCAGCTTGTTCAATCGAGTTTGCATTCAGATCCTCCATTTTAACCTCAGCTGTTTTCCTTAACTGAGCCTTTGTCAATTTTCCAACTTTCTCCATCTTGACTGAACCTGAGCCTTTTTCTAAACCCAATTCTTTTTTAATTAGCTCGGCTGCTGGTGATTGCTTTAGTATAAAATCAAAGGTTCGATCTTCGTAAATAGTAATCACACAAGGAATAATTGCTCCCATTTGATCTTTAGTTTTTTCATTAAAAGCATTGCAAAAATCCATAATATTGACGCCGTGCGGGCCCAAGGCCGTACCTACTGGCGGTGCCGGATTAGCCTGGCCGGCTGGTACCTGTAATTTCACTTTTGTCACTATCTTTTTAGCCATATGGCTCCTTTCGTCGCTGCTTTTCGCTATTTACCTTTGGCTTTTAGCTAAGAGCTAACAGCCAAGAGCTACCAGCTAATTTATATCTTTTTTACCTGCAGTGAATCCAGTTCGACCGGAGTTTCTCGACCAAACATATTAACCATAACCCGGATTTTTCCTTTTTCCTGATCAACATAATCGACAGTACCGTCAAAACCCTTGAATGGCCCGTCGGTAATACTAACTAAATCATTAACATTTAAATCAATCTTATATTTGGGTTCTTCCATGCCCATGCGTTTTTGAATCGTCTGAACCTCTGCCTCACTCATCGGAATTGGTGTCGTGCCAGCACCAATAAAACCGGTTACTTGCGGTGTGTTTCGGACGACGTACCAACTTTCGTCTGTCACAACCATATCAACCATAACGTAACCGGGGAAAATCCTTTTCTCAACGGTGCGCCGGCGGCCATTACGAATTTCGATTGTTTTTTCTTTCGGGACGACACAATCAAAAATCTTATCTTCCATGCCCAGAGATTTAATTCTCTGCTTCAAGTTCTCGGTTACTCTCTCTTCATACCCTGAATATGTATGAATTACATACCAATTTCGTCCTTCGCTTTGTTGCTTGGCCATCCTTTTCCCCTATTTCTTAAATGACAAAAACCAGGTTAAAAGTTTACTATAAAAGTAGTCATAGAACCCCAGGAAAATGCTCACAATTATGACTAGAATTATAACGACTAAAGTAATTTCGGCGACGTGTTTACGGGTCGGCCAGACAACTTTAGTCAATTCCTCTCTTGATTCTTTGAAATAATTGAATGCTTTTTTAAAAAATTTCATATTTTTCCGGTTTTTAAAAAAGCCTTGCGGCTCTCGTGCTTAAATAATAGCGGATTTTAAAAGATTTGTCAATTATTTTTTCTAATTCTCTCGCGATCTAAACTCATTGACGGTAAGCTCGATTTTTATTATAATATCTAAGCTGCTGCCGCAGAAAAATGTGGCATAATTATAATGCTAGTAAATACCAATGTAGACCCCACGGGTGACCATAGGCCCTCAGCTCTACTGGATACGGAAAGTCCAATCAATCCCCTATCTCTTAACTAGCCAGCGTAGCTCAATGGTAGAGCAACTGTTTTGTAAACAGTCGGCTATGGGTTCGATTCCCCTCGCTGGCTCCATTTCGACCCTATAAAGGTCTCGGCGCAAGCTATCAAAAAGTTTACGTTAAACATAGTGAAACGGGGAGGTACCGAAGCGGTCAAACGGGGCAGACTGTAAATCTGCTGGCATTAGTCTTCGGGGGTTCGAATCCCTCCCTCCCCACCATTTTTCGCTAAAGCTACAAATGGTAAACCAATTTTAGCGAAAATGTCCTGCGTAGCTCTAGCGAAGCACGGACATTACTATAATTAAGCTAGTTGGCCCATGTAGCTCAGCTGGTAGAGCAACTCCATGGTAAGGAGTAGGTCAGCGGTTCAAGTCCGCTCATGGGCTCCAAAAAAAGAGAAAGGAAACAAATGGCTAAATCAAAGAAAGATGTTCGCCCAGTTATTACTTTAGAATGTACTGAGTGCAAAGAACGAAATTACGCTACAACTAAAAATACCCGAAATACATCTGAACGTTTGGAGCTGAAAAAATTTTGTCAACGAGAGCGAAAGCATACCCTTCACAAAGAAACAAAATAAAGGTCTCTTGCCTTTATTTTGTTTCTGATACTACAATCAAATTACATAGGGGTATAGTTCAAAGGTAGAACGACGGTCTCCAAAACCGTTAATCCGGGTTCGAGTCCTGGTACCCCTGCCAAAAAGATTGAAAAATGAGTTATCTCTATACAAAAAAATTAATTTATCCTTTAAAAAAATACCAGGTTAATAGTTATAAACTTGGTCAAGATTGCTGGTACGATAATATCTTCTGGGGTAAACACCTCGGCGAAGACACAAATAGAAAAGCTGGGGCAGTTGTTCGGTCCATCGGTCGAGAAAGAGTTGTCTATTCTAAACTAGTAGCAAAAAGGAATAAGAAGAAAAGCTGGGGCAATATAGTTACAATTGCTCACAAAGATCCCTACACAAAACAGGTTTTTTATTCTCTCTATGGCCACCTCGGGAAAAGACTTGTCTCCCAGGGTGAAAAAGTTCATCTCGGTCAAAGAATCGGTACAATTGGAAAGAGAGAGACAATCGAAAATGGCTGGTGGAATGAAAGCCACTTACATCTTTCGATATACAGGGGGCCCTGGGATAACAAAAAGAAAATTTTACCCGACTACTTTCGAAAAGACCAAAATCTGACAAAAACTAAATTTTGGTTAAGACCCTCAGAATTTATTAAAAATTATTAACTCTCAATCAAAAAAAGCCCTTCTTGAGTTCCAGTCTTTCTAACTTTCAGGTCTATATCTCTCTTTATCACCGGTTATTTTTTTAACTTCGGATGCCAAGTCCATAAGTTCTCTATACCTTTTTTTTCTCTGCTCTTCTTCCCCTAACCTTCTTTCATGAGTACTTACCTCATCTATAAATTGAAGTATTTCTACATATTCAACTTGATCAAAGGGCTTGCCAAATGCTTTTTCTATTTCTTTTTTAAATCTTTCTCGTTTTCTAGCGTCAACTTCTCCTTCATTACCAAAACTCAATTGCTCATTTTTGTTAGCAATAAAATTATCTCCCCCAGAGCTTGGCTCTTTTTCTCTACTCATTTTATTTTTTTACCATATTGCCGTAAAGAATCCCACCAATGAAGCCGACTGGGGCACCGAAAAAGGCCCCTGCTATCGGGTTGTGGAAAATCAATCCCATCCCAAAAGCAACAACGACGGCAAAGACAATTCCGTATTCTGACGGTGTAATTGGTTTTGATTTTTCTGCCTCGGTCATATCTTCTCCTCTCCTCTTATTATAAATTATTTTTTCAATCTGGCTAGGTTTCTTTGCGCTTCCAGGCGAGTCGGATCAATCTCAATTATTTTTTGCAAGGTTTTTTTGGCCAATTTATTATCACCAGCGCGGGTAGCTGCTTCTGCTAGTTCTTCTATATATTCAATATTTTTTGGTTCTAGATCTACAGCATGTTCAAGTGCCGATACTTCTTTTTTATAATCAGCCATTTTTTGAGAGGCTAGAGCTAAGTTTAAAAACCTATGAACAACCTTATTGTTTAAAGAGACAGAATGCTCATAGGCTTTAATCGCTTCCTCATACTTGCCTATATTAAATAACGACAAACCTAAATTATTAAAAGCAGAGTCGTTTGTTGGGTCTAGTTCACAGATCCTTTCAAAGGCTTCTCTCGCTCCCTCGTATTCTTTTTGTTCTAAATAAATCAAACCCAGACCCTGATAAGCCTTAATATTTTTATGATCCTGTTTAATGATCGAGAGGTATTTTTTCTCCGATTGTCTTAATCTCTGTTTTTTAAAAAGCTTCGATGCTTCAGTTGCAACTGAGTGTAACTTACGTTCTTGCTTTTTCTCAATCTTTTCAGAATCTAGGACATTTTGGATACGCTCCCCCAGCTCTTTAATATCACGTCTTTGGCCAACAATTATTTCCGTATCGTTTGTTTTAGTGGTCGCCGCTATATACAAAACTATTAATCCAAAAATAATAATTGTTATCAAGGCAATGATCATTTCTTTTTGCCTTTCTTTTTATCTATCTCTTCAAAAGTAAGGCAACACATCAAACGACCACACAAGCCCGTAACTTTATTAGCATTAACATTAGTTTCATATTGCTCCCGGGCCATATCCATAGAAATACTCTCTGCTTGTGTCAAAAATCGGACGCAACAAACTGGCTGACCACAGATGCCATATCCACCAAGCATTTTTGCTTCATCTCGAGGGCCAATTTGTCTCATAATGACCTGTTTTTTTATGCTTCTTGACAAGACCTTAATTAGTTCACGAAAATCGACTCGATTTTCAGCTGCGAAATAAAAAATAGCTCGATCTCCCTCAAAAGAGAGTTCAACAGTTATCGGTTTCATTTCCAACTTTAATTCTTTAACTTTTTCCCGAAAAAGCGGTAAAAACTGGTAGCCCTCTTCCCGCATTTTTTTCCAGCGATTAAGGTCTTTATCATCAGCAATACGAATAACTTCCTTATAGGGTTCTTCCACCTCTTTGGCCGATACCTCTTTATCTATATAAATAACTCGGCCAATTTCTATTCCCTGAACCGTTTCAACCACAACATAATTATTAACCTCGATTTTATTTCGGCCAGGCTTGAAATCATAAGTTTTAAGAGAAGAATTAAATTGGACACCAATAACCTTGATCACTTTAAGCTCCCGTCAATAATATCGTTTCCATCATCAAGCGCGAGTTAACATTGTGACGTAAATAATGACGCGATTTTGCTATTTTATCTAAAACCTGAACTGTTTTCAACAAGTTTCCGCAATCATTACTCAAAATCATTAACTGGCTTTGAAAATAATTTTCTAGATAATCCAATTTTTCAAGGACATTCTCACCGTCCTGAGCTATCTTTTCAGCTAACTGGAGACGACCATTTACTGTTCCCTTCCCAGTTACTCTCAAAAACTCTTCTACAAATTTCTTTATATTCTCCATTTTCTCCTGGTCATTGGTTAAACTTATAGCTACTCCCGGTTTACCGGCTGAAAAATCAGCTAGTTTTTCTGCTTTAGTTATCTCTACGTTTAGCTCCTTACTTAGAAAAGTCTTAATTTTTTCTTTCTTTAGAAAACCGAAGTGAAGAATCTGAGCCCGGGAAACAATCGTTGGTAAAATATTCTTTAAATTTTCCGCTGTTAAAACAATAAGGGTGTCCGGTGTTGGTTCTTCTAGGGTTTTTAGAAAAGCATTTGACGCCTGTGGCGTCATTCTTTCAGCATGAGTTATGATAGCAATTTTCATCTTTGACTGATAAGGTTTAAGTTCCAAAAAATGAATAAGATCTCTTATTTCTTCAACACTAATCAATTCTTGCCCGTCATTAATCATAAAGTCTGGTTGATTATTAGATTCAATTAACTTGCAGTTTATACATTCATAACAGGGCCCTTGGCCTTCTTTTGCCTCACAGAGTAGCCTCTGGGCAAAATATCGAGCAATATAAGTTTTTCCGATATGCTCCGGGCCAACAAAAAGATAGAAATGTGAAAAATTATTGCTATTAATCACATCAATTAGATGTTTCAAGTTATTTTCATGCCCAATAATCATTAACAACCTCGCTCGAGCTATTATACTAGAATTAGGAGCATGCTTCAATTTATAGTATTTATTGTCTTTTTAAGTTCATTAGGAAGTTTTGAGATAAAGGAGATTTTCTGGCCTGTTTCCGGATGAAAAAATTCAATTCTTGCTGCATGCAAAAAGATCCGACTGGTCAAATCAGATTTTTTACCATAACGGAGGTCACCAACAATCGGATAACCAATAGCTGACAAATGGACTCTTAATTGGTGTGTTCTCCCCGTTTCCGGCTGGAGCTCGAGATATGAATAATCAGAATAATAATTTTTAACTTTGTATTGTGTTTTAGCTCTTTTTCCCGACTCGCCGACGTTAATCCTTTCACGCTTGATCAAGTCTCTCTTTAGGGGCAGTTCAATGATTCCTTCTTTTGGCACTAATCTACCGGTGACTAAAGCATAATAGGTTTTTTTAACCCGGTGTTTTCTAAATTGTTCTCGCAAAAATTCTTCAGCTCTTTTCTTCTTCGTCAATATCATCAGGCCGGAGGTTCCCTTATCTAGGCGGTGAACAATTCTTAATTTTAATCCATTTTTCCGGCAGCTAAGCTTATCTGAAAAATATTCACTAATAGTTAATTCCTTCTCTCCCGGTGCTGGGTGAGCACTAACCCCCGCCGGTTTATCAATAATCACAATATAATCATCTTCATAAATGACTGGTATTGTAATATTGCTTTCAGCTTTAGCTGGGTTAGCCAATATTTTAACAGTATCACCAATCTTTAATAAATAATTGGCCTTTTCCGATTTTTTATTAACAATAATTTGTCTATCCTTAAAGACTCTCTGGATTTGACTGCGACTCTTGCAAAGTTGTCCAGCAACAAATAAATCGATTCTTTGGCCGATTTCTTTTTCACTAACAGCAAATTTGTGAACAACTTTTTTATTCAATTATTTGACTATTTCTGTTATTTTATCCAGCTGAGACCGGTTTCCCATAATAATTAGTTTATCGCCGACCCGAAGAACCTCGTCCCCACCAGGATTAACCTTCGAAGAGCCATCCTGCTTGTTAATAGCCAGAACGGTAACGCCGGTTTTATTTCTAGACAATTCATCTTGTATTCTCTTGCCAATAAGGAAAGAATTATGAGGAATCTCAATCTCCTCAACCTCCAGCTCTTGATGTCGGCTATCAACAATTACATCCAGGAAGTCAAGAACAGCCGGCCGTAAAGCCATTGTCGCCATATGGTAACCGCCGATTTGATACGGGATGGCAACTCTATTTGCTCCAGCTTTTTCAAATTTGGAAATGTTTTGATCATCATTGGCCCGAGTAACAATATATAAATCTGGATTCAGCGAACGAGCTGTTAGGGTGACAAAGAGATTGTCGGTATCTTGGCCGAGACTAGAGATAAGAGCCTTGGCTTTTCTAATATTGGCTTTATTTAAATTTTCCTCAATCGTCGGATCTTCATTCAGGATTAAATAATTAAGGTCTCGAGCAAATTTAGTTTCTCGCGCATCCCGATCAATAACGACAAGGTCAACATTAGCATGCTTGAGGTCGTCACAAACCTGTTTGCCAACTCGACCAAATCCACAAACGATATAGTGGTCTTTAAGATTATCAATTTTTTTCTGCATTATTTTCCTCCTTTGGGACTCCAAAAATTCCCCACCCATTATATACTCAGCAGCTAGCTTAAAGATATAAGCTAAAATTAAAAAACTACCCAAAATTAAAAAAATCAGTAAGATCTGCTCTCCGATTGATTCATTTACCCCATGTTTCCAGTGACTTAAAAGGATAATAGTGGTTGTAAAGAAAGCTTGCCAAAGAGAAATCTTCTCCATCCACCAGAAACCTAGAGTTCCAATCAAAATAATGATTAACAAAATAAGTAACAGGTTTCTTATGGTGGCATTCTTTTTCAACTACCCTCCATAAAATATTGTATTCAAATTTGCCTTTATTTACAATCTTAAAAGTCTATTAATGGAGAGATGTGGGGGCTTTTTATTAGCGCTTAGCAAATTGTGGAGCCTTGCGAGCTCGCTTTAGGCCATATTTCTTTCGTTCTTTTTCACGGGGATCCCGAGTTAGAAGACCAGCTTTCTTTAAGGTCACTCTGGTATTTTCGTCATAGGCAACAATTGCTCTGGCTAAACCTAGCCGAATTGCCTCGGTTTGTCCGGATAGACCGCCACCCCTAATTTTAATTGAAAAGTAAGCTTTATCCTTGTGGCCAGTCAAACTAAGGGGTTCATAAATGCGATTAATAAGAAGTTGGTTTTTACCAAAATATTCCTCAAGGTTTTTATTATTAATAATAGATTGGCCTTTTTTCAAATAAAGCCTAATTCTAGCGGAAGCTTCTTTGCGCCGGCCGCGACCGTAATAATATTGTTCTTTTTTTGATTCTGCCATCTTTGCCCCTCTTAAGTAATCTCTAGTTTTTCCGGCTTTTGAGCTTCGTGAGTATGATCATTTTCTTCATAAAGCTTGAGCTTCTTTATAATCTGATCTGAAAGCTTGTTTTTGGGTAGCATCCCTTTAATCGCCCGAGAAACTACTTGGTTAGCATTTTTCTCCATCATTTCTTCAAGAGTTTTTTCTTTCAGCCCACCTGGGTAGCCACTATGTGAATAATATTTTTTGTTTTTCAATTTCTGACCAGTGATTTTTATTTTTTTGGTATTAATAATAATAATATTATCGCCACAATCAACTGATGGACTATAAAGTGATTTATTTTTACCACGTAAAAGGTCGGCTGTAACTGTTGCTAAACGACCAAGAGTAACCCCCTTGGCGTCTATCAGATACCACTTCTTTTCGATTTCTTTCGATTTAGCAATGTATGTTTTCATTTTTTCATATCGCCAGCGGTTTTTCAGCTTTAGCTACAGCTTTTCTTATTTTTCTCTTGTTGATTTTCCCGCTTTTATCTTCTTTCTCTTCCTTTTCTACTTTTTTGATCTTATGATCTAATTTCTCAACATCCAAAAGCTCAATGACTGATAGTTCAGCCTTATCTCCAGCTCGATTACCAAATCTAACAATCCTAGTGTACCCACCAGCTCTTTCTTTATAGAGTGGAGCTAATTCTATCATTAGTTTCTTGGCAGCTTGTTTATCTAAAAGGTAGCTATTTATTGCCCTGATGCTGGGTAAATCACCTTTTTTAGCCAAAGTAATCATCTTTTCGATAATTGGCTGGACTCCTTTTGCCTTAGCCGTTGTTGTTTTTACTTTTTCATACAAAAATACAGAGGTTGTCAGATTACGAAATAAGAGTTCTCTTGGACCTTTCTTCCTGGAATATTTTCGACCTGTATTCTGATGTCTGTGCATACTTTATTCTTCTTCTAAACTTTTCTCGGCTTTGTTTAAATCTAATTCAATTAATTTTTCTTTGACTTCATCAAAAGCCTTGCTACCAAATCCTTTCAGGGTTTTAAGTTCGTTATCACTTAGCTTTAAGATATCAGCAATAGTTTTAATATCATTGTTAAGAAGTGCATTAGTAGTACGAGGGGATAAATTAATTTCTTCAATTAAAATATCACTACCAGTTTCTTCTGTTTCAGCTTCAACCTGTTCAGATTTACGGCTGACTACTTCTTTGCCTGATAAAACCAGAAAATGATCAACTAAAATTTCCGAGGCTTGGGCAACTGCCTCCTCAGGTGTAATCACGCCGTTGGTTTCTACCTCAAAAACAAGTCGATCAAGGTTTGTCATCTGTCCAACTCGAGTACTTTCTACATTATAACGAACCCTTTTAGCTGGACCATACAGAGCATCAATGGCAATTTCGTCTATTTCTAGTTTTCTACCATTACGTTTTTCAACCGGAATATAGCCACGGCCTTTTTCAATCCTAACTTCCATAGAAAGCTTAGCCTTCTTGTTATCAAGAGTAGCAATCGGATGATCAGGATTAACAATTTCTACATTTGGATTTTTAGCAAATTGCTTAGCTGTTACTAGCCCTGCTCCACTAGTCTCGAGCTTGAGATATTCTTCTTCATCCGAGAAACATTTAACACATAACTTTTTAAGATTAAGAATAATCTCAACAACATCTTCCTTAATGTCCTTGATTGTTGAGAACTCATGACTTACGCCATCAATTTTAACCGCTGTAATGGCTGCCCCCGGCAAAGAAGACAAAATAACCCGACGGAGTGAGTTTCCTAAGGTCATGCCGTAACCAGGATAGAGAGGTTCGATAGCAAAAATAGCTAAGTTCCCTTCTTTTTTAATTGTTTTGATCTCTGGAAGATGAATCTCGTATAACATAATCATCTACTCCTTCATTTCGTTAAATTTATTTAGAATACAACTCAACAATTAATTGCTCACTAATCTCTGGGTCAAGCTCTTCCCTGGTTGGAGTGGCTATTAACTCCCCCGCTAATTTTTTGACATCAACCTTTAGCCAGTTTGGTATTTCTGTTTTCTTAATCTGGTCCTCAATTTTTTCAACCAACTTTTTATTGTTGGCACTTTTTTTAATTACCGCTATGGTTTCCCCTGGCCTCACTTGATAAGAGGCAATATTTACTTTCTTTTCATTAACACAAAAGTGGTCATGAGAAACTAATTGTCTGGCTTGTTTTCGTGAAGAAGCAAAACCCAGTCGATAGACAATATTATCTAGCCTTGTCTCTAAAAGCTGTAATAAAATCTCACCGGTAACGCCTTCTTTGCGATCAGCCTTCTCAAAATAATTGCGGAATTGCTTTTCCAAGATGCCATAAATCCTTTTAACTTTTTGTTTTTCTCGAAGTTGTATGTTGTAGTCGCTCATTTTACCGCGGCGGCGAGCTAAACCATGATGGCCAGGAATATAATTACGCTTAAGCATAGTACATTTAGCGCCTTGGCACTTCTCACCTTTAAGAAATAGCTTGATGCCCTCTCTTCGACATTGTCTGCAGGCTGGTTCTAGGCTTCTAGCCATTCTTACACCTTTCTTGGTTTTCGTGGTCGACACCCGTTATGAGGTACCGGGGTGACATCTTTAATCGAATTAACATATAAGCCAGATGCATTCAAAGAACGAATTGCCGAATCTCGACCTGAACCTATCCCCTTAACAAATATATCAATCTTTTCAACTCCATGTTCCCTCGCTTTTTCAACCGCAATTTCAGCAGCAATTTGAGAGGCGTAGGGAGTTGATTTTCTTGAACCTTTAAAACCACTTGCCCCACTAGAGGCCCAGGCAATAACATTGCCGGCTTCATCAGTGATGGTAATAACTGTGTTATTAAAAGTCGACTTGACATGGGCTTGACCATGACTAATGTTTTTTTTAATCTTTTTTTTTCTTACTGCTTTTACCATTTAATTCTCTTTGATTGTTACTATTTGCTGCTTGTTATTAGACTCTAGCTTCAGTTACTCATAGCCAATGCTACTTTACGTCTTTTCGGTTGCTTTTTTACGACCGCTGCCAACAGTTACTTTTTTACCTCTTTTAGTCCGAGAGTTAGTTTTAGTCTTCTGACCACGAACTGGTAGGTTTGCCTTATGCCTCAACCCTCGATAACTACTGGTCTCCTTCAAGCGATTAATATTTTGGATCATTTCTCGTTTAAGCTCACCTTCAATTTTGTAATTTTTCTCAATATTCTCACGAATTTTACCTAACTCATTCTCGGTCAGATCCTTTACTCGAGCATCCGGATTAATACCAGTCTCTGTAAGGATTTTCCGGCTCCGAGTCAAGCCAAGACCATAAATATAGGTTAAGGCAATTTCAACTCTTTTTCCATCCGGAATATTAACACCTGTTATTCTAGCCATTCTTAATTACCCTGCCTCTGTTTATGTTTCGGATTATCACAAATTACCCGAACAACTCCCTCACGTCGGACAATTTTACACTTATTACACATTTTTTTGACTGATGGTCTAACTTTCATTTTTACTTGTGTCTATAAATAATTCTGCCTTTGGTTAAATCGTAAGGGGTCATCTCAACTGTGACTTTATCTCCAGGCAAAATTTTAATGTAATGCATTCTCATTTTGCCAGAAATATGCGCTAAAATAACATGTCCGTTCTCGATTTCTACTCGAAACATAGCGTTCGGTAGGGTCTCAAGGACGGTTCCTTCAACTTCAATTACTTCCTTTGTATCACTCATTCCGGCTAATTTTTCCTTACATATACAGACAGTTTTAAATTATAAACAAATTATCTCTCTTTTGCAAGACTTTTAAAATTCCTCATAACTTCTAATAATCATCTGGGCTTGGATCTGATTTTTAATTTCAATTGCCACACCAACAACAATTAATAAACCAGTACCTCCAATGGTCAGATTAACATCGCCGGTAAACGGTTTGACTAAAAATGGGAGGATTGAAATGAAACTCAAAAAGATTGCCCCCCAAAGAGTAACTCGATTAATCAGATAGGTTAGATAACTTTCTGTCTGGGTACCTGGACGAATTCCTGGTATAAATCCACCTTGCTTTTGAATGTTTTCAGCAACATCTTTTGGCTTAAAGTAAAGAAAGGTGGAAAAAAAAGTAAAGCCAAAGACAAACAAAAACAACATCACTGTATAAGGCCAAGTATTTGGGGCAAAAGTATTTTGAATATACTTAGCCGTATCAGCAACCCAGGCCGTTTTAGCTGTGCCTAAAAAACCGATGATAGTCGGCACATTCATAAAAGCAGCGGCAAAGATAATCGGGATTACTCCAGCCATATTCAATCTGACTGGTAAATAAGTATCAATACTACCATATAATTTTGCTCCTCGAACTTTCTTAGCATATGAAATGGGGATCTTTCTTTGAGCTTCAGTAATAAAGACAATAAAAGCCACGACAATAATGGCTAGGGAAAGAAAAATTCCTACCTTTACCAGCTCTTGAGCATTGAACTGACCAACAAAGAGTTTCTGAATTGTCTGGCTAACTGTAAGCGGCAATCGGGAAACAATTCCAGCGAAGATAACAATACTAATACCATTGCCGATATTTTTCTCAGAAATAAGCTCACCTAGCCACATCAAAAGGATTGTTCCGGCAGTGATAGCGGCAAGCATTACTATCCATTGAATTAAATTTAGGTTAGCAAATATATTTTGGCCAGCTTTAGCGCTAACCGATTGTAAAAATCGAATCATGCCATAGCCTTCAATAAAAGAAACCGGAACGGTTATAATACGAGAATACTGATTTAACTTACGCCTTCCTTGTTCTCCCTCCTTAGATAAAGCTTCAAATTTGGGTACAACCACAGTCAATAATTGAATCATGATCGAAGCAGTTACATAAGGACCTAAGCTCATCATCACAATTGAAAAACGACTCATACCACCTCCGGAAAAGACATCCAGAAAAGATAAAACGCTATTTTTCATAAAAACGTTATCAATAAAATTTTTAACTTGAGCTGGGTCTGGGCCAGGAATTGGTACATGAGCTAATAAACGATAGATAAACAATATAAACAAGACGAAGATAATTTTCCGTCTCAATTCTCGATTGCCTAGTATTCGCTTGATATAAGTCACTCCTGCTCCTATTTTTAGTTTTTAGCTTTTAATTTTACTGGTTGAGTAGTTTGTTTTTTTGCCCCCTCAGTCAAAGAATCAACCTCAAATACAAGTGACCCCTGATATTTCTTGCTGGCCACAATTTTAAAAGGCATTTTAGCCTTAGTGATAAAACCCTCTTTTATAAGAAAATCAACTGTTACTTTCGTCCCGTCCTTGTAGCCACTAAAACGATCAAGGCTAATAGTCAAAGCTTTTGGTCGGATTGATTTAAACCCCCGCCTCTTCGGTACCCTTTGTACTAAAGGTAACTGACCGCCTTCAAAACCGGGCCGAATCTTTTTGCCCGCTCGAGCTAGTTGTCCCTTGGTCCCTCGACCGGCTGTTTTACCTCGTTTTGAACCAATGCCTCGGCCAACTCGCCTGCTTTTTCTATTGACCTGGCCAAATAAGTCCTCCAATTTCATGATTTAATTTCCTTTGTCTGTTTTTTTGTTGTTTTCTCTCCCTTTGTCACTTTCTCAACCTTTTCTTTCTTGTCTCCAGTTTTCATTTTTTTAAAACTACCCAGGGCCTCAATCGTAGCATGAGCATTGTTAATTTTCGAGCTTGAGCCAAGCATTTTCGATAAAATATCTTTAACACCAGCTGCTTCTAAAACAGCGCGAACTGCTCCGCCAGCGATAACACCAGTTCCTTCACTGGCTGGCTTTAGAAATATTTTAGCCCCGGCTCTTTTAGCATAAACCTCATGAGGTATAGTCGTGTCTTTAAGTTGGACCTTAATCATTTTTTTCTTTGCTTGAGCGACAGCTTTAGTAATAGCCCCGGTAACTTCGGATCCCTTTTCAACGCCGAGACCAACTCGCCCGTTTTTATTACCAACAACGACTGTCGCCCGGAAGCGTAATCTTCGCCCACCCTTAACTACACGAGTAACTCGATCAATTTGAATTACTTTTTCCTCAAGTTCTTCCTCGGGTAATTCTTCAAATGCTTGTTTAACCTCAGTATTCAACTCATCTCTCATAACTTCTCCTAGAATTTTAAGCCATTCTTCCGGGCTCCTTCAGCTAAAGCTTTAACCCGGCCATGATAGAGCTTGCCGCCCCGATCAAAAGCAATCTGATTAATTTTCTTTTTTTTCGCTTCTTCAGCAATTTTCTCCCCGACCCTATAAGCTGATTTTGTTTTAGTCATTTTCTCCTTACTCTTCAAATCATCAACATAAACCAGGGTTTTACCGCTAACATCATCAACCAGTTGAGCGATAATATGTTTATTACTAGCACTAACTGATAGGCGGGGTTGATTTTGCGTTCCGCTAATTTTAGCTCTAATTTTGATCCGGCGTCTATTTTTTTTAACAAATCTTTCCAACATTAATTACTCCTTACTTCGCCCCCGTCTTACCGGCTTTTCGCCTAATAACCTCATCTGCATATTTAATACCCTTGCCTTTGTAGGGCTCTGGTTTTTTAAACGAACGAATCTCAGCAGCAACTTGACCAACTTTTTGTTTATCAATTCCAGAAACTTTGATGCTGTTTTTCTCGGTCGTAATTTGAATATCTTCTGGGGCTTGATAATTAATCGGGTGAGAATAACCTAGATGTAAGGTTAGGGTATCTTCCGAAACACTAGCTCGATAACCAATACCATTAAACTCTAATTCTTTCTTAAACCCTTCATTTACTCCTTTAATCATATTAGCAATCATCGTCCGGGTTAAACCATAGAGGGAGGCACTTTCTCGATCATTAACTTTTTTTAACAAGATTATCTTATTCTCAGAAATATTTACAATAATCTTTTGGTTAATAGTCATTGACAACTCCCCTTTGCTGCCAGTAACTTTAATTAAACCTTTTTCAACAACAGCGGTTGTCTCTAGGGGTATTTCTATTGGTAATTTTCCTATTCTTGACATCTTATATCCTTACCAGATTTTACACAAAATTTCACCACCAAGGCCCTTTCTTCTAGCCTCATCACCAGTCATTACTCCCCTAGAGGTTGATAACACGACTAAACCATAGCCCTGGAGAACAGTTGGAATTTTGTTCTTAGTCGAATAAATTCGGCGACCAGGTTTACTAACACGAATTAATTTCTGCAAATTACCATTCAAATTGACACAAATAATCCCGTTATCCTTCTCTATATCAAAATTACGGATGTATTCTTCTTCTTTCAAAATTTTCAGAATTTCTAATTTTAATCTTGACGTCGGAATAATAACTTGTTTCTTCTTCAACAAGCTAGCATTTCTAATTCTTGTTAACATGTCTGCAATTGGGTCAGTGGTTGCCATAAAACATCTCCTTATTACCAACTAGATTTTATTACTCCTGGAATTTCACCTTTGTTGGCTAATTCCCGAAAACAAATACGACACATACCAAATTTTCGCAAATAACCATGAGAGCGGCCGCAAAGGCGACAGCGACGAATTTTGCGAGTCGAAAATTTTGGTTTCTTACTTGCTTTAGCAATTAATGCTTTTCTAGCCATTCTTCTAACTCCTCAGGGGAAATCCTAATAATATTAATAGTCTTTTTGCCTCCTCATCATTTTTAGCCGTAGTGATAATGTTGACTTGCAAGCTGATTGGAGCGTTAGCTTCTTCGAAACTAATTTCAGGGAAAACCAAGTGTTCTCTTATCCCTAAACTATAATTACCATGGCCATCAAAAGCAGTTGGTTTTAAGCCACGAAAGTCACGAACTCGAGGCAAGGCAACACTAACTAAACGATCTAAAAACTCATACATTTTCACGTCTCGCAAGGTGACCGAAACTCCAATATCCATGCCCTCCCGGATTTTAAAGCCAGCAATAGATTTTCTCGCTTTAGCCGTGATTGGGACTTGTCCGGTGATTTGTTTCAAAACATCTACAGCTTCTTCCATAAACTTAGCATTCGTTACCGATCGACCGACTCCCGCATTGATCACAACTTTGGTAATTTCTGGTACCTGATTGACATTTTTATATTGACGTTCACTCATCAATTCTTTAATAATCTGATTTCGATATAAATCTTTTAATCTAGCCATTTTATTCCTTAACCGTCGTTTTGCACACTTTACAGATACGTTCTTTTTGTCCGCTCTTGGTCATTTTGAGGCCAATTCGGGTTGGTTTGCCACAAGCTGGACAAATAAAAGCCACATTAGAAATATCGATTGGCTTGTTAATCTCAATTAGGCCACCACCTGGATTTTTCTTGCTCGGTTTGGTTGCCTTTTTTACCGCATTAACCCCAGTCACAATAACCTTTCTCTCCCGTAAGAAAATTCGGCCAACATCACCAATTTTGCCTTTATCTTTGCCGGCTAGGATAATTACTTTGTCACTTTTTTTAATCTTTGTTTTCATTCTTATAAAACCTCTGGCGCTAAAGAAACGACTTTCATGTAGCCTTTTTCACGTAGCTCACGAGCAACCGGTCCGAAGATTCGAGTACCGCGTGGTTGTCCTTGCTTGTCAATCAAAACAGCCGCATTATCATCAAATTTAATTAAGGAACCATCCTTGCGACGATAATCCTTGCTCACCCGGACAATAACAGCCTGAACAACTTCTTTCTTCTTAGCATTACCGCCTGGAATTGCTTGCTTAACCGAACAAACAACAACATCACCAAGAGTCGCGTATCTACGCCTGGTCCCTCCTAAGACCTTGATACACATTAATTCCCTGGCTCCGGTATTATCAGCTACCTTCAATCTGGTTTGTTGTTGTACCATCCTATTTTGATATTTCCTTTCCCGTTACTTTTTTACTCACAACCCAACGTTTCTTAGTAGACATTGGCCGCGACTCGGCTAGGTTAACAATGTCGCCGATCTTATACTCATTCTTCTCATCGTGAGCTAAAAATTTTCTGGAAACAGCATAATTTTTCCGATACAGGGGGTGTCGTTTAGTCCCTTCAACTAAAATAGTAACTGTTTTATCCGTTTTGTCAGAAATAACTTTTCCTTTTAGAATTCTTTTCATTATTTATCCCCCGATTTTTTATCTCTCGCCTTTTTTAATCTTGCTTCTTCCTTAATAATTTCTCTCTCTCGCAAGATCGTCCTAACTTGAGCAATTAATCTTTTGGCTTTCTTAATTTCGCTAACATTAGTCATTTCACGACTAGCAATTTTAAAGTGATCTTTGACTAACTTTGCCTTGGTTTCAGTCAAAAGATTGATTAAGGCTTTATCATCTTTTTGCACTAATTCCTTAATCTTCATTGCTACTCCCATGATCCTTCAAAATGATCTTGGTTTTAATCGGTAATTTATGACTAGCCAAACGTAAGGCTTCTTTAGCGACTGGTATAGCTACTCCATCCATTTCGAATAGAACTCGACCCGGTTTAACAACCACGACAAAATGATCGGGGGTACCTTTGCCTGAACCCATCCGGGTTTCGTTCGGCTTCTTAGTTACTGGCTTGTCAGGAAAGACACGAATCCAGATTTTGCCACCACGTTTTATATATCTGGTCATCGCTCGTCTGGCTGCCTCAATTTGCCGCGAAGTTACCCAGGCAGGTTCTAGGGCCTTGATGCCAATTTTGCCAAATTCAATATTCTGTCCCCGTGTTGCCTTGCCTGTCTGGGGATTTTTTTGACTCTTGCGATATTTGGTTTTTCTGGGCATTAGCATTTTTAACCCCTTTTTCTCTTACTCTGCTTTTCAATCATTCCATTATATATCCAGACCTTAATTCCTAAGATACCGTAGGTTGTTTTAGCCCGAGATGTACCATAATCAATATCTGCATCTAGGGTAGCTAGAGGAATTTTACCGCGGATAACGTGTTCTTTTCGAGCAATTTCTGCTCCATTTAAACGGCCAGAGACCATGACTTTAATTCCCTTCACTCCTTCTTTGCTAGCTTTATCAATCGCTTGTCTCATCGTTCGTTTAAAAGGAATCCTTTTCTCTAACTGTTGAGCTATATTATTGGCAATTAATTGAGCATTCGCTTCTGCCTTTCGAATTTCTAAAATGTTTATGTCTTTGATTTTGCCCTTGGTTAATTTAGTTAGTTTGCTCTTTAATTCCATTGCTCCAGCACCACCGCGACCAATAACCACCCCCGGTCTAGAAGTATGAATATTAATGCTAACTTGGTTTGCATTGCGCTCTATCTCGACCTTAGCAACCCCAGCTTTATTGCCAAGTTCTCCCAAAATATACTGACGGATTCTTATATCTTCATAAAGCATATCAGCATAACCACGATTAGCAAACCAGCGTGATTGCCAGTTTTTATGGACTTGGAGACGAAAACTAATTGGACTGACTTTATGACCCATTATTTTTTCTCCCCGATCTTTTCTTCCTTTGCCTTAGTCTCTTTCTTTTCGACCGATTTCTTCTCGGGCTTTGCCTCTATTTTACCTTTTATTTTGAGTCTTTCTTTTTTTCGGCTAGGAGCTGAGACACTCTTGACAGAAGTTTTGTCATTTGTCTCGTCAGTAACAATGATCGTTATGTGGCTGGTTCTCTTTAAAATATGGGAAGCCATTCCCCTGGCCCGAGGACGATATCTTTTTAAAGAAGATCCTCCATCAACCAAAATATTTTTAATAATTAATTTATCACCATCAAGGTTATGGTTATTCTCAGCATCAGCTACTGCTGTTCTTACCGTTTTATAAATAATATGAGCTGCTTTCTTTTGATTAAATTTTAACAAATTTAATGATTGCTTGGCATTCCGGCCACGAACAATATCAGCAACAAGTCTTGCTTTCTTGGGTGATATCCTAATAAATTTTCCCACTGTTTTTACTTCCATCTTTTTAACTTACTAATTTATTAACCATTAAACTTTTAGTTTATCTTATTTCCCTTGCGTTCTGGCTAACTTGCCACCATGACCGCGAAACTTACGCGTTGGAGCAAATTCTCCCAAGTGATAACCAACCATATTTTCTGTCACGAAAACCGGCAGATGGTCTTTGCCATTATGAACAGCGAAGGTATGACCAACCATTTCTGGCGTAATAACCGCTTTTCTGGCCCAAGTTTTAATCACTTTTCGTTCATTGCCAAGAGCTTTGACCTTTGCCATAAGCCGCTCGTCGATATATGGTCCTTTTTTTAATGACCGTGACATCTTTTCTCCTTACGGAACCCCGCTTGGGGCTTTTATCTTCGACCTTTTTTACGTGATCTAATAATTAAATTGTTTGATCTCTTCTTTCGACTTCTAGTTTTCAAGCCTAGAGCTGGTATGCCCCAGGGGGTTTTGGGATTCTTTAACCCGATGGGGGCTTGACCCTCGCCACCACCATGAGGATGGTCAACTGGATTCATTGCTTTACCACGAACAGTGGGGCGAAAACCCATATGGCGTTTGCGACCAGCTTTACCAATTTTAATGTTTGAATGCTCCGGATTAGAAACAATTCCCAAGCTAGCTAGACAGTTTTCGCTCATCAAGCGAATTTCACCCGAGGGTAGCTTAACTTGAGCAGAGCCTGCTTCTTTAGCCATTAATTGAGCCTTGGTCCCAGCTGAGCGAGCAATTTGTCCACCCTTGCCTGGAAACAGCTCAACATTGTAAATAATTGTCCCAACTGGAACATCTTTCAGGGCTTTTCTACTGCCTGTACGTATCTCTGCTTGACTGCCAAAGGCTAGTTTAGTCCCAACCTTAAGATCAGCTGGAGCAATTATGTACAATTTTTGACCATTTTCCTTTTTTAAAAGAGCAACTCGAGCAGAACGATTCGGATCATACTCAATCGCTTCTACCGTTGCTTTAACGTTTTCCAACATTTTAAAATCAACTAAACGGTAGGCTCTTTTGGCTCTCCCGCCGCGATGGCGAATGGTAATTTTGCCTTGGCTGTTCCGTCCGGCCTTCCTCTTTAGGGGCGCTAGGAGTGATTTTTCCGGATATTTTTTGGTAATATCATAAAAATCATCTGTTGACATACCTCGCCGAGCATTACTGGTTGGTTTTAAGATTTTAACAGCCATTATATTCCTTTAAACTCCTCAATTTTTTCACCTTTTTTAATCGTCACAATAGCCTTCTTATAATCCTTTCTCTTGCCAATTATTCGACCAAATCTTTTTACTTTACCTTCAATAATCACTGTATTAATACTTAAGACATGAACCTTAAAAGCTTTTTCTACTGCTTTGGCAATTTCGATCTTGGTTGCTCTTTTAGCTACTAAAAAAACATATTTACCACTTTCAGCTGCCGCAAAGCTTTTTTCACTGATAATTGGTTGTTTTAATATACTAAGCTCTTCCATTTATTTTCCCCAAAATTCATCCGTCTTTTCTAGCGCATCTCCAACAAAAATGATTCTTTTAGCATCTAGGAGATTAAAAACATTCAGATTACGATAATCACAGACTTTTATATTACTTAGATTACGACTGGCTAAAATTTCTTTTTCGGCTAAGCTCGGAAAGACAAATAAAGCCTTGGCTTGGCCAACCAGTTTTTCGGTTATTTTAGCAAAATTCTTGGTCTTTTCAACTGTGATAGACTCAATTTGCACTATGTCGGCTTTTTTAGCTACTAGAGCAGAAACAATCGCTGCCCGCTTTTTCTTCTTAGGTAAGTTTTTATTAAAATTTTGTTCACCGGTCGGGCCAAAGATGACTCCGCCACCTCGCCAAAGCGGGTTGCGAATTGAGCCCGAGCGAGCCCGACCGGTACCTTTTTGACGATGGGGTTTCCTGCCGCCACCAGCGATCTCGGCACGGATCTTAGTCTTAGCACTGGCTAATCGACGATTACTCAACTGAACCACTATCGCCTCATGAACTAAAGCTAGGTTAACAGGTTCGTCAAGAATTGCTAATTTGAAATCTTTTTCTTCCTTCTTTTGACCGGACTTACTAAAAACTGCTATTTTCATTTTTAACTCCTTATCAAAACAACTGCCTCTTTTGGCCCAGGGATTGCTCCCCTAATGGCAATGGTATTATTTTCCGCGTCTATCTTGACAACTTTTAAATTTTTTACGGTTACTTGTTCATGACCCATTTGCCCTGGAAGTTTTTGTCCCTTGAAAACATGTTCTGGATAGCCAGCACCGATTGAACCAGGAGCTCGATAGTTACGACTGCCATGGGTTTTGGGGCCACGATGAAAATTATGTCTCTTGATGGTCCCGGCAAAACCTTTCCCCTTAGAGATACCAGTGATCTTGATTAAATCACCTTCATTAAAAATATCGACCTTGATTGCATCCCCTACTTTTAATCCCTCTTTGTCGATATTCTCTGTTTTTGCTTCGCGCAAAACCTTGCTCTCTGATTTTGATTTTTTAAGATGGCCTAATTGCGGCCTGTTAATTTTTTTTGCCCGACCAAAACCGAATTGAATGGCATTATAACTTTCTTTTTCTTTTGTTTTGACTTGAGTAATCACACATGGACCAGCTTCAACAATAGTAACAGGAACAAAGTTCCCTACTTCATCAAAAATGTGAGTCATGCCAATTTTTTTTCCGATTAATGTTTTCATGGTTTTTTGCATAAAAATATATATATCGACAAAAAGGTAGTTTCTAAATTCATTAGACTTGCCTAATCCCCGCTTGTTTGGTTTGTTAAATTGTACAAACGCAAGAAAAATTATATTAATTTTAATCTCAAAAGTCAACGGTTTTATATCAAAAAAACTTCTCATTGACAAAGAGAGGATTTTCGATTAGAATTCTAAATCACGTTTTCTGCGTGAGTGTCAACCCGGGAGGCTGTTGTTATGACTCATGCTCATGCTGCTATCATTAGAAGGGCTAAGCGGCTTTTCTGGACCATTAACGCCTTCTATCCTTACAGTCCAACTGTCTACACACCGATTCATGACCTAGCCGTTGAGCTCAAAAAGTTGATGACAGCCAACAAGCTTCAGTCTTCTGACCTTGGCAGCATCACTCAGGAAGGCTTTGATCAGATCATGAATGAGGCGTTGTCAAGAGAGACTCGCTTCTCCGGCGGCCCTATTTCACGCTAGAAAGCTTGGCCCGGATATCGTTATGTCAACGAGGTCCGGGCCCTGTCCATTTAATAACAACTTTTTTATAAAAATACCCTAGCAACTACTCTTCCCTTCAACCATCAGTTTTCAAAGAAAACGAGAAGTGAATGAGCTTTTAGAAAATCACTCGCCGAAGGCCGACTGTAAGGAGTTGTGATTTTCCAAACTCGAATGAATGCATGAGTGACACCCGCCCGACACGAGTATCAGCTCGGGCGGGTTTTGAAAAGCTGCCTGGTTGAGAATTTTTGCTACTTTTTGCAAATAAAAAGTGGAGAGAATAGGATTCCTCCGCTTCGGTCGGAATAACAAACAATAAAAGAACCCTGAATTTCTTCAGGGTTCTTTATTAACTTATTTAATTTTTCATAAGTTACATTTTTATCTCAATATCGACACCGGCTGGCAGATTGATATTCATTAAGGCATCGACGGTTTTGTTGGTATAGTCAGTGATATCGATTAATCTCTTATGAACTCTCATTTCAAACTGTTCACGGGAATCCTTGTCGATATTGCTGGAGCGAAGAACAGTAATCGGATTTCGATCAGTTGGCAAGGGAATTGGCCCCATGATAACTGCTCCGCTTCGCTCTGCTGCTTCGATGATTTGAACCGAAGATTGATCAATTATTTTATGATCATAAGCTTTGAGCTTAATTCGGATCCGTTGTTTAGTCTTTTCTTCGGCCATTGTCCTTTATCTATTTTTTAATTTTCGTGACCACACCAGAACCAACGGTTCTGCCACCTTCACGAATCGCGAAGTGTAAACCTTCCTCGATAGCAATCGGCTGAATCAATTTAACACCCATCTTGATATTATCACCAGGCATGACCATCTCGCCCTCAAAGGTAATTTCACCCGTTACATCTGTCGTTCGAATGTAAAATTGAGGCTTATAACCCTTAAAGAAAGGTGTATGTCTTCCACCCTCTTCTTTGGTCAGAATGTATACTTCTGAGTCAAATTCGGTATGAGGAGTAATAGAGCCTGGCTTAGCCAAAACCATACCACGTTCTATGTCAGTCTTTTCAATACCGCGAAGCAAAACACCAGCATTATCACCAGCCTGACCTTGATCAAGTTGCTTTCTGAACATTTCAATACCGGTAACAACCGTTTTGCGAGTTGGCTTAATGCCGACAATTTCAACATTTTCGTTGACTTTGATGACACCTTTTTCAATACGGCCAGTGGCCACGGTGCCACGGCCTTTGATTGAAAAAACATCTTCAACTGGCATCAAGAAAGGCTTGCTTGTGTCCCGTTGTGGTTCCGGAATATAGCTGTCAAGGGCATCAAGAAGTTCAAGAACAGCTTTTTGGGCTTCCGCATCACCCTCATAAGCCTTTAGAGCTGAGCCTTTGATAATTGGTGCTTTGTCACCATCAAATTCATATTTAGTCAGAAGCTCCCGGATTTCCATTTCCACTAGATCAAGCATTTCCTGATCTTTGACTTGATCTGTTTTATTCATAAAAACGATGATTCTTGGTACGCCGACTTGCTTAGCTAAAAGCAAATGTTCCCGTGTCTGGGGCATTGGGCCATCAGTCGCCGCGACGACCAGAATTGCTCCGTCCATCTGAGCAGCACCAGTGATCATGTTTTTGACATAGTCAGCATGTCCGGGACAATCAACATGAGCATAGTGACGTTTATCAGTTTCATATTCGGAGTGATGAGTAGCAATAGTGATGCCTCGCTCTTTCTCCTCCGGCGCATTATCAATCTCTTCAAATTTTTCAACCTTAGCCATACCCTTCTCACCTAAGATTTTCAGGATGGCAGCAGTTAAGGTCGTTTTACCATGATCAACGTGACCAATAGTTCCGACATTTATATGTGGTTTGGTTCTTTTGAATGCTTCTGCCATGTTATTCTCCTTTTCGTCCAAAGGACGACCTGGACCAGAGGCCCATCAGCCTCTGGCCGAAGCCCCTGGCTGCTTTTATTAATGTTGTTTTTGATTAAACAAACCCTTCCACACTTCACTTTGCGTGGATATTATTTTATTAAATTGTTGCTAACACATGTTACTACAATTTTTTATTTTCTGCAACAGTCTTATTATTTATTCTTTCGCCTCAACTGGTTTTTTTACCTCGCTTGGTAATGATTTCCTGGGCAATACCAGCTGGAACTTCTTCATAATGATCAAATTCCATATTATAATTGCCTCGCCCCTGAGTCATTGAACGAAGATTAGTCGCATAACCAAACATCTCTGCCAGGGGAACAAGGGCATCAACGACCTTTATTTGTCCCCGATCAGACATTTGTTGAATCCGACCCCGCTTAGAGTTCAAATCGCCCATGACATCACCCATATAATCCTCGGGGACAATTACTTCCACTTTCATAATCGGCTCTAAGATAACCGGATGAGCTTTGCGAACACCCTCTTGAAGAGCAATCGAGGCAGCAATTTTAAAAGCCAATTCAGATGAATCAACATCGTGAAAGGAGCCATCGTACAAAATTACTCGGGCGTCAACGACCGGATAGCCAGCAATAACCCCGTTTCCCATCGCTTCCTTGACTCCGTTCTCAACTGCTGGTATGTACTCCCTCGGGATGGTCCCGCCAACGATTTTATTGACAAATTCAAAACCAGTTCCCTTCTCCAGCGGTTCAATATCAAGCCAGACATGACCATATTGACCGCGACCACCAGACTGACGGATAAATTTACCTTCCTGCTGGACTTTAGATTTAATCGTCTCTCGATAAGCAACTTGCGGTTTGCCAACATTGGCTTCGACTTTAAATTCTCTCTTCATTCGATCAACAATAATATCTAGGTGAAGTTCGCCCATACCAGAAATAATCGTTTGTCCTGTTTCTTCGTTAGTGCTAACCCGAAAGGTTGGGTCTTCTTCTGCTAATCGGACTAGGGCTAGACCCATTTTTTCCTGATCAGCTTTAGTTTTAGGCTCAATTGCGACTTGAATAACCGGCTCGGGGAAGATAATGCTTTCTAGAATAATTGGATAGTTAACTTCACAGATAGTATGGCCAGTCAAGGTTGCTTTTAAGCCCACAGCAGCAGCAATTTCGCCAGCATAAATTTCACGGACTTCTTCGCGGTTATTGGCGTGCATCCGTACAATCCGGCCGATTCTTTCCTTTTCATTTGTTGAGGCATTTAAGACATAACTGCCAGAAGAAAGTTTACCACCATAAACTCGGAAGAAAGCCAGCTTGCCGACAAAGGGATCGGCAGCAATTTTGAAAACCAAGGCATTAAATGGATTATTATCATCAACTTTTACCGCTTCTTCTTCCCCTGTCTTGGGATTAGTTCCTCTAGCCGGAGGAACTTCCAGAGGATCGGGTAAATAATCAACAATAGCATCAAGGACAGCCTCAACAATTACTCCTCGACCATCACCACCCAAGACCGGATAAAATTGACCGGAAATAACACTTTTCCGAATAGCCGAGATAAACTCTGCCTCCGTTAATTTTTCTCCCCTTAAATATTTTTCCATTAAGATTTCGTCAGCCTCAACTGTTTTTTCTAACAATTCCTGCCGTAGTTTTTCACATTTATCTCTGAGGTCAGCTGGAATTTCACTTTCGGTCAAGCTTTTATCTGTATAATCACTGTAGGTAAAAGCTCTCATCTTGACCAAATCAACTACTCCTGAGGTTTTTTGCTCTTGACCAATTGGCACTTGGAGAGCATAAGCATTACGAGAAAGTCTCTCGCGAATTGAATCTAAGCTTTTAAAAAAATCACCCCCGGTTTGATTAATCTTATTAATAAAACAAATTCGTGGCACACCATACTTATCAGCCTGGTGCCAAACAGTTTCACTTTGCGGTTCAACGCCCATTTTCCCGTCAAAAATAACGACTGCACCATCGAGAACACGCAGAGAACGCTCCACTTCTACGGTAAAATCAACATGTCCTGGTGTATCAATAATATTTATTTGGGTATTTCGCCAAAAACAGGTTGTCGCTGCCGAAGTAATAGTAATACCCCGTTCGCGCTCTTGCTCCATCCAGTCCATGGTTGCTTCCCCTTCATGAACTTCGCCGATCTTGTGCACTTTTCCAGTAATATACAAGATACCTTCTGTTACAGTTGTTTTACCAGCATCAATATGAGCAATGATACCAATATTTCTTATCTGATCTAAACCATACTTTCTGGTCAATTTTATTCCCTTCGTGTCTTTAATAATGACCCTTTAATTTATCTCATAATTTCAACCGGCCATTTTTAATATCTTGCAAAATGAGCAAAGGCTTTATTGGCCTCGGCCATCTTGTGAGTATCTTCACGCTTTTTGATCGCTATGCCAACGTTGTTGTAAGCATCAATCAATTCACTCGCTAAAGCTTTATCGTAAGACATGCCAGTACGAGCTCGGGCCGCCTCTCTAATCCAGACGATAGCGTAATGGAGGCGCCGGTTACCCTTAACTTCCATTGGTATTTGGTAAGTTGCTCCACCAATGCGACGAGAGCGAACTTGCAGAACTGGAGAAACATTCTTAATAGCTTGTTCTAAAACTTCTAGAGCTGGTTTACCGATTTCTTTCTCAATCTTTTCAAGGGTACTATAAACTAAATTAGTCGCAACAGTCTTTTTCCCATTAAGCATAATCTTGTTTATTATCTTTGAGACTAGAATACTTTTGTATTTCAGGTCGGGTTCTAGCTTTCGCTTAGCAACTTTTCTTGGATTTCTAGGCATCTAACCACTCCTTAACTTTTCTTAGCCCCATATCGGCTACGACCCTGTTTGCGATTAGCAACACCGCCGGTATCTAGTACTCCACGAATAATATGATAACGAACTCCGGGTAAATCCTTGACTCGCCCACCACGAATCATAACAATGCTATGCTCTTGCAAATTATGACCAATTCCGGGAATATAAGCAGTCACTTCCATTTGATTGGTCAACCGGACACGAGCTACTTTGCGTAAAGCCGAGTTCGGTTTCTTGGGCGTTCTGGTTGTTACTTTAACACAAACCCCTCTTTTTTGCGGGGAAGATGTTGAAATCGACTTGTTTTTAAGAGCATTATGAACCTTCTGCAAGGCTGGGGATTTAGTCTTAGCTCTCGTTCTTTTTCTTGGTTTTCGAATTAATTGATTGATTGTTGGCATGTTTACCTTTTAAATCTTAAGAATTTTAGCAATTTATTTCCTACCCGTCAAGGATTTATCAAAGCCGGTACCGGCTGGTATAAGCTTGCCGATGATGACATTTTCTTTCAATCCCTTTAGTTCATCGACTTTGCCCGCAATCGAGGCCCCAATTAAAACTTTGCTTGTTTCCTGGAAAGAAGCAGCCGATAAAAAACTGTCTGTTGTTAGGGCAACTTTAGAAATTGATAGCAACAGATTGGTATATTCAGCTGGCTTGCCACCACGTTTTATGGCCTCCTTATTGGTCTGGTTTAAGGCCGTTCTAGAAACAAACTCTCCAACTACAAACGGTGTGCCATTGGCTTCATCAATACGACAACGACTAAACATCTGACGAATAATAATCTCTATATGCTTATCATTAATTGTCTGGCCTTCAGAGGCGTAAGTTTGTTGAACTTCCTTGACAATATAGCGCTGAACAGCTTGTTCACCCAGTAACCTTAAAGCTTCCTGCAAATTCCATGATCCTTCAGTCAAAGCCTGTCCGACCTTCACCAAGTCATTATCTTTAACCAATAAACTAATCTGGGAAGAGATTTCGTAAGTTTTAATATTGGCTTCCTTTATAACTTGGATCTCGTCGTCCTTTATCTTGACCGTCCCCATGCTTTTAGCTTTCAAGGCCCTCTTACCGGGCTTAGTCGCTAGGACATCACGAGCTTCAACAACTTGATTGTTTTTTACTTCAATTTCATAACCATTTGCATCATAAATATCTTTATCCAGCTCTTGTGAAACAATCTCTATTTTGTGCTTTCCCTCGGCTGTTTGAACATGAACCTTGCCGGCAATTTCTACCAAAATTGCTTGGCCTTTTGGTATACGAGCTTCAAAGAGTTCTTCCACTCGAGGTAAACCCTGGGTAATGTCAGCTCCCGCAACACCGCCGGCATGAAAAGTCCGCATTGTTAACTGAGTGCCCGGCTCACCAATTGACTGAGCAGCAATAATTCCAACTGCCTCACCAAGGGAGATTAAGCCGCCTTTAGCCAAGTCAGCACCATAACACTTCTGACAAACTCCCCATTCAGCTTTACAGTTAGAGGCTGACCTGATATAAACTTCTTCTACCCTTGATTGATCAATTTTTTCAAAAACATCATCATCGATCAGAACACCCCTTTTAGCAATAATTTCACTGGTCTTTTGATTAACAACATTTTCAGCTAGAACACGTCCCTTAATACGAGCAGCAAAGTCCTCTCCAATCATTCTTGATTCAGTCCGAGAAATTTGTGTTGTTTCTTTTGTCCCACAATCTGCCTCTGTCACAACAACATCCTGAGAAACATCAACTAAACGACGAGTTAAATAACCAGAATCAGAGGTTTTCAGGGCCGTATCAGAAAGTCCTTTTCGGGCCCCATGGGTCGATATAAAATATTCCAGTGAAGAGAGGCCTTCTTTATAGTTAGACTTAATCGGGAGTTCAATAATTCGACCAAGAGCATTTACAACTAAGCCTTTCATGCCCGCCATCTGAGAGAATTGCCCGGTTTTACCGCGAGCTCCTGAGGCCATCATCAGATAGGAACTCAGGTTCCGATTCATCTGTTCCTCCATATCTAACTGAATTTGATCACGAGCTTCGGTCCAAATTTCTATTGCTTTATTATACTTCTCATCCTCGGTTATCAAGCCTTGATTATACTGGTTAAAAACATGCTCTTCTTTTTTCTCGCTTTCTCTTAAAATTTTATCTTTGGTGTCGGGGATTTCTAAATCATCCATAGAGAAAGACAAACCTGATCTGGTTGAGTACCTGAATCCCAGCTTTTTAATCTGATCAACAAATTTAACGGTGACTCCCGGACCACAAAGTTTAAAAACTTTTTCTACCAGAACCGTTAATTTCTTAACCTCAAGTACTTCATTAACAAAACCAAGATCTTTCGGCAAGATCTCATTAAATAAAAGTCGACCGACACTAGTTTCAATTAGTTCATTATCTACGTTAACCTTAATTTTAGACCTCAGACCAATCTCTCTGGAGTCATAAGCCAGGATTGCCTCTTTGGCATCGGCAAAGATTTTGTCTATTTTAGAGTTATCCTCTTCGATAACAGTCATCCAGTAGCAACCAAGGATAATATCCTGGCTTGGTTTTACGACCGGTTCGCCGGCAGCCGGCTTTAAAAGATTATTGGTTGAAAGCATAATTTCCCGAGCTTCTTTTTGGGCTTCGGTCGATAACGGCACGTGAACAGCCATCTGGTCACCATCAAAATCAGCATTAAAGGCAGCACAAACTAAAGGATGGATTTGTATTGCTTTACCCTCAATCAGGACTGGCTTGAAAGCCTGAATACCCAGTCGATGGAGAGTTGGAGCCCTGTTTAATAAAACATATTTGTCTTTAATCACTTCATCAAGGGCATCCCAGACTTCATTTTTACCTCTTTCTATCATCCGACTAGCACTTTTAACGTTATGGGCCAAGCCATTTATAATTAATTTGGAAATGACAAACGGTTTGAATAATTCCAAGGCCATCATCTTTGGCAGTCCGCATTGATGAAGGTCCAGCTCCGGACCGACAACAATAACTGAGCGGCCAGAATAATCAACCCGTTTACCTAAGAGATTTTGACGAAATCTTCCTTGCTTACCTTTTAGCATATCTGCTAATGAACGTAATTTTCGGCGAGTTGTCGCCGTAGCAACATTTTTATCACGACGAGCACCGTTGTCAATTAAGGCATCGACGGCTTCCTGGAGCATTCTTTTTTCGTTGCGGCAAATAACTTCCGGGGCATCCATATCTAATAGCCGGCGAAGACGATTGTTGCGGTTAATAACTCGTCGATAAAGATCATTAAGGTCAGATGTAGCAAAACGACCACCATCAAGTTGAACCATTGGACGAAGATCGGGCGGAATAACCGGTAGAACTATTAGAATCATCCATTCTGGTCGAATCTTAGCATTGATAAAGCCTTCGATTAATTTTAATCTCTTTAATGATTTTTTTCGTTTAACACCTTGGAAATTATCCACTTCACGACGAAGAGAGCTGGTTAATTCTTCCAAATTAATTTTTGAAAGCAACTCCTGGATTGCCTCAGCTCCTATGCCGGCTCGAAAAACTTCACCATACTTCATGGAAAGTTCTCGGTATTTAGATTCAGAAATTATTTCTGATATAACTAACTGACCCAGTTCTTCCTTGGCACTGCTACGATACTGCTCCAACTCTTCAATTTGAATTGCTGTCTCATCATTCTTTTTTTTATTACCCTCAATTTCCGATTTACGCTTTTTAAATTCCTCATCAATTTGTTTCAAAGCCCCAGCTTTGGCTTTTTCATCGACATCGAGAACAATAAAATTAGCAAAGTAAACAACTTTTTCTAGGTCACGAACAGATAAATTCAAAGCTAGACCAATTGAGCTAGGAGTACCGCGCAAGAACCAAATATGAGATACTGGCACAGCTAGTTTAATGTGTCCCATTCTCTCTCTCCGGACAATTGAACGGGTTACTTCCACTCCACAGCGATCACAAATAACTCCCTTATAGCGAATTCTCTTGTATTTGCCACAGTAACACTCCCAATCTTTAGAAGGCCCAAAAATTCTCTCGCAGAAAAGGCCGTCTTTTTCCGGTTTGAGAGTACGGTAATTAATCGTTTCTGGTTTAGTGATTTCTCCTCGAGACCATTGCATAATATGATCCGGCGAAGCCACCATTAATTTCACGGCCTGGAAATTATCATTTTTTGTTTCGCTTATAATCATTTTCCACCTCGCGCTTGTTCTTTCTCCAACTTTTCTAGAACTTCAAAATCATCTTTAGTTTCCTCTTCAGTGACATCAAGGGCAGGTAATCCTTTCTCGCCTTCACTACCAACCATCATCTCGGCATCTTTGAGTTCTTCAATATTTTCTTTGTATGTTTCTTCAATGATTTCTTCAGCCTCAATCTCTTTCTTGCCTTCACCTTCTTCTTGTATCAGATCAACAGCCAAGCCGAGGCCCTGTAACTCCTTAACCAAAACATTAAACGATTCTGGAATTCGTGGCTCTTTAATCTCTTCCCCTTTAATGACAGCTTCGTAAGCTTTGGAACGACCAACCACGTCATCAGATTTAACAGTTAAAATTTCTTGTAGGGTATGAGCAGCGCCATAGGCTTCCAGAGCCCAGACTTCCATTTCTCCAAATCTTTGACCACCAAACTGAGCTTTACCCCCAAGTGGCTGCTGGGTAACCATAGCATAAGGGCCGATAGAGCGAGCGTGGATCTTGTCTTCAACCAAATGTAAAAGTTTTAACATGTACTTGTAACCAACGACTGTTTTTTCGGCGAAGGGCTCGCCACTTCGACCATCATAAAGTTGAACTCGACCATCTTCTGGCAAATCAGCATTTCGTAACAACTGCTTGATCTGTTCAATGGTCACTCCATCAAAAACAGGAGTAGCAATCTTGAAACCAAGAGCCTTAGCGGCCCAGCCAAGGTGGGTTTCTAAAATCTGACCAAAATTCATACGAGAAATAACCCCTTGAGGATTTAAAATTATATCTACGGGGGTTCCATCTTCTAGGTAGGGCATTTCTTCTTCTGGTAAAACCTTGGCAATAACTCCTTTATTTCCATGGCGACCAGCCATTTTATCACCAACAGCAACCTTTCTCATCTGGGCAATAGTAACAAAAATTTGCTTGATCACGCCAACTGGGAGTTCATCACCTTTTTCCCGACTCTTGATATTAACATTAACCACCTTGCCATGAACCCCTGGCTGGACGCGCAAACTACTGTCTTTGACATCACGAGCTTTTTCACCAAAAATTGCTCGAAGCAGCCTTTCTTCAGCCGTTAATTCTGTCTCGCCCTTGGGGGTAATTTTTCCAATTAAAATATCGCCAGCGACTACCTCTGCACCAATACGAACAATGCCGTTTTCATCCAGATCGCGCAAAGCATCTTCACCAACGTTAGGAATATCTCGAGTAATAATTTCTTCACCCAGCTTGGTATCGCGAACATCGATGTGAGATTCCTCGAGATGAATCGAGGTATAACGATCATCTTTAACTAATTTTTCGGAAAGGATAATAGCATCTTCAAAGGTACCTCCCTCCATACACATAAAGGCCGCTAAGATATTCTGACCCAAAGCCAGTTCACCACTCTCCACAGCCGCTCCATCAACTAAAAGATCGCCCTTTTTTACCTTTTGACCTTTGCTGACAACCGGTTTTTGGTTAATGCAAGTATCGGTATTTGACTGCTCAAACTTTTGCAGAGGAATAATTTCTTCGCTACCATTTCTATATTTTATGGTCAAATGATCACTAGTAACAGAAACTATTTCTCCACTGGCTTTAGCCAAAACTACCTGGCCGGTATCTTCGGCTACTTTAGCCTCATTGCCAGTCCCAATAATAGGCGATTCCGGCTTAACCAAAGCAACGGCCTGACGTTGCATATTGGCTCCCATCAAAGCCCGGCGAGCATCATCATGTTCCAAAAAAGGAATTAAAGCCGCTGAAATACCAACCGGTTGTTCTGTGGCAACATCGATATAATCAATTTCTTCAACATCAACCTCATCGGCTTCTCCGCTTCGGCGAGCAATGGCTGTCTTTTTTAAAAAATGACCATTTTTATCAACCGGGGTTTTGGCTTGAGCAATAATAATCCGATCTTCTTCATCAGCTGTTAGGTAAATAATCTCGTTAGTCGCTAATGGTTCCACGAGTAGAAAATCATCTCCATTGGTGACTAGGACTTTAGCTACTACAGAGGTAACTTTTGCTCCAGTCTTAACAATAACCTTACCGGCTTTATCTTTTAGGTCTTTACTCACTGTACAGCCAACGGCTGACCGGCCATCATTTTTCACCTTACTGACAACTTTTCGATATGGCGTTTCAATAAAGCCATATTCATTAATTCTAGAAAAGGTTGAAAGTGAACTGACCAAGCCAATATTTGGGCCTTCTGGGGTTTCAATCGGACAGATTCGGCCATAGTGAGTCTTATGAACATCGCGAACTTCAAAACCAGCTCTTTCCCGCGTTAATCCGCCCGGCCCCAAGGAACTCAATTTGCGCTTATGAGTCAATTCACTCAAAGGATTAGTCTGATCCATAAACTGAGAAAGCTGAGAGCTGGCAAAGAATTCCCGAACAGCGGCAACAATCGGACGAACATTGATTAACTGGCTAGCAGTTACTGTCACCGGATCATTGGTCGACATTCGATCCCTAATGATACGCTCAACACGAAGCAGACCCATACGAAATTTATTCCGCAAGAGCTCACCGACGGTTTTAACTCGCCTGTTGCCCAAATTGTCAATATCATCGGCTATTCCATTACCGTTATTCAGATTAATAATCTCTTTAATAATCTCCACTAGATCTGCCGGATGTAAAACATGATTTTCTTGACTATTTTCAACATCAAGATCAAGCCGTTTATTCATTTTGTATCGGCCAACGCGGGAAAGATCATATTTTTTGATATCAAAGAAAACGCCCTCGATGTAGTTTTGAGCATTCTCAACAGTAGCTAGATCGCCTGGGCGAATTCTTTTATAAACTTCGACAAAAGCCTCGCTTTGATTAGCTGAAGGGTCCTTCTCAAAAGTGTTTTTAATAAAATCTCGATCCGGATTAGTATTGACGTCTTTAAACAGATTAATTATTTCTTCATTAGTTGTATAGCCAAAAGCTCGTAGTAATGCCGTGATGGGGATTTTTCTCTTGCGATCAATTTTGGCATAAATAACATCCTGGGGGCTGGTTTCCATTTCCAGCCAAGCTCCCCGACCCGGTATAACCTTGGCCCCAAAAAGTTCCTTGCTGCCAGAAATATTCGAGCTAAAGAAAACGCCAGGTGAACGAATCAGCTGGCTGACAACAACTCTTTCAACGCCATTTATAATAAAAGTGCCCCGTCTGGTCATAACTGGAATATCGCCGAGAAAAACTTCTTGTGTTTTTTTCTTACCTGTTTCCAGGTTTGTCAATTCAACGTTAGCTTTAAGCGGAGCTTCATAAGAAACCTTTTTTTCTTTGGCCAATTTCTCACTATATTTTACCTCTCCTAGCCAATAATCTTTTATGTCAAGAGACATAATTTTACCTGTATAATCAACTATGGGAAAAATTTCACCAAAGAGTTCCTGCAAGCCGTCTTTGATAAACCAATCAAAGCTCTCGGTTTGGATCTCGATTAAATTCGGTAAGGGGAGGACATTGGGTGATTCGTTCAAATACTTTCGACCGGTTTTAGAAACATGAACAAACCTAATTTTTTCTTTGGCCATAAAAATACCTGCTCCTCATTTAAAAAATAAAATTACTCTTTTAGGAGTTTTATTATTCACATTTTAGGTTTTCCAGCACTCGGCGTGCTTGGGATTAGAACAGATGGGAAGCTTGTTTTGAGTAAACCAAACAAGCTTTTGCGACCCATTTTACAAGTCGTACCAAAAGTTTATACTATTTAATATTTTCTGTCAACAATATTATTTTTATTTTTTCGTTTCGATAATTGTATCGATCAAGCCGTAACTTTTCGCTTCTTTGGCCGTCATGAAATAATCACGCTCAACATCAACATTAATTTTATCAATCTTCTGACCAGTGTGTTTAGCAAAAATTTCATTAATCTGCTTTTTGGTTCGCAAAAGTTCTTTAGCATGGATTTCAATATCCGTCACTTGTCCTTCCATACCGGAAACAATCGGCTGATGGATCATAATTTTAGCATTCGGTAGAGTAAATCTTTTGTTTTTTGCCCCAGCGGCTAAAATAAGCGCAGCTGCACTGGCAGCAATGCCGACACAAACGGTTGAAACATCCGGTCGGATACATTGAATCGTATCATAAACTGCCAGGGCACTAGTGACACTGCCACCAGGACTGTTTACATATAAAGTAATATCCTTTTTACTGTCAGTATGCTCCAGAAATAAAAGCTGGGCAATAATGGTATTAGCTGCAGTGTCGTCAATTAGCGTGCCAAGAAAAACTATTCGATCTTCTAAAAGACGTGAGTAAATATCATAAACCCTCTCACCTAGATTTGTTTTTTCTATTACCGTCGGGATTAAAACTTGATTTTTTGCACTCATATTTTTCTCCTTCTATATACATTATAACAGATAGATGCGAGTCCTCCGGAGAGATACCTCTATATAGTGGGGCTGGAAGATTAGAATTAAAAGAGAAGATGGCTACTCTCTAAACCGTTTGAGATTATATAAAAGACCGTGATTTATTTCAATAAAACTATCAATTGTGTCTTCTTGTCAAAAATGATTTTTAAATTGCTCTTGTGGCCAACGGGATTTGCTGGTGACGGATGATACAAAGGTAAATAATTATAGTTTTTTAGCCTATAAACCTGTCCCATTTTAATCTTTTTATGGTTCTTATTAGAAAATATCTCTTTAGCAGTGACACCAATTGTTATAACAATCCTCGGTTTCAAAATCTCAATCTGTTTTACCAAATGCACATAACAGTTTTCTGCGGCTTTTTTCAATTTTTTTCGATTATCTACTGTACATTTGCAAATTTCTGTAAAAGAAACTGACTCTAAATTCAAACCAATTATCTCTAGGTATTCATTTAGCCTTTCCGAACTCTTAAATAATTCCTTTTTTTTGTTATAAAAAAAGTCTTGCGCATCTTTCTTTGGAAATTCGCCCACAATTAAAACCTTTTTATCCTTGCCATATTTTATAAAAGGATCTTTTGGATTTCCGGAAAAAAATTTCTCACACTTTTTGCAATTTTTTATTTCGAGCATATTTCGTACAGATAGTTTATCACTTTTCCACCGATTAGGGCGTTTTCAATTTGGTGTCGACCCTCATGAGAATCAAGATATTCTTCAGCTTGTTTCTTCTCTTCTGGTCTAACATTAGCTAATCTTTCAGCAACTTCGGTTGAAACATCTTTATCGGCAACCTCAGCTTTGATTTCTTTGGCCACTTCGGTCAAAACAAGACCAACCTTAACCCGTTTTTCCGCTTCTGGTTCTAACTCTTTTTCTAGTTCCTCCTTGGTTTTTTTCGTCATCTCAAAGTATTTTTCTAAAGTTAGGCCATTTCGAGCCAAATTATTTTCAGCTTCATGTACTAGGCGATGGATTTCCTGGCTGACTAATGACGCTGGGGCCTTGATGTCGGTCTTCTCAACAATCCTTTCTAAAATCTCACTCTCTACTCGATTTTTTTCTTGAACAACTTTTGTGTTCAAGAGTTCTTTTTTGATGTCTACTTTTAATTTCACCAGGTCTTTAAATGGGCCAACTTTAGCAGCAAATTCATCATTTATTTCCGGCAAGATAACCTCATTTACTTCATGCATCTTAATTTTAAACTTAGCTTTTTTGCCAGCCAAATGTCCAGTATGATATTCTGCTGGAAAAGTCACTTCTATTTCCTTCTCTTCTTTTTCCTTCATGCCAACAAGTTGATCCTCAAAGCCAGGTACTAAGTTGCCTTGACCTAGAATCAAGGGGTGATTTTTACTTTTGTTACCGTCAAAGGGCAAGCCGTCGACAAAACCTTCAAAATCGATTTCAATTCTATCCCCCATTTTAGCTGCTCGACTAACCTTTGAATGCTTAGCTAACTGCTTGGCTAAATCATCGAGTACATCCTGAACTTCTTTATCAACTACCCTTGGTTCTTCCCTTTTGATCTTTATTTCAGCTAAATTAGGTGGTTTAATTTCTGGCAAAAGCTCGACAACTGCCTCATAGGTTAAGTCATCTGTCGGCACAAATTTAGTCATTTTGACTTCTGGTGGACTAACTGGGTTTAATTTTTCCTGAATAACAGCCTGGTAATAGGTTTCCGGAATAACCGCATCCAAAACCTCTGCATTGAAACGATCTTGACCAATCTCTTTCTCAACCAAATGCCGTGGAGCCTTGCCCGGCCGAAAACCATCAATTTTAATTGACTTGGCTAATTTTTTATAAGCTTCATTAGCTTTTTTCTTTAAAAGTTCAGCTTCAACATTAATCGTTAACTTTACCTTGCCTTCAAAATTTTCTTTTTGTACCTTCAAATTATTCCTTCCTTTTTTTCCGTCCTTGTGAGGAGTGAAGCGACGTGGCAATCTTGTTTTTGAGACCACCACAGTAGTTTACCCCGCCCAGGGTTCGCAATGACTATTTATAAACTATTTAATTTTTCGATCAAGCTACCTTCATCCTGCGGTCCGATTATTCTCTCAACTTCTTTACCATCTTTAAAAATGATTAATGTCGGGATACTCATAACCCCATATTTCTCAGTAACTTTCTGATTTTTGTCAACATCGGCTTTAACAAATTTAATCTTGCCAGCAAACTTTGTGCTTGTATCTTTAAAAGTCGGCTCCATCATCTTGCAGGGACTACACCAATCAGCATAAAAATCAACAATAACTGGCATGCTTGATTTTAAGACTTCTTTCTCAAGGTCATTTTCTTTTAGATGTATTACTGCCATATTTTCTCCTTTTTGCTAATGTTGCCTATCCTACTTCGCTTTCAGCTTCGAAGGACATTTTTCTCTAAAACTTTTTGGTTTACCATTTGAAGCTTTAGCGAAAAATGGTGGGGATGAGAGGACTCGAACCTCCACACCTTACGGCACATGCTCCTAAGGCATGCGTGTATACCAATTTCACCACATCCCCTTTTTAGTGCGCCTGTCTCTGGCAGATATAAAATTCCGCCACTGCGGTTAATCTGAATCTCTTTGTAAACTTTCTAATTTAAAACTTTTAAATAGCGGCGTAATTACCTCGCCATTTTAGCACAAGCAAGCTAATTTTTCAATAAACAACTGTGATTATAGTTTTTAATAATTGACTTTTTATGTTCATTATGGTATATTTCCATATTATCAAGCTTGGACAATCCAAGCTTGATACGAGTTAGTACCTGGTCAAGCCGGTCTTAGAAAGGAGCAAGTACTTCGTTTGTTCACAGTCAACCCACTAATGTGGAGGGAATCCGATGCCATCACCCGGTAGGGATCATCTCATGCCCCCTTGCGAGCTCTACGGGACAAGTGGCTGCAACAACTGTGAGATCTGTGACGTCGATGGCAGCATGCTTGCTCATGCTCATCTGGATGGTTCTCGGAACGAGGCCTTCACTCACCCCCTGTTTTGGGGAGATCGAGAAAAGAAAGAGGTGGGGGGAGATGACATAAAATACCGGGAGGAAGATGTCATAGACTACTCACATCTCGATACTCATCGAGGCCGTAACCAACTCCCTCGGTGTCAGAAGATCGCTTGAACCAGTACGCGAGGCGAGCCCGAGTAATGCCGTGCGAGTCACGGCGCTCGGGCTCTTTCATTTTTTATAAAAAAAACAATTTTCAACGACTAAAGAGAAATCAAACCTTTTACATTACTATATTTCACGTCCCCGATACCGGAGACCTCTTTGAGTTCTTCCAGGGTTTTAAAACCGCCGCTTTTAGTCCGGTAGTCAATGATTCTTTGGGCGATGACTGGACCGATGCCAGGCAAAGAATCCAAATCCTCCAGCGAGGCTTTATTAAGACTTATTTTGCCAGTTGGTTTACTATTTTCGTCATCTTTGGCTTGAGTTCCGGTATCTGTCACTGAAGCATTTGTCTGCGCCTGTTTATTTTGACTATATTTAACCGGTGTTTCCTTGTCTTTGATTAAAATGATGCCCGAAACTAGTAAAACCAGAGCTAAAAGGACAACCCCAATTCGTTCTTTTAATTTATCTTTCCTTTCCTCCATTATCTACTCCAAGTATAAAATCGAATCAAAAACTTTTGTCTTTTCATATAAAGCCGGTTGATTTTCCAGATTGTTTTTGGCTAAATATTTAGCAGCCGCATCGCGGCATTTTTTAACCAAAACTATATCATTCAAATTTTTCATTTTAATATCCGGCAAACCATGCTGGCGCGTGCCGATAAAATCGCCTGGCCCACGTAGCTCCAGATCAACCTCAGCTAACTTAAAGCCATCATTGGTCGTCGCTAAAGCATTTAACCTTTTCAAGGTTTGCTCATTGTTTGTTTTGGTAAACAAGAAACAATATGACTGCTGTTCGCTTCGGCCGACTCGTCCACGAAACTGATGGAGCTGGGACAGACCGAATCGGTCAGCATCCTCGATAATCATAATAGTTGAATTTGGGATGTCAATGCCAACTTCGATAACGGAAGTGGAGACCAAAATATTGGTTTTATTAGCAGTGAAATCAGCCATAATTTTGGTCTTTTCGTCCGCTTTCATTTTGCCATGAATATAAGAGACCCTTAACTTGGGAAAAACATTTTTGACTAAGTTATGATATTCATGAACAACCGTTTTTTTCTCTACTTCTTCGTTCACCCCTTCACCGATCAAAGGACAAATGACAAAAGCTTGCCGGCCTTTAATAATTTCTTCCTCAATAAACCGATAGCCATCCTTTCTTTTCTCACTCGGAACAATCCGCGTCATAATTAGCTTTCTCCCCGGGGGCATCTCATCTAAAATGGAGACATCCAGATCGCCAAAAAGAGTCAAGGATAAGGTCCGGGGAATTGGTGTTGCGGTCATAGTCAGAAAGTGCGGTAATGTTTTAGTCGAGAGGCTCTCCTTGCGCAAAGTCGCTCGCTGGTCGACGCCAAAACGGTGCTGTTCATCAACAATGGCTAGACCTAAGCGCCAAAATTCGACACTTTTTTCCAGCAAAGCATGGGTGCCAATAATTATGCGTGCTTCTCCTTCGCGAATTTTATTATAAATTTCCTCCTTTTCTGTTTTAGGGGTCGAGCCAGTCAAAAGAAGACACTCGACATCAAAAGGTTTTAAAAGCTTAGAAATGCTATCAAAATGTTGTTTGGCTAAAATTTCCGTCGGGCACAAAAGGACGGCTTGATTTTTGGAAATAGCCGTATTGAGCATAGCGATAGCAGCGACAACTGTTTTGCCACTGCCAACATCACCCTGCAGGAGACGATTCATCGGTTGTGTTCGAGCTAAATCCTGTAAAATTTCCCAAGCCGTTCTTCGCTGGGCATTAGTTAAATCAAATGGCAATTCATGGACAAAACCTTTGATTAAAGCTTCGTTAAAAGGGAGAGCAATAGCTCGTTCTTGATTAAGTTTTTTGCGAGAATTTAGAACAGCTAATTGCAATAAAAACATTTCGTCAAAATCAAGCCGTCCCTGAGCCTTCTTCAACTGAGTTATATTTTCCGGAAAGTGCATCTGACGAATGGCTGCCGGTAAATCAATCAAATTTTGTTCCCGTTTTATTTCTTCCGGCAGATAATCGCGGATACTGTAAATAAGCTTCATTAAAGGCTTAATCTTTGAGCGGAGCCATTTGGAACTAACGCCTTCTGTTTCAGTATAGACTGGCACAATTCGGCCAACGTGAGTCAGGTCTTCTTCAAATTCGAGGTCAATTTTTTCATAGCTCGGCGAGATTATGCCGACTGAGTTTCGATTCCACTCAACTTTACCAGCCAAACAAATCTCATCGCCGGCTTTTAAGTTTTTGGTCAAAAATGGTTGGTTGAACCAAACCGCTTTCAAGGTTCCAGAATCATCAGCAATGATGGCTTCGGTTAGAATCAGTCCGCCTCGGGTTCTTTTATTGCCGATTTCCCAAACAGCCCCTCGTACACTAATTGTTTCATCCGGACGAACTTTACTTATAGGCACAATATGCGAATAATCATCCCAGCGACGAGGCAGATGCAAAAGCAAATCCCCAACTGTTTTGATGCCAAGTTTTGCTATTTTTTTCGAATAATGCTCACCGACACCAATTAATTCAGAAACAGGTGTTTGTAAGTTCATTTTCAATCAAGTTTAATGCGTATAAATTTTCTTTTGCCGACTTGAACAACCATATCATCTTTCGGCCGGATTGTTGCTTCTCGATCTCCGATAACCGCGTTGTCAATCTTGACGCCACCCTGGTCAATTAAGCGGCGAGCTTCAGATTTAGAAGAAACCAGATTAGTAAAGGTCATCAACTCTACCAGCGGCCAGTTTTTATCCAAGACTTTTGCTTCTGGAATCTCATCTGGCAGTTCTTTTTTGACAAAGGTTTTTACAAAAATAGCTCTGGCTAAATCAGCTTTTTCTTGACCACAATAGCGTTTAACTAAATTCCAGGCTAATTCTGCTTTGGCGTCACGCGGATTTTTGCCTTCTTTTAGCTCTTTTTCGATCCTTTTTATTCTATCAATATTGACATCAGTAGCTAAATTCATATATTGGATAATCAATTTATCATCAATAGCCATAGCCTTGCCGAACATCTCATTCGGTGAATCTTCAATATTGATGCAGTTTTTATAAGCCTTGCTCATCTTGCGGCCATCGCTTCCCTCCAAAAGAGCTAGCGTCATAATATTCTGTTCTTTCTGGCCGTAACGTTTCTGTAAGGTCCGGCCAGCCAATAAATTAAAGTACTGGTCATTTCCACCAATTTCAACGTCAGCTCTTACGGCTACAGAATCATAGCCCTGGAGCAAAGGATAGAGTATTTCATGGAGACCAATTGGTTTATTGGCCTCAAAGCGAGTCCAAAAATTATCCCGCCTGATCATCTGATTGACAGTAAAGTTCATCGCTTCTGATAATAAATCTTGCTTGGTTGCTTTCTCATGCCACTTCGAATTATGGTGAACTTCGGTTTTTTTTAGATCAAGAATTTTTCCGATCTGCTCTAGATAGGTTTGCATGTTCGTTTTAACTTGTTCTAGAGTCATGGGCTGCCTTTCGGCTGTTTTATCCGAGGCATCACCAATCTGGGCCGTAAAGTCACCTAAAATCAGAATGACGGTGTGACCTAAATTTTGGAATTGCCGCAATTTCCAAATTGGTACAGCATGTCCAAGATGAACTTTTGCCCCAGAAGGATCGATACCATATTTAACTCTCAATTTTTTCTTCGCTTTGAGAGCTTTCTTTAAATTGTCTTTGACAATAATCTCAGTCACTCCCCGAGTTAATAATTCTTCGATTCTGTCCATTATCCTTCTCTCCTTGACATTTTCATCATAAATAACTATAATCTATCCGTTAAACTTAAAAAAACAATTGACCTTACTAATATACACTTTTTTAGGTATAATTCAAAATATAGGGAGCAAATATGCCTTTAGGTAGAAGGAGAAATCGCTTTTCAAAACAAAGGTATTCTGTTTTATCACGGCCAAAAACTTATCGCCGGCCACGCCGAATTCCCCAAACTAGAAGACGGTCCGGTGGTTTTAATTTAAGTAAATTTACCCCCGAAAACATTCGGGATTTTTTGCGTGATCTCTTCACCACCAAAGAAGGCTGGAAAAAAATCGGTTTTGCCGCCATTATTTTCCTCGGGTTCATTTTTGCTCTCTTTGCCTGGTATGCCAAAGACTTACCGACACCAAACAAAATAAACGCCCGCATAGCCGCTCAATCAACCCAGATTTTTGATCGTAATGGTAAACTTCTTTATGAAATCCACGGTGACAAAAATAGGATTATGGCCGACTGGAACGAGATTCCCCAAGACTGTAAAAACGCTACCATTGCCATTGAAGATAAAGATTTTTATAAACACGGTGGATTCGATTTAAAGCGTATTTTTGGCGCTGCTTTCTATAATGTCTCTGCGGGCAAGGTTTCCCAGGGCGGTTCAACTATTACCCAACAATTTATCAAAAATGCTCTTCTGACCAACCAAAGAAGTGTTTCCAGAAAAATTAAAGAGATCATTCTGGCTATTGAAATAGAACAGATGTACAAGAAAGATGACATTTTAAAGATGTACTTAAACGAAATTCCTTATGGTTCCAACGCTTACGGTATCAAAGTAGCAGCTAAAACTTATTTCAATAAGGATTTGCGAAATCTGAACCTTCAGGAATGTGCAGTTCTAGCCGCTATGCCCCAAGCACCAACTTACTACTCTCCCTACGGGACACACAAGAACGAATTGATGGAACGAAAGGATCTGGTTTTGAAACTAATGGCCGAACAAAAATACATCGCTAAAGAAGAAGTAAAACCAGCTCAAAAGAAAGAAATTGCTTTTTCCAACAACCCTTATGGCGCTATCACCGCTCCCCATTTCGTCATGTATGTCAAAGAAAAATTGGTTGAGAAATACGGAGAGAAAACGGTTAATGAAGGCGGCTTAAAAGTCTATACCACGCTGGATTTAGATAAACAGCGGTATGCTGAGGAGGCGGTCACAAAAAATGTTGATAAAAACAAACGAGCTTACAATGCCTCAAACGCCTCTTTGGTAGCAATTGACCCAAAAACTGGACAAATTATTGCTATGGTTGGCAGCCGTGATTTCTTTAACCAAAAAATTGACGGTAACGTTAACGTCGCTGTCATGGAGCGCCAGCCCGGTTCCTCCTTCAAACCTTTTGCCTACGCCACCGCTTGGAAAACCAATGGCTGGGGCCCAGGCAGTACACTATACGATCTAAGAACTGATTTTGGTGGCGGTTATGTTCCCAATAACTACGATGGTCGTTTCCGCGGACCAGTATCAATGAGAAAGGCGCTTCAAAACTCCCTGAATATTCCAGCTGTCAAAACACTTTATATTGCCGGCCTGAACAATGTTCTTGACACTGCCCACGCTATGGGCATAACAACCTTAAATGACAAAAGCCGTTATGGTTTATCTCTAGTCCTAGGAGCTGGTGAAGTTAAACTAATCGATATGACCAGTGCCTTCGGCGTTTTTGCTAATAAAGGAGTGAGACAAGAATCCAGCTGGTTTGTAAAAATTGAAGACGCCAAAGGTAAAACGATTGAAGAGTATAAAGATAAACAAGGTAAAAAAGTTTTAGACCCACAAATTGCCTATCTAATAAACAATGTTTTGTCCGATGATTCCGCCCGAGCCGAGGTTTTTGGTACCGGTGGATCCTTGACTCTCCGAGGTCGTCCAGTGGCGGCTAAAACAGGGACAACCAATGATTACAAAGATGCCTGGACTCTTGGCTATACCCCCAGTCTAGCTGCTGGTGTTTGGGCTGGCAACAACGACAACACACCAATGACCCGAGCTGGTGGCTCGATTGCTGCCGCTCCAATTTGGCATGATTTTATGACAAAGGCACTTTCTAGCACAACGGTCGAGCAGTTTTCCCGTCCCAGCGGTATAAAAACAGTCACTGTTGATGCTATAACGGGTCGAAAACCGGCTAATGGCAGCAAAACTGTCACTGATATTTTTCCATCTTGGTTCAGTCTGCAAAACGCAGCTGGCGGCTCAACAGAAATAAAGATAGATAAAGCGACGGGTAAATTAGTCAATGACAGCTGTCCCCCAGACTCAAGCCAAATTGAAGTTAGAGTAATTAACCCTATCACGGCGGAAATTCCATCATCCGATCCGGCTTATTCTAGATGGTTTGCTCCAATCTCCGCTTGGGCCGCAAGTAGCGGTTACTCAACTTCCGGCACCAGTCAAATTCCCCAAGATGATTGTCAACAACAAGCCGGACCGACAATCAGCTTCAACTCACCAACTGAAGGAAGTATCGTTACGGCTCCGATTACGGTTAAATTAGAGGTTGCCGCCCCGGCCGGGGTTCAGTCCGTCACTGTTCAGGTTGGCAGCCAAATACAAATGGCGAGCCAGAGTGATGGTTATTTCATAGTTACATTTGCCGGCGTCCAAAAGGGTTCAAGAGACATCACAGCAACGATAACTGATACAAAAAACCAAACTGCCAGTCAGAAAATATCCGTCACAGTTAAGTAATTCTATGATATAATTTAAGCCACGCAAACCAGGAGAAGTTTGGATGTAATGACTTACGTCTAATCTTCTCCCGGTTAAGCCGGAGAAGTTCAGGTGCCAAGGCTGGAGCCTTTAAGCTCAACTTTCGGGGAAAATTACAGTGAATAAAAGAAGCTGTAATTTGAACCGCTAGAGCCGCGGACTCCATCTGGATTTCAAAGGGTTTAGCAAAGGAGGGGCTACAGTAATGGCAATAAACTGCCCAAAAGCAGGCATATTGCACAACTGTGGTCGGGGTCGTGAGGGATGACTGTTTTCGCGAACAGGCTAAACAAGCGGCTCCTTGTTTTATCCAACACTCGCATAATCGCTTCCTGCATCATAATAACGCCAATCAAGGTGAGCACTTTCGCCAGCATAATGGACACCGACTCTTTTGGCTTTTTTAATTTTTGGGGGATTAATTCCAGTTTCTAAACCAGGCCGTAATTGGTCCAAATTCTTTTTATCAACCAAAAACAGATTATCATTTTCAACCTTCTGTTCGTTAAATGACTTATCAATTTCTAACCAATGACAAAGCCGTCCTGGCCCACTGCCAAGAACCCTTTTTTCATTTAAGCTCAGTTTTTCTAAATTCCTTTTACTGTCGTAAATTGGCTCTATTGCTCGAATTAAAATAGCTGAAGGGAAGTTTTTGTTTTCTGTCACAATATTAAGACAATAGTAGATACCATAAATGAGATAAATATAGTAGAAACCACCTCTTTCATACATAATTTCATTCCTTGAAGTTTTCTTTTTTGAAGCATGCGAGGCCTTATCATCAAACCCCCGATAAACTTCAACCTCAACAATCCGCCCGATTTTAAAATTGTCTTTATTTATTATCCTGACCAAAAATAGACCAATTAAATTCTCAGCCACTTGGTGCGATTCTGCTTGGAAAAAAACCTGTCTGACTATTTCTTTTTTGAGATCTTTTGTCTTAACCAATCTTGACATTATTTTTTCAATATCTTGGAAAAAAACATTTTGCCGGCTGCCGTCTGCAAAATCCTGGTAATTTTTACCCTGACTGATTTACTAATTTCCTGGTCACCTTTTTCAACGACAATCATAGTACCATCAGGCAGATAACCAACTCCTTGACCTTTTTCCTTGCCCTCATGGACAATTTTCAAGTTCATTTCTTCCCCAGGTAAAATAACTGGTCTCAAATCTTGAGATAATTCGTTGACATTCAAAACCTTAATACTTTCGGCCCTGGCTACTTTATTAAGATTAAAATCAGTTGTCAGTAAGGCTAAATTTTTCTTTCTGGCTAGATTAACTAGTTTGGCATCTACTTCGTTCACTTCAATCGGGTTCTCACTAGAAATCTCTACTCTTAGTTCTCTAATTTTCTTGAGTTTGTCGACAATGTCCAAACCGCGGCGTCCTTTAGCTCTTTTATCAGGATTATCAGCATCAGCAATTGACTGCAGTTCTGTTAAAATAAATCGAGGAATTATGACCTTATGTTGTAAGAAGCCACTTTTAGCAATATCCAAGACTCGACCATCAATTAGAACCGAGGTGTCAACAATAACTTCCCCCGGGCTGTGATGGGTTACGCTCCCACTTAAATTTTTAAGAAGTGACAGATATTTATTAATGGCATCCATCCATTGATTCACAGCCTTTTTTTGCCGGCAAAAAAAAGTAATGAAACCAAAAACAAAAACTATTGTGGTGATAATCGGTAACCATTCACCAAAATCACCAGGTGTTTTTGAGAGAGGAATTGTCAGTAAGGCACCCATAAAAAGGCCAACAAAAGCACCTGACAAAACAACAAAAAAGTTTCTCATAGAAAGTTTTGCCACCCGCTCAATAAGCTCGAAGATGATGGCCATGATGACTAACACCACAGCGATAAAGACAAATAAATTATTCATCGCTTCTTTCGGGTTTTACTTATTATACCATAGATTAAATTAGAATTTAATCTAGTGATTTAGTTTTTTTAGCTGTCTCCAAAACATAGAGCTTAAGATCTTCTCCCTCTTTCAAAACTGAAATAGTGTCGCCATTAACAAATTCGCCCGACAATATGCCACTGGCTAAAGAGTCCTCAACTAGGCCCTGCATCACCCTTTTTAGGGGTCTGGCTCCATTATCAACATCATAACCTTTTTCAACTAAGAGAGACTTTGCTCCATCGGTAACCTTGATAGTAATTTCTTTTTCTGCCAAACGTTTAGCTAACTCAGCTATTTGTAAATTAACGATTTTTCGCATACTGGCTCGAGATAAAGCCTTAAAGACAACAATTTTATCAAGGCGGTTTAAAAATTCCGGCTTAAACTGTTTCTTGAGATCTTCCATAATAAATTCCGTGTTTTTTAGATGTTCTTCATCCAGCTCTTTCTCCTCACCCCGAGTGTTAGTCGAAAAGCCAAGTCGTGCTTCTTTATTTAACCTAGAAGCACCGACATTAGAAGTCATGATGACAATAGTGTTCCTAAAATCAACTTTAACTCCTTTGGCATCGGTCAGATAACCATCCTCTAAAATCTGTAACAAGATATTAAAGACATCCGGATGAGCTTTTTCAATCTCATCTAAAAGAAGAGCTGAATATGGCTTACGTCTAATGGTTTCTGTCAATTGCCCACTTTCCTCATAACCAACATAGCCAGCAGGAGCACCAACTAAACGAGAGGCATGATGTTTTTCCATAAACTCTGACATATCAATTTTCACTAAAGCATCAGGATTGCCAAAAACTTCATTGGCTAAGACTTTGGCTAATTCAGTTTTGCCAACACCAGTCGGACCCAAAAACATAAATGAGCCGATTGGCTTCTTTGTATCAGAAACACCAGTGCGCGAACGCCTGATAGCACTGGCCACAACCTGAACCGCTTCGTCTTGACCGATAATCTTTTTCCTTAGAGAAGCCTCTAGATTCAAAAGATTTTCTGATTCCCTCTGGACCAACCTAGTAACCGGGATGCCAGTTGAGATAGAGATAACTTCAGCAATGTTCTCACGATCAATTAGGGGCGCTGAATCTTCATCCAGGCCAGCTCTTTTTCTCAAATTTTTCAACTTGGCATTCAAAATATTTTCTTTCTGCTTGAGCTCAGCCGCATATTGAAAATTTTCATTTAGGACAGCATCTTCCTTTTTGTTTACCACATCCTTAATTTCTTTTTGCAGGGACAGAATATTCTTTGAAACCGTTCCCTTTTTAACCTTCTGTAAACTAGCTGCCTCGTCAATCAAATCTATGGCCTTATCTGGTAAAAACCGATCAGAAATATAACGACTAGACAATCTGATTGCTTCCTTTAGGGCTTCGTCAGTAATTCTAACTTTGTGATATTCTTCAAATTTTAATCTCAGACCTTCCAAAATTTTGGCTGTTTCTTCACTGCTCGGTTCCGTTACTAAAATCGGTTGGAATCGTCTCTCAAGGGCAGCGTCTTTTTCAATGTGTTTTCGATATTCGTCCAAAGTAGTAGCTCCGATGACCTGAATTTCTCCTCGGGAAAGAGCCGGTTTTAAAATATTAGCCGCATCGATTGCTCCTTCGGCCGCTCCAGCACCAACTAAATTATGAATTTCATCAATAAACAAAATAAGATTTCTATTAGCCTTAGCTTCATTAATAATATTCATTAGCCTTTCTTCAAATTCGCCCCGATATTTTGTTCCGGCTACAACCGATGGCAAATCCAAAATCAAGACTTGCTTATCTAGTAAAATTTCTGGGACACTACCATCAGCAATCTTTTGAGCTAAACCTTCAACAATTGCCGTTTTCCCAACTCCTGGTTCACCAATTAGAACCGGGTTGTTTTTACTTCGACGGTTTAAAATAGAAATAATTCTCGAGGTTTCTTTTTCACGACCAATAACGGGGTCAAGTTTTCCCTCTTTGGCCATTTTGGTAATATTGGTACTAAATCTTTCTAATAAAGTTTCTTTTCCTTTTTTATGATCTGTTTTAGGTTGCGGTCCTTCAGTTTCCATGCCTGGATAACTGCTCAGGCTGCCTGCTTCTTCCTGAAAATAATTTTCTAGCTTAGTGTTAATCACCTTAACAGCAATACCCATTTTCTCAAGCAGGTTAGTTCCTTCAGAGTTTCCCTGACTAACGATAGAAAAAAGAATATGTTCAGTCCCGACAAAAGTATCACCAAGTCGGTAAGCAAAAGACAGGGCTGCTTCTAGGGCTTTTTGAGCCGAGTAGCTTAGACCTGTTTTGGCTTCAACCGCGGAAATAATTTTCTGGCCCGGTACCAATAAATTTTGAACTTTTTCCGGTGTAGCCCCAGCCTCAAGTAAAATATTACCAGCTGTTGAATCTGGTATTTTTAAGAAACCTAAAAGCATTATGGCTGTATCAACAACACGGCCACTTTTCGTGGCAACTTCTTGCGCATATATCAAGCTTTTTTTAGCATCTTCACTAAAACGATCAAACTGATTATTCATTGTCCACCCCCCTATTTAGGAAGCTTTTTCTTGCTTTTCCTCTTCTAAAACAGCCTCGATGCCATCTATGTCGTGGTTGGCTTCGGAGTCCTTATCCGATAAAGTTTCATCAACTGTCATTTGGACATCATGAATCACACCCGAGTTTTTGGTCTCTACTGTTTCTTGGGAGTTACTTGCCTCAGCCGGGACTTTCACGTCTTTTTCAGCCACTACTGGTTCGGCTGATTCCGTCTCTATCTCTATTTCCGGTTGTGGTCCTGCTGTAGCTGGTTCTTCACTCAACTCTTTTGGTGATATAGATTCTTTTTGCTCCTCCTTAGTCTCAGCCTTTGGCTGGATTGGTTCAGTCGTCGGTACCTCAGCCTTTTCATCTTTAACCTCGGCAGCTGGCGCTTCACTCACTGCAGCCAACTTTTCTGCTTTGGTTGGCTTCTTTTGCTTTTTTTTACCACCATTTGACTCAACTGCTTTCAAGATTTCATCTTCCAAATCACGCTTGTCTTCAACTGGATGCATCATTTTTGCTGCTGCCTCGATGCCAGTCTCATCTCCACCCTGAATATCAACGTTCCAACCGGTTAATTTTGCCGCTAAACGGACATTCTGGCCCTGTCGGCCAATAGCCAGTGAGAGTTGATCCTCAGCTACTTTTACCCTAGCTTTCTTTTCTGCTTCGTCAAGCTCTATCTCACTTACCTTAGCCGGAGACAAAGCATTAGAGATATAGGTTTTCGGATCCTCATCCCATAAGATGATATCAATTTTTTCTTCACCAATTTCGGACATTACTGCCTGAACTCGAACACCTCTTTGACCAACGCAAGAACCAACTGGGTCCACCCCATCCTGAGTGCTACAAACAGCAATTTTAGTTCTCTCCCCAGCTTCCCGGGCAATTGACTTAACCTCAACCACACCAGATAAAATTTCTGGTACCTCGAGTTCAAAAAGCCTTTTTACCAGACCGGGATGAGATCGGGAAGTAACAATTTGCGAGCCACGAGCATTTTGTTCAACTCGAACGACAAAAAATTTCAATCTCTGCCCGACATAATAACGTTCTTCTTTAATTTGCTCATTTGGGAAAAGAATCCCACTGGCTTTGCCCAGATCAACAATAACATTATTCCCCTCTATTCTTTGGACTATTCCGTTAATAACTTCTTCTTCTTTGTCTTTATACTCACTGAAAATCATATCACGCTCAGCTTCGCGAATTCGCTGAATTATAACTTGTTTAGCCGTTTGGGCGGCAATCCGACCAAAATCACTCGGTCTATCTTTAATTTCAATAATATCACCAACTTTGGCCCCCTTTTTAAGCTTATAAGCATCCTCAAGACTAATTTGAGTCAATCTATCTTCAACTTCTTCAACCACTTCTTTAGAAACAAAAGCAACAACATCACCATTTTCTGACAACTCAACTCGAACTTCTTGTTTTTTGCTTCCATAGTCCTTTTTGTAAGCAGCTGCTAAAGCATCCTCAATGGTCTCAATGACCACTTCTTTAGAAATATTTTTTTCAGTACAAATTTGATCAATTGCCGAGGTAAATTGTTTATCCATTAAATCTCTCCCTTCGGGACCCTGTCTGGGACTTATTTCTTTATCCTTGAACAAAAAAGCCGCACTTCATAAGAAATCCGACTGCTTTAACATTATACCCCCGTCACAACCGGTGTCAAGAATGTCATGGTGTTATAGATACAATAGATACATAAAGTTTAAGATAATATGTAAGTTTTGAGTTCTTTGGCGAGCTTGCCTGCCCGCCTCTGGAGGGGTGGTACGACTTTAGAAATTTTAAACTATTTATTCTAACTCAAAAGTTTACCGTCCTTTAAGTGAAAGGTTTTATCAGCTAGTTTAGCAATTCCTTGATCGTGAGTAACGGCAACTATTGTCGTCTTTTCAGTTTTTGCCAAACTACAGAGAAGGTTTATAATTATTTTTCCTGTTTTACTGTCAAGGTTTCCTGTTGGTTCATCGGCCAGTATTAATTTTGGTCTATTAGCTAAAGATCTGGCAATCGCGACTCTTTGCTGTTCCCCGCCAGAAAGGCGGGCTGGCTTTCTCTTATGTTTATCTGAGGAGATACCAACTTCCTCCAGTAACAATTCAGCTCTTTTCCTTCTATCTTCCGAGTTAACACCAGCAAACTCCATTGGTAACATGACATTTTCCAAAGCAGACAGGTTTGGTATTAAATTGTAATTTTGGAAAATAAATCCAACCTTCCTCCGCCGATAATCAATTAACTTATTATCACGAAATTTTGTTACATCCTCATTTTCTATTTCAATCGTACCTGAGGTTGGCTTATCCAGAGCACCTAAAAGAGAAAGCAAGGTGCTTTTCCCGCTCCCGCTCTTGCCAATAATTGCACTGAAAGCTCCTGATGGTACAGATAAGTTTATACCATCCACCGCCTTTACTGTGCTATCACCAGATTTAAATTCCTTTTTTAGATCACTCACTTTTAACATTTTATCTCCTAAAATATTGTTAATCTGTTCTCATTATTTCTGCCGGTCTTATCTTGGCAATAAAATAGGCAGGGATGGCACTACCAATTACAGCAATAATTAATGCTGCTAAAATGCCGTATAAGATTACCTCATAGCCTATCACTGCCTGAATATCCCTCAGGGTATTTTGAACCCCGGGCATGGCTCCACTCAGCCGTGACATGAATCCCCCACCTCCTGGTCTTGGTCCCTGACCATTAGAGGCCGTGGAAATACTATTTGAGACTAAGGCTTTCAACACCGGGTTACTAAAAGCAAACCCGCCGATAATACCAAGGACACTGCTCATTATGGTTAGAGTGAGGGATTCTACTACGAATTGAGCCGTAACATTCACGTTAGACGCTCCAATTGCCTTCAAAACCCCAATCTCTCTCCTTCTTTCTCTGACAATCATCAACATAGTCAGAAAGATAATGACCGAACCAGCTACAAGAGAACCTAGCAAACTATAAATTGAGATTGTTTTAATATTCTCTAATGGTTTTACCGCTTCCTTCACCGTATCAATGCTAGATACCACATCTGCTTTGTCACCCAACTTCCCCTTGATTTCGGTTTGGACTGAAGAAATATTATCAACCGAATCAACTTGAACATTAATATTTGAGACTTGATCTGTCTGCCCAGACAATTTTTGTACGGCCTTTATTGGCATAAGAAGTGAGCTGTTAGTAAATCTATTACCTGAATCAAAAATGCCAGCAACGGTAATATCGGTGTTATAGGCCTTAAATACTGATCCAACCTTCAGGTTATTTTTGTTAGCCAAATCGGCTCCAATCAAGGCAATGTTATTACTTGTCTTACCATCAAAACTTGCGCCGGAAGTAACCTTTAGTTCATTTATATTAAGAGCCTGGGTATTTGTCAGATCATTTGTACTTGTCACTGTTATCGGCATCGAAAGATTATTAGGCATCCTGCCTTCTGTCTGAGAACTTTGCTGCCTTCTGCCAAAAGATCCTGGCTCCAATGAGGCCGTGAGAGAAGTGTTCTGACCGGGTGTCAATCTATCAGTTAATGTTCCACTAGCTTTGGCTACATGAGATAGGGCACTAATCGTATTTAGGCTTGATGTAGTTAATAATTCTCCGCCTCCTTCAAAGCCCCTAACTCCAGCTGGCGAAACCGTAACAGTATTGCCCATTGAACCCTTGACACTATCAATCTTTGCTTGAACCGCTTTTAGTGACAAAAACATTATCAGAACCAAAGCAATACTAATGGCTAAGATAAATACAATTGAAACAGTTCTTATCACATTTCTAAAAGCGTTTTTTACCCCGCGTCCAATCATCCCCATACCTTCTCCTCTTTAGCATAATATTATAATACTAAAAGCTTTATCCTGAGAGTTTGCTTAGAATAAAGCTTTTTTAAGATGCATAGATTTTAAGATTGAAACTTTTCTCGCAATTGTTGATTAATAAGATGTTCTTCTACCATGTCCGCAATCGTTTCTATGCCTTCGGCTTCCTCGATTTTTTTCACCTTCGCAGGATCTTCCCCGGTAATCTGGATGAACTTTTTCATCAGTAGATCTTTTGGTAATAAACCAATTTTCTTTAGCATGCTGTCCTCCTTTTATTTATCCGACAGTTATAATTTATAACTTTATTCTGAGAGCTGGCTTAGAAACAAAATTAAGAGGACTTTGGCAGCTTTAGCGTAAAGGTCGAACCGTGCCCAGGCTTACTTTCAGTTTCGATTTTCCCATTATGGGATTCAGCAATTTTTTTGGCAATCGAGAGCCCCAGCCCATAACCAACAGCCGAGATTTTTGATCTCGAGTGATCAGCCCGATAAAAGGGGTTAAAGATGTATGGCAAATCCGAGGCTTTGATGCCTATGCCCTGATCTTTTACCTTGATATTAATATAATTGCCGCTAATTTCTGAAAAAACTGTGATGCCTGTTCCTTTTGGACTATACTTAATCGCATTGTCTAAAAGAATAATAAGAAGTTTAACTAGGCTCTGTTTGTTGCCTTTTACTTTTAAATCATTAGTTTTTGCCTTGATCTCTATTCTCTCGCTCTGAGCTAAACCTTCAACCTTTGCCTGGGCTTCTTCAATAACATCCTTTAGTAATATATTTTCAAACTCTATACCCTGACCATTCTGATATTGCGTTAGGGTTAAAAGGCCATTTGAAAGCAACTCTAACTTATCAACTTCTTCCAAATTACTTTGGAGCAACTTTCTCGCCTCACTTAAATTAAATTTTTTGTCTCGTAAATTAACCTCGATTTCCGTTTTCATCGCTGTTAAAGGAGTTCTAAGCTCATGAGAAGCGTCAGCAGTAAAGCGATTTTGAAGATCAAACATTTCTTCAATCGGCTTCAAAGTCCGTCTAGCTAAAAAATAGCTAATTCCAGATGATGCGACCAAGATTGCCAGATTAAAATAAACCAGATTAATTTTCAGATTGTTGTTACTTTCCTGAATTTGCTCCATTCTGGTTCTTTCAAAATCCATCCTTGGCTGCGAGATAAATTCAGACGAGGGTAAATCTCTCAACATTGCCCCTTGCCTTCCTAAACCCCTACTAAGCTCTTGGGAGGATATTTCATATATAGCAACACTAAAGACAATGCTCACCAACATTAGTATCGCTACATAGAAAATCGTTAATTTCAAATAGGCTGACTTAAATCTCATTATTTTCCTATTCTGTAGCCAAAACCTCTAACTGTATATAAAAGCTTAATCCCCGTAAAGGGCTTGTCAATCTTATTCCTGAGATAGCCGATGTAAACCTCAACCGTATTAGGCAAGATATCCGCATCAAAGTTCCAGACATGGCTAATTATTTTGTCTTTAGTTAATGTTTGACTGGAATTTCGCATTAAATATTCAAGCAAGCTAAACTCAGTCGGTGAAAGCGTAATGCTCTTACCTTGTCTTTCAGCTTTATGGCTAAGAGTATCCAAGGTCAAATCTTCGACCTTCAAGACAGTACCAATATGGTTTTCTGGACGCCTAAGCAAGGCTTTGACTCGAGCCAATAATTCAACAAAGGAAAATGGTTTTATTAGATAATCATCAGCTCCCGAATTCAAGCCATAAACTCGATCTGTTACCTTGTCTTTAGCTGTCAATATCAAAACAGGCGTTTTTTTACCCTCTTGTCTAATGGCATTACAAATTTCCATACCATCGCCAACCCCCGGCAACATTCGATCCAGGATCAAAAGATCATAATCAAAGGCTAAAGCCGAATCTAGTCCATCCGCGCCATCATATTCAACATCAACGGCATAAGATTCCTGCTCCAGGCCTCTTTTTACAGCATTAGCAATCTTGACATCATCCTCGACTAATAAAATTCTCATAGTCCTCTTATTTTAACAAATCATAAATTAGAAACAACTGAGGGATAGCCTAATCTGAACTTCAAATCGAATCCCGGGAGGCGGCAGCTAGATTGAAAATCTAGCTGACAGCAACAGAAAACCAAAATTATTGGGACTTAACAACAATCCTGGTAGCCTGGATTACATTTTTACTGTCTTGTTGTCCCCAAACTGTAACCGTATCCCCGGCCTTTACTGAAGTTGTAGAGTTTAGAGGAAACCTAGTTAAATCACTTATCTGAACATTCTTTGATTGTCCATTGACATCAATAGTAAATACTTGCCCATTGACAGTTGTAACTTTACCAGTAACTGAATCTTGCCTCATACCACTACCTCGGCCGACAAAACCACGATGACCAAACGAATTAAAATCTCGTTTCATCATAACAGCATTTCTACCACCACCAAATCCTCTGTGACCAAAATGCCCGAAGAAGGCCAGCCCAAACAGCAAAAAGACAAAAAATACCAGAACAATTACTCCTACTAGGAAATATTTTCGATTTTCTGACATCTTGTGACCTATTTTCTGTTCTTGTCCCTGCTCGGGTTTTGCCGCCTCGGGTTCATCTTTTTGAACAACCTTTTCTTTATCTTCCATAATAATTCTCCTTTCAAAAATTATTTATATTGAGAAATATATAGCACAAAGCTGAGAATTTGCTGAATAATTTTCTAAGCAAATTCTCAGTTAACCCCTGTTTAATTAAGTAAACAATAACGTTTTATCAACAAAATAGGAAAAAGCCAGTATGACTAAAGACCCAAAACAAGATATAAAAAAACCGCTTTTAGTGGCTGTTTTTATTGTCGTAATTGTTGCTTCTTTTTTCGGCGGTATGCAATATCAAAAATCACGAGGAGAAAAAACTAATCAAGCAAAAAATTCCCAAGGATTTGACCAACAAAATGGAAATTTTCCAGGAAGATTTAACGGTCAGCGGCAGAGACCAACTGTCGGCACAGTAGCTTCTATTACAGGTAAAACTATAAAGATCAGCTTAGAAAACAACGGCGGTGATAAAACCATAATGGTCACCGATAGCACCAATATCACCAACGATAACTCTGGTGCCACTATCAGCGATATCAAGACTGGAGATACCTTAATGGTCGTGGGAAAAACAAATAATGACGGAACGATTACAGCTGAAATGATAAGAATCAATCCCTCTTTCAACACACCAAGCGGTAACAATTCTTGATTAACATCAACAATGTTCCAAACTTATCTGGCGATCCGGAGCGGACTCGAACCGGCGACCGAAGAAGCTTTAAATTGTATTATTTATCTTTCTACATAAACATTTTCAAAAAAATCATAATCTGATGTATTTTTATTAATCGCCAGGACATCTATTTGCCAATCTTGGTTATCAGAAAAATCATTTTCGTAAAGATAGAATTTAGCCGTTTTAAAAATTTTATCTAATTTCTTTTTGGTTACCGCTTCTTGTGGTAATCCAAAACCTTGATTTTGTTTATATTTAACCTCCACAAAACAAATCGTTTTTGTCTTTCTGGCAACAATATCAATTTCACCGAAACGAGAACGGTAATTTCTAGCTAGAATCTGATAGCCGTCTTTTTCGAGTATCTCACAAGCCAAATCTTCTCCTTTATGACCTTCTTTGCGACTCATAAATACCTTTTGATTGGTTTGTAAGAAAATCGATGGAGGTCGCTCGGTCCATATCGGGCTAATAGTTCCTGGTGTCTTTTTGTGCCATAGCCTTTATGTAGATGAAATTCATAATGTTCATAATCTGATCCCAGGTTCGACATTAAATTATCCCTGGTTACTTTAGCGATAATTGAGGCGCAAGAGATTGAATAAATTTTTTGATCACCCTTAATAAATGATTTTTGCTGACAAGAAAAATGGCTAGTTAAGTCAAGAGCGTCTGTCAAGAGATAGTCGGGTTGATTTTTTAGCATGTTAATCGCTTCCTTAGCTGCTAGTTTGGTTGCCTCCCCAATCCCAACCTTATCAATAATTCGGTGACTAATAATGCCGACACCAAAGTCCAAATTTTTATTGGTAATGATTTCATATAATTCTTGTCTTTTCTTGGGTGTTAAGAGTTTTGAATCTTTAATAGAATCAACCTGTACATGCATCTTGGGTAAAATTACGACAGCAGCGACAACCGGTCCTGCCCAAGCGCCTCGGCCAGCTTCATCAATTCCACCAATATATTTCAACCCCTCAGCCCAGAGTTTTTTCTCTTGATCCAGGGTCGGTTTTATCTTCATCTACAACTATTATAATCTAAAAAAGAGCCTTGTGACTCTTTTCATTGGATTTTCTCTTCTGATTTTTTCTCAGCCCTTTCGCCTTCATGAGTTTCCTTTTTCTCAATATCTTTTTCTGCTAAAGCTAGACCTTCTTCTATCTCAATTTCAGGCACTTGTGATTCGTCAGTTTCCGCAGTTCCGGGTATTGTTTTCCCCTCTTTAATTTCCGACTCGGCAATTTTTTCTGTGCTTTGACCTTCTTTAACGTCCAGAGCCTCTTTACCTATTTCCGTAATCCCTTGATCAATCTCTTCCTCGCTCGGAGCCGGTGGAGCTAAATCTTCTGGCCTTAATTCTTCTTCCTCGACATTAACCGCTAAGGCATCAAATTGTTTCTCACGCAATTTAGCTTTTTTCCCCCGAAGGGTACGCAGGTAGGTCAAATAGGCCCGGCGGACCCTAGCTCTTTTGACGACTTGGATTTTGCTAATCTTCGGTGAATGTAAAAGGAAAGTTCTTTCGACGCCAACACTAAAAGAGATTTTTCTAACAATAAAACTAGTATTAGTCCCGCCCCCTTTAACTCGAAGAACTACCCCTTCAAATATTTGGATGCGTTCTTTATTGCCTTCAATAATTTTGGCATGGACTCGAACAGTGTCTCCTGGCTTTAACTTGGGAACCTTCTTGAGTTGCTCTTGATTTATTTTCTCTAGTGTTTTCATTTACTTTCCTAAAATATCAGTAAGAACTGACTAGTCTCTAGTCAGAAAAAGGCGAAAACAATTATAATCAAATTCCACTTGAGAGTCAACAATCCAAAATTATTTATTGGTTTTCGGCCAATCTTTTACAAATATCATCGGCCAACTTTTGATTAAAATTGATATTAAAGGGAAGACGAACTTTCTTTGGACCATTATCGCCATTTGGCACATAAACCACAACTGGTGTCTCGCCTTTATTCGAAGCTAATTTCATCTTAATATCATTCAAGGCCTTGGCTGAAGTCCCTCTCGGAATAAAGATACTAACCAAACCATTGCTATCTTGCTTAACTGATTGTGTGATTAAAGGATCAGTGATTTTAACCTCCAGCTCTTCCATCCCCTCCTCTAGTTCTTTCGCCTTCTCACATATTATTTTTATTTGATCATCCTTGGTGCTAACTCGTCCGTAAACTAATAAAATTTTGCCGATTTGCCAAAGATTCGGATATTGCTTTACGAACTTGGGAAAAACGATCAGCTCAATTTGTCCCGTGCTATCTTCAAGCACAGCAAAACACATCGGTTCCTTAGTCCTGGTTTGAATTTTCTGAATAGAAGTAATAACTCCTCCGGCCAAAATATTTTGCTCGGCTAGATCACTGACTATTTCAGCGATATTTTTTGCTCCCGCCTTTAGAAAAAATCTTTGATATTCAAAGGTAGGATGTTCAGAAAGATAGATGCCCAGTAATTCTTTCTCCCAATTTAATCTCTCTTGAGTCGTCAATTCTTTATCCGGCTCGTCTAAGCTTAGGGGAGGTAATTCAATGCCCGAACCACCAAACAAATCAATTTGACCACTAGCTGTGTGTTCTTGCGCTTTAGCCGCAAAACTTAAAATCTTTTCCGTGTTAAAAAGTAAGATTGCTCGATCTCCCAAAGAATCAAGAGCCCCGCACTTGACTAAACTCTCCAAAACCTTTTTGTTTAATTCGGCAGCCTTAACTCGACGAGCAAAATCTTCAATTGATACAAACCGACCGTTTTTTTCTCTGGCTTCCAAAATCGCCTCAATTATCCCCGTGCCAACATTTTTGATCGCCGATAGACCAAAGCGAATTTTACCCGTATCTTTAACGATACCAAACTCGGCGAATGATTCATTAACATCCGGTGACAAGATCTCGATTTTCATTCTCTGGCATTCAGCAATTTCAACAGCAATGCGATCTATGTTGCCATAGTCGCTTGTTAAAAGGGCCGCCATAAAAGCAGCTGGATAATGAGCTTTGAGATAAGCTGTCCAATAGGCAATCAGGGCATAACAAGCTGAATGTGACTTATTAAAAGCATACTGAGCAAAGTTCTCAAAATCATTAAAGATTTTCACGGCAATATGTTCTTCAACCCCGTTCTTGACTGCTCCGGCAATGAATTTATCCCGCATCTTTTTCATGAGGGCAGAAATTTTCTTGCCCATTGCTTTACGCAAATTATCGGCATCACCACCAGAAAAGCTAGCCATATCTTTGGCTACCTGCATCAATTGTTCCTGATACAGAATGATGCCATAAGTGTTTTTGAGAGCGTTTTCCATCAGAGGATGATCATAATTTATCCTTCTCCGACCATGTTTACGAGCAATAAAGTCATCGATAAATTGCATCGGGCCAGGCCTATAAAGAGCGACCATAGCAATAATATCTTCAAAAACAGTTGGTCTAAGTTCCTTAATGTAACGTTTCATGCCAGCTGATTCTAACTGAAACACACCGGTTGTTTCGCCACGAGAGAGGAGCTCAAAAGTCTTTTTATCATCCATCGGAATATGGTAGATATTAATTTCTTGATCATAAACCTTTTTAATAATGCGCATGGCATTTTTGATAATTGTCAGGTTGGCCAGGCCCAGAAAGTCCATTTTCAAGAGACCGAGGTCTTCGATCGCATGCATTTCATACTGCGTTTGCCAGCTTATATCACCCTTAACTGTCTTTTGCAGCGGTGCATATTCAACCAAGGGATCTTTGGAAATCACCACTCCAGCAGCATGTGTCGAGGAGTGCCTGGCGACTCCTTCCAATTTTGTCGCTAGATTGATCAGTTTGTGATAATTTTCATTTTCACGTGCGTATGTGGTCAACTCCGGTAATTCAATAAGAGCTTCGGCTAGATGCATTTTTTCTGGTACAGATTTAGCAATTTTATCAACTTCGGCATAACTAATCCCCAGGACCCGACCGACATCTCGAATAGCGTTTCTGGCAGCCATTGTCCCAAAAGTAATAATCTGGGCGACGTGATCCTGCCCATATTTTTCAGTTACATAACTAATGACTTCGTGGCGTCGATCATCAGCAAAGTCAATGTCAAAATCGGGCATAGAAATACGATCAGGATTTAAAAATCGCTCAAAGAGAAGATCATATTTGATCGGGTCAATATCAACGATATTCAAAGCATAGGCGACAACTGAACCGGCTCCTGAGCCACGGCCAGGGCCAACGACAATACCATTATCTTTTGCCCAGTTAACATAATCAGCAACAATCAAGAAATAGCCTTCATAACCCATTCTTTCAATGACGGAGAGTTCATATTTCACTCTTTCTTTAATTTCTGGGCTGATTTGTTGATACCGCTTTTTAAGCCCTTCTTGAACTAGTTTTTCCAAGTACGTCTTTAAGGTAAAATCTTTCGGGATTGGAAAATCTGGAATCAAAATTTTTCCCAGTTCTAATTCCAAATTACACTGATCAGCAATTTTAACCGTATTTTCCAGAGCCTCGGGGACATGAGAAAAAGTTTTGGCCAAGCTTTCAGGATCGCGTAAGCTATTGTCCGTACTCATTTTCATGCGATCATCGTCAGTGACAAATTTACCAGTTTGAACACAGATTAAAATGTCCTGAGCCTCGGCATCATCTAAATTAACATAATGAACATCATTAGTAACAACTGGGGCTACCCCTGTTTCTTTGGAAAGTTTAATTATTTCTGCATTAACCAGTTTCTGTTCAGGCAAATCTGGGTGATCTTGAAGTTCTAAATAAAAATTGCCCTGACCAAAAATATCAACATATTCCAGCACAGCTTTTTTAGCAGCCTTTTTGTTAATATTAATAATATGAGTAGCGACTTCGCCATGGAGACAAGCCGATAGAGCAATTAATCCTTCTGAGTACTTTTTTAAAACCTCCTTATCGACTCTGGGCTTATAGTAATACCCTTCTAGATGAGCAATTGTCACCAACTTCATCAAGTTTTTATAGCCAGTTAAATTTTTAGCCAAGAGAACGATATGATAAGGACGAGTATCAATTTTAGCCGTTTTATCAACTAATTTTCGGGGGGCAACATAACATTCACATCCAATAATTGGTTTAATATTCCGTTTTAGTGCCTCTTTGTAAAATTCAATCGCTCCATACATGACGCCGTGATCTGTAATAGCCAAGGCGGACATCCCTAAATCTTTCGCTTTATCTAAGTAATCTGGGATCTTGCCCATGCCATCAAGCAAAGAGTAGTGGGTATGGACGTGCAAGTGGACAAATTTTGTTTTTGTTTTAGTCAATGTCAAACATCCCTTTCAATACTATAAAAAGACTCTCATCAGTATTTGGCCTTTTTATTAAAGTTCAAATAACCCAACAACTGATAATTATTTTATAGTCTTAGACCAAAGGTCTCAAGACCTTTTTTCATCAAGGCTTTTAATCCGTGTTTTTTTCTTCTCTAGATAAGCAAAAATAATGATAACAAAAATAATAGCCACCAGAAAAAGAACGGCCAAAAAGATAAACCAAGAATAGATTAGATCAGCCAAGCCAACAAAAAATTTTACTACTGAGTGACCAATGCTAGTTTTGGCTAATAGCTTTACGACTAAGAAAAAACCAAAGAAGCCAAATAAGACTTTCTTGGCAAAAGATGTTTTTAGGGAAAGATAGTTTTGCCAAAGAAGAGCAAATCTTCGTTGCCACGACAAGGCCTTAGCCGAGGAAAAATCTTGGATCGCCTGTTTATAAGCTTCGACTATATCCTCTGCCTCAAAGCTAGTCATCTGGTAATCAAAAGTTTCTTTAATCTGTTCAGTTTTCTTAATAGCCTTTTTCAGGCCTTCTTTATCAGTCAATTTCCAGCCAAAGAGAGTAATAATTTGATTAATATCGCCAACCGGGTAACCTTTATTTTTTAAAACATGTTTAAAGACTTTTCCCGCTTCAACACAAGCCATTTTATAGCCAGAGGGTGAATGTTCCTCTAGGGAGTGCTCGACTTCTTCCCATAAATTCTCATTCTTTTGATTTATAACTCGCATAACTACTTTTTAATTTTGGTTTCCAGCACTAGCCATTCATTCTTTTCCACAACTGAATTGGGCACAACATGAATTTGTCCTTTCTCGTCTAAGATTCTCACCTTTCGCATATCAACAGACTTAATAATCCCGACTGTTTTACCTTCGCTCAGAGACACTTTCATTCCAACATGAAAATCTTTATCCCCGGCTAAAGAAATACCAGAAATAATATCACTGATTAAACCAGCTGCGCCTTGATTTAAAACAAAAGCCAGGATGACGGCTGAACCAGAAATTGCCACTACCAAATTCCCTAATCCCAATGCTTTGATAACAAAAATTATCAAAAAAAGCCAAAGGACTGCTCTCATTCCTGATAAAAATAAACCTTTCAGATCTTTGGGGAGACGGACAATCTTTAAAAACCTCTTGGCAAAAAATAAAATGACTTCGATAAGAATAAAACCAACAACCAGATTTAAGGCCGCTTCTGGCAACTTAGGCCCGAGCTTGATTATCGGATGAACAAAAGCATTAAAAATATCCATTTATTTCTCCTTGTTTAGTTTCCTTTTCAAGATCTCACCCACTAAATTAGGGCTGGCCCGACCATTGGTTTTAGCCATAATTTGGCCGACCAAAAAGCCAAAAGCCTTCTCTTTGCCAGACCGATAATCCTGGACTGGATCCGGATTCTCCTTTATGATCATTTCAATTGCTGCCCCAATTTTATCCTTGTCGGTAATCTGACTTAAGCCTTTTTCCCTAACAATCTTCCCTGGTAATTTGCCGTTCTCAAACATTTCCGCAAAAATATCTTTGGCAATCTTGCCACTAATTTCACCTGAATCGATTTTTTCAATCAGCTGGGCTAGGTGCTTATGGCTAACTCGACAATCTGATAATTGAAGACTTTTTGCATTCAATTTTGCCAACAGTTCACTAATTATCCAGTTGGCTGTTCTTTTAGCTTTTCTCCTTTTGAGATCATCGCTTTCGGCAATCTCTGGCATTTCTTCTAGGGTTTGCTCAAAATACTGAGCCAGTTCCAGATCACTTGTCAATGTCTCCGCATCAAACCGCGGCAAACTATACTCTTCCATAAACCGTTGCCTTTTTTCTTTTGGCAACTCAGGTAGCCAATTCTTAATTTCTTTCAAATCAACTTTTTTATCGGCATAAGGCTCAATTGGGGGCAGGTCTGGCTCAGGAAAGTAGCGATAATCATTAGCCTCTTCTTTGCTTCTCTGGCTTAAGGTTTTGCCCTTAGCCTCATCCCAGCCTCTTGTCTCCTGGATTATTATTTTCCCCTCCTCCGAAATTTCTTGCTGTCTCCTAACCTCATATTCCAGAGCTCGCTCAATCATTTTAAAAGAATTCATGTTTTTAATTTCCACCTTGGTCCCTAGTTTTTTCTCACCAGCTGGTCGCAAGGAAATGTTGGCATCACAACGCAAATTTCCCTGTTCCATATTAGCATCAGAAATACCTAGATAGCGTAAAATGGAACGTAAATCCTGTATAAATACTCGAGCTTCACGGGGTGATCCAATATCCGGCTCGGTGACAATTTCCAAAAGCGGTGTTCCGGCCCGATTTAAATCAACCAAACTATAGTCACCTGTTTTAGGGTGAACTAATTTACCAGCATCTTCCTCCAAATGAATATGATTTATCTTAACTTTTCTTAACTTACCTTCATCCTCAATTTCCAGATAACCGCCGACAACCAGAGGGTTGGTACTAGAAGTAATCTGGTAGGCTTTTGGTAAGTCCGGATAGAAATAATTTTTACGTTCAAAATAAAATCTCTCCACAATTTTCGCGTTCAAAGTCATGCCTAGTAGATAAGCCCACTCAATCGCCTTCTTGTTAGCCGTCGGCAGAATCCCCGGCATGCCCAGACAAACCGGACAAGTATTTTTATTCGGTTCAGCATCAACAGAGTAATTATCACAGGGACAAAACATTTTACTGGCTGTTTTGAGCTGAGCATGAATTTCTAAACCGATAATTGTTTCATATTTAGACATCTATAAAGCTCCTAATGCTTGTAAAGCTTTTTTGAAATATTCTAAGGCTCTTTTGGCTTCCGTTGAATTTAAATCATGATTTGTTTCATGAACAATATTATTTCTCACTTTATGGGCAAACCAAAGATTATTGTAATCTGAATAATTAGTAAATTTTTTGTTAGAATTTTTAAGCCGTTCACCAAAAGTTTTTCCTTTTACTCCTTTTGCTTTCAAGGCATAGTCAATTAGTTTATCTGCTTCCATAATGCTCGTTTTAAAATGACTTGGTCCGCCTAGAGCAAAAGTCTGTTCAATTTCCTGCCATTTATTTTGAATAAAATTTTTATCCAAAGTTACGGCCGGACCATATTTTTTCACAGATGGGTTTTTCTTGACCAGAGCTAGAACTAGTATTCCAAGCAAGACGATTACTACAATAATTGCAAACGTTATGGCGATCATTCTTTCTCCTCAATTGTTACCTTATTAATCACGACCGGCTCTTTTGGTTTATCATTTTCATCCACGGTAACTTTTTCAATACTCATTACTACACCTAGACCAGAAATAACCTGGCCAAATGCCGTATGTTTACCGTCAAGCCAATCAATTTTTTCCTTCGTTACAATAAAAAATTGTGAACCGTTTGTGTTCGATCTAGAATTAGCCATAGCTAAAATGCCGCGAACTAATTTGTGACTATTAAACTCATCTTCAAACTTATAGCCCGGCCCGCCAGTACCGTCCCCTTTGGGATCACCGCCCTGGATCATAAAATCACGAATCACACGATGGAAAGTCAGACCATCATAGAATTTATCTCGGGCTAAAAAGACGAAGTTATTGACCGTCTTCGGAGCCTCTTTGACAAAAAATTCAACTCTAAAATTACCCTTATTAGTCTCAAAATCAGCAAGGTACTTTTTCTTGCGATCAATTTTCATTTCAGGGACTTTTGTATACTTGTTGTTTTTGCTTTCCACTTTATCAACCTTAATATCATTTCCTTTTGAAAGATTGGTCTTCTGGCCGCTGAACCACTTATTTTTAACATAGGTTGCGCCTAAAAAAACACCAGAAACCAAGATTATCAACAAAAAGAAACTAAAGACGGCCTGGGCTATCACTTTTTTGCGTTTGATTTTCCGTTCTTTTTTCGTTTTCCTTTCTAATCTTCTCTGTGCCTTTAATTTTTGTGCCTTTCCCATATTTCTCCTAGACAGCAGTTGTGTAATCTCGCCATTTTTCTTCCTTGGTTGACTCTTCAAAAAGATGGCCAAAATTTAAAATCGTCTCTTCATCAAAATACTTGCCAATAATCTGCATACCGATTGGTAATTTTTTTCTGTTAAAACCACTTGGTAAAGATAGCGCTGGATGCCCAGCCAAATTTACCGGGGCAGTGAAAACATCAGCTAAATACATTTGCAGAGGATCTTCTGTTTTTTCACCTATTTTGAAAGCTGTTGTCGGTGTTACTGGAGCCAGGATGCAATCAACTTTTTCCAAAACTTGATCAAAATCTTTTTTAATGAGAGTCCGAACCTTCATGGCTTTATTATAGTAAGCATCGTAATAACCAGCTGACAAAACAAATGTCCCCAACATAATCCGGCGCTTCGCTTCTGCACCAAAGCCTTCATCACGGGATCTGAAATAGTGATCAATTAAACTTTGACTTTCTTTAGCCGAGTAACCGTATTTAATGCCGTCATACCGACCTAGATTTGAACTGACTTCTGCTGGCTGAATAATATAGTAAGCAGGGATACTGTACTTAACATGAGGTAAGCTTACTTCAACAAACTTTGCTCCTAACTTTTCGAAAACCCTTCGTGCTTCCTCTAGGGTCTTCTTAATTTCATCAGCCAAGCCCATCTGGAAAAATTCTTTAACCCAACCAATTTTTTTGCCTGTAATCGAGTTACTCAATTTTTCGCTGTATTTTGGGACCGGAATGTCAATAGTGGTCGAATCTTTTTCATCATAGCCAGCAATTACTTCCATAATAGTGGCTATATCAAAGGTCGAATTGGCTATTGGACCAACACAATCCAAAGACGAGCCCATAGCGATTAAGCCGTAGCGGGAAACTCGTCCATAAGTTGGTTTGAGCCCGACGACACCACAAAAAGCGACCGGTTGGCGAATCGAGCCACCAGTATCACTGCCGATTGAATAAAGACATTCTCCTGCGGCGACAGCGGTGGCTGATCCGCCTGAAGATCCACCGGAAACACGAGTTAGATCCCAGGGGTTATGGGTTACTCCAAAATCAGAGTGTTCGGTTGAAGCACCATGAGCCCAAGCATCACAGTTATTTTTGCCAACAATTACCGCTCCGGCTTCTTTTAGCTTCTTGACAACTGTGGCATCAAAGGGTGGAACAAAACTATCCAGCATCTTACTAGCGGCTGTCGTTCGAATATCCTTGGTACAGAAAACATCTTTTATCCCGACCGGTAGACCATCTAGGCAGCTTAACGCTTTGTCGCTTTTGTACCTTGTCTCGGATTCTTTGGCCTGATTTAGCCCAACTTCCGGTGTAACGCTAACAAAGGCATTCAGATCATCCTCGACTTGATCAATTCTTTGCAGGCATTCCTGATATAATTTTGTCGGTGTTAGATCCTTTTGTATAAATTTTTTATTCAATTCTTTAATGTTTTGTCTGACCATTACGTTGCCTATTCAAATACTTTTCTTACTTTAATAGAAGTATTTTCTTTGTCGGGAGCATTTTTTAATCTTTCTGTAATCGAGATGTCGGACTGTTTAATTTTGTCGTCTCTTAAAACATTTTTCAGTCCCGTGACTTGGCTAGTCGGATGAATATTTTTCGTCTCCACCTCATCAAGCATTTGGACATAATCTAAAACAGTCGTCATTTCTTTTGACAATGACTCTTTTTCATCGTCTGTCAGCCCAATGCGAGCAAGCTTGGCTAATTCCTCAACCTGCTCTTTGGTAATTTTTTTCATAAACGTAATTAGTATAGCATTTACGCTTAAATTAGCCAAGATTAAAGCATGGCTATGAGTTCTTCTCCAGAAATAACTTTAACTCCTAAAGTTTCTGCTTTGGCTAATTTCGAACCAGGGTTTTTGCCCAAAACCAGATAATCTGTTTCTTTTGAAACCGAGTTTGAAGCCTGGCCACCCAAAAGTCGAATTTTTTCTTCGGCCTCTTCCCGACTCATACTTTCTAGTGAACCGGTGATAACAAAGGTTAAGCCGGCTAACTTATTTTCAATTTTGACTTTTTCATAACCAACGTCAAAAGAAGCAAGTTTTTTCAAAAGTTTTACATTTTGTTTTTCTCTAAACCAACCATAAATACTTTGAGCAACAACCTCGCCGATTCCTTCAATTTGAGACAATTCTTCCAGATTAGTCGATTGAAGGACTTCTAATGTCCTAAATCTAGTTGCTAAGAGAGAAGCAATGACGGCTCCGACATGACGGATGCCCAGGCCGTAAAGAAAGCGGGAAAAAGAGACTTTCTTTCTGTCCTGAATCGCTTTAACCAAATTTTCAGCGCTCTTATCAGCAAATCTTTCCAGCGGCAGAAGATCACCCTCAGTCAAAGCGAAAAAGTCGCCGGCATCACTAATCACCCCTTCGTTTAAAAGTTGATCGATTATCTTTTCACCCAAACCATCAATATCAAAAGCGTCTTTGGAGGCAAAGTGAATCAATTGTTCCTTCTCGATAGCATAACAATTTTTATTGCTGCATCTAGCTACTGCTTTTCCGGTCGGTCGAATGATCAGACTTCCACAAATCGGACATTTCTTGGGCATTTTAAAGCTCTTTTCCCGACCGGCTCTCAACTCGACTAAGGGTTTAATTACTTCTGGAATAATATCACCGGCTTTTTGAACCACAATCGTATCACCAATGCGGATATCTTTCTTTTTAATTTCATCTTCATTATGCAAAGTTGCCCGAGAAACAGTTGAACCGGCAATTTTGACTGGTTTCATGACCGCAAAAGGAGTAACTGCCCCGGTCCGGCCAATATTAACTCTTATGTCTTCAATAGTGGTAGTAACTTGTTCGGCCGGAAATTTATAAGCTATTGCTCCCCGAGGAGCTTTCCCAACCGATCCCAGGAATTGATAAAGTTCGTTGCTATTAGCCAAGATTACCACTCCGTCCACCTGAAAATCTAAAGAATTCCGTTTATCATCCCAGTGCTTACAATAGTCAATAACTTCTTCTATATTCCGGCAATACTTAACATACTTACTTGTCTTGAAACCCAGGCTAGCCAAAATTTTATGCTTCTCTTTGTGAGTTTTAAGACCCAAATCTGTATAAATATCATAAATATAAGAATCCAATTTTCTGGAAACGGTAATCTTCGGGTCAAGCTGACGAACACTACCAGCGGCTAAGTTTCTCGGGTTAGCATAAGTTGTCAATCCTTTCTTGGCTTGTTCCCTATTAACCTTCTCAAAGGTTTCTTTCGACATATAAACTTCGCCCCGAACATCTAACCTACCTTTCTGTGGTTTTCTTAATTTTAGAGGAATTGAAGGGATCGTTCTTAGGTTCTGGGTTACATCTTCACCAATTAGGCCATTACCGCGAGTAGCCCCACGGACAAATAGGCCATTTTCATAAGTCAACATAATCGAAAGGCCGTCAATTTTTAATTCACAGAAATAATCAAGGCTTTTCCCCACTAATTTTTTCGTCCGTTGTTCCCAATCCAAGATTTCTTCTTGGCTAAAAACATCATTAAGGGAAAGCATCTGGGAAATATGTTGAACCTTTTCAAACTTTTCCAGCGGCTGGCCACCAACTCTCTGCGTTGGTGAATCCGGCATGATTAGTTCTGGATAATCATTCTCAATCTCCCTTAACTCAACCGTTAGTGAACCATAAATCTCATCAGAAATAGTCGGTTCATCCAAAACATGGTATTGATAGCGATATTCATCAATTAATTTACGAAGTTTTTCGGCTCTCTTTTTTGCTTCACTCAAAATTATTTTTGCCATAAACTAATTATAGCAAAAAAAGAGGCTCCGAAGGAGCCTCTTTTTACTTCTTCTTCTAATAAAACTTGAATGTTTTAACTAATTCTTGAACATCAGTTTTTTGAATTTGCCAGTCGGCAGGCCATTGTGAAGCTAAATTATAAGCAAAGACAAAACCATCTTTTTTGCTAATCAATGTTGCTTTCGGTCCTTCTTGATCCGTTTTGCTGTTCCATTGTTCCTCTGTATAGACAGGTAAAACAAAGACTGTGGCTGGATTATTGTTTGCGCTTACATATGAGCTGTCAGATGTCGGAAACATTACGATGTAACTATCTGTGAACATTCCACCCTCCCCGGGGGAGCCCTGAACCGTATAACCCTTCCATTTATCAGAAAAGGTTAGTTGAAACTTATATTTTTCATTTTTATACGTCTTCCAATCATTGGTGTTTTTATTTTCTTCTGCTTGCTTCTTTAATTCGTCAATCTTTACCTGTAGTTCTTTAACTGATTTATCGTTGGCTTCTCTCTCCTTCTTCATGTTAGAGTCCATCACATACCACATTGCTCCACCGACAACTCCTGCAGTTAGAATAATGAAAACTAGGGTGATGAGAGATCTCTTCCAATTAAAATGAGATTTAGCCGATTGACTTGTATCGGCTGTTTCCACTGGTTGGTTTAGGTTTATATCATTATTATTTATTTCTTCCGGCATAAGTCCCCTCCTTCTTATCTATTATATCATAAGGCCATTTGACGAAGGGCTTTTACTCTTTCCTCGATCGGCGGATGAGTATCAAAAAACCGAGCAAACTTACCCCGACTAGTACCCTCGTGTTCCTTAAGAGGGTTGGTAATATATAAATGAGCAGTTGCTTTATTGGCCACTTCTAGCGGTTCTGAATCTTTAGAAATATCATCCAAGGCTCTAGCCAAACCATCAGGATTTCTGGTCATCAGAGCACCACTAGCATCAGCCAAAAATTCCCTTTTTCGCGATATCGCCAACTGAATCAAGGTTGCTACTAGCGGTGAGAGTAAAGCTAAAATTAGGCCAATTAGTACAAAAACCCAATTATTGTTATTGTCATCACCGCCAAAAAAATTCAGATAAATAAACCAATCAGATATAAGCGCCACCAACCCAACCAAGATCACGACAATCGTTTGCAAGCGAATATCATAATTACCGATATGCGAAAATTCATGAGCTAAAACTCCCTCTAGTTCCTGTTTGTCGAGTTTTTCTAAAAGTCCTCTGGTGACACAAATGACCGCATGCTTTGGATCACGACCAGTCGCAAAAGCATTAGGAGCAGTATCATCAATAAGATAGATTTTAGGCATTGGCAAGCCAGCCGTAATTGATAAATTTTCCACTAGGCGGTAAAGTTGTTGATTTTCCTTTTTATCAACTTCTTTCGCTCGGGAAATGGCCAGAACAATCTTGTCGCTCCACCAGTACGAAGACGCTGACTGGATAATGGCAATTGAAACAGCCAGCGGCAGCAACCACTGCATATCAAGAGCTTTGGCAAAAACATAGCCCAAACCGATAATAAATATGACAAACAAGATAAGCCAAAACCAAGATTTACGTTTATTTGAAGCGGCAAAAGTGTAAGCTGTAGTCATAGCTTTTTAAAATTTTACCCCGACATTAGCTTTTTCGGTTTCCCCGGCCTCAATAAAAGCAAACTGTGAAAAGCCCAGCATTTTAGCATAGAGGTTATTGGGAAAAACCTGAAGTTTAGTATTAAAGTCACGGACATTGCCATTATAAAATCTCTGAGCAGCCATAATCTTATCCTGTGTATCGGTTAAATCACCCTGTAACTGCAAAAAGTTCTGATTAGCTTTAAGATCAGGATAGTTTTCAGCGACGGCAAAGATTGACTTAAGGGTATCGGTCAAGGCATTGCTAGCTTTGATTTTTTCCCCTGTTGAGCCAGCCATCAAACCAGCTCGCTCTTTAGTGACCTTCTCGAACAATTCTTTTTCATGCTTAGCATAACCTTTGACGGTCTCTACTAAATTCGGGATTAATTCATAGCGCCTTTTGAGTTGAACGTCAATGTCACTTTCCGCTTCCTGAACCCGATTTTTAAGCCGAATCAGGCCATTGTAGGTTAAGACCACGTAGAAAAAGGCAATGACGATGATGCCAATAATTATCCACAAAATCATTTTTACTCCTTTTCACTCCGACTTTAGCGTCGGAGCCTTACTTAACAATTTTAATTTTTTGACCAACTTGTAATAATGTCTCATCTTGAATGCTGTTAGCCTGTTTTAGCTTTTCAGTAGTTGTGCCAAATTTTTCAGCGATAGCTCCTAAGGTGTCACCCCCAACAACAGTATATTCTTCAGCTTGAGCCGATGCCTGAGGTGTTGGAGCCGGAGATTGCTGGGTACTTTCCTTTTTCTTCTCCTCTTCTTTCTCGCTTTGCGGCCTGGATTCAATTTTTTCCTGGCTATTCTTTTGTTCTGTTTTTTCTGGCTTAAAAAATATCTCATAAGTACCAATTCCCAGGGCGCCAAAAACTAATACACAAACAATAATAATACTGCTAATAGCCAACCAACTTGAGGATCTTTTTCTCCCCTTGATATCCTTGCTAAATTCATCCGAAAGATAAATTTTCTTCTCTGTTTTCGGCTTTTCTTTTTCTGACATGGTTGCTACATTATACAACTAATTTGAATTCGTTAACAGTAAGGTTTAGATTGACTAATTCATGCTTAGAATTTATAATGTTTTAGCATTTAGGATACTTTTATTCAATAAAATCGAGAGCGGGCGTGGCGGAACTGGTATACGCGCTAGCATGAGGGGCTAGTGGCCGCAAGGCCTTGGAGGTTCAAGTCCTCTCGTCCGCACCATTTCGCAAGCAAAGCTCGCTCAATGTAAACTAATACTATACAAGTTTACCCCGAAGCGAAGCTGAAGGGGGCGATTAGCTCAGTTGGCTAGAGCATCTCGTTTACACCGAGGGGGTCGGGGGTTCGAGTCCCTCATCGCCCACCAATTCGACGCGCTTCGCTTGCTCACCATTCAATCTTGAGCCTCATGGTCAAAAGACGGAAAATCACTTCAATTTCAAAAGTGGACCTCGATGTAAACCGCTAGGAATAGTTGCAAATTAAAAACAAGGAAAGTATATTAAGTTTACACCGAACGAAGTGAGGCGCGGTAGCTCAGTTGGTAGAGCAGTGGACTGAAAATCCATGTGTCGCCGGTTCGATTCCGGCCTGCGCCACCAAAATTGGAAGATAAAAAAGCTTTAGTCTGGACTATTTGCCTTTAATAATTAGTTCACGCTGAACAAAGTGAAGCGCGAGAGTAGCTTAGCTGGTAGAGCGCAACCTTGCCAAGGTTGAGGTCGCGGGTTCGAGCCCCGTCTCTCGCTCCATTTCGGCTTAAAGCCTCAATGTGAACTCCTAACAATTTAGTTCACGCCAAGGAACGAAGTAACGAGGCGTTGTGGCCGAGGAGTTAGGCAACGGTCTGCAAAACCGTCTACCCGGGTGCAAATCCCGGCAACGCCTCCAAAGATGAGGTCTGCCTGCCTGCCCGAAGTAAAACGAGGGAGGGCAAAACCTCGTACAGCAGTGCAAATCTGCTTCAGGCCTCCAAGAATTAATTCAAGATTCTGAATTAAAAAATTACTAATTTGGAATTATGAATTATTTCGGCCCGGGTGGCGGAATTGGTATACGCGACGGACTTAAAATCCGTTGGTGGATAACACCTTGCGGGTTCGAGTCCCGCCTCGGGCACCATTTTTCACTAAAGTTTCAAATGGTAAATCAAATATAAGGAAGGGACGAGAAGCCCGCCTGAACCCGTCCGAATGGGTTCGTCCGGGCGGATGATATAATCGGGCAGGTTTACCCTGAGCGACCTGTCCGTCGTAGTCTAGAGGGAAGTCGGAAGTCGAAGGGAGTCCCGCCCGCCTGAACGAATTCATTCGGGCAGGCCCCGGGCACCACAATCATCTCCCCCTGTAATGATCTTTATCTTTTAGTTTTTTCATTAATATACCAGTCAAAAACATCATTCAGGTGGTCGGTTGGGATATCGATTTTCCCCGCCTTAATGCCTTTGACTTTGCTGTTTATACCGAAAGCATATATCGGATTATAGAGAAAAACAGCTGGAACTTCTGCTGCTAACGTTTCCTGGACCATTTTATATTTATCATCTCTTAATTTATGACTGTTACCTCTTCGGCCAGCTTCAATTAACTTGTCAACCTTTCGATCCTTGAATCCACTTAAGTTCAGGCCGGGATCATTAACTTGACTCGAGTGCCAAAAGCTAAATAAATCGGTTTCTGAGCCAATATTCTGACCAACTAAAATTAAATCAAAGTTACGGGGGCGGATATAGTCAGCTTGGAATAAATCTTTTTCAGCAACGACTAATTTAATCTCTATTCCTAATTTACTAAGCTGATTCTTGATTATTTCTCCCACTCTCTTATCCTCACTATCCGCCGAAACGACTAATCGGAAAGATAAGGTTTTTCCCTCTTTCTCCCTAAAGCCTCTTTTACCCTTAGCCCAGCCTGCTTTATCCAACAATTCATTAGCTTGACTTAAATTGTAAGGATTCTTATTGAGGGCTGGATTATAACCATCCTTGCCGGGTAATATAGAGGTATAAATAGGCACTGCTTTATTATTAAGACCCTGGGAGATAATTTCTTGCCGATTTATGGCCTGGTTTATAGCCTGTCTGGTTTCCTTCTGGGACAATAAAGGATTTCTCGAGTTTAGCACCAAAACCTTGTAACGGGGCAGATAAAATTCACTAACCTCCATTGAACCAAGCTTAGTAATATCATCAATTTTGTTGTAAGGAATCTGAGCAATGCCGTCAATCTGCTTCCGCAACAACCCGTTATAAAGAGTCTCAAAAGAGTCATAAAGACGGAGATTCACTCTTTTTATATATGGTTTTTTCAAAGCAAAATTATTGTTTGCTTCCAAAATGACTTTGGTTTCGTTACCAGCTTGATCAAAACGAATAAATTTATATGGCCCGCTACCGACAGGTTTGAGATTAAATTCAGCAACCTTAATGCCGCTGGGATTAATCTCTTTTAAAAGATGTTCTGGTAGTATTGGCTGAGAGGCTACTCGCAGAAAATCACTATAGAGATTCGGCAGAGTAAATTTAACTTCTTGATCATTAATTTTTTCAGCGCTGACATTCTGCCAGATGACTGATTGATTGGTTCTGGTATCCGGGTTCTGTATTAGATTAAGAGTAAAAATGATATCATCGGCGGTCAATTTCCAACCATCAGACCACTTTAGGCCTCTCTTTAGTTTAAAAATATAGACTTGTCCGTTATCTTGAACCGTCCACTTCTCCGCTAAATCCAGGCTAATTATATTATTTGGTATAATCCGAGTCAGGCCGGAAAAGACTAAGCGATTTGCTGAGGCTTCTGCTTCATTTTTGATAAATAAAGGATTGATTTTTTCAATATCACCAACCACGCCCTCTGTATAGGTTCCGCCATAATCAGGGGTATGTTTTTGATAAAATGTTCGCAGGGTAGAAAATCTTTGGAAAAACATTATTAAAACAATGCCCGCTAAAATAGTTGTGACTAGAATCAACTCCCTCAAGTGAACAATTTGCGGTGTTTTCTTCAAATACAAAAAAATTCCATTCCGTAAATCCCTTAGGTGTGATCGCTTGAGATCCAATATTATTTTTTTGAACATCAAGTGTGACTTGGTGACAAAACGTTTAATATTCATTATTGAAGAATTAACATAGACAAAGCTGCTATAACAAAGACAGCCGCTATGACAATAGTAAAGATAGTTAAAAATTTCTCAGCGCCTCGCCGAGTTAAATAAGAAGCGCTTGTTCCGCCAAAAACTCCTGAAAGACCACTTCCTTTTTGTTGAAGTAAAATAGAAGTGACCAGCAAGGCTGAAGCAAGAAAAATAATAACGGTCAAAGCTATTTTCATAAAAATCCTTAAATATTATCGACGCTAGTCATCTTAGCATAAATTATAAGTGAAATAAAGACTCAGAAAAGACTTCTCTTCCGTCTTTTCAGTAGTAAACTCCAGACTTCCTTGCCTAATTTATTAATGTCGTGGTAAAGTGGGTTCTTTTTATCGACCAAGTCTTTAGCCACAATATCGCCAAGGTGACCATCAAACAAATTTTGGTCTATAACCACCGGTATAATGTAACCATCACCGAGTCCCTTCTTAAATCTTTTATTATTAACCAAAACCCTCTCAAAAAAGATACCATATTGATTAAGCGTTTTGATATGATCTGAAACACTAAAATTATCAGTTTCGCCTCTTTCAGTTGAAACATTGCAAATATAAATTTTGCTGGCTTGGCTTTTTTGGTAGGATGATAAAATCGTTGGTAAAAGAAAATTGGGAAGTATGCTTGTATACAAACTACCCGGGCCAATTAGAATAAAATCTGCCGCCTTAATCGCTTCTATTACTTTTTTATTAGATTTAGCCTGACGGCTCAAAAAAACTCTATTTATTTTTCTGCCATAACCAGCTTTAGTAATCTTTGACTCCCCCCTGACCTTCTTGCTATTGTCAAACTCAGCCATTAGTTCTATATTTTCCAAAGTTGATGGCAAAACCTGACCCCGGGTTGAAAAAAGCTCACACATTCCCTCAATAGCTGAATCAAAATTACCATAGACGTTTCTGGCTGCACTGATAAACAGGTTGCCAAGAGAGTGGCCTTTAATTCCCGGCCCTTGGTGAAATCGATACTGAAAAAGTTCAAGGAGTAAATCCTCGTTACTTGACAGAGCCGCGATACATTTGCGAATATCTCCCGGCGGTAAAATATCAAAAGACTTCCTTAAGCGCCCGGTGCTGGCACCATCATCAGTCATCGTTACCACAGCAGTGATTTCAATTGGATAATCTCGCAGGGCTCTTAAGAGAGTCGCTAAGCCAGACCCCCCACCGATAGCCACAACTTTTTTCATAATTCCTTCTTAATTTTTTCTGCTAACTTTCGACCAACTACCTGTCTAATTTGATCCGTGCTCACCCGACGAATATTTTCTATTGTACCAAATTTCCTAGTTAAAAGTTTTTTATAAACCGGGCCAACACCATCAATTGTATCCAAGATTGATTCAACTAATGCCTTTGATCTGATATTCCGATGATAAGTAATGGCAAACCGGTGAGCCTCATCTCTAATCCGCTGGATTAGAAATTGTACCTCTGAATCTTCAGGGAAAATGAACTTATCAAATTTACCTTCCTCATCAAGAAAAAAGACTATTTCTTTCTTTTTGGCTAAACCGATAATTTTTGCCGATAAACCAATTTCTTTTATCTCTCGACTGACTGCCGAAAGCTGGCCCTTGCCGCCATCAACAATTATTAAATCCGGCATCTTGCTAAAAGACTTGTCTTTGCCCCTATTAACTTTTGAAAAGCGGCGGCGGATTACTTCTTGAAGCATAGCAAAGTCATTAATTTGTTTGACATTTTTTATCTCGAAGCGACGATAATAATCCTTTTTGGGCATCCCGCGCTCAAAGACAGCTAACGAGCCGACAGCAAATTTTCCTACTATATTGGAAATGTCGTAACACTCAATCCTGTCCGGGACTTGATCGAGCTTTAAGATTTCTCTCAAGCTTCCTAGGGCCTGATCTAAATTCAAATCTCTTAGATTATCTTCCAGCCTCATCGTCCTTAATTTTTCTAACGACCGGATACGGTCCCGCCAGACAGCTGCTCTTTCGAAATCCTGTTTTTCTGTGCCAAGCTTCATCTCTCTTTGAAATTTTTTAATAATCTTTTCCTTTTTACCCTCAAGAAAATTGATCAAACCCTCTAAATTAGCTTGATAATCCCCGGCTGTCAGATACTTTTCACCGTGGCCAAGACACAAGCCTAAATGGTAATAAAGGCAAATTTTATCTTTGGCCAAACTACAGGTGCAATAAGGGAAAATTCTTCTTAAACTTTTAAGAGCTGATCTAACTGCCCTGGCATCGACAAATGGTCCAAAATAGCGGTTTTTGGTTTCGGCAATCTGCCTGACGATAAAAACTCGCGGGTAATCCTCGTATACAATTTTGATATAGCAGTAATTTTTGTCATCTTTCCAATCCAAATTGTATTTCGGCTTGTAACGCTTGATTAATTCCGACTCCAAAAGTAGTGCTTCTATTTCCGAACCACAGACAATAGATTCAATAAATTTAATATTCTTAACTAGTTTGGCGGTTTTGAGATCAAGATTTCTGCTCTGAAAATAGCTACTTACCCGATTCTTCAAATTCGCTGCTTTACCAATATATATGATCCTTTTGTTTTTGTCTCGATAAAGATAAACGCCAGGATTTTGAGACAGTTCTTTTAGTTTTTGAATAATATTTTTATTCAATGTTTTCATAAGCATTAGTTTGCGAAAAGATCCACTCAGGATAATATTTTAGCCAAATACTGACCAGTGTAGGACTTTTTGTTCTTGGCAACTTGTTCTGGTGTTCCACGAGCAACAATTTCCCCCCCCTTATTGCCTCCTTCTGGTCCTAGATCAATAATCCAGTCTGCACATTTAACCACTTCTAGGTTATGTTCAATTACCAAAACCGTATTGCCCAAATCAACTAACTTGTTTAAAACAAACATCAAGCGATTAACATCATCAAAATGCAGTCCTGTCGTCGGTTCATCGAGAATGTAAAGTGTTTTACCAGTCGAGCGGCGTGAAAGTTCACTAGCTAATTTGACCCGTTGAGCCTCACCCCCAGATAGAGTTGTTGCTGGTTGACCAAGCCGGATATAACCCAAGCCTACCTCTACTAAAGTTTCCAATTTTCTTTTTATCTGAGGAATATTTTGGAAAAATTCATGAGCTTCATCTACTGTCATATCAAGAACATCAGCAATGTTTTTGTTTTTATAATGAATTTCCAGAGCGTCTTTGTTATACCGCTTACCATTACATTCCTCACAGGCAATATAAACATCCGGCAAAAAGTGCATCTCAATTTTCAAAATGCCTTCACCGCGACAAATCTCACAGCGGCCGCCGCCTTTGGCATTGAAGCTAAAACGGCCTTTTTTATAACCACGAATCCGGGCTTCCGGAACATTAGAAAAAAGTGCCCGAATATCATCAAAAACCTTGGTATAAGTAGCTGGATTTGACCGCGGAGTCCGACCAATTGGAGATTGGTCTATATCAATTACCTTATCTAAATATTTTAAGCCTTGAATTTCTTTGTGTTCTCCAGCTGTTTCTTGAGCCCGATGAAAAATTTGAGCTAGTCTTTTAGCCAAAATGTCGTCTATCAAACTAGACTTGCCTGATCCAGAAACGCCGGTAACTAAAACTAATTTTCCGAGGGGGATAGGAACATCAATGTTTTTCAAATTATTCTCCTTCGCCCCGATGACTTTTATTTCGTAGCCATTGCCTGAGCGTCTCCTTGTTGGGTAACTAATGGTTTTTTTACCGCTCAAATAAAGCCCGGTCAGTGACTTTGGGTTGCTTTTCACTTTTTCAGGTATCCCGCAAGCAACAATTTCGCCACCCCTTTCCCCTGCTCCAGGGCCAATATCGATCAGCCAATCTGCCTTTTCCATCGTATCCTTGTCATGCTCAACAACAATAACTGTATTACCCAGATCTCTCAAATTTTTGAGGGTGTTAATTAGGCGATAATTATCTCTCTGATGCAAGCCGATTGACGGCTCATCAAGGATATAAATTACTCCCATGAGAGAGGAGCCAATCTGAGTCGCCAGGCGAATTCTCTGGGCTTCCCCACCCGATAAAGTGCCCGCGGTTCGAGCTAGGGCAAGATAATCAAGGCCGACATTGATCAAAAATTGTAATCTTTCTCTAATCTCCTTTAGAACTTGCCGGGCAATTCTAGCCTCTCGGTCAGGCAATTTGAGGTTTTGGAAAAAAACCAAACACTCATCAATCGGATAGGCAGTAATGTCAACAATTGACTTACCAGCTATCGTTACGGCCAAAAATTCCGTCTTCAGTCTCTGGCCCTGACATTTCGGACAGATTCTCTCGGTCATATACTTTCTTATCTCATTTCGAATATAATCAGAATCGGTTTCGCGATATCGTCTCTCTAGATTAGCCACAACTCCTTCATAGGTTGATTCATAAATTCTAGTTCCCAGCTGAAAGCTAAAAATTTCCTCGCCCGTTCCATACATAATCGCTTCCAAGGCTTTTTTAGACATGCTAATGATCGGCTGGTCAACCGAAAAATCATATTTTTCCCCAACGGCTTTTAACAGTTTTGTATACCAATTTAGTTTATCGGTAGTTCGATTCCAGTAGCGAATTGCTCCCTCGGCGATAGTTAATTTTTTATTGGGAATAACTAATTCCGGATCTATTTCTAAGCGGTTGCCAAGACCGGTACAAAGTGGGCAAGCTCCATGGGGGCTATTGAAAGAAAAGCTGCGAGGCGAAATTTCTGGTAAATTAATATGACAATGAGGACAAGCAAAATTTTGTGAAAATATTTCCTCAGCTTTTGTTTCACTGTCTTGATAAATCATTACTCCTTCACCTAGATTTAGGGCTGTTTCAACTGATTCAGTCAAACGTTTTTTAATTTCCGGATCAATAATTAAACGATCAACTACTGTCTCGATGGTGTGCTTTTTGTTTTTATCAAGAGAAATATTTTCATCAATATCATAAATTTTGTTATCAACTCGCACCCGGGCATAGCCAGCTTTTTTCAAACCCTCAAAAACATACTTGTGAACGCCTTTTTTATCTTTGATAATAGGAGCTAAAATCATAAATTTAGTCTCTGGTTTCTTGGCTAAAATCTGCCCAACAATTTGAGGAATAGTCTGCTTGGTAATCTCCCGACCACAAATTGGACAATGCGGAAGGCCAGCCCGGGCAAATAAAAGCCTCAAATAATCATAAATTTCGGTGACAGTGCCGACGGTTGAGCGAGGATTTTTGGTCGTCGATTTTTGGTCAATGGAAATAGCTGGTGAAAGTCCTTCAATTTGATCAACATCAGGCTTCTCCATTAAACCCAAAAATTGGCGGGCATAACTAGAAAGGCTCTCAACATAACGTCTTTGACCTTCGGCATAGATAGTGTCAAAAGCCAAAGACGATTTGCCAGAGCCTGATAATCCAGTAATAACAACTAATTTATCGCGGGGAATAGTGACATTTATATTTTTCAGATTATGCTCACGGGCACCGCTAATAACAATGTTGTCCATCTTTACCTCAAATTAACGTCAGAAACTCTCCCATTTTACTCTTTTTGTCAAGAGGTTTCAAGGGTTAAATGGAGTTAGTTGCTACTTAAGAATAAGCCTTCATCAAGAAATCTAACAAAACCAGAACTAACATCTAAAATATGGTTTTTTATACCATAATAGGTTCAACAAAATAAACTTTATCTAATTTTAAAAAGAGTTTTAGTCCTAAACAATTAAGTATATTAAAAACACCTTAATCAGCCGTGTATAGCTCGTCACCTTCACGGACGTGCTCTTTGACTTTAATGCCGACCTCTTGACCTTTTTTGGCCTCTTCGATTGCTTTGTGATCAAGCTGCATTTCTTTGATCTCTTGTTCAAAGTCAGTTGTGTGCCCTTTGATATGAACCTTATCCCCAACTTTAATCGGACCGCTTGCCTTAATTATGCCCACGCTGATGTGGTCAAAATAGTGGGTTATTTCGCCTAATTTCTTTTCGCTCATAAAATCTCCTTTTTGTTATTATTTATTATTATACCAAAAAAAGAAGTACTTTACCCTTTTTTTGTTCAGCATCTTAGAAAATAACTGATCATATTTTGAGATTCTAAAAACCTCATCATTTTCCCGATCCATTGATTTGGCAAGCTTGATAGTATTTATCCAGCGAAGGACCAACGATCACCCGTAGGGTCTTTAGCGAAGTTGTGACGACCTTAGAACTTTTTGTTAGTTATGTTGGTTAGAGTATCTTTATTATTAAATTGATAATAGTAGTTAGATAGTTAGTTTTATTACTTCCTGTCTCCGGTAAGGTCATAATATAGAGTGCTGGATCAACCGTCACCATTCTAGTTAAAGCAATTGAGGGATTACCGGTAGTATCATAAGCGATAACTCTAATATTAGAGTGATATCGAGCGGTATTCCAAGAACAGCTATAGACGCCATTACTATCAGCGGTGGTATCGGTACAGATGAGGTTATTATCAACATAGAACTCAACTCTAGCGACTTCAATATTATCAATTGGTTTAACTTGGATGATAAAAGGGTTAGTGGTAATACTCTGTCCCTGAGTGATATTAATTGGAGCGGTTAAACCAGGAAGATTGGTAAAGACTGGTGGAGTTGCATCTTCTGGGAAGGCGTATTTTTGGATAGTACCATAGTGATAGGTCCAGTCATCATCAAAGGAAGTCCCGCCGAGATAAATTCCTGTTTCATCGATGGCCAGGGCATATAATTCGTCATACTCGTTAGTTAAATTAACAGACAAAACACCTTGAGTAGCAAAACTATTATCTAAAGCTCCGGTTGTTAGGTCTCTTTTTTCGAGACGCCACTGATCATTGCTTGCTCCCAAGGAATACTCTTCACCCGTTACAAATAACCCAGTCTCGTTAACTGTTAATGCTTCGATGTAGTCATGACCACTACTTGGGTTTTCAGTTATCACTCCATTAGTGCCGAAACTAGTAACTAAGGCACCCGTTGTTAGGTTGCGTTTTTCGATTCGCCATTGATTATTGCCTGTTGAATAATCATCTCCACCTAAATAAAGACCGTAGGTGTCAATGGTGATGGAGCGTATACTTTCCTGATTATTACTTGGATTCACTGTCACTACCCCGTTAGTACCAAAGCCAGTAATTAAGGCGCCGGTAGTTAAGTCTCGTTTTTCGACTCGCCATTGACTGTCGCTAACGCCCGGGGAATAATCATATCCTCCCAGATAAAGGCCGGCCGTATCAAGAACTAAAGATCGTATTTCGCTATAACTATTACTTATATTTTCGTTCACTATCCCGTTGGTGCCGAAAGTTGGAATGAGAGCACCTGTGGTTAGGTCACGTTTTTCAACTCGCCATGAACTGCTCGAAGAAGAATCATATCCGCCCGCATAGATACCCGAGGCATCAAGAGTGATGGAATTTAGATGATCAGTAGTATTGCTTGGATTCTCTGTCATTACCCCGTTAGTACCAAAGCCAGTAATTAAGGCGCCGGTAGTTAAGTCTCGTTTTTCGACTCGCCATTCAACATTACCAGGGATAACATCACTTCCGCCCAGATAAAGACCGGTCGTGTCAAGAGTGATGGAGCTTATATAATCATAATCATTGCTTGGGTTTTCTAAGACGATTCCAGCATTACCAAATTCAGGGACAAGAGCTCCGGTTGTTTTATTTCTCTTCTCGATTCTGATTTGATAGTCAGAACCAAGTATATTGTCAGAGCAAGCCAGATAAATATAATCTCCATAAATTTTAAACGTATTAGACCAAATCTCACAACCCGATGGTTCTATCGACCACGCTAAACTCGGACTTCCTTCCGGGTCAGGTACTGCCTGTGCTAGATGATATGGGAAGAAAAGTAAGGATAGAGATAAGAGTATTATTAGTTTATTGGTGATAGAAGAGAAGGTTTTGTTTGTCATAGAAATATCTTTTTCTATATTAAGATTATTATAGCATTAGTCTATAAGATAATAGATATAAATAAAAACAAGATTCCACAGGACTTAAATAAAAAAGGCTTCAATAAGCCTTATCTTTTATGGCGAGCTAATCCGATTCAGAACTGGAAACCGGTCTTTAACACGATTTTAATATGGCGAGCTTGGTGGAACGAGTTTAGAACCCAACTTGATTTTTTGTTGATAAAGTAGGATAATATTGGCGAATAAACAAAGGAGCTAAAATGGACCGAGAACCAGGCTTTAAAGATTATATTGAAACTGAAGGAGAAAACAAAGGAAGAGTTAAAGATATTTCTACCGCTCATGAATTAGCAATAGAAGAAGACAAAGATAGAGAAACGGGCTTATCACCGGAAGAAGCAAATAGAAAAACTGAAGGAAGACTTACTGATAAGATATATGATGATATTGCTAGTAAAGAGCTTGAAAAAAAATATAAAGAAAAACTCAAACAACTTCGTCAAGAATATCGCAGTGGAAAGCGGACTGCCTACGAGGATGAAGACATGACTGAAGAAGAGTATATTCGTAGTCTGTTGTTTTGGAGTGATGATTTCGGAGAAGGTGAACAAAACTTTGGAAAAGATACTGCCGCTCAATTAGCCAGTAAGATTGGTGGCGAAGAAGCAAAAAAGTATCAGGGTTTTCAAAAAAAACTCGACTCTGAAAAACTTGATGAATTAAGGAAGAAAATTAGAGAGCAATAAAAACTTTTAAAAGAGGCTTAACAAAGCCTCTTTTTTGTATTCTTCCATGGCGAGCTACTCCGGTTCAGTACCGGGAACTGATCTTTGGCACGATTTCAAATTGGCGACCCGGACCCTCCTTTGTTCCACTACGGAACGGGCAGGGCAGACTTCCGCCAAAGGCGGATAAACTTCTCGTCCGCACACGGAACAATATTTTTTACTACCACCTTTGGTAGTTGTGCAAAATATGGTGAACCGGAGCGGACTCGAACTTTTTATTGTTTCCCTAATTTCTGCTTGAAATTATTTTCTTCTATTTCTTTTCTAATTTCCGTAACTTGATCTCTAATTTCAGCTGCTTTTTCAAATTCTAAATTTTTAGCCGCTAAATCCATTTTTCGCTCTAAATCCCTGATTAAACGAGATAACTCATCCTTAGGAATTTGGGTTATGTCAAAACCAATTTCGGCTTTTTTGTCTTCCTTAGATATAGAAATTGATTCAGCAATTTTCTTTTTAATCGTCCGGGGAGTAATACCGTGTTTTTTGTTATATTCTTCCTGAATCTTGCGCCTGCGATTGGTTTCTGATATAGCTCTTTTCATCGAACCGGTCGTTTCATCCGCATACATAATGACTCGCCCTTCTTGATGACGAGCAGCCCGGCCAATCGTTTGAATTAAAGATTGTTCACTGCGTAAGAATCCTTCTTTATCGGCATCCAGAATAGCGACTAAAGATACTTCTGGCAAGTCAATGCCCTCTCGCAAAAGATTAATACCGACTAAAACATCATATGAGCCGAGGCGCAATTCCCGCAAAATTTCTGGTCTCTCTAAAGTATGAATTTCCGAGTGCAAATATTTAACGCGGATATCCATTTCCGATAAATACTGAGCTAATTCTTCAGCCATTCTCTTGGTCAAAGTGGTCACCAAAACGCGCTGTTTTTTCTGAACCGTTTTGCGGATTTCGGAAATCAGATTATCAATTTGCCTTTTGGTTGAGTGAACCGCCACCTCCGGGTCGAGAAGGCCGGTTGGACGGATAACTTGCTCAGTCACGCCAACAAAATCAATATTTTTATTTCTTTTTTGATAATATTCAGCCGCTGATTTTATGTTTCCCTCTGAACTGTGATCGAACTCATACTCACCAGGAGTCGCTGAGACAAAAACGACCCGATCGATATAGTCTTCAAATTCATGAAACTTGAGGGGACGATTATCTAAGGCACTGGGCAGACGAAAGCCAAAGTCAACCAGAGTCTGTTTCCGGGAATGATCCCCTCGATACATGCCCCGAACTTGAGGAATAGTCATATGGGACTCGTCAATCAAAAGCAGAAAATCGTCCGGAAAATAATCCAACAAAGTCGCCGGCCGTTCACCTAGCTGTCGTTTTGACAAATAGCGAGAGTAATTTTCGACGCCGGAACAGTAACCGATCTCTTCGAGCATTTCCATATCATAATTTGTCCTCTGTCCAATCCGTTCCGCTTCTAATAACTTTCCTTCTTTTTTAAACTCTTTAATCCTTTGCTCCAGTTCACCTTTAATCTGAGCAATTGCCTCCATTAGTCGTTCCTTCGGCGTCACGAAATGTTTGGCCGGAAAAATTATTACCTCTCGAAGTTGTCTGAGAATTTCGCCAGTTAAAGGATTAATCAACTTAATCTTCTCAATGGAATCGCCAAAAAACTCAATCCGGATTGAGTTTTCCTCATATGACGGGAAAATATCTAAAACATCTCCCCGAACGCGAAATTTGCCCCGTTCAAAACCCTTATCATTCCGATCATATTGAATATCGGTCAATCTTCTTAAAATTTTGTCTCTTTTCCTCTCCTCTCCGATTTTAAACTCCAGTGATAAATCTTCATAAACTTCCGGGTCACCCAGCCCATAAATACAGGAGACACTAGCGATAATGAGGGTATCGGTTCTCGAAAGAAGAGCGCTGGTAGCCGCGTTTCTTAACCGATCGATTTCTTCATTAATTGAGGCATCTTTTTCGATATAAGTATCAGTTCGAGGGATATAAGCCTCAGGCTGGTAGTAATCATAATAACTAACGAAGTAATGAATGGCATTATCGGGAAAAAATTCTTTAAATTCAGAGTAAAGCTGAGCGGCTAAAGTCTTATTATGAGAAATAACTAAAGTCGGCCTTTGGATATGTTCAATAACCTTAGCCATAGTAAAAGTTTTACCCGAACCGGTTACGCCCAAAAGTGTCTGGTGCTTTAGCCTTTGATCAAGGCCGCAAGTCAATTTGGCGATTGCCTCTGGCTGATCGCCCTCTGGGTCAAAACCAGAATTTAAGATGAACTTATTTTTTTCCATAACAAAACCGGGGTTTTCCTCCCTTTTTATATTTTTCTTTTTTACTTGCTTAAGTTAAAAGAGCCCAGTATTTTTTCGTATTGATCTTTGTATTTTGAATAATCATCCGTGCCAATATAAAGGGTCTTGTCTCTCAGGCTAACCAGGACAAAAGCAATATCTTTACCTGATTCTTCATCCTTGCCAATAAATTTTTTACCGGGGATATTAGAAACCTTAACATCGCTTTCTGTTAATAAGCCTTTATCTTTATTCTCCCCCTCGATGTCGCTAAGCTTATTTTCATATTTATCGGTATAAACAACAACTCTCAAAGCAGCTATCTGTTTTTTATCTTTCTTATTCTCCACAATCAAGCTCGGATCTGCTAAAAAAATTAACTCCTCGCTAGCTCCCTCTTCTTGGGTAATATTAGTCGACCAGACCTTTGGATATTTGAACTTGAAAGCACCGAAAATATCGTCAGCGGTATATTGAAAATCCTCCGTCTCTTTTTCTCTTTGAAATTCTTCCTTGAGCTGCTGTTCTAGCTTTGTTAGCTTCTCACCGGCTTCTTTATCCTTGATCTTATTGTTCTGGGCCAACCTCAGACCAAAAAGTACGACCAAAACCAAAGAGACTACAAAAAGCAGACCCAAAACGACCGCTAAAACCCTCCACAGTCTATTATCCAATTATTCCTCCAATGAAATTGCTTTGACGGGACATTCGTCAACAACTTCTTTAGGCTGACAATCACAATTACATTCTTCTGTTTTTACTTGCGATTTTCCTTCATCATTTATTTCAAAACAGGCCGGGCAAGTATTAGCACAATTTCCACAACCAATACAAACCTCCTGATTGACTTTAAACTTAACCATCCCTTATCCTTTTTTCTTTTTTACTAGAAAATATAATAACAAATAAATTAACCTTTGACTACCAATTTAAAGTTTCTGATATTTTTTCGATTTCTTGGCTGATTCTGTCTCTCGCCATTTTTTGATTTTCTGATGATTACCTGATAATAATACTTCCGGTACTTTCTGGCTCTGCCACTCGTCAGGTCGAGTATACTGAGGATACTCAATCACTCCCTCCTTAGAAAAGGTCTCTTCTTGAACTGACTCATTTTTACCCAGAGTCCCTGGTAACAACCTAGCGATGCTTTCAACTAAAACCATAGCAGCTAACTCTCCTCCAGTTAGAATATACCGACCGACAGAAATCTCCTCATCAACCAAATCTCTTATCCGTTCATCAAAGCCTTCATAATGGCCGCAAACGAGAATTAAATTCAGCTTTTTTTTAGCATATTCTCGAGCTATTTTTTGGCTGAATATCTTACCCTGAGGGGTTAAAAGAACAACTTTGGCCCGTGGCCAGTTCTTCCTGGCAGAGGTAATCGCTCTAGCTACAATATCCACTCGTAAAATCATGCCTGGGCCGCCACCGTAAGGGGTATCATCAACTTGTTTTCTAGGACCTAGGCCAAAATCACGCAAGTTGACAAACTCCATCTCAAAAACACCTTTATCCTTGGCTCTCTTTAAAATACTGCTCGATAAAGGGCTATCAAACATTTCTGGAAATAATGTAATGATCCGAAATTTCATTTTTTAAACAAATGGAGCCATAAATGTGGCTCCATTTAGCTCAATTTCTTTTTAAAATTACAGCTCGAGGTCAGCCATGGGAGCCTCTTCTTGCTCTGATTCTTCCTTCGGCTTCTCTTCCTCTGTCTCTTCTTTTGGTTCTTCTTCCTCTTCGACTTTCTCAGCTTTTTCAGCTTTCTTCGAACCGCCATCAGTTGGTTCAATTATCTTCAGATTGATGCGAGCATCATTCTTCGCTCCGAGAACCCGAAGTAGGGTTCGGATTGCCTTGGCCGTCTTGCCCTCCTTACCAATAACGACACCCATATCTTCCCGATCAACAACTAGTTCAATCAGAACACCCAATTCATCAATCTTGCGTTCAGTCTGAACTTTGTCCGGTTTGGTCACAAGCTGCTTGACCACATACTCGACAAATTCTTGATCAGCTTCTTTTCCTGCCATGATTTCTCCTTTTTAATTTTATTATTCTTGTTTAGCCGCTTTCTTTTTCTGACATACGAACTCCTTTTTCTGCTTCTTCTTTAGTCTCTTCTGCCACCTTTTCTGGAGCTTTTTCTTTCCCGACGCTTTCGGTCGGGCTCTCCGACGAGTCCGATACGACTGTCGGGGTCATCGGACCGACAGAATCGTCAGAGCTTTCATTCTCTTTTATTGAATCTTCTGTTTTTTTCTCTGATTTCTTAGGTTTTTTTACTTTTTCTTTAATTTCAACCCAGCTTGGTAACTTAAAGCCTTCTTTTTTTAAAAGCACGGCTAAAGAATTAGAAGGTCTTGCTCCTTGACCAAGCCACCTTTCTAACAAATCTTTCTTAATATTAAGTTCTTTACTATACGGATTATACCAACCTAAAATCTCAATGAACTTAGCCTTGACAGGACGCCTTGAATCAGCCACAACTACTCGATAAAATGCTTGTTTTTTCTTCCCGATGCGGGCAAGTCTGATGACAACCATCTACACTCCTGACTGCTTTAACCGTTGTTTGACTCCGTTAATTCTAGCTTATAAGGATAACTCTGTCAATGTAGAGACTTTTAACTAGTAATTTTCTGAGCTTTCTCAAGTTTGACTGAGATTAACTTGGAAATATGATTTTCATTCATAGTAACGCCGTAGAGTAAGGCGGCTGCTTTCATTGTTTCTTGGTTGTGAGTAATAATAACAAACTGATTCTTGGCTTCCAATTGTTGTAAAATTTTGACAAAACGGATCGTATTTGACTCATCGAGAGCAGCATCTACTTCATCTAGAAGACAAAACGGACTGGGATTAACTGACAGAATAGCAAAGAGAAGAGCCAAAGAAGTCAAGGTTCTTTCTCCGCCGGATAAAGCATTGAGATTGTGTAACCTTCTGCCTGGTGGGCTGGCAGAAATTTCTACTCCCAGGCTTCCCTCATCATCCTCACCTAGTTTCAATTCAGCTCGACCGCCGTCAAAGAGAATAGCAAAATAATGATTAAATTGGCCAGCAATATCTTGAAAGGTTTTCGTAAATTGGTTTTTTATTCTTTGGTCGAGTCCAGAAATAATTCTTTCTAAATCCTTTTTTGCTTTCGTTAAATCTTCTAATTGCTGTCTCATCATTTTTGACCGGTCGTCTAATTCCTCATACTCTGCAATAGTTTCGGGGTCAATGCCACCAACAGAATCCTTTTTTCGTCTTAGATTTTCAATTTTTGCCCGGAGGATATCTTTGGTCGACTGATCCAAAACTTCTTCTCTGTTCGAATTAATCAGATGTACTTTCGCTAGTCTCATCTCTTCTCTTAAATCTTCCATTCTTGTCGTTGCTCGAGTTTTTTCTAGATCAAGCTTGGTTATTTCCTGATTTATTGTTGAGATTTCACTCTCGATTAAATGAATTCCTCTTTCTTCCTGAAAACTTTTTTCCTTGTAGCTTTGCTCTTGATTTATTATTTCGTCCAAATCATCTTTCAAATCTTTCAGATGTTTTTCAGTTTCCTCTAGTTTCTCTTTATCTTGATCAAGTTTTTCTATTAAATTTTGATCAACTTTTCTACTCAAGTTTTGGAGATTTTCTAAATTATTTTTAACTTCACTAAGGTGCTTCTGGCTGGCTTTAGTTTCCCTTTCTTGATTTTCCAAAATGCTTTGGGTCTTTGTTAGGCTCAATTCTACCTCGTAAATCTTGGAGTTTATCTCCGCTAGTTCTTTCTGTAGTCTGTTTTTCTCTAAAAGGAAGGAATTTCTAAGCCTCTCCTGCTGCTCTGCTAGAGACTTTTTTGCTTCCTTAAAAGTAAGGATGTTTTTCTCAATCAAATTTAATTCATTTTTAAGCTCGGAAAAGGGCTCTTTCATCTGAAGATTATTGTCTCCCAGACATTTTTCCAGTTTACTAATTTCATTAAAGGTAAATTTGATAAATTCTTCAACCTTTAGAATTTTTTCTCTCAGTTTTCTCTTCTCATCAGCACAGACTTTTTGCTGAGAGATGAGCTCTTGTATCTTTTCTTCAAGTTGGACAAAATCCTTCTCTGCCTCCTCAGTCTTTAATCCGACCACTAGGTCTTCCTCTTGCCGAAAAGCTTGCCATATCTCTGTTAATCTCTCCTTCTCTCTCTGTAAAAGTATTTCCTGGCTAGTTTTATCTCCTTCTCTCTCCTCTCGCTCATTAATTGATTCTTCAAATTCTTTTTCTATTTTTTCAATTTTGTTCCTAGTCTCAGTTTCTAATCTTTCAAAGTGTTTTCTTTTTTCAATTTCTTTTTCCACTTCTTTTTCGTTCTGACGAATCTTTTTCTCCAAAAACAAAATTTTTTCCTCGAGAGACTTTTTTTCCTCTTCTAAAGCTAAATTCCGATCAACAGCTGAGAAGGCTTTTTCTTCAAGCTGATTTATCTGTCCCTGGACAAAGGCGCTATCTTTAATTAATTCGTCTCGTTCTCTCAAAAGTAAGTCAATTCTTTTCCCGAGATCAAGCTTGTCCTTCTCAAAATCATCAATATTCTTCTGTTGGCTAGATTTTCGCCGCAATTTTTTAATCTCTAAATTGAGGTCGGGGATTTTAACTGATAACTTTTCCTTCTGACTTTCCAGAGTCTCTATTATTTTCAAAAGCTCAAACTCAATTGAGCCATAATAATGGTTTTCAGTTTCTTTCAGCTCCTGTTCAATTTCTTTCCGACCTTCCGCTCTTCTGACTAACCGGCGTAAATTGATAACCCGTGGTTCAATTTCACTTAAAATATCATTCAGGCGAATCATGTTTTCATCTGTATTTAGAAGTTTTTTTATTGCCTGCTCACGTTTGATTTTATATTGTTTGATACCAGCTGCTTCATCAAAAAGCACTTTTTTTTCTGAGGCATTAAAAAATAACAGTCGGTCAACCATGCCTTGACCAATAACAGTATAAGTTGATTGACCAAATCCCAGAAAAGCCAAAAGTTCCTGGACATCAACCAAGCGGACCCGCTTGTGATTTATAAGATATTCACTTTCACCAGACCGATAAGCCTTTCTGGTAATTTCAATCTCACTAAAAGAATGCTTTTTATTGTTTATCTCAACTTCGATTGGGCTATTATTGTTTAAACTAATAGTCACTTCGGCGTAGGAGCTGCGAGGTTTTCTTTCGTTGCCCGAAAAAATAATGTCCTCACTTTTCTTACTGCGAAGAACGTTAGCACTTTGTTCACCTAAAACCCAACGAACAGCATCAGCAATATTACTCTTGCCAGAACCATTTGGGCCAACAATTGCGACAATATCTGCATTCCTATTATTGGATGAGAAATCCAAGACACTTTTAGAGCTAAACGATTTAAAACCGAAGATTTCTAGCTGTTTCAGATACATAACAATATTTATTGTACTAATAAAGCGTTGCCGCAAGCAACGCTTTATTACCCTGAATCCGAAAATTCACATTCAATATTTCAATCTTGCCAAAGAATATTATTCTTCGAACCCATTACAGGGTAAGAAGCCTGAGAGATCTAAATTATTAATAGTTCTCGCTCCACTCGAACAATAATTTAATTTTCGGATTCAGGGTTTATTAGTCTTATTTCAATAAATTTTCAGATGTGCTTCTGATATTTTTTGATAGCATTAATAGCAGCCGTTTGTTGTCCAGCCTGCTTGGATGGACCAATTCCCTTGCCCCACATCTTATCGCCAGCAAAAACACCAATAGTAAAGGTCTTGTCATGATCAGGCCCAGTTTCATCGATGACCTCGTAAGTCGGGGTAACTCCTTCCTCGTCCTGAACCATTTCCTGAAACAAACTTTTAGAGTCAACGTAAGATTTCTCCTTAAGAATCTGATCCAGCTTGACGATCAAATTCTTATCAATAAACTTTCTGGCTTGAGTCAAGCCCTGATCTAAAAATATTGCTCCGACAATTGCTTCGAAAGCATTAGCTAAAATCAATTGGCGACTCCGGCCAAAACTTTTAGTCTCGCCTTTGCTCATCAAAATATAATCCTCAACATTTAAATCCTTGGAGATATTGGAAATTGTTTCCGTTTTTACCAAGGCGCTACGCCAGTTAGTCAGGTCTCCTTCAGGATTATCAAAATTCTGATAAAGATGTTCAGTAACAACTAACTCAAGAACAGCATCCCCTAGAAATTCGAGGCGCTCATTGTGTTCCTTGATATTCTTATGCTCGTTTAAATAAGACCGGTGAGTTAGGGCTGTTTTTAGAAGCTCGATATTATTAAATTTTACATTTATTTTTTGGGTAAATTCTTCAAAATTTTTCATATTTTTTTATTATTTTGAATGACTCCTGAATCACTCTTTTAATATTATCATAACCGACTATTTTAAAGGCTCTAACCAGACTAAAGTAGTTTGCCTCTTTCTCTTCAATTTTTGATTTATCAATATCTTTTCTCTCGCTTTTAAAAAGGTAAAAAGTGACCGACTTCTGAATTTTTTTATTACCCTTTTCATAATAATATGAGATATCTTTTACTTTTTCTATATAATTGAGGTCATCAATGCTTGTTTCTTCTTTTATTTCCCTTATGGCTGCCTTTAAGCTATTCTCTCCTTTTTCAATTTGGCCCTTGGGCAGAGTCCAGAAATAATATTTATCTTTAATCAGCAGAATTTTAACTTCTCTATCTTCAACCAGATAAACAACACCGCCAGCACTTCTTACTCTTTTCTCATTTTCCATGTTTCTTTTCTTTTTCTGATGTTTCCCCGATGCTTCGATCGGGATAAACTGATCGGGGCTCCGACGACAACTTCGGAACTTTTTTGTCATCTTCCGGATTATAAATATCACTAGCTCGATAGACTGTGCCCAAAACGCCATTAACAAATCTAGATGAATTTTGACCACCAAAGGCTTTAGCTAATTCCACCGCTTCATTGATAGCTACTTTTGGTGGTACTTCACGAGCAAATAAAAGTTCATAGATGCCCAACCTTAAGACAATCAAATCAACCAGGGCAATTTGCTCAATTGGCCACTCCGGGGCAGCTGGAATAATAATAGCATCAATTTTGGGCTTATTATCAATAACCCCCCAGACCAGCTGATCAATAAACTGTCGATTTTCAACCGAATTAGCAAATTCTTGATAATTACGCCGCAGAATAGGTTCAACTGTTGAGCGTATCTTTTTAATGTCACTTTCATGGCCAGGTATTTTCCGGGCTGTAAATTCCCATTCATACATAGTCTGAAAAGCGATTATTCTCGAAAGGTGCCGATTTGATGCCATAATATCTTTGGAATTTTTGTGATTAATGACGACTATTTGAGACTAATTGTGAAACAATTAATCATCATAAGTCTCTGCTAGTCACTATCGGTTCCCTCTCCTTCCTTGGCCTCTTTTTTCTTAGCTTCTTTCTTAAGTTTCTTATCAAGCTTCGTTTCTAGATGCAAAATTTCTCTATTTCTATAGTAGCCGCAGGTTAGACAAACTGTATGAGGAACAACTGGGTCACCACACTTCGGACATTTTAATAAGTTTATAATTTTTAACCTATCATGGCTTCGTCCTTGTTTTCCCCGCGTTGAGGTCTTTCGTTTTTTCGGTACAGGCACAATTTACTCCTTTTTTCTTTTACTTCTTTTACACTTACACTTTTCTTTATTCAGGTTAACGCCACAATTCTGACAAATCCCTTTACAGTTTTTTTTACAAAAATTTTGCATCGGCAGGGTTAAAATTATCTCTTCTCGAATCGGTTTCTCAATATCAATATCGCCACGTTTATCAACATACAATGATTCCTCAGAAAAATCGGCTCGATTTAAATTATACTCACGTTCGAGGTGAAATGGAATATGTGCCTTGAAATTTTCTAAACATCGATCGCAGATCAAAACTAAATCAGCAACTAGATTTCCTTTAACTATTATCGTCTCTTCTAGCCGGCTAGCAACAATCTTGCCACTAACTTTCTCAGCCCGAACTTCTTCCGGTAAATCCAGGTTTTTAATTTTTTCGTTTATCTCATAATCTAATCGAGTTCCGATCTCTGAGACGAGTAAATTTTTGACACCAATTTTTTCCATTTTCAAACTACGCAAAACGATAGCGATTGTAGCACAATTATGACTTAGTGACAAGACTTAGAAGTTTATCGGGGACATAGATAACTTTAACAATCTTATTATTTTCAAGATATTTTTTAGTCTTCTCTGACTCTCGGGCCAATTTTAGCACTTCCTGCTCTTTAGCTCCCCTGGCAACTAGTAATTGGTCTCTAATTTTACCATTAATCTGGACAGCCACGGTTAAAAGTTCATCAACAATTAATTTCGGATCATACCCCGGCCAGTTTGATTTGAAGATGCTCTCTGTATTTCCTAATTTTCCCCATAATTCTTCGGCTAAATGGGGAGCAAAGGGGCTTAAAATAACTAAAAACTTTTCAAAATCTATTTTTGAGATCCATTCTCCACTCGCCTTTATATTTTTTTCTTTAATTTCTTCATCGGTTTGGAAAATTGAATTAATCAACTCCATTAAAGAAGAAATAGCCGTGTTAAATTTAAACTCCTCAATATCCTCAGTAACTTTCTTTATTGTTTTGCTTAGTTTGACTACAATTTCAGTATTGCTATTTTCCGACCAAACAAAGTTGTCCCAAAACTCAAACATTGAATAAGCTTTTTCTAAAAACCTTCTCGTCCCTTTTAATCCGTCGGTACTCCAGGCAATATTCTGAGTAAACGGACCCATGAACATCTCATATGTTCTCAAACTATCAGCTCCATACTTCTCAATTACCTCATCCGGATTGACTACATTGTTCCAGCGCTTACCCATTTTTCTGCCGTCTTCCCCATCGACCAAACCAACATGAATAAGCTTTTGAAACGGTTCTCTGGTTGAAACAGCACCAATATCATAAAGGAACTTATGCCAAAAGCGAGCATAGATAAGATGTCTTGTTGCATGTTCGGCGCCACCGACATAAAGATCAACTGGCATCCATTCTTTTTCTTTTTTGGGGTCAACTAGCTTTTTATCATTATCTGGATCAATATAGCGCAAAAAATACCAGCTTGAACCGGCCCATTGAGGCATTGTGTTTGTCTCTCTCTTGGCGGGAATACCGCATTTTGGACACTCGATATTGACCCAATCTTTTATCACGGCCAGAGGCGACTCTCCGGTTCCCGTCGGCTCATATTTTTCTACCTCAGGCAAAATAAGGGGCAATTCATCTTCGGGGACAGGAACAACACCACATTCCTCACAATGGATAACTGGGATTGGCTCACCCCAATATCTTTGCCTGGAAAAAACCCAATCATGCATTTTGTAATTAACCTTTTCGCCACCATATTTCTGCCTTTCGAGCCAAACAGCCATTTTTTTTCTGGCTTTTTCTGAAGTTATACCAGAAAATTCACCTGAATCTACTAAAATGCCATCATCAATAAAATTATCTATTTTATTATTATTTGATTCGGGTTTTATTGATGTTTTGATATCAATTTTATACTTCTTGGCAAATTCAAAATCTCTTTCATCGTGTGCCGGTACCGCCATAACTGCCCCAGTACCATAGTGAACTAAAACATAGTCAGCCACAAAGATGGGAATTTCTTCCTTATTAAAGGGATTTATAGCCGATAATCCTTCTAATTTGACGCCAGTTTTATCTTTCTGGAGTTCTGCTCTTTCAAGCTCAGATTTCTTCTGAGCTGCTTTAATATATTTTTCAACTTTTTCCCAATTTTTAATCGATGATTTTAATTCTCGAATCAACTCATACTCAGGAGCCAGAACAACATAGGTACAGCCAAAAATAGTATCAACTCTAGTCGTAAAGACCTTAATTTTTTGCTTATGACCCTTAATACTAAAATCTATTTCCGTACCATAGGATCGGCCGATCCAATTTCTCTGTTGTTCCTTGATCTGTTCTTCCCAATCCAGGTTTTCTTTATCCAAATCTTCCAATAATCTATCAGCATAAGCAGTGATTTTTAGCATCCATTGCTTCATCGGTTTTCTGATAACTTCACTGTCGCATCTCTCACACCGATTACCCTCCAAATCTTCATTGGCTAAGCTTGTTTTACAACTTGGGCACCAAATAATTGGCTCGTAAGACTCATAAGCCAAGCCTTTTTCAAACATCTTTAAAAATATCCACTGAGTCCATTTGAAATATTTGGGATCTGTTGTCTTTATTTCCCTGTGCCAATCATAGGTAAAACCGATTGACTCGAGTTGTTTTTTAAAAATATCAATGTTTTTATCGACAGCAATTTTTGGATGAATTTTATTTTCAATAGCATAATTTTCCGCGGGCAAGCCAAAAGCGTCCCAGCCCATAGGATGAAGGACTTTGTAACCTTGAAGCATTTTCAGGCGAGAAATAACATCAGTCGCAATATACCCTTTCGGATGACCGACGTGTAAGCCTTCACCCGATGGATAGGGAAACATATCTAAGGCATAGAATTTAGGCTTTTTTTCCTCATCCTTTACTTCATAAAGATCGGTTTCAGTCCAAATTTCTTGCCACTTCTTTTCAATTTTCTTATGATCGTATTTACTCATCCTTATGCTTTTTTAACATAAATTGCTCGCTTTTTCCAGCCACGAATAAAATCTTCAAGCTTAATAAACTGGTTTTTGTGTTTGTACTGGGCCCCAACAGGATCGTTGACATAAAAGCCGAGTAATTCTCCCTCGTCTACATAATAACCGTTTAGAACTGCCAAATGACCGTCATTTTGCGGATTAAAATTTTTATAAATTGAGATAATTACTGGCTCATCTTTTTCAAGCGCTTTTATTAAATTTTCTATCTTATCATTCTCAGCCCGATATGATTTCAAACTATGTTGCGTTGCTAAATCACAGATTATCTGATGTTTCCAACCAATATCTTCAATATAGCCATCCATTTTCAGTGCTAATTCAACCATTTTATCCAAATCAAATGAAATACCATAATAATCAAGTACCATAGCCAGGGAGACAATGCCACAGGATCGACCTTGCCACTTTTTCTCATCGATATTATAAAATTGGACTAGATGTGGTACTTCAAGAATCTTTTTCATTTGTTCATATGTTCATATATTTTGGTGGACCCGACAAGATTCGAACTTGCGACCTCCTCCATGCCATGGAGGCGCTCTACCAGCTAAGCTACGGGCCCTAATGCTTTCGAGATTTTACCACAACTTCAATTTATTCTGAATTAAAAAATAAGACCAAAATATTGAGCAACCAAAATCATGACCCAGGCAATAACCCCAATGATTAAAACTCCAATCAGGTTGGCTAGAAAAAAACCAAAACCAAACCGGAATCCGCTCATGACGCCGAAGTTACACTGACAATTTTCACAAGTACATTTATCTTTCTCTCCATTTTTTGCCATAGATCCTCACTTTCTAAGTTCTAATTATAGCAATCCGATCGATGCTTGCATAGTCACCTAAAATATTGATTTTTGCTTTTGGAAAAGGTCTTTTAATTATTTTTTTGATTTCTTTCCCTTGATCAATGCCGATTTCACAGAAAATACTTGCTTTCGGATTCAAAAAAAATGGTAATTCTCGGAAAAACCGGTCGTAAACTTCCAAACCCTCTTCTCCCCCATCTAGGGCAACTCTTGGTTCATAATGAATCAGATCAAAGGATAAACTAGGCATTTCTTCATGCGGTATATAAGGTAAATTTGCCACAATTAAATCAAATTTTTGACCAAGCCAAGGAGCAAACAAATCGCCTTTTTTAAATTTTATTTTGCCACCAAGTCCCAGGTTTTTAGCGTTTTTCTTGGCCACAGCCAGGGCTTTACTCGAGATATCTGAGGCACAGTAATCATTCGTCATTAGTTTTTGGCTATTTGCTCTTTTGTTAACCGTTAACTGTTTTCTGCTTTCCAGCTGGTTTACTAGTGTCAAGATTATCGCTCCGCTTCCTGTCCCCATATCTAGTATCCTGCTGTTTACTTTTAGTTGTTGGCTACTTGTCAAAACTTTTTCAACCAATAGTTCGGTTTCCGGGCGGGGAATCAAAGCATTTTTACTGACATAAAAATCCTGCCCAAAAAATTCAATTTTTCCGGTGATATACCAAACCGGCTCATGTTTTAAGCGGCGTCCAATCCAACCTTTATATTTTCTTTCTTTTAGAAGGTTTATTTTTTCATCGGGGTAGCTGACTAAATATGTTTTTTCGACGTTTAATATCTGCCTCAATAAAAATGATGCTGAAGACGCTGGCTGATCAACTTTGTTCTTTTTTAATTCTGAAATCCCCCACTCTTGGATTTCTTTAATCGTCATGACCTTATTTTATCTTATTTTCCAATCTAAACAAAAAACGTTATAATATTTTACGTAATAAAATGGGAAAAAATAAAAACACATTTTTTCATAATAAAGGCAGGTTGATTTTTTGGCTCCTCGTTTTACTGGCTTTTTTCGTCTTGGCTTTTAAGTTCGCCGATTTGCATCAACTTTATTTAAATATTAAACAAAGCGAGTTATCTTTTATTTTTTTAGCTATTTTGGCACAATTTTTTTATTTTGTTCTTTTTACAGTTACTTACAAAATCTCATTTAGAATTGTTAATATTAAATATTCTTTTAAGCGACTTTTTCCTCTTACTTTTGCCTATATCTTTGTCAATGTGGTCGCTCCAACGCTTGGCGCTAGCGGTCCGGCACTTTTCGCAACAGAAGCTTCTCGTCGCAAAGAATCATCCGTTCGCACCTTAGCCGGAGTTTTGGTCGCTAATCTAGCTCAATTTATAACCTTTACCGTTATTTTATTTTTTGGGGCTTTCTACCTTTATATCCGGGGTGGTTTAAGGGCTTATCAAATCGCCGCTTCATTGCTTTTAATTATTATGACTGCTTTGTTGATATCCTTAATCCCTTTAGCAATCAAGAAGCCCAAAAGCTTAAAAAAATATCTACACTGGCAAACAAAAATACTTGATAAGCTATTAAAAATATTTCATCGAAAAAAAAGATTTCAAGATGATTGGATTGAGGATGGAGTTAATGAATTTTCGGATGCTTCAAAAAATGTTACCAGACAATCCAGTGAGATAAAAAAGCTGATTTTTTATTATTTTTTGGTTCATGGCATGAACATCTTCAGCCTTTTTCTTATTTTCATGGCCTTCCATCAACACATTCTTTTCAGAGCATTGATTTCTGGTTTCGTCATGGGGGTACTCTTCCAAATTGTCGGTATTACTCCCTACGGAATAGGTCTGACCGAAAGCGCTATGGCCTTAACTTTCACTTCTTTGGGGGTAACGACGGAATCAGCAATTTTAATTACCCTAACTTACCGCGGGATTGCTTTCTGGCTGCCATTTTTAATTGGTTTTATCTTACTCCGAAAGATTCACATCTTCGGCCTTAAAGATATTTCTGTTATTAATCTCATTCTAGAAAATAAACATGTCATCAATCTCAAAAAGGCGATAAAAGTACGCCTAATTAATATTGAGAAATGATTGGTGGAGATACCGGGAATCGAACCCGGATTCTAGCAATGCGAATGCTATGTAATAGCCATTATACGATATCCCCATTTTGTACAGGACGAGTGTAATACTCCCCGCCCGACTGAATGAGCAGTCGTTCGGGCGGGTAACCCCAGCTAAAAGCTGGTCTGCCTATGGCCACCCGTCTGAGAGTCTACAACTTCCCGTAGAGATCTAGGGCCCCGAATTAATATAAATTCCAAATTCTCAATTTACTTCGCGAGTTTAAGTCCTTAGCTTTTATATTCAACTTCCTGATCCAAGATGAGAATTTTATCACCGAATTTGCCGCCTTTTTTTTCAATCTGCTTGATGATGCCCATCTTTTTCATAATATCATAGAGACGCATAACGGCATGCGGATTGGAAAAATCTGTTTTTTGGGCAAAATATTCAATTTTTCGGCCGCTGATTTGAAATCTGGACCCCTTCTTTTTAACTTCATAAATATTTCTTTTGACATCGGCCAAAGTAAAGATTTTGACCTCTTTCTTTTCTCTAACTTTCGGCAATTTGTTTAACTCTTTCTCAATCTCAAAAATCAATTCTTTTACTCCTTCACGGGTAACGGCCGAGAATAAAAACGGTTCCCGATTATATTTAAAAATCTTCTTGTTACTTTTAATAATTCTCTTTGCCTGCTTGCTAATTTCCGCTTTCTCGCTTGGCTTCAATAAATCAATTCGACTGACCGCTAGAATCTGAGGCTTATGTAAAATTTCTTTATTATAGTCAGCCAATTCCTGATTAATCAAAGCGAAATCTTCCTCAATATTATCGCTTAAGGCATCAATAAAATGGATGATAACCCGAGTTCTTTCAATATGCCGCAAAAATTCATCGCCTAAGCCCTTACCTTCCGAGGCGCCTTTGATCAAACCAGGAATATCGGCCATGACAAATCCTTGGGTGCCATAATCCTCAATGACGCCTAGGTTCGGAGTAACTGTCGTAAAGGGATAATCAGCAATCTTTGGTTTAGCTGCTGAAACCACCGACAAAAAAGTAGATTTCCCAATATTGGGTAAGCCGACTAAGCCGACATCAGCAATTAGTTTTAGCTCCAGACGAAGATTAAATTCTTGACCCTTGGTACCAAGTTCGGCAAACTGAGGTTTTTGTCTAGTAGAGCTGGTAAAATGAGCGTTGCCAAAACCGCCTTTGCCGCCCTTGGCCAGGTAAAATTCTTTGCTCTCCTTATCAAGATCAACTATTAATTTATTTGTCCCGGTATTGTAAATCGTGACGCCGATAGGAACATGAACGACCAAATCCTTTCCACTTCGGCCATGCTGTTTTCGAGGTTTCCCGTTCTCACCATTTTCAGCTAAAAGTTGGTGATGAGTCTTATAGAAATACAATGTATTCCAGCTAGGATCTACCCGAAAGATAACATTGCCGCCATGGCCACCATCTCCGCCATCCGGTCCACCAAATTCCCGAAACTTTTCATGCAAAAAACTTAGGCGACCGCTTCCTCCGTCACCCGCTTTAACATAAACTTCAACAATATCACAAAACACGTCCAAATAAGCTATCGGGTTAAAGTATCCGCAGATGATGTCTATTTCACCCCTTCGCCGTTTCTCCTCTGCCGAAAAAATTACAAATTTTTTCGGCTTAAATTATTCCTTCTAAAGCAAAACGAATTTTAGCACAAAATCAGCCTTTTTTGTAGATTTAATAAATAAAGCCGATTAAAGGAACCGAGGAGGTTGATATAGTTCTTTTGGAGATCATCCCATAGCCCCGATAGTTCATCTCTGAAATTGTAAATGTATTCCCGCTGGCCGATTCAACATAAGCAACATGACCATATCCGCTTTCCCAGGTGACCATAATAGCACCGGGAACCGGTGTTCTGCCAACTGATCTTCCGTAGGCTTGAGCATTTCCATACCACTGCCAAGCATTTCCACTCCAGGGGACATATCTTTTCTGAGCAACCCACCAAGTACAATAGCCCCATGAGAAATGATTAGGGCCATAAGACAGCTTGACATAAGATATGGCCGATGATGAACTGCTGCGGTAACTACTACGATCATCCGAGGCAGGAACTTGACGCCTGGGTGCTTCGGGAATTTCCCCATCTGGCACGACAACTTGCATACCAGGAACTAAATCTTCACCATATAGGTCGTTTTGAGCAATAATCATTTCTTTGCTTGCTTTATATCTGGCAGCGATACCATCGAGGGTATCTCCTTGAGCAACAGTATGAATAAGCCCAGCTACCGGTAAGATAATCAATGTTTGACCGGGCTTAACGCTATTCTCATCTTCAAGATTATTGGCATATCTAATCGTCGCCGTAGTCAGGTTAAACTTGCGAGCAATTGTCCAAACCGTGTCACCGTCTTGAACAGCATACTTAGTAATTTTATTCCGACTATTGCTACTCTCGGGCATGGCGACAATAGGCTGACTGGAAATATAATCATCACTGCCCGAAGCAACACTAATCTTATTATTTAACTCTTCGGCAACCTTGAGAGCGTCTTGTCCTAAATTATCACTATAAATTCCTGAGAGAGTTACGACTGAATCCGCTTCCAAGATTCTCTTTTCGTTGCTATTGATATAAGCTTGCTCGCCAGTTCTTTGAGGAACAAAAGGATCAATAGAAACCTTTTCAGTCGAACCAAAAGAAGCTGAGAGTCCACTCAATAAAGCTAAAAGAATAACCATAATAATACTGATATGTGAGATATCACTCATAGGCCTTTTGTAAAAGGCAATTGTTTTCCGCTTCGTTTTAAGAGCTTGCTCTTTTGCCTTAGAAGCAAAGAGAAAATATTCTATTTCTTTTATCTTAGAGAAAACAAAAAGGAAAAATTTTATGACAATTTTTGGTAATTTAACCAAGCTTTTTGAGAGTTGTGATAACCATTGAGTTATTTTATAAAGCAGAGCTTTAATATCCACCTCCGAAGCTACGCGCCTTAGTATAAGAAATATTAAAGGCTTTGTCAAGCCAACTTGTTTTTATTTTAAAAACCCTTCCCTTTCAAGCAATTTCCTTTTAAAGTCATCGCCTCGATTATAGTGACCAGCTTTGCCGTTCGAACAGATTACTCGATGACAAGGTATTCCCGGATTATAATTTTTTCCTAAAACGCCTCCGACTGCCCGATAAGCGCCTGGATAACCAGCCTGGCTGGCTACTTCTTTGTAGCTTGCGGTATGGCCTGAAGGAATGCTTCTTACTACTTTCAAAACCTTATCTTGAAATTCGGACATCACTTTAAATACTTAGCTTTTTTGGCTTCATGCTCAGCCAGTGTTTTTGAGTAATAGGTATTACCACCAGCTGATAGAAAGTATCGATATTCAGTAATTTGAGGGTGTAAAACGGTTTTAATTGATTCTAAGCCTGGGTTGCCTATTGGCCCTGGGGGCAAACCTTTATTAATATAAGTATTATAGGGTGATGGCGTTCTCGTTTCCTCATAACTGAACTGGGTTTTATTGACGTCCAGAACGTACTGAATGGTAGCACAAGATTCGAGGGGTGTTCCCTCTTTAAGTCGGGATAAAAAGATGCCGGCAACAACTTTCCGATCTTCTGGTTTGGCTACTTCTCTCTCCACCATCGAGGCCAAGGTTAAAATTTCATAAGAGCTAAGTCCAGAGGTTTTAATTTCTGTCCTTATTGACGAAGTCAATTTTTTGTCAAAATTATCAAGCATTTTTTTGACAATATCATCAGCGGTAGCATGATATGAAACTTGATAGGTATCAGGGAAAAGAAACCCTTCTAAATCAGCCTTTTCTGGCTTATCTTTCAAAAAATCATAGCTATATTTTTTCTTCACTGCGGTCAAGAATTCTTCCTTAGTTACAATCTGCTTTTTGGCTAGATACTCAGCAATTGCTTTATTTGTCCAGCCCTCGGGGATGGTGATTTTTTGACTGGCAACCCGACCGCTTGTCAGGATATCAATAATCTGCATCGGCGTAGAATCAGTTTTAATCCGGTATTCACCAGCGATTAATTGCCCCGAAAGGTTCTTATACTTCAAATAAACAAGAAGTGGTAAGTCGTTTTCAATCAGTCCCTTTTCTTCCAAATCTTTGGCAATACTCCGAACACTTTCTCCCTTTTGAACTATAAACTCAACCTCCGTTCCTCCTTCATTGTGAGAGTACAGATAGTAGCGCATAAACAAGGCGAAAGAGCCAAGACTCAACAACGCCAGTATAATAATAACTATTGGGGCAATAGCTAAAATCTTCAGCCAAAACTTTTTAGGTTTTTCTGTCTCCGGTTTTTGAACAAAATTATTATTCAATTTTTTTCTCTCCCCAAGTAACTCTCTAGAATAATTGTAGCCGCCATTTTATCAATCTCCTCTTTGTCTAAAACCTTATTTCTTCTCTCCCTCAGTCTATTTTCTGCTTCAACTGAGGTTAATATTTCATTCTCAAACTCAATCGGGACATTTACTTCAGCCCTTAAATTATGAGCAAATCTCTGAATATCTTTCGCTTGAGAACCTAGCTGCCCACTACCAAGATAGGGTAAACCAATAATTATCTTTTCTATTTTTTCTTTTTCAACAATCTGCTTTAATTCAAAAATCACTTTCTCCCGACCGATCGTCTTATAGGGTGAGGCGATAATTTTCAGCTCATCACTTACGGCTAAACCAACTCTTTGCTCACCAATATCTAGCGCTAAGATTTTTGCCATTCTACTAATCTGATTTTTCCGCTACTTGAATTGATAAATATATATGACTCTTAACTCTGGGGAATATCTTGGGAAAAGGAGGCCAGAATTGAAGTTTAACATCCTTAACATTTTCCAAGCCCCTTAGATAATTTTCCGCTTTTACTGAATTGGTTCCTTTTAATTCATCTTTTATCTGCTTTTCGTCTAGTTTATTAGCCACATAGGCATTGGTTTTGGCCGTGCCAGTAAATTTGCCGGCTACTAAATCGCTTGAGATAATCTCAACCTCGGCTTCTTTTGAACCATCGTCAACAATTTGCTTTGAGTAGCCATACTCCTTTTCAATGTCAGCTTTTATTAACTTCGAGACATCATCCGAATTAAAAGCCAGAGCCTTGACTGACACCTTTACGGTCATAGTAAAATCGCTTGCTTCGCTGTTAACACCCGGATTAGCTGTCGCTGAAATAGTTTCTTGTTTCTTTGATTCCTCAATGACTCTCAGGTTTTCGATCTTTTTATTAAAATCAGCTGTAGTTTCACTTAAAGCTTCTTTCGATAAATCACTTTTTGCTACGTTTATATCAGATTGAGTAACATAAGTGATTTCTCTATTTGTTCCTCCAGACATACCATTTTGACAGGTGATCGTTACATTAGAATTCAGCCCACCGGTGGCTAAGGTAAAGGCCTGATTATTGCCAAATCCGTTATATTGATCTCCCGGCTGATCCGCTTCAGTCGAAACCGGTGTAAAAACTCCATCAGGGGCATTGATAGTCGCTGTCGCCCGATAGACAATTGAGGAGTTACTAGTCGGAACAAATCTTGTCCCAGCGACCCAGGAGATATTTTCTCCTGAAGAATTAGAAATTCTCAAGGTTCCTGTCGCTTTTGTTCCCACATTCTTTTTGCCGGTAGCTGAATATTTTTTGCTCGATTCTTTCGTTGACTCAATAACTTGAGCTGGGATAACTGTCTTTTCTGTATCAACTTTGGCATTTTTCTCGCCACTAAAATCAAGGCTGATCGGTTTCTTATCAGCTTGGACATAAATGGTCGCTTTCGCTCGTGGCAAAAAGATAAAAGCCAAAAGCAAAACGACAAAAGCAATTGGAAGACCAATGAGTAAGAGTTTTTTCTTGGGAAATTTAGGCATTAAATTAGTCGGGGCTTTTTCTTCCAGTTGTTTCTTATGCCATCCAGCTTCAGCTCCTGTTTCTTCACCTTCCGACACGACTAATTCATCACTCGGTATCTTCTCCGCCGGTTCCTTCTTTTTGAAAACAACTTCACTGGTATCTTCAATTGGTCCCTGATCCTCTGACTTTTCAGCCATTTTTTCAGGTTCAGCTCTTTTAGGTTCCTGACCAACTTTAGAGGCCGTGGCCAGACCAACTTTCTCCGCCAAATTTCGGCCAACTTTGTCACCAGTAATAATCGAGATTGTTTTACCTAAACTTTCCGCTTGCTTTTTAATCAGCTTTAGATTAACAACACTTTGAAGTAGGCCAGCTTCTTTGGGCACGACTAAAATAACTTCTTTAAACTCTGTTTTGCGCAGTTTATCAATAACCGAGGTTACTTCCTCGTCTGCTTCCAGATAAATTGTTTTTGGCTCAACCATATGTTGCTCTTTGCTTTTAGCTGTTTGCTGTTAGCCTTTATTTCACCTTAATCATTATAAACTTCCTAACATTATAACTTTTAACTAGAACTAAGCTATGTTTAGTTCTGCATTAATTTTACCGCTTTTTGTAAAATACTCGGTATTACTTCATCTTCAATATCCATATCAACAACCAGGTTAGCCAGTGCTAATGGTGTTACGTCTTGTTGATCTTTTATCTCGCCGGTTTGGTCAACTACTTTTGAGACTTCTTCCGGTTTAATAAAACTAATTTTGGGCTTTTTGGCAAATGGTAAATCCTTATACCAATCATGACTCTCGAGAGCTTTCTTCATCTCTGGCAGAGCCGATCCGCCGCCGCAAAGTAAAATTCTCGAAGGCAATAAGTCAATGTCAGAAAACTCAGACAAAGACAGTTCAACGCCCGATAACCAGACTTCCGCATCTAAGGTTAGGGCTTCCCTGACCGTTTTTTCACTTTTTTCCTCGAGCATATCATTCGAATAAGCTAGTTTTACCTCTTCGGCTTTAGCAAAGGATACGCTCAGGACTTGCGACAACCGCTTGGTAAAACTTCTGCCCCCAATAGCAAACATCTTTGTCCCTTCCAAACCACCGTTTCGAACGACAGCAATATCACTTGTTCCGCCGCCGATATCAATAAAAATAGCATTAAACTCACCGGCTTCATCAACACCAACTGATTTAGCAACAGCGTATGGTTCAGCCGCGATGCTGATTAAATCCAGGCCTAGATCAGCAGCAATAGTCTGTAACGCTCCGAGGTGAACCATTGGTGCAAAGGCATTAAAAATCCCAACCGAGACATCTTTACCCTGAAAGCCGATCGGATTTGTCACCTTGTAGCCGTCAATTTTGACATCAACAATTGAAGCGTTAACAAGCTTGACATCAATGGTGTTATAACCAGTTTCCCAGGCCAGTTGTTTGCGAGCAGCATCAAAAGCTTTCCACTGAACCTTATTAACGATATTCTTAAGCTCGTTGTAATCAATTTTTGAAGTATGTTTCAAGCGCTCATAATGGACTGTTGTCGTTGTTCCTTTAACTAATTCTCCAGCAATACCAATAATACATTCATCAGCTACTATTCCGGCCATTTCCTCAGCTCGATCCAGCGCCCTAGAACAGTTTTCTACCACGCCGGCAATATCAGTCACTGCCCCACCGTGCATATCACCAAGTCTTTGTCTTTGGCGGCCGACGCCAACGATAACCCCTTTGCCTTCCACCATTTTAAAAATCAAGGCCTTGACAAACTCTGTGCCAATGTCAAGAGCAACAAAATGGGGCACTTTTGATTCTTTCTTGGTAAATTTATTGAGAATTCCCATACAAAATGCCTACCAGACTATTGTAGGCAAAAAGGGGTAAAAAAACAATCCTATTCCAGGACTGCTTTTATCCTTCTAATCCCAGCCGAAGAGGATTCTTCTTTTTTAATTCGGAAATGATCGAGTTCGCTCGTATTTTTGACGTGCGGGCCACCGCAAATTTCCTTAGAAACCGCCTCTTTTGAATCTATATCTCCGCCAATCGAGTATACTTTGGTTTTATCGCCATATCGGGAATCAAATTCACCTTCGGCACCTTTTTCTTTGGCTGTTTTAGGATCGGTTTCAGCCATAAATACTTCTAATTTTTTAGCAATTTTATCATTAACCCAATCCTCTATGGCCTTTTTTTGTTCATCGGTTAGTTTCTCCGGATAAGAAAAGTCAAAACGTAGTCTTTCGGCCGTTATATTTGAGCCTTTTTGGTGGACCTGGGGTCCAAGAATTTCTCTCATTGCTGCTAGCATCAAATGAGCCGCTGTATGCAATTTAATAATTTCCGGATTATTTTTATCTTCCAGCCCGCCGGCAAATTTCTTTTCCAGCCCGCCTCGAGACACCTCTTGATGTTTTTCGAATTCGGCTTCAAAACCGGCTTGGTCAACTTTAAAGCCTTTTTTCTGTGCTTCTTCAACAATCATCTCATATGGAAATCCATAGGTTGCAAAGAGGTTAAAGGCATCTTTTCCCGACAGGGTGTTTGTGCCTTTTGGGAGACTCCCTCCTAAAACAACCAAACCAAACTCACCCCTAAGCTGCAATTTTTCAAATTGTTTCAGACCCTCATTAATAGTTTTCAAGAACTTGCTTTCTTCTATGTTTAGCTCACTGATTATTTTTTCCTTTTCTGAAAACAAATTTGGATAATTTTTGTGATAAATCCTAATTATTTTTCTGGCTAATTTTGAACACATTTCTTGTTCTATATTTATCAATTTGCCATAGCGGATTGCTCGACGAATAACTCGACGAAGTACATAACCTCGATCAAGATTGCTTGGCCTGATTCCATCAGCTAACATAAAAACCGCTGCACGAATATGATCAGTGATAACTTTTTCCGCTTTACTGTTTTTTTTACTCGCTAATTGTCGAACTAAACTAACAACTTGTGTTAATTCATCAGTATCGAAAACACTATCTAAACTATTAATTTTTGTGATCATTCTTTCCAGACCCGCGCCAGTGTCAACGCCCCTTGATTCAAGTGGCAGTAAAACTCCATCCGGTTGCATATAATATTCATTAAAGACTAAACTCCACACTTCTATGTCATCAACATAAATATCGACAGTTGGGCCACAAGCGCCCTCAGTTCCAGTGGGGCCCCAGAAGTTATCTTTGCGGCCAAATTCACGTATATCTTTTATTCCCAAGGAAAGACAAATTTTTTCTGACTCATCATCACGCGGGGTTTTATCATCCCCGATAAAAATTGATACCCAGATTCTAGAATGATCTATACCCAACTCTTTCTCAATAAATTCTAGTCCCCATGTAATCGCTTCTTTTTTAAAGTAATCACCAAATGAAAAGTTACCAAGCATCTCAAAAAAACTCAGATGACTTTCATCCCCCACTTCTTCAATATCGCTAGTTCTAACACATTTTTGGATTGTTACCGTCCGCGGAAAGGCTGGTTTGACTTCGTTTGAAAACCATTTCTTAAACTGTTGCATACCAGCTGTTGTGATTAAAACTGAGGGATCATCTTTAGGGATAAGTGAAGAGGAGGGCAATAATTTATGCCCCTTTCTTTCAAAAAATTTGATAAATTTTTGTCGCAGCTCGTCAATAGTCATGTTCGTATTTTAGTTTAAAAATAAGGTTTATTCAATAAATTTGGTAAGGGCGCTGACCCAGCCGCTATCGCGGTTGAATTCAGCGCCCTGCCGATACAGACCTATGAAACCTTCTCGAGTGTTGGCTCATCGATAACTCCCCGGAGTTCGCGGATGGCTTGTTTGGGGCTAGCGCCTTCTCTTGTCAGCCTCTCCATTATCAGTTTCCGGACAATGGTCAGCTGTTGTTCGACCTGTCTTTTGCGATCATGCGCATGCTTCCTGGCCGACTTCTTCTTGGGCTTGAGTTCAGATGCCAGTTGGTCTAGCTCTTGATACAGAGCAATGGTTGTCGGATCTTTCCACTTCGCCTTTCTGATATGATCTCGAAAGTTGACAAAGCCTTCGAGATATTCCAAGAAGAGCACTGTCGGTTCTAGCTGAGAAGATACTCGACGTATTTTCTCTATGTCTTGAGGAGAAAACAACTGTTCTCCCAATGTTTTCACCTCCTCTCGATTTTCAAGGTTTCAGCCCATATCGGATAATTATTCTAAGCCTAAAATCATTTCAAGTCAATTATTGAATAATACCTCCTCCAATTATCTCTTCATCCTGGTAAAAAACAACTGACTGGCCAGGAGTAATTGCCTTTTGAGGTTTAGCAAAATTAATCTTATAGTCTAATTTGTCCCCGAAAACTTGACACCTAGTTTTTTCTGTCTGGTAGCGAATTTTTGCAGTGCATTTTAATGGTAAGTCCGGTTGATTCCCCGAAACCCAGCTAATTTCTTGAACAGACAAAAATTCTTTATATAACTCACTCTCCCGACCGACTACCACCTGATTTTTTACCACATCCAGGCCGATGACATAGACTGGCTCTGCAAAGCCGCCGCCCAAGCCTTTTCTCTGACCGATGGTATAAAAAGCTAATCCTTGATGTTTCCCTAAAACTTTTCCGCTAATATCAACAATATCTCCCGGCTTTTTGTTGGCATTTTCTTCAACAAATTTTTCAATTGTTTCAGGAATAAAACAAATATCTTGAGATTCAATCTTTTTAGCCGTTTTGAGTTTCATTTTCTCTGCCTCAGTTCTGACTTGCTGCTTTGTCAATCCCCCCAGAGGGAAAATAATCTGTTTCAGTTGAGCTTGATCCAAATCATAGAGAAAATACGACTGATCTTTGCCGATATCTACCCCTTTTAATAATTTGTAGCCAGAATTTTCTTCATTAATTCTCGCGTAATGACCCGTGGCCAAAAGGTCGGCTCCTAGGCTTTTGGCCTTCTTTAAAAGATAATTAAATTTAATCAATTTGTTGCATCTAACACACGGGTTCGGAGTCCGTCCTAGCTCGTATTCAGAAATAAAATCCTTGATAACTTCTTTCTTAAATTCTTTTTCCAAATCCACCACATAATGTAGCATGCCTAACTTCTTGCAAACTGATCGAGCATCTTCAATTGCATCGAGGGAACAACAGTTTCTTCCCCTAGTTGCCTCACCATAGCAAAAAAGTTTCATGGTCAGACCAAAAACATTTTCCTTTCCATATTTCTCTACTAATAAGGCGGCGGCGACTGATGAGTCAACGCCACCTGACATAGCTACAGCTATTTTTTTAGAAGATGAGGCCATAAAAATTCTTCAAAATCTCACCAAGAGTCAAAAATCGAGCATTGGTATTCTCTAACCAATTCTTTTTACGCCAGGCTTGATCTTTGGCCGAGTGGTTAATAATTATAAAATCTTCGCCCAGCTCAGAACGAAAACTATTATAAGCTCTCCTTTGATGATAAGGCGAGGTAATTAAAATAATGCTCTTCATATTATTCTCTTTAAGAATTTTAGCGACAAAGTGAGCATTCTGGCTAGTCGTTTTAGACTCCTCTTCAATTATTATCGATTCAATCGAAACACCCTTGGAAACCGAAATCCTCTTCATAGCCAAGGCATTAGAAACATCACCACTAGCAGCGGCTCCTGAGAAAATTAACTTCGGTGCCCACTTTTGGAAATAAAGTTTGACTCCTTCAGTAACCCGAGCATCTGTGTCTCCGCCAGAAACAACAACAATGGCATCGGTTTTTTTGAGTTCATCCTGAGGAGAAAGATAAAAAGAAATAACAAGCGGTAGACCGACCACTAGAGCTAAGGCAACAAAGATAGCAATAATAAGTCTTTTTAGCATCCAAGTAAATGTTAATTAGTAAATTCCTGAGAAAACATCTTGCCATACATACCACCGTCCAAACAGCCAATACCGACTTTCCCGTAATCTGAGTTTAAGATATTAGCTCGATGCCCCGGACTATTCATAAGACCGTTATGAGCAATTTCGACATCCGGGGCCAGAGCTAAATTTTCCCCCGCTAACATATATTTAATATTAGCTTTATCCATTCGATCAAAAGGAGTTAGCCCTTCCGGTGTATTATGAGCAAAATAACCCCGATTAAACATATCGGTCGAATGATCTCTAGCTAGGACCCGTAAATTTTCATCCATGGTCAGAGTCTTTATCCCTTTTGTAGTTCTTTCCAAATTGACAAGTTCTAACATTCTAATCTCATCGTCAGAGCAAACTTTCGGACTAGAAATTTTAAAACCAAGGTCAACAAACTCGTTACTTTGAGGTTTGATTGTCAAAAAAGTAATGGTATCACCAATACTTTGGCCAAAAACCTTTTCGATGTAACCTTCAACAATCGGGGAAGTTTTAACAATCGGACCACCAATAAAAGAGTCGGTAACATACCCTTTGGTCCGACTCGGCAAAGGTAAAATTAACAACAAAGACAAAACAATCCAAATAAGGAGTGAGCCCCGAATGATAGCTGGAATAAAACCCAGATACCGATTCATTCTCGAATCACGAACAGGTTCAGGAATTCTGTCATAAAAAAGAACAAAGAGAACATAATATATCGCCTCAACAATAAACCAAACCAGGAAGAAAGCAATGGCATTAGAAAAACCGCTGGCGATATGAAACGAGCTCACAATAAATTGACTTAATTCACGATAAAAAGCGAAAGATAAAAGAAGGGCTACAATAAAAACGGTTAAATCAAGAGCTTGACGAATAAACCCCCGCCAGTAACCAACTAGGATAAACCACAACAAGACTAAGACGATAACAATATCAACCCAATTCATAAATTGTCTCTATAAAATCTTAACAATTTGAGCAACAAAACTCAAAGGATTTTTAGCTTTTTTTTCGACTGATAATCTTTAATCGCTTCATGAAGGGCATTGGCCGCCAGATTGGAGCAATGCATTTTGACCGGAGGCAGACCGCCTAAGGCTTCAGCCACGGCTTGATTAGAAATTTTCTCTGCCTGATCCAGGATTTTGCCCTTAACCATTTCCGTAATCATACTCGACGTCGCAACAGCTGCGCCACAGCCAAAAGTTTGGAATTTTATATCCTTAATATATTCCTGGTCCTTATCGTTTTTCTCAATTCTCAAAAATATTTTCATAATATCACCGCAGGTTGGGTTTCCGGTTTCGCCGACGCCGTCAGCATCTTTTATCTCCCCTACGTTCCGCGGGTGCATAAAATGATCCATGACTTGTCCATTATATAAATCGCTCACAAAACTCCCTTCAGTCAGTTGCCGCTAGTTGCTGTTAGCTTTTGGCTTTTAGATTTTTAACTAACAGCAAATGACTATTAGCTAATAGCTTAAATTATTTTATTGGGCTCATTTTTCGTAGTTTTTTAACTATATCCGGTAAATAAGCCATTAATTTATCAATATCGTCTTTACTATTTAACTTACCAAGAGAAAATCGAACCGAGCCATGAGCATCCATGTCCAAATAGCCAAGTGCTCTGGTGACATGTGACGGTTCCAACGAACCGGAAGTGCAAGCTGAGCCACTAGATGCAGCGATGCCGGCTAAATCCAAATTAATAAGAATAGACTCGCCTTCGACTTTTTTAAACAGAAATGTGGCAATATGGGGTAGCCTTTTCATAATATCTTTCGGCCCGATTAATTCCGCATCGGGTATTTCTTTTTGGACTCTCTCGGTCAAATAATCACACATTCCGGAAATATATTTTTCATCTTTTTCCCTGTTTTTGACCGCTATTTCCATGGCTTTGGCTAAACCAACAATATATGGGACATTTTCGGTCCCAGCCCGGCGATTTCTCTCCTGCGATCCGCCTTGTTGTTGAGGCAAAAAAGATGTCCCAAGCCTTGTATATAAGAGCCCAACTCCTTTCGGTCCATAAAATTTGTGAGCCGTGAGTGAAAGCATATCAAGACCAAGTCGATCAACATCACAATTAAAATATTGAAATGCCTGGACAACGTCAGAATGGAAAATTAGAGGTAGTTGATTATTTTCTTTTTGTCTTTTATCTTTTAGTTCCTTAATTGTCTGGCCGATTTTTGCTATTGGTTCTAATGTCCCCGTTTCGTTATTACCGTACATGACTGAAACAAAAACCGTGTTATCTTTTATTGACTTTTTTACTTCTTCAGGATTAATTCTGCCCTCGTGATCAACCGGTAAAAAAGTAACTTCATATTCAAAATATTCCTCTAAATATTTTGCTGCATCAAGCATTGAATGATGCTCAATTGAGGACACAACCAAATGAGGTTTAATTTTAAAAACTTTATCAGTATAAAAAGCAACGCCTTTGATGGCCAAATTATTCGACTCTGTTGCTCCCGAGGTAAAAATAATTTCCCCTGGTTTATCAGCACCAAGCGATTTTTGGGCAGAGTGTCTGGCTTCACAAAGAACATTCTTGGCCTCTTGACCAATAGCATAGATACTAGAGGGATTACCGAATCTATCACTAAAATACGGCTTCATTGAATTAAAAACTTCTTTTGAAACCGGAGTTGTGGCCGCATGGTCAAAGTATATCATTTTTTCTTTCCTTTTATCGCTCCTAGACAAGCTTTGCATTCATATACTTGTTCCATCTTACTGTTTTCAATTTTCTTATAGTCATCATACGAGATTAAAACTCCGACTGGGTCAGAATAACGTAAAATAACTGTGCCTTCGCCTTTTTTTAGATTCTTTAAAATCTTCGAGGCATCATTTGCTAATTCATTTGTGGATATAAATTTTTCGCGCACAATTTTCCTTGTCATTCCCGCGAAAGCGGGAATCTATTTAAATGGATTCCGTATCAGGTACGAAATGACCAAAAGTTACCCTGCATCTAGGGTAACTTTATTGGTAACTTTTGTCAACAATTATATTAGTTTAAAGGTTTTACTGATACTATCAGTCATTTCTCTTAAGCTCAGGAGGTCGCTTGGAGCAGCTTGAGATTGAGAAATAGTAAAGACATATTGACCCGAATCGTTCAAGATATTTCCGTCTGGTGATCCACTGCTTTGCCATTTCTGCCACTGATCTTTGGTATAAACGGAAATTGCGAAAAGTGAGGGTGTTTTTTCCCCTTGTTTTAACCAGTCTGCATTCGTTGTTGGCATTTGGAAATAGAGATAGGCTGTTGCTTCATTATTCGCTGGCTTGGTCACTTTGACCGAATATCCTTTCCAAACAGCTGGCAAAGTTATCTGAAACTTATAATCATTATTAGTATAAATAATATCTTGTTGTTTCTCGGTAGTAGTAAACTCTTTGGCTATCCAGCCAGTTTGTCCGTTGTATTCGACTTTGTACCAACCATCTTTTTCTTCCAAAACAGTTAATTTTGTACCATCAGGAATAGTAGCTAGTTTATCAGAGGCAACTGAAGCATCTTTTCTCAAATTAAGACCGCCCGTAGCTGAAACATAGACTTCTTTTTTGGTCTCCGATTCCTTCTTCTTGGGCTCAACGACTGTTTCTGCTTTCTTTGTTTCTCTTTTCAATTCCTGATTCGCCTGGTAAGCCTTCCAGGCTGCATAGCCGCTGCCGGTAATTACCAGGGCAAGAAGTACAACCAATAGAATGACCCAAACTTTGCTTCTCTTTCCTTTTCCGTTCTCTTTCTTAATCTCTTCCTTTAATTCTGGTTTTTCCTCAATATCATCTTTCATTAACTCTTCTATTGTTTCGTTTTTCTTCTTATTCATACAACCTCCCTAATTAAATTTTACTCCGTTTTTCTAGACAAAAAAGACTTTCTGCGTTTTTGGTCGTTTGTTCTGCTGTTTTATCAATCGTCAAATCTTTGATCTCAGTTATTTTTTGAGCTACTTCGGTCACAAAAGCCGGTTCATTTCTCATACCCCGACATTTTTGCGGAGCAAGATAGGGACAGTCTGTCTCAATCAGCAATCTTTCAACCGGTACTGCCTTGACAGATTCACAGACTAAGTTAGCGTTTTTATATGTCACAATCCCCGTAAAGCCGATATATAAACCAAGATCAACAAATTTCTTGGCCCAATTTTTATCTAAAGTGAAACAATGAATCACCCCTCTTTGGATTTTTTTCTGAGACAAAATTTGATAAGCATCTTCAGCCGCTGATTTATCCTTGCCGTTACGAATATGAATAACTAGTGGTAAATTCAAATCCTTTGAAATAGAAATTTGTCTTTCAAAAAGGGCTTTTTGTTCTGTGCTTTTAGACTCATCACGAAAATAATCAAGACCGCATTCACCTAATGCAACTACTTTTTTTGATGAATTTACTATGCTTTTTATTTCTTTTTCTGCTTTTTCTAAATTAACCCCTGAACCTTCCGGATGGATTCCAACCGTCGCCCAAATATTTTCATATCTATCCGCGATTTGAATACCAGCTCTGCTTCTCTCTAAATCAGCCCCGACATTGATTATTTTTTTTACACCGACTTCATCTGCATTTTTTATAACCAAGCCCAAATCATCTTCAAAGTCCGGAAAATCCAAATGAGCATGAGAGTCAACTAAATCCATATGTAGTTTAATTTATAGCGTTTTTGCTTTGCTTGGTCGATGGCATCAGGGTTATAAGGGTTGTTCCGACCGCTCCGATTACCAAGGCCCAAGCCAAAAGATCTCTACCACCGAGATAAAAACTCAATATCAGTAGTAAGCTAAAATAAATAATTCGACAAATGTCGCTACCCAGCTCCATTAAAAATATATATTCGGTTCTTTTTCCTTCATCGGCATGGAGATAATATTCAGCCACAAAAGGAGATTCGTAGATGGACTGGGTTATACTTCGACCAATATTAATAAATAGGATGCTCAAAAAAGAATAGGCAAAAACTCTTATTATATTAATGGTAGCCGTCAGGATACCTCCCGTTCCAATATAATAAATCTTTTTTCTTCTATCAGAGTGATGACCAATAAAATACGTTACAGCTACGGCAACAAGAGAAGACAAAGCGACCACTAATCCAACACTAAAATATGTTCCCAATAAAATAAACATAAATATCGGCCAAAAGATCAAACTAACACTCGTCTCAATGCTATTACCCCCATAAGATAGTTGTTCTCGTAAGATTCTCTTGCTATAAACCTTAGCTAGCGATATTTTTTCTTTAATATGTGGTTCTCTCTGGACAAAAAGTGGGAACATTGAAGCCAAAACCAAACCGGTAACCACTCCTAACAAGGTGCTAATGCCATAATAATCAGCGACATAGCCACCAATAACTGGTGCGATTGCACTTAAAATGGCTATCAAGACAAAAATTACTCTTATTTCTTTAGTTGCTTTTTCTTGTTTCTTTGACTTTGAAAAATCATAATGATATGCCTGCCAAAAAAAAGCCAAGGCAACAGAACCGGTCAAGGCGATAAACCAAAACGGCCAATGATTAGTTGGGATTGTCCAAAGAAGCCAAAAGTGAAAAACCAAAAAAGGCAAACTGAAAGCAATAGCATGTTTCGGTCCAAATCTAGCAATAATTTTGACCGCTGGATATTCTAGAATTGCTTGACCAGCAAACATAATCAATTCAAAAATAATAATCTGACGGATTGAATAACTAACAGTATAAAGATAGATCGGGATAAAAATGTTAACCAAGGCAATAATGACTGAGCGGATGCTCATCGAATAGTAAATTTCATTTAATTTTGTGTTTTTGAGCCTGAAAAAATGGTGTTGAGCGAGATGATTTTCTGAAATAATCATTTTTTTGTTCCCTACAGGACTCCTCTGGAGATTTTTAATATTTAATTTGTATCTAAGAAAAATTATAAAACTAAATAAACATTTTAGCTACTAATTTTCTAGGCGCGGGAAAAGAGGTTCTGGTTTCTTGGTTTCCAACTGTTTTTTGATTTTTTCAGTTGTTTCGGGCATAAATGGTTCAATAGCTTCTGAAATTCTATATAAGTATTCTGTGATAATTTGTAACAATGACTCTAATTTTTTTGGGTCAGTTTTGGCTAATTCCCATGGTTTTTGTTTCTCAATTATTTCATTTAAATACTGTATGGTACCTACCGTTTCTCCTTCTTTCCCAATACCCCAAATTGTTTCGAGAACGCTTTCAAATTTAAGGTTTTCTACCCTACTGTCTATACTTTTTTGGTCAAGAGCGCTTATAACGTCTCTAATGTGTTCCTTCTTGCTAGGATTTATGGCTACATTATATTTATTAACCATTGTTAAAGTTCTTTGGACTAAATTACCCAGGCCGTTTGCCAAATCAGAAGTATATCGTTGAACGATTTTTTCTTCAGAAATATCGCCGTCTTCGCCAAAGGGAAATTCTCGAAGTAAAGCATAACGGACTGCGTCCGCTCCGTATTTTTTAACTAAATCATTCGGATCTAGGACATTGCCAAGTGTTTTACTCATTTTTTGTCCACCAATGGTAAAAAACCCATGGGCAAAAATCATCTTTGGTAACTTTTCGCCAATTGCCAATAACATTGCCGGCCAGACAATAGCGTGAAACCACAGAATATCCTTCCCCAATAGATGAATATCTGCTGGCCAGTCAGGCGGATTTTTATATATCTTCGTGGCTGAGTAATAATTTAGTAAAGCATCAACCCAAACATAGACCGTTTGTTTTGAATCCCCGGGAAAAGGAATTCCCCACTCAACAGCTTCTCTAGAGATACTAACATCTTCCAAGCCACCTTCAATTTTACTCAGGACTTCATTTTTTCTAGTTTCTGGTCGGACCTTTGTCTTATCAGATTTTATCTCTTTGTATAATTTGTCCGAGATTTTACTTAATAAAAAGAAATAATTTTCTTCAGAATGTTTTGTCAGTTCTTGTTTATGGTCTGGACATTTTCCATCAACCAACTCATCTGGTATATAAAATCTTTCACAGGCAATACAATACAAACCTTCGTATTTTCTCTTTTCAATAAAGCCTTTGTTTTTCAGTTTTAAAATAAATTCCTGAACAATTTTTCCGTGTTCTTTATTAGTAGTACGGAAAAATTCATCGTATTCAATATCAAGATTTTTCCAGGTCTGAATAAATTTAGGGACGAGTTCATCAACAAATTCCTGGGGTGATTTTCCTGCTTTTTCTGCCGCTTGGGCAATTTTAGCTCCATGTTCGTCAGTACCCGTTAAGAAAAAAACGTCTTTACCTTTATTTTTATAATAACGAGTTAGAACATCAGTGGCAATGGTTGTGTAGGCATGACCAATATGAGGCACGTCGTTAACATAATAAATCGGCGTTGTAACATAAAATTTTTCTTTACTCATCTCTTTTTCCCTCTAATACTACCACAAATTCACCTTTTTCTTTTATCGTGGGTAAAATTTCGCTGATTCGGCCTCTATAGATTTCCTCAAACTTTTTAGTTAACTCTCTTCCAATCATTATTTCTCTATCAACGCCCATTTCTAATAACCCCTTGAGCAATTTTTTTATCCGATATGGCGACTCGTAAATTACCGTCGTTTTTCCCTCGTCTTTTAATTCTTTCAATTTTGTTTGTCGGCCTTTTTTATGGGGCAAAAAGCCGTAAAAGACAAACTCATCCGCCGGAAAACCAGACACTGATAAAGCTGTGGTTAAGGCCGAGGTCCCAGGAATTGGAATAACCTTAATTTTAGCCTCATAAGCCTTTTTTATCAAGATTTGACCAGGATCGCTGATTCCCGGTGTCCCAGCATTAGAAACTAGAGCCACTTTTTTCCCTTTTTTTATTGTATTAATTATTTGTTCAATTTTCTGGATTTTTGAATGTTGGTGACAGCTAATCAAGGGTTTTTTGATTCCAAAATGATTGAGTAACTTCAAAGTATGTCTTGTATCTTCACAAACAATCAAATCAACCTCTTTTAAATTATTTAACGCTCGCAAAGTAACATCCTCTAAATTCCCTATCGGGGTAGCAATAACATATAAAACGCTCATCTTATTTCAAATTCTCCTTCATCACCAATATATTTTTCTTCCTCAACTTCGACCTTTTCTACATTTGCCATTGGTGGTCCCTTGCGACACCACTCAATAAAGTTTTTTAATTTTGTTTCTTCTCCCTCCACTACAATCAAAACAGTATCATCGAGTTCGTTTCGACACCAGCCCTTCAAATCTAATTTCTTCGCTTCTTTTTTTGTAAAATGACGAAAAAAAACACCTTGAACCCGCCCAAAAATCTTAATTTTTTCCCTTTTCATTCAAATAAGTCCAAATTATTTTGATATAATTCATGCCAATCGGTCATACTCAAGGCCTCTGCTCTCATCTGGGGATTAATCTCGGATTTTGCCAACCATTTTTCTACCTCAGCCCGATTTAGCTTCATCCCTCCGGCTAAAGAATTAATCAATTGCTTTCTTTTTTCACCAAAGCCAGCCTTGACGATCTGGAAAAACCTTTTTGTCTCCACATTAAATATCGGTTTTTTGTATACTTTGATTTTTAAGATCGCCGAATCAACTTTCGGGGCTGGGAAAAACGAAGCTCTGGGTACTATCCCAACAATAACTGGATCACCATAAAATTGAACTGAGACAGCCAAAATACTCATTCGACCTGGCTTAGCAGCGATTCTTTCCGCCACTTCCCTCTGAACTAACAAAACCATTTCCTCCGGCTTGTTTTCAGCTTCAAGAAACATCCGAATTGTTGGTGAAGTCACATAATAAGGCAGATTGGAAACGACTTTTTAATTTTTAAGTTTGCTTGTGTCAAGTTTTAAGATATCCTGATTTTCAACTCTAAGGTTGTCGTGCTTGATACAGGCCGTTTTTACTACCGAAAGCATCGTCGAGTCCAGCTCAATTGCGATAACCTCACCAGCATTTTGACAGAGCTCTCTTGTCAAAATACCCATGCCTGGACCGACCTCTATCACCTTATCATCTTTGGTAAGATTGGCTGTTTCAACAATTTTATCAAGTGCTTTCTCATCAATTAAAAAGTGTTGACCAAGGTCTTTTTTTGTATGCGTACCAAAGGTCTTTAAAGTTTTTTTGATATTAGTAATATCAGTTAAATCCATAATGAGGTCTCTTTTGGCCTCATTATACTAGAATGTGGCTATTTTATTAAGGAGTTTTCGTGCTAAACCCGGCAAAGCAGGTATCGCAGAAACTATAAATGGAAAAACCCGCCCCGGAAGACCGAGTTTAGGTCATTCCAAGTGCGGGTTTTTGAGAGGTCAACTAGCCTTCTTGAGGCTAGTGATGTTGTCCTTACGTCGATATTCTCCACACCAGTCTACGTGGCTGACTTTCGGCCATCTACCACGCCGAAACCACAGGAAAGTGGTCGGTGCATTGCGGTGACACTCGTCTACCAGAGTAGCTCCAGTATCGCCACGGACGGGATCGATATCCTGCCTGTAGTGACAGGTGCTACAACATTCTGACACTGACATTTTTGGAACTCACCTCCCTCACTTTAGAACTACGGGCGGCTATGGTTCTTGAGTTCGTCTAGTGTGAACCATCCTGTCATGAAGAGTACACCTTGGATGAACCCAAGCCAACGCATAGCTTTTTCAATCCGTCCTTCGTTGACGAAGGTAATTGCTGTTTCACACATCCAAGCAATATGTTCGAGATGTTTGATCGGGGATAACTTGAAAGCCCGGCTATCATATGAGGTGTACTGGCTACTTTTTATCCCACTCTTCTTCAGATAGTCTTGGTAAAATTCAAAGACGCTGATGAGTTTTTCAGCAGTCATATCTTCTCCTTCAAGTTGCCAAATGAAAAAGGTCATACCAATACTGATAGACCCCCCTTACATTTCTGGGAGTATATTACCATAAAAAGTACTTAGCAGAAAGACTAATCTCTGTCATTAATATAAATAAGCTGATCAAAGTCATCTTATTAAGTCTATGCTCCACCAGAGGCGGACAGGTATTTGGCGAGCCGGAGCGGACTCGAACTAATATAGTCATTAATCAACCAGCTGTACCGATACCTTTGGGATAAAACCCGAGGATATATTCCCGCCGATGGCCTTAAAAGGCTCGATACCCAAATCCATAATCGGACCATTAAAAGGACCTGAGCCAATTATTTTAACGCGTACCTGCCTACCATTAGCTAGATTTGTAACCAAAAGATAACGACCGGTCATACCCTTGTAAAAAGAAGTCACCATGCCGGAATAATTACCAAAGTTTGCTCTGCCGGTAATAATCCCTAAAGCTATAATTTTATTTTGTTTGGGTGTTATCAGCTCAGACCCAATCAACCAACGTGAAACTTCCTGCCCATTTTTATAAACAACATGGTATGTTTTTTTGATTACTCCGTTTATCCCCTCTTGCGTAACTTTCTTTTGTCCGAAAGGAACACTACTATCCCCTCGACTAACTGTCTCAAAAGGAATTTTTTCATCAATGCTCAGGTCAAACTCATTAATTCTGGTTATGACTATATCCTGACCTGGATTTAAAGTCGTATTTACGCTTGGTGATATTTGATCCTGTGGTCCTAAAATAACACCGGATTTTTTAATAACCTCGGTCACATTCTGCGACCAGGACCGAACACTTTTTTCCGTGCCATCAACAAAAATTTTATATATAGGAGCCCTCATTATTATCACCTTCTGACCAATAGCATTTTCATCAGCCGGATCTAAAATCAACTCCGAGCTAACTTTATCTTCCGGATAAATCTCTATCTTCAACTGCTTTAAAATATCAAACTCATTAGTATAGGCTGAGTAAGCCAGGTATTCCTGATTATTATCGGAAATCAAAACCGGCAGAGCCCGAGTCACTTTTATCTCAATTCTCTGGCCAGTTAAGTTTGTCTTTAGCGGTGGTTCGGTGATATCGTTTGTTTTTAGAGCAATCCCGCCTTGAACCAAGGCGCCTTCAACCGTATTCTGAGTCGCGATAAAACTTTTTTCTTGTCCGTCAAAAACAACTTTAACCGACGTCGGCACCCCGGCAACGACACTACCGCCAAAAACCTTCGGGGACTGAAAAATTAACATAAACAAAACAAAAAAGAACAAGGCCGGTGCTGCATGCCTGAACTTAAGATAAAGAGAATGTAGAGAGTCTAAAATATTTTGAACTATCTGCCAATTCCTCATTAACCCAGCAAAGATAACAAAAGCAATTGTATGTCTTTTCTAGAAATCTTGTCAAACTGATTTATCAAGCTTTTTTCTTTAGAGCAGCATAAGTTAAAGAAAGCCATTTACGACCAGTTTTTTCACCAAAATCAATTTTTAAATCATCATCATCCATATCGATAATTTTCCCTTCACCGAATTCTTCATGAATAACCTTGTCACCGATTTTGAAATAACTGTTAAATTTTGTCGTCCCGACGCTTTCGGTCGGGACTCCGACAAAATCGTCGGAGCCGGATTTCTTGAAAGTAATTGTTTGATAACTGGTAACTAGATTTTCCGGAATATCAGCCAGAAAACGGCTTGGTGAATTAGAACGGACACCGCCATAAATCATTCGCCTTTCAGCTAAAGTTAAATAAACTCGTTCTTTGGCTCGAGTCAGACCAACATAACAGAGCCGTCTTTCTTCCTCAAGCTGTTCTGGGTCAAAAAAACTATTTGAGTGCGGAAATAAATTTTCCTCCATGCCAATGATAAAAACGGTCTTGAATTCCAGCCCTTTAGCCGAATGTAGTGTCATCAAGGTCAGGGCTTCTTCCCCTGGATCCCAATTATCAATATCGGCAATAAGAGCGATTTCCTCTAAAAATCCTTCTAAATTAGTTTCATCGCCGTGAATATTAGTGTAATCTTCGGCTACTGAAAGCAGTTCTTTGACATTTTCTAAGCGCTCTTCCCCGTTTAAGGTGCCGTCATCCAAATAATTGAGATAATCACTCTTTCTGAGAACCAAGTCAATCAACTCGTGGAGAGATGCCTTGTTTTTGGCCTGACGGAAAATTTCCAATTTTCTAGTAAAATCTTTCAAGTTCTGACTGATTCTTGGCGCTAAATTGATTTCAGATAAGCTTTCCAGTGTCTGAGAAACAGATAATTTGTGTTGGCGGCTAAAATCGATAATTTTTTTGACCGAGACTACTCCAATACCTCGCGGGGGAACGTTAATAGCCCGCTCAAAAGCAACCCAATCATCATCAGAATTTATAACCCTAAGATAAGCCAGAATATCTTTGATTTCTTTTCGCTCGTAAAATCTTACTCCACCAACAATTCGATAAGGTAAATTAAAGCGAATCAGCTCGGTTTCGACTGCTCTCGATTGGGCGTTGGTTCGATATAAGACAACTATATCGTTTAGCTTTAGTTTATCTTCTCGAACCAATCGACCGCTTTCTTGAATAATAAATCTGGCTTCTTCCTGCTCGTTGTAAATTTCCGCAATAACAATTGGCAAACCGGCTTTATTTTTGGTCCAGAGCTCCTTTTCGCTTCGGTTCTCATTTTTGGCAATAACATGATGAGCAGCATTAATAATCGCTTTGGTGTTGCGATAATTCTGCTCTAGCTTGACTACTTTTGTCTCCGGATTATCCCGTTCAAAATCAAGAATATTCTGGAAATTAGCCCCGCGCCAACTATAAATTGACTGCCAGTCATCACCGACGACACACAAATTATGGTGTTTAGCCGCCAACAGTTTCACAAATATATACTGGGCATGATTAGTATCTTGATATTCATCAATATGAATATACTGCCAGAGATTTTGATATTTCTCTAAAACTTCGGGAAATTTTTGAAACAATTTAACCGTTTCAAAAAGTAGGTCGTCAAAATCTAAAGCATTATTACCAAACAAATATTTCTGATATTCAGGATAAACTTTTGCTGCTAGTTCCTGGAAATAGCCGGATGCTAATACAGCATATTTCCTCGGTGTCAGAAGCTCATTTTTAGCGCCAGAGATGTAAGCTTTCACTCCTTGCGGCGCTGCTTTTCTGTCTTCAATCTGGAGCTGTTTCAAAACCTGCTTGATAGCCGAGAGACTATCCGATTCATCATAAATAGTAAAGCTTCGCTTGTAACCCAGATAATGGCCATCTTCCCGCAAAATCCGGGCACAAATTGAATGAAAGGTGCCCATAGCCGGGAAATTAGTTAAAAAGGAACGATTAAAGACTTTCGGGGCAGTATAATTTTTGCCCAAAAGGGTGACGACTCGTTCAGTCATTTCTTTAGCCGCTTTATTGGTAAAAGTAACCGCCAAAATGGAATATGGAACGACTTTTTTTTCTTTAATCAAATAAGCAATCCGATGAGTCAATGCTTTGGTTTTGCCGCTACCGGCCCCGGCTAAAATCAAAACTGGTCCTTTAGTGGTCAGGACCGCTTCTTTTTGCTTTTCATTTAGTTCGGCTAAAATTCCACTCATTGCCGATCTATTATAGCTTTTTTTGTCAGGTTATTTTAGTAGACAAATCGCGATTAATCTATTTGGGGGCCCAGGCACTGTTTTCACAGACATACAGGGTCGTACTAGCTGCACCATCTGTGCGACTATACATACTACCCGTGGTACAAGCCCCGATTGGTGCTCCGGCACCTTTTGACCAGGTTACCCCCCCACCTAACGAGAATGACCCTGTAGTTTCTATATTACCATTAGCCTTGAAAGCGGTATTTGACTCTAATGTTGTCCCGTTTAAACTAAAATAATAAGTTGCCGCGTCACCAAAGTATAATTTACCGGTTCCCGCAATTCTGATATCGCCGGCAACGTCTAATTTATAGTTTGGACTCGCCGTCCCGATGCCGACATTGCCGAGATGATTTATTGTCATATTTTCTGTTGGAGTACTTCCGGTATAAAATCCCATGGTAGCACCGGTGCCATTGTGATAACCAGCAATCTTCACCCCTTCATTATTGAGGTTCCGCCACCGCAGTTCAATCGCGGTGCCAGTATGAACCCCCCCTGGATTTGTTGTAAGTCCAAATGTCGCAGCAGTGGTTACGGCTCCAGAACTTCCCACCACTGTGACATCAAGAGCTTTCTGTGGGCTTGTCGTCCCGATGCCGACGTTGCCTACTGTAAAATCAAAACTACTTGCCCTTAACTCCATAGGAACGTTTGCGCTCCAAGCATCATTAGCAGCGTTGAGAAGCACACCACTTGAATATGTAAGATGCCCAGCAATAGCTAGATTTTCATCAGTTGCCGCCTTGACTTGAAACTTTCCTCCAAGAATATTCGTCGTTCCGATGCCGACGTTGCCTGCATTAAAATAAGTCGGTGTCCCGCTGTCCCCATGAAGTTGAATGACTGTTGTTCCAGCATTACGGATTCTTATTGCGCTTGTTACAGTGTTCCTTGCATATTCAACTGCCATATTAGCCCCATCAGTAGTATTAAAGACTAAATCACCAACGGAACTGACATATCCTTGTATCTGTCCAGTGCTGTTTTGCCAATCTTGAAGATTAGCAGATTGAGAAGTAGCTCCTTTTACAATTAATCCTTTCGTTGCTGCCACTCCCGCATTCACTTGCAACATTGCCCCTGGACTTGCCGTTCCGATGCCGACGTTGCCTGTATTTGTTAAAGTCATTGTCGTTTGTTTCACAGACCCATTATAGTAAGTGAAAGATTGATTACCGGCTGCTGAATAAAGCTCGCCAGCTGCTATAAAATTACCACTTGTGCTAAGCAATATTTGCTCACCATTGGCTATTTTTATACTGCCATTCACATCCAGTTTATAACCAGCCATAGGACTCGCCGTTCCGATGCCGACATTGCCATTACCTAATATTGTCATCTTGGTAGACATTGTTTGTAATGTTTTGCCAGTAGTAAGAGTAGTTCCTGTTTGGAATGAGATAGTGCTTGCTCCTGTTCCTGTGCCTAAACCAGACTGAAGAATTAAATTACCTCCAGCTACATCATCAGTTGAAGTTCCTGCAATAGTTCCTCCAGCAGCAATGGTTAGAGCTCTCCCTACGACATCTGTAGCCGAGTTTTCTATCCAGAACTTTTGGGCAGCAGCGTTACCTAAACTAAGAATATTGGTGGGTGAAGTCGTCCCGATGCCGACTTTGCCGGTTGTTGTAATCCTCACTAGGTCATTGTTGCTATTTCTAAAAGCAATATAACCTGGGCTGTTAATATATAAATTAACATCAGTGGGGGAACTTAAAAAGTTATAGCTAGTATTAGAGAGAGTTCCGTTAAGACTCATTGCTGTGTAATTTCCACCAAAACCACCAGAACCTATTAACGCTGTGCCAGTTCCTTCACCAATTACTGATAGCTTTGCTCCCGGACTCGTCGTCCCGATGCCGACATTGCC